>ENA-UOOA01000012-UOOA01000012.1-human-gut-metagenome-genome-assembly--contig:-P61old-NODE-12-length-391748-cov-15.338926_pt1 | contig 391748 bp, 302 predicted proteins | sample MGYA00242467_ERZ724014 | MGnify/ENA metagenome assembly ERZ724014
TTGAAAAAAATGTGGACTAGATTTTTTAGCCGATAAGCCAAAGTGAAGAAACCGGATCCGGATCCGGTTCTGACCGTTCATTCAGCCGACTTCGTGAAGCTGTAAAGGCTCCTATTCACTGCGGATCGTCCGGTCCTTCTCCTCCAACTGGCGGCGGAGAAGGGCGACCGCAGTTTTCGCCGCCACTCACCCTGAAAATTCCGGAAAAACTTCGTCCCCTCTGAATCCATTCCGCAGAAATTTTCTTTGCAGACGGAGAGCTGATGAAACGTTCAAGGTTTGTACATCAACCTTCGCACCCCGCCGGACCAGCAATATTCCTGCAAAGGAAACCAGAATTTACGCTGTGGGGTATCCACTCCCCAGTTGGTAACGTACAGATCACTTTTCCGGTAGGAGGCAATGTGCCCGTCGAACAAGGTACTGTTGATGAATCCGTCATGGTTTTTGCTGGAGAGGGTCAGCGAGGAGATATTGCCGTCGACTTTTCCCCAGACGGAGAAGCAATAGCCGGGATAAGCGGTGCTGATTTCCGTTCCCCGATCATTGTCTCCTAAAATAAGAAGCTGGCTTGCCTGCCGGATCATGTTGGTTCTGACCGGAATATACTCATTCCTGTAGGCGGGAAGAAGCGAGTCGTACAGTGCGATCCCAAATTTTCCTTCCCAGAAACTCCAGTTTTTCACAGAGGGACAATGCAGTTTGCTGTTCGTGGAAGAAGCAGTATAAGGCAAGAGTTTATAAAACCAGTAAGTTTCCGGCTTGGAATTGTTGTCCACCACAGAACAGACGAAATCGTCGTTGTCCAAAGTGTACTGCAGATAGGCGGTAACATACTGTTTCTGGGCGGAAATGCAGCTTGCCTGCCTGCCCTTGCCACGGACTTTATGAAGTGACGGCAGAAGAATTGCCACCAGGATGGCAATGGTCGCAATCGTTATAAGGAGTTCAAGCAGAGTGAACCTTTTCCATTTTGTTTTTTCCGAATGCTCCCGGAAAGGAAGGGATGCCGCTGTTATGTGAAAATTGTAATTCATGATGGAATTCCTTTCAAGGTAGACGGCACAGTGAGACAGCGCGGATTTCGCAGTCTGCGGAGGTCGCGGAAATTATGAGATTCCGGAATTTCCCGACGTCGCAGTTGATGCTTCCCGCACTTTTTCCGTTGCAGGTGACGGAAGACCGGTTTCCGCGACGAACGAGTTCCGCTGTCTGCCATTGTCCTGCGACAAACGGAATGCCGCCGGATGGGAGAACCGTTTCATTCCGGGATGCCGATTTCTCTTTCATAAACGCTGCGCTGGAAACTCCGCCCGGACGGAAAATCGTCATCTGCCGCCCTTTTTCCCCAGTCAGATTCACATGGACAAATCCATTCTTTTCAGAAAGAATCCGATATTCGAAGCGGAGACGGAACCCCTGTTCAAGCGTCCCTTTAAAGACGGGAATCGAATTCCAGGCATTTCTGTTTTCGAGTTTGTGAACCATTCCAGCCGGATCGTGGTAAAGATTGGTGCCGTCTTTTGCTGCGGCTTGGAAGTCCCGCAGAACTTTTTCCGAATTGCTATATCGGAGGTTGATGTTGCGGAACTCACAATCCGCGTAGGCGGCGGAAAGGATGATTTTTGAAATCCGGCCGGGAAGAAAATCAATGCTGCCGCATTCATTACCGTCGGTCAGAAGCGAAAGTTCTTTTCCTGTCAGAGAAAACTCCAGCGTCTCCCATTCGCCCGGTTTTGTTTTGCGGTCTGATTTTGGGAAACCGGATTCCAGGCGATTGAGCGCGGGGGATTTCTGCGTACAGGTGAAATTTACTGAATTCGGACGGCGTACCAGTTTGAAGCTTCCGTTTGTTCCGAAGATATCCACTATTGCGAATCCTTTTTTCTCATTCAGGATTCTGCACTCCATGGAGAGAGTAAGGGCTTCCCCGGTGTCTCCCGAATAGATGGGAACGCTTTTCCAGGCGTTGAGATTTTTCAGTGAAATGGTCTTGTTTTCGGGACTCTGATAGAGAAGAATGTCTTTTCCAGTCTGCTCCATGGTTCCGGCAGGAGCAAATGTTCCGCCTTCTTTGCCGAGATTGCGGATCACTACATCCTTGATTTCAAGATCGGTCGATGCGCCCGAAACGCTGATCGAAGTGATCTCCTCCGGAACGAACGGGATTTCTCCGCAGGGAATGCCGTTTGCCGCGACCTTCAATTTTCCGTTTGCGAAGATGAGGTCGTATTGTCCCCAGTTCCGCTCCGGGACTGTAACGCCTCCGTTTTGAAATCCGACTTCCTGTTTGCCGTTCATCAGGTAGGATACTCCGCGCGGACGGATCAGAACCGCGCAGGAATCATTTTCTCCGGCCAAACGGATGGAGCCGAACCCCTTGTTGGAACGCAGAATCCGCATTTTGAGTGTAACCTGTCCATTGTTCCGAAATCCTCCCGAAAAGAGAGGGATGGAGTTCCATTCCTTATAGTTGTTCAACTGCCGGATTTCAGATTTGTCGCAGAGGATTCTGCCGTATTTTTCCTGAGGAGGTCTGACCGCTTCAAATTTCGGTGGAAATTTATTTTTTGCAAAATAGTCGTTGAGGGCTTTCGAACGGCCGGTTTCCGCGACGGTCTTCAGTTTTGCATCCTTGTACGGATCCCACGCCTGAAATTCGGCGATGCAGTGCCACATCCAGTCCCATCCGTATTCCTCAAAGAGTTCGATGCAGTCCCGGGTCCAACGGCCGCCGTCCTCCGCCCAGCTGACGCAGCAGAATTCAGAGACAAAGATCGGAACGTTGTATGCCTGCTGGAAATGACGCGCCGGCGCAAGATCGCGGCGGATCATCTTCTTGTCCCACTTCAGACCCTCGATGACGGAAGGATAGGTAACCACTTTCTTCTGAGAACCGAGGCGCTGATGGCTGAAGGGAAACGGCGTGTAATGATGAATCCCGTAAATGATATTTTTTGCACGGATCGGACGGAGGCGGTCCATGGAACGCTGCCCCCACCATGCCTCCTGCTGAACGATCATCCAACGGTCCGGATCGATTGCATTGATCCTTTTCGCGATCGTCTCCATCAGCTTGTTGTAATCGAATTTCGGTTCGATCCGGATTTCCATTTCGTTGTATAACTCGAATGCCCAGATGGCCTTTTCGCCTTTGAAGTGCGCGGCGACTTTATCCCAGAACAGAATGTTGCGGTCGTGCGTTTTTTTCTCCAGTGCGGAGGCGTGGGTTTCAGTCCTGCCGACCTTATCGCGGAAGCCGCAGAACTGCAGAACGCCGAGTGCGCGGCTGTGTTTTTTCAGAAAATAGAGAAAGCGATCGAACTGACGGATGGAATAATCGCAGAATGCATCGAATTCCTTGTCGCTGATGTCCCCAACGGGGGCATTGACAGTGAATTTGTACAAATTGCAGTTTTTCCATTCGGCGAAGTGTTTGCGCGCAACACGTTCCTTGGAAATCAGTCCGCTTCCGGTGTTAAGTCCGCGCAGTCGTCCGAGGGAGTGCCCGTTTGCGGGTGGCCGGGCATTCGGGTTCGGTGCGGGCAGGGGACCTTCAACCACAGCAATCTTCAGATTGCGGAAGAGAATTTCCCCTCTGTTTCCGATGATTCCGAGCGAAAGGGTTGCTTTTTTCAGATCAATAGGAACGCGTGTCCGGAATTTCAGAATTCTCCAGTCGAACGAGCCGCTGTATCCGTTGCAGCATTCGCTGTACCAGAGACATTCCGTGTCATAGTTCATAACGAACCGGACCCCTTCCCACGGAACTTTAGGAACCGTGACGGAAAAGGCTTTCGCTTCAACGGAAATTTCCAGCATGTAGTTTTTGTATTTCTGGAGAACGTGGAATTCTCTGGATGCCAGAACCGCGCGGTCCGTCGTCTGAGCCATGTTGCCGAGCAGATCGCGGTTTGCCATGGCTTTGGATGCCAGTTTGCTCTGTTCACTTTCGTTTGTGACGACAACGCGCAGGCCTTCCGGCCCGAATGAAATCCCCTTCTCCGTCCGCCACTCCTTTTGCGCGGTCAGCGGGTCCTGGAGCAGAATGGTTTCCCCGGAGCGGAGCGTTCCGCAGAAGCAGAATGCTCCCAGCAGAAACAGAAAACTGAAGTGCTTTTTCATAAATCCTCCTATCATGTATAATATTGGCGTTTGATTTAATTATAAAACAAAACTATTTTTCTGTCAATCCCCTTTCCATAGGGAAAAGAAGGTATTTTCAATGGAAAAGAGGTGCTTTCGGAAACTGTTTGCTGCTGTTTGATTTTTTCATATCTTTTTCCTTGTATTTCCGAGGAGTTGTGATATTGTTCTTTTGGAAGAACACGACCCGTGGAGGAGGATGGAGCATGACTCGATATCGAACAGGGCTTCCGGCGACGAAACGTCTTGCTGTGGAACTGGAGAAGCGGATTTTTTCCGGCGATTTGAAGCCGGGAGCCCCATTGCCGTCCATGCGCCATTTTGCGGAAGAGCGCGGAGTGGATCTGTCTTCCGTCCTGGGGGCGTACCGACTTTTGGAAAAAAAGGGGTTGATTGTCCGGGAGCACGGACGCGGCTGTTATGTGGGATCGAACATTCGGCGGGAGATAATCCCGAACCGCCGGCTTTACGGTTTTCATGAGAATATGGGGGAGCTCCTGAGGGGGGCGCCGGATGAATTTGTCTGTTTCGATTTCGGCACCTACCAAAACTATCCGCAGTACTTTGATTTTCTCAAGGAGCGGATAGAACGAAAGCCGGGACTGATTCTCATGGATGAGAACATGCTTCCTGCAATGGTGGAGGAAGGTCTCCTCATGCCGCTGGATTCCCTGCTGAAAGATTCTGCGCTCGAACCCATAGTGGCGGAGGTTGCTCCTGTGTGCCGTCAAGTGTTCCGGTGCCGCTGTTCGACGTTTGCGCTTCCTGTGTTTTGTCTGCCTGTGATGGCGTACTTCAACCGGCGTCTGTTTGAGGAGGCGGGGGTCGCTCTGCCCGGAGAGGACTGGAGCTGGGAGAGCCTTTTTCATCTTTTGGATCAGTTTACGCTTTTTTCGAATCTAGGGCGGTTTGAACACGGGGCTCTGGGGCTTCTTCTGGACCCGAACGGCTGCCTTCCGATCATTTCCCAGTTCGGCGGGGAGGTATTTGACCGCAACGGCAACTGCGCATTTGACAGCGACGTCTTTTACCGGGGACTTATCTTTTTTGAAAGAGTCATCCGGCATTTGGGCTGCTGCGTCCATAAGTGGGGCGACAAGCGGGAGTATCTAGGCGAACTTCTTGCCAATGGACGCATTGCGTTTATCATCGGTTCCGAACAGGATGCTTCCTTTGCCCGGGAAATCCTGACGGAACAGGAATTTTATGAACTTCCGCTTCCCGGATATGCCGCAGGGCAAATGACTTCATTTTCCGCCTTGGGCATCGCCATTTCCGCGGGAAGATACGATCCGAAGGAACTTTTCCGTTTCCTGACGGAATATTATACACGGGAGAATCTCTGTTTCCTTGCACGGCGGAACCGCAGTCTTCCGGTTTTCGACGAGGGCGTGACGGAGGCCTGCCGGAAAGCACGCGACCGGAGCCGCCCGGTGGTGCAGTGCGCTTCCCGGAACAGCGCAGAAGTTTGCCGGCATCTCTTTCACCGTCTTTTCTGCAGGATTCCCGTGTCCCGCGCAGAGCTCGGGAAGCTCGCAAGAGAATATTCCGAGCTGATGATGCGGACGTAATCTCTCCTGCACCTTGCAACGGAAAGAGTCCATCCCGATCGAAACAGCTTCCTCTTCTGTTTAATAGTATACTGATGCTGCTGTGGCAACCGTGACCATCACAAAGATTGGCATTTCAGCTCTCATACCGAGCAACAAGAAAGATACGACCCGGCGAAAAGCCGCGGTCAAGGCGGCCTGAACGGCAGGTCCATCACTCTGCAAAAACAGGAGAACGGATGGAAATCCCGCTGTCCGAAGGCGAAAACCGGACCCGGATCCGGTTCCAAGCGTTCATTCAGCCGACTTCGTGAAGCTGTAAAGGCACCAATTCACTGCGGATCGTCCGGTCCTTCTCTTCCAACTGGCGGCGGAGAAGGGCGACCGCAGTTTTCGCCATTGCAGTAAAGTCATACGAATGACTGATTCCGTGAAAGACCGGGAATTTCGCCGCGACAGACTCCCAGCAGACATGAAACATCCTGCCCAGATCAAAATCCGTCTGCTGCGCAACCAGCGCAAGGTCCTCATAGGAGTACAGGGCGTTGACGATCGCATCCACCGGAACTCCGAGTTCAAAGATCATTTTCACCTTGGCAAGCGTATCCACGCCGTTTAAAAACAGTTTTTCATTCAAAGATATACCGGCCTCCCGATACGCCTTGCGGATACCGTCCGCCGGAAAATTCCACGGGCGTTCGTCGCGCAAATACAGGAGGTTCCGTTTTCCCATTTCCAACAGCCGTTTGCCATAAGCATATCCCAATGCCGACAAATCAAAATCCACGCTGGGAACCGCATTCCGGTGACTGGATCCGCCGATCACAACAACCGCGATTCCGTTCTCCCGGATCTTTTTCAGAAGCGGCTGAAATTCCAGCGGCGGATTCTGCCAGATCAAACCGTCCAGAAACTCATTTTTCAGCTCCTTGAATACAACATCGGGTTTAGTGGAAGTCAAATTGATGCTCCGCACATACGCAGGATAAACCGCGACTTCAACCAGACAGGCGGCAACGGTCCGCGCAAGGAACTCATCCATCTCAATGATCATGCCGTCGCCGACAATGATCCCGATATTGGGTCTGTTTCGCCGGGATTCAAACCGGAACTGTTTTTTCGGGTTGGTGAATGTACCGAGCCCCGGCTTGCCGATCACATAATTCTCCTCCGCAAGCTGTTTCAGCGATTTTCCGACCGTCTGGCGGCAGACGCCGAACAGCTTTGCAAGCTCCTGTGCCGTCGGCAGCTGGACCGACTCATTTCCCGATTTCATAATCAGATTCAGCACATAACGGCGGATCTTCATATATTCCGCCACAGCGGTTTTCGATGCAGGCATTCACGACTCCATAGTTACCAATGGTATTCATTTTGCAACTTTGCTGCATAAGATAATTCTTTTTTCCAAAATGTCAATCTGTAAATAGATTTTTCTTCGTACAGGAAAGAATTTTACGGATATTTTCAAAAACGGGGATTGATAAAACGGTAAAAATGATCTATAAAAATATAATGTCCACTATTATACATCCGAGTCCGGGAAAAACCGTTCATTTCCGTTACCGGTTCTCCGGCAGTTGTCCGTTATGCTGATTTTCCTTTTTCCTGTGCGCCATTCGATTTGTATTCCCCGGCAATCCGGTATATATTATGTTGAAAAAAACGCGTTACAACACTCTTTCAAACAGGAGCATTCCAAACTATGCATCAGCTGAAAACCGTTGCCGTCATTCCCGCCCGGCTTGCAAGTACAAGATTCCCGGAAAAAGTGATTGCCGAACTCGGCGGAAAACCGATCATTCAATGGGTGTGGGAACGGGCCTCGAAGTCGAAAGCCGGTCAAGTCCTTATTGCAACCGACAGTGAAAAAGTCCTCAAAATCGCGGAATCGTTCGGAGCCGAAGCCGTTATGACCTCTCCAAACCATCCATCCGGTTCCGACCGCATCTGGGAAGCCGCGAAGGGAATCGACTGCGACATTATTATCAACGTGCAGGGCGATGAGCCGTTCATGAAACCGGAAGTCATTGACGCTCTGATCGACGTCATGGCGGGCGGGGACAAGCCCGATATGGCAACCGTGGTCGTTCCCTCGACCCGTGAAGAGATCGCCTCGAATCCGAATCTGCCGAAAGTGGTGGTCGGTGCGGACGGAAGCGCGCTCTATTTCAGCCGTTCCGAAATTCCGTTCCTGCGCACCGGCGGAACCGATATGCCGCTTTACCGTCACTGGGGCATCTATGCCTACCGCCGTTCCGCGCTTGAACGTTTTGTCTCTCTGCCGGAAAGTCCTCTGGAAAAATGCGAAAAACTCGAGCAGCTCCGCGCTCTGGAAAACGGCATGAAAATCAAGGTTGTCAAAACACATTTTCAAAGCATCGGAATCGACACTCCCGAAGATCTGGAACGGGCGGAGGCGTATCTCCGGGAACACAACGAGCGGTAAACGCTATGAAACGCGCTCTTCAATATCTGGTCTATCTGGCTGCTTTGGTCTTCATGAAAATCATGGAGCACCTCCCCCGCTGTACATTCCACGTTCTGGCATGGCTGTTTTCATGGCCCGCGATGCTGCTGCCGCAAATCGGCGGACTCGTCCGCGCAAATATCCGCTGCGCGTTTCCCGAAAAAGAAGGAAAAGAGGTATTCAGTCTCTCCCGACGCTGTATCGCCAGCCTGATCTTGACCGTCTGTGAATTTTTCTGGTTTCACAACAAACCGGAAAAAATCCGGGAAATGGTCGATATCCAATCCAATCTCGCGCAGGTGGCAAAAGACGCGGCAAAATGTCTGGAAGAGGGACGCCCCGTTATTTTCATCACGCCGCATCACGGCAACTGGGAATTTTCCGGAATGGTGCTCGGCATCGTTTTCGGGTTCAAAATGGCAACCGTCGTCCGGACCCCGCGCAATCCTTACCTCGGGAAACTCATCACAGGCGGACGCTCGGTGAAAAACGTGCAGATCATCGAATCGCGCGGCGGTATGCTGAAACTCGTCCACGCGATGGAAACCGGATCGGCGGCGGGAATGCTTGTCGATCAGAACATCAAAGTCCGTAACGGCGGCGCGTTCGTCAATATGTTCGGCCTGCCGTGTCCCGTCACCCGCTTTCCCGGCACAATGGTATTGAAGAAAAACGCCTATATCGGCGTCGGCTCCTGCATCCGCATGCCGGACGGTCATTTCAAAGCCACGATGGATCCGCTGCCCAAGCCCGCTTCCGAATACACCTCCGAAGAAGAGGTGATTCAGGATATCATGACAATGACCGAAAAACTGATCCGCATGGCTCCGGAGCAGTATCTCTGGCTTTATAAACGCTTTCAGTATATTCCGCCGGATGCCTCCGCGGAGCTCCGGGCGAAATATCCGTCCTATGCAAAAGTGGTCAAATCCTCCTTTTTCTCTAAAATGAGGGGCGGAAGAGGAAAACCGGAGAAGGATTGACACACCATGCTCAAATGGCTCCACATCAAGAATCTTGCACTGGTCGACGAAGCGGATATTGAATTTTCTCCCGGCTTCAATGCCGTTACCGGGGAAACGGGCGCGGGAAAATCCGTACTGATGGGTGGGGTCGCACTGCTGCTCGGCGGGCGGTTCGACAAATCCGCAATCCGGCAGGGAACCGACCGTTGCGAAATCGCCGGAGAGTTCCGGCTGGATTCCGTTTCCGAACCGCAGATTGCCGCGATTCTTGAAGAATGCGGACTCGAACCCTGTGAGGACTCCACTCTGCTCGTACGGCGGGTCTTCACGCCATCCGGCGGACGCATCTTCATCAACAGCTCCCCTGCAAATGCCCAGCTCCTCCGCACAATCGGGGAACTGCTCGTGGATGTTCACAGTCCGGACGAAGCGTTCGGGCTCATGAAGAATTCCGCTCAGCTGAAGGCGCTTGACCGTTTTGCTCATTTGGAGCCGCTGCTGGAGCAGACCGCCGCCGCGTGGGTATCCATCCGCGAAATCGAAGCGGAACAGGAGGAGTTTCAAAAGACCATGCCGGATGCGGACGAGGCGGAACATCTGCGGAAAACCGTATCCGAAATCGAAAAACAGAGTCCGGAAGACGGCGAAGATGCACAGCTTGAAGCGCTCCATTCCGCCGCATCCAACTCCAAAACAATTTTGGAAATCGCCGCCGCGGCTTCCGCTGCATTGAACGAATCCGACGATTCCATCATGGACCGTCTCTCTTCCGTGCGCCGCTTGTTGCGCCCGCTGGAAAACGTCGATCCCGATTATGCCGACCGCTTTCTATCAAAATGTGACGAAATCTCCGATGCGGTTTCCGAGCTGACGGATGATCTGCAATCCCGCGCGTCATCCGTAGAGCTGGACGAATCCGAATTTGCCGCATTGGAAGAGCGCATTCAGATTCTGCAAACTCTGAAACGCAAATACGGACCGGAAATTCCCGACGTGCTCGCATATCTGGAAAACACCCGGCGGAGACTGGATCTGTTTGAAAATTCCGCACGGGAGCGGGAACAGCTTGAATCCCGCATGACTCAGGCGAAAGACGCTCATGCCGGACTCTGCGGAAAGCTGACCGCGGCACGGAAAAGCGCAGCGGAGAATCTGGCGGAAAAACTGCGGCGGGAAATCATGAAACTCGGATTCAAACGGGCGGCGTTTCAAGTGGAATTTTCCGGAGCGCAGCCTGGACCGAACGGCGCGGACCGCATCGAATTCCTGTTTTCGGCAAATCCGGGCGTTCCGGTGAAACCGCTGAAAGAGGTCGCAAGCAGCGGCGAACTGTCGCGCGTCATGCTCGCGGTCAAAACCGTTCTTGCGGAAGTCGATGAGATCGGAACGCTTGTATTTGACGAGATCGACGCCAACATCGGCGGAGAAACGGCGGTTGTCGTTGCCGGAGAACTGCACGAACTCGGCACCCGGAAACAGGTCCTCTGCATTTCCCACCTTGCACAGGTTGCCGCCCGTGCAGACCGTCATTTCGCCGTTGAAAAGAAAACGACGGAGGAAGCGGCGGTCAGTTCCATCCGGGTCCTGACGCAGAAAGCGCGGATCGCGGAACTCGGCAGAATGCTCGGCGGAGGAGCCGCTGCGGAACGGCACGCGAAATCCCTGCTCGAATAACTCCGGTCATAGTTTCGCATGAACCCAGGCGGGAAGCGCGGAATCGCGTCCGTTCAGAATCCGCCGGGCATGTTCTGGATAAGGATAGTATTTCTTCACCAGGTTCCAGAAACGGACCGAATGATTCATCTCCGTCAGATGACACCCCTCATGAATGACCACATAACGGACGATCTCGCGGGGAAAGAACAGCAGAGCGGCATTCAGGGCGATCCGGCGTTTGGAATTGCAGGTTCCCCACACCCGGCGCTGGAGACCGAGCGTAAAACCGGAAATCTCAAAATTCAGTTCGGAACAGATATCCGCCGCAAACGGCAGAATCTCCAGCTTTGCCTTCCGCATCAGCCATTGACGCAGCGCCTCAATACAGGAAGACGCCTCTGCCGTATTGCCGGAAACCAGCAGCTCCGTCGGACTCCGGTAACGGACACCCGTCCATACGACATCCTGCGCTTCATAGACAAGCTTCAGATGCTCGCCCGTAAAAGCAAGCCGCAGTTCCGACGGATGAGTCAGCGGCTCCCGGCGGTTCTGTTTCAGCGCCGTTTCCAGCCAGAGAGACTGTGAGCGCAGAAACTCAAGCGCGGCATCCATATCGGCATATACGGGCACCACCAGCTCCGGTCCAGACTCCGTAACCCGCAGACGGATCCGTCTTGCACGCTCCGACCGCCGCACCGCGACATGTACCGGAACCCCGCCGGAAAGAGAAAGAAGGACATCGTTCTTCATGCGACAAAAAAGGACAGCCGAAGCTGTCCTGAAATAATCCGAAGTTCCGTTTTACTCTTACGGTCTGGTGAAAAGCTGCTGATATTTCTGAGCCATCGCGTCGATATTTTCCGGCGTGATGAGCACATATCTGGCTTCAAAAGCCTCTTTCAGGTCTTTCGGAGCGTTCTTTTCAAAGTCTTCCTGCTTGAGATCGGGACGCATGACAACCGCACCGGCGATCGTGCCTTTTTTGATCTCCTGACCGAGGAAGTTCACGTCAGCGTTGATCAGAACCAGTTTCGGCGGATTTTTCTGCTTCCAGAGTTTGATTCTCGCCATCTGGGACGGATCATAGGGGAGACTGAGCGTCATCACGAACACATCAACATCCTTGTTTTCATCAAAGAGCTGGTTGAAGTATTTCGCGTTCATGTATTCTTCCATCATGCCGGAATCGCCCGCAGGAGTGTCATAGGGGAGCCCCTTGACGGTCACATTGGCACCGTTGATGTACTTCTTCGTATATTCCACGAGCTTGTTCGGCTGCTTTTCCCAGGCATTTCCGCCGGAAGCGACAATGAGAACATTCTTACCCGCGAATTTCTTGGAAACGAGTTCTCCGGCAGCCTGGGCGGATGCTTCACTGAAACGCTCATAGCTTGCAAGCGCTTCCTTCATCTCGCGGGACATGCCGCCGAACGACCCGGTGTCAACCAGGAACTTTCCTGCACAGACCACCACGATGATCAGGCACAGAATCGCAATCGTCTTTGCGTTCGGATTCGTTTTCTGTTTCTTTGCACAGATGATCATTCCGATAAATGCGGCGATCATAACGGCAATCGTTGCAATTTCCATCTTTACTTTCCTCTCCTCTATTGTTTTACTTGTTTAGAATGTTGATAAAGATCTCTTTCACGAATATAACATCGGTTCAGCACAATTCAACATGAAATTCTGCGAAACTTAAAAAAAATACGATTTTTTATTACCCGAAAGCAGGAAAAGACGGCTTTTTGCGCCGTTTCTTTCAAAAATCAGCGGAACTTCCCCCAGCTTCTCCGCCCGGAGCTGATGATAAAAGGAATCAAGCCACACCGTTTCCGCCTCTTCCGTATCCATTTCACGCACTGTCAGCTGTGACACATCCGGCAGCGGCGACGGCTCGAACCAAAGCGTATGACGGATCTCCCGGTTCCCTTCCGTATGGCTGAATTTTGAATGACCGGACAAAATCTGCTTCCGTCGGCGCTTCTTCCAGTCGTGTTCCACTCTAGCCTCCTCCAGACGGACAAGTTCCCGGTAGAACGGTCCGGCATCCTGACGCAGGATCCCCCGACGCTCCAAACGCTCCAGCAGCTCCCGGTCCGGCACATCCATGCGGAGCGGCAGGAGCCAATGCAGAAGGCTGCGTAAATCCTGATCGTCCAGACACGATTTCCGGCAGATCCCGTAAGCATCAATCATGAAACACTTCTCCGCTTCCGGCTGTAAAAGCACATTGCCCGCATGAAAATCCGGATGACAGAGACTGTTTTTGCAAAACTGCAGAGAAAGGTCAAAAAACAGATTCAGCCACCGCTGTTTCTCCCTTTCCTCATAACGCGCAACACGATACCAGTATTCCAAGGCGGAAACACAGCCATCCAGTGCACGGGAGACCACTGCCGATGCACCGCCGCGCCGTCCCCACGCAAGATAATCCGCACACGGGATACCGCAGGACAACAGCAGACGTCCGGAATTGTATTCCGACTCCGCTTTCGAAAAAAAACGATTCCGGATCCGGTTCAGCAGCCCGTTTTTCGACTCAAGTTTGACAAAACAGCCGTGTCCGGCGGAATCCTCCGTGCGGAATACGGAACGCACCCCGTTGCGCTTTAAAGGATCGGTGGCGAGTTCTTCCATCTTCTCCGCCCACGGCTCCAGCACCGACGGATCGTTCAGGAACCATTCCCAACCGTTCCGCCTGACTCTCATTTCTGCCCCTGCAGCTTTTTCCCCGGCAGAATCACGCCGCCGCTGACGATCAGTGTCATCGCTTCGGAAACGCTCATCTTGAGCACCCGGCACTCTTTTTTGGGGACGAAAATCAGGAAACCGCTGGTCGGGTTCGGCGTCGTCGGCATGAATATGCTGTAAACCTCCTCTTCCAAATGCTCGTTCACCTCAAATTTCTCTTCGTTGTAATTGGTGATGAAGCCGATGGCGTAGGAGCCCTTTTTCGGATATTCAAACAGAGCAACCTGCTTGAACAAGCCGCCCTGCGACGATTTCACAGTCTCTCCGATCTGCTCGCAGGTGGAATAAACAATCCGCAGCAACGGCAGGCGCAGCAGAAGCATCTGCATCCAACGGATGAAATTGCGTCCAAGAGCGATTTTAGCGATCTGTCCGACAAAGAAAATTCCCGTCAGAATCAGAAGGATCGTCACGATACGGACTACGACGGGCCATGCCGGAAAGTTTTCCAGTTTGGAATCCGCATACAGATTCACCGACCAGTCCGTCAACACGGAAACGCCCCAGTGCCCGACCCAAAGCGTGATAAAGATCGGCACAACGATGAACAGACCTGCAATCATCGTATTACGGAATTTGGCGGCAAGCGTCGGAGACGTCGGTCTGCCTGTAGGGAATTCATTCATCTTCATTGTCCGGCACCGTCAGTTTGAGTTTCAGAATCTTGCGTTTATCGGCTTTCACGATCTCAGCTTTGAACAATCCGCGCGCGGAATAGACCTCGCCGATTTCGGGAATCCGTCCGAGTTCCGCGCAGATATAACCGCCGATCGTGTCGGCGTGTTCCGAATCGGGTATCTCAATGTCAAGAATCTCATTCACATCGGAAACGGGCGTGCGCGCCTCAAGCAGCACGGAACCGTCGGGCATCAGCTGCGGTTTTTCCATCGCATCCTCGGCACTGTCATATTCATCCCGCACATCGCCGACGATCTCCTCGATAATATCTTCAAACGTTACCACGCCGCTCGTTCCGCCGTACTCGTCGATGATAACGGCGAAGTGATTCCGCGTCCGTTTAATCTCCTCCAGCAGCTCGTCAACGGCTTTGGTTTCCGGAATGAAGATCGGCGTATGGATCATACCGGCAAGGCTCTTCTTTTCCGGCGGAACGGCAAGAAAATCCTTGGCATAGATAATACCGCGGATCTCGTCGATCGAACGGCCGTAAACCGGAATGCGACTGTGCCCGGAAGAAACAAATGTGTTTCTCGCCTCCTCAATGCTGGAGGAAAGCGGAATCGCGATCATATCCACACGCGGCGTCATGATCTCTTTCACCGACATATCCTGCAAATCGAAAATACCGCGGATCATGCGTTTTTCCCCCTCTTCCAGCTGTCCGTCCGGTTCATCCTCCATCATATCAAGAATCTCGTCTTCCAGACTCGCTTTGTCTTCCGGGTCGGGAGCGTCCTCCATGATCTTTTCCATCTTCCGGTTCAGCAGACGGAACAACGGTGCAAGCGGAGCAAGGATGATCCGCGCGAATACCAGCATGACAGGGATCGTCACTTTGATGATCAGCAGGTCACAGCGCGGCAGCAGCAGTTTTGCCAGCAGATCACTGACGGAACAGAGCAGAATGATCGAAACCGCCAGCAGAATGACTTCCAGATACGGAACCTCCAATCCGAACAGCGATTCCAGTTTCCCGGTGGAAAAATAGACGGAGATCGAGAACACGGAAGCGATCACAAACAGCAGCAGTTTGAACAGCATACGGATCTGGTCATCCTGTTCAAGCCAGGAATCAAGTTTTTCCGCGAGTTCGGGATTCTTTTCCTCAATCCGGCGGACACGCCCGCCGGAGAGATCCTCAAATGCGTCGAACACACAGGAAATCAGGATATAGAGCAGAATGCTCAGCGGAATCAGTATCTGGGTTATTTCATTCATACAAAGCCGGCTCCCCGGAATCAGGAACCGAAAATCCTTTCAAAGTTACAGTTATTTTCCAGCGCGGCGAGAACTTGTTTCTCGCGTCTGCGCATTCGTCGTTTCTTCTCCGGCACAAGATCATCCTCCCCGGCGGCGTGGAGCAGACCGTGCGCCATATACAAAGTCACTTCCCGTGAATAAGGCAGCCCGCGCTTCCGCGCCTCCCGGCGTGCCACATCCGGACAGATATACACTTCCACATCCGCCTCGAACTCATCATCCTCCGTCTTCGGGAAAGCCGGACCGGACGTTCTCAGATCAAACGAAATGACATCCGTCGGCCCCTGATGCCGCAGGGATTCCCAGTTCAGCTCCGCCATTTTATCATCCGGCAGAAACACCACGGCGACATCCAGATTCTCCGGCAGCCCCGCCGCCAGCGCCGCCTTCTCCGCAAGCCGTTCAAGCGCCTTTTTGTTCGGTCGCTTTTCTTGCTGCCGCATCCACGAACAAATCGTCCTCATCCGGTACAACTTCCTTTGGGTAAGCCACTCGTGCATGAAGCATCGAGGTCAATGTTTTTACAAAACTCTCTTTGATAACCGTCAATTCCTTGAAGGTCAGATTCGCTGTATCAAGCTGATGATCGCGCATGCGCTTGATAATGATCTCCGTCACCAGCTCTTCGATTCTGCCGTGCGACGGTTTCTGCAGGGAACGCGATGCCGCCTCGCAGGCATCCGCCAGCGACAGAATCGCGACTTCCTTGCTCATCGGCGTCGGTCCCTGATACCGGAAATCGTGTTCGTCCACCGGCTCTCCGGACTCTTTCGCCTGTTTGTAGAAATAATACACCACATCCGTCCCGTGGTGCTGCTGGATCGCATCCCGCATCAGCTTCTTGAGTTTATATTTGCGCGCCAGCTCCAAGCCTTCCTTCACATGGTTGAGAATGATCAGAGCGCTGATCTTCGGCATCAGATCCTTGTGCCGGCTCTCTCCGTTGTTGTTCTCGGTAAAATAATCCGGATGGGAAAGTTTTCCGACGTCATGGAACAGCGCACTCACCCGCGCCTTGAGCGGATTTGCCCCGATCTCCTTTGCCGCCGCTTCGGCAAGCGTTGAAACGATCAGACTGTGATGATAAGTCCCCGGAGCCTCAAACTGAAGGCGTTTCAGCAGAGGATGATTGTAATCGCTGTACAGCAGCAGCGACATATTCGTCGTCATATCGAAACAGACTTCGAGGATATAAAGCATGATCTGCGTGGCGCCCGTCGTGACCAGTCCGGTAATAAACGGAATGATGAACACCCACGGATAAACGATCCGGACGGAATCGCCGAGATCCCTCCAGACGAACAGAAGACCGACCAGAAGCGTTGTCAGAGATACCGCAAGGAATCCGGAAATAAAGAAGTTCCGGTAGTTGACGCACCGGCGGACCGCAAACGAGGATACACCGCTGACCAGCAGGCCGGCAAGAATGATATGAAAAGAATCCTTGTCGGAAAACGCCGCGATCACCGAAACAAACAGCCCGATGAACAATGCGGAACGCATTCCATAGATCGATGACAGCACCATCGGCGCGAATCCGAGCGGAAGCGCAATATAGGTCAGCCACGGCGGAATGGACTCCTGTTCCCCGAATATCCCGAACATGCGGTACGCCAGCACGTTCAACAGGATCGCGGTGATCGTGACAAATCCCATCATGCGGATCCTGCTGTTGCTCCGGAGCACATCCGGATGAATATGATAGAGATAAATCCCGCAGAACAGAAGCATCAGCAGGGTCGTTGCAGCCGCCTTGACGATCCGGACCGCCATTTCGAGCTCCGATATTTCCGCCAGACGTTCTTTTAAAATCTTCGCATACGTTTCCAGAATCTCAATATCCTGCGGTGTCACCACGGAATCCTTGGAAATGACCGGCTGGCCTTTCGTAATCTCCCGCATGGCGGGCAGAACCTGCGCCAGCGCGCTCTTCTCCCTCTCTCCGGTGTACTCGGAATCCTCCTTCATTCCGCCGACAGGCAAAACCGTTTCCAGCAGAGAAACGAGTGCCTTCCGGACTTCCGCCCTGTCCGCCGACGCAAAAGTCTCCAGCGCCCGGTCCGCGATCGCCGCGGCAGCTTCCGGCGGCGTCGGAATATCCTTGAGCTGGCGGGATTCCCGGACACGGTCATAGGCATCAATAATGCGGACCGGTTTAGTCCACGGCGTATTCTCCTTGTCATATACGGGAATCATCCCGTTATCAACCGCAAGCGCAACCTGTTCCATCAGATCGTGATACAGCTGCGGCGCATCGGCAAACTGGTTGAGACGGGTCAGATCCGGAAGCGGAAGCGCCGCAACCAGTTTCCCTGCCCGCGTATCGGGAGCCGGATACGGAACCTTTTTCTCCACCGCCTCCTTGCGGGCGCGGATCTCCCTGAACAGCGCCGCAAGCTCTGATTTGATCTGTCCCGCCGCTTTATCGTCAACCCGGTAAAACAGCGGAAGTTTTGCAAGCGCGACGGCTTTGGCGCGGTTGGTCTTATCCCGGTCTTCATACTGAAAATCAAATACGGCATAAACCGTGTAAGCGGCAACCTGATCTTTCACCAGATGAGGCACCGCGGGCAGACGCTGCTGGTTCATCATCGAAAACACACTGGCGGCGAGAACCAGAAGCATGGTGACTGTCCAGCAAAGCGGCTTGTTCTTCATCGCGCGGGAATAGAGCGATTCCTTCCGGTTCACCTTGCGGGAAGTGTTGACCATCCCTTTCTGCGCCATCTTGCGTTTGGCAATGAAAGTCTGAAAAAAAGAGAACACGAATCAACCCTCCGAATCTTCCGACGGTGCATGCGCAGCCTGTTCATACGCATTGACTATCCGTTCCACCAGGGAATGGCGCATCACGTCGCCGCGGTCAAACCGGCAAACCCGGATTCCGTCAATCTTCGACAGCAGACGGATCGCCTTGGCAAGACCGCTTGATTTACGGGACGGCAAGTCCGTCTGCGATGGATCGCCCGCAACAACACACTGGGAATTAAAACCGAGACGGGTCAGGAACATCAGCATCTGATCGTCAGTCGTATTCTGAGCCTCGTCAAGAATGATAAAGGAATTGTTAAGCGTACGTCCGCGCATGAATGCCAGCGGGGCGAGCTCGATCATTCCGCGTTCCGTCAACGTCGCAAGCTCCTGCGGTTCGATCATCTCCCGCAGAGCATCGTGAAGCGGGCGCAGGTACGGATTGATTTTGTCCTCCAGTTTGCCGGGCAGAAAACCGAGATTTTCCCCCGCTTCCACAGCCGGACGCGCCAGAATGATGCGATCCCGTTTGCCCGTCATCAGCGCATTGACCGCCATTGCAACTGCGAGGTATGTTTTTCCGGTCCCCGCAGGACCAAGCGCAAAGACGATATCATGCTTGTTCATCGCATCCACATACGCAAGCTGATTGCGGGTGCGGGGCACGATTTCCTGACGTTTCCGGGAAATACGGATCTTGGAAGCGAAAAAACTGGAAAGCTCTGCCGGACTGCCGGAAGAATAGGATTTCAGCGCCAGATCAAAGTCCATCTGCCGGAGCGGGGTACGCATATCCGCATGGAGGCGGAACAGGTGTTCCAGAAACGATTTCACTCGCTTGACGGTTTCCGGATCATCCGCTTCCACTTTGATCCAGGAATCACGCGTGATCAGCGATACCCCGAAAACTTCCTCCACCCGTTTCAGGTTTGCAGAAAGGTTTCCGGCAAAGACAGCATCAATCTCCGCTCCGCTGCTTTCAATATAAGGAGTCGCGGCGGAACGGGACGATAAAGGATCCTGACTGTCTTCTTCGCTCATGCAATCACTCAATTTGCTTTCGGGGCTTCCGGCGCTTTCCCGACCGGAGCAGGCGCAACAGGCGCCGCCGGAGCTTCTGCTTTCGGGGCTTCCGGCGCTTTCCCGACCGGAGCAGGCGCAACGGGAGCGACGGGCACTGTACTTTCCTTCACGGCTGCCGAAGCCTCCGGTTTTGCCGGTCCGGCCTTGCGGATCATCGGAATCGTAATCTTCATGCCGGGACGGATCAAGTTCGGATTGTTCTTCAGCAGCTCTTTGTTCGCCTTGAAAATGAATCCCCACAGGAATCCGTTCCGGTATTCGGCTTTGGCGATGGAAGAAAGCGTCTCGCCTTTTTTGACGACATGCGTTTTCGTTTCGCCGGTAAGCTCATATTTCACATTGGACGGCACTTTGACCTCCGCTTTTTTCTCCGGTTTGCCTGCCGGAGGAAGCGGCGGCTGTTCGTCAATAACAACCGTCTCCTGAATATCAACCGTGGAAACGATTCCCGCATCTTTCGGAGCGGTTCCGGGTTCATCCGGAGCGGCGATCACGGTCTGCGGATCGGGCGCGGCGGGCGGAAGCGCTCCACCCTGCCAGCCGTATTCATTCCGCAGTCTGTTTTCCACAGTATCCTCTTCCGTTGAACGGCACGCGGTAAACGCGGCGGCAAGCGAAAGAGCCGTCAATGCGAGAATCAGTTTCTTCATGTTGAACCTCAGACTTTCTTTACAATAATCACGCCGTTGTGACCGCCGAAACCGAGATTGGTGTTAAGAGCCACATTGACAGTGCGTTCGCGCGGGGTGTTCGGAGTGCAGTCAAGATCGCATTCCGGATCCGGCGTTGTATAGTTGATGGTCGGCGGGATGACACCGGTCTGGATCGTTTTGAGACAGACGATCGTTTCGAGTCCGCCGGCGGCACCGAGAGAATGTCCCATACAGCCTTTGGTGCTGCTCATGGCAAGTTTATAGGCGTGATCGCCGAACGCGGTTTTGATGGCCGCCGTTTCAAACTTGTCGTTGAGAGACGTACTGGTTCCGTGAGCGTTGATGTAATCCACGTCTTCGGGATTGAGCCCGGCGTTCTTGAGCGCCATTGTCAGAGCCCGTGCTCCGCCTTCCCCGCCCGGAGCGGGAGAGGTTATATGGTAGGCGTCTCCGGTCGCTCCGTAGCCGACGATCTCCGCGTAAATTTTCGCTCCGCGGGCTTTGGCGTGCTCGTACTCCTCCAGAATCAGAATACCGGCGCCTTCGGACATGACGAATCCGTCACGGTCCTTGTCAAACGGACGGCTCGCCCGCGTGGGGTCGTCATTCCGCTGACTGAGCGCTTTCATGGAGCAGAAACCGGCAAAACCGAGACGGGAAACGGAAGCCTCCGCACCGCCGGTGATCATCAGATCCGCATCACCGCGCTTCACCATCCAGTAGGATTCCCCGATCGAATGGCTGGCGGTGGAACAGGCGGAAACAACCGCGTGATTCGGACCCTTTGCGCCGTAACGCATGGAAAGAGAGCCGGAAGCCATATCAATGATCATCATCGGAATCAGGAACGGACTGACTTTCGACGGTCCCTGCTGGAGCAGCTTCATGCACTGTTCTTCCATTGTCCGCATTCCGCCGATCCCGCTGCCGACGCACACGCCGACCCGGTTGGGATCCGCAACGGAACCGTCACGCAGATCAAGACCGAGCCCGGCATCTTTCATCGCTTCATCGCCCGCGGCAATGGCATACAGACAGAAATCATCAAGGCGGCGGGCCTCTTTTTCCGTCATATAATTTGAGACATTGAGGTCTTTGATCTCCCCGGCAATCCGGGTCCGGTAATCGGCGGCGTCGAATTTCGTTACAGGGCCGATCCCGCTTTTTCCGGCAAGAAGCGACTCCCACATGGCGTCAACACTGTTTCCGACGCTGGAAATCGCACCGATCCCCGTTACAACAACACGTCTGGAATTCATTCAGTCCTCCTTTACAAAAAAAATGGGTCATAACCCTTTCGAGTTGAATGACCCATCATATACACTAAAGACTGATCAGCCTTTGTTCTGCTTGCTCTCAACGTATGTGATGGCATCGCCAACCGTTGTAAGTTTCTCAGCATCTTCGTCAGGAATCTCAGCGCCGAAGGCTTCTTCAAGAGCCATGACGAGCTCAACCTGATCCAGGGAATCCGCACCGAGATCTTCGATGAATTTGGCATCCGCGGTGACCTGATCTTCATTCACGCCGAGCTGTTCGACAACGATCTTCTTCACTTTATCTGCAATTTCTGACATTTCAAACCCTTTCTGATAAAAGTTCTGTTTCAGTTGCTTTTCTTTTTCTAAACTTATTTTACCGTCTAATTCCAATTAATCTACACCATAAGCGGAAAAAGTCAAGTATATTCTCTTTTATTTTTCCTTTTTTCCGCTCATTTCCGGTGAAGAACGGTTCCTTACATCAGGAACCCGCCATCGCAGTTCAGCACCTGTCCGGTCACATAATCCGCTTCCGGAGAACAGAAGAAGTAAACTACGCCCGCCACATCCGCGGCTTTTCCGGCGCGCTTCAGCGGAATATTCACGAGGAACGCGTCACGCGCTTCCTGCGGCAGCTTTTCCGTCATATCGGTTGCAATGTAACCCGGGCACACCGCATTCGCGGTAATGTTGCGGGATGCGAATTCGCGCGCAGTGGTCTTGGTAAGGCCGAGGACGCCGGCTTTGGAGGCGGAGTAGTTCGCCTGACCGACGTTGCCCATTCTGCCGACAACAGAGGAGATGTTGACGATACGGCCGTAACGGGCTTTCATCATCGGACGGATCGCGGCTTTGGTCATGTTGAACACGCCCTTGAGGTTGACGGCGATCACGGCATCCCAGTCCTGCTCGGTCATCTTGAGCATAAGGGTATCGCGGGTAATTCCGGCACAGTTGACCAGAATATCGAGCTTGCCGCACTTGTCCACGACCGCTTTGACCGCGGCTTCGGCGTCTTCCAGTTTCGCGACGTTCGCGGCGACAGCAAGAGCTTCGAATCCGTTTGCACGGAACTCGGCGGCGGTGTTTTCCGCAACGTCAAGCATAATATCGACCATTGCCACGGTCGCGCCCTCGTTCGCGAGCTTTTCGCAGATCGCTCTGCCGATACCACGGGCGCCGCCGGTGACAAGCGCCACTTTTCCTTCAAGATTTTTTCCCATTGTACGATCCTTTCATCGGTTTTATTTATTGAATCATTCCGGAAACATTCAGCAATGCTTTGGAGGGATCAATCTTTTTGACAAATCCGGTCAGCACCGCTCCGGGCCCGAACTCCACAAACTTCTCCGCACCGAGCCCGATCAGGGTCCTGACGCAGTCTTCCCACTTCACGCTGCCGGCAACCTGTCCCGCAAGATTTTCCTTGATCTGCTGAAGATCGGCCTCGGCCGCACCCGTCAGGTTCTGCACGACCGGGTACTCAAGCGCGGTGACGTAGGTATCCGCCAGCGGACCGCGAAGCTGTCTGCCCGCTTCCGCCATCAGACGGGAATGGTAGGCTCCCGCCACATTGAGCGGAAGAGCGCGCTTGACGCCTTTTTCCTTGAGCATGGCGCAAGCCTTGAGAACGCCGTCCTTGACTCCACTGATCACGATCTGCCCCGGACAGTTGTAATTGGCAACGTCGATATCGCACTCCCGGCAGACTTCGCGGATCACATCCGGATCACCGGCAATAATCGCCGCCATTCCGCCCTGCGTATTCTTACAGGCTTCATCCATGAGCTCCGCTCTGCGGGCAACCAGTTTGAGGCCGTTTGCAAACGTAAAATATCCGGCGGCGGCAAGCGCGGCATATTCGCCGAGGCTGAGTCCCGCACAGCCGACGATCTCATCCGGATCGCCGTCAAATTTTTCCCGGTACGCGGCGAGACACGCCATACTGGTCGTATAAATCGCCGGCTGACAATACTTGCTTTCCGTCAATTTTTCCGCGGGTCCGTTGAAACAGATGTCGGAGATGCTCCAGCCGAGAACGGAATCCGCCTCGTTGAAGATTGCCGCGGCGGCATTGCTTTGTTCGTAGAGATCCTTGCCCATTCCGACGGCCTGTGCGCCCTGACCGGAAAAAATATAAGCAGCTTTCATGTGTTGATACCTCTTCAATAAAAAATTAAAAACCTGAAAATTAATGTACTTCCAGTTTCCGGAAAATCAAGAACTCCCCGGAAAAAAATATGAAACGGAACATCCGCCGCCCCGGTTATCCCGCGCAATAGCGCTCTTCTCCGTCCACAAACACGCGTTCCACTTCAAAGTCTCCGGAAAGAACCGCAAGATCCGCAGCATATCCCGGCTGAATACGCCCCACTCTTTCCAGGCCGAGCGACTGCGCCTGATTCCACGACGTCGTTTTGATCAGGTCTTTCAGCGGATATCCGGTGATCTCGTAAACATTGCGCAGAGCAGCATTCATCGTCAGCACACTGCCCGCGAGCGTTTCCGGCTGATCCTTGAGCCGGACAGCTCCGTCTTTCAGTATGATCGGCAGTCCGGCAAGTGTATATTCGCCCTCCGCCATTCCCGAAGCCTCGACCGAATCCGTAATCAGCATAATACGGTCAACGCTCTTGATCTGGAAAATCAGGTTGATCATATCGGGGCATACATGCAGAGTGTCGCAAATCAGTTCCAGATAAACATCTTCATACAGGAACCCCGCACCGACAAGTCCGATCTCCCGGTGTTTCAACGGTGTCATCTGATTGCAGAAATGAGTCAGATTACGCATCCCGTGCTCATACGCGCCGGTAAACTGCGCGCAGGTCGCGGCGCTGTGCACGCAGGACGGAACGATCCCGTGCTCCAGCAATTCCGCGGTAAACGGGATCGCGCCGGGCATCTCCACCGCATAAGAGACCTTGCGGACCGGGAAAATCCGGTTCAGCCTCTGCACCTCTTCAATATCGGGATTGCGCAGATACGACGGATTCTGCGCTCCGAGACAGTGCGGATTGATGAAGACTCCTTCCAGATGAACGCCGGGAAGTTTTGCTCCGCGGTTTTCCGATTTCACATAATCCGCCGCGCTTTGAAGTGCGCGGGCAAGGGTCTCCTCGCTTTGTGTGGACGTGCTCGGCAGCAGAGTCGTAACCCCCTCCGACAGTTTATTTTCCGCGATCGTGCGGATCGCCTCGCGGGAACCGTGCGAAAAATCCTGTCCGCCGCAACCATGCGTATGAATATCAATAAATCCGGGAACAAGCATGTCCCCCTGAACCTCGACCACCCGGTCAGACAGCGGCAGTTCCTCTCCGCAGAGATAAATCCGGCGGATCACTCCGTCTTCAACCAGCACCGACGCTCCTTCCAGCTCCACATCCGGTGAAATCACCAACGCATCATGAAATAAAATTCTCATGTGACACCCCTTCTGTTTCTGTCAACATATCCTGTACTTTAGCGCTCCGCAGAAGGAAATCAAGTCTTTTACGCAAATTCCGCAGAATTCCCCGAACCGGCGCCGCCCGGTTTACCGCTCAAAATCACGATTTTAAAATAAAATATCGTTATTTTTATTTTTAACCTCTTGACTTTTTTCCTGTTTTGAAGTATAATTTAATAAAGCGCTTAATCATACACTGAAAACAAGGGAAAAAATGGTCAGACTGGTCGACATAGCAAAACGGGCGGGAGTCTCTCTGGGCTCCGCCTCCGCGGTCCTGAGCGGGAGAAGCAAAAGCAATATCCGCGTCTCCCGGGAAAAGACCGAACGGATCCTTGCAATCGCAAGGGAGATGAACTATATCCCGAATTTTTCCGCGCAAATGCTCTGCGGGCGCTCTTCCCACACCCTCGGAGTCCTCATCGACAGCGAAGACGTCGCCGTGCGATTCCGTCAGATCGCCGCGATCGAGCGGGAAGCGGACAGCCGCGGGTACCGCCTTCTGATCGCCGAAACGCACGACAACCCCGGCAAACAGCTGCAAAACTGCCGGACTCTTTTTCAATACGGTGTGGATGCCGTCATCTGCCACGTCAATACCATCGACGACGATCTTAAAAAACTGGACAAAGTCATTTTTTACGGAGCGGAGCCCCTGCCGAACCTGCCGTCCGTCTATTACGACATCAGCCGGGGATATGCGGAGGCGGCAGCACAGTTCCGGCAGGAAAAACGACGCAATCCCGCTCTCCTGATCGGTGAGCAGGAAACAAAATACGATTCCCTCCAGGCCCGGCGCAAAGCATTTCTCAGTGAATATCCGGACCGGGAAAACGCGGTCTTCACGATCCCGAACCCCGACAATTCCCGTGAATCCGTGCGCCGGATCTTCAGCCGCTTCATCGACGAAGCAGTGATCCCGAACGGGATCGACGCCCTGATCGTCCAGAACGACATCTGGTGCCTCGCCCTTGCAAGCGAACTGCTCCGGCGGGGCAAACGGATTCCGGAAGACATTTCGCTCGTCGGACAGGACAATGCGGAATTCAGCTGCTGTCTGTATCCCGCGCTGTCCACCATTGATACCAATCTGAATGAATTCGGAAAATCGGTGATCGAACTGACGCTGGAACGGATTCTCCATCCGGAGACTCCCGTCCGCTCGATCGCAGTTCCGACTGCATTAATTCTGCGTGAAACCACCCAACCAAGGAGGAACGAATGAAAAGGAAATTCACCATCGTAGAATTGCTGGTTGTCGTCTCTGTAATCGCAATTTTAGTTGCACTTCTTCTCCCCGCTCTCGGCAAAGCCAGAGGCAAGGCGCGGGGAATCAGCTGCCTTGGAAACCTGAAATCCTGCGGACAGCTGGTCCACATGTACGCCAATGATTCCGGCGGGAATGTCATTGTCAAAGTCCATAACACCTATAGCTGGCTGCGGTATCTGCAAGTAACCGGCTGGATCCGGAAGCCTGAAAACAGAGAAACCAGCGCACCATGGTGCTGTCCGCTGACAAAAGGGACCTTTTCCTATACAAATAATACGATACTCTATTATCACTACGGCTGGTTCGGCGATTTCCCGTTTCAGGGAACCAATACTTCCGAAGGCAAGTACTGGATCAAGTTTGAAGGTCCAAGCCGCAACGACAGCCGTATGGCGCTCGTCTGGAAACAACCTGCCCAGATGCCGATGCTTGTCGACAGCCGTGGTCCAGAAAACATCAACCCCATTCGGAATGACGGCGGACCGCGCAATCAGGGATTTCTTAAAGTGACCTGGCCGGAAGGACCGCGGGCATGGGCTGCACATGATCCGCAGGCGGTCAATCTGCTGTACATCGGCGGAAACGCCGCAGCAGTCTCAACCGCCCGGATGAAGGTGGAACTCTATCCGAAAATGGAATTCGCCCAACAGCAGCAAACCGAATGGTAACCCCAATATCAAGGAGCAAAAATCATGAAACGAGTCTTTCTGACAGCCGCGGTTCTTCTGGCAGTATCCATCGCCGCAGCCGCGGAAACACCGGTCCGGCTGGACTCCCGCGGCAGATTGACAACCTCTGAACTGCAATTCGGCGGAGACTGCTGGAACGGCAGACGCAATTTCGGACAAAGCGACAAAGAGTGGAAAACCGGCAAAACAGAAGTCTCCCCCATCGGCTGGAGTTCCAAAGGGGAAATTCACCTTCCCGGCGAACCGGGCGGGAGTTATAACGCGGAACTCCGGAAAAACAACTCTCCGGATTCTTATACTTATGAACTGAATATCTCTTCCGGGATCCGTTACGGGTTCACGTTCCGCACCGCGATGCCGACGGAAAGTTTCGCCGGACGCGTCTTCCGGATCAACGGCAAAGAGTTCGTTCTTCCGCTGCAGAAGAACAAGGGAAAAGTGGAAGTCTATGCGAATGACAAAGTCAACCGTCTGGAAATCCCGGAACAGAACGGTGTTCTGATCCTCTCCGGAACCTTCACGGTACGGATTCACGATTACCGCCCCAGACCGAACACATACAGTCTGCTGATCGGCGTTCCCCGCATCGGAAAGACTCCGGACCGGAAACTCCGGCTGAACGTCGAGTACCGCCCGAACCGGTCACAGACAATCGACCTGCGGAAATTCGTCAATATGGGCTTTGCCGACCAGACACCCGCCGACGGAAAAGGCGGCTGGACCGATCAGGGACCGGAAAACGATCTCCGTATGATCCCCGTCGGACGCCACCGCTGGCGCGGCGTTGAATTTGACATCATCAACCCGGCACGCAACAACGGAAAATCCTGCCTTGTTCTCGCAGGAGCAAACCGCCTCTATATGCCGCGGGAAGCCGGCGGCACAGTGAAAACAAATCCGCGTGGCAAATATTTTTATCTGCTTCACGCGATTGCATGGGGATCATCCGCTCCCCGGATCGGCACGATCACTCTGACCTATACGGACGGCACTGAAACCGTGCTGAACATCAAATCCGGCGATACGGGCAACTGGTGGTCGCCCGTCCCGGTGAACAACGGCGAAGTCGTCTGGACCGGAGAAAACCGCAGTTCTTATGTCGGTCTTTACCGCAGTGTCTATGAAGTGGAGGACAAACCGCTCGCCGGCATCCGGTTCCAATCCGCCGGAAACGCGGTCTGGATGATCGCGGGGGCAACGCTCTGCGACCGGAAAGTCCCGCAGAACGCTTCCATTCCCCATTATATCGTAGCCGGACGCAACTGGAAGCCGATCGACTATCACAAAGACATCCTCCCCGGCTCGGTTCTGGACTTCTCGTCCCGTCTTGATGCGCCCGCCGGGAAATACGGTCCGGTCGTCATCCGCAACGGACATTTTGAGTTCCGGGACCGTCCCGGCGAGCAGCTCCGTTTTTACGGAACCAATCTCTGCTCGCGGGGGCCCTATACCACAAAAGCGTGGGCGGAACGGCTTGCCGACCGCATGGCTGCCGCCGGATTCAACGCGATCCGTCTGCACCACCATGACGGCGGAATGACAAAACGGGAACGGACCACGGAACTTGATCCCGTCCGCATGGATCAGCTGGATTATCTCGTTCACTGCTTCAAGAAAAAAGGGATCTACATCACCACCGACCTGTATATCTCCCGCCGGCTCCCGAAGGGTGAAATCCCCGAATATCCGGAAAAACTGACGGATATCGCCGTTTACAAAGCGCTTTTCTGGGTTCTGGATTCCGTCTATGAGAACTGGAAAACCTACTCCCGCAACTATCTCACGCATGTGAATCCGTATACCGGGCTCGCCATCAAGGACGACCCCGTACTGATCTCCATATCACTGGTCAACGAAGGCAACATCAAGTCCTGCTGGGCGAAAAATGAATTCACCCGTACCCTGTACCAGACCCGTTTTGAAGAGTGGCGGAAAGCCAAAGGTCTTGCCGTCGGCGCCACGCCCGGAGAACGCAACGCCCAGTTCGAACGTTTCCTGACGGAAACCTACGAAAAACGTTACGCGCAGATGAAGGAATTTGTCCGCGGGCTCGGCGTCAAATGCCCTCTGAGCGATCAGAACATGGGGTCGACTCCGAAACTCTCCACGATGCGCGCAATGTATGACTATGTGGACAACCACGGGTATTCCAGCCATCCGCGCTTTCCGTCCTCTTCCTGGAAACTGCCTTCGATCCTCCATCAGAAATCGGCAATCGTAACAGGTCCGTTACCCGGAAGTATCGCGGTCAGCCGCCTGTACGGGAAACCGTTTACCGTCACCGAATTCGACTACGCCAAACCGAACCGCTTCCGGGCGGAGGGCCCCGCCCTGATCGGTGCCTACGCCGGATTGCAGGGATGGGATGCCCTGTTCCAGTTCGCGTATTCGCACGGACTCGAAAACTATCAGCGGAACGACCGTGCGAACAATCATTTTGACCTATCGACCGATGTCGTCAAAAGTCTGGCGCACCGCATCGGCGTTTCCCTGTTCTCCGGCAGCGGCATACAGCCCGCAAAAGAGAGCTTTGCCGTGCTGCTCGAAAATGGTAACGGTTTGAGCTTTGATACCGCTTACATCCCCGAACTGGCAAATCTCGGCCTGATCGCGCGGATCGGCACCATTGTCTCACCCGCTCCGGTCCGGCTCCCGGAAAACTGCCGGGCAGTGTTCAACGCAGGAACTGCATTTCCCCGTTTCTCCGGCGGAATCCCCGTTCTGAATGCGGGTCCCAAAGATCACGGTATTCTGGAAAAACTCCTGAAAGCCGGACTTCTGAACTCCCGGCAGTGCAATCCCGCCGACGGAATATTCCGCAGTTCCGGCGGAGAAATCGAAATTGACCGCAAACGGGAAACATTCCGTGCCGTCTCGCCCGCCTGTGAAGTGCTGATTCTCCCCGCCGGCAAAAAAGGAACAACTCCGTTCCTGCAGGTGAACAATAAAAACGGACGTGCCGTGTTCGCAGCCGCCGCAGCCGATTTTCTGCCGCTGACGGAGTCCAAACGGATTCTGCTTCTGCACCTGACGGATTCACAGGCAACCAAAGCCAAATTCGCCTCCCCTGCCATGGAGCGGCTGGAATCCTGGGGAACAACGCCTTTTCTCGCCGCACGCGGCGAAGCGGAACTGACGCTCACCCCGCCTCCGGGTGCCTCCTATCGTCTCCACGCGGTCGATACCTCCGGCAAACGAGTTGCGGAACTTCCGTTAAAGCGTCGCGCAGATGGCAAACTGACGGTTTCCCTGACCGTCTTCCGCCCCTCCGGAGCGGTCTTCGCCTACGAACTGGAGCGGGTGAAATAACACCCGTTCCGTAAATCAATCATTGCCGGAAACACCGGGAAAATGCGGCTTTTGCGCCGTCAATATGTCCTTTTCCCGGTAAAAAAACAAACGGCATCTGTTGTGCGGATCAGAATGGGGCGTCTGCTTTTTGCGACCGATCCGCTTCCGCTGTCCCGATCCTGCCGGAGTGGGGAAAACGTTACCGTGCAGACGTTCCGGGAAATATTTCCGGTTTACCGGGAACGCCTCTTCTCCAAAGGAATCAAGCCGGATCCCGGCAACGATCCGGAACTGCTGATTGATCGGAATAATCTCCATGAACTGGTTGTGCAGGTGAAAAAAGCGGAGAAAACATAAAAAATCAATTTTTTCAAAAAAAGATTGCCAAAATCACGTTTCATGTGCTATAGTAAACATATTGCGGAATAATTGGCAGCCTCCTTATAATTTTCAACACAGGAAAATATAAGGAGAAAACGAAATACGCTCATTGAATTTTCTTGTACAGATCCGGAAAGGTGTCTCATCATGTTTTTTTATTCTCCGTTTTTGAGAAGGACCGTATTTACCCTGATCGCCGGCTCCGCGCTGTCCGCAGCGGCCGGAGAACCGGTAATCCTGCAGAATTTCAGCGACTCCACGCGCTATACACTGCGGGAAGCGTTTGCCGTCTCGTCGCCGGACGGTGCGACTCTCAGAATTGATACAACGACAAGCAGGAACGAATGGACTCCGGTCTTTCAGACCAAGCCGGGTATGCTGAAACCGCTCACCGCCTATATTGCGACGTTCCGCTGCCGGGTCGACAGACCCGGTATAGATACGAAATACCTGTACTTTCTCTGCCGTCCCGTCTCTGCCGGAAACAGTACACTCGATACGATGTCCGAGCGGGGAGGCGACAGCGCCTTTTTCCGGTCAGTCAGGATCAAATTCCGTACCGGAAACACTGCGGATTATGCTTTTCAGATTCACACCCACCGGCAGCTGAAAGGGGAAATTACCGATTTCCGGCTCATCCAAAGCCGTGAGGACTGTTACTATCCCGCCACGCGGAATGCCGTTCCCTACACCGGACCGTGGGGAACATTGCCGACCGGCGCAAAGGAATTTTCAATTCATCCGCCGGAGAATGCAGGCGAAACCGTCGTCGCGGCGGCTGATTTCGGGGTCTCCGCCGGTGCAACCGACAATGTCGATGCTCTGAACCGCGCCCTTGAACACTGCCGGAAAATCGGAGCGGCAAAGCTGACCGTCGCTCCCGGAACCTACCGGATGACCGCCGACTTGCCGATCAAGTTGGAACGGATGCGGGATTTCATTTTTGACGGCGGCGGAGCGACGTTCGTCTGGCATAAAAAGCGCGGAGCAAACTTCCGGATTGATGACTGCGAGCGGATCATCATGCGCAACTTCAAAATGGATTGGAACTGGGAGAAGGATCCGCTGGCCAGTCTGGTTGAAGTCGTCGATGCTTCAAACAATCATGTCGATTTCCGCTTCTGCGAATATGAGACGTTTCCACGCCGCGATCTTCGTGTCGCCATCGTCAGCAGTTATGATCCTGCCACAAAATCAGTTGGAATCGAGGGCGGTTTTGATCGCGGTTTCGAATTCTTCGCCAGTCGGAATCGCCCCGGAACGGAATGGCTTTCCGGCAATGTGCTCCGGGTTCACGGCCGGCACCTGTCGCAATTCCGCCGGGGACAGCTCTTCCGTATGCAGCACTACTACTATGACATGCACGGCTTCGTGATGAACGATAACCGCCACCTGACACTTGAAGACGTCAATGTTTACTCCTGCGCCGGACATGCCTTTGCAATCGGCGGCATCCAGCAGTACTGGCAGTTCCGACGAGTCAATATTGCCGCACCGGCCGGAGTGCCGCGCAGGCTTATCACCTGCACCGCCGACCACTGCCACATCGCACGTTCGCGTGGATTCTTCAAAATGGAAGATTGCGAATTCAGCCTCGGCGCAGACGATTGTCTGAATGCACACGACACCTCCTGTTACGCCGGAAAATCCGGCAGATACACAGTCATAACACGGAATGCAGCAGCCATCGGCACGTTCCGTCCCGGCGTGCCGGTCGAGCTCCGTCACGGCGACTATTCCCCCGCCAATTTCCGTTCCGCAGTCAAATCGGTCCGTACCGTTGATGCGGAAAAGGGAATGTATGAGATCACTTTCAAAGCCCCGGTTCCGGATCCGGTCGACGGCGGATTCATTCTCTTCAACTGGGCCTACGATACGCGGAACATCATCGTGCGGAACTGCTTTTTCCACGACAACCGTGCACGCGGCATTCTGCTGCTCGGACGCGACATCACGCTTGAAAACAACCATTTCCGGCACAATGAAATGGGAGCAATCAAGATTGAAACCGGCTACACGTTCAACGCCTGGAGTGAAGGATATGGCGCGGACAATATCGTTGTGCGGAACAACCGTTTCGACAGCGTGAATCCGCGCAATGTCGGCAATGACGGCAAAGCGCGCGACATATACATGGGCGTTTACATGAAAACCGATCCGTCGACGCAACGGACCGATTATCCGATTCTGTCGAACATTCTGTTCGAAAACAACACGTTCAAGGATAGCTACGGGCTTGTCGCCTTTATCAGTTCGGCAAGGAACGTAACGTTCCGCAACAACACCTTCAAGAATCCGACGCCGCGCCGGGAACCGCTGCCCTACCGCGCCGCGTTCTATATAACCAACGCGACTGAAGTCAGAATTGTGAACAACCGCTATATCGCCTCGCCGAACGTACCGAATCCCGGTGTCTGCGCCGACCCGTATTCGGTAAAGGGACTTGCCGCCTCCGGAAACATTGTCGTCAGCGAATAACGTCAATGCGAATGCAAATCCCGCCAACAGTGGCGGCAATCCGTTTATGAGGTCTGTGCCTGCCAAACCGCCGCGGAACATTCCGCGGCGGTCCGGTCAGAAAAAACGGTTATTTGCTCTTGCCGAACTGCGTATCATGCAGTTTCTTGTAACGGCCTCCGAGAGCGAGAAGCTCATCGTGCGATCCGGCTTCCACAATGTGTCCCTTTTCCAGAACGATGATCATATTTGCATTCTGAATCGTACTCAGACGGTGCGCAATCGCGAACACGGTCCGGTTCGTCATGACATTGTTCAAAGCATCCTGCACGAGCTTTTCCGTCACGGTGTCAAGCGCACTGGTTGCTTCGTCAAGAATCAGGATCGGCGGATTCTTGAGGATTGCGCGCGCGATACTGATGCGCTGCTTTTCCCCGCCGCTCAAGCGGAACCCTTTTTCACCGGCAAAGGTGTCATATCCGTCCGGGTGACGGCCATCCACGATAAAACCGTGCGCATTCGCCTGTTTGGCGGCTTCAATGATCTGTTCGCGGGTCGCGCCCGGCATACCGTATGCGATATTGTCGGCAATGGTGTCGTTGAACAGGACAGCATCCTGCGTAACGATACCGATCATATTGCGGAGATCGGCGATCCGGATGTCACGGACCTCTTTTCCGTCGATCGTGATGGAGCCGGAATCGCAGTCATAGAAGCGGGCGATCAGATTGGCGATCGTCGTTTTCCCGGACCCGGTTTCTCCGACTACCGCCACAATGTGACCTTTCGGAATATCAAAGGTCACTTTATCCAGAATCTTATGCTGATCATAGGCGAACTCGACATCGCGGAACGCGATCTTGTCGTTGAACTCCTTGAGCGGTTTGGGATCCACCGACTCCGAAAGCGTGGTATCGTAATCAATCACCTGGAAATAACGGTCGGCGGCAGCCATGCTCCGCTGAATGTAAGTCGCGATCTTCGCAAGATCCTTGATCGGACGGTATGCAATGAAGCAGGGAGCAAGCAGCTGCGCCAGCTCGGAAAGCGAAATCTCCTGACTGTAACTGTAAATCAGAAACGCCAGCGTGGATGCAACCGCAACAACTTCCATCAGCGGCGACATCAGCAGTTGCGCGCGCGTCGCCCGGATCACGGTCTTGAAATACTTCCGGTTCGCATTCTCGAACCGCACGGTCTCCCGCTCCTCCGCATGATACGCCTTGACCACCATGATTCCCGTAAACACTTCGTGCATACGGGTGACGACATTTGCGATCTGCGCAAAGGATTTCTGGTACGTCTTGCGAATCTTGCGTCCGAGAATCGCGACCGGCAGAATGCAGAGCGGCATACCGATGAAAAGGATCAGCGGGAGCGACCAGCGCCCCGACTGCACACTGGCATAGACAATCGCCGCCGCGCACGCCAGAATCTCTATCGGACAGCGCGTCGCATCGGCGATCACGTTCGCCACGCTGGATTCAATCGCCGCCGTATCGTTCGTGCAGCGGCTGATCAGCTGCCCGACGTCGGTTTTTCCGTAAAAACGCAATGACTGATTCAACAGCTTGCTGAAAATCTCCGAACGGAGATCGGCAACGACCCGCGTCCCGACCCAGCGCGTCAGATAATGGTTCACATACGTCGCAATGTTTTTCAGACACCAGAGCAGAACGAATCCCACGCAGAAAATCGTGAAGAACTGCCACGTCATTTTCCCGTTTTCGTTTTCCGCCGGAAATTTCAGCAGTTCTTTCCCCGATGCAGGCCTTTTCAATAACACGTTGCCGTGATCATAAGTCAGCTGAAACGAAGAGAGTCCGAGATAACGCAGAGTTTTGTTCGCTTTCTCCAGCTCCTTTTTGATTTTGGAAACCTCCCGCGGCTTCGGTGCATCCAACACCCGGCGGACAGCGGCGAGCTTCTCCTCCTCACTGCCCGGAACCTGAACCGCCGCAACGATCTTTTCCGCCATCGCCGTTTCCTCTTTCGGCTGCGCGGCACTGGAAAATTCGATTCCGGACATCAGGCTCGGGATCAGCATCAGGCTGCCGAACAGCGACCCGCCGACGACAAAACCGGCGAGGATCCCGACCGTCATCCGTCCCCAATAAGGCTTGACGTACCGGAGCAGACGCCAGTAGGTCTGCCGCTTTGCTTCCTGCGAATTATCCATTATTTCAATGCATTCCCGATAGTCGCAACCACATATTCCCGCATGGCTGCAGTGGATTCCGGATAGATCGGCAATGCAAGAATCTCGTCCGCGACCGCTTCACTGACCGGCAGATCGCCTTTCCGGTAACCGAGTCCGGCAAAGCATTCCTGCATGTGAAGCGGAACGGGATAATAAATATCACAGCCGACGTTCGCCGCCTGAAGAGCCGCTTTCACCGCATCCCGTCTGCCGTCCTTCACCAGAATGGAGAACTGATTATAAATATGCCGGGTCGTATACGGAGCTTCCGACGGAAGCACGACTTTGCCGTCAAGTCCGTTTGCGGCAAAAATCCGGCGGTATTCCTCCGCGTTTTTCTGCCGTCCCTCCGTCCAGGAATCCAGATGTTTCAACTTGATGGAAAGTACCGCCGCCTGAAGCGCATCCAGACGGAAATTGCCGCCGACGAAGTGGTGATAATATTTCGGATTCATACCGTGATTGCGGAAGATCTTCAACCGTTCGATCCGCTCCGCGGAATTCGCCGTCACCATTCCGCCGTCGCCGAAACCGCCAAGGTTTTTGCTCGGGAAAAACGAGAAACAGCCGTAATCTCCGACGGATCCCGCCCGCCGGCCTTTGTATTCGGCACCGATCGCCTGCGCGGCGTCTTCAATCACGATCAATCCATGCGCTCCGGCAATCGTCATGATCGGTTCCATCTCCGCCATTTGCCCGAACAGATGCACCGGGATAATGGCTTTCGTGCGCGGCGTGATCTTCTCTTCGATTTTGGAAGCGTCGATATTGAACGTCACGGGGTCGATATCCACAAACACCGGTTTTGCTCCGACACGGGCAATGGCTCCGGCTGTGGCGAAAAAAGTAAACGGAGTCGTAATGACTTCATCGCCCGCCTTGACGCCCTCGGCCATCAGCGCGATCAGCAAAGCGTCCGAACCGGAGGTGACGCCGCACGCACCGGCCGCGCCGCTGTACGCGGCAACTTCCGATTCAAATTCCGCCACTTTGGGTCCGAGAATGAACAGCTGGGAGTCGCAAAGTTCCTCCATCGCTTTCATGATTTCAGGTTTCAAAGCGGAAAATTGTCCTCTCAGATCAAGAAGCGGAACCTGCATAATGATAGTCCTTTCAAAAACGGTACGTTTATACCTGTTGATTTCAGTTTGTTGAATAATATACACCATAAAACTGTTTTTTCATGGTGCATTCGGGAAATATTGCGTTTTTATTTTGCAGGAAGCGTGCGGGCCTCCGGGGCAATCTTCGGAAAATCGGAGGGATGAAGCAGGAAATTTCCGCTGATCCGGTTCCGGAAATACCGCAGGGAACCGGTCCGCGTAAAGGTCTCATCCCCGCCTTTTTTCCGGTAAACCGCAAGGAAGTCGGAATTCAGAGCGACAGACTTCGGAAGCGGTGTGCGGTCGTCCAGAATACGTTTCGCGGTAACTTCGCTGATCTTCCCGGAAACAACATACAGCCCGTTGTCAAGCACCTTGGCATAAGTGGAAACACCGTCTTCCTGATAATCCACGATCCAAAGCCCCGGCGAGAGCTCCTGAATCATCTTGTCATCTTTCATCAGCTGGAGCAAAAGACGCGCCGAACCGGGCTTGAGTGCAACATACGCCTTTACACGCTCCGCACTGTCAACAGCTGCCAGAATCGCTCCGGAAGCATGAGTGATGCAGGCGGCGGAAAACGCCGACGGCAAAGTTGTTTTGCCCAACTGATGGATCAGGGAACTTTTGAGTTTCGGATCGTCCGGCAGGTCAAGCAGGAAAATCCGGGACGCCGCCGCAAACACCGGAACATGCGAAAAATCAAAAGAGCTCTTTTTATTCCGGAACAGTTTTGCCGTATCGGAATCCGGTTTCAGCGTCAGTACGCCCTGCAGTTCCAGCGTGCGGTCATTCGGGAAGTTCACGCCCAGCGTCAGCTTTTCCGCCTGCCGGACCGTCTTCTCCAGTTCCTTTACGAGGTCTTCCGGCGGAATATCAGTATTCTGTTCCGCCGCCGCGGCGACACCGTTGGCAATGGCGTCCTGCGCAAATGGAAGCTGAGTCACGGCATTCAGTTCCATCTGAAGCTGAAACTGCGGCAGATCCCGGCGGACGGGAAACAGCGATGACGCTTTTTCCCGGATCATTTTATTGTAGAGCGGATTCGGACGGAACAATACAGCGCGTCTGTCGGAGAAACGGAACGTCGCGAACTGCATTCCGCCGACCGGGATCTCTTTCTGGAGCGTGGCGTTTTCCCGGAGCGTTACGGCGGCGCAGAGGAAAAGATCAGGCACATACTCTCCGCCGGCATTTTTCGCAGTCCCCGCCCCCGTGAGCAGGAGAACCGACATCGGACGCGTCAGATCCACTGCCGCAAACGCAGGATTCATCGCCAGAGCAGCCGAAAGAAACATCACGGCTCCGGCGGAATCCGGGGCAACCTGAGAGGCAAACGAGGAAACGGAATTCACAAAGCCGGTATAAGACCGGAAGTCCAGACGCAGGATCTCGCGCGGCTGAAACTCCTGTCCGACAGCGCAAACACTCAGGATCGCACAAAGAACAACAGCAGAAACGGTTTTCCGGATCAAATTCATATTCATCATAATAAAACACCTCCCGATTAGTTCAACACCCCATAATGATACTGCATTTTCCGGAAATGTCAATCCGGTTTCCGCATTTTTACCAAATTGCAATCTTTTCCCGGCTACTTCTTTTCCACATCCGGATCTTTCTGTCCGGACGGCAGCAGTTCAAACGGTTTTTTGCGGCCGCGCACCCGCTGGTGCCGGTTGCCATCCGCGTCGATCAGCAGAGTCCGGGTCCTGTCATCCAGCTTTTCCGCGAAAACGGGCCCCCGGATAAAAAGACTCGTTGAAAGCGCATCGGAAGCTGCGCCGCTGGGCGTTATCACGGTTGCGGAAACGGTCCGGCTCACCGGAATCCCTGTTGCCGGATCAATAATATGCGTATAACGCTTTCCGTTGATCACCACATACCGCTCATAATCACCGCTGGTGGCGATACATTCGTCCAGCACATCCGCAACAGCGATCTGCCTGCCGGGATATTTCGGGTCCTGCACGGCGATCCGGTATGCTTTCCGTCCCGGCGGCGGAAGCGGAAAACAACGCATATTTCCGCCGAGATCCACAAAACCGCGCCGGATCGAGGTCGTTTTCAAAACCGCTTCGGCAGCCTTGTCCACCGCCCATCCCTTGGCAATCCCGCCCAAATCAATGGACATGCCAGGCACTTCAAAAAACACACTCCGTTCATTGTCATTGAACAGAATCTTACGGAATCCGCAGCGTTTTTTCGCCTCTGCGATCTCTTCTTCGGAGGGCAGAGTCTTGCGGGCGCGATGGAAGCCCCAGACTTTCATCAACGGGCGGATCGTCGGATCAAACGCTCCCTCCGATATCCGGTGATACTTGCGTACCTCCTGCAAAATCTCCCACAGCTCCGCCGAACAGTAAAACGGCGCTTTCGACGCGGTCGCATTGAGACGTCCCAACTCACTCTCCGGATCAAAATAGTTGCAAACGGCAACCACTTTTTCCATTGCCTCCCGCGCTGCGCGGAACCCTTTTTCAATCTCCTGTTCTTCGGTTCCGATCAGCTGTATTTTGGCTTTGGTGCTCATAATCGGAAAAACAATACTGTCCCGGCGGAACCGTCCGGTCCCCCCCGCATCAAAATACCAGATTCCTCCCATGACCAGACTTGCAATAATGACCCAGAGAACGGCAATACGGACACGTTTCATGATTATGACCTCGGATGAAATTTTTTATGGACCGCCAGCAGCTGCCTCTGATCCACATGAGTGTAAATTTGTGTTGTGGCAATATCCGCATGCCCCAGCATTTCCTGAATCACGCGCAAATCCGCCCCGTTTTCCAGCAGGTGACTGGCAAAGGAGTGACGCAGTGTATGCGGATGGATATTTTTCATGATTCCCGCCTGAAGCGCGGCCTCCTTGATGATCGCCCAGATACGCTCCCGGTTCAGTTTTCTCCCCCGCTGGGAAAGAAACAAAGTCGGTTCATCCGGAGAGCGCAGAAGATTCGGGCGGGATTTCGTCAGATAGCGCCGGAGAGCCTGCACGGCAAGGTGTCCAACCGGAACGATACGCTCTTTCGATCCTTTCCCTAGCACGCGGATCACTCCGTTCTCCGCGTTGACCGACGAAACGTTCAGCGACGCGACTTCCGACACCCGCAATCCGCACGCGTACAGCACCTCCAGAATCGCGCGGTTCCGGATCGCAAGAAAATCCTTGGCATTGACCGCATAAACATTCATCAGCGCTTCGACTTCCCGGGAAGACATGAATTCGGGGAGAATCCGCCAGAGTTTCGGGGAATCCATGACGGACGTTATGTTCTCCGGCACAAATTTTTCCTGTGCCAGATAACGGAAAAACACCTTGATTGCGACCAGACGCCGCGCAAGACTCGCCGGTTCCATCCCGTTCTCTTTATGCTCGCCGAGAAAGTCAATGATATTGTCACGGGTGACCTCCGAAAAATCCGTTTTGCCGTATTTTTTCAGATAAGCGATGAAATCCGCCAAATCGCACCGGTATGCGGAAATGGAGTTCCTGCTCAAACCGCGCTCCATCAGAAGATAACCGCAGAAATGTTGTAAAATCTTGTCCATAAGTAATACGAAACCTCAATTTTTCCACTATACACGCAAAACCCCGTTTTATCAATCCCGATGATCAAGTTTTCCGGGGAAAAGAGCTTTCCGCCCACAAAAATTCAGGATTTTTTTTCAAAAAAATGCAAAATTACCGGGAAATAATGGAATTTTTCAAGTTTCCCGATTGACTTTTTGGAATTCATACTATATTATCTTTATCAGAGAGAAGAAGTTACAGTTTCAAGAACCGGATAAAGAGCGAACACAGCTTTTCCGTTCCGCGGGGGTCTGTGTCTCAATGTGTTTCCGGCATGATCTTTGAAAAAAATTGCCCGGTTCCCGGGCTTTTTCTGTTGAGAAACGGAATATGGGAGCGAATGGACAGCGTCGGGAAAATGCGGAGAACATCCCGCAGACTTCCGCCGTGTACAGGAAATCCCATCCCGTGAAAAGAGGAATGAAATCCGAAGGACCGCAGATCCGGGGATGAGTGTTTTGAAAGAATTCACGAATGTTATGGCATCCGCCGGAGAACGGAAGAGCGGCGATTATTCCTTTCAATGGAAAAAGTTTCGGAAATCGGGGAATTTTAACGGAGTTGCGGAAACCACCCCTCAACTCCGTTTTTTTATAGGGCAGGAAACTGTTCCGCTTGATTTTTTGCCAAATACGGTTAGATTAAAGAAAGACGAAGGATTTGTACCGTCATTCTCATAACAGGCAGTCCGGGTGTACCGGCTGGGCACACGGCAGCGGCGATCCTTCCGAACTCAGGGCAATACGCCCGCATCTGCTCAATCTGAAAAACAGCAAAACAGAACCAACCTCGTCCGGAACAACGTTTCCGGCATAAAAAAGGAACAACTTATGAATTTCAAAGTCAATTATGATATTGCCGTTGTCGGCGGCGGTATCGCGGGCATTGCCGCCGCAATCCAGGCGGCAAGATCCGGCAAGAAAACCGTTCTCGTGGAAAAAACGATCCTCCCCGGCGGACTCGCGACCAGCGGTCTGGTTTATATCTATCTGCCGATCTGCGACGGCAACGGCCATCAAGTCACATTCGGACTCAGTGAAGAACTGCTGAAAGCCAGTATCCAATACGGCCCGGGCGAAATTCCCGCCAACTGGCGCAATGCGGAGAACGCCGAGGAACAGAAACGCTACCGCTGCGTCTTTTCGCCCGCCGCATTCATGCTTGCCCTCGAAGAAGCTCTCCGGAATGCGGGTGTCGACATCTGGTACGATACGCTTCTCTGTGACGCTATCGTTGAAAACGGACGCCTCGCCGCCGCCATCGTCGAAAACGAAAGCGGACGCGGGGAAATCCGCGCAAAACAGTTCATCGATGCCAGCGGCAGCAGCGTTCTTGCCCGCCGCGCGGGAGTCCCGTGTCTGGACGGCGACAACTTCTACTCGCTCTGGGCTCTTGAATACCGCAAAGGCGCGCACGCAGGCCATCGCATGGATGAACTGGGCGAAAGCGTCGTCATGCATTTCGACGGAGCGTGGGCAAACGGTGACAGTGCGGTTTCGGAGGAACGGCTCGCCAAATGCGGTTTTACCCGCGAATCGCTTAAAGAGAAGACCGTGCGGCACCCATCGGGAAAAGATGTTTCCGACTATATCCTCGCCACGCGCCATTTTCTTTTGGAATATTACCGCGATCTCCATGCCTCCGGTCAGTTCGACCGACGAAGCTGTTATGCGCTGAAACTCCCCGCCATGCCACAGTTCCGCAAGATCAGCTGCATTCAAGGCGAATATGTACTGAAGGACAACGAACACGCCACCCGGTTTGAAGACTCCATCGGACTTCTCGCAGACTGGCGCAAACCCGGCTTCGTCTGGGAAATTCCGTACCGGACGCTTTATCCGGCGAACCGGCTCGGCGGACTCCTCGCGGCGGGACGCTGCACATCCGCCACCGGAGACGCATGGGAAATCACACGGGTGATCCCCTCCGCCGCCATGACGGGACAGGTTGCCGGACTCGCCGCCGCTCTTGCCATCGACGAAGGCAGAGAACCGGGCGATCTCTCCGTTCCGCTGCTTCAGCAGAAACTGAGGGAACTCGGTTTCGCACTCCATTTGCCGGATGTCGGGCTCTGATTCCCGCCCCCGGGACACCTGCTCAGCCGGAACGGTAAATTTTCCGGCTGAGTTTTTCCGCAGAAAACAGCGAATAAATACAATATCAATGCAACTTTTTTCCTTCCCGGAAGAATTTTCCGCTTGATTTTTTCAAAAGAACATATATACTTTCCAATAGTGATTCCTATTATAACATGGAACAAGGGGGCATGGAACAGAAATTTCATTCTGGAGAACGGATACGATGAAGTTAAGCAATACCAGTCAGCGCAGAGTCATCATGGAAGAGTTGCGGAAGTTGAAATGCCATCCAACCGCCGATGAACTGTACTGCATCGTCAAACAGCGGATGCCGAAAATCAGTTTGGCTACGGTATACCGGAATCTGGGATTGCTTGCGGATGCCGGAGAGATCCGGAGAATCGAACTCGCCGGACGCCAGAACCGTTACGACGGCGATACTTCCATTCACTATCATCTCCGCTGCCGGAAATGCGGCGCAGTGGAAGATCTGCAAATGGAAAATCCCGCAGCCCTGAACCGGGACCTGACGAAAATGCTCTCCGGACGCATTTCCGAGGTCAAGGTCGAATTCGACGGCTACTGCGTAGACTGTTATAAGGAAATGCTCAACTGATCAATACGGAAAACGGTTACGACGATCCCCCCGGTCGTATAAAATAAAAACCTTAAACAAAAAGGAAACGAGAAAATGAACACGAAAAACTCTATTCTCAAATGCACCGGGTGCAATGCGGTCATCGAAGTTCTGGATGAATGCACATGTACGGAAAACTGCACATTCACATGCTGTGGAAAACCCATGACGCTCATGCAGGAAAAAACTGCGGATATGGCGACGGAAAAACATGTTCCGGTACCTTCCGCCCTGCCGTCCGGCGACACCAAAGTCGTAGTCGGTTCCACGCCTCATCCGATGACTCCGGAACATTACATCGAATGGATCGAGATCATCGACGGTCCCCGCTCCGAATGCATCCGTCTCAAACCCGGCGACGCTCCCGAAGCGTTGTTCCAGCTGAAACTCAAACCCGGAGTTGTGATCCGTGAATACTGCAACATTCACGGGCTCTGGGTCAACAACCTATAACCGGGAGCCCTTCACGGGCTCCACCAACAGAAACAGGATTCAGAACCATGCCATTCAAAGCTGTAAAAATCACCGATAAAGTCTGGTGGGTCGGCGCAATCGACTGGAATCTCAAGGAATTCCACGGGTATCATACCCATCGCGGAACTACATACAACGCCTATCTCGTGCTCGGCGAAAAACCGACCCTGATCGACACCGTAAAGGCTCCGTTCAAACAGGAAATGTATTCCAGAATCGCATCCGTCATCGACCCGTCGGAGATTAAAGTCATCGTTTCCAACCATGCGGAGCCGGATCACTCCGGCGCTCTGCCCGAGGTCATTGATGAACTGAAACCCGAAGTCGTATATGCCTCCGTTGCAGGAGTCCGCATTCTCGACGCCCAGTTCCATATCGGAAACCGGCTTACAGCGGTGAAAACGGGCGACAGCATTGATCTCGGCGGGCTTACGCTCTCTTTTATCGAAACCAAGATGCTCCATTGGCCCGACAGCATGTTCTCTTATCTGAAAGAGGAAAAAATCCTGTTCTCGCAGGACGGCTTCGGTATGCATCTGGCTACCGACCGGATTTTCATCGACGAGAATCCGTGGGATGTCATCGAACTGGAAATGCAGAAGTATTATGCAAACATCCTGCTGCTTTACTCGCCGCAGGTCCTCAAACTTCTGGAAGTCTTCCCGACGCTGGGGCTTGATGTGCAGTACATCGCCACCGACCACGGACCGGTCTGGCGCGGAGCCGATGTTGCAAAACCGCTCGCCCTCTATAAAAAATTCGCGGAACAGAAACCCGAACCGAGAGCTGTTGTGGTTTACGACACCATGTGGGGAGCGACCGACAAAATGGGCCGTTCCATCGCAGACGGCATCCGTTCCACCGGAGCCGGCGTGACGGTCTGCTGTATGCATTCCAAATTCCGCAGCGATGTAGCAACCGCCGTCATGGGAGCGGGCGCGCTGATCGTCGGTTCGCCGACCATCAACAACATGCTCTATCCCTCGGTCTCGGATGTGCTCTGTTATCTCAAAGGGTTGCGGCCGAAGAATCTGATCGGCGGAACATTCGGCTCTTTCGGATGGAGCGGAGAAGCTCCGGCCCAGGCAATGGAGATCCTCAAGTCCATGAACGTGGAACTCCCGGAAGAACCGTTGAAACTGAAATTCGCATCGTCGGAAGAAGATTTCCGGAAGTGTTTTGACTTCGGAGTCAGAATCGGAAATCTTCTGCTCGAACGTGCAAAACAATAAGGAGAATGAATTATGGACAAGTATGTATGTGACGTGTGCGGCTATGTGTACGATCCCGAAAAAGGCGACCCCGATAACGGAGTGGCGCCCGGAACCCCGTTTGATCAGCTCCCGGCGGACTGGGTCTGCCCGGAATGCGGAGCGGGCAAGGATGAGTTTTCCAAGCAGTAAACCGCTGAACACACAAGCATGGAAGCCGCTCGGTCAACGACTGGAGCGGCTTTATGCTGTCTACTCCGATCCGCGCTATATCTCCCCCGATCCGCTCGAAACGGTTCTGCCGTTCCGGGAAACAGCCGACCGGGAGATCGCTGCGCTCATCGCCTCCGCGCTGGCGTATGGACGCGTCCGGCAGATTCTGAACAGTCTGGATGCCGTTTTCCGGATAACCGGTCCCCATCCCGCACAGTATATCCGTTCGGGCGATGAAGAGCGCTTCCGGCATGATTTCAGCGGGTTCAAACACCGGTTCCACACCGGAGACGATCTTGCATTTCTGTTCGCCGGAACTTCCGACGTTCTGAACCGTTACGGCTCGCTGGAAGACTGTTTTCTGGCAGGCTTCCGTCCGGATCATGAAACGGTTCTCCCTGCAGCGGAACATTTCTGCTCGGAGCTGTGCCGCCGGTTCCCGTCGGGGGAATCAACACTTCTGCCCTCGCCGAAACGCGGCAGCGCGTGCAAACGGCTGAATCTGATGCTCCGCTGGCTGGTGCGGCAGGATGCCGTGGATCCCGGTGGATGGACCAGGGTTCCGGCGTCCCATCTGGTCGTACCGCTGGATACGCACATGCACCGGATTGCGCGGGAGCTCGGCCTGACCACCCGCAATGCCGCCGATCTCACCACCGCTCTGGAGATCACACGCGTATTCCGGACCATGTTTCCGGACGACCCGGTCAAAACGGATTTCGTCCTGACACGCTTCGGAATTCACCCCGATTTCGGGAAAAATCCGCTCGAAAAATGCTGAAAAGCAAAAAAAAGAGAAAAAAAAGAACTTTTTCTGCCTGTTTTTTAATTTTTCCATTTGAAAATGAATTAATTTTATGATACAGTTACCGCATAAGCACAAAATTGTGCTTGAATACTTAACCCAATAACAAGGGAGACGAGCTCATGGAATTCTTCAACGTCAAGAAAAGAACGAAAGTCGAAATCGCTGAAAAGAACTGCAAAAAGGTTGTCTACAAGAGAGAGACCGCCAAAGGTATCCAGGAACGCTATGCCGTCAAGGCCACCGATGATGATGGAACCAACCTGACAAAGTTCGTCAGCAAAGCGGACTATGCCAAGCTGAAATGCCCTGTCGGAAAGTAATTTTCCGCTGAGATTCGACCCCGTTCTCCGTGGACGGGGTTTTTTTTTGACTTCAGCTCGCAAAACAGAAAACGGATACAGTATACCATGGCAGCAAAACTTCGTTGGATCGACTTCCGGAAAATCGGCCTGGAAGGTCAGGCGTGGCAGCGGAAAAAACATGAATCTCCATACGACCGCTTTCCCGCCACATTTCAATCCCTTCTCCCGGAAAAGGTCTGGAACAACTCCCATTCCTCCACTGGAATGTGCATTACTTTTGTTACCGACTCCCCGTCCATTCACATCCGGCGGAAATTTGAAACGGCCCAGTATGAGGAACGCAACTTCAATAATTGTTCGTTCAGCGGCTTTGACCTCTACGCCGAAGAAAAACCAGGAAAATTCCGCTGGGTCGCAACCACAAACCATAAATTCGGCGATGCGGAAGAGTATCCGCTGACACTGGAGCCCATCCGCGGGAAACACAAATTCCGCCTCTACCTCCCGTCCCGCAACCGACTGCTGCATGCAGAGCTCGGAATCGAAGCCGGAACCATGTTTGAACCCGTCGCCCCGCGCCCGGAAACCGCGTCCATCGTCTTTTACGGTTCTTCCATCGTTCACGGTGCCTACGCTTCCCACGCGGGACTCTGCCACCCCGCGTGGATCGGCAGGAAACTGAACCGGCCGACTTATAATTTCGGCTTCTCCGGCGCGGCAAGAATGGAACTGGAAGTCGCAGAAATCCTCGGTTCGCTGAATCCGGCGGCATTCGTCATCGACGCAATGCCGAATATGGATCTGGAACAGATCCGCTCCAATGCAAAACCGTTCCTTAAACGCCTGCGCGGACTGCGTCCCGGAACGCCCTTTCTGCTGATGGAAGACGCCCCCAAGACCAACGGCTGGTTCTTCCGGGAAAAACTCGACGACAACCGCAAACGCTGGAACGCCATGCGGAAAATTTACCGGGAATTGCAGGAAGAAGGAGAACGCCGGATCGTCTATCTCAAAGGCAATACGCTGTTCGGAACCGATGGCGAAACCGCCGTCGACAGTGTTCATCCCGGCGATTTAGGCTATGAGCGCATGACGGATCAACTTGTTCCCCTGCTGAAAAAAATGCTGAAATAATGGAATTGTCCGGGGAACGGAAACTTCCCCGGACCGCTCCCCGTTACCGGGCTTTTGCCAGCCACTTCGCACGGAGACGCTCATCCGCCATCAGACGGATAAACAGGCCGCCGACAACGGAACGCGCCTGAAAACCGACTTTATGTCCGTCTTCCGTCGTTTCGTACCAGTCGGTCATCGGGCCCCGTGTTACGCCTTCTTCCACCCACTTCCATACAGGAGCAAGAAGAGCACGGAAATCTTCGTCTTTTCCGGTCAGGATCGAACTCCAGAGAATCCAGTCGATCTTTGTATAACTCTTGCGGCTGTCAAGCGGAAGGCCGTATTTGTTCTGGACCTTGCGGTAGTGCGCCATTTCCTTTTCGGCGACCGACTTCGGAAACAGATCAAGTCCGAGCAGACGGTCCCAGACCAGATTGTATTTCTGACTCCATGAACCTTTCCGGTCAAACGCCAGACGGTAAAACTCTCCATCGTCGGCATCGACAACCCAGCGTCCGGCGAACTCCTGCGCAAGTTTCCGGTAACGCTGCGCCTCTTCCGCATTTCCGAGCATTCCCGTAATAACGGAAAAGCCGCCCAATGCAAGGATCGCTTTAATGGAAAGATTGGTGTTGTGCGCAAGGTGTCCGGCAAAATCATCGGTGCAAAGCTGATTTTCGGGATCGTAGCCTTTTTCCGCAAGGTATTCCGCCCATTTGCGGAGCAGTCCCTCATATTTGCGGAGAAACGGCAGATCGTTCGTGAACTTCGCGAGCGCCGAAACAAGAAGCAGCATGTTCCCGCACTCTTCCACAGGCATCTGTTCCTCCCCGGACGTTTCGCCTCCGCCATAAACTTGACCGTTCGCAAGCGGATAAGTCCCCAGGTCATGCGGAGCAAACGGATGACGCCATTTGCGGGTTCCGGCATATTCCAGAATCGGGATCAGCATCCCTTTCATCAACGCGGGCGACATCAGCAGGAACAGCGGCGACGATGGATAGGTCACATCGACCGTGCAGATACAGCCGTTCGAAAAGTTCTCTTTGGAGAAGAACAGCGGCGTCCCGTCAATATCCGCAACCAGTTTATGCGCTGCAATCGCCTGACGGAACGCTCCGGCAAGCAGACGTGCATATTCCAGTCCGCCCGCCTGTTCCGCATCCGTCATCAGTTCCGCGTCAAACGCCTCGCATTCCGCACGCAGAGCGGCATACTCCTGATACGCGGCTGTCAGCATCGAAGCGAAATCTCCGCAGGAAACGGTCCAGTAACCGGGAAGTCTCCGGTTCAGATATTCGACCGACAGGCAATCATTATACGCCAGCATCTGCCAGGCGAAATCCGTTCTGCCGGGAACCGCGCGGAGACGGATCACCGAAGCCGCCGCGTTCCAACCCTGACGCAGAATTTTTCCAAATCCGCACTCGTCCTCATCCGGCAAATGTCCGGTTTGCAGGAATTCCTCGAACAGTACGCGGTTTCCTTTCAGACAGGTCTCCGCCGCGAATTCATCCGGAACGGCAAGCGTGATATGCCCCCAGTCGATCATCAGATCATCGCCGCATTTCGCAAGGACAGGCTGCGCGGCGGAACCGATGGAGAGACAGGTCATATTCTTTTTGAGCGTACGCGTCCAGCTGATACGATCCGTACTGCTGTTGACGCAGCAATCGCCCGTAACAGAGAAGAAAACTGCCACATCGTGCTCCGCGCCGTCGGTAGATTCGACATCATAGCAGATATAGGTCAACGGACGCGCCATGACGTCAAGCCGATACGGCAGTGCCGGAGTCAGGAACGTCAGCCGGAACCGGACACCCCCTTCGGCAAATGAATACACCGTCCTGGTCGGCAGCACTTCCACGGAAAGCAGCGTCATCGCGTCCGCACCTTTCCGAGGCCCCATAAACCGCCAGTTTTTCCCGTCAATGCGAATCACCCCTTCAAGATTGTTGTTGTGCCCCGTCCAGTGACAGGTCCAGTCTTCCGCCGGATGGTCACTGAAACTCCAGATGGAAAAATACGGATCATGGGTCACCAGCGGATAAGCCGGATAGCGAACGGAACGTGTCATACGAAATCCTCCTTTTTTGTTGTTGATTGTAATATTATAGCACAGACTGTGAAGTTTGTGAATGAGAGAAAATTCAAAAAACATGAGGATTATGCGCATTCCGCATATTCCGGACAACAAAAAACCCTTCCCCGCTCAAATGCGGTGGAAGGGCCCTGATTCCGGCTGAACCGGAAAATTACCGGACGGCGTTGCCGGAAATATTGATCTGGCGGGTATAGAAAATGAATCCGCCGACCTTGTACTGGGAAGCGAGATTGAGAACCTTGGTCGCTCCGAGTTTTTTGGTCTCCGCCGTAAGGACCGGCATCAGGGAGCCGACCGTAACGGTGTCTTTCAGAACGTCGATGGAACCCGGATTTGCGGTGGAACCGGTCAGCAGCGGGATCGTGAAGAGGTAAATACCCCAGTTCTGTGCATCAACATGAGCAAGAGTCGTTCCGCTGTTCGCGATCTTCTGACCGCTGAGGTTTTTATCTTTTACAATTTCAACGCTGGCGCATGCGCTGAGAAGCAGGCCTGCGGCAAGAGCGGAAGCAAAAAGCATGATCTTTTTCATAATATTCTTCCTCGGTTACAGGGTTATTTTACAGAATTGCCGGAAACGGTCGCGGTCTTCCAGTACAGAATGAACGGGAAAGGAACCGGAATATTGACGCTGTCGGTCATGGAAACGAGGTCGATCGTACGTTTTCCGCCTTTTTCCGCGCTTTTCTTGGTGACCATTTTGGTAACCGCGCTCACATTGACGGAATCCTCATTCCAGCGGATCGCTCCGGGCTCTTCCGCAGAACCGGTCAGCAACGGAATCCACAGGAGATAGAGACCACTGGTGTAGCCGCTGACATGTGCAACCGATGTCCCGGATGCGGTGATGCTCTGATTGTTGAACGTTTTGACATCGGCAGTCTGAACGGTGGAGCACCCGGCGAACAGGACCGCCGCTCCGGTCAGTGCGAGCAGGAGCGAGAGTTTTTTCTTCATTTTGCGAATTCCTTTCCTTTGTTTGGGTAAGTTTTCCGTTCCGGTTTTCTCCGGAATCCGGCGAAAAACTTCTTTACTTTAAAATATACAGAGATTTTTCAAAAAATCCAATGGAAAACAAGATTTTTGTCCGTTTTCCCTCTCCATATCCCGAAAAACAAACGCATACCGGCAAACATTTATTGTATAAGAAAATTCCATGGCAATCCGGATCCGGAAACCGTTATTTTTAATAAAAATTGCAAACAGGGGATTGACATTTCCAGGAAATATTGTATAATATATAAAGTGGGCCATAGGTGGGCTAGTCTTAAACAACATCGACACCGGAAGGAAACGGGATGGAAACCGAATCAAAAAACTTTCTGACAGAGACCGCGAAGATCCGTCACTATGTGATGAATCTGATCCTGCGGAACGGCAATCAGTCGGTTAAAATCCAGTCGTCACGCAGTCTGGCGGAAAAATTCTCCGTCGCGCGGGGAACCGTACGCGCCGCTGTGGAAAAAATGGTTCATGAAAATTATCTGATCACCCGCCGGGGAATCGGGACTTTCACCAATCCGTCAAAAGCGCTCTGCGTCTCCAGACAGGTTCCCCCGAAACTGATCGGAATCAAAATGATGAGCGGCGACATGTTTTTCCTTGATCCTCCGGCAATGCGTACGCTTTCCGTGCTGCTGGACGAATTTTCAAAGAAGAATTTTATTGTCCGTTTCCTGACAGGAAACCCGGTCACTCCGGAAGACTGCAAATATGAACTGGATCACTGTTATGCAGACGGCATCGTCGGTTACAGCTGTACCCCCGGCATCCTCGAAGAAGCCATCGGCAGAATCCCCGTAGTCGGAGTCAACTGCGGCGGCAAACACGTCCCCGCCATTCAGTATTCCTATCATGATGCGGTGGAAGAACTGAAGCAGCTTCTCAACGGCAGCGGTCTGATTCTCTGCACAGAGCTCAGTCTGCCTCCGCAGCTTAAAACGGAACTGAGAAACAGCGGACTCAGACTGCTCCGGAAAGAGTTTTCCGAACTGGAAGCGGCTCCCGGACTGCCCGGCGGAATTTTTCTGCCGGAAGAATATCTGGCGGAATTTCACGCACTTCTGCAAAAGCGCGGTCTCAGCGCTCAGGACTGCAAACCGTTTTTACTGACACAGTCGGAGAAACCGCTTCCCTACTGGCGGTTCGAATCTCCGCGGCGGGCGGCATGCCGGAAAGCCGCCGATATGCTGGAAGCCATGTTCCGGGGAGAACAGCCGGATGGCTGCACTATGGAATTTCATTTAAAACCTATCAATCAAACAAGCATAAAGGAGGATCCTGTATGACAAACGGAAAAACAATCGGAATGAGGAATTATCAATTCACCCTTATAGAACTCCTCATTGTTATCTCAATTATTGCAATTCTTGCATCGCTTCTGCTGCCGGCGCTCCAATCGGCAAGAAGCAAGGCATCGGCCATTCTCTGCCTCAGCAATCAGAAGCAATATATTAGCGCATTGACACTGTATGCAGGCGACAGCTCCGAATGGATGCCGATCGGATATTATGACAAACAAAGTTATACGCTGGAAAACGTCACCTACGAATTCGTAAGCACATACAATTTTCTTTATCACGGCGGCTACTTGAAAAATGGAAAAAGCGCGGTCTGCCCGGAAGCGGTCCGTGTCTCCAACGGAGAACTCAAGCCAAACAATGTCGGCAACGTGGCATTCAAGGCGTTCGGGATTCTGGAATGGGGCAGAGCCGTCGGCCACACCGCGGGAAGCGGATTCGCCGATACCCACTGCACCAAGAAATTCTGTCTGGGCGTTGCGGCTTCCCCCGGATGCAACGATGGCAGCTGGTGGACGAACTATTCTTCCGCGAAAGCTCCGCCATCCAAACATCTCATCATCGGCGATGTCATGCGGAAAACGTCCGCAACTGCGACCATGGCGCAGCATCCATCCGCCCTCAATCTGGTCAGCAATGACACAAACGACAGCACTGACGGCGGAGTTCTCACGGCCCTGCATGGACAACATGTCAACACCGCTTTTCTGGACGGTCATGCAGCGGCATCCGGTCGTTCCGCTCTCAAGGACAGCGGAATCCGCCGCTACCGGAACTTCTCCGGCCTGTTGGAAAAAATTCAATAAAACACCAAGAAAGGATATTCATCATGCCAAGGCTCTTTCCGCTTCTCCTGCTTCTGACTATCGCGGCGACCTGTTCCGCCGGACGCTTCCGCATGGACGTGGTTGCAATCTCTCCGGATGCGGTTCTGGAAAAAACATCCTGCAGCTCCAACATCGTATTCGAGACGCCCGACTGGGTGAAAAACAAAAAAAATCTGAACCGGCGCTGGCTCTGGGTCCTCGGCTCCGAAACCGGAAGTCAATGGCAGAATATCGAATTCCGGTTCAAATCCAGCCGGACCACACGGATCCGGCTGACCGCATCCTGGACCGGCAAAAAACCGGGACTCCCCGATTACGCCGCTCTCCGGGATTTCAAAATTCAGAACACCCGTTCCGTCAAATGGCAATACCCGAAAAAAGCACCGGAACTGTTCACCTCCGGTACAGCGGAAATCCCCTATTCCGTACAGGACACTGTCTTTTGCGAATTCAACGTTCACGGCGGGGAAGAAACAGTTGTCAGCGGCGGATTCCGGCCTCTCCGGAATGATGAGATCCGTCAACCGGAGCCTCCGGATCCCGTAACATACCGGAAACACGGCTGGGAACTGAAAATCGACCGCGGAAGCGGAAACTGGCTTGAACTCCGGGCAGGCAACGCACTGATCCTGAAAAATCCCTCCAACCGCTCTTCATTCTATTTCAATGACGGCGGCAGCCGCCAGACATTAAATCCGGAACACGTTGAGTTTGATGAAGCATCCGGTACAGTGACACTCTCCCGCGGGAACCGCGACTGGGAAATGCGGGAGCGGATCCGTTTTGTGGACGATGCCCGGATCCGTGTCAACGCCGAACTCGCCCCGCGCGGAAATGAACTTAAAAAATTCCGCCGCTTCATCTATTCCCTCTCCCTGCCTGCAGAAGGAGAATATTTCTATCCGGGAACCTTCTTCCACGATAAAATGCATGTCTTCGGCAACTTCTCCACAACAGGACATCCGGAAAGTGAACGCAAAGGAAAATTCCGCGATCTCCCGTCGCGAACCTGGTGGAGAACAGCGCCGCACGTCAAGTTTCTGGCGGTCTCGCCCGGTGTGCTCGTCATTCCCGAACAAAAAACGGAAAGTGCGGGAATCGCTCTGAAACGGCTGCCGGACAGTGTCGCGTTGGAAATCCCGGTCGACACCGCCGGATGGGCGGAAAAAGGACAGGTTCAGCACATCACCGGCTTTGAACTCTATGCAGCGCCCGGAACCGCATTGAAGACGCTGTTTGAACAGCATCTTCCCGCCTGTCTCGCGGAAAACGGTCTCCACACCCCTGCCGACCGCCCGGAATGGGTACAGGATATGGCGATTTTCGGCATGGATCTGGAACGGTTCAAAATGGCGACGTTTCAGGATTTCCGGAAAGGAGTGAGCAAACGCATCCGGGAACTTGGATTCAACACGGTGTGGTTTCTTCCCGTTCAGGAGGGAACCGTCAGTTATAACCCGAATGATTACTACAAGCCGGAATACCCGCTCGGCAGCTGGGACGAATACCGCGCCATGGTGCGGGAACTGCGGCAGAACGGCATCCGCGTGCTTCAGGACATCGTTCCTCACGGCGGCACTTCCCCCGTCTCCCTCATCCATTATCTGTTCGGCGAAACCGGTTACATCCTCAACAGCCGTCCCAAGGACTTCTACAGTCCGGAATGGAACCGTTATATGGCGGACGTAACCCGGTTTTATATGCGGATGGGAATTTCCGGTTTTCGCGTGGATGCAATCGGCGGCAGCTCAATGCCGAATTGGAGACGCCGCGGTTTTCCCTCAAAAATCCCGAATGTCGTTCAATTTCAGAACCGTTACAACCCGAAACCGACCACCCGTACCGTCCCGCCGGAACGCTGGAACAGATTTCTGAACGAATACGGCTCCATGCCCGCACCCGCCGCGCCCAGAGCGAGCTACAGTACGCTTGCCGGCGGACTGCGCATGGCGGAAACCATCCGCAGCGCCGCGAAAGAAATCACGCCGGATGCCGTCACACTGCTTGAAGTCCAAGGCTTTCCGTTCTCCACAAAAGGAGATCTGCTCTACGACCTGCTTTCCTGTCAGCTGATCCACAAGCTGATCGCGCTGCCGCCGGAACAGTTCGTCACCGGTCTGCGGACCTGGCTGGAGGATCAGCAGCTCTCCGATCTGCCCGGCGTGGTTCTCATGCGTTATCTGGTTTCCAATGATAACCTGATCTCGCGTCAGTTCGCCGGTTACGGAGTCTCCAAAGCCCTGCTCGCATGGAACTGGTTCGTTCCCGGCGTACCGCTCGGATACGGCGACAATGACAATGGATTCGGCGAATACCTGCGCAAGCTCAACGCCGTCCGTGCCGCCATTCCCGACCTGCGGCGGGCAAAAGCGGACTTCCGGTCCGTCCGCTCCTCCGCACCGGAAATTTTTCTCATGCGACGGGGAGGAACAGTGGTCGCCATCAACTTCTCCGGGCGGGAAATCTCCGCAGAACTCTCCGTTCCGGCAGACTTGAAACTCCGCCATGATGTTCTGAACAACCGTCCCGCCGGAACAACGCTTCATCTGCTGCCGTGGGAATGTGCCGTTCTCACCGGTTCAAACCTGAATATTCCGCAAACAGCCGTCGCCGGAAAAGGGGAAGTGCTGAACTCCAAAAAAGAAAACGGACGTTTCCTGATTCCCGACGGCTGCAGCTATCAGATCAATACCGTAGAGGGACTGATCGAAGACTGGCACAGCTTCCGCGACTGGGAAATCCTTTACCACCGTCAAACTCTCCGGACACCGTCCGACTCCAACCGGATCTGGGATTCCCGGTTCAATCCGCTCCATCCTGCCGCGCCGGAAATCCGGATCTTCCGCAAAGACGGGCGCGGAATGGCGATCACGCTTCCTCCCGATGCCGGACTCGTCATGCGTAATGTGAAACAGGGATTCGAGCTGATCACGGACCTGCCGGAACTGCAATGCCGTCCGGTCGGTGAACGGCTCCGGCAAACCAACGCTCCGGTCTGGAAAAGCGGAGAACGCTCTCTCACATTCGATGGACTCGCCTGGATCGCGGAGCACCCCGATTACCGGATCCGGCTTGCCCGCGCCGGCGGCGGAATTCTGGAATTTTTCGACAAACGACGCGGAAAAGTCCTGCTCCGCAATCAGTCCGTTTCTCTGAAAAACGGAGCGGCAACACGCTTCGATCCGGAAACACGGGTTTCGTTCCGGGAAGAAAAAGGTGACCTGATCCTTGAATTTCAGGGAGAGGCGCAATTTCTGAAACGCCAACTCCCGTTCCCGTTCGAAGTGTGCACGGAATACCGCTTCCCGGCAGATGGCTCCATTCACCTCTCCTGCCGCTACCGGAACAGCATCGGAGATACCATGAGTCTGCCGGTCTGGAAAGGAACAGCCGATGCGGAATTCCGTCCAGTCATTGCGGAAAACTCCGATGCAGTCCGCCCACTTCCCGGCGGGGCATTCTCCTGGGGAGCAGACAACGCTCCGCGCAAGTGGCAGAAGTTCGGCATGGAGCTGACCGGAAAAGCAACACCCGAACCGGTCTGCAAAAACGATCCGGCGGAAGTCTCTCCGGAAGACGGCGGATTTGAATTTGCATTCTACCGGGCACATAAAAAAGGCAATCTCTGGCGGCTCTGGAACCCGGATCCATACCTGTGGAAAAGTCTGAATCCGGGAATTCTCCAGGCGGGAAAACGTTATACGCTGGAACTGACGCTGTACAACCCGGTCCGTCCGCTGACACTGGATATCCGGATCCGTTGTTGGAACAAGTCCGGCAAACCGATGGAAGAATCTTTCCGGCTGAAACTTCCCGCCGGGAAAAGCCGGATGAAAAAACTCTTCCATTTCACGCTCCGGGAAGACGGATTTGCCCCCACGCTGAATCTGGAATACAAAAATCAGATTCCGGCAACATTCCTTGAAGTGGAGTGTCCCGACCGCCTCACCGCGGAGTAACCTCTTTCAGATCCCGGAAGAAAATTCCGTTCCGGGATTGATTTTACCGGAAAGCAGATTATTTTACTCCTTAAAAACACTATCGGGAGGGAAATTATGGCTGACGGCAAATACACATGGCGCGGCGGCTTCTGTCTGGAAGTCGCCCCCGTACCAAACACAATCGCAATCTTCGGAGCATCGGGAGATCTTTCCTGCAGAAAGCTGATCCCCGCGCTCTTCCAGCTCTTCAAGCGCGGGCTGCTCCACGAGCAGTCCCGGATCGTCGGATGCGCCCGTTCCGAACTGGACGACTCTTCCTTTCACGCTCTTCTCGCAAAATGGATCAAGGGAAGCTCCGATGATATCCGCGAATTTCTCCGCCGGGTCCACTATGTTCACGGGGATTATGACGACCCCGCGTTTTATCAGGCGATCGGCGCAAAACTCGATCAGGCGGAACGCGAAGCCGGGGGAGAACCCGGATCATTCGGACGTATCTTCTACCTCGCAATGCCGTCCGCGCTCTATTCCAATATCGTGGACCATCTCGGCGCTTCGGGATTGACAAAGGAAACTCCCTCCGGCGTGCCATGGCGGCATGTAATCCTTGAAAAACCGTTCGGACGCGACCTTGCTTCCGCTCAGGAGCTCGACCGGGAACTCCATAAAACTCTCGACGAACGGCAGATTTACCGCATCGACCATTATCTCGGCAAGGAAACCGTGCAGAATATCATGATCCTCCGGTTTGCAAACCTCATCTTCGAACCGGTATGGAATTCCCGGTACATCGACAACGTTCAAATCACCGTTGCGGAAACTGTCGGCGTGGAACGGCGCGCCGGATACTTCGATAAAAGCGGACTCCTGCGCGACATGTTCCAAAACCATATTCTGGAAATGCTCGCCCTCGTCGCAATGGAAAATCCCGGTTCGATCGACGCCGACAGCATCCGTTCCGAGAAGCTCAAACTCCTCCGCAGCATCCGTCCGTTCGATCCGAAACATCTGGAAAAAAGCATCGTCCGCGCCCAGTACTCAGCCGGAGAGATCAACGGCGAAACGGTTCCCGCCTACGCCGACGAGCCCGGCATTCCCGCAGATTCCGACACGGAAACATTCGTCGCCATGCGTCTGCTGATCGACAACTGGCGCTGGCACGGCGTTCCTTTCTATCTCCGCAGCGGAAAGCGGATGAAAGAGAAAACCAGCCGGATCATCATCAACTTCAAGCCGATCCCGCACTCGATCTTCTCCCCCGTCAAAGCGGAAGACCTCACCCCGAACCAGCTGATCCTCAACGTCCAGCCGGAAGAGGGTCTGCGACTCACCATTCAGGCGAAACAGCCGGGCCCCAAGCTCTGCATGGGCGCGCTGAGCATGGATTTCAAATACGCCAGCATCCTCGAACCGGGCGAAACCATGCCCGATGCCTACGAACGGCTCCTGCTCGACTGTATGCTCGGCGATCAGACGCTGTTCATCCGCAACGATACCATCGAACACGCATGGAGTCTCCTGACTCCCGTGCTCGACGTCTGGGAACGCGGCGAGGGCGGGCCTGTGCCGCCGCTCTTCCATTACCCCGCCGGATCGTGGGGACCGAAAGAAGCGGAGTCCCTCACCGATATGGACAAGGTGCTTTGGAAGAATGAGACCGATTGACCGAGCCGCACTCTCCGTCTGGAAAAAACGCATTCCGTTTCTCGCGGTGCTGATCCTGTGTCTGGCGGCGATTCCGTTCCTGACCCGTCCGCCCTGGTTCGACGAAGTCCTCACGCTTGGATGGCTCACTCTCGGATTTGCGAAAATCCCGTTTACTTATCCGATTCCGAACAATCACATCGTCTACACGACGCTTCTCTCTCTCTGGAATTCGGCGGGCGGAACGCTGACGGACAACTGGATTCTGTTTTTACGTCTGCTCTCGCTGATGACAGGCAGTATTGCGCTGTGGCTGTCAAGCCGGATTCTGATCCGGCGGGGCGGACTCATTTCCGGAGCGGCATGTTCCGCGCTTCTGGCGGTCTCCGGCCCGATGGTGCTGTTCTCGACCGCTCTGCGGGGGTACGCCGCCGCCCTGCTGTTCTGCATCGCAGCCTTCCTTGCCGCGGAACGCTGGATAAAGCGGAAAACGGTCTGCGGTTCCGCCGTTCTCTACCTGCTGTTCTGCTTTCTGGCTGTCGGAGTAATGCCCACCGCACTGTTCGCTCTTCTGGCGGGAGCGCTGTTTTTTCTCCCGGCTCTCCGCGATCCGGAAAAACGGATACGCTGGATTCTGCTTGCCGCGATTCCGGTGCTTTGCGTTCCGCTGTTCTATGCGCATATCTTCGGGAAGCTCGTTGCGGCTTCCCGCCTGCGGGAAGGATGGGCCGGCTACGGCGCGGCATATTGGAATCTGTATGCGGCATTCGGCGTTTCCGTTCTCCCGTTGCTGGCGGCGGCATCGGCGGGAGCGTGGAAACTCTGGAAACGCCGTCCGGCATTGCGTCTGCGCCTGCTCGGTTTTCTGCTGATCGCACTCATGCCTCTGTTCCTGCTGATTCCTGCGAACGTTCCGCCGTTTCCGCGGATCTTCTTTCCCTTTTTCGGAATCTGGTGCATCATTCTCGTCATTCCCGCGCGGGAATATTTCCGGACGGCGGGACGGATCGGCACGATTCTTTTCCTGCTGACGGTTCTGCTGTGGGTTCTCCTTGCGCCGACGGCGACTCCGGCGGTCTCGCGTCTGCTTTTCGGTCCCGCGGGCTCCGATGATCTTCTCTGCCCGTACCCGGTCTCGGAAGAGTTCATCCCCATGGAAGCGGTAAAAACGATCCGCGCCAATCTGCCCCCGGACGGAGCAGTTTTCATCGACTTCGACGCCGATCCGCCGTCGCTCCGTTTCATTCTGCTGAATTACGGTGTACCGGATACCGCGATCCTGTATGACCGGCCAGATTTCGGACAGGTAGTCTCTCTTCCGCCCGGTACACTGCTTGTCTGCCGGAACGGGGCGGACCTTGAGAAACTGAAACAGCGGTTCCGACTCGCCGCCAGCCCGGAACCGCTTCTGGAACGCGGAATGCAGAAAGTGTACCGGCTGAAATGAAAATCGAAAAAATCCGTTTCAAAAACCTGGCGTCGCTCGCCGGAGAGTGGCAAATCGACCTGACCGATCCGGTATTTGCCGATGCGGGCATTTTTGCTTTGTCGGGCCCCGTCGGTTCGGGAAAATCCACAATTTTCGATGCCGTCCGTCTTGCCCTCTACGGACGAACGTCCCGACTCGACCGCGTCAATCAGAGTGACAACGAAATCATGACGCGCGGAACGAAAGAGTGTTTCGCCGAAGTCGTCTTTTCCAATGACAAAGGACGTTTTCTCTGCCGCTGGTCCCAGCATCGGGTGGCGCGGACAGACAATCTGCAAAAAGCCCAGCATCTGCTTTCCAAGCTCGAAGACGGCTCCGGCGAAGGCAGAATTCTCACCTCCAAACTGGAAGAGACGCGGGAACGGATCCGGGAACTGACCGGAATGGATTTTTCCCATTTCTCACGGGCGATGATCCTTCCCCAGGGACAGTTCGCCAATTTTCTGCACGCGTCGCCGGATGAGCGGTCCCCGATTCTGGAACAGATCACCGGAACCGGCATTTATGCGGAAATATCCCGGAAAGCCCATGAACTCGCACGCGGACAGCTGCTGGAACTGGAAGCTCTCGAAAAATCCTGCTCCGGAATTGAACTTCTCCCGGAAGAACGTGTCCGCGAACTGCAAACCGCCATTCAGGAAAAACGCGATGCCGTTCAGGACATCCGGAAACGTTACGACGCCGGTGCCGAAATCATCCGTGCGGTGAAAACACTGACAAGCGAAACGGCGGCTCAAGAACGGATCACCGCCGCACGGAACGAACTCGCACGCGAACTGACCCGGACCGCTCAACTTTGCGAAGAGACCGCGGAAACAAAACGGCGGATCGAAGCGGAACAGATCATGCTTGCCCCCATCCTCCTGAAAGTCCGCGAACTGGACACCCGGATCGCCGTCCGGCGGGAAAACCGGAACAAAGCAGATCAGGAACTCGAAGTTCAAAAAAAGCGTCTTGCGGAAACCGGACACGCCCTGCAAACCGCGGAACAGAAGAAACAACAACAGGAAAACCGGCTGAACGGATTGCGAAGCGAATTGCGGAAACGCTCTGCGGACGCCTCCCTCGGAACCGTTCTCGGCTCTCTCGAACTGGTCTGCGGACAACTCGAAGAACTGGAGCGGGAAATCGCGGAAACGGAAAGACAGTTGCTCTCTCTGCGGCAGGAACGTTCCGCTCAGGAAACCGCTCTTGCCGGAACACAGGACGCTCTGCGCAAACAGGAAACAGTATACGCCGAAGCAGAAGAACTGTTCCGCAAGCACGAAAACCTGCTGAATTCGCTTCTCAACGGCGATACCGTTCCCGAATTTTTTGCAAAAAAGGAGCATACTTCCACACAGGTCCGCGAACTGGATGAACTGCTCCGGCGCATGGAAGAAGCCGCCTCGCTCCGTTCTCAACAAAATGAACTCCGGGATTTGCAGAATACGGTCCGAACGGAATACGCTGCCGCAGCAGCTCTCCGGGATGCGAAGCTGGAACTGAAAACCGCTCAGGAACAACGGATTGTGTTATTGGAGCAGCAGCGGCTGGATCAGGCGAAAATCGCAAGTCTGGAAGAATTCCGCAACACGCTGCAGGAAGGAAAGGCATGTCCGCTCTGCGGTTCTGAAAAACATCCGTATGCACACCATCTTCCCGCCCCGGAACCCGATCATCTCCCGGAAGCGCGGGAAAAGCTCAAACGCATTGAAACCGAACTCTCAGACCTGCAGAGTGCCGTCATCCGCCATGAAGCACAGCTCGCCGCAGGCGAAGAAAAGCAGAAACTGCTGGAAACCGCATTGAAAAAAGCGGAAGACAGTCTGCCGGACGACCGCGCGGCTCTGCTCTCCGCTCATCGAACCGCCAGTGAAGAACTGACGCGTCTCAACGCCGTCGGTGCCATGATCGAAACCGCGGTTCAGGACCGCGACCACGCGAGAAGTAAGCAGGAAGCCGCACAGACGCGTCTCCGGGAACTCTCGTCAAACGCCGAAAATCATATCCGCCTGCTGAACACTCTTAATTCCCGCTGCGAGCTCGGCGGGCAGACAATGACGGAAAAAACAAACCGGCGGCAAAACCTCCGCGCGTCCATGACGGAACTGCTGAAAGACATTCCATCCTGTCCCGATCAGCCGCCGCGTATGCTGCTCGCCGCTCTCCGGCAGCGGTATTCCGACTTTGAACGGCTCTCGGCGGAGGAAAAACACGCCGCCGCCGATTTGGAACAACTCATTCTTGAACTCCGGACGGGTGCGGAACGGAAAGCCAATTTTGCCGCCGGGCTGGAAGAGTGCCGGAAAAATGCCGAAGCGCAGAAACTGGAACTGAACGCTCTGGAGCTTCAGCGGAAGCAGTTTTTCGGAGAAAAAGATCCCGCCGAAGAAGAGAAAAAACTTGCCGCTGCGTTCAAACAGGCGGAACTCTCGTTGCATACGGCGGAGGAGTCCCGGCAGACTCTGCTTCTGAAATCGGAATCGCTGCAAACAAGTTTTCAGGAATCGGAAAACCGCATGGAACAGACGCGGCGTTTCCTCGCCGGGCACGGCGTCGGGCTTCCAGTGGGTCTTCCCGCAATGGAAACGGAACTGCTGAAACTGGACGAGCAGCGGCAAAAGTATCTGGCGGAAATCGGCGAGCATTCGCTTCTGCTGGAACAGCACGCCGGAAATCTGGAACGTTCCGCCGCTCTGGCGAAACAGATCGAAGCCAAACGCATTCTCCGGCAGAAATGGGCTCTGCTTGATGAACTGATCGGCTCCGCCGAGGGGAAAAAATTCCGTCTGTTCGTCCAAAGCCTGACCTTTGAAACGCTGATCGGACTTGCCAATGACCAGCTTGTCAAATTCACCGACCATTTCATCCTCACCGCCGATCCGGAAAGCGATCTGGAATTCAATATTCTCGACCGGTACCGCGGCGACGAGCTCCGTTCGACGAGAAATCTTTCCGGCGGAGAAACGTTCCTTGTCAGCCTCGCTCTGGCTCTCGGACTCTCCCGGATGACCCGTGACAAAGTCCGCATCGACACCTTGTTTCTCGACGAAGGGTTCGGGACTCTGGACGAGGAAACTCTTCAGCACGCACTGGAACAGCTTGCAGGGCTTCGTCAAAACGGCAAACTCATCGGTATCATCTCGCACGCCCACGGCATTGACTCCGCCGTCCCGGTTGTCCTGCACCTGGAAAACAACCGCGGACGGAGCTCGATTACGGGACCCGGTACCAGATTTCTCGGAAATTGATCCTCCGGAAGCGTCTGGTGAGCGTCCGGAGGAAATCATTTTTTACGGCTGTTCCGAAACAGTCATGGAGGAGAAAAGCGAGCTCAGCTCTTTTTCTGTACGGGCTGTTACCCATGTCGGAATCGGAGAGACTGCAAGCGTTTCCGCGTTGATCCGGTTCCCCGGTCCGATGGGTCGACCCGATCGTCGCCATGATAAAAGGTCCGCTGTCTCACCGCGTCAGATGGTACGCCATAACACCGCCTTTTCTCATTCCGGTGTCGGCGCGGAACTTCAGTCCCTCACTGTCATGCACGACCGGAACCGTTCCCGTCGCCCTGCCGGAAAGATCCAGCGTTTCGATCTTCCAGTCACGGGTAAGACGCAGAACGATGTCCGCAGATGCTTTCCTCAGCAGAACCGGCGCCCCGCCCCAGTCCAGTAGAAGTGTTCCGGACGCGTTTTCAAAGACCATCCCGCTGTTCGCCGTCTCCGTCAGATGCAGGAGCAGCAGACTGCGGCTCTCCCGTAAAGCCTTCCCGTCCAGCGAAATCAGAGCGAAACTCTGGGGACAGGCGGCATTCCGGACGCAGAGCACATCCCCCTCCGCCGCCCCGGAACAGCTTACCGCTTCCGTCCTCGGAGTGACAACGGAAAAACGTTTTTCCGACGGTGCAATCAGGATCTCCCCGCTCTCGCTCCGCACCGGCTTGCGCTCCAGAGCCCGTTCATAAGCCTGTTTCAACGGCCCCGGCAGCGTCGCCGCCCAGTTCGAAAACGGATCGAGCCCCACGGACGCGGCGGAATCCGTCTTCCCGCAGAAGACACCGATTTTCGTATAGAGTCCGAGCCAGGTGAAACTGCGCGTCTCCTCCCCGGCGAACCCTTTGAGCGATTTCACCTGCTCCTCCCGGAACAGCAGTCCGGCCGCCCCCGGAGCGGAAGCGACATCGCCGCGCACGAAAAGCGCATGGACAAGACGGTCGGAAAGCTGATCCAACGGATTGTTCACCGCATCGAACCCGCCCAGAGCTTTCCGCTCCATATACTTCCGTCCGCCGTGCGACCAGGCGAACCGGTAAATACCGTCCCAGTCCTGAAGGGCGGCATAAGCGCCGAACAGCGGTGCGTACTCCGGAGTGAAGCGGTTCGGCGTGCAATGGTTCACTTCGGTCAGAAGAAACGGTTTCCCGAAAATCCGCGTCGCCATAACCTCCCGGGAATGGGCTCCGCCGAGAGCGAGCGGAGACGCCTGCGAGTATTTCGTGGGAGTGCTCCATTTCGCCGCGGGAAATGTCGGATGCGCCCAGTAGGTATGGTTGTCAACCGCATCAAACTCCCGCCGGAGGGAATTCAGGGAATACCCCGTCTGATTGTTCAAATCCGTAATCAGAACCCGCGTGCCGATTGTCTTCCGCAGAAACGCGGTTTGACGCCGGATCGCTTTCCGCTGGACGGAGTTCAGAAAGTCGAGAAAAAGCGAATCGCGCAGCTTCCGGTTTGCGGGAGTGTCGAGTCCCCGCTCCCGCAACCAGCTGTAATAACGCTCAAGACAAAGCGCGATCAATTCCGGATGATTTTCCGAATGGAACAGAAGCGGAAGCCCGTTCTCGTTATGCAGGTTCACGATGGAAAGCGCCGGATCATCCGCAAGGGACATGCCCGAGTGGGGATTCTTCAGCGTCAGCAGCTTTTCCGCATACGCCTCCCAGCATCTCATCGCGGATTCCTCGAATGGAACGAGCAGTTTGAACTGCGCGGGGCCATAACCGCTCTTCCAGTTGCGCACGCCGTCCTCCGGGCGTATCTTCCGGCTGCAGTAGAGATCCAGCGTGTAGTAAATTCCCCGCGTCTTCAACAGACTCATGAAATACTGGAAGCGGTCCAGCATTTCCGCATTGAACCGCAACGCGCCGGCGGAGGTACGGTCCAGCAGCAGATTCTCGAAATGGTGAAAACGGACCGCGTTGTATCCGACTGCGGCGATCTCCCGCACCATTCGCTCCGCATCCTCCTTTTCCGGAAAACACGCTCCCATACAGAGGTTCACGCCGAGAAAGCGGATCCGTTTCCCCGGCGCGTTTTCAAATGAGAAATGGCCGTCCGCACCGGCAACAATCCTGCCGTATTTCCCTGCGGGGGCATTCAGCGCACCGGAAAAATCAAGCGGGGAACCGGGCAGAGTCCGCCGGGAAAACTCCACGGGGATCCACTCCTTCCCTGCCTGAACGGTCAACTTCTGTTTCGATGGAACGGCAAACGGAACCCGGCGGTCGGCAAGCGAAAGAGCGCAGATCATCCAGACGGGCCCCTTTTCCGCCGTCAACACGACCTCTTTCACATTTCCGGTCAGAGGAAACGCAGAAGCGTAAAGCCCGACCCGCGACTCCAGTCCGTCCGCCTCCCATGCGACGGCGGCGTTTTCAAAGCCGCCGCCCACCCACCAGTTGCCGCAGTCCCTTCCCGCCAGAACGGGAAAAGTCCCGGTTTCGCCGTTCCCGTAAACGACCTTGACATTTCCAATCGGCTGTCCGCCGCGGGGAACCCACGCGGCGGCATGAAGCAGATACAGATGAGAATAGCCGCGCCCGGACTTCACGGGAATCCGGCTCTCCCGCGGAAACTTCCCGGACGCCCCGGAAAGGACGATGCAACTTTTCCCGCCGTTTTCCGCCGGATCAAGAATCCGGAAGCGGATGCCGGAAAACCTCTTTTCGCCGGGAGTCATCATCCGCAGATCATTGTTCACCCCCTGATCGGTCCAGCCGCCGGCGCCGTCGTTCGCAACTTCATCCCGGAAACCGGTTGTCGCGGACGAAGAAAGATCAATCGTCCCGCAGCGCACCGGCGTCACCGAAAGCTCCATCTCCGCGGCATACTCCCGTGCGTATTTTCCCGGAGGGGACCGCAGACCGCTGATCCGGAAAATGAAATTATCGCCCCAGCGGCGCTGGTCCTGAAGCGAGGCAAAAAGCGCCCCCTTGATCCACAACGTCCCTTCCCCCGTCTCAATCCCGACGGTACAGGGATTTCCGGAACACCAGTCGAGAGCCGTCCGGCTGAATTCACGCGGCAGCTCCACGCTCTTCCCGTTCAAAAAAACGCGCCCGGCTTTTCCCGCCGGGATGCGGACCTCGCAGCTGACATGCTCCATCACGGGAAAATCCTCTGCGGCAAGTTTCCCAACCCACCGCTGAACACCGTTTTCCCCGGCGCTCAGTTCGCCGGTCAGGCGAATCTCTTTCCCGGCGGCGCGAATCGTCCCGGAAACGTGCCCTTCCGCGACGGAGGTGGCGGAAAAAGTCTCTGCTCCGGCGGAAACAGTCCGCATCCATCCGGGTGAGGCCATGACCCATCTGCAGGAAATGTCGCCCCAGCTCCAGCCGCCAAACGCATCCATCCTGATTTCACCGCCGGCGAAAGCGGCACCGCACATGCAGGCAATTCCCAAAAAAACAACCGTCCGTTTCATTCCATTCCTCCCGCTCCATTAAAATGTGACAAGTTTCTTTTCGATAATCGCCTCGGGAAATCCGAGCGCCTGAAGGCGGGCGCGGGAAACACTCTCCACATGCCCGTCAAAGAAATGCATTCCCCCCGTCGTCCCGTGGTTCAGACTGACGATTCCCGTCGTCACCTGCGGAGCGCCGGAGTAGAAGCATGTCGGGCTGAAAGAGGTCGGAGAAAGAGCGTCCGCCGCATAAAATGTTTCCGACGGGCGTTTCATCCTCCCGGTCAGGAAATGCAGGGACTCCCCTTCCACAGTATCGTTCCACACGGCGAACTTCACATCCCCCAAGCGTTTGTATATCTTCTGATACCAGTTCGCACCCTGGTTCGGACGCCATGCTCCATATGTATGCCATTTATAGGAAGTCCCCTTCGTTTCAGGACAGCGCACGACTTTCTCCGTCAGGAATTTCCGCGCCACATAGATTTCCGGCCATGTCGCAGTCGTACCGTTCTGCCGCTGATGCGTCGGCACATACCCGCCGGAATCATCCGCATACAGAACTGCCGCCCCCGCGACCTGTTTCAGATTGGCGATACAGGAAATGGAAACCGCCTTCCGGCGCGCCGAATTCAAGGAGGGAAGCAGAATACCGGCAAGAATTGCAATAATTGCAATCGTTACCAGCAATTCTATGAGAGTGAACGGTATGCCATTTATTTTTTTACGTTTTGCTTTCAACTTCATATTGCTTCCTTTCCTGTTCTGGTTTGACTTTTCCGGATACTACCTTTCCGGCTTTATATTAATTATACAATAAGTCTTCTCATTTTGCAAGATGGGAAAACAGACTTTTCCGGCTGAAAAGCATCTTTTTTTTCAGATGTTCTCAGCATATAATACTAAAGCCGCTCCGCCGGAAAAATGATGATAGAAAACAGGTTTTTTGTTATTCTCAGCATGTAATACCAGAACAGCTCCGCCGGAAAATGATGATAGAAAACAAGGTGTTTTAAGAAGACCGGCAGCGGAGCGGAAGAAGGCTGTACGACTTTTCCGGCTGAGACAGCCCGTTCCGGCGCGGAATCCGGAACGGGAAAATCTTCCGCGCGCGTCGAATTCACCGGTCCGACTGTCCTGCGACGGAAAACAACCGCGGACAGAGCTCTATTACAGAGAGGGAAACCGGATTTTCCGGGAATTGATCCTCCGGTCAGTTGCCCGTAAAAACCACGGTCCGGTTTTCATGAACGATGATCCGGCTTTCCAAATGCGCTTTCACCGCACGGGACAACACCATCATTTCCACATCGCGCCCGATGCGGGAAAGATCGTCCGGTCCGTATTCATGCGTCACCCGGACGACATCCTGTTCGATGATCGGCCCCTCGTCAAGATCCTCCGTCACATAATGCGCGGTCGCCCCGATCATTTTCACGCCGCGCAGAAAAGCGCGCATATACGGATTCGCCCCCTGAAACGCAGGCAGAAACGCATGGTGAATATTGATCATGCGGTTTTGATAAAGGCTGATGAACTCCGGCGACACCACCTGCATGTAACGGGCAAGCACCGCCAGGTCGATATGATGCGTATCCAGAAGTTCAATGATCTTCGGCTCGGTCTCCGCCTTGTTCTCCCGGCGGACCGGCACACAGAAAAACGGAATCCGGAACTGCTGCGCCACATACTCCAGATCCGGGTGATTTGAAACAATCAGCGGAATCTCGCATTTCAGCGTCCCCTCGCGCTGTTTCACCAGCAGATCGTACAGACAGTGCGACGCTTTTGAAACCAGAATCGCCACCCGCGGGACATAATCGGAATAGCGCACCGACCATTCCAGCGCCATCGGTTTGCCGAACTCCGTCAAGCGCTGTTCCAACTCACTCTTGGAAAGGGAAAGATCCGAAAGATCCAGTTTCAAACGCATGAAATACTGTCCGCTCATCACATCCGTATACTGCTGACAGTTGATGATGTTGAGTCCGTTCTCATAGAAAAAATTGGTGATTCCGGCAACCAGTCCCTTGCGGTCCATGCAGCGGATCAGAAAAACCGCATTTTTGTTCTCCATTCTGAAACTCCTTATTGCCAGCCCATGGAATCGGGCAGGACCGTTTTCCCGCTCAGCGCGGGTTTGGTGTCGACGAATCCCCAGCGGCGCGAAAGCGGCCAGAAAATATTCAGCGCACGGCCGATCATATTCTTGCGGGGAATGAATCCCCAGTTGCGTCCGTCCAGACTGTTCGCCGTGTTGTCGCCGAGCGCGAAATACATATTTTCCGGTACCTTGAGTTCAAGCCCCGGCCCGAGCAGCTCCGAAGCGATATGCCCCTGATAGCCGCCCTCCATCGAATAAAGACGTTTGAACTTGTCGGAAAATGCGGTCGCGGGACGGAACTCCGCCGCGCCTTCCGGCTTGATGTAAAGCATGCGGTCCACAATCTTCAGAGTATCCCCCGGAAGCCCGACAAGACGTTTGATGTAGTAATATCCCCCAAGCGGCTGAGTCGGCGACTTGATATTTTCCGTTGTAAACACGATCACATCCCCGCGCCGGGGCGGAAGATAATGGATTGAAACCCGGTCCACGAACAGATGATCGCCGGTGGAAAGCCATCCGTCCGCCGGAACTTCGTCTTTCCGGAACTCAATCCGCCGTTCCAGATCAAGATACCGCGCAATCTGGCTGATCGTTCCGGGCAGCGTGTAGACCTGATCCCCGATCCGGATCACCGTCGAATCAAAAATCCCCAGTTCACGGGTCGGCTGGTATGCACGGAAACTGCCGTCCTCCCCGATCTTCAGATACGCCGGACGAACTGCGAGATAAGGGATTTTCAGCAGATTTCCCGCTGCGCCGTTATGCTCCGCAAGCCCTTTCCGGTCTACATAATGAATGCCGAACAGAGTCGGCTGCATACTGCTCGTCGGAATCTTGAACGGCTGAAGATAAAGCGCGCGGATCCCGAACGCAACCGCAAACGCAACCGCCAGAACATCAAGGATATTACGGAGTTTGCGCTTGTTTCCATGAAGTTCGGAAAGCGCATTCAACCGCCCGGAACCGGAATCGACAAACGCACGGATCGCGACGGCGTCGGAACGGTCCACCGCGGACGCTTCGTCGACGATCGCCCGCAATGCGGCTTTCCTGTCGTCAGAAAGAATATCATCGTCGGAAATCAGCCGCCGCGCAGCCGCAAGGCGCACCTCTTTCAGCTCTTTCCGCAATTTTCTGAGTTTGAAACAGGACAGCATCCGACTTTCCTTTCCGTTATTCCCCGCTGGACTTCAGCACTTCGACAAACGCTTCCTGCGGAATATTCACTTTGCCGATCTGTTTCATGCGCTTTTTACCCTCTTTCTGCTTTTCGAGCAGTTTGCGCTTACGGGTAATGTCTCCGCCGTAGCATTTGGCAAGCACGTTTTTACGGAGCGCACGGACCGTTTCGCGGGCAATGACCTTTCCGCCGACCGCCGCCTGAATCGCCACCTGGAACATGTGAGGCGGAATCACATCCGCCAACTTCTCGGCAAGCATGCGGCCGCGGGAATATGCGAGATCGGTGTGAACGATCGTCGCAAACGCATCCACCGGGTCGCCGTTGACCATGATATCCAGTTTGACCAGCTTGTCCGCACGGTATCCCGCATGCTCATAATCCATACTTCCGTAACCGCGGGTGATGGATTTGAGCTTGTCGTGGAAATCGATCAGAATCTCGTGCATCGGAATCGTCGCCGTGATCATGACGTGCGAACCGTCCACACTGTCCGTCTGCGTACAGATGCCGCGCTTCTGCATGACAAGATTCATAATGTCGCCGATATAGTTGTTGGGCGACATGATATGCGCGGAAATCAGCGGCTCTTCAATGCGGTCGATTTCCGCCGGGTCGGGCAGATGCACGGGGTTGTCCACCTCGATCATCGTGCCGTTGGTCAGATAAACGTGGTAGATTACGCTCGGATACGTCGCAATGATGTCCATATTGTATTCCCGGCGCAGACGTTCCTGAATGATCTCCATGTGGAGCAGACCGAGAAAGCCGCAGCGGAAGCCGAATCCGAGCGCGGCAGAAGTCTCCGCCTGATAAGTGAATGCGGCGTCGTTCAACTGAAGTTTCGCCATGCTGAACCGGAGCTGATCGTAATCCGCCGTGTCGATCGGATAAATCCCGCTGAACACCATCGGTTTGATCTCCTGGAATCCGGGCAGCGCCTCGGCGCAGGGATCTTTCAGCTCGGTAATGGTATCGCCGATCCGGGTATCGGTCGGGCTCTTGATATTCGGAATGATGTAACCGACCGATCCGGCGGAGAGCTCCGGCGCCGCCGCCATCGACGGCTTGAATACGCCGACCTCCTTGATTTCGCTTTCAAGACCTGTACTGAGCAGACGCATCTTGTCGCCGCGTTTGAACGATCCGTTGAAAACGCGCAGGTATGTCACGACACCGCGGTAGGAATCATATACGGAATCGAAGATCAGCGCACTCGTCCCCGCCATATCGACATGTTTCGGCGGCGGGATGAATTTTACAATCGCTTCCAGAACTTCCGGAATTCCGGTTCCCTCCTTTGCGGAAACGGCAATCGCCTCTTCCCGCGGAATGGCGAGAATCTCCTCCATCTGCTCCAGACACATATTCACGTCCGCTGCGGGAAGGTCGATTTTGTTAATGACCGGAATGATATGCAGATTATGCTTCATCGCCAGATTCACGTTGGCGACCGTCTGCGCCTGAACCCCCTGCGTGGCGTCGATCACAAGCAGCGCGCCGTCGCACGCGGCAAGAGAACGGCTGACCTCGTAAGCGAAGTCCACATGCCCCGGAGTGTCGATCAGATTGAGTTCGTATTCAACGTTGTCGGAGGCGGTATACAGCATCCGGACCGGATGCGCCTTGATGGTGATCCCGCGCTCCTGCTCCAAATCCATGGCGTCCAGCAGCTGATCGTGGGTCAGATCGCGTTTCTCAATGGTTCCGGTTGCTTCAAGGAGTCGGTCGGCAAGCGTGGATTTCCCATGGTCGATATGGGCAATGATCGAAAAATTTCTGATTAGTCTGAGTTCCGGCATCTCTCTCCTCCAAGTATTTTGTAACCGGGTAATATAGTACACAAACAGGAGATTTGCAAACCGGAATACCGGGAATGGAAAACCGGAGTCCCGGTTTCCGTTTCCGGCAATGCTCCATCACGGACGGTTCCACGACCCCCAGGTACGCGCCTTACCGTCAAACGTCCAGAAATTCCCCGCGTACCCGGCGCCTTTGAGCGGGCCATACTGCCCCGTCAGGCTCTTGGCGATCTGCTCATCGTTTCCGCCGTACCCGGTGACGGAGGAAACATGACCGTCTCCCCACAGCACATTGACATCGCGGTTATGCCGGGCGAACACTGTGCAGTACCCCCAGTTCGAATAGTTGTCCACCCGCATATACGGCGGATAAAGTCCCGCTGCATTTTTATTGCCGGCTTCCGTTGCGACAATGAATCTGGAAGGACTCTTCACTTCTCCCGCCTTGGTCTTGGAAACACTGGTTTCCGCACTGTCGCCGAATTCCCGGTAATTGATCGCGTAGTTTGCAAACTGCCAACCGTTATCATCGTAAACGCGGTTCGCTTCCCACATTTTCATATAATAACTGCCCATCGCATTTTTCGCCACCGGGCAGAGCAGCCCCTTGTAATTGATATACTTCGCCTGAGTGATAAAGTAATACGGCCAGTTCTTGTAGTTTACATCAGAGCTCCGCGTCCGGGGATAAAAGTCATCGTTATCCCCGACGTAATTCAGCATGGCGTAGCCGACCTGCCGCAGATTGCTTGCGCAAGAGATCTTATAGGTCTTCTCCCGCGCGGAATTCAGCGCAGGCAGAAGCATACCCGCAAGGATCGCGATCACGGCAATCGTTACAAGGAGCTCTATGAGGGTAAACGGACGGTGACACGGAGAAAACGGATGCTGATGTTTCATAATCAATTCCTTTCTTTTTTATTATTTTGTCGCCAGTTCAAAAAACAGGGCGGGACCTTCCGGCAGTGCCGCGGTGTCGATCTCCGCAAGAAATGTTCCGTTCTTCACGGAAACCGGTTTGACGGGGGCACAGCGTTTTCCGTTCATCATCAACGGGTACAGTTTCAGTTTTTCCGCGTTCACGTTACGCAGTTCCACCCGGAAACGTCCCGTTTCGATCATCGTCGGATTCTCGCCGTAGTAACGGACTCTCCGCATGGATTCGTCGTCAAACGTCATCTTATTGCCGAGCGCATTGGTCGCATAGACCAGCAGCAGACGATCCGCCCCGGCAATCCCTTTCTCTTTCTGAAGAGACGCCACGCTGACGATTCCCCGTGTTTTCAACAGTTCGACCGAAACATCCCGGAGTCCGGCTTTCGCTTTCTCCTCCCCGCAAACGCCTTGATAACGCGGCGTATTCACGGTCATATAGTTCCGGTCCGTGTCGATGTAGAGTTCTCCTGTCGAATTTTCGAACACATAAGCGCCGTCGCTCCGGTTCGTCCGGCTGATGACGCCAGCTTTGCGCAAACGCGCGATCTGTCCGGCAAGGCTGAACGTTCCGGCACCCGATTCCCGCGATGTGGCAAATCCCTCCGTATTTTCCACGACACTCGCGCCGCCCGCAAGGGGAATCCGCAAATCGTCCGCCGGAGCAGGCGGACGGAGCACCGGTCCGGGATCGGTCTGTTCCAGACCGGAGCGTACGATCAGCGCCAGGCGGGACTGCATCGAATTCAATGCCTCATTCCAGATCCGGTTTTCGGATACGGCTTTTTCGGAGAAAGTCAGACGTACTCCGCGTTTTCCCTCCTGAACATCTCCGCGCCCGTAAAGAAGCGCGGTCTGCACCAGAGACGCCTTGGTGACCGGGTCGTGGAACATGACCCACGGAAACATGCGTTCCGCATCAACCACATGAATCGGCGATCCGTGACGCAGCAGCATATCGAATCCCTGAAACGCCGCGCACGCACTGACGGCAAACGGTTCTTCGTAACGGTAACGGTTCCAGTAAACGGAAGCATATTCGTTTACGAGGAAGGGGCGTCCCGCAATGCGGGCGTCCATCAGTGTACGGAACTGCTTGAGCCCGCCGCCGATGTCGCTTGCCTGCGACTGGCTGGTACTAGCGATTGCATGGGCATGGTAAGCATGCATCATCACATAATCCAGATCGTTCCGCAAAACATTGTAATGCATGGATCCTGTCATTTCCCACAGGTTTCCCAGTCCTTTGTAACCGATCTCTTCATGGATCGTTTTGCGGTACCATGCAAGCATTTCACGCCATTTCATCGTGATGAACGCGTTGATCTTCCGGCCCTTTTCATCTTTCGTATTCCACTCTTTTCTGGTAAAGATGGGAGCTGACGGATCGCCGATGAACTTCCGCCATTCCGGAAGCGCAGCATCCCATGGAAATTCCGTGCGGATGAACGCAAATTCCTGCTCGTTGCAATAGTTCAGCACCGCGAGTACCGGATCATCTTTGAGAGCCGTTCCCGTGTATGGATTCACATGTTCCAACAGAGCTTTCATGCCGATCCGGTACTCCTCGCGCCGTTCGGGATTAAACAGCAGCTGAAACTTGGAATTGCGTGCCAGTCCCTCACGGGACCACTGCGACAGACTCGAAAATCCCTGAACGTGCATCGTATCTATCTGAATATAGATACCGTTTTTCCTGCATTCGGCAATGCACCAGTCCCAGCGGTCCAGCTTCTCGCGGTTCAGCTCGGCGACACCGTTTCTGACCGTCACCATATCCATATTGTGCAGACGCACCATATTGCAGCCGTGACGCCGGATCTCCCGGACCAACGCCGAGATCTGCTCTTTGTCTTTCCAGAACGCGCGGGCATTAAGCTTTCTCCTGCCGTCATCCTGGAAAACATAATGATCTTTGAGGCTTGTCCCCACCTCGACTGCAAAGAAGCGGAACGGCTTTTCCGGTTCGCTCTCTTTGGCAAGCCGTCCATGTCTGTTAATGATGATCCGTTCGATCTTCCCGGTGTTCAGGTCGGAAAAATCCAGTGCGGAACCGGGAAGAATCTGCGGTGTCGGCGGACGCTTCAACGCCCGGAAGCGGTCCCCCGCTCGAACCACGAACCGTTCCAGTTTCGGTGGCGGAAAATCGCTGCCGGAAAGTGTAATTCCCGCTACGATCCACACGGCGCCGGTCGTCCCGCCGTCCAGACGGATCTCCCTGACGTTCCCGATCTTCGGATCGAGCGGAAAGCGGCTCACATAAAGTCCGTTGCTGCCGCCCGTGCGATTGTTCCACACCGCACCGATCAAGCCGTTCTTCCGCGCCGTTGGATTCCACTGATCGCCAAGATCCTGCGGAAACCGGACCGGGATCCTCTGTTCGCCTTTTTCCCCTTTCAGCGTCACCGTGCCCGCCCCGCCCGTTCCGGGAGCCCAGCAGGCGGTATGCAGCAGATACAGCATTTTCATACCATCGCCGGAAACCGGGACACATGCGCTTTCCAGCCCGTTCGGGAAGTTGACCGAGCCGAAGACCAGCACGGACCTGCCGTTGTTTTTCGCCGGATCAATCACACGGAACGGCACATTTGCATAACGCTCTTTCCGGAAATCGAATCCGGCGGCATCGTTGTCCGGTCCCTGATCGGACCAGCCGCCGACACCGTCTTTTTCCCTGGCGTCGGCAAATCCCATGTTGGCGGCTTTGGAAAGATCCGCAAAGTTTTCCGCCGGACGGATATCCAGATTCCGGACGCCGACGAGCCCGCTGGCGCCCTGCATTCCGAGCGAAATCACAAACCTGCCATCGGCAGGAACGGCAAACCGGAACTCTTGGGTTCCCCACGCCGCGCTCCCGTGGCGCTCCCGTGCTCCCGGATAGAGCATTTTCCCGTTTTTGCGATAGCTCACCAGAAATTTACTGCCGCTGTATTTCGCTTCCGGCAGACTGGATACATCTTTCCGCATCATCTCCACGGAAAGGATCACATCCCGTCCGGCGAACTTCCGGAAATGCACAGGACGCCAGATACCGAACAGCCCGCGGCCTTTGACAAGGTCCGTTTTCGTCGGTTCAATCTTCACCCATCCATTCTCCAGCGATACCCCGTCGATGGTCTTCTTCCACGATTTCAGAGCGGCTTCCGTTTCCAGCGGAACCGGCTCCGCACAGAGCGTCCCCGCCGCCAGAAAGACAGACAACACATACGGTCTGATCCTCATACTGCATTCTCCTTTTTTGAATGATCCGTTAAATATACAAAGTCTTATAATTTGATATAAGTGAAAATTTCACAACTTTCATCATTTAAAGCGGCTCCTTTCCCTCTTGAAATATCACTTCGGGGAATACATGACGGACGGGGAACCGCGCATTTGGATTTTCCAGCAGAATGCGCATCATCTCCGCGGCGGCCTCTCCGATTTCGGGAAACGGATAATCAATCACATAACCATGATATGCCGGACATTTACAAATATGCTGGCGTTCCGTAAAAAGCCGGCAGCGCTCCACCAGGTCGATCCGGTATTTCCGTGCCAGTTCCAGCATGACATAAGCATAAACGCCGTTGCAGTACATCGCATCCGGGATCTCACCCGCCGCAAAACAGCGCTCCAGCTCCTCCGTACAGGTATGGACGGAATCAAATACCCGGAGCGTCATTCCCGCTTCGGGATGACGGGTGATATAATCCCGGATCCCCGCAATCCGCTGAAGCGTCCAGTAATCGTTGTTGGTCGGCGCATAAAAAATCTTTTTCCGGTTTTCCTGCGCGATCAGTTCCGCCACTCTCTGCCCTGTATAGTAAAACGAATAGTCGACAGACGCATAATCGGTTGATTCGCTTTTCACGGCAACCGTCGGCATCCCGTTCCGGTTCAGGCGCCGGATCACATTCTGATGCTCGACATTCGGGTGCACCCAGACCAGACCGGAAAGATTCTGCGTCCGAAGCTCTTCATAAACCTGCTCTTCGGAGCTCGACAGCAACGTAATAAAACGCGGATGTGCAACACCGGGCGAGAGCGCCATTCCGCACCAGGACTGCGCCGCCCAGTCGATCGCATCATAGATCAGCAGCCGGCCATCGTGCACCAGAATTCCCACGATTTTCCATCCAAGCGCACCGGGAATGAACTTGACCTTGTCCGGATTGGTATACGTTCCCGAACCGCGCCGTCCTACAAGATACCCCTCGCGGACCAGCTTCTGCAACTCCAGCTTCACCGTGGAAGGCGACAGATGATACTGCGCAGCCAACTCCCGTGCCGATGGAATTTTCACCGGAACGGAAGAGGTCTGATAAAGCCGGTTGAGTATCTCGAAACGGATTTTCAACCCGACCGGCACAAACGTTCCATCTGTATTTTTATGACGTCCCATCCAAAGTTTCCTATTTTATCATACAACTTATCGTACATATTACATTATACAACAAAACAGGAAAAATGTCAAGACGTCAAACAAAATCCTGACCGTTTTTTTCTTGATTTTTATTTAATTTGAAGATTATATAAAGGAAATGCAGCACTTCCGGGGACTATTCTTAAAGTTCTCCCGGCGGCGTCCATCCCGGTCAGCGGCATGTGCGGACTCTCCGACTGTTCGGCTCTCCGATCTTCATCATTGGCATGGAGCCCGGCAATGCGCTCCATTGACAGGCATGTTTGAAACTGCTTGGCAATGGAGCCGCAGACAATGTCTGCAACAATCGTCGTATCCAAGGCGGAATAATCGGCAACTCCCGCGACCGATCCCCCGGAGAGATTCGGCCCGATGCAGGAAAGTCCCCCGTCTCGGATGTCTGCACTTTAACGGTGGAAGATCGCCCGCATCCGCCAGCTTCACCATCGCATGGCGAGGCGAAACAATATCTCGAAGCAACGGCTTGAATAAATGGCTCCGAACCGTTGCCGTATCTTTGTTTTTTGTCATCATTTTGCAAGATTTCTTTCGTTAAAAGTGCCTTACCTTGCAAGAATATACCATCAATCATCAACTTTTTCTATATGATAATCAAGTGGTTGAATACTTTTTCATGGTCGACTATATAAATTACGACACGGGGTTGAAAATGCATTTTGACATTAAAGCGTCGGCGCGGAATCGCAACACGATATGCCAAAAACACGGCATCATTTCTTGCTGCGGTACAAATCAGATATATTGCTTGGGTTCTAAACAATTGACGACATGATCTAAACCCGGATAGAAGTCTGATTCATTCCATTGCGACTCAATACTATTTCTTTGAAAAATGTTCCAAAATCAGTGCGAATCTCTGCATCATAACGCCCATAGAAACCATGGAATGCGTTGATAGCACCCGCCTCATATTGTAACACGGTTTCCGTATGCCACTCCTTGTGAATTAACTGTTTCAATATTTCAAAAGCAGGCTTCGAGGTGAAATCGTAATTGACCAACCCTGCCCGCAGAGAATTTTCCCCGTCCTCGCCTCCCAGAGTAGAACCGGAAGCTGTTCCGTCCACCAAATTCCACCAGGTAATGCCTTCCACGGCGGGATGGCTGAACCAAATTCGATAGAGTCGTTCTGTGACAAGTCGTTGAAACTCATCGCCGTTCCCCAAGTCCCGACGGCTGATAATACTCACTTCTGAAAAATTTACCGGAATCCCGAGCTTCTCATAAAGATCAAGACAGGCGTAAAGGACTTTCGGATTCAGAAACTTCTCATGTTCTCCATGAAGCAGATCCTCGAATAGGTGAAATTGCAATCCCAGTCCGCCGATCCGAATCCCCTGACGCATCAAATCGCGGACAAGCAGAAAGACCGGCGTACTTTCCCCATGAAGATTCCACCAGTGCCGATCATCGTTATAAAGAAGTTTCGCCAACGGAAAATGACGATCCGCCAGACGGAAAACCTCCGAAACATAGTTGTCCGGAAACGCCGGCGAAGCCCAGCGTGTGTACGGACGGCGCGACTGCGCTTCGTTAACGCAGTCCCACAGAAAAATATCGCGCCCGTACCGCGCCGCGATTTCCTCCAATCGACGGTCCAAACGTCGCATTACTTCCGGCGCAGTTAGCGGAAGCCAATCGGGAACCCAGTTGTGCCAGCAAAGAGGATGTCCTTTCGGAGTGATTCCTTTTTCGTGGCAGAATTTCAGAACGTCGTCACTCGGCGGACGACGATAAATGGGTGTTGAACCATGAGTAAAGCGAAGTTTCCCGTCTTCCGGTTCCAAATCTTTCCAATAGAACGGAATGACGGCTTCATTGAAGAGGTCAGAAAAGATTTCTCGATAGCGCTGATTCTGTTCCTTTGCCGGAAACTGGTCAAGCATAAACGCATTACATCCAAACAAAAATTCGTGTGTTTTCTGTTTCAAATGTATCTCAGCTTTGTCCATGGGGGATCCGTCCGGATTTTCCAGTCGGATTTCTCCGAATCCCTTACGGTACATTTCGGTTCCGGTTTTGATTCGGAATTCGGTTCCCGGATCTTGGCGAATCAAATATTTACAGAGTGATTTTGCAAGTTCATTCATGCTAAGATTCCTAATTTTTGAAAGAGTGAAAGATCTGTGACAAGCAGCGGCGAGTCAAGCATAGGAAACGGATTGAATCCCATCGCTCCGCAACTCCATGATGTCGCTTTCGCGTGCGTAGACCGATACAATGTCTGACGGATGGGATCAAAGACGACAGGTGTCTGGAAATGTTCTTCCGGGAAAAGGAACAGGGTCAATTCTCCGAGAACTTCCGGATGGGATATATCGGTCTTTCCTTCACGCCAAAGGGCAAAAATGGGAATGCCGAAACAGCGCAGTCCAACAATGGTAACGTCGAATTCCGTTGTGTCAATGTTGGAATCCCCATTCCGTTGAGTAAAGGTTGCCAGAAGATCCGGCGCGGATTGCCAATGTTCAGAGAATGGAGCAAATGATTGAATGGTGAAGAATCCAAGCTTCGGTTTTTTCTTCGCCGCGTCGATTACTCCGAAATGTTGGGATTCTCCGTTTGGATAATAATGCAGAAAATCGGTGACCGTAAAAATCGACGACATTTCCGCACCGCATCGCAGGTCCGTCAAAATTCGTTTGGCAATATATTTCGCCTGATTGTATTCCGTCGGCAAAGATAGGCTCTCCCTGTGTTCAGACGGAAAACCGCTTTCTCCCTGTCGGATCGGGATATGCCGTCCTCCAGCCCGGTTCAGAATTTCCCGGACATGCTGAACTTTGGCATAAGTCTCCTTTTCATGGCGCGGATACAAATGATAACTCAGAATATCAATGCAATCCGTAATACCTGCACGGACGATTTCGTCGGTGAACATGGTATCGAGCGCAGTATTGGCAATTACTTTTGCCTCGGGATTTACCCGATGGACGACTTCGGCACTTTTTCTTACGAGCTTCACATAGTCTTCGGCACAGCGGCGAGCGCGTGAAATTCCGTCCAGACCAGGATACGGCATATGGCCGTTCTGTTTCCAGAAATCACCCAGTCCGAACGGTTCGTTCCATATTTCAAATTCAGTAACGCGTCCGGAAAAATGCTTTACAAGTGCTTCTAGATAGGCGCACCATCCAGCCATGCCGTCATCTCCGAAATAAACAGGCGTCTCCCCGCAATAACCGCGAATTCGAGCTGGGGCGAGATTCGGCTTTGCCTCTTCAATGATCTTCTCATATTCCGCAACCGGCGTATAAAGCGGATTGCCGAATGAAACGTTGAACCACGGTTGGATTTTCCGGGCGAGAAGATTTTCCACCTGAGAATCCAATTTGGAAAAATCATAAACCCCGCGTTCGCGCTCGCACTTGAGCCATCCGGTTTGCAGACGTGCATGTTTTACGCCGCATCCCGGCAGAATATCGTAGACATCCTCGGGATTGAATGTATCCCGGTCAAGGGTTTCGAACCCGATTCCCAAAAAGGATTTTCCTATTTGAGAGGCAGACTTTCCCTTAAAAGATCCAATCGGTTCAAATCCGCGAATCTCCGAAAACGGCTCCATCAGAAAATCAAAGCGGGCGATATCCGTTGGAGAAACATAATCACAAAAAGAAAAGTTCATTTGGACAAATCTCCTTCGCCGCGTTCAAGTTCAAGGAGATACCACGGACTCGGAGATTGTTCTCCAATCCTGACGGTCAGTTCATGTTTTTCCATCCGGAATTCCATCGGTTTTGCCGCAGCCGTCATATCCGGAGCAAGCGGCGTCAACACGGCGCGTTTTGTATTCTTCAGCCGAAGAGAGGCCACGACTGGCTCCGCAAGAACACATCCTTTCCGGATCTGTTCAAGACGCATATCTATACCGTACTTAAAACCGTTCGGCATTTTTTCAGAACGTTTGTAGGATACCCGATCCTGGGAGTTTCCCGCACGAGCGACCATAGTCAGAAAGACACGTTTTGATTTTTCGAGAGGTTGTCCGTCAAGCGAGGTGAAAACTACTGTGCAAAATCCGTTTTTTGTTTGAAAATCCGCGAAAGGAAATAGAATTCCTTCTGACGGAACCGATCCGGTGACGCCCTGTGTTCTGGGAGAATTGATAACGGTGATTCCGCGAAGCCAGTCACGCGTGATTTCTCCCGTATCGCTGACGATTCGTCCGTTCTGCAAACCACGACCGGGTTCGAGCAGCCGGTTTTTCTTCATTTCTGCGTCGAGTTTGCGGGCAAGGGAATCCTGATGATCGCTGAAGTCCGAAGGCCGTGCAGGAAACGACAAATATGTTTTTCCCGCATTCCGCTTCTCCTCAATCACCACGGAAGCATCGGAGGTCGGAGTTCCGTAGTTCTGTTCAATCCGGCAAAGCCAGGTCGCCAAATTGTGTGGGAAATCATAAGACCTGAAAGAAAAAAGCCGTTCCACGCTTGACGGGGAAAATATAAGCTGAATCAGATTTTTCCCCGGGGCGATGTCGTTGCGATGCCATGCCGCGGCCATCGCTGGAAAAACTCCGAACATAGCAGGATCATTGTATTCCGCTGTCGGATTGAAAATGTTCGCGAGAGCACCTACTTGCGTCCATGAATGGTGATTGTTTCCCATAAAGGCAAACTGAATGAGCATATCCCAGTTCTGAAGGCTTCCGCTTGCAACCAGGTTGAACATGTGCATGGACCGCCATTCCTGAGGCCACATAATATCGTTTTCTGTGGAGGTATGCGGCAATCCGGTAATTTTTGCGCGGGCAATACCAGCCTGGAGAGTCAGCCCTGTCATCGGGTTGACGAGGGTTTCCGGAATATTGGAAGTTTCCCAATACGCTCCGCAAAATTTCCCGTCCGCATTAAATTTCGGTATCCATTTATTATGATCGTAATAGCTGTTTTGAGCGGTATATTCCATGTTTTCCGGAGTTCGACCTGCGTTGGTTGATGCAATGGGAACACGGAGTCCGAGATTGCGCAGTTTGACCAGAGTTTCCGTGTTGAACTTCTTCTGAAGCGAAAAATAGAAACGGACGGAATCGCGTTCGCGTCCGGACGGATTTGATCCGATCTTTGTCAGCTCCCAGTTCCAAACGGGAGTTATATTTTCTTTTTCAAAAGTTTCTTCCGGAGAAAGGGCGCCGTTTCCGTTCCCCCACTTTTTTACGACGTCTTCCCTTGATGAATATTTTTCCTTCAGGAAGCCGCTAAACAATTTGCGGAGAAGAGTCTTATAGTATTCCGGAGTTCCTCGGTCTGTGCGATAATCCCACAGCAGCCCCGACTCATTGAAGCAGAGTACCAAAGCAATCGCGGGGTCATCGAAATAAGAAAGTTTCGTATATGGATTGACCCTTGAGAAATCCTCGTTTATAAACTGGAGCCAGAGTTTCTGGATTTTTCCATCATAATAATGCCATGGTCTGTTCTGCGGAAAATAGGCATCCAGTCCGGGAAATCCGCCCGCATCGCGATAACGTTCCTTGGTACAACCGTAAGCGAGATCGGAGACTATATAAATTCCGCGCTGTTTCAGACAGTAGAAGAAGTAATCGAACCGGTCAATCAGATCCGCGTCTTTCGGAAACAAATGTTTATCCTCTATATATTTTGCATTGGCGGGCGGCTGACGCATCCGAACGATGTTGATTCCGTAGCGAGCCATTGTGTCCGCGATGGCTTCCGCCTCCTCATGCGTCGGATATCGTCCTGTTTCACCAAGTTCCGTCCCGATAAAGCGAGCCGGAGTACCGTCCGAAAAAACAAAATGCCCGTCTTTAGTTTGAAGAAATCCATGTTTTCCGGCAGGAGCATCCAGAAAGTTCCGGAAATCGACCAGCGGCTTTCCGGAGGTCTTGCGGACGCGCATGTCAAACGGAACCCAGGAGGATCGGTCGATATTCAATGTCACCTGTGTATCTTGAACTCCGGCGATGTTTCCGCCAAAACCGCAGGAAACTCCCATCACCAGCCAAACCGGTTCCGGAGCGGCGGATGCTTCCAGAGTAATGGATTTTACTTTTTTTCGGGAATAGAGGTTGGCTACAGGTGAAACGAAAAACTGCACGGAACGGGCTACAGGACATACTCCAAACTGTTCGACCATATAACTCCGCAGAGTTTTCTGCATTCTGACGTTGAACCAGTCTCCGGTTTGCAGACCGGAAATAAATTTCTCGGAAACACTTGTCCCGTCCGTGTAATTCCAACGGAGCGTTCCGACATGCGCATTCTTCGGGGCCCATGCCGCAGTGTTGAAAATGTAAACGGAATTGACATTTTCAAGCGGTATTTCTACGGAACGGTGAAAGCCGGGGCGTTGACTTAAACCTATCGCCCCGGATTCCGGAATGTCAAACAGAATCTCCGCAACACGGCGTTTCCCTCCTTTGAAATTGCGGACATCATGATCGGCGTCTCCTGTCCAGCCTGGAACCTTCAAGGTGTTTTTATACGGCCTGTTGATGAATTCAGCAATGGAGACCGTTTTGGAAAAGCCTTCCCGTATGCGCAATTTTGTAGTCTGAAAACTCCCGCTCTTCTTAAAAATTTTAATGACGGCCTTCGCTTCAACCGGTGATGTTGCAGATTCCGGAAGAGAGAACAGAATGTGAAACGATTTCCAAATTGACTGGAATCGACAGGATTCCTGCGCCAAAGTCGTCATATTTCCATTGCGATCCATCAAAACGATTTCAATGGAAGCGTCAAACACACCGCTGTTGCCCAGTTTTGCGGCCATGAGAGCCAGATCCTTCTCGCCTGCGTTCTCACTGAGTAAGACCGTACTTCGGATCATTCCATCAAAAGTATATTTTTTACCGGGATGAATTACAAACGATTTTTCCGACATGGCGACCGAACCGTCGGCAACGGAAAAAGTGAATATTTTCTGATGGTGATACTCCTCATCTTTGCAGATTTGAACTTTTTTTCCGGACGGCATCTGAACCCATCCGGATTTTCCGCCGTCTCCGGACCAGAGAATATCCAAAAGGGAATTTTGCTCTTTCATTTTTTTAATAACAACCGGAACTTTTTGCGGTTCCCTGACTCCGAATTTCAGACCATCCGCCAGAACGGCTCCGGTATCAGAGGCCTTGTCTTCCGGAAAAATCGCGGGAGCCATGCTTGCGACATTCTTCAGCATATCCGGTTTCAGAATTATGCGGAAAGGAGTCCATTCGTTTCCGGTTTTGATTATCGCTATACCAATCCAGTTGAACATTTTACCTTCGGCGTTATAAACCGCCACCATCAGTTTAGTGCTGTGGGGTTTACCATCGGCGGATTTCAGAAAACCGCTGAATTCATAGGTTTTCCCCTGTTGAATCTCCTGTCGAACCGCACTGGCAAATCCGCGTGCCGCGGATGCATCGGCAATGCGGAGAGCTTCGGAAGACTTGTGTTCGGAGGGAATAACGGTTACAGAGACATTTCCTTTCGGCAGCCATTTCGCCCCGGAAACAGCGGTGGACCCCGGATCGGAGGCGAAGATAGAACAGGCCACCATCAAAGCAGTGAGAGAAAAAGGTTTTTTTTGCATGATAGCTTTCCTTATTTTATTGTTTCGTTACAGCTGAATGTGAGTTCTCCGGATACGCCGGTGACGGTGCGGTCCGGGAGAATCAGGTCGGCAGAAGCCGATTCTGGAATGCTGAAACAGCATTCCAGCTTTCCGTCGGAACGTTTCCACGAACTTCGGATCAATCCTTTTGGAGAACGATATTCCACCGAGACGGAAGACAGTTCTCCGGGGAAATACGGTCGTATGGAAAAATGCGCGAATGCCGGAGCCTTCCAATCGGGACGGATTCCACCAAGATATTCGTAAATCCATGCGGAAATATCGCCGTACATAATATGGTTAAGGGAACTCGTTCCGCTCCACCCTTCCCAGAGTGTTGTGGAGCCGGAAGCCGCCCAAAACCCCCAACCCGGATATTCTGTCTGGGTAAACGTCATCAATATACCCATTTTCACTAAGAACGCGCGGAACCATTTTCGCACCAAGAATTCCAAATTCAGGATGATGCTTCGCCTGACGCACTGTTTCCACAAGTCGTTTCATCGCGGCATCACGTTCGGAGTCTTCGACGATTCCGAAGAAAATCGGTGCGGCCTGGGAAGTCATTTCACCTCCGGCGTATTGTCCGTTACCCCGATAAAATGCCCGATTGAAATTCGCCCGGACTTCTCCGGCTTTCTCCCGATAGACGGAAACATCCCCGGCATATCCGGAAATTTCCGTAAAGCGGATCATTCTGTTGCAGAAATGGTAGTAATATGCAGTGGAAATAAAATTCTCGCGCGGTTCCCATGAAGCCCAGTCACTCATTCCGAAATTGAGAATTCCATCTTCCTCTCTCGCGGAAAGATAGTCCAGATAACGCCGGATTTTATCGTAATTTCCAGTAATGTTTTCGGTGTTTCCATAGAAAAGATACATCTGCCACGGATACTCAAACAGAAGAGCATCCCAAGCCGGCCCGTTTCCCCAATTCCAGCCGAAACCACCGGTTGGAACAACCGAGGGCAGTTGTCCGTTCGGACGCTGTACATCCAGAAAACTTGTCAGGAAATTGGAACAGGCGCGTTCGACATTGAAATTCCAGCAGCCAGTCTGCATGGCCAGTTGCGCATCGCCCGTCCAGCCATTTTTTTCCCGGTGCGGACAATCCGTCGGAATTCCGGTGAAATTACTGAGATAGGACTGTAGGGTCATCGCCTGAAGTTTGTTCAAAATGGAATTGGAAGTTTCCAGTTTTCCGCAAATCTCAAAATCCGTATGAATGAAACAGGCTTCAATTTTCACAATCTCGACGGAGTCGGGTCCTTCCCAGCGGAGTTTTACACAACGGAAACCATGATAGGTAAAGTTGGAATGCCAGGTTTCCTCTCCTTCTCCCTTGAGAATATAACGTTCCTCCTGAAATCCTTCCTCGCGCGGAGTGTGAAGCGAAATGTGCTCTCGGTCGACATCCCCGTTTTCGCGGATGCGCTCCCCGTAAAAAATACGAACTTCTTTGCCGCGTCTTCCCTTGAATGTGAATTCACAGCGGCCGGTCATGTTGACTTCAAAATCGAAGGTCTTCATGAAAGGTCCAAGCTGATACTCCCGTTTCGGCGGGAAGCGTTTTACGATCCGGCATGGCGGAGCGTTTTCCTCCACAATGACGCCTCCGGGGGGGTTCGCCGCGTTGGCAGGCGACCATGTGCTGTCGTCGAATTCGGCTTCGTGAAGTCCCGCGATTTCCAGCGTTGCATTATACCGTTCTCCACAGCGAATGTTGTTGAATATGGTCGGAGAACCGGCGGTTTTCCAACTTCGATCTGATTTTACGATGGTCGTTCCGTTCGCAGCAATATCGCAGAGAACTTTCACCTTGTCGCGCCATGTCGCGCGGATGAAGTCAGAGGCCGCATGCGAATTGTCGTTGTAGAGAGAATTACCCAACTCCAGCAGAATGACATTTTTGCCCGGTTTCAATAACTTTGCGATGTCGTATTCAATATAAAATACACGCTTATCGTATTGCGAGACCGATGGGGCCAATTCGCGGTCGTCAGGGCGTTTCCCATTGACGGTCAAAACATGCCATCCGGCGCTGCATATAAACGCGGAAACTTTTTTCGGAACTGCTTCCAAATCAAAGGTCTTCCGCAAATAAGGAACCTGATTTTCCGGCACCGTCGATGCCTTGATCCAAATACCTTTCCACACTCTAGTTGAGTTCATGAAATACCTCGTCATTTCTTGAAAGTAAAACGTTTCCCGCCGACCGGCCAACCATGATCCATTCCCTGCACGATCGTCAGCACTTTATCACATTTCAGTTGATTAAACATCCCGAGAATTCCCGACGGTGGACAGATATGGTCTCCCGCTCCGATCGTCACAAAGAATTTCCCCTGAATCCGTTTTGCAAAATTCGCCGGATCATAATAAAGAAGCGCCTGCGTACCGGCAGGGTTCCACCCCTTCATCCGCAAACTCTCAGCGGTATCTCCCAGATTGCAGCACCACGGAACCTCTATAAAAAAAGTCTTCACGTCAGGGTCGAGGCCGCCCGCCCAAATCGCCTGAAGTCCACCCTGACTGCCGCCGCGCACATACAGTTTTCCGTTCCATTCAGGGCGGTTTTTGACATATTCCAGTGCGCGCATGATGCGCAGAGCCATTCCGTTGAAATAGGCTTTTTCCGGATCAGAATTCTCTCCAGGATGAAAAGCGTAGCCGTATTTATCCCTGCTGATTCCCTTGAAAAAGTCCTTGTAGTATTGGGAATCACGCTCAAGATCATAGCCGTGCGCGTTAATGCTGAAATAAATTTCCTGCGCTCCTTTTGTCAAAGGTGTCTGAACCGTGGTTCCATATCCGTCAAAACGCACACAAGCGGGCATGGATTTCAGGGCGCCATTTTTGGGGATTGTCATATATCCGGTGACCGGACGGGGCCCGGCGCAATCAATCTTCACGGCATATAGGTTAATATTGCCGGCAAGAGTCTTTTTGAGTGTCAGCTGCGCATTTACAGGAACTCGTGCGAGTTTGGCTTTCTGTTTCTTCCAGAACGCATCGAAATCGGCAGGTTCCGGAGAAACCGACCTGATACGCTCCAGTTGAACGCCTGCACCGCCTGTAAACGATAGAGCCTTGTCATTTTTATTTTTGCGTACGATCGTATTTCCCTTGGAATCAAGAATTTTTGCCGTAATCCGCACGAATCCGGGACGATCCAGCGAGGTCGTTACCAAAAGAGGACCTTCCTTTCCCAAATCCTCCCGGCCCTGCTGTTTCAGACCGTCATCACCGAGACGGTTCCAGACAAGAAAATATTTTCCGTTTGGAATCTTCTTATCGGAGTTTGCAAGGGAAAAACGAAATTCCATTTTTTCCCCGGGCTTAAATTCAATTTTCTCCGGGCATTCTGTTTTTAAAAATGCTCTTTCCCAATCCAATGCAGAAACATCCGCCGGACACAACAGGATTCCCGTTAGAGATAAACCAAACAACAAATGTTTCATATCATTCCCTTTCAATGTTTTACAAAATATTACCAGGGCCGAATCCCTCGGAAAAAGGAATTGCGAATCCATCTATCTTCACTTCGGTCAAAACCCACAGCTTTCCATTGGAATCGCTCCGGAAGCGGCAGATCGGGATTTTGGATTCGTCCCCCCGCGTCCGACAGAATTCGATGTCAGGCAGTTTGCACAATCCTTCATCCAAAGTAAGAATACGCGGAACAATCCGTCCTTTGCAGACGGTACCGGTATGATTTTCCAGTCGGGCAAAGAGCATTCCGTCCTCTGCGGATAAAACGCAGGAGAGCGGAGGAACGGCGGAAAATGTCAATTCCCTGATACTCTGCCGGTCCAACTCGAATCGTCCGTCTCTACGGAAAAGTCGAAACGCCGTCGGCTTTGGAAAATTGAATTTCTGACTGTTGACTTGGACCGTATATCCCTCTTTTTTTCTCCATGAAACGATCAATTCAATATCGGAGCGATAACGGAACGGTCCGAATGAAAATTCGTCCCATTCCGGGTTCAAGGCGATCGGATCGAAGAAAAGGTCGTCTCCAAAGTCCATTCTAAGCCCGGTTGTAAATGTCAGAAACGGATGAAGCATCTGACTGGAGAATCCCATAAATGGAGCTCCAACGGCATCCTTCGTCAACGGGTTGAAGTTCTCTGGCGATGGCAGATCCGCATGCTTCAACGCATCGAAAAAACGGTGCAGCAAGAATGCGGCTTCCTGTTGATAGCCATACCTGTCCAAGCCAAAGACGGCTTCATAATGCATGACTCCCCATGAAAGTCCACGCCAATACCCTGTCGGACGGAACCCTTTCTTTCCGTTTAGTCCGGTATAACTGATTGGACAGGACGGCAGACACATCGGTGTTCCAAAAAGTTCCGGATTAAATATATTTTTTTTCAGCTGCTCCGCGCGTTCTTGAGAAACGCATCCTCCATAGAGCGGAACCGTGATATTTTGTGCGTCTGGAACATTGCTTTGACGATGATCTGTTTCCGTGATGTCTGAGTAAAGACCGACTCGTCCATTCCACATTTTCGATTCAATCGCCGCGGTTTGAAGACGAATTGCCTCGTCCAGTTCGGCACAAACGTCCAGTTCATGAAACAGTTCCGCCATTCGCCGGAGAGCTTTCCGGTTTCCCAATACATAAAAATTGATATCCGCCGGCTCCAACGGGGGATCGGGGAAATCCCACCAATTTTTTGACTGCGTTCCCTCAGCAAACTCATCTCCCCGACAGGTATCATCGCCTGACAGCTGGGATTCCACTAGCCAGTCTCCGTCCGAATCGAAATGATGAAACGGAAAGAGCCAGGAGAAATCCGGGAACTCACGATATTTACCGCTGTATGCGGAAGTATGATTCGGCCGGCATTTTTCGCGGTCAAAGTGCAGGAACAGCAAATAGACGGCGCGCAGAAAGTCCCGATTGCCCGTCCTGTTGTAGAATTCCAAGGCGGCCTGCGGAAGCATGTTGAATACCAGCGGCATGCAGTCAATCTGACCGGGGATCGGAGCCCCCAGACGCGGCGTGCAGTGAATGTATTGCACCGTTATCATTTGAAGCAGATCGTCAATGCAGCGTTTTTCATCGTTCAGCCAGAGATAGGAGCGCCCGGAAAATGTTGAGTCGTGATAAAACTGCATTCGCCATGGTGCCACCGTTTTTGCCGCCGGACAGGAGAACGGATAATGATATGGTTCGTATCCGAGATCTATCGTGGAAAGGTATCCCGTTGCGGAGAGTTCTGCGTAGACACGCTCCAATGCCTTGTCGGAACATGTAAATGCGGGGACATTCTCGGAAAAATACCGCTTAAAGGGTTTTCCCGCCAGATTGAAAAAGTCTTCTGCATGGTTTCTTGCGAAAGCCATCGCACGTGTTACTTCGTCACGGGTGAAGCCTGCCGCAAAAAAGATCCGTAGTCGATTGTCTGTCAAAACACCGGTCAGACGGTAGGTGTTACCGGAAAATTGTTTTTCATCCGGGGTAAAATCGCTGAAAACAGCGAACCGGGTTCCCACGGCAGTCGATGGTGGCTGTCTGCCGGACCATGGACACCCCCATACAAAACGGAAGGCGGGAGACTCCTTTGCGACAACTCCGCTGAAAACGCCGTCAGCGTCCTCCTCCCATTCGCAGGGTCGGAAGAACAATCCTTGAATTTCAATTTCACAACCGTCTGGAATTCCGCTGAACTCCAGCTCACATCCGAGCACATCCGCATTTTCCAGCGGCAGAACCGCAGTTTTTTGAGAAACCTGAAACGTTCCAGCGCGAAAACAGTCTTTCAGCAGAACCGGACTCCAAAGCCTGCCTTCTGGAAGCCATTTCATTCCGATTTCCACGCCATTCCGCCGGAAAACAACTTTTGCCGCTTCATCCGTCAGCCGGTCATTGGCACATTGAGCGTTGGTTACAGGAAAAAGACTGGTGTGATGAAGTCCCGGCGTAACAGGAAGACAGGATCTGAAAGTCGCATATTCTCGTTCAGCCATGCCTGCATCGGGAGAACCGATTCCATGAAAAAGAATATTTCCGGAGTTGAAATAGGGTGCATGTGATTTTGCATTCCGTTCCAGCAAGGGAAGCAGCCTGACCGCTCCGGCATTGGGAGAAACAGAATCCTTCAATAAAAAAAAGTCCGGTTTTCGGCAAGACTTTAATTCTTTACGAAACTTGAAAACGGAAACATCTGGAATCTGTGTGGCAACACCAAGGTTCGTATCCATTTTGATTCCTTACTTATTGAGTTCGCAAAAATATTCTGACATCTTCATGGATGGGTCCGGGTATCTCAAATTGAATCTGCCGTAATATTTCAGGGTTCCCGCGTGACCATCGTAGTAGCTTGTGTTCAACAGGAAATTTCCATGACGCATCCAGCGGACTGGTGTCAAACCAACGGATTCCGATGAAGGGAAAAACATCTCGCCAATATCGTTGCTCGGAGCATCCATCACTCCGTCCACAAACATCAGTTTATGCGCCCCCCCCTTGACACTCGAAAGTTTCCGGGGAGAGAAAGATACAACTCCGCTTCCGGTGATCCATCCGCTTGCCGGATTGTGCGTATATCCACCGTATGCGGCGTTTGAAAAATTGACGGTTACACCACTGGCTGCGAACACTTTTTTATCGTCCGCATAGGCGGATGGACACATGGGGGTTCCTCCATCTATTGTCACGGGATAGGTGCGGCGAAAAAGAGAAGGCGCATAACTCTTTAATTCGTGGCGCCAAGTCTTTCCCGTATTGCCGTCCTTCGCGTAAACGACATATTCGTTGAAGTCGCCGACATACTGCATCTCGCAGTTTATAAGCTGTTTGTGGATGTTGAGACACTGAATACTTTGTGCTTTTCCGCGCACTTTTCCTAAAGCCGGCAAAAGCATTCCGGCTAAAATCGCGATAATCGAAATAACAACAAGAAGCTCTATCAATGAGAATCTTTTTCTAAACATTTTTCCTCCTTATCATTTGATTTAATTATATTATACTACAAAGCAAGAAAAAAAGCAATTGCACAAAACAACTGTTTCCCCGCTTTTTTCATTTGTCGGACATTTTTTAAGATCGTTTGGGACTGGATGTAGCAAAAAAATAGGAGGGTTCTCAAATGCTTTTATAAATAACAGGGGAAATGCTGAATTCCGCTGGAGTCTGCCCTGTTTCCTGATGAAAATAACGGCAGAAATACTGGGGAGAGCTGAACCCCGCGCGACGGGCGGTTTCCCGTACAGGAACGTGATTCAGTAAAAGTTCCTGGGCAAACGTGAGACGCAATCTGTTCAGAAAGCGCTTGGGCGATATCTTCAAATGATAGAAAAAAACGGCTGAAAAACGGCTTGGCGAAAGTTCTGCCATTTCCGCAAGTTCCTTGACACCGATGTCCGATGTAAAATGATGGTGAATATATTGAATAACTTTCACGATATTTTCCGGTGGATGCCGGTCATTTTTTGGGAATTGGTTGAGAAACGGAGTGATCCCTTCCATAAACAGCAATGAAAGCAGGGGAGTCATCCAACTTCTGGAAAACGGTGCGGATGGTTCGCATTTTTTCCGGATCATGTTTGCAAGTTCATCGCAACGTTCCGGAGCCGCAGAAGCAAACCAAACCTTATTCATTTGAAAAGAATCAATACAAAGGCAGACTTCCGGCATTGTTTCATTGTCGAAATACCGAAAGAACATCTGCAAAGAATGCGCGTTTGTACCGCTACAATGCCCTTCATGCAGGGTCCCCGGGGCAATCAACATCAGATTTCCTCCTCGGAGATAATGTTTGTCTCCTCCAGCGAACGTGAAACATAACTCGCCCTCCGTCACAATGGTCAACTGCCATGTTGGATGAGTATGAAAATTTTCCGGATCCATACCGTAATAATGGTACTCCTGATACCAGACAAAAGGTTTCGACGGTGAAAGTTTTATATCTGTTTTTACCATTGTGGAAGTCCGTCCTATTTTCTTGACCTTGAATCTATCAATTCTCCGAATCTCCGTCATTAACTGGCAATATCAAACTGTCTTCCGCCCCCCGAACTTCATCCGGCTTAATCAGAAGCGAGGTGGCAACTCTAAACGATGATTCATTGTTAGGAAATACTCTATCATGTCATCAATTGCTTAGTGCCCAAGCTGCAGTATATCCGATTTGTACCGCAGCAAGAAATGATGCCGTGTTTTTGGCATATCGTGTTGCGATTCCGCACCAACGCTTTAATGTCAAAAATGCATTTTCAACCCCGTGCTATAATTTATATAGCCCCTTATCATACTCACGCTGAATCTTGCGATTTTTACATGGTGGAACAACTGCTTTCATTCACTACTGTCCGGTAAAAGTTTCTGGACAGTAGTGACTTATTGTATATATTACATTATACAACAAAACAGGAAAAATGTCAAGACGTCAAACAAAATCCTGACCGTTTTTTTCTTGATTTTTATTTAATTGAAGATTATATATAAGGAAATGCAGCACTTCCTTAGGGGAATATTCTTAAAGTTCTCCCGGCGGCGTCCATCCCGGTCAGCGACATGTGCGGACTCTCCGACTGTTCGGTTCTCCGCTCTTCATCATTGGCATGGAGCCCGGCAATGCACTCCATTGACAGGCATGTTTGAAACTGCTTGCAATATCGCCGCGGACAATGTCTGCAACAATCGTCGTATCAAAGACGGAATAATCGGCAACTCCCGCGACCGATCCCCCGGAGAGATTCGGTCCGATGCAGGAAAGTCCCCGTCTCGGACGTCTGCACTTTAACGGTGGAAGATCGCCGGGGTGTCGGTGATTCCCAACCGCTCCAGCCGAAACGGACGCTTCGGAACAATGCGGAGTTCATGATGACCCTTTTTCAGCCGGAACAGCTCGAAGTATTTGTCATTTCCCGGAATACCCCGCCGGATATGGCGCCATTTCCTGATTTTGTTGTTGCCGCCCATCATGGGATTCCGGTGAACGTCAGGAATGTCGCCATCGACGGAGAATTCAAAGAGTCCGCGTTCAATTCCGTTCGTCTGCCAAAGACCGAAAAAGTAATAGACACCATCCACGGGAACCTCGAACTTCCAGAGAAGCGGTGTTTCCCGTTCCCGCCGGTCTAACAACAGTCCGCCGGGCTGTCCGGGGGAGAAAATCCCGGCATTTTCCAGCTTCTCCGCAGGGATTTCCAACGTAACCCCCTTCTCCTTTGCCCTCAGTTCCGGGGAGTCCCTCATGTCGGCATAAACGGAAACAGGACGGCTGAGTCCGTTCGGAAAACGGATCAGAAAGGCGTCGCAATAACGCTTGGCCGAATTCATTTTTTCCGGACGGAGTGTTACCGTGAATTTTGTTTCCGCATTGAGTCTGCCCTGCTGCGGGGAGACACGGAACCATTCAACGCCGTCGTTGACGCGAATGCGGAAAGGGGAGTCAAAATCTTTTTCCGCCGTTGCCGTTACGGTCGCCGTTTTCCGTTTTCCGCTCAAGATGACCTGCTGGCGATCCAACCTGACCGGAAGCGGACGTTCTGGTAAATCGGGAAGCTCCGGAGAAGGATACGCACCCGCATCCGGGTGCTCGAATTCGATGAAATTCGGAATGCGGACTCCGAGGTGTTTTCCCGGTGAATGTGCATCCAGACGGTAATTCTGTTTTTCCCTGTCGCGGAAAAGAGGTTCTTCAAAGATGCCGTTCGCTTCGATTCCCAGCTCTTTCGCGCTGTTTTTGCGGAATGGGAGAGCGGAGGAATCCGGATACCAGCGCACGTTGTGATCCATGATGCAGGGAACCTTCAAATTAACGACGGCATCGTTTCCATAGATGATGTTGTTCATCCCGTGGAAGCGGATGTTCCGCCGAGTCTGTTTGACCGGCGGACCTCCGCCAATGGACCAGGTCATGTTGTTGAATGCGTGGACGGTTCCCGTTCCGGTGTCGCCGAACAGATTCTTGATACCAACGGAGATGTTGTTGAATTCATCACCGGGATGGATCATCAGATTGCGGTAGAGGTAGGAGGGGCCCACGATGCACGGAGCGGCGCTGATTCCCGTCAGATTGCATTCAAAGCGGTTCTTATGAACGAGCACATTGGACTGTCCGCCATCAATTTCGATCCCGTCATCGTTTGTGCAGAAGAACATATTGCCGTAAATATCGGCATTCCGGTTGAATCCGCCGGTCGGGGAGCCGTTGGAGCCTCCGCCGACAGCGTCGTCCCATCTGCGTTGTCCGCTTCCGATGAAGTCGTTGTATCGGATGACGGTATTGCCGCGGGAATTTGTAATGCACACCGCCATCGGTCCGCAGGTGTGTGAATAGAACCAGTTGTTCGCACCGGATGCGGGGGAATGAATATAGTTTCGCTCAATCAGAAGGTGTTCGCATTGTACGGCCCTGATTCCCGCATTGCCCCATGGGGGACGTTTTTTACCCCATGCGGTTTTATAGAATTTACCATCGCCATCCAGATTCTGACCGTCAATGCGACTGAATCCCGATATATCGCAATTGACGATACGGATATGGGAACAGTTCTCCAGGGAAATCCCGTGGAATGTTCCTCCTTTCAGCGTCAGATTTTCCAGAATGACATATCTTGCCCGGTCCAGCTTGATCAGTTCGAACCGTTCCTTGTTCTGATCGGTGACGGTGAAGTCCGGGTTGCGGACCGTGTACCGGATCCAGCCGTCGGCTTTTCCCCGGCGGTTGATCACAATCGGCTCTCCTTGCGGCAGATCATCCAGATAAACGGTCTCCCGGACTGTGATTTCCGCCGCCGGGGTCCGGAATTTCACTTTCGTGGTTCTTCCCGATGGCAGCTCTTTTGTTTCGAGTTCATATTCCGTGTTTTCCCGGAGTTCGCCGATCATGCTTCTCCACTCGTCCGGACCGACATGCAGAGGTTTCAGCGGTCCGCTGTTCCAGCCGCGTCCGGAAACGGACGGGTACAGATACGGCAGCTTTGTCATGGGGAAGCCTTCGCGCCAGTCTGCCGCATCTGTTTTCCGGAAACGAACCGTGATTTTTTCCGTCCCCGGAGCGGCGGTCAGGCTGATCCCGCAGGATTCCTGCAGAGGTTCCACCGTGATGCCTGCGAAAAGAAGCGGGACAGGGCAGAACAGAAAAATGAAAAAAAAGCGTTTCATCGCATCATTCTCCCGCAGGACGCAGGTCGATGTCGCGGACGGCAATTTTCGCCCCGACCGTATCCTGAATCTGGATCGTCCGGACCAACAGTTCGATTTTGTCGGCATCGCCCGTATTGAATTTTATGGAAAGAGGCATTGCTCCGGTGGATGCGTTCTGTTGCGAAATAAACCGTCTGATCTCTTTTTTCCCTTTGTAGAGTTTAACGGAAAGATATGCGGTTTCCGGTTCCGTCGCGGTTACCACAGCAGAAAAAACGAAATCTTTGTTCTGTTCCGGTTCCGGAATTGTCAAAGCGGCTCCTCCGTGAAATTTCTGCGCGGCTTTGATTTCCAGCTCAAGAACACCGTTTTTCCGTACCGCCGATGTGGTTCTCCGGTTCATGGAATTCCATTTTCCGGCGGGTTCCGCCGTTTCCGCTGCGGCGGCACAGGAAAGAGCAAGAGCGAGTAACAGCAGTTTCATTCTGACCTCCAGTGTTTTATTGTGGATTGGGATACCAGTACAGATTCCTATATCCGCCCGGACGCCACGGGACAGAGCCGTAAACGGCGTTGCCGACGTGCCCGTCGCAGTGCAGGGTATTGGCGCTCATTCCCGAATGGCGGAGATCCATGACGCTCATGCTTTCCCCGCCCATCGGGTCATAATAAGTGATGGTTCCGAGTCTATTGGAGATTTCTCCGACGAGCAGGGTTCTGGACGGGCTCTTGATTCTGGTTATCTTCCGAACACTGGGCCCCCCCATCAAACCGGGGTTGAAAAAATGAGCGCTGTAACCGTAAAAATACATATTTTTATCACTGTTCCGGTAAGAGCGGCACTGGAATTTATTGCCGGGACGGTTAATGGCGAAAGAGAATACAGCAGAGGGCAGCTCCCCGAGATAAGGCGTGAAAAAACCGTGCGTCTTGTCCAGACTGCTCCAATATTTTTCCGGGACACCGTAGTCCCGGTCCGGCGGAAAGTTGCCGTCATTGTCATAAGCATAGGACAGGAACGCCAGACCAATCTGTTTGAGATTGTTTGAGCAGGCAGTCTTTGCAGCAGCTTCCCGTGCCTTATTCAGAGCGGGCATCAACAGTGAAACCAGAATTGCGATAGTCAAAATTATAATCAGCAATTCAATCAAGGTGAACAATTTTTTCATACGGCAACCGCCTTTCTTTGGTTGGTTTGGTATTGGGTGATGCGCTGGCGAATTTTCCGCCGTCCCGCTCTCCAACAGGGACAGAATGTAATTCCGTGCCCGAATATTTTTATTTTCCGTCATTTCATATCTCCGATTGCTGACTTAGTTACACTATAACACGTCCGCGTAACTAAGTCAATAGGTGTTTTTCAAAAAATCCAAACTTTTTTGGAAAATTTGGCATCCATTGCAGTCTCCGATTATTTTTTACTTTTTTTCATTTCCCCCACTTGTTTTTTATCGCGTTATATATTATAATATATGTACCAAAAACAACGCTGAAAAAGAAACAAGTTATGAAAAAAGATACTCTTTATCAGAAAATCATGGATTACCTGAAAGGTAAAATCTCCTCCGGGGAACTCAAGATCGGAGATGCGATCTATTCCGAAAACCTGCTCTGCGAGCAGTTCGGCGTATCGCGAACCTCGGTACGGAAGGCGATCCGTCTGATGATTGAGGAAAATCTTCTGGAAAGCCGGCAGGGCAAAGGCACGTTTATCCGGGGAAGCGGACAGGGCATCATTCATAACGCGGTCTGTCTGCTGAATCACTGGTCGCGCGCACTCCGGCTCGACATGACGGATTCCTATTACAGCAGCATCATCTACTCCTGCGAAAATACCACACGGGAACACGGACTTAATTTTCAGATCTTCTCCCGCGCAGTCAACACTCCGGAAGACGCCGTCAAGGCGATGAAAAAACTGGCGGTAGACGGACTGCTCATCGACGCCAATTATCAGGATTATTTTGAGGATCTCTCCTTTTTCCGGAAAATATCTCCGAACCTCGTCATCGTGGACGGTTCCCCGGCGGAAACCGATCTGCCCGTCGTCGCACACGACTCGGAAAAAGGATTTTCCATGATCCTCGCCGATGCGGTGAAACGGAACCGTCCCATTGCGTTTCTCTACCATGAACAGGGCATCCGCGCACGCTGGCAGCGAGACTGCTTTCTGAAAGCCGCAGCCAAACTCGGCGTCAAAGCCGACCTGCTGGATTACGGAAAAAACATCTCGTTCGATACATTTGTCAATCTGCGCAACTGCCGCGCGGATCACTATCCCCTGATCTTCAACACACTCACTCCATGGCTGAAACCGGCGAATTTCGGCGGAACAATCGTCTGCACCAACGATTACGAAGCGGTCAAAGCGCTCGGCGTGCTTCAGAAATGCGGCTGCCGGGTCCCCACGGATTTCGCCGTGACCGGATTCGGCGGAATGCACTTCAGCACCATGACGGACCCGGAACTGACCACGGTAATGACGGACTCCCGCGAACTGGGCGCCGTATCCGCCAATATGCTGTTCGACATCATCAACGGAACACCGGGTCCCCGCCAACTCCTCCTGGAACCGGGATATCTGAAACGGAAATCCGCATAAACATGCAGAACATAGTAATAAATAAAGGGTCAAATAATATGAAAACAGCACAGGAATCAAAAGGAAAGAGAATCATGGAAACTCTCTGTAAAGGCATCCCCGTTTTCAGAAGAAAATCATTCCGTTTCACCCTCGTAGAGCTCCTCGTTGTAATTGCCGTGATCGCAATCCTTGCGGGCATGCTCCTTCCCGCCCTGAACAGCGCGCGGGAAGCCGGACGCATGGCATCCTGCAAAAACAATCTGAAACAGCTCGGTACCATCACGACTCTTTATCTGGACTCCTTTGACCGGTACATGATCAACGCCACTCCGAATAACAGGATGTGGACCCGCCGCGACTATGGAGAGTTCTTCACATCCGGAATGATCAGCATCCCCGCAAGAAAAATCCTGCTATGTCCCTCCGATCAGAATCCCTATACCCATGACGGCTCCAGCGTTCCGGCCAGTTACGGCATGTATTCCGTTCTCAGTTACAAAAAAGTTGACAACTTTACCAAACAGCCCGCCAAACTGCCGATTTTCGTTGATACGGCAAAAGCGAACGAGGGCGATTCCGTCGCCGTACGTTACCACGCAACTGCACCAAGAGTTGCCCATATCTATAAAGGGGCGGAACGCCACAACAACAAAGTGAACATTCTCTACCTTGACATGCACATCGGCGAAGTCAAAAATCCCCGTATTCTTCCTATGAGTTTCTGGGAGGGGAAATAACATGCTCCGGAAGCGGAACATACCGTTTTGTCTGGCCCTCCTGAGCGCGATTCCGTTCATCTCTGTTCATGCGGTCGATCCGCAGGATTTCCGGAACGCGGGAGAAGCAAAAGGCGCGATATTCAAAATCTGCAAACAGGAAAAAGACGGTTCGCTTCATGTATTCGACGATGCGGACGGAGCATTCAACAATACCCTCCAGCGCACACTCTCACAACAGGAACTGAACACCCTCCGCGGAAAATACCTGAAACTCTCCTGCTCCGTCCGGCAGAGCTTCTCCACCGCCACGGATTCGGTCGGAATCACCATCACAGTCCGAACCGGAGACCGTCAGACATTCTCCCGTTACGCCAGACTCCGCACCACGGGAAGCACCGGTTGGGAATCCCTGACTGCCGGACTTTTCATCCCGGAAAACTCTGCCGCCGTATATATCGGTCTTGACTGCGCGTCCGGCTACGGAAGACGTGCCGAAGCATGGTTCCGGGACTTGAAACTGGAATGCCGGGACAAGCCGGTCTGCACCCGTGCGGGACAGCGCGTCGCCGGACTCATCCGGATCGGCAGCCAGCCGCTTTCATGGTGCTGGCGGGAAACCAAAGGCATCTATATGACGCCGGAACGGAGCGGGATGACGCTGCGTCCCGTCACACCGGATGGCGGCAGCATTCTGTTTCAGCCGGCGGATCACGCTCCCCTCATTCTGAGCGGAATCAACGACAAAAGCGCGCTGATTCTGGAAATCGAAGGAAAAGGCGCTTTCTCCATCGACCTGATTTCTTACGGGAAAGCCAACCGCACCCTCCGTGTCCCCGCCTCGCCGGAAGCGGTCCGGACACTCCGTTTCCCTCTTTCCGAATTCGCCCCTCTGAATGACCTTGCGGAACTGAACGGATTGGAACTGTCCACCGATCAGCCGCTGAAGATCAAACAGATTACATTCAGCGGCATGACTCCGCCGAAACGGACCATCAACCTTCTTCCGGATCCGAGCTTTGAAATCTCCGCCGTCCCCGCTCCATCTTATCCGCTGTTAGGCGACTACCGGACGGAAAAAACCATGAAACACAGTTTCCCGGACCCGCAGAAAGCCTTTCACGGGAAACGCTCTCTCAGGCTGGAACCGGGCGGTTTTTTCAGTTGGACAGCCTATGATCAGGCGGAAAACGGCGCTGTATTCTCCTTTTATGCGCAAGCAGACCAGCCGGGCACGATCGACGTCATGCTTCATCCGCTTGAAACGGATATGCACGGCACCAATGCTCCCATCTACCGGAAACGGTTCGAACTGACTCCCGGCGGATGGAAACGGAACCGGATCATCTCTCCGCGGGCAAAACGCAATCCGCCTCCGCAGCAATTCAATTTTTACCGGATGGAAATCCGTAACAGCGGAAAGAATCCGGTCTGGATCGACGCCGTTCAGCTGGAGCAGGGAACCGTCGAACCCGGAAAATTCACGGATAAACGCGACTCCGCAAGCAGAGTCAATATCTTCCCCGCGGTCTCCCCGGAACGGTACAAAGGACTGAAACAGGGGATCAACCGGAAGCAGGGCAGTATCCCGCTTCAGGTCCTGAATCCGTCGGACCGCGCCTTGAGGAACGCCATTGTCAGCGGCGGAATACCGTTTCCCAAAGGCGAACTGTTTCAGGCCTCCGGACTGGGAATTTTCGACGGAAACGGCAACGAGATTGCCGCACAGTTCACTCCGCTGGCATACCGTCCCGTTGATGGAAGCATCCTTGCGGTGAAAGTCGATTTCCAGGCGAATTTAAAAGCGGGAAAACAGCCGTTTACGCTGAAATACGGGCTGCCGGAAAAAACGGAACGGCAGAATCTCGCCCGCCGGACGGGTGCCGCCATCCGGATCGACACCGGAACACTGAAACTGGACACCGCACCGGGCAGACTGCCGCTTCTGAACGGTCTGCCGATACGCTGTATGATCAAAACCATGGACGGCAAACTCCGCACTGCCGCACCGGACACCGTGGAACTCGAAGAGAACGGTCCGCTGAGCAGTACGGTCCTGATCCGCAGCAGGGCGGAAGTCACTTACGAACTGCGCCTGACCGCATTTGCCGGAAAACCGTATCTGCGGATCGACTACTCCTTTGAAAACGGATTTGTGCCGAAAAAAACCCCGCTCATGAAAACGCTCCGTGCGATCTGGCTGGAACTTCCCGGCGAAACAACATGGAGTGCAGACCGCTTTTCCGGCACCGGAACCGGCGTTCTCATTCAGCGCCACGCCCGGAGCGGACGGCAGGAATGGGACGTTTTTGAAGAGAAAAACGGAACGGTCTCCATTCATCCCGGAACCAGACTCTCCGGCAGGGCATCCGCAGGCAAAACCGCCGTCCGGGTCGAGAAGCTGTGGGAGAATGCTCCACGCGGATTCGGATTCGACAATACGGCTCTGAAACTCTATCTGTGGCCGGAAAACGGCGTCAACCCGCTGGATCTTCCTCTGGGGCTCTCCGCTTCCATGCGCCTCTGGCTCAATCCGGGCGGCACGGAGCTGCCGGAAGAAAAAATGCCGCTTCTTCTCCCGGAAAACGGATGGCTCCGGCACAGCGGCGTATTCGGCGATCTTGAAGACGCCGCTGCGCTGAAAAGCGGTTTCCCCAAAGCCTGGAAACTGATCGACGATGTGTTCCGGGCGGAACAGCGGGAAGCGGCAGTCCGCAACATGTACGGCTACGGGGATTTCGGAGATTTCGGTTCCCGCGCATGGGTCACCAATCATGAAACGGCGGCAGTCCGCAATCTGTGGACCCGCTACCTGCGGACCGGAACCTATGAGGATTTCGACATCGCACAGGATCATGCCCGTCACCAGCGCGAGATCGACATGTGCCATGCCGGGCGGTTCATGAAAGGCGTTTATCCGCACTACACCTGGACGCATATCAACTACAACTTCCATACCGGACATTTCTGGCTCACGGGACTGGTGAATCACTATCTCCTCACCGGAGACCGCCGCACGCTGGATTCGATCATCGGCGCGGCATCCGTCCTCATTCAGAAATCCGTAATCAAATATAAAAACGGACGCGAGCGGCACCGTATGCTGTTCCACCTTGCGGAAATCTACGAACTGACCGGAAATCCCGAAGTCCGGAAAGCCTTTGAACGGCAGTACAGTCACGGCGGCGCTTCCGATCCGGCAGCCTATTACGGCGGAATCTCCCATGAAGCGCTCCTGAAACTCTACGACGTCACCGGCGAACGGAAATATCTTGACCGTCTGAACCGGGAAGCCAAAGAGTTTCTCGCTGCAAACACCCCTCTGCCGATGCCGGAGGTGCGCACAAAGCCGCCGACTCTCACAGGAGCCGCTGATGAAGGACGCGGGTGTATGCGCCTGTTCATGGAAGCCGTCATGGCGAAACGCCTCGGCAGCGCCGATTATCTGCACTATCTCTCCAAAGGAACCGGGACCTGGCTCTGGAGCCTGCTCTCTCCGAACGGTCGCGACACCTGTCTGGAATGGGCGGCATTCCACCTGAGCGGACTGCGCAGTTTCGGCTTGAAGGAGGATCCGCGTCTGCCGTCCGAATACTCTTTCCTTCATCGTCTGACCGGACGAATGCGCATTCAGAACGGCGATCAGCCGTTTGAACTGGAGCTACTCCCGGATGCGGATGGAAAAGCCGCGCTTGAGCTTTACCGGATACGCAGCTTCCGTTACTGGTCGTTCAAACGCGACAACGACAAAGTGCTTGTCACGGCAAACGATGGGAAAGCGGAAAAAACGATGGAGCTCTACAACAACGTTCCTGCGGAATACGGAGTTTTCCGCACAGATTCCCCGGACGGCAAAGCGGTCCGTCTGAAACTCCGGTTCATCAACGACTGCTGGGGAGGAATTTCATCCGGCACGCCGTTCCGCATCAGTTCTGAACGTTGGTTTGCCGCAAGAGCCGGCATTGCGGTCCCGGTCGGTTTCTACCTCCGCGCCCCGGCAAACGGTCCGCTCCGGATCTCCTGGCGCTGGCTTCGGGAACGCAACACAAACGCCGGAGAATCTCTGGGAATCCTGTTGGAAACTCCGGAAGGCAAACGGCTCGTCTCCGATGTTTTCACGATCCCGTTTGAATATCAGGAAGACCGGAAAATCTGCACCTATTCCGCAGAACTGACGATTCCGGAAGCATATCGCGGAAAAATTCTGAAAGCATGGATCAGCGATCCGAAATGGATCGAATGGAGGCTCAGCGGGTTGGATGATCCATGGCTCGCCGATAAGCCCGGCTTTCTGGAACGATAAGCACGGATCGTCCGGAAATTGCCTGCGGGGGGGGAATGATGAGCATTCCGTTCCGCAGGCATATTTTTCCGTTCATTTTCTGAAAAATCAGCTGTTTTTTATTTTTCCCTCTTGACTTTCTATATTTTTATGATATAATCTATAACATAATGTCCGAAAGATGTCCGAAAAAAATAAAAAACTTGAAAAACGTATGAAAAAAGAAGGTAAAAAAATTCCACAGAAAGAAGGCTTGAAGATCCGCCATTATATCATGGACCTGATCTACCGGCATCCGGAAGAATCGGTCATGATTCCCTCTTCCAAGGAATTGGCGAAGATGTTTGGTGTTGCGCGAAGCACGGTCACTTTGGAATTGAAAGCGCTGGTTGCCGAACATTATTTGGAAGGAAAACGCGGCATTGGTACCTTTACACGGCATCTGAACTTTGTACCCTCGTGCGGAACCATGCCTCCACTGGTCGGACTTCTTGCCGGTGATGGAAAGTATTTTTACTATCCACATCAGGTTTGGGCGGTTCTGACATACTGCGGATTGGCTCTGACAGAAAAAGGAATCAATATCCGGCCATTGAACCTTTACGGAGTAGGAAACGGGGAACTGAGCGAGGAACTCGGAAATCAGTATCTCAGCGGATTGATTTGGCTGGACATCAATCCAAAACGGTTCCCAATGATCCGGTCTTTAGAGACCAAAGGAATTCCTGTCACGGCACAGATTGCTTCCGGTGCACAAAGGGGGCTTGAAGAAATCGACAGCTGCCAGTTTGATCTTTATTCCGCAGGGCTTCAGGTTGGAAAAATTCTGTTGCAGGAGAACTGCCGCAGTCTGTTTTTTCTTTTTGAAAACGATATGACGCGCGAATTTCTGGACGGTATTCGCTGTGCTTACCGGAACGCACAGGTAAAACTCAACTGCAAGTGTTTTTTCTGGGATCAGCCGAATGTGTTTGCACAGGTGGAAAACGAACTGGAAACGACATGTCCGGACGTGGTTTATGCACATAGCGAACATTTGGCAACTGTCCGGTATATCTTGAAAAAGCTGGGAATGGAAGTCCGGACACGATTGATTGCGGAAGCCCACGCAGTCCATACGAAGGACTTTCACGGGATCCTTCTGGAATTCCCGTTCAAGGAACTGGGATTGAAAATGGCACAGCAGATGGCGGATCGCCTGAACGGAAAGTCCGGTCTCCACCAGAGCTGTCTGAATATAACAATAAAACAAGTATAACAGGAGGTGAATTATGAAAAAGCAATTCACAATGACAGAACTTTTAATTGTAATATCAATAATTGCAATTCTTGCAGCAATGTTGCTTCCGGCATTAAACAAAGCAAGAGAGGCAGCGAGAAACATCACCTGTGTCAACAACCTGAGAACCTACAGTAAAGCCGTTATGTTTTATACGGATGAAACAGAAAGCCGTTTTCTTCCGCCAACGCTGGTTGGAACAGGCGGATCCGACGGAGACAATGCGATCATAAAACACACCAGATACAATGTCGGTTATTTTCTGGTCAACAAATGGATCTCCTGGGACACAATGATCTGCCCATCCTCTAAACTCAAGCCATTTGCGCTGTCGCTTTTCAAAACAAAAAAATTAACATCAGAAAATCATTGTCTCCAATGGAGCTCCTACGGATTCAACGCAGTGTTCGGGCAGTCCGCTCCGCGCCGTCTTGGAGCCATCAAGAGACCGTCGCACTATCTTTTGTTCGCGGATTCCCGCATTCTCAACACCAACGGAGCGTATGGTTCATATTCGCATATCTATATGAACGGCTGGGCATCAACATCAGATACCACATCTTCAGTCTATCCCTGGCATTTTGGGGAAAGAAGTGCCAACGCGCTGTTTTCCGATGGACATATTACGGGATATCGTTCGGCGGCATTCGGATATGAGGGTGCAAAACTGTTCTACACTTCGTCGGGTCCGTTCAAAGCAACCGGATATTCCAATTCCGTGTGGAATGCCTCCGGTCTCCCATATTCACAGGATATTCTGGTAAAATAACCCCGTTCCGGAGAACAACAATGAAAAACTTCATTCCATTCTTTATGCTCCTTTTGTCAAGCACACTGCCGGGCATGGCGGATATTGTACCGGCATCCGCGGAATTCAAACCGTTCGTCCCTGTGCCGAAACAGATTCGAAAAGCGGAAGTGATCCCCGCAACAGAGGTCAGAATTGATTCCCTGCGTCCGGCAGAATTCCGGAAAACGTATTCTCTAAACGGAATATGGAAAATTTCCGATGTTCAAACTTCCGCCGCCCCGATTCCCGCCCCGGATACGGAAGAACTGCGAATCGCCGCACCCGATTTCGATGACTCCAAATTTTCCGACATCACCGTTCCGGAAAACTTTTTCAACGTATTTCGTGTTCAGAACAGAAAAAAACCCTATGCCCGCGCATGGTATCGGAAAGAATTCCGCCTTTCTGCGAAAGAATTGAAAAGCAAACGGCTGATCCTCCTGTTCGAACGCGTTGCATATGAGGTGGAACTCTGGCTGAACGGAAAAAGAATCGGCAGCCACCATGGACAGTATACGTCTTTTGAGATTGATGCAACGGATGCTGTCCGTCCGGGACGCAATGTCCTCACCCTGCGCATTCTGACGGACAATGGTCCACAGTTCGGCACCGGTCCGGCATATCACATTTATGGTTCACAATGGTGGATGGGGCTGATCGCGGGCGGAATAACGGGAGATGTTACGCTATCCTTGGAGCCGGAACTACGGATTGCAAAAGCCCTTGTAACTCCGGACTGGAAAAACCAGCGGATCCGTATGGATTACATCATCGAAAATCAAACGGGAAAACACTTGACGGTCCGACTCAGAAATGTTGTCACATCCGCCATGAGACAATCAGCGGGAAAGAAAATCGGAGAATTCACAAAAGAGAAACCGCTTTCTCCCGGCAGGAATACCGGAAGCCTTGAAGTTGCTTTGGAGAATCCGGTTCCGTGGCAAATCGGAAACCCGTACCTCTATTTTTCCACTCTCATTTTGGAACGGGACGGAAGAAGCATCGATGCGGAATCCTTCCGGTTCGGATATCGGGATTTCCGTATCTGCAATGGCAGGTTCGAATTCAACGGAGAGCCTGTTTTTCTGTGTTCCGCCAATATTTCTTCCCACCATTTTGAAAATACTCCCTGGTCGAAGAAACTGGATGCGCTTGCGGAAAAGTATCTGCTCGGTTTTCTGAACCGGGGGTATTTCATTCTCAGAACGGCACACATGCCGATCCGCAACCGCGTTTTGGAACTGGCGGATGAATGCGGCACATTGATCGCCGCTGAATGGGGCTGGGCTTTCACGGCTCAGATCGACCATAAAAAATGGAAACCTTATATGGAACGGGAAGTAACGGAATTTGTGGAAAATTCGTACAATCATCCATCCGTTGTACTCTGGAGCATGGGAAACGAGGTATCGCATATTCAGGATCCCGCGATTGCAGACCGGTTCGGTGAACTGGTGCGGCTGGTCCGGCGCATTGACCGTTCCGGGCGTCCAGTCAGTGCGTATTCCGGTTCGGCAACCATATACAGTTACGGTTCCCGCCGGCTTGATACCGATCTGGTGGATACTCACAGCTATACCGGTCTTGCCGCCCAATGGACCTCTATGCGCGGAGAACTGAATGCCTATCACCGCAAGCTGCTGGAGATTTACGCTCCAGGGCACAAGAAACTTCCGTTCCCCTGGGTCGGATGGGAGTTCATTGGCTTTTCGTGGGGAATTCAAGCAGACAGAGCCTTTCGCCCGGGAGACCGGAAAGCGTACTGGAAATATGCGGAAAAAGCCACATCTTCCTCCTGGAGCAGACCACAGGGTATCGGATTCAGCGGTTCCATCGGTCTTGCGGCAGCTTTGGATCCCGAACGGGGTGGAGCATACGGAATGCAAAAATTCATGCCGCGGATTTTCAGCACAATTCTGCTGGACGGGAGAATGAACGGTTATGCTGCATGGAATCCTGCTCCTGATATGGACTTCATCACATTAACTTCACAAAAGATTTTCCCCATGCTGGTCAATGAAACGGGACTCTTTCCGGGGAACCTGTTCGGCGGGGAGTCTTCCGAATGGACCATGGCGGTAGTAAACGTTTCCGGACGAACCGTTTGCGGGTTGACACTGGAACTGCAACTTGCTGATTTGAATGAACAAACCGTTTCCATCGGTTCATTTCGAATCCCGGAAGCCGTTTCTTTTTCTAAATATGAACAGCCGATTCGCCTGAAACTTCCAGGAGGAATCAACGGGCACCGTCAACTTCGGTTGGTTCTTCGTAACAGCAAAGGCGAGGAGATCGCCCGGAACTATTATAATATTTTTCTGGCGGACGCCTCTATCCGGAAACAGAAAATCAATCCGATCCGCCGCGTTTTCCTGCTTGACACCGGACATTCCGGAAATGTCACCGCAGCCAGCGATCTTCTGAAGCGTCACGGGGTTACAGCAACAACAGTCTCTTCAACCGAATCTCTGAACAGCGGTGATGCGTTAATCGTTCCTGCGGAACTTGTTCCCGGAAAACCGGTAAATCTGAGCATGACTTCAAAAATGGAACGTTTTCTCACCACGGGCGGTGTCATTCTGATTCTGGAACAGCAGAATCCGGATACCCGTTTCCCGGACGGTTCCTATTTGGTCACCAGCAATATGAGTTTCATTGATCTGGTTTCGCCGGATCATCCCGTATTCGCAGGACTTGACCAGCGCAATTTCGATACATGGAACAATAAACAGAAAAATGGTGCTCTGCTGACTCATTCCCTGATCTCTTTCACGCCGAATACGATTGCGGCAAAAGGCGTATCCGGACTCGGGAATCGTGACTTGAGAACAGCCATTATGGAATCCTCGCTCGGAAAGGGGCGCATCATTGCTTCCCAACTGCACGCAGCCGGACTGCATGACTGCGACAGTTCCGCCGCGGCGTTTTATGTCAATCTGCTCCGCTATGCATTGGAAACCCGCGCTTTCTGGACAAAAACGCTCCCGTTTTCCATGAATAGAAATGATGAATATACAACCGTAAAAAACAGATGCCGCGTTATTGAACTCACACCTTACGTCACAACCTCATTCCGGGATGAGAAGGACGGTGATCGCAAAGGAGGATGGACCGACCAGGGCAACAATGATTTCCGCCATGTTCAAACAGGAATGGTGACTGCCGCCGGAGTTCCATTCCGAATTATTGCACCGGAAAGAAACGGAGGAAAGTCCTGCATTGTCCTTTGCGGAACGGAAAGACCCTATTTTCCCGAAGCAGTCCGGGGAATCCGGACAGACGGTTTCTTTTCCCGTCTTTTTTTCCTGCATACAACGGCGTGGGGCAACAACAGTGTTTGTGCCTATTACAGGATCCATTATGCCGATGGTTCCCGGATTGATTATCCTATGACGGGACAGGAAAACGTCGCTGACTGGTGGTTCGTCTGGGGGCTCCCGAAGGCCAAGCTGGGAATTCAAGGGAGCAACAGCCAGCGTTCCGGAACAACGTTTGTCGCTGAATGGGAGAATCCGCATCCGGAGAAAAAAATCGTCTCCATCGACTTCCTGTCCGCGCGGGCCTATTACAAAGAGAACATTGACTATCTGCCGACAAAAAGATCGGTCCCGATTCTGCTTGCAGTCACGGGAGAGGAATGTTCCGCTTCTCCAGTCCGAATTCCGAACAAAGATGTGAGGATTTCCGTAATCGGTTCTTATCATCTGCCGGACAAAGGAAACATTAAATCCGACGAGACGCGAATTTCCTATCGTTTTCCCCGGTTTGAAAAGAAAGGCTCATCACCCAGACCTGGATTCATCTGTTTCTTCCGGAAAGGTGCATCGCCGGAGGAGTTCCACTCTCTGACTCTGGAGGCAGGAGCATCCAAACCCTTACAAATCAAAATAGTTATTCCATGCTCAGACTGGAAACATGCGGAACAAATCCGGCTCACTCTACCGGGTGGAAAGCAATTCCAAAAATACAGAATCCTCCTTAATACAAAAAAATTCCGTCCGGAGTGCCGCCTGCGCGGGGAACTGCTGGTTCAGGCTTTGGGGAAAGACTCGGAAAACGTTGAACTGGAGATTCGCAATATGATAATCCAATGATCCTCCGGCGAGTCAAAAACCGTCAGGGACAGAGCGCCATTTTTCTTTTTTTGGAAATATTTCCAGTTTTACCTCTTGACTTTTTTCCGGTTTTGTTGTATAATTAACAAAGAAGGACATTTCCAGTTATCAGTCAAGGACGGAAAATGACAGAGAAAAAGATCACAATCAAGGATATTGCAAGGAATTGCGGAGTCGGACTCGGCACCGCGTCGCGGGCAATCAACGGACAGCCCGGCGTACGCGCGGAAATCCGCAGGAAAGTTCTGCAATACATTGAAGAGATCGGGTGGCGCAGCAACAACATCAAAGAGCGTCTCTCAATCCGTGACACCGGAAAAAGCGCAATTTTCATTTCGTCTCCGGCTCTGCTGGACCATGAGTCGGACAACAGCGTCCCCGCAGCGATCCGGGAAGGACTGCGGAAACACGGCTTCGATACGGTTTTTCTTCTCGGAAGCAGTGCGGAACTTCTGCAGCGGGTCCTCTCCCTGAAACCTGCCTGTGTCATCGTGCTCGGTATGGTGAATTTCATTGCTCCTCATATCCGGGACCTGTTGGAACACGGCATACGGGTCGTCGGGATCGGAGAAACCGACGTTTTCGAAGGACCGATCCTTCATCCTGATCATTGGCAGGCAGGATACGATGCCGCCCGGCTGCTGCGGAAAAACGGACACCGCCATATCGGATTTTTCGGCGGACTCGGTGTTCTGAAGTCACTTAAATCCATAGACGAAGTCCATACTATGCGGATCCGGGCACTCCTGACGGGCATTCAGGATGCCTGCCAGGAATTCGATCTTGCCAAAGATGTGATCAGCGATTGTTTCGACGATTCCGCACAGTTGCGAAAAGCGCTGAAAGCAGGCCGTCACACGGCGTGGCTCTGCACGCAGGAACGCATGTGCCGAATTCTGCTTTATGAAGCCGCACAGCTGGGACTCCGCATTCCGGAGGATATTTCCCTGATCACACTCTCATCCGCACTGCCCCGTTATGCATTTCCTCTGGATGTAACCCGTTTTGAAATGGATACGCCGTCACGCGCCGCCAAAGCGGTCGAGCTCCTGCTTTCCGGCGACATGACGACAAAAGAATATAAGTTCAAATTCAATTATCATCCGGGCGCGACCGTCCGGAAACTGAAAGGAGAAAGATGATGATCCCCCGTAAAAAACTGCAGAGCACCATAACGAACTTCACCCTTATAGAACTCCTCATCGTAATTGCAATAATTGCAATTCTATCCGGAATGCTTCTGCCGGCCCTTAATGCCGCCAAGAGCAAGGCGCAGGCGATCAGCTGTGTCAATAATCTGAAACAGCTGGCTCTCACTTTTCATGCCTATGCCAACGACTTCAACGGCTTCACCCCATGGAACTGCCCGGATAACACCGGCGATAAGGAACTATGGAAAAGCAGACTTTACAAGCTCGGATATATCAATACTTATAAAAACACCCGTTGTCCCGCAAAACCGTTCACCTCCGCGGAAAGAGCTGCCGCCGGGTGGAAAGATGACAACAAGGGGACCGGCTACGGCGTTTCCAACGGCTGGTGGCTCTCCATGGCAAGCAGCATTGATACGAAAAAGATCGGGACCTCCTCCGATGCCCGCGTACTGGGCAATGAATGGCGCCTGTATATTCCGACAAGTCCCTCCGCGTTCGCAATGCTCTCCGATTCCCAGCGGGTTATAAACACAACTTCATGGGAATTCGACTTTCAGCCGGTGACCGTTGCTTACCCGAACAATAACGGCGCAAGCACGAAACAGATCGTCGGTGTCGTAACCCGTCACACGAAACGGTGCAATGTCGCAGCCGCAGACGGACACGTTTCCGCTCAAAGTTATTATCAGCTCCGGAACGACAATCTGTTCGCGGATGCCGTCATCCATGAAATTGAACGCTGAGGAACCCGCACATGAAACTGTTTTTTCTGAGCACCGCCCTTCTTCCGTTTTCCCTGCTCTCCGCAGCAGCTGCGTTCCAGCCGGGAATTCTGGACCTGAATCCGGGGTCCAATGCCGTCGTCGAAAACAGACGCCTTATCCTCACTCTTCCGGAAAACAGCAAAGCCCCGGTCACATTCCCCACATTTCGACTCAATCTGAAACCATACCGGGCAGAAATGCTGACCGGAAGACTCCGTTTCAAAGCCAGGTTGACAGGCAATCTGAACAATCCGAAAGCCGGAATACGGCTTCGTCTCTCCTATCCGGCGGATGATAACAGCCACGAACGGCTCGGCGGCGGTTTTCTCCAAGCCCGGAAAAGCGGATCCGGGCTCCTTCCGGGTACCATCTCGCTGGATCCGCACGCGGAGTCCTGCCGCGCGGAACTCCGATTGGAACATTGTACCGGACGGGTCGAATTCGATCTGGACTCCCTGCTTATGGAACGTCTGTTCCGCAAAGAAAACCGGGATCATATCTGCGAATACTCCGACGCCGTGAAAAACCGTCCGCTCCGGCGCGGCGTAATGAGCCCGATCACCGATCAGGCAAATGAGGAAAATTTCAAGGTTCTGCGCAGCTGGAACGTCAATCTGATGCGGCTTCAGCTGAACACTTCCGACGAACTCGCCCGGACCGACTTGCAGGCATACCGGAAATTCATCGACACAAAAATCAACGATGTCATTCCCCGCGTACTGGATCTGGGGAAAAAATACGGTGTCATGATCATCATTGATCTTCACACCGTCCCCGGCAGCGCCCGCATGACGGAAGAATCCGACGCCATTTACGGCAATGAAGCCGCTGTGAATGAATTCCTCCACATCTGGCGGCGGATCGCGGCCAAATTCAAAGGACATCCCGCACTGTACGGTTACGACCTCATCAACGAACCCAAACAAACCCGCCGGGCAAAAACCGACTATCTGGAACTCCAGCGCCGCGCCGCGGAAGCCATCCGGGAAATCGACCCGGAAACGCCCATCTATATCGAATCCAACATGATGAACAGTCCTCTGGCATTCTATTTCCTTTCCCCGCTGAAACTGAAAAACATCATTTATCAGTGCCATTTCTACGAACCGTTCGATTACACTCACTATTTTATTCAGAAAAAACGCGATCTTGAAACCGGAAAAATAAAATACCGGATCTATCCCGGAACCTACTACGGCACATTCTGGGGACCGGATCTCGTACAGATCCGGAAAAAACTTTCGTATGTCCGGGAGTTTGAAAAGAAGCACCGGGCGAAAATCTATGTCGGCGAATTCTCCGCGTTTGCCTGCGCACCGGGAGCAGACGCTTATCTGCGGGACTGCATCCGCGTTTTCGAGGAATACGGCTGGGACTGGACCTACCACGCATTCCGGGAAGGCGCTCTCTGGAGCGTGGAACACGAAGGTCCCGCGCTGGATTCCATGAAACAGGTCCCCTCCACTCCGCGCAAAGAAGTCCTGCTGAACGCATTCCGAAACAATGACAGGAAAGGAAAATAATCCGATGAAGCATCTGTTCCTGCTCTTCTTGCTCTCCGTTCTGAACGTCTCCGCTCTTGAGCTCGGAAAAGCCAAAATGTCGGAGTATTCGCAGATCAAAGACGGCAAAGTCATCTGCGAAATCCCGACCGGTTCCGCCAAAGGAATACACGGAGCCTTGTTCACGGTTGATCTGAAACCGTTCCGCAACCGCTATGCAGTCTGGGAAGTCATGGGACGGGGCGACAACATTTCAAAACCGCCGCAACGGCATTTCGGGCAGAAGTTCATTCTCTCCTACACCACTCCGGACGGCAAACGGCATTACGCGGAAAGCAACGGAAGATACGGTTCATTCGGAAATACGAAACTCGCATTCGGGGCAATGATTGAACCGGATGCCGGAACCGGATACCTGCGCTTCGGAATGCAGGATGTTTCCGGAAGAATGGAGTATGATCTGCGCACGTTCAAAGTTTCAGTGAAATTCACGAAACAGAATGTCGATCACCTCTGCGAATACTCCGACGCCGTGAAAAACCGTCCGCTCCGGCGCGGCGTAATGAGCCCGATCACCGATCAGGCAAACGAGGAAAACTTCAAAGTCCTGCGTGACTGGAACGTCAATCTGATGCGGCTTCAGCTGAACACATCCGAAGCCATCGCACGCGATCCGCTCCGGTATCGGAAATTCATCGACGAAAAAATCGAAAAGGTAATCCCGAACGTTCTTGATCTCGGCAGGAAATACGGCATCGCCATAATCATCGACCTGCACACCGTTCCCGGCACGGCGAATTCCCGGAACAATCCCTGTCTCTTCGATGATGAGGAACGGGTACAATTCTTCATCCGGATCTGGGAACGCATTGCCGCCAAATTCAAGGGACATCCGGCATTGTACGGCTATGATCTCATCAATGAACCCAACGAACAACGGCCCGTCCGGTTCGGTTACTGGGAAGTTCAGCGGCTGGCGGCGGAGGCAATCCGCAGAATTGACCCGGAAACGCCCATCTATATCGAATCCAATCATCTCTGTTCCCCGTACACCTACCCGTACCTTTCGCCGCTGAAACTGAAAAACATCATCTATCAGCTCCATTCATACGATCCGTTTGTGTACACGCATACCCGTTTCACCGAAAAGGACCGGAAAGCGGGAAAGACACTTCCGTCTTATCCCGGAAAATTTCTCGGAGCAAACTGGGATTTTGAGTCATTGAAAGCGCGCCTGCGGCCCGTCCGGGAATTTCAGCGGAGACATCAGGCAAAAATTTATGTCGGTGAATTCTCCGCCCGCGCATGCGCACCCGGTGCGGAACGGTATCTGGAAGACAGCATCCGGGCATTTGAAGAAGCCGGCTGGGACTGGACCTATCACGCATTCCGGGAAGCAAAAATCTGGAGTCTGGAATACGCCGGACCGACGGACGACACCCTTGTACCATCGAATGACAACCCCAGAAAACGCATTCTGCTGAATGCTTTCCGGCGAAACCGGAGCAGCAGGGCTCCCGGCTGCAGTTCTCCGTAACCGTCAGATCTCTTTTCCAAGCAGGAGCGCCAGCGCAATATTGGCCTCCTGCGCGGCGGCAATGCCGACCCGTGCGGAATGCGGAGCCAGTTCTTCACCGATCCCGGACTTCAAATCGCCTGCCAGATACAGATTGTTTCCTGCTTTGCGGACCTGCATCGCATTGGTCGCACCCCATCCCGCAAGTCCGCTTGCGGCGATCACCGGACGTCCGAGCGGCAGAAGCCCATGCACAAACAGGGCTTTCGATTCCACTCCGTCAAACGCCTCGATGAACAGATCACAGCTTTCAAAAATCGGGAGAATGTTTTCCGCCGTCACCCGCACGGAATGAAGCTCCAGCCGGAGATCCGGATTGATCCGCCACAGATTTTCCGCCAACGCTTCCGTCTTCAGCCTGCCGACTTGATCACAAAAGAAAAACTGACGGTTCAGGTTGCTTTCATTCACTGTATCGAAATCCGCAATGACAAGGTGTCCGATCCCCGCCCGGACCAGGTGCATGGCGGCATTTGAACCGAGCCCGCCGGCTCCGCCGATGCCGATCTTCACATCCTGCAGCCGTTCCGCTTCCTCCCGCGTCAGATAACGGTTCACCTGCATGTTCTCATCCTCCTCCGACCAGCGAAAACGCATTCAACCGGTCGCCGTCATTCAACGGAATACATTCCAAGTCCGCGGCAGGCGCGAGGATTTCTCCATTGAGTTCCAGAATCAGATTGGGATTGCAAATCCCTTTGAACCGGAAAAACGCGGCAATCGTCACCGGTTCCGCCAGATCTTCCCGAACACCATTGAATTCTATCGTCATGATCAATCCTTTCCGTTCACAACGTTCATCGGAACGCCGTTCAGAAACGCCCGGATATTCTCGACGGCGCATTTCATCAAACGCCTCCGCGCGGATTCCGACGCCCAGGCGATATGCGGCGATATCCGGCAGTTCGGAAGATTCAGAAGCGGATTTTCCGGAGACGGCGGTTCCCGGCACAGCACATCGAGTCCGGCGGCACGGATCTCACCGGAACGCAGCGCTTCCGCCAGCGCGGATTCGTCGACCAGTCCGCCGCGTGCCGTGTTGATGAAAATCGCCGTCCGTTTCATCGCGGCAAATGCTGCGCGGTCCATCAGCCCCGCGTTTTCCTTTGTCAGCGGACAATGCAGGGAAACGACATCGGCAGTCCGCAGCAATTCCTCCATGGAAACCGCCCGGGCCTGCGGCAGATCTATTTTTGACGGAGTGCGCGTACTGACAACGACATTCATCCCGAACGCAAGCGCCGCCGCGGCGACGGCACGCCCGATGTCGCCGAAACCGACGATGCCGAGCGTCTGCCCGGTCAGCTCAATCTGCGGCGTCAGCGAATAAGAGAAATCCTCCGCCCGGCTCCAGTCGCTCCGCGCATGCGTCTCCACCGCGCGGCAGAGATTGAGAATGTGCGCAAACACAAGCTGCGCAACGCTCTGCGTGCTGTATGCGGGAACATTGGTCACCACAACTCCGGCACGCCGTGCGGCAACGGTATCCACCACATTCCACCCGGTCGCAAGAACACCGATATAACGGAGCTTCGGGAGGGAGACGATAAGCTCCGCATCCAAAACGGTTTTATTGGTCAGCAGCAGTTCAGACTCTTTCGCCCGTTCCACGACCAGTTCACGCGGGGTCCGGTCGAACACCTCGTATTCACCGAATTCCGCAAACGCATTCCAGGGCATGATCTCATCATGATTGGCGGCATAACCGTCCAGCACTGTCAGTTTCATTGTTTCACTCTTCCTTATACATTTATGAATATCACTTCAAATCAGCTGTTCCGCGAGACGCTCCGCCAGCTGTTCGATCCCCGCATCACGCGGATGGACATGGTCCGGCTCATACAATGCAGGATCGTGGTCGATCAGAACGGAGCCGTCGATCACGCGGAGCGCCGGATCACCGGAAGCCGCGGCAACCGCGGCATAGACATCGCGGAATTCCTGCAGGGAATGGTGTGCCAGCGGCGCTTTGAACTTCCCGGAAAGCCACATTGGGGAGACCAGCACCACCGGAGTATCCGGCTGAAACGAACGGAAATCGTGAAGAAATTTTTCCAGATTCACACGGAATTTATCCGGCAGCATCCCTTCCCGCCAGTCGTTGGCGCCAATGGAGACAACCAGCTGGTTCATCGCCAGAGTTCCCAGCACTTTGGCTGCGCCGGGATTGAGTCCGATACCCGCAATCCCCATATTAACCACCTCGCACTCCAGCAGTTCACCGACCAGATACGGAAACGTGCGGTCGATACGCGATGCACTGAAACCGTGAACGATCGAATCACCGAAAAACACCATCCGGAACGACGGACGCGGTTCCGGATCGGCGAACTCCGCCTCCGGATCGGCATGAAGCGCATGGATTTCGACGATGTCGCCATACGGCAGGATCAGTTCGTAATCATGCCATTGCCCGTCCGCCGGGAGTTTGACCGCAACAGGTTCATTCTTGCAGCCGTCCCGTTTGGAACGCTCGAAAGTCCAACGGTCTCCGGACTTGCCGTCGATCCGGTAAACGCCGAGTCCGTTCTGAATCCGCTGCGGATTGGTGCGTTCCCGGTAAAGCAGATCAACCGCCAGTCTCCGCGCATCCGTGCGGAAACGCATCCGCACGCCGGGAGAGTCCAGATTATATTTTTTTTCATTCGGCAGAGTCCGGCTGAACCCGACACGCCCGCCATTGTCGATCCGGTTCTGATAATCGGAATAAGAGATCCGGGGATCGGATGCCGGAATCGCAATCAGTCCGTCCATGACATCCCTCAGTTGATGGCGTCTTTCGCAACCTCGCGGTCATTGAACAGCGCCATCGCCCAGACCGACCAGAATCCGCCGTAGATAATGCTGTACAGCAGCGCCCAGCCGAGATAGCGCAGCGGTATCTGCGTGTGCGCCGCCAAAGCGTCCGCCATCCAGAAATACTGCCAGTTCGGCAGCACTGCAGACAGGAGATCGCCGAGCACGCCACCGCCCAGCCAACGGGTCGAGACATATTTTGAGACCAGTCCAAGGAAGAAGAGCACCGAACAGGTCGTCAGATTCGTAACGATCCCGCAACGGGTCGCAAGGGCGGCAGAGATCGCCCCCATCAGCCAGATCGCGGGAAACAGCAGGGAAAGCGCCGTCACAAACTGAAGCGGGGGGACAAATCCCTCGTCATCCGGCGCACCGCGCACAAGATACAGCAGAACCGCATACACCGGAAGCGCCATCGCAAGCAAAAACGTGATCGTGGAAGTGAACGACATATTTTTAATGTAATTCAACACCGCCGCAAGCAATGCGCAAACCGCGAGCAGGCCATAGTAAAACGCCATAGCTCCGAAATCCAGACGGAACTGGTCTTTGGCGATCATGACCGCGACAAACGATGCGGAGATCATCGCAAACGTAAAGATCGTCAGCGCCATTGTCACCCCTGCAATCTTCGCCACGATGAAAGAATAGCGCGGAACCGGTTTGGAAAGCAGCAGAAGCACCGTTCCGTTGCGCATCTCGCGCGTGATCGTGTGACTGGAACACAGCGCGGCAACAATCAGCCCCAGCACCATTGTAGCGGCCATGGAACTGTCCACCACCAGTTTCACCTGTTCGCGGAACACAAACATGGAAAACATCGGCAGAACGCAGATCAGCACAAGCCCGACCAGCAGAAGCAGGAAAAAGACCGGCTCCCGCACGCACTCCTTGAACGTATTCAGCGTAAGACGGTAAAAGATATTCATTTTGCCTCCGGTGCGGAAGTCTGCTCAGGCGCAGTGGACGGCAACGGCTGCGCAGACACGGCACGTTTCTCCTCAAACTTCGTCCTGATCTTGCCCGTGTTGAACAGATTGGCGGCGGAAATCGCGTTGACAACCCAGCTTTTACTGGCAAAGTCAATCACTTCATACTTTTTGTCGATCGCAAGACGGTATTCCGGGCTTACGATTGAACTGTCGCCGATTACCACGATCCGTTTCGGGTTCAGCGAGGAAATGTAAGCGCTGAACTGGTCCTGATCCAGCGGAACCGGTGCCTTGCCGTCCGGCAGAATCAGATAGATCGTGGAGCTCTCCGCATCGGCAGCGGGCAGAAGAAGAATCGGATTGCGGGTAGCCTCCTGAATCGCCGCAGCAAGATCGCGCGGACTCTCATAGTTTGCGGTGATGATCAGGTATTCGATCACGCGCCCCTCCACCTGTTTCGGCCAATCGCCGCCGTCCCACGCTGCGGCAACCGCCGCAGCGGGAGCTATGGCACCCGTGGAAATCAACAGGGCGGTCACCACTTTGCCGACAAAATTTCTGATCATATTCGTTCTCCTGAAATTATGATATTTTAATTTTTTTTGTCTTTTCACTTGCCGAAAATTGAAACACTATGTATTTTATACATCAAATGCGCAAATTTCAAATCAGGAGAGAAGTTTTTGTGAAAAGAAAATACGCAAAAGCCGTGATTTTCCTCAGCGGAACAGGAACAAACGCGGAAAAACTGCTGTCATCGCCGTCATACGGCAGAGAATGGCATTGTTGTGCAATCGTCACGGACCGGCCGGAAAAGTCCCGTGCGCGACTTCTGGCGGAACAGTACGGAATCCCGCTTGTCGAAGAGGATATTTTCCGTTTTTACGCGGAGCACGGACTCTCTAAAATCTCCATTGCAACGGAAGAAGGGTATCGGGTCCGGCAGCTTTGGACCGACGCCCTGCGGAAACGGCTCGCCGTTTTTCAGCCGGATTTCGGGCTTCTCGCCGGATTCGTCCCGCTGACCAATATTGTGGGAGATTTCCCGTGTCTGAACGTTCACCCCGGCGATCTGACCGTAAAACAGGACGGAAAACGCATGCTGACCGGTCTGCACACGCTTCCCGTGCGGAAAGCGATCCTCGCAGGATTTGATCATCTGCGCAGCAGCGTTCTGATTGCGACGCCGTTCACACCCGGCGCTCCGGAGATGGATCACGGGCACATTCCCGGCATTTCAGCACGAATCCCGGTCGATCTCTGCGGTCATCCGCTGAAAGAGCTCCGGGAAAACGGCGATCTGCTGGAAGAAGTCGCCGCACATAATCTGGAAACTCTGAAACGCGCAGGGGACTGGGATCTGTTTCCCCGCGTCGCCGCTGATTTTGCCGCAGGCCGCTTCGGAGAATCTCCGGACGGGACTCTGACCTACGATGGGCATCCGGTACACACGGTTGATTATTCGGAAGCCATCCAGAAACCGCTGTATCTGACACAATCATAAAATAACGGAGTATCGCCATGGTGCAAGTCGCCTGCTGCTGGGACGACGGAGTCGAAACCGACATCCGCCTTATCGAACTTTTGAACAACTGTCATGCCAAAGCCACGTTCAACCTGAATCCGGGGCTGATGTATCCGGGAATCCGCCGGACAAGCGCATGGCAGTTTCCCGAAAATCCGGGATTCGTCAACCGGGTCGTCTCTCTGAAAGAGGCGGCGGATATCTATAAAGGCTTCCGGATCGCATCGCACGGTTATTTTCACGCCAACGCGCTCAAAGTCCCGGTCAAAGAATTCGTGTACGATGCCACCGAGGCGCGGCTCGTGCTCGAAGACTTGTTTCAAATGGAAATCCCCGGATTCGTCTATGGCTCCGGTTGTTCCACGGAAGACACCGCCAAAGGGCTCGCCGACGCCGGTTTTCTCTACGGACGGACCACGGAAAACACCCTGCATGTGCTTGATTGCGAAAATCCGCTTCTGCTGAAAAGTTCCGCCCACTTCCGCCATGATGACTTTATCGCCCGTTTTGAAGCCGCCAAACGGGAAAACGGCGTTTTTTACTTCTGGGGACACAGTTGTGAAATGCAGGACAGCGAACCGGAATGGAAAAAATTTGAACAGCGCCTCGCGTATATTTCCTCCGACCCGGAAACGCAATGGATCGACGTTGCCGACATCGTCCGCCGCTTTTGAAGTCCCGCCGTTCGGGAAAACGGGAAAAACACGCTCCCTTCTGTCACCGGCTCCGGGAAATCCCGGTCCGGTAACAGGGAAAATATGAACAATATATTCTGATATTTCATGCTTTCCCCCTTGACAGATTTATTCTTCCGTATTATATTCCCTATAGAGCTATTTTCATGTGACCGGGGTAAACAAGGGGGAGTTCCACAAAATGAATCGGTCTGGCTTCATATTTGCAAAATCCGGCAGCAGACAGACTGCTTTTCCATCTTTTTTCTTTTCGGCGGTATTGGTGTACCTGCTTTTTTGCACGGGCATTATGGCTCAGGCAATCCCCCGGCTGGACGGGAAAACATACCGGATTCTTCAGATTGATTCCTACACCTCCGGCGATCCTTTTTCCAGTAATCTCAGCAAAGGGATCAAAAAGACTCTGAATCAAAAAGACATCATGACGCATTACGAAGGATACGAGCTCGGCATCCGCTATCGTCTCGAAAACTCTCCTTCACCGGAGGATATCAAAGCAATCCGGACCAAACTGAAGAACACCAGTTATGATCTGCTGATCCTCAACGACAATGCCGCAGCCGATCTGTTTCTGGACGGCAGGATTCCACAGCCGGAGGGAACGCCGATCCTGATCGCCTCCTATCACGGGCCTCTCGGACTCAAACTTCAGGGGAAAACGAACATTACCGGAATCGAAACGAAAAGTCTCTGGTTCCAAAACACGTTTTTTGCAACGAAGCTGTTCCCGGAAACCCGTTCTTTCGCACTGGTCATCGAGGCGGGAGCTGCCGGGAAAGCACAACTGCAAAGCTATCAGGAAATGCTTGCGGAAAATCAGTTTCTTCTGAACATCCCCATTCAGCTGATCTCCGGCGATGAATATTCCACGGATGAAATGTTCAATAAAGTACTTTCCCTGCCGCCGCAAACCATCCTGTTCTTTCACTCCTGGAGTTCCGTCAAAGATACAAAACTTGCCGGCGGCAACCTGGTGCTTCCCCGTCTCAGAAGCATATTTCCCGGACTCATCATCGGGAAATACGAGTCCTATGTACAACACGGCGCGGCAGGCGGCGTCACCAACTCGGGACGGCTTCAGGGAGAACTCGCCGGAAGAATCGCATACCAGCTGCTCTCCGGAATCCCCGCATCCTCTCTGCCCGTTCAACAGGGACCGACTCATACGCTGCTTCAATACGATACCCTGAAACGGTTCGACATCCCCAGTTCCTCCATTCCTGTCGGAACGGAACTTGTCAACCCTCCGCCGACTCTGTTCGGACTGTATCGTCAGGAGTGGCTCGCCGATGTGCTGTTCTGTGTTTTCATACTTGTCGCCGGAATGTTCATCCTGCTTTACCGTCGCCATCAGACCCGGCGAATCGAAACGATGCTGACAACCGCGGCGGAGATGGCAGAAGTGGTCGCTTTCCGCTGTGACCTGAACGGACGCATCAAACAACCGATCCGCAATCCGCACTTCTGGCCAATGCAGAACGGGAAATCCGTCCCGGCGGAATTGTGGATTTTCCCAGAATACATGAAAGAATTCCGGTCCGTCTGGCAGCGCCTCTGCAACGGAACAACGGATTCCGCCAGTCTGAAGTATATCGCCGGCGCCCCCGGACGGAAATTCTATTTCGAAATGCGGATCCGCAAAGTGCCGAAGCCTTCCGGCGGCAGCGAATTCTTCGGGATCATTCAGGATATTACCGAAGCACGGAAAAACGAAATGCTCTGTCAGGACAACCTGCTTCTGCTCAATTCCCTGATCGACAATCTGCCCGGCTATCTGTTCGTCAAAAAAGCCAACGACGATTTCCGTTACATGCTTGCGAACAGCCGGTTTTCCGAAATGATCAACCTTCCCAAGGAACAGATCATCGGACACACTGACAGCGAAATATTTTCCCATGCGCCGGAATTAGCAGACAAATATCACGCGGATGATCTGGAAGCACTGAATTCAGGCAAACTTCATGAATTTCAGGAAACACTGATCGACAAACACGGGAAGAAATATATCGTTCGGACCATGAAAGACAGTCTCACGCTTTCCGACGGCACCCGGCTGCTGCTCGGAATCGGCATCAACACCACCAAACTGCATGAGCTGGAAAAGAAGCAGAAAGAGACGATCCGGCAGTTGGATGCCGCCGTCAAAGCGGAACAGATCATCAACGAATCCCTGACTAGGATCATGACCGCACCGGATCTGCACACAGCCATCAACGACATGCTTGCCGTCATCGGCAGCCATTCCGGCGCCGACCGCTGTTATATTTTCCGCTACACCGCCGCTCATTTCTCCCGTGCAACCTGCGAATACGAATGGTGCCGGGAAGGCATCCGTTCCGTCCGGGCCTCCCTGCAGGATGCCGCCATGCCGGATATCGACGCATGGAAAGAACAGATTCAAAGCGAAACCGCCATTGCGATCTCTGACGTCGACGAACTGCCGAAGAAGTTTTACAGTGAAACGGAACATCTGCGCAATCTGAACATCCGTTCCGCTCTGGTTGCGGGAATCCGGATCAATGGTGAGATTTATGGTTTTGTCAGCGTGGATTTCATCCGGGAACGGCGGATCTTCTCCGACAGTGATATTCAGATGGTCTACTCCATCGCCAGGCTGTTTCAGCTGGCACGCGAACGGTTCCTGAACAGAGCGGTTCAGCCTGACACCGCAGAGAACCGCGAACGCGAAAAAATCTGACGGCTCGTTTCTTCTCCATCTCCCGCGGAAATTGAAACGGAAAGAAACAGAATGCTCCTTGAAAAATAGTAAAAACGGTGTATTTTAAAAGATTCTAATATTTTTGGAGATTCTTTCGTGATACAGATTCTGACAGCAATACTCATCCTCGCGGCAGGAGGATTTTTTGCCCTCCTTGCGAACAGACGGGATGGACTGGCTGTAAGAATCGGATATTTCACCTGTGTTGCAGGCTGCATCTGCGGACTGGTACCCGCCGTGTCAACGTTTTTCGGATTCCGTAACGAAATTCAAAGTGTTATCTATACTGTTTCGTTTTCATTCGACACCCTTTCCGCCCTCTTTCTTCTGCCGGTTTATGTCATCGGCATCCTTGCGGCGACCCACGCCGTCGGGTATCTGGAAGGCCATGCCGACGGACGGAACGGCTGGTTCTGGTTCTTTTTCAACGCCACGCTTGCGGCAATGACATGGGTAACCGTTGCCGTAACGCCCATTGAATTTCTCCTCGCATGGGAACTGATGGGAATGATGAGTTTCGCTCTTGTCGCTTTTGAGTATCATGCCCGTGAAACCATGCGGGCGGCATGGGTCTATCTGCTCGCCTGCCATGCGGGGGCGGCATTCCTGATCCTGATGTTCGTATATGGAGGTTCCGACAATGTTCCTCCCTCGTTCATGGCAGCCGTGATCGTCCTCGGCATGGCGGGTTTCGGACTCAAGATCGGGTTCCCGGTCCTGCACGTCTGGCTGCCGGAGGCACATCCTGCCGCACCGGCGCCCGTCTCAGCGGTAATGTCGGCATCCATGATCAATCTCGGTTTCTACGGCATTCTGCGAATGCTGATCAATTCCGACGGCCCGCTCGGCATTTTCGGCTGGGCTTTTCTCGTTCTCGGACTTATCGGAGCGCTCGGCGGTGTTCTTTTCGCTCTCGCCCAGCGTAATCTCAAACGTCTGCTTGCCTATTCCAGTGTGGAAAACATGGGAATCATCAGCATCGGCTTCGGACTCGGCTTTCTCGGAGTGGAACACGGCGACCATGTAATGGCGGTATTCGGCTGCGCGGGGGCGTTTCTGCACATGCTCAACCATGCGGTGCTCAAAGGCGCTCTGTTTCTCTGCGCGGGCTCGGTGCTCAGAGCAACCGGACTGCTCAACATGGACCGTCTCGGCGGACTGCTTAAACGGATGCCGTGGACGGGGTCGGTATTTGTCTTTTCCTCCCTCTCGATCAGCGGACTTCCGCCGTTCAACGGGTTTCTCGGCGAGTTTCTGATCTATATGGCGGCATTTGCCGGAATCATGACCCACCGCGGTGCAGTTTTCGCCGCCTCTGTTTTAACAGTGATCGCGCTGGCCCTGATCGGCGGAATCGCAGCCGGGGTCTTCACCAAAGCGATCGGCGCGGTCTTCCTCGGTGAACCGAGGTCGGAAAACGCGGCAAACGCAAAACCGCTCTCTTCCGTCATGCAGTTTCCGCTGGTCCTCCTGCTGCTTGCGACAGTCGGCATGACCGCCGGGGCTCCGTTCCTCTGCAGAGCATTCACACCGCTGATCCAGCACTTTTCCGGTTTTCCTCCGGACACCGTGATGACGGAGATGTTCCGTCTTTCCGAATACATCTTCCAGATTGCGCTCTTTTCCGGAATCGTCCTGCTTTTCTTTGCCGTTCTCATCATTTACCGCCTGACGCTCCCGAACGGACGCAAACAGGAAGTACGCGGGACCTGGGACTGCGGATTCGCCGAACCGACTCCCCGGATGGAGTATACCGGAACCGCGTTTGTCCAACCGCTGGTCGATCTCTTCGCCGGGTTCCTGCGACCGAAAAAAAGACTGCATCGTCCTGACGGGCTTTTCCCGGCACACGCCGAAATCGCTGTCTCGACTGAAGATCTTGCAGAACGCGGACTTTGGCGTCCGCTCTTTTCGTTCACCGGGAAACTGGCAGACCGTTTCCATCATCTTCAATCCGGTTACCTGCATTTGTATATTTTGGTCATGGTGCTTGCCCTGCTGACCATGCTGGCATGGGGGTTCCTCTTTGAACCGGAACCGGAGCCGGTCGTCTCGCCGCAGAACAGCGCGCAGATCGTGAAGGTGAAATAATGCCGGAATACGTTTACTTCAATGACTTCATCTGGGCGGCGGCGCTCGTCCTGTCCCTGGCTCTGAGTCCGCTCCTGCCGGGAATCATCAACAAGGTCAAGGCGTTTTTCGCCGGACGCAGAGGTCCGCGTCTGCTTCAGCTCTATTACGACATGGCGAAACTGCTCCGCAAAGAAAGCGTATACAGTTCCACTTCCGGCGGACTCGTCCGTCTGTCTCCGCTCTGCAATCTGGCGGCACTGTTCAGCGCGATGCTGTTTCTGCCCTATGCGTTCTGCAACTCCCCGCTCTCGTTCGGGGGAGATGTCCTGCTGTTTCTTTATCTGTTGGGTTTCGCCCGCGTCGCAACCGTGCTTGGCGCGCTTGATACGGGTTCCAGTTTTGAGGGAATGGGCGCCAGCCGGGAAATTCAGTTCTCCGCCCTTGCCGAAGTGGTGTTCCTCTGCATCGTGGTGTTTTTCATCATGCTGACCGGTTCCGTTTCCCTCAGCAGAATGCTTAACAGCACCGGCTCCGCCGCCTGGAGTATCAGCGGAACGTCAATCCTGCTGACGGCGGGAGCAATCTTCATTGTAATGCTCTCCGAAACCTGCCGCGTTCCGTTCGACGATCCGGAAACTCATCTGGAGCTGACGATGATCCATGAAGCCATGATTCTTGATCACGGCGGTCCCGACCTTGCACTGATTCATTACGGCGCAGCGGTGAAACTCTGGCTGTTGGCCACATTCTTTATTACAGCGCTCCTGCCCGCAGGACTTTTCGTCGGGCTCAACGGCGCTCTGATCTATTTTGCCGCAATCTTTGCAACGGCGGTCATTATCGGGATCGTGGAATCCGTAATGGCGCGTTTCCGCTTCCTTAAAGTGCCGCAAATGCTCATGGCGGCTCTCTGCCTTGCCGTGATCGCCATCGTTCTGCTGCTGATATTTGAAGGGACCATACAATGACGGAACTGACGGAAATCCTGTTTGCGGCGATCCTCGCGGTGGATCTGCTCCTGGTGGCGTCAAGCCGGCTGCTGCACTGCATCCGGCTGGTGGCGGTGCAAGGGCTCCTGCTGGGATTTCTTCCGCTCGTAATATGGAACTGGCACGATGCACCGCCCCACACGGAGCTGATTCTCATGGCGGCGGTCAATATCGGAATCAAATGTATTGCGCTTCCGTACCTGCTGGCGCGGACAATGCGGTCGGCGCACGTCTGCCGCGAACTGGAACCGATGATCGGCTACTCTTTCTCAATTCTGATTGCCCTGCTGATCGCCGGCGGGTCTTTCCTTGTCTGCCGACGCATTGATCTGGCGGATCTGGCGGTATCCCCGCTGTCTGCTCCGGTGGCGTTCTCAACGATCCTGATCGGTCTCTTCATCATCGTGGCACGACGCAAAGCGATCACACAGGCAATCGGCTTTCTGGTCTTTGAAAACGGAATTGCAATCTTCGGAACCGGAATGGCGCTGGAATACGGATTCGTTGTCGAACTCGGTATCCTGCTTGATATTTTCGTGCTGGTGTTCGTCATGGGAATCGCCGTTTTCCAGATCAGCCGCGAATTCGACCATATCGATTCCGACCGTCTCAACAAACTCGACGACTGGCACGGCGCCGAAGAAGCAACCGACCCCGCGGAGGATACCGACTTATGATTCTGCTCCTGTTGATTCTCATTCCGCTTACGGCGGCTTTTGCCGCGTGGTTCGCGGGCAGCCGCACATGGCTGATCCGCTCCATTCTGCTCCTGACCGCGCTTTCCCATACGGTCCTGACCATCTGCGCCATCTGCAGCCAGAGTCCGGCATCTTTTTTCTGGCGCGGACAGGAATGGATCGGGATTGACATCGGACTCGATGACGCCGGAACGATTTTTCTTCTTATCACTTCACTGCTGTTTCTGTTTGTGAGTCTCCACACTCTGATGTGGCTTCCCGCGGACCGGGCGGCGGAAGGTCATACGCACAAGCCCGCAGGATTCCAGCGGGACTCGGTGTTCATCCCCTGTATGCTCGCGTTTCTTTCCACCATGACACTGGTCATCACCGCCCGCAATTTCGGGCTTCTCTGGGTTGCAGTCGAAGCGACAACACTGGTCAGCGCTCCGCTGATCTGTTTTCACCGCTCCGACCGCTCTCTGGAGGCGATGTGGAAATACCTGCTGATCTGCTCGGTCGGCATCGGACTCGCCCTGTTCGGAACGATGCTGATGGCGGTCGCCGCAGAATCCGCCGGACACATCGGAATGAATATGACCGAACTTGCCAAACACTCGGATTCTTTCCATACGGGATGGTTCAAGGCGGCGTTCATCTTCATCCTTGCAGGCTACGGCACGAAAATGGGCCTTGCCCCTTTCCATACCTGGCTGCCCGACGCGCACAGCGAAGCACCCGGCACGATTTCCGCCCTGCTCTCCGGATCGCTCCTGAACTGTTCGTTTCTCGGAATTATCCGTTTCTGCCAGATTACGCCGGAAGAGCTGAAACCGTTCTGCAGCAACCTGCTGATTGCTCTCGGCTTCCTTTCCCTGATCGTCGCGGCATTCTTCATCATCCGGCAGAGCGATTTCAAACGAATGCTCGCATATTCCAGCGTGGAACACATGGGACTCGCCGCCCTCCTGTGGGGCAGCGGACTGGAAAGCGTCAGTTTTCTGCATCTCTGCGGTCATTCGGTCCTCAAGATGGCGCTGTTTCTGCTGGCAGGCAACATTCTCCTGGCCTACGGAACACGTTCAGTGGCAGCTGTCGGCGGCATGTTCGGCAGGATTCCGCGCAACGCCGTTCTGTGGATAACGGCAATCCTGCTGATCTGCGGAACACCGCCCTCTCCGCTGTTCGTCACGGAATACCTGCTGGTGCGGGAATCCGGTTTTTTGTTCGGAGCGGTCGTGCTTCTGCTGCTTTTCGCCGTCTTTGCGGGAATGTCGATGGCATGCCTGAAAATGTGCATGGGAAATCCGCAGGATTCCGTCACAGAGCCGGAACGCACGACGGCGGCGGAACGGCTTTGGGTCATTCCTGCCGCTGCCGTCATCATCGCGCTGGCGGCTGGAACTTTTCTGACATTCATTCTCAATCAGGGGGAACTGTGATATGGAATCCTCATTTTTGAAGTTGAACAATCCCGGCTCCGCGCCGATGAACACTCTGCCGTGTCTGCCGTTCCCGGAATTCCGCCGGACGGTGATTGATGCAATACGGAACAACGGATGGCACGTTTCGTCATTTTTCGCCATGCCGGAACAGAATGACGGCTTTCGTCTGATCACCATTTTGACGGACGACAGTGATCCGTCAATCCGTCTTTCCTCCACACGGGTTGAAAAATCCTATGCATCCCTGACCTGCGACTGCGCACAATTTCACTGGTTTGAACGGGAAATCCACGAACAGGCCGGCATTGTCCCGGAAGGGCATCCCTGGCTGAAACCGATCCGCTTCACAGCGGGAAATGACGGAAATCATCCCGGAGTGACGGATTATTTTACGCTTCATGGCTCTGCTGCCCATGAAGTCGCTGTAGGGCCCGTTCATGCCGGAGTCATCGAACCCGGACACTTCCGTTTTCAGTGCATGGGAGAAGACGTATATTCTCTGGAAATTTCACTGGGTTATCAGCACCGGGGTATCGAAAACATGCTCCGGGGCGGTCCCGGCAAACGGACTCTGCATGTTATGGAAACCGCCGCCGGAGACACTTCCACCTCGTCCGCCGCCGCATACTGCCAGATTCTGGAAGCGTTGGATCCCGCAAGCCGGGTATCCGACCGGGCGCAGGCGATCCGGGCGATTGCCTGGGAACTGGAGCGAATCGCCAATCATACCGGAGACCTCGGCGCACTGGCGGGCGACGTTGCCTACCTGCCGACCGCTTCCTACTGCGGACGCATCCGCGGCGAATTTCTCAACATGACCGCCACGATCTGCGGGAACAGGTTTGGACGCGGAATCATCGTTCCCGGCGGAATCGGTTTTGACTTGGAACCGGAACGGATTCAGCGGCTCTGCGACTGGTTGGACCGCGTCACCCCGGAACTCAATAATGCACTCGGCCTGATGTTTGACGCGCCGTCCGTTCTGGACCGTCTGGAAAATACCGGAACCGTCACCAATAAAACAGCGCGGGAGATCGGACTCGTCGGCGTTGCCGCACGCGCGGCAGGAATCCGCCGCGACATCCGCAAAGATCATCCTTACGGATGGTACCGCAATGCCGCTCCGGCGGTCTGCTGCACAGGATCCGGCGATGTATTCGCCCGCGCGGAGATCCGCCGGCGCGAACTGCGGGAATCGCTCCGCTTCGTCCGGGAATTGCTTCCCGCTCTTCCCGATGCGGCTCCCGGAACCCTGCCGGGAAAAAGAATGCCGGACACCATCGCCGTCTCTCTTGTGGAAGCCTGGCGCGGCGAGCTCTGCCATGCTGCCGTAACCGGAGCGGACGGGTCATTCGCCGCCTACAAGATCGTCGATCCCTCGTTCCACAACTGGTTCGGTCTGGCAATGGCTTTGCGCGGCGAGCAGATTTCCAATTTCCCGATCTGCAACAAAAGTTTCAATCTGTCCTACTGCGGACATGACCTGTAAGGAGAGCTGTTCCATGCTGAAAACGTTGAAAGCCAGGCTGACACAGGGATACCGGACCAATAAATTCCCATACGCCGCTCCGCAGATGCCGGACCGTTTTGCAGGACTTCCGGAAATCGCGTCCGCCGCCTGTCCGACCGATTGCCGACGCTGTGCGGAAGCCTGTCCGACTGACGCCATTGTCCGTTCCGGAGACTCCGTTTCGCTGGACATGGGCAAATGTCTCTTCTGTTCCAAATGTGCGGCTGCATGCCCGGCGGGAACGATCACGTTCACCGGACAGCACGACCTTGCCGCGTTCCGCCGGGATGCTCTGATCCGGACCAAAGACTCCGGTTACGAATATGAATTACAGCCCAATAAGCAGATTGCCGATCTCTGCGGACGCTCCCTGAAAATCCGTCAGGTCTCCGCCGGAGGCTGTGCCGCTTGCGAACTTGATTTCAATGTGCTGAATACTCTTGCCTGGGATATGGGACGTTTCAGCATTCAGGTTGTCGCTTCACCGCGTCATGCGGACTGCATTCTGGTAACGGGTCCCGTCAGCAGGAACATGCTGCTGGCTTTGAAAAAGACTTATGACGCCGTGCCGAAGCCGTCGTTCGTAATCGCATGCGGCGCCTGTGCGGTTTCCGGCGGACTCTATGCGGACAATCCGGAAACCTGCGGCGGCGTGGAAGAGATCCTGAAACCCGACCTTTACGTTCCGGGCTGCCCGCCGCATCCGGCAACGCTTCTGGAAGCGCTGATCCGTTTTCTCGGACGCAAACTGCGCTGACCGTTTCCCCCTGATATGAAAAGAGCGTCCCGTCTCCGGTCCGCTCTTCTTCAACTGACTGATGCTTGTCCGTTTCAGCCTTTGACGATCTCCGTACCGATACCCCTGTCCGTGAAAATTTCCAGGAGCAGGGAATGGGGAACACGTCCGTCGATCATCTGCACTTCACGGGTCCCCGCTTCGAGCGCGGCAACCGAACTGCGGATCTTCGGAAGCATTCCGCCGGAAAGAACTCCTTCGGCGATCAGCGGCTCCACTTCCGATGTTTTGATCGAAGAAATCAACGATTTTTCGTCTTTCGGATCGCGGAGAATTCCGGGGACATCGCTCAGGAATATCAGCTTGCGCGCCTTGAGAGTGCGTGCAATATCACACGCCGCCATATCGGCGTTGATGTTGTACACCTGACCGTAAAAGTCGGCTGCAAGCGGAGCGATCACCGGAATAAAACCGTAATTCAGAGCATCGCGGATCGGCGCGACGTCCACGGCTACAACCTTGCCGACAAATCCGATGTCAAGCTCCTCCCCGGTCTCTTTGTCACGGGAAGTCAGCCGCTCTGCGCGGAGCATCTTCTTGCCGGAGATCTGGCAGCCTTTTCCGCCCGCTTCCAGGATCCCGTTGACCAGCAGACGGTTCGTGTTGTTGTGAAGAACGTCGTCAACCACGGCGATCGTCTTTTCGCAGGTCACGCGCAGTCCGTTGATGAATTTCGTTTCGATATTGAGTTCTTTCAGCCGCGCGGTAATGGCTTTTCCGCCGCCGTGGACCACAACCGGTTTCATGCCGGTCGCCTCCAGCAGAACGATGTCGCGCATCGTCCGCCGGATCAGGTCGGGATCCTCCATCGCACTGCCGCCGAATTTGATGACGATCAGGTCGTCACGGAATTTCTGAATGTAGGGAAGCGCTTCGGTCAACACTTCCGCCCGTTCCATTGCATGATTCATTTTATCTGTCCTCCGAATCAGGTATGATAATCCGCATTGATCTTTACATATTCATAGGAAACATCGGAGGTCCAGACCGTGAACGTCCCGTGTCCCTCACCGAGATCCAGCTTGATGGTGAATTCGCCGCGCTTCATCACCTGCGCCAGTTCCGTTTCCGGCGTTCCGGCATCCATTCCGTTGCGGACGACCGGCATTTCATCGTAATCCAGAGAAACGTTCTCTGCGGAAAAGTTCGCGCCGGAACGTCCCGCCGCGGCGAGAACGCGTCCCCAATTCGGATCGCAGCCGAACCATGCGGTCTTGCAGAGCAGCGAGTTGGCTACGGTGCGGGCGCACATTTCAGCGTCATGGGAGGTTGCGGCGCCCCGAACCTCGACGCTGACGAACTTCGTCGCCCCTTCACCGTCCATCGCAATCGCTCTTGCAAGATGCTGGGCAACCATCGTCAGAGCCACTTTGAAATGCTCCGCTTCCGGGGAACCGTTCCGGATCTCAACGCCGGACGCACCGTTCGCCATCACAACGACCGTGTCGTTTGTGCTCATATCGCCATCAACAGTGACTTTGTTGAAGGAGTCATCGACGATTTCACCGAGCATGGAACCGAGCAGTTCGTTGGAAATTGCGCAGTCGGTTGTGATATAGCAGAGCATGGTCGCATGAGGTACGGTCATTTTAGGAGCGATCATTCCTGCGCCCTTGCACATTCCCCCGATCGTGACTTTGCGGTTCCCGGCACCAAAAGAGAGCGCAATCTCTTTCGGTTTGGTATCGGTGGTCATGATGGCTTCCGCGGCTTCCGCGCCGCCGTCGGAACGGAGGGCCTTCGCCGCCATGACGATCCCTTTTTCAATCTTATCCATCGGCAGCTGGTTGCCGATCCGCCCCGTGGAGGAAACCATCACCATTTCCGGAGCAATATTCAGTTCGCGCGCGGTCAGTTCCGCCATTTTTTCAGCATTGCCGTACCCTTCGATCCCCGTGCAGGCATTTGCCACGCCGCTGTTGATGACGACCGCCTGAATCTTCTTCTGCTTCAGAACGCGTTCCTTGCAGAGCTGAACGGGAGCCGCCGGAAAGAGATTGGACGTGAAAGTGCCCGAAAAGCTGCAAGGCGTTTCGGAGCGGAGCAGTGCCATGTCGGGAGCCTGACTGCGTTTGAGCCCGGCACAAACGCCCGCCGCCTGAAATCCCATCGGAGAAGTCACACCGCCGTTTTCAATGAAATCCATGTTCATTTTTCTGTTTCAACCTTATGTTAATTGAATAGGTTTCTCTGTTTTGGATGCCAGTTCCGGCGAGGAACCGCCCTCCGCCGCAACGGATATCGCGATCCCGCCTCTCGGACGGAATACGCCCTCCACGCGCATCCAGCGCGGAGAAAGCAGTTTCACAAGATCGGTCAGAATCTGATTGACCGCTTCTTCATGAAATGTATTATGGTTCCGGTAAGAAAACAAGTAGAGTTTTAAAGATTTGCTTTCCACGCAGCGTTTATCCGCAATATACCGCACTTTGATGTGCCCGAAATCGGGCTGTCCGGTAACGGGGCAAAGACTGGTGAACTCCGGGCAGTCAAATTCGATGACATAATCGTTTCCGGGGAATTTATTGTCGAACGCCTCCAGTTTTGCTTTTTCCGGGGAATCCGGGTAATCTTTATGGTTCCGGTTCAGAAGGGTAAGTCCCTGATGGACGGCGTTTTTCGATGTTTCGGCGTTTTTTTTCTCTTTTTTCATAAAAAATCCGTATTTATTGTTCTGTTTTTTAAAAAACTTCTGCAACTTTCACTTGAAGAGAACGGAAGTCAGCAATATATTAGCTTATATTTTCAGAAATGCCACTGTCATTTCCGGAAGAAATGAAGAAATCTTTTAAAAAATATGCAAAAAGTAAGGAGAGAACATGAAATTCTGGAAAACAATCATGGTTGCAGCCGCCGTTCTTTGCGTCGTTGGAACCGTCACCCCTGCGATGGCGGCCGAAGGCAAGGAAGTGGACTCCTATATGGAGAACATCACCCGGAAACTGGGACGCGGCATCGTCAATGTCGGCTTCGGAGCCTTGGAGCTTCCGCTGAAGATGTACGAAGTCAACTTTGAAGAGGGCGGACTCGCAGCGTGCACCTACGGCGTGCTCTACGGCGTCTACAACGTCATCAAACGCGAAATCGTCGGCGTGGTCGATATCGTCACTTTCCCGGTCCCGCTGCCCGGCTGCATGCCCGATGAGCGCGAAGCCGGTTGGGGATATGGCCCGATCATGCGCCCCGAATGGATCATCACACCGGATAAGAACGCTTACAATTTCGTTTATCCGAATTCGGCGATCCTGAACTGACGCGGTTCCAGCCAGGATTTCCGCCGCCGGACGAACAATAACGGTTCGTCCGGTTTCGTTTCTGTAACAAACCAGCCTGAGGGGGTCCCATGTTCGGCAATCCATCCAGCAAAATCAAAGTCGGAGTCGTCGGTGTCGGCGTGCTCGGCAGATACCATACGAAAATTTACAGTGAATCCGCAAACGCGGAACTTGTGGGTGTTTACGATGTAAACCCCAAAGCCGCGGAAGCCGTCGCCAAAGAGTTCGGTACAAAGGCGTTCGCCACGATCCGGGAACTCGCAGAACAGTGCGAGGCTCTCAGCGTCGCCGTTCCCGCAACCGGACACCATGCCGCCGCGATGGAACTTATGGCAATGAACAAACACATCCTCATGGAAAAGCCGATCGCCGCAACCGTTGCCGAAGCGGAGGAAATGGTGAAAGTCGCGGAAGAACGCGGACTCGTTTTCGGAGTCGGCCATGTGGAACGCTTCAATCCGGCAATGGATTATCTGGAAAAACACCACTCGAACACGCTGTTCATCGAAGCACACCGGCTGGCGAAATATCCGCCGCCGCGTCCCGGACTGCACCGGCGGGGAACGGAAGTCAGCGTCGTGCTCGACCTGATGATCCATGATCTTGACCTCATTCTGACGATGGTGGGCACTCCCGTCGAACGCATCGACGCAGTCGGAATTCCCGTCCTCAGCAAAACGGAAGACATCGCAAACGTCCGAATCAAATTCGCCAACGGAGCAGTCGCCAACGTCACGGCAAGCCGCATGAGCCCGGACCCCATGCGCAAATTCCGCGTATTTCAGACGGATTCCTACATTTCAATGGACTACGCCAGCCACAGCGGAAAAATCTACCGGCGCGGACTGATCGGCGTTTCCAAGAAACAGATCGACCTCTGCGAGAAAAACGCTCTCGCCGCCGAACTGGAAAACTTCATCGCCTGCGTCGCCGCCACCAAAGCCAACGGAGGAACCGTGGTCAAACCGCGCGTTTCCGGTCAGGACGGATTGAACGCTCTTGCGCTTGCCGTGCGGATCACCGATGAAATCTCTTCTTACAACAACAAATACGGACTCTATAAGCTGCGGAAGCCCTGAGATGAAAATCCGGGCATGTTCCAAGATCAATCTCTATCTGCGGGTCTGCGGAACGCGGTCAAACGGTTATCACGAAATCGAAACGCTGTTTCTGCCGTTGGATACGCCCGCGGATGAGATCAACATCACATTCCGGGACGATGAACGCGGAGAAATCGAAGTCTCTTCCGACGCCGCGATCCCGACGGGACGCGACAACCTCTGCGGCAAAGCGGCGGAAGCGGTCTGCGGAGCGTTGAAGATCCGTCCATCGCTTTCCATCCATATCCGCAAACGAATCCCCATCGCGGCGGGAATGGGCGGCGGAAGTTCCGACGCCGCCGCCGTCATACGCGCAGTGCAGTCCCGTTACGGCTCTCTGCCGGACCATGGAGCCGCTGCCGCGCTGGCATGCGGAGCGGATGTGCCGTTCTTTCTGAATCCGGTTCCCTGTATCGGCCGCGGACTCGGAGAGCAGCTGACCCCGCTTGCGGTCTTTCCCCCGCCTCCGGTCCTGATCCTGCCGATGCCGTTTCCAGTTTCAACGCCGTGGTCTTACCGCCACATCGTCCATACGGATGACAACCGCCCGATCGACGCTCTGATTGACGCGCTTCAGGTCTGCGACTATGAACGTGCGGGCAGATTCCTGCGCAACGACCTTGCCGTTGCCGCCTGGCGGAAATTTCCATATCTGACCCTCGCGGCGGAACGGCTGAAATCCCTCGGCGCACTGGGAGTTCAGATTACCGGAAGCGGACCGACTCTTTTCGCTCTGTTCGCAGACTCTGCTGCGCGGGACCGGGCGGAACAGGAGCTGAAAAACCGATGAAACGAACCGCGGCAAAACTCCTCCTGTTTCTGTCCGGAGCAGTCTTTGCCGGGGTGGTGATGCCGACACACGGGGGAATTCCTCATTTTCTCTATTTCTTCTGCTCCTATCTTCTGATAACGATTCCGTTGGCTTATCCGGCATTCTGCGGAAAATGGAGTGACTATGTTCCCGTTCTGCTGTATCCGCTGGGCTACGCCCTTATTCTTGCCGTTCTGCTGTTATTCGGAACACCGGTAATCGGCGGAATGGAAGGTTTAGCCCCCATGATGCTCAAGATAACAATATGCTGCACCTTTCCTCCGGTTATGCTGGCAGTGACCTCCTGTTCGATCCGCCTGAAACGGAAATTCCGGATTTGCATTCCACTCCTGACGGCACTGGTCAGCATCCCATTCTGTTATTCGGTTGCATTGCAGGAGCGTCCGGAACATTTCCAGTTCGGGATCATGATTATTCTGCCGATCTTCATCCTGATCCCTCTTGATCTGCTCATGCTGATCAGGATTCTGGCATCGTCCGCCAAAAAAATACAGTCGGATTCTCCTGCGGATTGAGCCGTCCCGAAACACCCCCGGCCGGAGTCTGAAGTAACAAACCGAATTGCCCCTGTTCTCACAATTCAGCTTCTCCATCCCGTATTATAACAGATTTTATAAAATTTATTTAGAATCACAATACGGGATTATAAAAAATTCTTTTTCCTTTTCTCTTGATTTCTTTCAGTTGCAGATATATTTAAAAAGAAAATAAAAGAGAACAACATTAATAACACAATACGAGACTATGAAAACAAAAGTACTGGACAAGATGTTCCGGGTTCTGGAATGTGCTGTAACCCATTCCCCGAAACCGGTCCTGCTTCCGGAACTGGTTTCCATTTCCGGACTCAATAAACAGACCTGTGCGCGGCTGGTAGCCGATCTGGTCGAACTCGGCTATCTGGAACACGCCGGGCCGCGGAAAGGATTCCGGGCGGGAATACGCGCATTCGCATTCGGCAAACAGGTCCGCTACGAACCGGATCTCCGGCAGATTGCCGCGCCGTATGTCAAAAAAGCCGCCGAACGGCTCGAAACATTCATCACATTTTCCCTGATGTACAACGGACAGCGCTACAATCTGCTTGAGTGCAACGGCTGTCCGTCGCTTTCCATCGACCTCCGCCCGCTGGGAAACAACGATCTCGCATTCACCGCTTCGGGGCACGTCTTTCTCGCCTGCATGGCACCCGCGGAACGGGAAGAACTGTTCCGCCGCCATTCGGAGATACTCTCTGTGACCTCGTTCATGCACAGAGTTTTCGGAGACGCGGAAAGCAGAAACCGCTATTTTAATGAAGTCCGCAGCAATGGATACGTTTCCCTTGTCACAGAGATGTGGGGCATCACCGCGGTCCCGATTTTTCTGGACGGGATATGTATTGCGGCTTTCGCCTCCGCCCGTCCGTTCAATCTCGTCACTCAGGAAAAACAGCGTTTCGATGTGGAATTTCTTACGGTCTACGGACGTGAAATCTCCCGGAAATACGCTCTCAACCATATAAAATAGGAATCCATTCCGCCATGATGCCGATAAAACCGTTTTTCGCTTACCGTTCATTCCGCAAAGAACTGCATACCGTCAAGCGTTTCTATGATGCAGGAATCCGCCAGTTCTGCGTGTTTCCATCCAATACCACCAATTCGCTCGGTCAACCCTATGTTGATTATCCGCCGAACTGGCTTTATTTCGACGCCTGCGAATTCGGACACGCCGACCGGCAGATCGACGATATCCTCTCCGTTGCTCCGGAAGCGGAACTGCTTTGCATGATCGACCTCAATTCCCCGAACTGGCTGATCCGTCAGCTGATGGGGACTCTCGCCGACAGCACAATGGGACTCAGCGATGCGCTCACCACGGAACGCTGGCGCAAAGAAACTCTGAACTATATGCGGGCACTCATCACACACCTCGAAACCGCTTATCCCGGACGAATCAAGGGTTATATTCTCGCCTGTGGAATGACGGATGAATGGATGGATTATTCCAAAGGGCGCGAACTGGCGGGCAAGCTGGACGCATACCGCCAATGGAGCCGCGAACACGGATTCGGGGAACCGGATTCCATCCCGACGCTCAGCCGGCGGTTCCGCTCCGATCCGCCGCTGCATCTGCGCGATCCGGAAACCGATGCCGGCGCCCTGCGTTACTGGCGTTTCATCAGCGAATGCATTGCAGACGGAATCGGCCTTTTCGCGCGGGAAGCGCGGACGCTTATTCCGCGCGCAACCGCCCTCGGCGCATTTTTCGGCTATATCCTGCAGCTGACCGGAGAACGGCTGGTGCAGTGCGGACATCTCGCATACGAAAAGGTGTACGCTTCCCCGGATCTTGACTTTTTCATCAGTCCCGGCTGTTACTATGACAGGGAAATGGGCGGCGGCTCCGGATTTATGAGTCCGAACGGAACTCTTCATCTGTTCGGTAAAAACTATTTTCACGAGATCGACCACGGAACCAGCACTGCGAACTATCAGCTGACTCCGCATGTCCGTCTGAAATGGATGCATGGATGGCCCGATGAAAAAGCCGATATTGCAGGCAACCGGCGGGAGTTCTGCCGTTCGCTGTTCCACGGAGCATCGCTCTGGTGGTTCGATATGTGGGGCGGTTATTATGATTCCCAAAAACTGGTCGATGAAATCGGCGAATTCAAACGGATCAGTGACCGTCTGGCATCTCCGGAGCGCGAACCGGAAGCCGAAATCGCTGTAATCGTCGATCCGGAAAGCACCTATTACATCAATGACGAACACAGGGAAACCATTGCACACAAGCTCAACCCCCAGCTGATCGTCTCCTGCAACCGGATCGGAACTCCGTACCGGGTCTTTTCCTTCCGGGATATTCCGCGAATCCCTGATCTGTCCCGCTTCAGGCTGATCATCTTCTCCGGCCTGTTTGAGCTCACTCCGGAAAAAGAAGCGATTCTGCATAAGCATATTCTGAAAAACGGACGGACCGTCATCTGGACCTATGGCGCGGCACTGTTTGACGGTCTCCGCAAAACCCCGGAACGCATGAAAGAACTCACCGGAATTCCTTTCGGAACATCATCCGTCACCGCAGTGGAAATGCCGGACTGGCACAGTCTCTTTATTCCGGAATCGGACCTGCTGACACCGGAACTGCTGCAAAGCTGCGCCCGGAATGCCGGAGTGCATCTCTACACCGATATGCAGTGCCCGGTATGGGCGGCACACGATCTGCTGATGGTGCATACAACCGAAAGCGGAAAACGGACAATCCGCCTCAACCATCCGGCGAAAGTCCGTATTCTTCTGGGCAATCCGGTCCCGGAACAGAAAACGATGGAATTCGAGTATGAATTTTCCGGACCGGAAACCATTCTTGCGGAACTGCTGGAAGAATAGAAATAAGAACGTCACTCCTGTGGCGTTCTGCGGATGATCACTTCTCCGATATGGTGATTGCGGATCGTTTCCACCTGCATGGAAACATGATGCTCCGGCAGGTCAAGGACGGTCCCGGATTCGGGAACGCCGCCGGAACGCGCGAGCAGAAAGCCGCCGAGCGTATCATACCGGGTCTCTCCGGGAAGCGCAAGATGAAGCTCCCGTTTCAAACGGGAAAGCCGGACGGAACCATCCGCACGCCAGACATTCTCCGCGATCTGCTCCAATTTGTTGCGGCACGACGGCGGGTCGTCACCCAAAGAACCGACGATCTCCGCCACCAGGTCGCCATCCGTCACAATCCCCGCAGTTCCGCCGAATTCATCAAGCAGTACCGCCATCCCGATCCGGTCGGCTTTCATATTGCGGAACAGCCGGTCCGCGCGGATTGTCTCCGGCACCAGGTAAACGGGCTTCATGATCTCGCTCAGCGGCGGCGGGGTCCCGTTTTTCATGCGGAGCGTGAAATAATCACGGAGATGCACCACGCCGACAATATTATCAATATCCTCCCGGTAAACGGGAATCCGGGAATAATGGACATTCAGAAAAACGGCTTCGATCTTTTCCGGCGGGTCGTTCTCTCCGACTGCGGTAATCCCGGTCCGGTGCGTCATGATCTCGGCAGCAGTACGGGAACTGAATGTAAAAACATTTTCCAGCAGCTCTTTCTTATCCTCCGGAATCACACCCTGTTCGCGCCCGATCTCCAGCAAAGCGCGGATATCCTCTTCGGTAACACCGTCCGAAACAACCGCTTTCCGTCCGAACAGCCGCATGCAGGATTCCACGGAAATATTCAGAAACGAAACAAACGGTCTGGCAACCGCGGCAAGCAGATTGATCGGCAAAGCGACATGATACGCCATAAACTCCGTATAACGCAATCCGATCTGCTTGGGGATCAGTTCCCCGAACACCAGTGAAACATACGAAAGCAGCAGAGTGATCAGCACAACCACCGCTTTATCCAGCGCTCCGTGCGCCAGAAACGTAACGCCGAGACTCTCCAGCCAGTCGGTCAACGGATCAGAAAACGAATTTGCGGCAAACGCGCTGGCGAGAAAACCGGCAAGCGTCACACCGATCTGAACGGTCGCTAAAAAACGCCCGGAATCATCCGTCAACGCTTTCAGCGCCCGTGCCCGAATGCCTCCCCGCGCAAGCAGACGCCTCAGCGCGGTCTGTTTCAATGAGATCAAAGCGACTTCCGACGATGCAAAAAACGCATTCAGCCCGATCAGAATCAACAACAACAGAATCTGAGCAAATAAATTATCGTTGTCCGGCAAAATAACTCCCTTCAGCCGACATTTTCCCCGGCGGATGAATACAATATAATCCGGAATATAAAAAAGTCAAATTTTCTCCGCAAAGAAATGCCGCTCCGCCTCATATCGCGGAAATTTTCCACAAATGACCGAGCAGCTCTTGTGCTTCGTTCTTTTCAATGTTTCCCGGTAATTATTCCACCAGGAAAACCGCGGCGTCATTGCCGGCGATCCGCAGAGTTCCGGAACTCCATTCCCCGTTCCAGGTCTGAACGACTTTGCCGTTCACGGCCACCGGACAGACAGCCTCTTCCGGTTCATAATTGACCGCGACGCAGACCGTACGGCCATCTTCCAACGCATGTTCCGTGATCCCGACACCCGGCAGAAGTTTCGTTGCCGTCCGCTTGATCCCGATACGATCCGCCGCCTCGCGGTAAAGCAGGTAAAGCGGATTCAGCGCTTCGCCATGGAAACAGCCGGGCATCTCCGCAACCGACATCTTTTCAACGGCGAGATTCACAAAAAAGATCCGGCCTCTGCCATAATCCGCAACGGTCATCACCGGATTGCCGTCCGTATCCGCGGCAAGCACTTCGGCGCGTTCGGCAACCACCAGAGAGCGGAACGCACTGACTCCGCGCATCGTCTGTTCCGGATGCGATTTCAACGAAAATTCCAGATTGCACGCTTCGCGGTAACGGGCGTCAACCTCCACACCGGTAACTTCCCGGAACGTGGAAAGATAACCGGAACCTTCCACGGAAACAAGCAGATCCGCCCCGGCGCGGACTTTCTCAAGCACTGCCAGCCAGGTCTTGCGGGAATAGGCCTGCGAGGAACCAACCGACGGAAGCAGGTAGAAATCCGATTCCGGCAGTTCCTGTTCCCCTCCGGCAAACCGGATATCAAATCCTGCCTGACGGGAAAGGAGAAACGCACCGAACGCGTTGATCCAGCCGTTCTCCTTTTCTGAAATCAGACAGACCGCATCGACTCTGCGCGGCGGCAGCTCGAACGGAAGGCTCTTGCGGAATGCCGTAAAATCGCGCATCACTTCCGCCGTCCGTTTCGCAGAACGGTCCGTACGGAACAAGCCGAGTTCCCGTTCGATCGCGGTCCAGTCATACGGCGGATAATCAAAATGAGTCTGGTCAAACGCACACCACCAGAGGAATCCGGAAAGTCCGTTTGCCCAGGAGGAAAAGAGCGCCGCACGCAGATTCAGCGCCGCACGGTCTACGGAACAGACCATCGGACCAAGCGCCCCGGCTTCCTCCGGGAAGCACGGTTTTCCGGCAACGCCCTGATACAGAAGCGATTCCGCCGACGAATGCAGTTCGTTGCGCATGGTGTTGAACGGTTCATGATGACATTCCGGTGTAAACAGCGGATAGGGATGCGTCGTGAGAACATCCATCAGTTCGCCCTGCGTCTGAAGATTCTGGCTGTCGAACTGACTTGAACTGATGCTGTGCATTCCGGACACGACCGGGCGGACCGGATCCTCCAGACGGATCGCGGAGGCGATGGAATTCATCCACAACCACATTTCCGCAGGACCGGAAGTTTCTGCCATGCAGTTGCATTCATTGCCGAGGTCCCACGCGGCAATCGCCGGATGATCTTTCAACGCTTTGACAAAGCAACGCACAAAACGGACTTCCCACTGGATCGCTTCCGGGTCCGTAAGCACGTTTTTCGTCTCCAGCGCCGGCGGAACAAAAAGGCGCCCGCTCATCCATCCGGTCAGCAGACCGACAATCAGTTTCTGTCCGTTTTTTTCCGCGGCGTCGCAGAGAAACCGGAAACGTTCCATCATTTCCATATCCATACAGGCGGGATTCTGAAGCGGCCCGCCGTTCTGCCCGAACTCCTGCCTGCTGCCGCAGCCGCCGTAAAAACGGGTCAGCGGCTGAAAATCGGGCCAGAGCGGAAACACGCGCAGAACATTCATATTATGTGCGGCAAGCAATTCCAGATCCCGTTCCACATCCGCCGCGCTCCAGTTGCGCCACATGTAAATCCCGGCATGGGACGCCCAGTAGTTGCATCCGGTGAAAAAATCGTTTTTCTCAAAAATATTCATCGTTTCTCCTTTGTTTTTCTGTTCCGCATATAGTATATTCTGAAAAAAGAGCGATTGCAAGCGCCGGAAATGAGACAAAATGAAACAAGTATGAGTTCAGAATGTTGAAAAAAACGCAAAAAATCACGGTCCGGGAGATCGCCCGGCGGACCGGATACGCACACTGCACCGTGGCACGGGCTCTCTCGGATGCCGGAAATGTGGCGGTTGAAACCAGAAGCCGGATTCTCTCCGCCGCACGCGAACTCGGGTATATCGGAAAAAACAGAACTAATATCGCAGTCGTCGTTCCCGCATTCGGCAACGACGTCTGCTTTTACAACACCTCAATCATTCATGCTCTCTCCGCACAGCTGGACAGCGAAGAGTTCCAGTACGAACTGATCCCGGAAAACCATCTCCGTTCTTTCAACGAAAAAATCATCGACGGCGCGATTTCTCTCTGCTACACAGGAAAAACCGCACGCAGATGGTCGGAACTGAACCCGATCCCGCTGGTCTGCATCAACGATTTCAGCTATCATTCCGACCGCATCTACTCCGTCTGTTCCAACGACCGCATGGCGATGTCCGCCATCGTGACACACCTGCGCACGGCAGGACACTCCCGCGTTCTTTACATCGACCGGAAACCGATGGCGGGAAATCTCAACCACACCCGGCGGAAAGAGTGCTTCCGGGAACTCGCCGCACAGTCCGGCATCACACCCTTCCATGCCGGACTGTCGGACCGCTCCGACTGGGGCGCTTATCTCCGCAGGGAAAAACTGACCGCGATCATCTGCCCGTTTGAAATGACGGATCTGAGCCTGTTTGCCGATCTCCGGCGTCAGGGACTGCGTATCCCGCAGGACGTGGAACTGATCCACTGGCACATTCCGCATATCTCCGACACTCTGATGCCCGGTCAGTTCACGATCCGTCAGGATTTTCCCGCTCTTGCCCGCCGGGCGGTGGCGCTGCTCAAGGAACTCCTCGCCGGGAAATACCGCATCCAGGACGTTCTGGTCGATTACATCATCGGCGGATGACCGATATTTTTGCAACTATTTCCTGTTTTCTGTTGTCTTTTCCGGGAAACCATGTAAATTACCGGATTATGACAGGAGACAACGACAATGAACGGCGATATCATCATCCGAGGTGCTTCCGAGCACAATCTGAAAAATATTAACGTCAGAATTCCCCGCAACAGTCTGACGGTCGTCACCGGACTCAGCGGTTCCGGAAAATCCTCGCTTGCGTTCGACACACTTTATGCGGAAGGACAGCGGCGCTATGTGGAAAGCCTTTCCGCCTATGCGCGTCAGTTTCTCGACCGGATGCAGAAACCGAAAGTCGAACATATCGAAGGGCTTTCGCCCGCCATCGCCATCGAACAGCGTTCCGCCGGTTCAAATCCGCGCTCAACCGTCGCCACCGTGACGGAGATTTACGACTACCTGCGCCTGCTTTACGCGCACACCGGAATCCCGCACTGCCCGAAATGCGGCAAGGAACTCGCCGCTCAGTCCGCGGAAGCAATCTGCGAAAAAATCCTCGCGATCCCCGCCGGGAAAAAAATGATGATCCTCGCGCCGTACATCACCGGACGGAAAGGCGAACTGCGCGACGTGATCGACAAAATCCGGCGCGACGGTTTTGTCCGCGCCCGGATAGACGGTCATATCGTGGAACTGACCGACGAGATGAAGCCGCTTGCCAAGACGCTCCGGCATGACATAGAAGCGGTCGTGGACCGTCTGGTCACCGGATCGCTGGAACGGTCGCGGCTGAACGATTCCGTGGAAACCGCGCTCAAATGCGGCGGCGGGGAATTGATCGTCGTTCTCGAAGAGACCGCGCACGACAATACCCGTTCCTGGAAAGACGAACGCATCAGCGAACGGCTGGCATGTGTCGACTGCGGCGTCAGTTTCGGCAGTATGGAACCGCGCAATTTCTCGTTCAACAGTCCGTTCGGCGCCTGTCCGCACTGCAACGGACTCGGCTCCATGCTGGTGATGGACCCGAAACTGGCGGTCGATTACACGAAATCCCTGCGCAACGGCGCAATCCCCGGCTGGCGGCGCGGTCCCCGGCATCTCATCATGTACTACAATCATCTGCTCCGCTCCATCGCCGCACACCTCAACATGCCGGAGATGATGACGACGCCGTTCGGAAAACTGCCCGACGAGGTCCAGCATCTTCTGCTTTACGGAAGCGGAGAAACCCCGATCGACTTCAGCTATTATCTCCGCCACAAGAAATACAACATGGTAAAGCCGTTTGAAGGCATTCTTGCAAACATGCAGAAGCGGCAGGCGGAATCGGAAAGCGACTCCGTCCGGGAACGTCTGTCCGAATATATGACCCGTTGCGAATGCCCCGTCTGCCACGGCGCGCGCCTCAAGCCGGAAAGCCTCGCTGTCACGGTCGGAGGGCTTTCCATTGACAAATTCAACGCGCTCTCCGTGGAAAATGCACAGGCGTTCATCGCCGGACTGGAACTCGACGAGGAGCGCCGCGCAATCGCACACGACATCGTCAGGGAGATCCATTCGCGCCTCTCGTTCCTCGTGGACGTGGGGCTTCCGTACCTGACGCTCAACCGCGAAAGCGGAACGCTTTCCGGCGGGGAAGCACAGCGCATCCGGCTGGCGACTCAACTCGGCTGCGGACTGGTCGGCGTGCTCTACATCCTCGACGAACCGAGTATCGGACTCCATCAGCGGGATAACGACAAACTGCTCGCCACGCTCAAACGGCTCCGCAATATCGGCAACACGGTCATCGTGGTGGAGCATGACATGGACACCATCCGCGCCGCCGACTATGTGCTGGACCTCGGTCCGCGCGCCGGCGTGCACGGCGGCGAAATCGTTGCCGCGGGAAAGCCGGATGAAATCGCCGGAACCAAAGGCTCCCTGACAGGACAGTATCTCTCCGGCGAACTCAAGATCCAGATTCCGCCGAAACGCGAAAAAGGCAACGGAAAAACGATCCGGCTGGAAGGCGTGACGCACCACAACCTGAAAAACGTGACGGTCGATTTCCCGCTCGGAACGTTCTGCTGTGTAACCGGCGTTTCCGGCTCCGGCAAAAGCTCCCTGGTGAACGGCGTTCTCCGCGCCGCGCTTGAACAGAAATTCAAGATGGCGGACGCCGCAATCCCCGGTCCGCACAAACGCATTACCGGGCTCGACAATGTGGACAAGGCAATCGTGATCGACCAGAGCCCCATCGGGCGCACCCCGCGCTCGAATCCCGTCACTTACACGGAAGCCTTCGGCGCAATCCGAAACCTGTTCGCATCGCTTCCCGATTCCAAAATCCGCGGATTCACTCCCGGAAGATTCAGCTTCAATGTCAAAGGCGGACGCTGCGAAGAGTGTCAGGGCGACGGTATCAAGAAAATTGAAATGCAGTTCCTTCCCGACATTTATGTGACCTGTTCCGCCTGTCACGGACAGCGTTTCAACAAAGAGACTCTCACCGTTCAATACAAGAAGCGCAACATTGCGGAAATTCTCGAAATGACGGTCGACGAAGCGGTCGATTTCTTCTCCGCAATCCCGCAGGTCCACCGCAAATTCAAAACGCTTCAGGAAGTCGGTCTGGGCTATATCACTCTCGGTCAGCCGGCGACCACGCTTTCCGGCGGGGAGGCTCAGCGCGTGAAACTCGCAACCGAACTCGCCAAACAGTCGCGCGGGCACACGGTCTACATTCTCGACGAGCCGACGACCGGACTGCATCTGGAAGACATCAAACAGCTGCTCGACGTACTGATCCGTCTGCGCGACAAAGGCAATACGATCATTGTAATCGAACACAATCTGGATGTAATCAAGATGGCGGACTACATCATCGACATCGGGCCCGAAGGCGGCGACGCCGGCGGGCAGATCGTCGCAAAAGGCACGCCGGAGCAGATCGTCAAGGTAAAAAGCTCCCATACGGGGCGCTATCTGGCGGATATTCTCAGGAACGATCTCTGAACCGCTGATACAGCTGCCGGATCAGCAGCAGAACAACCGGAACAAGACAGACCGCTATCTGGCGGCTGCTGATCCCATCCGTCGAATAGAAGAAACAGAAAATCTGCGCATCCGGAATGTACGGCGACAGGGTCGCCAGAATGGCACCCGCGCCAAGCACAAGCAGGAAAAGAAACGCCCCGGAGATTTTGAAATACGGTTTCAGCAGCAGTGCAACGGTCGCGTAAAACAAAGTCGTCAGCATCATCCCGAACGGGAGCACAATCCGCGCATCTACATTCCTTACCAGCGGTCTTGCATGATAAAGAATGACAAGTCCGACCGCCATAATACCGGCGGAATACCAGTATCCCGGATATGCCCCCGTGCGGAACACCGCCGTCAGACGGTCAAACGGAGCCTTCGGCATCCCGCGCAGACAGCGTGCGGACGGTTTCAACGGTTCATTGAGTGAGAGCAGCAGACTGAACGCCGCATAAAATCCGCAGATATATGCAAAAGCACAGCCTCCTGTGTGCAGGAATTCCATGCCGCTTCCCATGAGAATCAGGAGCAGCGACGCCGCAAGCAGAAACAGTCCGGCAAGCCGCGGCAGAAACATGCGGTTTGAATTCTCCGGCTTCAGACAGGCAATCCCCCAGACATAGAAGTAAACGGCAAGAAAAAGTTTCAAAATAATGCTCATATACTCCGGCATTCCCCGTTCCCTCGAAAAATCGAAAAACAGCAGCAACACGACGAACAGCAGACTGACAAACTGGCAGAAATTGTTGGAATGGAGATTTTTACCGGACTTCCGTTCTCCGACCAGAAACAGAATCGTGCAGGGAAGCAGCGTCGTCCAATGCGAAACACTCAGCAGAGCCAGTTCCGTCTGTCTGGCATAAAAACAAATCAAAAACGGCAGTCCGGCAAGGAAAATCACCAGATCCGTCAGCAGCACCGCCTGAAGTTTTCCGTTGAAAATCACAGACGGGGAAAGAACGGTGGAAAGCTCCGGCGCAATTCCGTCCTGCGCCCGTTCCTGAGCGCTGTGCGCAGTAGACCAAAGCGGGGTGATCAGCATCATGCCCCCGAGAAAAACCTGATAAACAGAGAAAGAAGTAACCAGGTCATTACTGTTGTAACATCCGGCACCGAGCAGCAGGGAAACCACTCCTGACAGAATCAGGATTAAAATGAGACTCTGCGGAATGCCGCTATGGAGAATCTGCCGCATTTCCTTGACAAACACCGGATTGAGATTTTCCGGGAAACGCCGGGAAATCCATTGAACAAAAGCGGAATTCATACTCATCACTGCACCTCCCCGGTCGTATTATCCATAAACACACCTTCCAGCGACAGATCCGGACGCGACATCGCGGTAATCGGCAGTCCCGCCCGGAACAGCTCCGCCATCTGCCCGCCGAACTCCTCCTCTCCGCCAAGCGTCAGCAGCAGTTGCCGCGCTCCCGTCGGACGGACCGCGGCAACAAACGGGAAACGGCGCAGTTCCTCCAGATATTCTTCCGCCTTTCCGCGCAGGGAAAGCAGTACGGAACAGCCCGCCGCACCGGCACGGGAAACGGCATTGTCAAGGCTCCCTGCATAGGAGAGTCTGCCATGCTCAATGATGACGACCCCGCCGATCATCTCTTCCAACTCACAGAGGATATGCGAGGAAATCAAAACCGTTTTCCCCGTCGCCGCAAGCCTGCCGAGCGACTCCCGCAGCAGCACTCTCGCACGGGGATCCAGTCCTGCGGCGGGTTCATCGAGCAGAAGAACCGGCGGATCGTGAATCAGCACCCGCGCAAGCGAAACCTGCTGTTTCATCCCTTTGGAAAGTCCGGAAAGCGGACGGTCCGAAAGACCGTCAAGACTGGTATATTCACTGACCCGCGCCAGAGCGTCCGCCTTCGCTTTTCCACGCAGACCGTATGCGCGGGCGAAAAAATCAAGATACTCCCAGACGAGCAGATCCTTTGCGTCCATCAGCGTATCCGGCATGAATCCGGCGACGCCGGGAATCCGTTCCGGGTAATCCACAGCGGACAGAGAACCATAGCGGACGTCCCCGCAGTCCGGTCTGTCGAGTCCTGCCATGATCCGCAAGGCGGTGGTCTTGCCGGCTCCGTTGGTCCCGATAAAACCGTAAACGGTTCCATCCGGAATTTCAAATGAGATATGATCCAGCGCCAGAGTCCGGCCGAACGAACGGGTCAATCCGTCAACAACGATCTTCATTACCATGTCTCCCGTGTTATGCAATCCATGCGGCACACTGCAAGCCTCAAGCAATGGAAAGACAATACCATGCGTTTTCGGAAAAATCAAACGGATCATGGAAAAATAAACGGATCGGACTTGAAAAAATCCGTGGCAATAGCATATTATCCGCAGCCGTACCGGGCGGAACGGCGCAACAACATCAATTTCGGAGAGTCGATCAATGAATATTTGGAAACAGGAAGGGCCGCATCCATTTTTTGCGACCCGGACAGGAACAGCGGCGGAATATCTGTTTCTTGCGGCGGCCGGTGCATGTTCCGCGCTGATGTTTCCCGCGGCGAACTGGAGCCTCATCGCATGGATCGCGCTTCTGCCGATGGTTCTTCTCTGCCGGAACTGTTCCGCATGGGGCGCCGCCGGACGAGGCATGACATGGGGATATTTCTGGAGTCTCTGCTCGTTTTTCTGGCTCCGGGAGATCGCGCCGCCGCTTCCGTTTATCCTTGCGTTCGTACTCGGAGCGTTTCCCGCGGCATGGGCGGTGTTCCACCGTTTTCTCTGGCGGTATCTCGCTTATCCGGTCGCAGACAAACTCCGGGGATTTGAGTATTGCGCCGGAACCGTCCCGTTCCGCAATCCGCTGAACGGTATTTTCTTCGTTCTTGCCGATGCGGGCGCGTGGTGCGTACTCGAATGGCTGCGCGGCTGGATCATGACGGGGCTCCCGTGGGATTACCTCGCCACCTCGCAGTGGCGCAATCTGCCCCTGATTCAGATCTGCGAATACACCGGCGTGTTCGGCGTCAGTTTTCTGATCGCACTGGTCAACGTCGCATCCGGGCTCGCACTGATCTCATACCGCCGGGCGCTGATCACCCGCCGTTACCAGCGCCCCTGGCCATTGATCGCCGCATTCACCGCCGTACTGGCGTGTTATGTGTCCGGACTCCACCTGATGCGCGTCAACGCGCTTCGTGATGATACGGTGCGGTATGTGAACATCGGACTCGTCCAACCCGATCTTTCCCAGCGCCGGGACGCCGGATACGCCGAAGCAAAAGAAGCGCTCGATGTCTGCCTCTCCCTCTCCGGACAGCTGTTGGAACGCGATGAAAAGCTCCGGAATCTGACTCCGGTCGGCAATGCTCCGAACCGGAAACTGGACCTGATCGTGTGGCCGGAAACCGCGGTCCCCTACGCCTATCGCGGCGGTGCGGAACTCTCGCAGGAATACCGCAACGGTATCGGCGAACTGCTGAACCGTCACGGCGTGCCGTTCCTCGTCGGCAGCATCGACTTTCAGATTCCCGGCAATTCCCCGGAAGAATACGAGGTATACAATGCCGCTCTGCTGATTACCGAACCCGGCGGTGCGGTAAAGGATTATTTCTACAAATACCACCGCGTGCCGTTCGGTGAATATGTACCGTTCGGCGACAAATTCCCGTGGCTCGGCAGAATGATCGGCATGGGACGCGACCTCACTTCCGGCAAACGCTTCAATCCGCTGGAAGTCCTTCCCGGCGTTCGGGCGGGAATCTCGATCTGTTTTGAATCGGTGTTTCCGTTTCTGTCGCGCGGACACGCGGTCAACGGCGCGAACCTGCTTCTGACCATCGCCAACGACGCCTGGTATCCGGCAAGTTGGGAATCCGACCAGCATTTTGTCAACGGCCTGTTCCGGGCGGTGGAACTGCGTCTGCCTCAGCTGCGCAACGGCAATTCCAACTATTCCACGCTGGTCTCTCCGCGCGGGGAACTGCTTGATACCATCTCTCTCGGCAAGCCGGAACGGGCCGCCAAAGTTTTCCGCGTGCCGGTTCCGATCAATCCGCGGACGACGTTCTACGCACGGTATGGAAATCTGTTCATTGCAGTCTGCGGTTTTCTCGCATTCTGTGCACTGGCTGCCGCTTTTGTAAACTGGAAACTGTACCGGAACGCTCAGGCGGACGCCGGGATCAACCGGAAAATCCGGGAAGGAGAAACCGTATGAAACACACCGGAACCGGCTGTTCGGAAAAGATTCTCACCGCCGCCGCGTCCGCATTGCGCGACTGGCACAGCGGCTCGTTCACGCTTGACGACTGCGTGGAACGTCTCCGCGCCGCCGAACCGGAGATCGCACGTTCCGCAACGTCGATCCTGTTTGAATATTTCCGCCATAAGGAGCTTGTCGACACCCTGCTGTCAAACGCCGTTTCCCGCGGAATCAAACCGGAACTGAAAATGATCGCGCTCTGCGCATTGACCCAGGCGCTGTTCCAATCGGCGATCGCGGGAGAATCCGCCGTCAACATCGCGGTGGACGTTGTGAAACACTCGAAAAAGCACCGCATGGCGGCAGGCTTCATGAACGCGATCCTGCGGAACTCCCTGCGCGCGGCGGGGAAAGGTCCGTTTCCGCCGTCGTTTCCCGCCTCCATGCGGTCCCGGTGGACAGCGGAGCTCGGAGAAGCGGAAGCAAACGCCGCAATCGACGCCTGTTCCGTCAATCCGCCTCTGACGTTCCGTCTGCGGCACGGCGAGCTCCCCGGAGAACTGGCGAACAGCCTTCCTGTTGAACTGGATTTTGCCGGAGATTTCCGCTTTTTCGAGTGCCCGGAGCCGGATGCGCTGTTCGCTTCCGCCGCTTTTCATGACGGCGGACTTTACATTCAGGATCCCGCAACCGCGATGAGCGTTTCTCTCTGCCGTCCGGTCCTGCGCGGACGCGTTCTCGACAGTTGCGCCGCCCCCGGAGGCAAAACGGTAATGTTGTACGACGCATGCGGCGGAAACGCGGAGTTCACAGCCGCCGACCGCTCCGCCGCGCGGCTCAAACCGATGAAAACCAACTTTGAACGGCTCGGACTGAATACAGTCCGGGTTGTGGAGGCGGATGCGGTCCGTCCCCCGTTCGATGCCGAAAGTTTCGACCTTGTTTTTCTGGACGTTCCCTGCTCCAATACCGGAGTCCCCCGCCGTCGGCCCGATGCGCTCTGGCGGTTCTGCCCCAGACGCCTGATGGAAATCGCAGAGCTTCAGAAACAGATACTGAACGCACAAATCCGGCTTGTCCGTCCGGGCGGTCATCTGCTGTATTCCACCTGCAGCATTGAACCGGAAGAAGACCGGCTGCAAATCGACGCCTTTCTTGCCGGACACCCCGGCTGTGAACTGGTCTCGCAACGTCTTCTTGCCCCCGCCCGGAAGCACGACGGCGCATTCGCCGCCCTGATCCGGAAAAAGCCGGACCGCGCAGACACTTGATTCTCGTGTCCCTTTGTTGCAGGAATATCGCTGAAACGAGTTCAAACAGGGCGGAATACCATCAGACCGGATGACATTCATCCAGCAGAGCCTGAACGGTCGTTTCAGCAAGACACTCAAAATTGTCCGCCGCTCCGTAATAGAGCTTGAGTGATCCGTCCGGCTCCGGAACCGCTCCGCAGGGAAAAACCACATTCGGCGCAAAACCGTTTGTCTCATACGGCATTTCCGGACACATCAACATCCGGGAACGGGCAACAAGTTTCGACGGCTCCTGAAGATCCAGCAGAACCGCTCCGACCGTATAGAACTGTCCGGAACAGTTGGAATCGACCGCATGAGTCACGACAAGCCAGCCGCGGGACGTTTTGAGCGGCGGAGTTCCGGCCCCGATTTTGATACTGTCCCAACGTCCGCTTCCACGATCGGCAACGACTTCACAATCGCCCCAGAACCGCAGATCGGGAGAGCGGGAAATCCAAAGATTGCCGATTCCGCCGGTTTCGGGACGGTGCAGCATCACATACATGTCATTGATCTTTTCCGGAAACAGCACCGCATTGCGGTTCTGCACATGATGCGGAAACGAGATATGCCGGACCGTCCGGAAATCCTCCGTTTCCCCGATCCCGATCCGGCAGCCGTAACGGAACGTATACGCCGCATATGTAATATAAAATTTCCCTTCCACCGGATTAATCCGCGGATCAAAAAAAGAATCGGCGGTATATTTCCGGTATTGCTCCATATCATCGGCGATAAAGCGTACCGGCTCCGGATCAGGGGAGAAACGGTATCCGTCCGAACTGCGCGCACACCAGACGCGCTGATAACGGACGGAATCTTCCGTGCGAACCAGCGCGATGTATCCGCCATGCGTTTTCACCACGCCGCCGTTGTACACGGCAAAACAGTCGGACGGCATATCCTCCGGGCGGAGGATCGGATTTTTCGAATAACGTTTGAAAATGCTTTTCATACAGCTTCCTCGTAGTCAGGGCATATAAATCCCGAAATTGAAACGGTCCCGCCAATTATATTCATTCCCTGCCCAGGGTTCAGCGGAATCCCGTTTCTTTCCGTTTGAGTTGTTTACAATAATATCGAAACCGACGGGTTCCGGTGCAGACCGATTCAGAGAACTCCACGGAATTGTAACCGTGACGGAATAGGACGTCTTCGTTTCGCGGATCTCATATTTGCATGTTTCCGTTCTGAAATTACGGCTGGCGGAAAACAGTTCCGGCAGTCCATTGGAGGAGCCCGGAGCAAGAAACAGGCGGACCACGTCATCCGTATAGGAATTACGGTCCAGCCGTTCCCACGGGCAGCCGTCAAAAAACAGCTCGACGCAGTCCCCTTCCCATGGGGCGCCGTTCCGCCGTTCTCCCCGAACGGAATCCCGAACTTCCACGGAAACCGTCAGCCCGGCGGCATCCGAATTTATCCGGAAACGGTATCCGTTCATCGAAACCGTTTCTCCATTCCCGACCGTTTTCCGGCAAACCGGACGGATTCTGTACGATTCCACCGTCTCGCCTGCGGAAACAAGGACAGTGACAGGCTCCGTCTCAGCGCTGACCGCAGGGAAGAAGAGCGTGCGCGCCTCCTCGCCTTTCAGGGTAACGCTCCGGAACGTCTTTCCCCCCATAATCCGGACAGAAAGAGGCAGGGAAGCTGCGGAGTTGTTTCTCAATTCAACCGCCAGCACCGGACGACCGTTTTGAACGATGGAATGAACTCCCGTCACCGTATAGAGCCGCTCGGGAACAATCGTCAGGGAAGCCAGTGCGGGGGAAAGATCTTTCCCTGTCAGGTAATAAGGATTGGCAGTCAATGGAATCCAGGACCGCGCAGGAACCGGATTGCCGAAGAGGTCGTAAAGCTCCGTTCCGGCGGCGTCGAACCGGAATTTGAACCGTCCGTCATCGTCTTTCGCCCAAAACGCAGCCACCTGACCGCCGGATCGGTCCCTGTAAAGCCATCCGTTTACCCCGGACAGCAGTTTCAGCTGACGCACCGGTTCCGCCCCCTCCAGAAACCGGGCGAACGAATTGCCGACAATACAGTGGGAACTGGGAATCTGTTCGGCAACCGCCCAGTGATTCGAATAACCGAAATGGGGGCGGAGATCGTTGTGGAGACTCTGTGCCGCTGTCAGGCTGATGGAGCTTTTCAATCCGCCTCCGAGGTCGATCAGATACCGGCGGAGCGTATTGCAGGCGGGAAACCTCCCGGAAAGGATCCAGTCAGTCAAATTGCCGATCCTGCCATGTTCTTCGTTTGACTTGATATAGTACAGCTCCGAATTCCACTGGGGAACACCTATGCGGTATTGATCCGCGATCTTCCGGATTTCCCGCAGCTGCACCTCCGCAGGAGTGGGAGAACTGTCCAACTGCGCACTGTAAGGATGAAACGAAAGAATGTCCAAACTGCGGAATGCTCCAAGTTTTCCGCAGGCTTCTATGAAATCACCCAGACGTCCCCCAAGATCTCCCGTACTGCAAATCCCGACGATCCGGCAGGCGGGATCCGCTTTCTTCGCCACTTCGTATGCCAGCTTCAGATAACGGGTGTAATCTTCCGGCGTCATATAAAGGTTCGGTTCATTGACAATCTCATAGTAACGGACCCTGCCTTTGCAGTGCCGGACAAGATTGTATACGAAATCCGACCACGCTTTTTCCGGTGGAAGCCAGCCGCAGCTGGAATGAAAGCCTCTGGTCTTCCGACTGCCTTTGCGGATATGCCAATGGTCAAGATCTTTCCTGTTTACGTTGTCCAACATTGCCCTTCCGCCCAGAACGGGCATTGTCTCAATTCCGTATTTGAGCCCGGTATCTATCACATTGTCCAACACACGCCAGTCATAAACTCCCGGTTCCCGCTCAATGTTCTCCCAACCGAAAACGCCGTCGTCATGCAGACGGTTGATCCGGATCCCCTGCCGGCGCAGGTTTTTATAGTATTTCTCATAATCCACACCCAAAGCCCGGTACTCCCGCTTCCCCGCCGGATTCGGAAACGCACCCGCGGCGGAACTGTACCCCAGAACAAAAGAGCGGTCCGGATCAATCCGTGCGGCGGACAACTCCGGCGCACAGCCGAAATCCCACGGGATGACGGAATACTCTTTTCCCTTGCAGTTCACGTTTCCTGCCACACGGAAAACGCCGTAACGGGACGGAACCCGAAGACGGGTTCTGAAACTCCCTTTTGCGGCAAGCTTCACCGGATATTTCCGTGCAGCAAAAACTTTATCAAAATAGATGTCCCGGTATTCCATCCCGAACACGCCATCCGCCGGAGCGTCCGTGTAGTTGACGCCTTTCAATACAAGCCTTTCCTCTCCCACTCCGGCAAACCGTTCCGCGCCTTCGACGGCAAATTCCAGTCCGGCTGACGGAGCATAATCCGTGATCTTTCCCGGATTGACCTGCATTGCATCAAACCAGACGCTCCCGCCGTTCCAGCTGAGACGCAGAAAAGGATACAGATGCGGTTTCTCTCCGCGGATCGTAAAGCTGTATCGCTTCCAGTCCGGGGAAAGCCGGAAACTCTTCGACCGGGAATACCATTTGTTCTGAACTTCCGGCGGATTATGCGTCACGGTAAAGAAATCCATTTTCAACGTAAGCGGACGATCACTTTTCATCCATGCGGAAAACGTGTATTCCTTTCCATCCTGCAACTGGAACTCGTGGGAGATCATCTGCATCCATTCCCCACGGGGATTTACACATTTTAAACTCTGACTGCCGTGAATTTTTGATTTCTTGTCAAACTCCGGCTTCTGATAAGTCAGAATTCTGTTTTCCAAAGGAATGAAATTGCAGATCTGCCATCCGCAAATCCCCAGTTCAAAACTGGAATTATGCAGCAGATTTCCTCCGGAAAGCGGAACAGCCCCCGCAATCAGCAAACTTAGAAAAAGACGGTTCATAACTGTCACTTTCCTCTCTGTTCCAGTACAATATCTTTGATCAGCACAGTATTTTCCTCCTGTGCGCTTAGCCCGAAATTCAGATACGCGGTCCGTTTTGCCATTCCGGGAAACTCCGCAAGCGACGGACCGGAAAACTCCAGCGCATACTTCCGCCATCCGGTCTCCACAGAGACGGTCCGCTGCCGGTACCAGTGACGGTAACCGCGAATATAGCCGTCAATGCCAAACCGGAGCGAAGTCTGCGTCCGGGCTTTCGCCCAGAAAGAGAGACTGTATTTTTTTTCCGGCTCCAAAGGAAGAACCAGCGAAAACACCGCCGCGTTCCGTTTCTCTCCGCCCCGCAAAGAGACTTTCATGGCTTTCCCGCCGCTGATATGATCTTCCGCCTCAACGACTTCCAGCGATCCCGTCACACCGTTCCAGTCATGTTTCCTGAAAAAAGCAGGCATGGGACCGCCGTCTTTCTCAAAATCCACGGGAATCCGTTTCAGGTCCGATGGTGCAAGTTTTTTCAAAATAACGTTGCGCAGTTCCAGACGGTATGCGGATTTTCCCGTGAGCCGGAAAACCAGCTTTCCGTTCTTTTTTTCCACGTTATGGAAATACCCTTTTCCCTGTGTCCAGCCGGTCACGGGCGGAAACCGGAAATCGTTGCCGGAACAGTGGCAAAGCAGTGCATCCCCCGGATCTTTCGCGCCCGAAGTCCTGTAATCAAACGTCAATTCATAGAACGCATCCGCTTCCAGCGGAACCGCAGTGGAAAGCCAGGGGTATTTGCCCGGTGTCTGCACCGCTTGTGCGGAGTCATTCGTGAAATTCCATTCGGAAGCCTTGCTCCATTTTTGCGCGGAAAACCCGGCATTAAGAACGGTCTCCGCCGCGGAAACCGTCAGAACGGAAGCGCAAAGCACTGCTGACAAGATCATTTTCATCTTTATTTTCTCCTTTGGTTATTTTTTAATCCAATCATCATTGAACGATGTTCCGAATCGAATCAGCTCCGCGTGTCCATCGAAAAACAGAAACGACGTAATGTTGCCGCCATGATTTGCCCAGCCGGGATATTTGCCGCAACTGCTCCAGCTCTCCACAGACATTCCGGGAACGTAACCTGTACCGGGACGGGTATAATACGGCAGCACAATTCCGCGCTCACCGCCGGCACAGCCAGCCCAGAGCTGATACATGCGTTTCTCCACAAAAATCACACTGTCCGGACGCACTTTATACATTTTCTTAGCAACAGGTTTTGAGTCGGAATCGTAATACCAGCTCCCTCCGTAAGGATGCGTATTGCGATCCAATCCCTGGGAAAGCACATAGCTGGAACTGTGGAGGGAACCGGGAAAGGTCTGCGCATTGGGGCAATACAGAAAACCGACGGGATTATAAAACTTTTTCGCCCCCGGATTTTCGCTGACGCTCCTCCGGTAAGCGCTGTCTCCGTAATACGCCTGGCTGACATAGTGATGATTCCCGTCCGAATCGGGAGACTGCATATCGTGAGAATCCAGATAGCCGATATAAGCGGTTCCGATCTGTTTCATGTTGGAAACACAGGTAATCTGCCGTGCTTTTTCCCTTGCCGAGTTCAAAGCCGGCAACAGAAGACCCGCAAGGATTGCAATAATCGAGATTACGACCAGAAGTTCTATAAGACTAAAGTTGTTTTTCCTCATTTTCTCTTTTCTCCTGTTGATATTACGGTTTGATGAAATTCGATTTTCATATCCAGCAGAAGATGTACCGGGGAGCGGCATTTCATCACCGGACGGTTCATGATGAAATACTCTGCCCAGTTCACCAACTGCTCCGGATCAAAAACAACACGGTCGTAATCCGGCAGTTCCGGTTGGTTGAACGGCCGTTTGTCATATCCGAGCAGCGAAAGTTCGCCCGGAATGGAAATCCCGTGACAACGACAGTATTCGACCACTCTGTCCGCAAAAAATCTTCCCGGGCAGAAGAGCGCGCCGGGACGCTTTTTACGGCAGAAAAAGGTGTCCAAAGTCTTGTTTCTCCGTAACGACCCCAACAGGGGATATTTCAGGATGTCAATCCGGCACTTCGGAGAAAGAAGAAGCATTTCCGAAAGGAATCCTTTGTAACGGTTGCGGAAAGAGTGGCGCTGCTCCTGAGTTTCCGGCAGCATGACGGCGACATGGCGGTCGTGGCCGAAAGAATGAAGATGGCGCGCGGCAAGTTCCCCGCCCAGAAAATCGTTGCTGGCAATCGCGACGTCGCCGACGGTATCGCCCTGAAGATTCAGAATGAACAGATCGGGATTGATGTCTTTCGCTTCGTCATAAACCGTGCGGTCCCTCATCGGAGCGAGAACCGCAACATCCGCATTACGGCAGGCGAGAAGAAACTGCCGGCGGTTTTCGGCATGATTCGTCTCAATGCATTGAAACGCATGAACGGAAAGCCGTTCCGTCAGCGTTTCCACAAGCGAACGCATATAGTCGGAACGACCGGACCTGTCGACGTCGATGATCACGGTCTTCGGTTTGCTCCGCTCATTCCGGTAATAACCGTGACGGTTGAGCGCATCAATCACTCGCGCACGGGTGGATTCTTTCACATCCTGCGCATTGTTGATCACGCGGTAAAGCGTCATGTGACTGATGTTCAGTTCTTCCGCAATTTTTCTGAAATTGACCCGTTCCATACCGGCTGACGCCCTTCCATATCTTTGTTTTCCGGTATACATTATACTCTATTTCCCGGAAAATGTCAATAGGGGAAGACGCTGCCTGTTACGATAAAAAATGTTACACTTTTAACATCCGCAACGGATTGTCCCGGCTCAGATATATGCTCCTTTGCGGAGAACGAAAAACCAGAAAAGAAGCCAGAAAACCATCATGACAATGCTGGTAACAAAGACCACGGTAAAGCCCTGCGTCAGCAGCAGGGAAGCAGCAAGCGACGTCCAGATGCCGCCCCCCATGAACGGCTCGTGAAGAAGCTGTTTGTAACCGAACGCCTCTGCGGCAACCGTCTTGTTTTCCGGATCGACCGTGCGCAGAAGCAGAAGCCCCGTCGCCGTGACGCCGGAAGCCTGCCCGAACTCGGCGATCGCACGTTCAAACCAGGAATTCGTAAAAACGCGCGGAGCAAAAAAGAGGGTCAGAGAAACATTCCAAATGATTCCTGCCACACACAGGATCGTCAGCGGCATCCAGTTTGCGGCAACAAATTCAATACGGATTGATACCACAGCAGCCACGACAAGGAAATCCAGCGACGTGCCGGCAAGACGCTGCATCAGCCCGTGGTCGATCAGATAATCCATTCTCAGCAACGTAAAGAGCTTCTGCAGGATCAATCCGCCGATCATGCAGAGCGGAAACAACGGAAAACTGGCAAGGAAGCGGAGATCCTGAACTTTCCGAGGCATCACGGTGTTGACCATGATCAGCAGTTCGCGGATCAGATACCCCAGCGTCACCGCAAGTCCGATGATCGCCACATGAAGCGCCAGCGAGTCGATGGAATCCGATGCCACGGTCTGTTTGCCCGCCGGAGGCTGTTCGTCACTGGGATAAATCCCCTTGCGTTCATGGGAACTCTGATCCTCAAACAGCCGGATGTTCTTCACCCAGCCGTATTTGACGGCAAGATTGACCAGCCACATGCCGAGAACCACGCCGGAGATCATGCCGACCGTCGCCACAGTAAATCCGAGGTCTTTTCCCTGCGTCCAGCCGAATTCGTTGAACGTATCCACAAGCCCGGCAACTGTCCCGTGCCCGCCTTCAAATCCCATTTCCAACAGAGCCGCAAACGCCGGGCCGACATGAAACAGCGGTTCCAGAATCAGAAACACCACAAGTACACCGACGATGTACTGTCCCCAGGCGACGATCTGTCCGTAACAGAGCTGCGGGGCGGTCACTTTCCAGATTTTCCGCAGGCCGGGGGTGGCGACTCCGAGAAAAAGCCCGGCAAATACGATATTAATCAGAAACGAGGGAATCTGTCCCCAGCCGGCGGTCCAGTTCTGCGGGATCTCCTCCCTGAAAACAGAAACAAGCAGAAGCCCGATCCCGCCGCCGATCACAGAAGACGGCAGATACAGTTTTTGAAACAACGGAATGTACATCCGCAGGATCTTTCCGAGAATCAGCAGCAGACAGAGTCCGCAAAACGATGTAACCGCATCCATGACAAGTCTTTCCCTTTCCGAAATTGACAGAATACTCTGGAACTTGTTAATATACGTTTCCTTCGGTCGAAAATCAACAAAACAGGGGATAAATTTTCAGGAAAACCCGTTTCCAGCGGATAGCGGAATTTGCTTTTTCCCGTTTTGTGCTATAGTACCTGAAATCACACATATTCAAAAATACAACTCATATATAAATCAAAGGGAGCAACTTCATGAACAGCAAAAACAGTCTGAAAGTTCTGACCATCGGCAACAGTTTCACGGACAGTCTCGCCGCATTCTGGCAGCAGGTCGTGGAATCCGCCGGATGCGAACTGCATTTTGAACGCGCAAACCACGGAGGATGCGAACTGCACCGTCACTGGAACTACATCACCAACGAGGAAAAAGACAAAGTTTACCGGATGTATCAGAATTACTCCGCCAAAATGCGCGAAATCCTCGCCCGGGAACAGTGGGACATCGTCACCATTCAGCAGGCAAGTCATTTCAGCTGGCGGCCGGAAACCCAGCAGCCGTTCGCAGGCTATATTTACGATTATGTGAAACAGCACGCACCGCAGGCGGAAGTTGTGATTCAGCAGACCTGGGCATACCGTGCGGATGATCCGCGCATCCGTCCGGGCGGAGTCTGGGAATTCAATCCCGGAATATACGAACGCTGCCGGGAACTCGGCGTCACGCTTGATCCCGGTCCGTGGCACATCAGCCTGACGGATATGTACAACAGCCTGACCGCCGCATACACCAAACTTGCAACGGAACTCAACTGCCGGATCATCCCCACCGGTTACGCCGTCCAGCTCGCCCGGAAAGCGCAGGACGGTCTGTTTCCGAACTATGACCCCGAACTGCTCAATACGCTCCGCTGGCCGGACCTCCCGCCGCAGGCTTCGGAATTCGTCGGCAATATCTGGTGGGCGAAAAACGGGGAAACCGGAGAAATGGAACTCCGGCGCGACACAATCCATCTGAATGCACGCGGACAGTATCTTCAGGCGTGCGTCTGGTTCGCCGCTCTGTTCGGGCACAAGACCTCCGAAGTGACGTTCGTTCCCGATATGATCGGCAATAAAGACGCGGCGTTCCTCCGCGAAACCGCCCAGAAAGCCGTGGATGAATTTCCCCAAGTGAAACGATGAACGGAGAACTGAAACGGATCTGTTATCTGCTGTGGGACACCTTTGCACTGTTTGCTCTGGTGTTCACGGTCGCTCTGCTGTTCCGTCTGCATTCCGCCCTGATCGTTGCGGCGGAATTCGTGACGGTCTTTCTGTTTCTGACTCACCGGATCGCCAACTGGACGAACCGGGAGCAGGAACGGGAAATCTCCGGCAAAGCGGTCTTCCGCACCGCGTTCCGCCACTGTCTGCGCGGATTCGCGGTGCTGGTTCTGCTCTTCTGGTTCGCCGCTCTGCTGATCGCCGCCTTCCGCTGAACGGAAACAAAAATCCGGTTTTCTTGCATTCCATATTTGATTTCCGCAGAAAAGCACGATAAAGTAACAGCCCCGATGCATCAATAAGGATCGAACCCGGCAGAAACATGGACGCGTCATTTGTCTCAAAACTCAGAATCGTCATCATCGCATTTTTTGTATTCTTCATCTATGCGGTGATCCTGATCCGGCTGTGGGCGGTTCAGGTCCATCAGGGGGAACAAATCCGCCGGGAGGTCTCCGAACAGTATGTCCGCCAGATCCGCATCCCTGCGGTGCGCGGACGCATCTTCACGGCGGACGGCGTCATGCTGGCGGGCAATACGGCGTCCTATGAAATCGTATTCCATATTTCGGAAATGAGGCGGCCGGGAAAACGCAGCCGCACCGTCAATCATGTGCTGTTTGAAGCGGACCGTCTGGCGGCGGCAATCGGCCGGACACCCATCCTGACGCGCGAGGCGATCAACCGGCACATGAACTATTACCCGGGCCTGCCAATCACCGTCTTCCGGGAAATCTCCGCGTTTGAACTTGCAAAAGCATACGAAATCTCACCGATGATCCGCGGAATGGACATCGTCACCTCACCGGTGCGCACCTATCCGCACGGCAAAACCGCCGGGCAGCTGATCGGTTACGTCGGACGCGAAGATCCCCGTGCCGCCGCAGACCGCCACAGTTATTTCTATTACGTTCCGGACACCATCGGGCGGTCCGGACTCGAAAAAGCGTATGACAGCTGGGATCCCGCCGGATTGCGGTCCGCGGCGCCGCTCTCAACGGATGCGGAGAATCCGGAGGTCCCGAATGAAAAACGGGCTCTTCTGCGCGGAGTCCCCGGCAAAAAACTGGTGCTGGTGGACAGCCGCGGATTTGTCCGGGAAACGATCGGAACGGAAATTCCGGCGGACAATGGAAAGGATCTTGTCCTCACTCTTGATTTCCGCGCCCAGAAAATCGCCGAATCCCTTCTTGCCGGCGTAACCGGAGCAATCGTTCTGCTCGATGCTTCCAACGGCAATATTCTCGCGATGGCATCCAATCCCTCCTACGATCCTTCGGAATTCGTGCCGCGCATCTCCACCGCCGACTATGCACGTTTGCGCAACGATCCGCGCAAACCGCTTTTCAACCGCGCTTATCAGGGCGCGTTCAGCCCCGGCTCCATCATCAAGCCGCTCATCGGGATCTCGCTTCTGGAAAATGGCAGCCTGCCGACCGAAACCGTCTATTGCGACGGCTATACGAAAGTCGGCGGACATCCGATCCGCTGCTGGATCAAAGCGGACGGGCACGGCGAAGTGACGCTCAACGATGCAATCGCCGTCTCCTGCAACGACTACTTTATCGAATCCGGACTCAAACTCGGTCTGGAACGTCTCGCGGCGACCTATAAAAGTGCGGGCATCGGCTCAAAAACAGGCTTTGTCCTGCCGGAAACACCGGGACGGTTGCCGTCGCGCGCCCACAAACGCCGCTGGACCGCCTTCGATACCGCACTGATCTCAATCGGACAGGGCGACGTACTGGTCTCCCCGCTTCAGGCGGCTCTGTATACCGCGGCGATAGCCAACGGCGGAACACTCTGGAAACCGAATATCCTGAAATCCATTCTCGCGGCGGACGGATCGACGGTCTATTCGGAACAGCCGGAAGCAAACGGACGGCTCGCCGCATCTCCGCAGACTCTTGAAATGATCCGTTACGGCATGTTCCTCTCCGTCAACTCCGATGTCGGCGGTTCGCGCCGGGCGCACAACGAGGCGATTCAGCTTTCCGGAAAGACAGGAACCGCAGAAGTGGGACCGCGCGACAAACGCTATAAAAATACCTGGTTCATCGGCTTCGGAACACACAGCGGCAAAACCTATGCGATCGCGATTCTGGTGGAACGCGGAATCGCCGGCGGCAGAACCTGCGCACCGCTCGCCGCGGAATTCTTCACCCGCTGGCTCGGAACCGGCGAACAACGCTGAACGGAATCCGTATTCGGAAATACGGCATCAGGGAGCACAGTATACTTCACCGCATTCAAAATAACGGGTCTCGAACTGATCGAACCGCTGACACATCAATTCCGCCAGCAGACGCATCCCCTCGCGTTCGGACGGGATATGCCCCAGAATCATCAGCGCCTTGCGGAATCCGAGCTGTCCGGCGTCGCGGGCATATTCTCCGAGCTTCCACTCACACGCTTCCCCGGTCAGAACGATGTCGATTTCCGGATCGCAAAGCTCTTCAAACACTCCGGCAGGAGTCCCGAAGCAGAGGGAAAGGTTGGAACAGGGAACATCCGCGGCTCCGCAAATGCGCACATGCCGCGCATTCAGCTTCTCCCGGAACCGTCTGCCCAGCTCCCGCGGCGTCATCGGCGCAGCTAAACGGAACCGGTTGACCGCAATATGCGGACCTTTGGTCCATTCGCCCTCCAGCCCGAGATACTTCACTTCCCCCTCTCCGATCATATCCGTATATTTGACATGCGGATGATCGTGATACCGCCAAACGGCAAGCCCCGTTTCTTTCAGAAGCGCCGCTTTGGCGTCTGCAACCGGATCATGCTCCGGCATCCGGTCATAATGATCGTAAAAAGTCGGTTCGTGAACAATCAGAAGTTCGGCGCCCCACGCATGCGCCTCACGGATCAGATCCGGCGTCGCAAACATGGCAACGGCAACCTTGCGGAGTTCCGTACCGGGATCACCGGCTTTCAGGGTATCACAGGTGGCGGAATAATCATGCGGGCCGCCATCCTCGCACCAGCGGAACAGCTCATCCATCAACGACCGGATATTCATCGTAAAACCTTTCAGTCAAGATCAAGCGGAAACGAAACATCCGCAAGAGTTTTTGCTCCGAACAGCAGCATCACAATCCGGTCGAATCCGAGCGCACAGCCGGAAGACGGCGGAATGCCATAGCGGATCGCCTCCAGAAAACCGGTCGCGTCGGGATATTGCGACAACCCGTTTTCCGCGCGTTTCCGGTTGTATTTCAAAAAACGCGCCTCCTGCTCCACCGGATCCACAAGCTCTCCGTAAGCATTGGCGACTTCCACGCCGTGGATATAGATCTCCCACCGTTCGGCGAGCGTCGGGTCCTCCGGTTTCGGACGAGCGAACGCGCCGAAACGGATCGGATAGTCAATCAGAACGCACGGCTTGTCTTTCGGAAGGTTCGGTTCCACTTTTTCCACCAGAACCGTCTCAAACAGCGCCTCTTCCTCCGCGCAGCGGTCGGCGTTCTCCCCGGCGAACTCGCGGAAAGCGTCGCGAACGGAAATCAGCTGCCACTCCTGCGCCACATCGCAAACCGTTTCCGGAACATGAAGTTCTTTTGCAAGATGACGGATCAGAGCAATGGTGAACTCCAGCATCTCCCGGTAATCCGCCCCCGCCATATACCACTCCAGCATCGTGAATTCCTGGCGGTGGAGACGTCCGTTTTCTCCGGCACGGAAACAGGGGGCGAGCTCATAAATGCGCTTCAGCCCGGCGGCAAGAAGACGTTTCATCTCCAGCTCCGGCGACGAACGCAGAAAGAGTCCGTTCTTCAGTTGCGGAGCTTCGATGTATTCTTCGGCGGCGGGTGCGCGGATGGCAATCGGTGTTTCGACTTCAAAGAAATCATTGCGCCGGAAAAAATCACGGGTCAGGAAAAGGGCATTCGAGCGGAACTCGAATGCCCTGATACGATCCGACAGATAAACCAGCGACTCAGGCTTTATTGACGCGCTCGGCATATTCGCCTGTGCGGGTGTCGATCTTGATGGTGTCGCCGGAGTTGATGAACAGCGGAACCATGAGTTCATAACCGTTCTCGATCTTGGCGGGTTTCATCACGTTGGAGGAAGCGGTATCGCCGCGGGCGCCGGGTTCCGTTTCGGAAACAACGGCGATATACCAGGTCGGCAGGGTGATGTCGATCGGTGTTCCGTTGAAAAATACTGCGGAACAGAGAGCGTCTTCCACGAGGAATTTGCTCTTGTTGCCGAGTTTTTCTCCGGGAATGCGGATTTCCTCATAAGATTCGGAATCGCTGAACACGAAGTTCTCGCCTTCCTGATAAATGTAGTGCATTTCACGTTCTTCAAGGTCCGGTTTGCCGACTTTGTCGACCGGGCGGAACGTACGGTCCATACCTGCGCCGTTGACGAGGTTTTTGAGTCTGCAACGATAGAGCGCCGTGCCTTTTCCGGGCTTGCAGAAGTCAAAGTCCGTAATGACCCACGGCATACCGTCGATTTCGATTTTCAGTCCTTTTTTCAGATCAGATGCACTGTACATGGTTACCTCTTAATTGAGTTGATTGTATTTAAAGCCTTATAATATAGCACCGGAAACGGAAAAATTCAAATCCGGCGGTAACAGAATTCACTGCCAGCCGAAATACTGAACGATATTCATCGTCAGCAGCCCCAGATTGTACGGCAGATCGGCAAATGCGAACAGGGTGCACTGCCCCATCAGCAAATAAAACAGGCAACATCCCGGAACGCACCACCGCATCGCGTTCCCGCTTTCTTCCAGAGAAAGCGAAAACTGCCGGTCGGAACCAAGCAGAAACAGAAGCGTGAAATTACTGAAAAGCCACGCCCAGATCCAGCGGGTGAAATCCAATCCGACCACAACCATGATCAAAGCACTCTGCGGCGCGGCACAAAGCAGAAACAGCAGGAACCGCCCCGCGAACTTCCGCTGATACAGCTGGCAAAGCACCGCACGCCACATCCGCACCAGCAGGAAAATCAGCGGCAGAACAACAGGAATCGTCCACAGAAACGTGAATCCGAACGGCGACGACCTGCTGATATAAAAATTCCGGACCATTTTCAGATGTTCCGAAAACGTATAACCGGAATAACAATCCAGTGTCACCTCATCCGGCGGATTGTAGTTCAGCACATTATTCTCCCGCAGATATTTTTCCAGTTCCGCCCATGGCGGCAGATTCTGCTGAGCAAAAAACAGCAGAACAAACAATCCCGTCAGCAGAACTGCGGAAACTGCAAACAGCACCCGGTTTTCCATACCGTCTTTTCCGGCCTTCAGAAGCAGCATCACAAGAATCGACGGAATAAACATGAAATAAATCACTTCATGGATCAGCGCCCCCAGCGGCAGCAGAAGCAGAATACTCCACTTCAGCCGTGATTCCGGCCTGGAATAGATCGCGCCAAGACAAAGCAGCGTAATGACATAGAGCAGAATATCGAACCGTCCGAGATCCCGGAACGGTAAAAACACCGGCGGCAGAGAAAAAAACAGCAGACCGAGCAGAAGCAGAAAATGCGGATTGGCAGACCGGCGGACCTCCTTTACAAAAAAGACCGCAAGCCACAAATACACGCCGGCGGGCAGCAGAATCGTCAACAGAAAATAGACCGTGACGTTCATCAGGGGAAACAGATAATTGAACACCGTTCCGACCAGTCCACGCGTAATAAAGCCCAGATCATAGGAAATCAGATAATGCGAATAAACGTAGGTATCCACCAGCTGCGTGACAGGTCTGCCGGAAAACAATATCCCGCAGAGAATCCGGAATGTCACGAAAAACAATACCAGGACCATAAATTTTTTTGTCTGAAAAAACGGCACCCCGACATGATGTTCCAACATGATAAACCCTCGCTCTGTAAATTTTTCCGGGCAAAAACCTCCGGGTTCTCATCCCGCAGTCCGGAATTCCAGTAAAAAACACTTTCCGATACATTACAGCGGGAATCCCTCTTTTGCAAGAATTCCCGGAAAAAATATCAGCCCCGCGCGCGGCAGGTCCCCGGACGGGGAATCGTCATGGCGAACGCGCTGTTGCAGAGCGCCATCACCGCCGCAAACGAAAACAGAACGCCGAACCCGAATTTTTCCCAGATCAGTCCGCCCGCAAGTGCGGCAAAAATGCTGATCAGATGATTGATCGAAATACCGGTTGTCAACGACGCCGTTGTCTCTTCCGCCGAATCGGAAATCTCCCGGACATACATGCTCGTCGCCATCGACGTTGTGCTGATCACCGCATCCAGAAGAAAGTTGATACAGACCGCAATGTATGCGACGTCCGCCGCAAACAGACGGTCCGCATATCCGTACATCAGGCAGACAAAAAACAGAATCACCGTGTCGTAGATCATGATATTCTTATAGCCGAGATAATCGGTCAGCCTGCCGATCAGCGGCGCACAGAAAATATTGATCAGCGCACAAGCCCCCATCAGCACCGCCATCATCGTGGTGTCCATACCGTAAACCCTGATCAGCACATACGGCGCGAATGTGAGAAAAATCTGCTTCCGGGCGCCGTAGAACAGTTCCAGCGCATAGAATTTGCCGTACTTCCCGTTGAAATAAAGACGCGGACGCTTCGTGAGCCCTTCTCCGGAACGGAAGCGGGCAATGCAGATGAAACTCGCGATCAGCAGAACCGCAATCACACCCCAGACCACATTGTAAAGCCGCACACCGGAGGACGCATGAAACAAATTCATACCGATGTAAAAGATCGCGGCAACCATCACGCTCCCGATCACGTTTCCGGCATTCGTCGCCCCGGTCACAAATCCGAGAGAGCGCCCCGCCTTACCCTCTTTGGCAATGTTCATCGCAAGTGTACTGCGGACCGGAAGCATGATATGTTCGCCGGTCGACCACAGAACAATCAGCAGCGTCACCGGCGCCAGGCCCGGCGCGGTGGTAAACAGCAACCCGATAATGCCTGCCAGAGAAACCAGAGTCCCGATCTTCATGATCCGCCATTCGGAACAGCGGTGCATCAGCGCAATAATGAAAACCAGCAGAAGCCCCGGCATCTCCCGGAAAAATTCCAGCGTTCCCCGCTGAAACGGCGTCATTCCCACAACATCCACCAGGTAATTGTTCATCACAGCCTGAAAGCAGCCGAACCCGATTCCCCAGATCAAAATACTGCTGAAAAACTGCCGCGCTCCCCCGCCCGGTTTGAAATACTCCGCAAAATGTCTGCTGTTCATACTGTTTTCCATTGCTGAATCTTGAAATAAACGTCTACAATACATGCGGATCACAAAAAAATCAAGAGTAAAAAATGAAAATACTCTGCTTTCCGGTCTGCATTGCCGCGATGAAAACCGGATTCACCGCGGGAAATGCCTGCCGATTGCCGGAACGCGAATTTATTGATCCATATCTGACAGTGATAAGATCATGAGCTGCAAGGCTTAACTATTTTCGTCTTTTCCATATTGATAAAAACTTGTGAAATTACCTCTTGAAATTTTCTTTATCAGTGATAGATTATTTCATTCCGCTCAGTCAGACAGCAAATAAATTGATTCCGGGAGCAAATGGAATGAAAAATATTATTCCACTCGTCGTATCGGTTATCCTAGGGTTGGCCGCAGTCTATATCGTCAGCAAACTTCTTTTTGAAAAAGAAAAGGCAGATACGGAAAATAAGATCTCTGTCGTTGTGGCCGCACGGGATCTGGAGGCTCATGATGAACTGTCCCAGGGAGCACTTACCTATAAGGACATTCCACAGTCCGCTGTTCCCAAAAATGCTCTGCTCTGGGAAAATGTGGGGCTGGCATACGGTCAGGAACTGCCTCATGCAGTTTCTCAGGACGACTATATTCTGATGACGGATATCCGGATTCAGACAACGCTCAGCGACTGTGCACGTCCGGGGGAATGGACTCTCCCGGTAACATTTTCAGATCCTGCCCTTGTAAGGATGCTGATGCCGGACGACGAAATTGCCATTATTTCTACTTATGTTTCCCCCCATGTTGTTGTCAACGAGAATATGACGGCAAGCGACGGTTCCGGAGTTAAGATGACCGAGTCGAGAGAGACCTCCGTCCTTTTGCCATGTGTGCGGGTAATCGGGATCGCCAATGAACGCGGCTCGTTCAGGGAAAGCGGAAGTTCCAGCGGTACGATTTTCGTTTCTCTGCCTCCTCAGCAGGCGATGCTTCTGATCGCCGCACAGCGGGAATCTGAACTTTACCCCGTCCTGCGCAAACGGAACGATTCCGCCGCACTGAATCGGAAAGACGGCGGAGTGATTAATGCCAGCACATTTACCAAACTCCGGCAGGGACTCACACCGGCGGAACTGCCGGAAATTCCGAACAAAAACCATCGGTGAGGTTGCATTATGATGCGTTTTTTTCTGTTTTTTCTTACCTGCATCACCGTTTCCGCTTATGGAGCCGAGCCCGGAAAAACGGTGTCTTCCATATTGAGAGAAACTGTCGTTGCACTTCCGCCGGAAAGCGTCTCCATTTCTACGGGAGAATCCAGGAAATTTGAAGTGCCGTTTTCGGTTGAGCATTATAAATCCAATACGGTTAATGCCAGAGTCAGAAATGTTTCCGGGCGTACTTTTGAAATAGAGGGAGTTTCCGCCGGTACTGCCGTCGTGACAGTTTCCGCTCAGGGAATAAGCAAAGAATTCCGGGTGGATGTCTTCAGTTCCATCATGCCGGTCTATCGGGAATTGAGCCGGGAACTGGGGGATATTCCGGAGGTCGGAATCGAACTCTCAGACAATACGCTGTCTCTCCGCGGCGAAATTACCCGGATCGGACACTGGGAGTATTTCCGGCGGGTCATAAAACGCTATGAGGATCGCTGCCGTAATTATGTGACTTTCCGGCCCGGTCCAAATCTCTTTGCGGAATTAAAAAAATCATTCGAAACGAATGGTTACAAAGTTGCGGATACGATTTCTCCGGATATGCCGAATCAGCTCAAATTTCATGTAGCAAATGGTCTTCTGACGGTTTCCGGTTATCTGCTGTGCGAGGACGACATTGCTTCCGTCAAGCGGATTCTCGCTTCCCGGAAGTGGCTTGCTCCGGAATGGAACGGAAATTCCATGCGGGCGGAAACCGATCTGCATATTGCGGATACCCAGCTTGATGTCGGCATTGTGTTTGTGGGAGTGACAAGAACTCAGCTGGAGCGTCTGGGCAACTCATCCGCAGACGGTACCGTCCTCTCCTGGAATCTGATCGCCTGGTTCCGGGCTCTGGCGGGCGGGGCTCCTGACAGCGTCGCAAACGCCTCCCGGGGAAACGGGCTCTATTCCTACTTCAATACGGATTTGAAAGGTTCACTGGTCTTTTTCGGCAATAACGGCATTTCCGATTTCCGTGATGCGGGACATGTAACCCTGACCAGCAACGGAAAAAATTTTGCGACTTATGAAAACGGTGGAACATTGAATGTCAAAGTCTACGGACAGGATGTCGCGGAACTGAAACCGATCGAATTCGGATTGAAGCTGAAGGTCAAAGGAGGACTGGTGCGGGCGGATGAAGTTCTGCTGGAACTTGATCTGGAAAAAAGTCTTGCTCCCGTCCGGCAGGAAGAAGACTACTTTCAACGTTCAACAAAAACAAAGACCGAAATTGTGTGTCCGCTAAACAAAACGGCTGTCATAGCGGGACAAAAGGAATCGACGTATTCCAGCAGCGGTCCCGGCGGTTATGCTTTCCTGCGTCATGTACCGGTCGTCAACTGGTTCCTGTCGTCCCGGGAAGATCTGGGCGAAGAATTGCAGCAGCTGATTCTGGTATGTCCTCAGATTGCAAACCGGAGAGTGCAGATGACAGCCGTTCCTTCCGGAGAGACGGCAAATGTGGAAAATGCCGTTTCCAAGTCCGTCAATGAAAAAAGTGAAAAGATACATCGCCAGGAGACACTGAACTGGTTCCAGAAAATGTTCACATGGTAAAAACGATGCTGCTGAAAATAACAACTGCGGACGGAGAATGCAAAACAATATCTCTGGCTGGAAAAAATTCGGTAATGATAGGACGTTCCGAATCGGCGGATCTTTATCTCGCGGACAAAAAGATTTCCCGCCGTCACGCAGAAATCAGCATCAACGGGGACGGAATATTCCTTGACGACTTGTCCAGCCGTACAGGGACCCGCGTAAACGGAGAAAGCATTTCCGGACGGACAAGACTTTCTGTCAATGACAGTATTCAGATCGGAGAGACGACTCTGGTTCTGGAAAATGCGGAAATAACGGAAACGGCGGAAAAACCCCCGGAAAACCCGTCTCCGGCAAATCTCCCGCCGGAGCGGAAAGAAAGCCGCAGCCATAAACTCCCTCTTTATTCCGCCCAGACGAATCTGGTTGACCTTTACAGCGAAACGATGATCCAGTTGGCGAAACGGGTGCAGAATCGTGTGCTGGAAATCCTGAATATCGGCAACTTCTCCTCAAGGGAGATGACGAACAGTGAAATGCGTCCGAAAGTTGAGAGTGCGGTTGATCAGATACTCCGGGAAATCCGGCATGAAATACCGTTCACAGTCAAGCTGGATCAGTTTCAGCAGATTCTGCTGGATGATCTGATCGGGCTGGGTCCGCTCTCTCCGCTGTTGCGCGATACGACCATTTCGGAAATCATGATCAACGGTCCGGATAACATTTTTGTGGAAAGCAGGGGGCTGCTGTACCGTACGGTCGCCAGATTTAACAGTGAAAGCCATTTACAAGCCATTATCCAACGCATCGTAGAACCGCTGGGACGCCATATTGACGCCGCCTCTCCCATGGTGGATGCCCGTCTGGAAGATGGTTCTCGTGTAAACGCTGTGATTCCTCCGTTGGCGCTTGACGGTTCTCTGGTTACGATCCGTAAATTCCCGTCGAAAAAACTGACGGATGAGGATCTGATCAAATTTGGAAGCCTGACGCGTCCAATGGCGCTTTTTCTGCGGGAAGCGGTACGCGCCCGACGCAATATTCTGGTTTCGGGGGGAACGGGTTCCGGAAAAACGACTCTCCTGAATATCCTTTCGCAGTTCATTCCTGAAAAAGAGCGTATTATTACGGTGGAAGATTCCGCCGAGTTGAAGCTGTCGCATGAAAATCTCTGCCGGCTGGAGGCGCGCCCCGCCAATGTCGAAGGTCAGGGACGCATTACAATCCGTGATCTCGTCATCAATACGCTTCGAATGCGTCCGGACCGGATTATTGTCGGAGAGTGCCGGGGAGCGGAGGCTTTGGACATGCTGCAGGCAATGAATACCGGACATGACGGCTCCATGACGACCTGTCATGCGAACAACCCCCGCGATGCATTGTCCCGTCTGGAAAACATGGTCATGATGGCCGGTTTTGAATTGCCGTCTTCGGCAATCCGTGAACAGATTGCATCCGCGATTCATTTGATCGTGCAGCAGACCCGTCTTGCCGACGGCTCCAGAAAAATAGTGAAGATAACGGAAGTGACCGGCCGTGAGGGAAGTACGATTCTTCTGCAGGATATTTTTTCTTTCGATCAGGAAGGATTTGACGAGAAATTCCGTGTAATCGGTCATCATACGGCAACGGGAAATATTCCGAGGTTTATTGACGAACTGCGTCAGTCCGGGGATCTTGAGCTGGATATGTCGGTTTTTGTGCCGGAAGGATAGGAAGGAGCCCCGGAATGAATTCACTATCGGTTTTACAGCGCTATGGTGTTTATCTGCTGGTGCTTGCCGCTGTTGCGATGCTGATCTACATTCTCATCACACTGATACAATCGTTCAGTCTGGAACACGCGGACCGGAAAATCAAGGAAGACCGTTCGGAGGGGGTTGCGAACAATATTTACTACTTCATCAACCGTACAACCCTTCAGCAGATACAGCTTTCCGCAGGAATTCTGCTTTCCGGCGCTTTGATCTCGATTCTTATTTTCTGTCAGGTCTATGAACCGCTGATCATTATTCCTGCGGCAGCGCTCCTGTTTGCAGCGGGAATGGCGGCTCCATGGCTTTATTTTTCCGGCAAAGCGCGCAAACGGGCGGAACAGTTTGAAAACAGTATTCTGGACCTTTCCCTTGGTCTTACCAGCGGATTGCGTGCCGGACAGGCGCTGCCGCAGGCTTTGGAAGTTTTTTCCAGACGCTGCGAAGAACCTCTGAAAGAGGAGTTGATGATTGTCATCCGGGAATACCGTCTCGGACTGGAGTTGTCCGAAGCGCTGCAGCGGATGTACAACCGGATCCCCTGTGAAGATCTTCAGTTGCTGATCGTTTCAATCCGATTGACAAGTCAGTCCGGAGGAAGCATGGCGGAAGTACTGGAAAAGATCACCTGGATGATCCGCGGACGGACGGAATTTCATCAGAAGCTCCGGGCTCTGACTGCGCAAGGACGCTTTGAGGCTCTGGCAATGTCTCTGGCGCCGCTGGTTGCATTTATTCTGCTGTTCTTTATTAATAACGACCTGATGCTGCCGATGATCCGGACACTGATCGGATGGTGTGCCATCGGAGTCATGCTGACCTTGGAAGTAATCGGCTATTTCGTCATCCGGGCTATTGTGGATATTAAGGTGTGAGCAGATGAAACAGATTATCATTTATGCATTGACGTTCATGGCGGTTGTTCTGCCGACTCTTTTTTTCTGTATTCTGGCGGATAAAACAGAAAAAAAGAGCCGGAAAGAGGAAAACATTCCGCCGGTGTTCCGTTTGACCGGCTTCGCCGCGGAACTGCTGGAGACCGCAGGTCTGGGGAACTTTTTCCGGAAACTTTTTCCCGCTCACAGCCTGATGCTTCAGAAAAAATTGCATTTTGCAGGTCTGAAATTCAGTGTCGGCAGAGTTTATTGTACACAGGTATTTCTGCTTTTATTTCTGGCTCTGGTTGCCGGAAGCGCAACGGCGCTGCTTGTGGAGGAGGAAAACCGTATCTCCATCCCGGTTGCCGGTTTGATTGCCGCCTTGACGGGCGGAAGCCTGCCGGGTATTGTCATCGGCAATCTCGCACAGGAACGGCAGATGATGATTCTGCGGGCGATCCCCTATTCGATAGACCTGATTGCTTCCGCCATGCGGGGTGGACTCGATTTTTCCGCCGCGATCCGTTTCTATGTTAAATTAGGAATCCCCGGTCCTCTGACGGATGAATATTCCCAGATGCTCCGGGAAATGGAGCTTGGTGTAATCCGGACCGTTGCGCTGCAGAATATGGCGGACCGGATTCAGATCAAGGAATTTACGTCGTTTGTTGCCGCTGTTGCGCTGGGAACCGAACTCGGAGCGCCGTTGACGGAAACAATGGAAATTCAGGGGGAGGAGATGCGCAAGGCGCGTTTTGCCCTGGCGGAATGCAAAGCACAGCGGGCTCCGTCGTTAATGCTTCTTCCGATGGCGTTGTTTATTCTTCCCGCTGTTTTCATCGTCATTCTGACACCGGTATTTCTCAAAATGAAAGAAGCGGGCGTGCCGTTATTCTGAGGAGTGAATCATGAACAAATCATCTTCCTGTTATAAAATAAAATTTATTTCCGGAGAACTGTCCGGACGGACCTTCGCTGTCAAAAATTCCGGAATTCTGATCGGGCGGATGCGGGATGCCGACATTCGTCCCGGCGGAACAGATATTGCGGCGGAACATATCTCTCTCATTCCGCAGCAGGATTCCGGTGTTTTACTGCATGTGCATGGAAACGAATCCGCCTGGGTCAACGGCAGCGAAATATCGGGCGGACAGGATTTTCTGCTTGTTCCGGGAGCCGATGTCCGTATCGGAAAGGAGCTGACATTCCTTTTAGAAACCGATGAGTTCCAGATTGAAGAAGCTCCCACCGTTTCCGGAGAGGATTCCGAAGATCCGACGGAGGAACTGACCGAGGAGAGCTCTTCCGGAGAAAAAGCCGCGGATGGAGATTGTACGCGTTATGCTTCCGCAGCGGAACTGGACGATCTCCGGAAATTCAACCGCAGTCAGAAGCGGCGGAAAAAAATCGTACTCGGCATCGGAATCCTGACAGTTATTTTCATCCTTGCCGGAGGATATATCGTTTCCGAACTTCAAGTGGAGAATCCGCTCACCTGGCCGGGAGAAGTCTCCGGCCGTTTCGACGATGGAGAATTCCGGACAGAGATAGCTCCCGGCGGGAAATGTCTCGTTTACTACCCCAAAACCCCGGCTACGGTTGTAAAAACCAACGGAAATAATTGTGAAGTCATGACTGCGCTCGGCAAAAACATGGATGTGCCTTTCCACCTTGTTTTTACCGTAAATACCGTTCCGGACGGTTTCCGGACAACGAGGAGGAAAAGTTTTGACATCTGGAGAAAAAGAGTATCGGAGCAGGATGGTTTTGCTTTTCTGAAAGATCCCGAACTGGATTTTTACCGTCCGTCGGAAAGCGGTTTCCCGTATTACCGGATTTCCTATACCCGGCAGGACAGGGGGTTACGCTGGCAGGGATATGCAAGCTATATGCGTTATCAGGATAAAGAACTCATCCTGCTGCGGGAAGTTCCGCTCAATCATTTCTGGCGGGCGGACAGAACCTTGCAGAAATTCGGCTCCTTTGTCGTTTCTCCTGCAATGACAGACCGGTACTGGGAAATTCCGGAAAAACGGATGCCGGAAAATTCCACGCGGCTGCTGCAGCGTGCTTCTCTTGAATTGCGGAAGAATATTGCGGTTGCTGTCTGGGATGAGTTGGATTGGATATTGAGAACCCTGCTCTGCAGAGCTTACGAAGAACAGGACTCCGTCCTGATTGCCGCGGTATCCCCTCTTTGGCAGGAATTCCGGGAAAAACAGCAGATCTGGTATTCCCAGTGCTGTCTGGCTTACCAGACTTACCGGACGGCGAACGATATCGAGGGAATGAACAGGATCATCAATGAATGTCTTCGCCGTTTCCCATCTCAGGATGATCACAGGCATGTAAAGATCATGAAAAACATTTGGACGATTGAAGAATGATAACATTATTTCAGAAAATCAACGGGAAAAGACAGAATCGGTCACAGGGCGAAAAGAAAAAGCGCTCTTATGTGCGTCTCCTGGAATTCCGCTGCCGGGGTAAGCTGATCTATTCGGCAAAAACAGATTCTCTGGGAGATGTCGTTAAGATTGGCCGTGCACCGGATAACGATTGGATCATTCCGGACCAGGATCGTGTGTCTGCCGATTATCAGGCGGAACTGCGGCTTGAACCCGGAGAAATCCGGCTTCTGGCGTGCGGAAAGAACCGTTTCCGTGTTCATGGGAAAGCGGTTGCCGGTCATATTTTGAAAGTGAATGACCGTGTTGCCGTCGGCGACTGTGAACTGTTTGTGAAACCGGCGGAAGTCCGTGAGCAGCGCCCCTGTGACGTGCATCGTCTGGAATTTCAGAACGGCCCGCACGAAGGCGAGCTTATCCGTCTGGAAAAAAATCTGATAAGGATTGGCTCCGCTCCGGAAAATGACATTGTGATAAAAGACGATGTAGTTTCCCGTTTTCATGCGGAAATCCGGATCGCGGAAAACGGCGAATCCTGGATTCGGGATCTTGACAGCATCAACGGAACGTTTGTAAACGGCGCAAAACTGGGACGTCAGGAACGTATGTTGATGGATTCGGATGAAATATCCATTTCGTTTTTCGATTTTATATTTCTGGATCGCAATGTTCCCCACATCCGTTCACAGATCGGCAGAAAAATTCTGATTATGGGAATGACCGTAGTGGTTATTCTCGCTTTTTTCGGCGTATTTTATGCTGCGACTCCTCAAGCGGCACAGGTCCTGAATGCGGCGGAATATTATATTCGGCATGCGGATTTTGATGCGGCGCAGCGGATGCTTGACAGAATGCCGGAATCCCGGGAGTATCAGAAATATGAAAAACACCATTTCGAGCATCTGAAAAATATTGCCCGTTATAAAAAAACACTTGCAGCCTGGCATGAATTTCAGGGGCATTTGAAAGAAATGGAATGGCGGGATGCCGCGGAATGTTTCGGACGCTTGGAGATCGACAACCGCTTTGCCTGGAACTGGGATGATGCGACTGTTGACAAACGGATGGCTTTGGTGCGCCATGCCAAGGCTCTGCTGGATGTACAGTTCAAAATACGCACGCTTCTCTCGTCTATGGATTCAGATCCGGAAACTCAGCGGGAACTGCTTGACGATTTGAAAAAGAATCCACTCCTTGTTTCCGCCGGAGGAGAGCCGGAGTGGCTTCTTCCTCTTCATCGCGAGATCGGCAGGCTCAAGACAGAACTGGAAAATAATTGCAGGATTCTGGACAGGATGACTGCCGCGCTGGACCGCCTGAACGGGGAAAAAATCAATTTCAAGCAGCTTGTTGCAGAAATAGATCAGCAGCGGGCTGTCTCTTCCGGCAGTGTCCGTGTTCGTGCTCAGGATCTTTCCGAAGTACTGAAAGCGCTGGAGGTGAACTCAAACGCCGTCGGGGTAAATCAGGAAGCATTGATTGCCATGGATTTTGACAGGATAAAGAAAGACATTCTGTTTGTTTCTCTCGACGAATGTATGATCAGTCCTCAAATTATAAGAAAACGCAATCAGCTTATTCAACGTCAGGACGCAATCATCCGCAATGCAGGGAATTTGAAATATCTGCTGAAAAAAATGAAAAGCATTGGCTTGGGCGAAGGCCGGATACCTGAAATTGTCGGGCGTTTTACTTCTGAGAAAGAGGTGATGGAAGCACTGCGCTTTGAATGTTTGAAAGAAAAAATGCCGAATGCGCGCAGAAAAACTCCGTTCGGGAAATATGACCGGATGTTCGGCATTCGCTTCTTCTATGAGATTATTCAGCAGTCAGCGGTTCTTTCCACCAACCTGTATTCCGATGATATTGTTTCCAGCCTTGATTTTCGTCCGGACTGCATTGCACTGGCATCGCTTTACCGGGTTGCGGAAGAGACGAATCTCTGGCTTTCGCTTCCCGGAAACCGGTGGATGCTGGACGGCAGAATCGCCGGGTTGAAGCGTTACTGTGAAAACCTGCTTAAACGCCGTTCGGACATGCTTGCAATGCTGAACCGGATTGCGGCGACAACGGCTCCCGATACAGGAAGATATTTTGTTGCCAAGGCGGCGTTCTTCTATTTTTCTCCGGCTTCCACGATTTCCCGGCAGGAGATGCGGCAATATGCAGCCGCATGGAAGCTGTTCCGCAGAAAGCAGCAGTCCAGAATAGAAAAATATGATCCGTTGAAATTGCAGGAAGCCGGAATGATTGAAAACGACATACTTGCAAACGGCATTCCCGGTGATTCGGTGGTCAACTGGATCTGGAGTCAGAAAAAATGAGTAAAAAACGGAATATCTCAAAAAAGCGGAGTATTCTTCTGGAATATACGATTCTGCTTTGTTCGATTTTGCCACTGGTCTTTGCCGTCTCCGCCTCTGTTTATTCGTTGTCCGGCCTGAGCGGATCCTTCGGAGCGGTCGGCCGAAGCATCGTGGCTTTTTATCAACGGATCATAACCATTGTTTCACTGCCGATTCCATGATGCAGATTCCTCCCGCCTGGAAAAAATTGCGCAAGGGTTCTCCGGAAGAACTTTGCACGTTATTAGCGGAACTTGATTCCGCCGGTTTGTTTCTTGCTCCGGGAGAAACCGTTGAGCAGTTTGCGGATCGGCTTGCTGTCCTGCATAAGGAACTGACCTCTCTCCGGAACAAGAATTCTGAATTCTCGGAGTTGATCGCACAGGCTCCGCCGGTTTCCCGTGTTCTGTACAGGAAAGCAGGCAGACTGACCTGGAAGCAATACCGTTTCCGGGCAGACTGGGTTCCCTCCTGGTATTCCTCCCGGCAGACGGGTTTTTTCTCGGCGGGAGTCCAGCTCGGAGTCGATGATCGTCTTCCTCTCCTGTTCCTGCATGGCGGCTTTATCCGGAAGCACAGGAGATTGGGGTACAACGCCGGCGAAACCCTTGCACATGAAATGGTTCATGCCGTAAGAATTGCGTTTCCCCCCTCCGCTTATGAAGAGTATTTTCCATGCCGGATCAACCGGATCCGGTTTCGGAAAATTGCCGGAAACCTGTTTCGCAGATGGGAACTTCCCGCATTGTTTTTCTGCGGGCTTGCTGCGGTCCCCGTGCTGGCGGTCACGGAATGCCCTTACTGGTATCTGCCGCTTATTCTTCCCCTGGTGATTGTGCTGCGGGAAATGGTTCTTTTGAGACGGCTCGGCAGAGCCGCCGGAAATCTGCAGCAGGCGGGATTCGACGCCCGGCCGCTCCTTCTGAGACTGTCCGACCGGGAAATTTTTGAATTGGCGGCTCTTGCTCCTGAAAAAATTCAAATGAAACGGAATGAGTCGATCCGCTGGAATATGCTTCTGCAGAAGTTTTGCCTGAAACACACTCGCTAGACGCTGAGGATTTCCTTAAAAAAGGTTCCGTTTTCCGGCAAAGCCATCGTCTCCAGTTCATCAAGTATTGCTGCGGCGCTCCGGGGACGCAACGCCGGGTTGTATTCTCTCATCCGGTTCAGCAAAACGGCGAGTTTTTCCGTTGCCGCTTCCCGCAAGTGGGCGATTGGCGGCACAGAACGGTCGGCAAGAATGTTTTTGACGGTTTCTGCAAAATTGTTCGGGGAACGGCAGCGTTTTCCGGTCAGCGCTTCCGTCAGAACCAGGGCAAGACTGTACAGGTCGCTCCGGCTGTCGACACGGGTTGAATCCAGCGCCTGTTCGGGGGACATATAGGACGCAGTTCCAAAAACTTTTCCCGGCTCTTCTTCACAGTCCGGAAGTTTCGCCAGTCCGAAATCGCCCAAACGGATATCGCCGTCGGACATCAGCCAGATATTATCCGGTTTGATGTCCCGGTGAACGATGCCGTGAGAGTGCAGAACCGCCAAAGCCTGAAGCATTCCCCGCAGCAGATAAACCGCGCCCGCAAGCGGAAGCGGTCCATGTTTTCCCAGCCAGCGGCGGAGCGAACCGCAAGCAGCATATTCCATAACGGCATACGGCATCCCCGTATTTGTTTCGGCATATTCAAATACATGAATCAGAAAAGGCGATTCCTGTTTCTGCAGGAATTCCGCAATATCATAAAACCGGGAGATTCCCGGATTCTTCTTCCGCAGGAATTTGACAGCCACCGGAGCTCCGGTGTTCAGCCTTGCCGCATACCAGCACTCGGAAAGTTCGCGAATCCGCAACGGACGAATCAGCTGAAAATCGGCAATCCGCTCTCCGGCAAAGAAAAAAGAGGTTCCGGCAGACGAATTCATGCGTAAGAAGGCAGCTCCAGATGCATAATCTCCGCATGATACCGGAAAGTCGGGGGAGCTCCCAGTATAAAACGTCCGGAAACGCTGCCGTCCGGCGCCACAGATTCCGTTTTCCACTGCATCAGCGGGCTGAGACGGTACTCTCCGTTTTCCAAAGGAAGTATTTCTGCAATTTCAACGACTTTTCTCGAACCGTCGGGAAGGCGCATTGTGTGGATGACGCAATCAACAGCGGACGCCACCTGCATCCGGATTGCATTCAAAGGAAGGTTGACTCCGCTCATGATCGCACAGGTTTCCATACGGCTGAGGGCGTCGACAGGGCTGTTTGCATGAATCGTCGACATGGAACCGGAATGTCCCGTATTCATCGCCTGCAGAAGATCAAGAGCCTCCGCTCCACGGATTTCTCCGATGACCAGACGGTCGGGACGGAGCCGCAGGGAGGCGATCAGCAGATCGCGGATCGAAAATTCCCCCTGCCCGTTCTTATCCGGCTTACGGGTTTCAAAATAGACACAGTGTTTCTGCTGGAGCTGAAGTTCGCTGGCATCCTCCAGAACCAGAATTCGATCCTTTTCCGGAATCAGTCCGCTTAAAGCGTTCAGAACGGAGGTTTTTCCCGATGAGGTTCCGCCGGAAACGATCGTATTTTTCCGCAGTTTTACAATCGCGTTCAAAAGCAGAGCACCTTCCGGGGGTATGCTTCCGAACGTTTCAAGTTTGTCGATCGTCAGCATTTCTTTTTTGAATTTGCGAATGGAAATAATGGTCCCGCACCGGCTGATCGGGGGAATCGTGGCATGAACGCGGGAACCGTCCGGCAGACGCGCATCCAGATCGGGATGCATTTCGTCCAGCTGACGGTCTACGGACTTTGCGATATTGACTGCGGCGGCTTTTAATTGCGCTTCGCTTGCAAAACGGGCTTCCGTTTCCTCCAGTTTTCCATTCCGCTCAATATAAATCTGCGATGGACCGTTAATCAGGATTTCCGAAACCCGGTCATCCGCCAGATAATCTTTGATTGGAGCCAGAAACAAAACTAAAAACGATGCACTGTCATTCATTGAACAATACCTCCCGATGGTTCCGATTTTTTATCTCTGCGATAGGAAAATCCGGTCAGATCCGTTTTGATTTTCCATAGAAGCAGTGTTAATTCATAGTCTTTGGCGGAAAAGGTCAAAATAATTCGCGGCTTCAGGTTTTCCTCCAGCGTGATCAACCGTTCCGGCTGCCATAGCTGATTCTGGAGCCATGAGCTGAGCTGAGCGCGGGCGGAAACAAAATTGGCAGCGAATTCTCCGGAATATTCCCAGCTGTTTTCCGGACAGCGTACCGCCGTCGCTCCCGGCGGAAGCCGCAACGGCGGCAGGTTGCGCGGCGCCGGTGTCGTGCGGGGAGATTGCGGCACTGTGATTGCCGGTTTCCTGTTTCCCGTTTTCTGCAAAGGTTCCCGATGAAATAAAAGAATTCCGAGTCCGCCCAGAAAGACCAGCAGGAAAACAGAGAGAAAAAACAGTATTTTTTTCAATTTGAAGTACTCCACTGTTCATATTTGCCGTAACGTTCATAGAATTTGATCTTTTCCGGCTCTTTTTCCAACTCTTTGGTATCGTCCTTATACTTCGGATCGTTCAGAAGTTCCAGTTTCCATTCTTTCGGATATTCACTGTCCTTTGAGTCGAATTTCCAAATATTATGTTTTGCGACGAGACTCGAATCCCAGTGGCGTTTTGCCGACCGGGAACCTTTGGTACGCATGATAATGCATTGGGTGTACTTGTTTCCATAACGCGAAGAAGTCATTTGAAACTCCGGAATTGAGAACGGCTTTGATTCACCCCGTGCGGTATAAGGCATATTGATCCAGTTGTCAAGGTAACCCGGACGGGTTTCGATCAGAGTCGTTTTCGAACCGATAAACTGCAGGTAGGCATGTTCTCCGGTCAATGCGCGGCTTTGTGATGTCGTGATTATGGTGCTCCGGGGAAACATATCCTGAAGCGCAGTGATCGCCGGAACGCGCATGGAAAAACGGTTGCCCGCCATCCAGACAGCCCAATGGTCCGCAGCCCGGAGATTTGTTGCATCCAGAGACTTCATCCCCAACCACAGGATCCCTCCGATTACCGCCATATAAACGGGCAGAACCAGGACGAATTCCATTAATACGGACCCTTTTGAGGAAAAGAAATGACTTTTGCATATTTTCATTGTTTCAGTGTCCCAGATAATCCCGCAGCTTATCCCATTGCAGTTTGCCGTCTTTATCGTTTTTGTCTCTGATCAGTCCCGCCGGAGGCTTCAGCTTTTCCCAATCGGGCAATTTTTTTTCTTCGATTTTTTTCCCTTTGGCATCCATCCAGTTTTTCCGGTCAAGCATAATATCCTTGAGAATATTTCCGCTTCCGACGGTAAAAGCCTGGGCATGTCCGGCGCCCGCACAGAGATCCCATGCGTGTTTGACGGGAAGCATGACGCCATCCCAATCGGTTTCTACCAGATTCCACGCTTTTTCCCCGGAGGATTCTGTGTAACCGATATTGTAGTCGGCGCTCTTTAATTTTTTCTCCTTGTCTTTTTCGTACAGTTTATAGCCGGCGCGTGCGGAGGCTATGGCGCACATGTATTCCGGGCGGTTTCCACCCGCGACGCTCGGATTGAACGCGGACAAAATCGAAGGAGCAGTAAGGGAACGTCCTCCCCAGCTGCTGAAGACGGAAAACGGGTTACTGGTTTTACGGGCAATGGCGACCGTAATGGAACCGGTTTTTCCAAAAAACGCCGGTGTTAAAGTCAACGGGATGGCTGGAGGAACGAGCAAACCGATCGGCAGATTCTTCTTGATGAGCGGAAAAAAGCTGTCATAACCATGATATTCCGGATGTTTACGGCCATAGCTGCCGCCGGGTGTGATCGGAGGCAGATGAAGCTGTATCGGACCTAGACTGACGTGAACCCATCTTGTCCAGAACCAGTCCCATTTGGCATAGAGATGCGTATCGGTCTGTTTATAGACTCTCCAGAAACCGGGGATATTTTTCCGGACGATCCACTCATCCGTTCCCGGGCCGAAGACCTTTTTCGGTGAAAAATCCTTCAACGTGGGATCCGCAAACGAAATGAATGTCTTTTCGTTTTTCTCATTGCCGAACATGGGAAGAAAAGCAGGAAGAGCGGAATCTCCCAGTGAAATGTTGATCATGTAATCATCCTTGCACTCCATCATATTGGCGACAGCCACCTGCCGGGCGGTTTCTTTGACTTTTTCCGGGTATTCTTTCCGCAGACTGTTCAGTTTGGACATCATTTTTGTAATGGAGATGCTGTAGCTTGCCACCTTGGGGATATTGACGATGGAGCCTTTGCCTTTTACTTCAGCGATTGTTGTATAAACAAGCTGCGCCAGCAGAAAACGGCCAAGGAAGCCCTGACCGTTGAACGCCTTTGCCAGTTCCGGTATTCCGACGCCGGTTCCGGCAATGAGCAGAAGCGGGTCAAAAACAGCGATATCTGTTCCACAGTTATAATGAACTCCGGGAACATGCATGTGACATGGCGAATTTTTCTGCCGCACCATATTGAAATCTTTCTGAAACTGGATAAAGACATATTTACAGAAAACATCCATTGCAAGGTCAAGAGACCGCTTCTGGAGATCGACATAGGTCCATGCCATCGCTTTATTGACAGTTGCAATCCGGCTGAGATAATCCGCCTGCACCACCGAAGCGGAATAAGCGGCGGCATCTGCCGCATTCTGAAGCTCGATCTTATTGCGGACAATTTCACCGATACCGTAAATGCCGATGACCAGGAGATAAACCGGCATGACAAACGCCAGTGTAATCGCAGCCGCCGCGCCCTTGCTGTCGGAAAACAGCTCCCGGCACTTGCCGCAAAAAATGGTAAAAACGGTTGGATTGGTATATTTCATCTTGTCAGAGGATAAAATTTCGTTGCATAAGGAATTGAAATCACGCTGCTGGAACTCAGGGTGATATACGGATATTTCAGTTCTTTTTCCCTGCCGGAACCGCCTGCATTCATTTCATTGGCGTACCGGGAGAGCATGGCGGGATTGAGCGCATAAGCCTGCTCATCCAGTTTCTTTTCCCATTTTTCCTCTTCTCCGGTCTTGTCTTTTTTTGCAAAAAAACTGATAATTCGCCCGGCAACCGGAACCTGAAGGAACATTTTGAACCGGACCGTGCATTTGACCCCGCGGGGATCCAGGTCTGTAAGAGGAATATCGACTTCCACCTGCTTGTCCAGATACTTTGTATTCGGAAGCCGTCCCCAACCATCCAGTTTGATGTACTTGTCGTCTGCCCGGTCTTTTGCGTCTTTGGAATCTGCCGGAGACGCGGATACCGTTGCAAGAATCCGCTTAACCACGGCTTCCGCCCGGCTTTTGCGCTGAAGGTTATTGACCGTCATGGAGGAACGGGCTCCCATATAAGCAGAGTAGTGCACAACATGCCAGGTAATCATGATGTACGCAAACTGAACGGCGAAAAGAAAAAGGACAAATAAAATCGGAAAGCAGAAAATAAACTCCAGCAATACCGCGCCCTTTGAATCTTTCAAAAAATGTCTTCGCCGCTTCATCCGTTTTTCCCCATGGAGTAAAGCAGCTGCATCAGCAAGTTCAGAAAAAGACCCGCTGCGATCGCCGCGCCAAACGGGACACGGCAGCTTTCCGTATCGGGAGGCGGCAGGTTTTTTCTTCCTGCACTGCGGTCATACCGGAAATCAAACAGACAACGGCAGTAGTGTTTCAGCCTTGCCGTATCCACTTTCCGGAAAAAAAGCATAACCAAAGCCAGAATGAGCCCCGCCATGGAAACCAGCAAAATCAAATTCAGCGTGTTTCCCGGGCCGGCGATCAGCCCTGCAGCAAAAAGCATCTTCACATCGCCGGCACCGGCAGCGCGAAGAAAAAACGGCAGCAATAGAAAAAGAGATGCCAGAAATGCCGTCACCAGCGACCCCAGAGCATAAGCGGTATTTACCCCGAACGCAACTGCCGACATCACAAGAATTCCACCGTAAACCCATGCGTTCGGAAGTTGATGTTTCCGGAAATCGTAAACCGACAGATAAATCAGCCATGGTGTCGCCAGAATTATTTTTCCGAAAGTCAAATGATCCATCCGCAACCTGTTTCATAAAAAAGACGAATCCCCACGGAGCGGGAATTCGTCTGAATTTTAGTGCTGGAGCAAAAAATCACTTATCGTAATTGTGCATGGCTTTCTCATGCTCATTTGCTTTTTTAATATCCTGAGCGGCATTCTTTTTCAGCTCGCCCTGATAATTTTCAGCACCTTTTGCATCGCTCATGGATTTTGTTGCCACATTCATCTCATGAGAGACGTTTTTCCCGAACATGATAACGGCAACGACAACCGCCGCCGCAATCAATACGGCGATGATGACATATTCCATCATCACGGCATGCTTTCTGGTAAGTTTTCTCATGGAGCACCTCCTGATATTATTAAGTATGATACTTATACATGGTCATCGTAAAAAAATCAAGAGCCATTTAAAAAAAACGATCTCTTTTTCGGAACTTGCAAAAGCTTTCCGGGTGACTTTATGCAAAAAATGGAATACTCCGGCGGTTTTCCGGAACATTCCAAAGTCTGTCGGAAATTTCGTCATGACGGTCGAGCAGGAACAGGTTGTTTACGGACCGGAGTGCGGAAACCGATGCTCCGCACCTCCGGAAAAAGTACAAGCCTCCGTATTTTCGCCATCCGGCAAAATACAGAATCCGTCTGTCAGAATCGCCGTCGAGTCCGACCCGGATATCCGAACGGAGTTCATTCTCTTACCTGCAAAGTTCAAAAAACGGAGTCACACCTTTTTTCAAAGCCGCGGTGTCCAAAAGAATACTCAGCCTGCCGCCACGGTTTTCGACCGGCAGTTCCTCACGCCTGCTTCCGTCCAGTCCGAGCGCATAAAGCCGCCATTCCCCGTGCGGAACCGCGATTTCCGCTCTGAGAGTCCCGGTTCTGGCCAGGACCGGCAGTCTGCCCGGTGAATGCAGAACCTTCCAATCCTCCGTGAACTCCATTCCGGAATTAATCGCTTCCGTATTGTAAATCAGAACAATCCTCGTGGACTCCTGTAAGGACTTGCCGTCGACAGCGCTGACAGCGACAGTCGCATGTCCCGTGCTGGAAAAAACGGTCAGGCATTTGAGCCGCTTTCCGGATTTTCCATTCCAGGAAACGGCTTCCGTACGGTCCGTAACGACGGACATCCACTTTTCAGGACCGTTTATTGTAATCTCCCCCGTATCCGTCTGAAACAAACCTTTTGCCGGGTCGGAAAGATTCCCGGAAGGCAGAATACCCCGTTCTTTCAGCATTGCGGAAAATCCGGCAAGGTCAAACGAACAGTCATTGACGTCCCGGATATTACTGGTCCATTCAAAGCGGTTGACGACCCCGTGGTTCGCGGGTTCCAGTTCAAAATCCGGCTTGCGTGAAAATGAAACGCCCTCAGCCTGCGGCTGATCCGGAAACGCTGTGCAGAAACCGGTCATCAACGCAATTTTGGATTGTTCGCTGTTAATCGGGAAATACATGTTGGCTCCCTGTTTCAAATAGCGGTCCGGAATGTTCAGGCGCACCAGACGGGACGACCGCCGGACGTCTCCGCGGCCGAACAGAACCGCGGCTAAAAAACCGTTTGCCGCCATTACCGGATTCTCTCCTACGGAAAAACAATCCATGCCGCTTTTGCGTATTTCATACGGATCTTTGAAATAGGCAATCGCCTGATACCCCTGAAACGCCGCCAGCGCGGGAAACAGCACTCCCCCTTCATGGATATACCGGTTCCAAAACGCGTGATTGAACTCTCCGACCTGAAATGCACGTCCGTACAGGCGCACGGAATTGACGCTGCGGAACTGCTCGGCAAGCCCCTCTATGGAGCTCCGCTGATACGTTTGCGATCCGGGGCGCATAAAACTGGAGGGATGCGCAAAATAGCCATGCGCCTCCACAGCATGGGCGCAGCGCCAGCGTGACACACCGTATCCGACCCTTTTCGACTGACTGTTCTGAACAATCGTCCCCCGCCACCCAAGCTCACGAAGCACCTTTTCCCCCCAATGAAACGAACGGTCAAGCTGTTCCGCATGAAATTCAAAAAACAGAGCCGCATCAGGAGAATCATTCTTCCCGGACACCGCAATCCGCGGCAACGGACGCAAAGCTAAACCGCGGCGTTTTAAGAACGATTCCCATTCCTTTCCGATCTTCTCCCTGACAGGGGCGAACCGGTCACTTTTATTTCCATAATAAAAACCGGATACGAAATCGGCTCCGACTTCCATTTCGTTATAAAGTTCCACGCTCATAAGCAGCGGATCGTCCGCCAGACGTTTCTTTGTGTAGGGATTGACCGTATTCAAGAGTGTTTCCGCCCCGAAACGGAACCGTTCGCATTCGAAATCGTTTAAGAACAGAAAGGCGATCTTATGCGGAATTCTGTTCGCGAACGTAGCGGCCGCGTTCCGCCGCCCGGCATACAAATTATAAGCAAGTATCGTCAGCTGAAGGCGCATTCCCTCCTGTTTAAGCCGATGAAATGCGTACATAACCCGGTCAAGAGCTTTCGGATCCGTCTCCATGTCTTTATCCGACAGATGGCAGAGGATTCCGTCGAGAGTATGCATCCTGACACCTCCATATCCGCGGCGCCGGAGGGACTGCGCCCAGCAGTCAAGCTCTTTTTTCGCCTGCGCCTCCGAGCAAATCAACTTGCGTCCGAAAAAAATTTCCCACGGAATGGATTCCGTGACGAACAGACGAACCGGCGTCTCCAAATCATTCTCATACGCATAGGAACCGATTGCAGGACTGTAAACAATTCTGCAATCCGCCTTTCCGTCGGGAACAATCGGAGAGAGATCAAGCGCACTTCCTTTAACGACAGTGTTTTTCACCGGAACGCACGTCTTCCACCATTTCTCCGTTTTTTCAGGAATGACCGTAGCAACGGGTTCCCCGTAAATGAAGCTCCAGCTGTGACTCCCGCTTAAAACACGGATCCGAAGCTCATTTTTCCCCCGCAGGACCGGAATGTCCGTAAAGGCGGTTTTGGGACTCAACGGTCCGGAATTCCCGCGCTCAAGAGTCGAATGAACGCGCACTCCGTTGGCAATAATCTCCATCCACCAGTCGGCGGAAACGCCGATTCTCATCGTCCCGTAACAATCACTGAAAAAGGTTTTGGTTAAAACAGCCTCCGACCGTATCGGCCGGTTGCCGAACAACCGACGGAAATCAATGACGCCATTTTCGGCTTTGACGTTTTTCTTCCGACCCTGATATTCCGCGCACCAGTCATCGGAAAGAATGGAAAAAGACAATTTTTTGTCCTCATCCGGAATAATTGAAAAATCAGATACGGTAATTCCTCCGCCGACTCTGCCGCAGCCGATCGTAATCAGAGGAGTCTTTCCCTCCGGATACTCCTTTGCGGTAAACTTCAGAACGAATCGGTTTTTTCCCGGAACGAGTTTCTTTACGGTACTCAATCCAAGCGGCTTATACGGTTCATGCTGTTTATACACGAATGCAATTTCTCCGGCACGCTCCGCCGTAATCTCTGCGTCCAGAATGTATTTTCGCCCTTTTTCCAGAACAAGCGGCTTCGTTGCGGAAAGATCGCGGAATTCCGTTTTCCCCGGCACGGAATGACATTGCACGCGCAAACCGTCCGCGGTCACCCGAATAAACGCATTGTCTATTTCCGGCTTCCGGTGGAAAGTCCACTCGCTCCAGTCGTTGGACACCGCTGCAGAACAGAATGAAAAGAGAATCAGAAATCCAAAAAATTGATTACAGGAATGGCGCATAGTTTACTCCTATTTCAGCTGTTGTGAATGAAAAATCAGTCCCGGCAAAATGCCTGCGGTAACGTTTGAACGCCAATACGCCGATTGGAATCGCATTCCCGCGGCAGAGCCGTCGAGCATACCGAAAGAGGAATTCTCTCCGTGCCGGAAATGTACTGCGCCGTTGCCGCTCACATTGTGTTTGACGCCAATGCCCAGATATTGAACCGGAACCATAGACGAACTTCCGGTTCCGAAGGCTCCGCTGTACGTCGTATAAATGCTGTCCGCCAGCAACACCTGATCGGATGGTCTCTGCGCGGAAAAATCGTTTTTCTTCCTGCACATTCCGCTCCGCTTGACAAACGAAACGATGCATTCTTTCACCGAACCTTTTCCCGTGATCCAGATATTGAGTCCGAACAGTTGAAGTTCGTCCCCATGTACATTCCCATGGTCTTTGCGAACCGGAAGCGACGGACAACGAAACGCTTCCGCATTTTTAAGTTCATTCCCCAGCCCGGAACTCTTCAGCATATCGTACCAGCTGCCGGGAACGCCCCCCTCTGCGAAAAAACCCCTCGGAGGCAGATAATCGTCGTGGGAATCGGCATACAACGACAAAAACATATTGACCTGCCGGATTCTGCCGAGACAACTGCTGCCGAGTCCCTTTTCCCTGACGGAATTCAACATGGGCAAAAGCATACCCGCAAGAATCGCTATTATGGAAATACAAATCAAAAGCTCTATCAACGAAAATCTCCGGATAAAAACAGAGGACAACCCACATAATGACGGTCTCATTTTTACTCTCCTTCTTTTTTGATTTTTACAAAATGCAGAATCCGACTGTCGAAATCACCGTCGAGTCCGACCCGGATACCGAGTTCGGCAAGCCCGCGTCCGGAAACGGGACGCAATTCCGGCTCCTCCACATTGCAGAACGCATCCCGTTCCGTATCGTGCCGCCCGTGGCGCGTGACCGTATAGACCGCATCGGGATCAAGCCCCTCCATACGCAGATTCGGAAGCTGTTCCGCAAACTGCAGAGCGTGTCCGAATACAAACAGCAGAGCCTCGGATTTGTCGGGAAGAACATACTCAAACGCCGCGTACCGGTTCTCCCGGTGCGACGCAAGACGGTACAGTTCGCCGAATGCGACAATATGACGGATCTTCCGGTTGAGTTCAAAATACCCCCGGCACTCCGCCAGTTCCTCCGGCGGACTCTTATGCAGGGGAATCCCGAGCGACGGCCACCCCATCAGCGCCGCATGCGCCATAAAGCGGAGCGGAATTTCCCGGTGATTGAAAAAGTACGAATAACTTCTGCTGATCTGGCAGCCGCCGCCCGCCATTTTCGGAAAATGCAGGTAGCTGAATCCCTCCTGAATGTCAAGAACGTCGAGCGTATCCTGATTGTCGCTGCGGTTGACCCTGGTGAAAAAGCGGTCCATCGCCAGATCCCCGCGCCCGCTTCCGCTTGCACAGTTCTCAAAAAAGACGTCAGGGAACTCTCCGCTCAGGCGCTCCATCAGTTCGTAAAAATTCAGCATGTACTTCGTCCGCATTTCACGGCGGTTTTCCACTTCCGGAATATTCAGATAACGGTTGAGATCCATTTTTAAATAAACGATGTCGTTTTCCGCAAGGAGCTTCCGCAGAACGCCGTGAATATAATCAAGCACATCGCGCCGGGCGAAATTGAGCAGGGAATAGTGTGCGTCGTCGACCCGCCATTCGGGATGCTCCCGGTAAATGCGGCTGGAGGAATCCACTCGTTCGAACTCCACCCAGAGTCCGAACTCCATGCCGTGCGCCCGGACGGTGCTGATGATCTTCCGGAATCCGCCGGGAAATTTCTCCGGATGAATGGTCCAGTCGCCCATGTTCTGCTGCCATCCGGCGTCGATGATGAACAGCTCGCATCCGGCTTCCGCCGCTTTCGGAATCAGCTCCAGAACGTTTCGTTCGGTCACTTCCGCTCCGCGGATGCAGGAATAGGTGTTGAACACCACCGGCATGACCCGCCGCGCCATATTGCTGGGATAAATCCGGGCGGCGCTGTAACGGTGAATCAGACGGGTCATCTCTCCGAATCCGCCGCGTGTGAATCCGCCGAGAAAAGCCGGCGTGCCGAACCGCTCGCCCGGAGCAAGGGCAAGTTCAAAATCGAAGTTGTTCAAGCCGCCGGAAACGCGGGTTTCGCCGAATGCGTCGCGTTCGACGATGAACTTCCAGTCGCCGCTCCAGAGCAGGGTCCCGAAACGCACCTCGCCGGAACGCTCGTCGGCGTTGCCCGGATCAAACGCAAAAAACGGCACGGCGGCATGGCCGCTGATTCCGTTGCGGCTCTCCAGCACCCGTTCTCCCGGTTCGACGGCGGCGCGGCGGACGCGGTACTCCTGTCCCCATTCCCCCTGAAGCGTGGTCAGGCGCGGAGCCTTGCCGCGCGGCAGAACCCAGACGGCGGAAAAAAGAGTTTCAAAACGGACCACGGCATTCCCCTCGTTCACGACCTCCGTCCAGCGGGAAAGCAGGTCGAATTCCGGGTAAAGCATGTAATGAAGGCGCAGCCGCAGCCCCGTCCCGCCGTCGGAAAGATCGACTGCGAGATGTTCACCGCTTTCCTGCCGGAATCCGGCGTACTGCAGGTGCAGGGCGCAGTCCGGCGACAACAGTTTCACACACGGCTCGTAACAGAAACCGGGAGAATACGCGGAATACTCAAAACGGCTGAATCCTGCACGGGAATGATAATGCGAACGGCTGAACCAGGAAATCTCTTCCGCAGGAGGAAGATCTTCCATCCGGTCAATCTTTCCGCCCCAGTGGAGATTGACCGGAACACCGGACGGGGAGAGAGCAAACGCATAAGACATATTCCGGGTGCTGCACAAAAATATTTTTTTACTTTCATTGATGACGAACGGCATTTTCGCCTCCTTTCATTTGTCCGTTATTTTAATTATACAACAGAATTCAAAAATCGGCTAGAGGCCGTCCGGACAAAAAAATATCGTTTTTCAGACATTTGACTTTTTCATTTTCTGTGCTAATTGTATTCATTATGGCTGTCGTATTTTATCTGAATCTGGAAAACCGCCGGAGAGAACTGAACACCGTTCCTCCGGTATGTTCGACTGCGTACCACCTTGATCATCCGGCATTGGAATATCAGGTTGTCCGCGGCGTACAGATCTGTTTCCGCTTTTCCGGCAGGAGAGACAGCTGCACCATGGAAATCGACGGGAAACGCCGGACGGGGCGTTACCCGCATCTGCTGGTCAAACGTCCGGGCGAGCTCCACCGTATCCCGGAGCCGGACAGCGGAACCGCTTTTTATTTCACCTACGCAGCCGAATTGCTGGAGGAACTCCGCCGGTGCGGACTGGAGGATGATATTGTTTTCTGCGAACTGCCGGAAGCCCCGGAGCTGAACGCCATTTTTCGGCGGATTCAGGAACTCGCCGGGAAATCGGAGGAATTCGGTGCGGCAGACCGAATCGACATGCTCTGTTTCCAGATGCTGCAGGAAGTCCTGCTGATCCGGAAACAGCGCAGCAGAGCGCCGGTCTCATGGCCGGATGAGAAAATCCGCCGGATTGCTTCTTATCTGCGCTTGAATCTCATGCGGGAAATCGACCTCGACGAACTTGCGCGCGAATCAGGTTTCTCCTACCGGACTTTTTCCCGGCACTGGAAACAGGCGGGCTACCCGCCGCCTGCACAGTTCCTGTTTGAACTGCGGATGGAGGAGGCAAAACGGCTGCTTGCGGAAACCGTCACTCCCATCCGGGAAATCGCCGCCCGGATCCATTACCAGGGATGCGCGTGGTTTTGTGCGGCGTTCCGCCGTCACACGGGGACGACACCACTGCAGTACCGCCGGCACTTTCAACGCCGGCGTCCGTGAGCCGTTTTTCTCATTCTGAGCACAGGAACCCGCCTGAAAACGGCGGCGCTCCGCTTCATGGCAGATTACAGACAAATTGTTCGGAGCAGTTCAATAAATCTGCTGTTTCCGGAATTCGCAAGGTGTAGTTTTTACATATTTTTTGAAAATCCGGAAAAAGAAGTATTCATCCGGGTAGCCACAGCGCCAGGCGATTTCCTTGATCGGCAAATTGCGCTGAAGCAGAAGATGCTTTGCATAGTACAGCCGCCGCATCGTGATAAACTGTTTCGGCAGCATCCGGAACTGCCCAACAAACAGTGCGGTCAGTTTCGAACGGCTGAGATGCGCCCTTGCAGCAAGCTCGGAGACCGTAATTTTATGTCCGATGTTCGAATCAATATACTCAATCAAACTAAACAGCTGCACTTTCGGTAAATTCCGGACAGGAGTCATTGATGAAAGGTGTTCTATGAACGGAATCAGCAGTTTTTCGACTTCACATTTTGCCGCTATCTGATGCTCCAGATTCTCATATTGACGACAATGCTCCACGATGCCGGCAAAGCGTTCTCTCGGATGGGTAAAGATTTCTTCCGGAAGTTCCAGCGGCTCGTAAAATGGCAGTTTCTGCATCTGGCGGGAGAAAAAGTGAATCCAGTAATGGTCGCTTGGCGCAATCCCTTGATATTTCAGAACCAGACAGTCCGGGATAAGATAAACTGTTCCCGGACGAATCAACGTCGTCGATTCTATGGAATAGACGGAGGAAATGCAAAATTCCCCTTTTGTCGGCAGATAGAGGCGGTAGAATGGCATTTCCCGGAAAAACGAATCAAGCGGTTGCCAATTAACGATCTCCTGCGCAAAACCGCAGATCATAATTTTTACATCCAGCTCCGCGAGAAACTCGCTCCATTCTGACTTGATTGTTATCGCACCGTTTTTACGCATGTCAATTTGATTTTTGTTTTTTGAAACAGATATTCGCTCTTTCGGGAAAATACCATTACTCATTCAGGAAATCAAGAAATGTTTATTGTTTTCCTTTTAAAAAATGGACAAAGTCCATTATTTTTCGGAAGTAAATCCATTTTCAAACAGAGAATTATCATCTATAATATACCGGAAATAACCAGAGAGGTTTTCAGACGATGAATGATCAACAGGTCAGAAATGAATATCCGCGTCCTCAATTCATGCGGGACGACTGGATTTGCTTAAATGGCATTTGGAGTTATGAATTTGATTTTTCCGATTCCGGCCGAAGCCGCGGCATGACAAATTCACAAGGATTCGGAAAGAAGATTCTCGTTCCTTTCTGCCCTGAAAGTAAATGCTCCGGTGTGGAGTTTCGGGATTTCATTCCGGCGATGTTCTATCACCGGAAAATTACGCTTCCCCGGAGATGGGAAGGGAAACGTATTCTTCTTCATTTCGGTGCGGTCGATTATGAATGTGAAGGTTTCATCAACGGCCGAAGCATCGGAACTCACACCGGCGGCTTTTCGTCTTTTTCATTCGACATAACAAATGCGGCGGAACTGGAAACCCCATTCGATTTTGTTCTTCATGTCCGCGATGATGTTCGAGGGGGAAAACAAGCGATCGGCAAACAATCTCCCTTTTATGAATCGCAGGGATGCCGCTATACCAGAACAACAGGAATCTGGCAGAGCGTCTGGATGGAAGCCGTTTCTTTTGACGGGTTGAAATCCTGTCGGATCGTCCCGAATACCGCCGACGGAACATTCTGTTTTTTTCCGCTCTTTTATGAACCGGTAAATGATATGGAACTGACAATCCGTGTATCGGCAAAAGGCGATTCCACGGAGAATAAGACCATTTCCCGCAACGGAACGGCGGTCACGGTTCATGCTCCCGGCAGAAGATTCTGGTCACCGGAAGATCCTTTTCTCTACGATATCGAATATATACTGCGCGCGCCGGACGGAACTGTCTGTGATTATGTCCGTTCCTACGCAGGGCTGCGGGAAATCAGTCTGCGAAACGGATGCATTCTGCTGAACGGGAAAGCCCGCTATTTGCGCTTTGTCCTGGACCAGGGATATTATCCGGACGGTATTATGACCGCACCTTCCGATGAAATGCTCAAACAGGATATTCTGCTTGCCATGCGTGCCGGATTCAACGGAGCGCGCCTGCATCAGAAGATATTTGAAGAACGTTTTCATTACTGGGCCGACAGGCTCGGCTATATTACATGGTGCGAAAGTCCCTCATGGATCAATAAGGATCCCGAATCGGACAATTCTTACTGGCAATGCGCACATCAGCTCATGGCGGAATGGTTCGAGTGCGTGAAAAGAGACTGCAATCATCCCTCCATCATCGCATGGACCCCGACAAATGAAACGCGGACTTCTCTGTCGCGCCTCAGAGATTTCCGCCGGATTATCTCAATGATTTACGATCAGACAAAGGAACTGGATCCGACCCGTCCGATCAACGACTGCAGCGGTTATACGCATGTAAAAACGGATCTTTGGACGATCCATGACTATACCCAGAATGGCATTCTCCTGAAAGAGCGGCTTGCCCCGGACGGAGCCCGTGTCGCCGCACCCGCGCCGGATATGAAAATGCTGGAAGTCCCGTATGGCGGACAGCCTTATCTGCTTGACGAATTCGGTGGAGTTGGTTATCTTCCGCAGGGCTGTATTCCGCATACAAAGAGTTGGGCCTACGGAGAAAAAATCAACACACAGGAAGCCTATTGTACCAAACTCAAGGAGTTGGTTGACGCCGTTCTTTCAGTACCGTTCATCGCCGGATACTGTTATACCCAGCTGACCGATGTCGAACAGGAGGAAAATGGGATCTACTGTTTTGACCGGAGTGAAAAAGTTTCCTCGACCCGGCTCGCCGCAATTTTCGGAAAGGAACCGGAACATTTTAATGACGGTCATTCAAATAATCAGAAAATCAGCTGTTGTAATATAAAGAAAAGGAGCAAAGAATATGAAAACGAGATAGAAAATTACAGTATGAAACAGCATTTTTGCAAATAAGGGATTTCTGCCTTTTACGACAAAAATGAAGTTAAAACGAAAAAACAAGAAATCGTCAGGAGGAGCAAAATGCGTAAACTCTATTTTTCATTACTTGAATTGCTTATAACGATCGGTATTATCGCTATTCTTGCCGGAATGCTGCTTCCGGTTTTGAATTCCGTCCGTGAAAAGGGAATGCTCGTGCAGTGCATCAGCCATCAGAAACAGATCGGGCTCGGAATCATCCACTATGCAGACGATGAAGTGTTTTATCCTTGGGAGATTATGTATTTCTGGAATCGACTGACCGGTTACAAGATTGATGGCATTAATGACAATAATGGAGTAGCTTATTTACAACCCTATAAGAGTAAAATTTCTCCAGGTCTTATTCAGCCGAATCCGCAAAACTATTGTGTCAAACATGAACAATACCGGACTTCCGCCGGCAGTGTATTCGTTCCGTGGTCCTATATTCCACAGGGTTATCATTCCGGCTTGAAAACGTATGGAATCAGTGGAGAAAAAGAGTTCCCGGATTCGGCGAGAACTCCCGTTCAGATCAAATCACCTTCTACGAAAATTGCTGTTCTGGAAGGTCCGGCAAGAACAGGAAATATAAGCTATTATAACTCATATAACGACTTGCATAATCCGGATAATCCGGAGACCAGAATTGCTCCGGTACATGAAACATACGTTACTGGCTGGTTTTATGACGGACATGTCAAAAGCCTGAATGTCTTGAATGAACTGCTTTATGACAATGATGTCAATACCCGCAAGAACCGTTGGAGCAAACTGTTTCCATCCAATCTTCCGTAATCATAAAAAACATTAAGGAGCATTTATGATGCAAAAAATCTTTTTCCTGTGCCCGATTCTTTCCATATTCAGCGTCTCTGCCGCACCGTTGAATATCGGCGGTTCCATGGATCTTGGTGATCCGGGAAAGCCGGTTCCGGGATGGTTGATTCATACGGATCAAATCAATCCCGCCGCCGCAGTTAAGAATCCGGGAATGCTCATACAGACTAAAACCGTTCCCGGCAAAGACGGGTTTGCGCTGCAAACGCCGGCAGCAAACGGCATTATGCGGTTCGGTCTTGTCTGCAACCGTTTTAGTATTGACCGCGACACCGAGGTTGAAATTTCGTTCGATTACAAATGCGCCAGGGAAGAAGCCGGAAAAATCCGGGCCCGCCTGGATTTCCGTACTCTTGGCGATCGCGGGCTCAAACCTTTACCGACCTGGGATCATCCCCGTTATCCGGTGCTGAAAGGCTTTGTTCTCCGACCTTCTGCCGAATGGCAGCATGTCTCACATAAATTTAAAGTCATTAAATGGCACAACGATTATCTGCTTACTCTCAACGTTTTCCGGCAGGACGGTACACCGCTTCAAGGTTCGCTATTTCTTGACAACTTCAAATGCCGCTTTGCCGACTCTCCGGAGGAGCCGCTTGAGGAGGCTGCCGCAATTCCGGACCGGGACGGCGCAGCATACCGGAAAGGAGAAACAATCAAACTCAAACTCAACGCACGCTTGAATTCTCAAAAAGATATAGAAACTGTCATACTTTCCGCGGTTGCCGATCATAATAAAACGATCCGTTTGAAATTTCCCGTAAAACTGATAAAACATAATTTCCGCTATGAAGGAAATCTTGAATTGAAGGCTGATTTGTATGGTTCCTGGCATTTTGAACTTTCCCGTAATGGAAGGCAAATTCCTGTTCTCGGCGACTTTTCCGTTATTCATGCACCAGTCAAACATCCGGCATATACTCCGGGATGGGGAATCGGTTATAACCACGATACGCTCGTCATTCCCCACACGCCCTATTCCGATATGTTCAAGCATTCGACCTACCGCTATTACCCCTCACGACGCAGTATAGCAGAAATTCCGTATCTGGCGGGTATGCGCATGATTCGAATCTGGGGAGACTGGAAGACCATCGAACCGGAAAAAAATAAATTCCGTTCCGACGTTGTCGGTCCTCTCATTGATGAGGCGGTACGGGTCGGCATGGATCCGGTATTCTGCCTCTCCGGAACTTCGTTGCTCTTCCCGGACTCGGACAGCAAACCGGAAAAAGCCACTTATCCGCACCATCTTCGCCAGTACATGAAGTCAATCCCGGGAAATAAAGGGCTCCTCCTGCTCGACGGTCCGGAGGAAATATGGAACGGCTACCTGGACTTCTGCCTGAAAACATGGGGCGGTAAAATCCGGTTCTGGGAATTTCTCAACGAACCCGGCGCGGCGGAATGTCCACCGGATGTTTATATACGCTATCTCAAACACGTTTATAAACGGATCAAAAACATGAATCCGACATTCAAAGTGCTTGGCAACGGCAACACCTGCGATGTCGGTTTTGATAAAGGATGGTGTGCACGTCTTACGCAGGCCGATCCGGATTATGTCGATTCCATGGATTATTGCGCGTTCCATCCTTACTGGAACTCCACCGACTACATCAAGGGAGTTTACGGTCTCTATACCAGACACATTCAGGAACTTCGCGCCACACTCAAGAAGCCGAGACCTCTTTGGAACACCGAGTGTTTCTATATCACCAATGCCCGGAAACCGCAAAAGGATTTCTATGTCAATCTTGGCGTCTGCGATGCAGAAGCCGTGCAGCGCCATTATCTCGACGGTATGCTCAACGGTGTTGAAGCAGCACTTTCTCTGTCGGCAACTTCATTCCTGAAAGTTGCTCCACCGGTGACCGCAATCCCTGCGCTGAGCGAGATGGCGACCGCAACAAATGCACTTTCCGCCCATCTTGCGGGAATGACGAAGCTTCAACCTGTCGTGCTCAATCCTTATATGCGCGCCGGAATCTTTTCGGGACCAACCGGAAAAGCTGTTGGATTTGTCTACGATCTTCGCCCGGCCGGTTCTATTATGAACGTTCCAGCCGGCCGTGCCGTCCGGATCACCGATCTGTTCGGCAATGCAGAAAACAGTACAAAGATCCGTCAGAGCTATGAACCGCATTATATCTTTGGTTCTCTTGCCGCTGTAAGTGAATTTTTCCGCAAGGCAAAATTCATTCCGGCAGAAAGCTGCCGGATCTTTGTGAAGAAAGCAGGAAATTCGGTACATATCAACGCAATTAATATGACTGGCCAGCAAGCTCGTTTTACCGCATATTTCACTGCCCGGACCAAACTGCCCGCCGTGCAATTTGCATTCCATTCAAGCGAGGATGACAGCACGGCGATCGTTCCATATCCGGATGCGCTGCCGTCCATTCTGCCTTTTCGTCCCGATGACAATGAAGCAGGCACGCAGATCGCAATCCGGCTTCCGGATGTTCCCGAATACCCGGTTGGAACGGATGAAAAAACCGCGCAGATGCTGAATGTCGGTAAAAATGCTGCAGTCAAAGTATGGTCGGCAAACGGCTCGCTGAATTTTCATGCAGTTGTGAAAGATCTTGATATTGTTGCGCCGCCTGGAGACGCCCCGTGGCAGGGCGACGCAATAGAAATCTTCCTGGATCCCACCCCGTTCCGCCGTCTTGACAACAACGAAATACTTTCTTCCAAACCGTTGAACTGCTATCAGTATGGTTTCAGCGCGATTCCTTCCAAAACCGGTAATTCGATCAAAGCAATTTCCCGTGTCAATCCGCGTTTCCGCTCGAAAGCAGTTCTGAAACAGACCCGCACGGAAGACGGTTATATCCTTGAAGGATCAATTCCGTGGAACGAATTCCGGATGCCTGGAACCGGGCGGTTCGGAATGGAAATCGGACTTCACCGGGAGGGAACAGATAAAGTAATAACCCCCCGCCCCGAATCTCTGAGCAATATTCCGGAGAAACACTACCGTCATCGCTTCCATTACCCGGTGTTCCGTCTTGCTCCGGAAATCCGCAACGCATTGGATGGCAATAGCATCCCTCGGAATTCGGATTTCAGTTCCGGAAAATATGGCGAAGCAGATCAATGGGGCTGGTTATTTCAAAACTCGCGTTGTACGGTTCGTTTTCTCCCCGGAAAAGGTTTCAATGGCGCCAATGCCGTGGAACTGAATGCAACCGAACGGTTCGGAAAAGAGTTTGCGCTGACGCAGAATCTGACCGTTCCCGCCGAAGCAAAGGGGGTAAAACTCCGCGCGCTGGTCAAATTGGATCAGATCACTCCGGACTCGAAACCGATTAACCGTTATCGTCCGGAAGGTTTTATGTTCCAGCTTGGGCGATGGGATTTCGGCAATATCGTTCATTCCGGGATGACGGGCAATACCCCGTGGACCAGTGTCGAATGCTGGATTCCATTTTCCAATAAAGCAAAACAGGCGGATCTCATGCTCGGTTTGCGCAGAGCAACAGGAAAAGTAACAATATCAAACATAAACGTGGAGTACTTCAAATGAAAAAAATGCTCATGGCTCTGACAGCCGCAATATACGGATTTGCCGCCGCACAGGAATTCCGAATTGATGTCGGCAGCAGCAAAGGAATTTCTCTCTCGCCCGGAGTTCCCGGTGAAGGTATTACTGTTCAGCAAGCGGCATGGCTGAAAGAAAAGCATAACAGCCGTCTGATTTTCACCGGAAAAGCTGAAACCATGTGGAGAAAACACTCATTCTCATTCATTCCCAGGCAAAGCGGAACGGTTGATGTTTCATTCATGGGGCAACCAAAGAAGAAGTCGTTTATTGCTTATCGCAACATTTCTGTCAAGGGCAGTGACTTTAATAATTCGGATTTCAAACTGATCAAGGATAATTCTCCTGTCGGCTGGTATAAACTCGGTTCGCCGGGATTTCAAAACGATACGATCTTTTGCCGTCACGACGATCGTTTTTTTAAGCCACTGGTCTGTAAGGAGGGAATACCCGTTACCCTGACCTTTCAGGTAAAAATCGAATAATGGAACCTGCTTGAAATTTTGTGAGAGGATGTTAGATTCCGCTCACATTATTGACTTTTTCATTTCGATGCAGCCCTCATGAAAATCACACGGAAACAATATGAAAAAATACAAAATATTTGCCGCGCCAGCGTTGAAAAGTTGCTGAAAGATGATATTGTAATTGCCGGGAGCTCTCCTGTTCAAATGAAAGAGATTAAACGCATTTAATGAAAACAGGTTCCTCAGTCTATCCATCGGTTCCGTAATTTTTCAATGGTCAGTCGTGAAACGGCAGGAAAGATGAAAAAGAATTTTGAAACACCTCCGGCAGAATGTATGCCGAGCTATTTTTGGTATTTGAATACCGAACTAAATCACAGTGAATTGCGGCGTCAGCTGCGTGACATGGCGGCTCATGGCGTGCGGAATGTCTGCCCGCATCCCTGGCCGCCGGAGTTTCGTCCGGAGCGAATGCCCTCCGATATGCGTCCGGAATACCTTTCGCCGGATTACTTCCGGGCATACCGGACTATTGCCACGGAATGCGCGGCGCTCGGTATGAACTGCTATCTGTATGACGAGGGCGGCTGGCCTTCCGGCGGAGCGGCTGGACGGGTTTATAACTGCGAACCGGAAAAATGGGCGCAACTTTACTGGACAAAACATGGAGTTGTCTCCGAACCCGGTGTTCCGGAAAAAGCGGCGCCGTACCCGAATGCATTAATCCGTGAGGCTGCCGAAAAATTCCTCGAACTCACCCATGAGCGCTACCGGAAACATATCGGATCTCTTTTCGGTACAACATTCCGTTTCGTTTTCATGGACGAGCCGACCATGCCGATTTCACGTCCCGGCGAACGCTTGACCTGGTGTCCCGATCTTGCGGCAGAGTTCCAACGCCGTAAAGGGTACGACATCACACCGTTCCTGCCGCAATTAATCGAACCGGAGGGATTGGAAAAAATCCGTATTGATTTTCACGACGTGACGTCTCGGCTTTTCGTTGAACGTTTTCTGCTGCCCATTCGGAAATGGTGCCGGAAAAACGGTCTGCTTTCCGGTGGTCACTTTTCCAATGAGGACAGACCGGAAAACAGTGCTTTCAGCGGCTACGGACATATTTTGCGGGCATTGCGGGCTTTAGATCTCCCCGGCGTTGACGCTATCTGGCGCCAGTTGTTCCCCGGCGTCCGTACCCATGTATTCCCGAAGTACGCCTCTTCAGTTGCCCGGCAAGCGGGACGCAAATTCGCGCTTGCTGAAATTTTCGCCGTTTACGGGAACGGCATTACCCCGATGCAGCAGAAATTTCTTATCGACTACATGCTTGTTCGCGGTGTCAATGCCCTGGTGTTCAGCAAAATCGCGTTTTCAAACCGTGGAAGTTTCCTTTCCGGCTGTCGTCCGCATCTCGGTCCGGCCGATCCATTGTGGAAGTATGCCCGGATGCCGAACGAATATGCCGGACGCATCAGCTTCATGCTGACTCGGGGAAGACCGGTCGTGTCGGCGGCGCTTTACCATGACGTCCGGTCGGTCTGGGCTGGCGGAGAAGCGAAACAGGCCGCAATCCAGGCCCAAAATGAATATACGGAAAAACTGCTCTCACAACAATGCGATTTCGATTTCGTGGATGACGACGCACTTGCCACAGCAAAGTCGGAAAACGGCAATCTTGTTATCGGGAAAATGCGTTATCCGGCATTGCTGATTCCATCGACTCAATTTATGGCCCCGGAGGCTGCGGCAAGATTGAAAAATCTGACATTAAACCGTGAACCGCCACGTCCGTTGCTCGGAGTCGAGCCTGCGGCTCCGGCACTGCGAGTCTGCAAGAGACTTTGGGGAAAGCGCGCCATTTACTTCTGTGTGAATGAGAGCGACTCGGTACTGGAACCCACATTGACGTTTGATGAATCGGAGCCGATTGCCTGTTGGAATCCGGAAAACGGCGAAAAATATGCTGCAGGAATCGGCTGTTTCCGCTGGCGCTTCGAACCGTTCGGATCGGCGCTGTTCGTGACCGGAACAACGGGTAAAAAGCACCTTCGGGAATGGAAGCAGATTCAGGAACTGAACGATTGGACTCTCAAGCCGGTTCGGCGGCACATCATTGCCGGCAATGATTTCCAAATCATACCCTGCCGGGCAAAAGCAGTCCGGACATCATTGGGACCGTGGAACGAACTCCTTGGTGAGGATTTCAGTGGCGATGCAGTTTATACAGCCCAGTTTGAAACCGGGGAAACTGATTTGTGGCTTGATCTTGGAAAGGTCGAGTATTCCGCAAGCGTGAAACTCAATGGAGTTTCCCTGGGCGAGCGCTTTTGGGGACCTTTCCGCTTCGATTTGAAGCCGGGACTGAAAACAAAGGGACTGAATCGCCTTGAAGTGACCGTAACCAACACTCTCGCCAACGCACTGTCGCCGGAGGATGTAAAAAATTATATAGAACAGAACTTCCCCCCGCTTTCTCCTTATGAGGATAAACAGCGGGAGTTCGAACGGGATTCGCTCTCAAGCGGACTGACAGGGCCGGTTCGGTTATTCCAGGTGGCACGTTCTTCCTGCAAACAGAGAAAGCAGGAAAAGAATTTTGCGTTGGATCGCAAAATAAAGATGAGTGTAATTGATCAAAGCCAGTCTTAAAAAAGGATTTCTGATCGTTGATATTGCTTCGGCAACTCTTTTAGTTGCCGAAGCAATAATTTGAGAGGTCATCACGCAAAAGTACAGAAAGGACTTCTGCTGCAGATGAATCAGGATTTGAAGGCAACAAGCGGCGATTGCGAAGAATAAATACACCCCTCCAAGTGTTTATGACGTTGATTTGCCGCTCCCCCCGATCCTGCCGGGAAAGGATCAGAGGGGATCTGATTTCAACAACGTGAGGAACAGAACTTCATACGTCAGTTTTTCAGACGCAGCATTCCGTATTTTGAACGGTCCGAATGATTGCCGCCGTCGCCGCTCCAGAGCAGCTGGGTTTTCCTGACGTTGGAAACATCCGAATCATCGACACCGAGGTCGAATCCGACATATTCCGCACCGGCGGGGAGCGGAAGACGGATCAACGCCTCATAACCGTTTTTCCGGCCGGCAACGGAAACGTTCAGGCCCGGAAGTTTCCTGCCGTTGGCGATTGTCACGGGCTGTTTGCGGTGCGGGTTGACGAAGATCTGACAAGCCGTTTCGTTATAACGGTCGGGATATTTCATGTCGCCGCGGAACGGACAGGGATCCCAGAAGAGTTCGATGCAGTCGGCGGCGAACGGCATGATGGCCCCCGCTTCCGCTTTGTCGTCCGTTACGTTCACACGGACGACAAGAGCATCTTTTTCCCGGAGCAGGGAAAAGTTTGCGGAAAGGTCCGCCGCCGAAGCGGGTTTCTTCCCCTCCGCAAGACGCTCAACCGGATAGGGACCGCTCCATACACCCTCTTTCAAAGACAGTTGCGGCGGAATCGCAAGCAGCCGCTCGAACGGGAACAATCTTTCGCCGTCGCTGACCAGAACCGTAATCCGGAACTGTTCCGGGGCTCCGGAATTCCGTGTCAGAGGAACAAACACCATACGCGGTTTCCCGTTCTCCACCGACGGGAAACCGACCCGTCCGCCGTGGCCGCGGAATTCCGGAGCGTTGACGCGGACAAAGCCGGAAAACGGTTTGGAACCGCGGTTGGAAAGTTCAAAGAGAACTCCGGTCTGCGTTCCGCGTTTCACCCAGCGGACAGGTCCCGTCTGAACGGGATTATCCACATGAACGGAGCCGTTCCGCAAAATCTCCGCCGCCTGTTCCGCGGTGACTCCGCTCCATTCAAGATAATACGGAACACGGGACAGATTGAGTTTCGCGGAATCTGCCGGAAGCGGATTTCCATAGAGGTCGTAAAGCCGGAACGAAGCCCCGGACGGCAGGTTCAGGCTTAACGCAGCCGGGTCCGCCGCCGACCAGATCGCAGAATAGAGTCTGCCGTGGTTGGTGAACACATAACCGAGATACTCCCCTTTCTTCTCTACGGCGGCAAGCGGTTTCGCTCCGGCGAGAAAATGGGCAAGCGTGTTCATTTCCGCGAACAGCTTTGCCGGAATCAGCTTGCTGTCCCAGCTTTGCACAACGCGGTTGGGATTGGCGGGATCGCCGAATGCCTGATCACCGCCGAGCGGCGTGGAGGCAAAGCAGCCTTCGCCCATGTCGATAATGATCCGGCGGCTGACGGCTCCGGGCGGAAGATCATGTTCCAGCATATAATGCGACTGGCTGACCGGTTTCAGGTAAAAACATTCGTCGTTCCAGATCGGCACATTCAGTCCGGAGCGGCGGAGAGCGGCTTTGATCTGGCGGATGCGGTTCTGCGCCGGAACAGGGCTGTCATCCTGACGTGCGCCGTATGGATGAAACGAAAGAACATCCATGGAATCGCGCTCTTTGGCGTTTGCAAGCTCGATGATATACTCAAGCGCCCGTCCTCCGAGGTCTTCCGTAGCGCTTCCGGCAACGACAACGGCGGCGGGATTCTCCTTTTTGATCGCGTCGTATGCGGCTTTCATATAGGTTGCATACGTTTTTCCGGAAAACGAGCAATTCGGTTCGTTCATGAGGTCGATGTAACGTACGGCTCCTTTCGTCGCTTCGGCAAATGCTCCGGCAAACGCCGCCCAGTCTTCATAGTAGGGCAGTTTGACTTTCCGGTTGGTATCGCTGCGGTCCGCCGCGGGATAATTTTTGCCTGCAAGATCGCGTTCCCAGGTCCATTCCGGCAGATTGCGATTTGGTTCCTCCTTTTTCATCCAGGTCCAGCCGTCGCTGATCGTAACCTCAAGGTCAAATCCGTTTTTCCGGGCGATGTCCGACACTTTCCGGATACGGGAGAAATCGAATTTGCCCGGTGCCGGATTGCAAACCGCCCAGCTGATCTCTCCGGGATTCCAGATGCGGTGAACATTGCCAAGATAGATCAGGTTTTTGCCGCGTTCTTCGCCGGTCCCGGTGCTGTCAATCACTTCTGTGCGCGTGTAACGCCCAAGGATAGCGGTGTTTATTCCAAGTTTGAATCCGGAGGCATCGGATTTGTGTTTCCAGACGGGAGCATGGCAGTTCACCGTCATTCCCACCGCGCCCGGCGGAAGCGGTTTGCCGTCAACGGACGGAAATACCCGGAAACAGCCGTAAGGCAGCCCGGAAAAACGGAAAACCGTTTCCTGCATGATCCCGGCTTTCAACGGCACCCGGACCGTCTGTCCGGCGAGCTGTTCCGCAGGCTCGAATTTCTGCAGAGAGAGATTCACGGCGGCAGTGCAGTCCCGGTCGTACGCAACGGTGCGCAACGTTCCGGAAAGCGTTTTGGCATCGGCAGTGAGTTCGGGAAGAATCACAGCAGCCTCAACCGGAGCGGCGGGAGCCCACGGTTTTGCCGTTTCCCCCGGAATGAGCTGAATATCATCCGCAAAAATCGTTCCCGGATGTCTGGAACGAAAATAAAAATTATAAAAACGGTGCGGCGATGGAGCCGACATGAATGTGAAGGTGTATTCTTTCCACTCGCTGGACAGACGGTACGAGCGGCTGATATCTTTCCATGCGAGTTTCCCGTTCCCGTTCTGACGGGAAGAAAGTTTCAGCTCGATTTCCGTTCCGGCTCCGCCTTTTGCCCAGAAGGAAAAGGTATAGCGGGAATCCGGTTTCAGCTGAAATTCGGAAGAGCAGAGCGAGACGCTCTGTCCGGGAAGATGAACCATCCGGATCGCGCCCCGTCCGGATTTGACGTCGCGCTGTTCCGGAAAAATTCCTCCCGCCGGATCGAATTCGCCCCGGAATGTTTTCAACGGACGGCTGCGCAAAGCGGAGAATCCCGCCGTTCCGAGTTCAAAACCGGAATTGAAGAGGACGTTCTCCGCCGGAAGAGAAACGGCGGCAGATACAAAAAGAAGAGTAAAGAGTTTGCAGTTCATCATTTCACCATTTTCAAAGAGACACCGGCGATGGAAGCCGTTGTATCTTTGGACTCGAAAGTTGCACAGATCCGCATCATGCCGGAGAGCAGCATCGGAGCGGCGGCGGTATCGGCGGGAACAGTCCATTCCAGCGAGAACTTTTTCCATGTTTTCGGCATGAGAACATTTAAGTCCTTATACTCGTGTTTTCCTGCGAACGGTCCCATGTAGGTGTCGAGCCGGATGCAGGCACGCAAAGGTTCCGCGGCTTTCATCCAAAGCTCCATGCGGTACGTCTTTCCCGGAATCATCGGCACATAAACGGTCCGGAGAAGAGGGGACGCGGCAGGGGAAAACGTGATGCTTTTCCCCGTTGGAGAAGAGTCGTCGGCAGTGAACCGGGCAGGCATCCAGCCGTCTTTCCGGGGATGGAAAAAAAACTCCGGCGAATCCGGGAGCAGTTCACTTTCAAGATCCGCCGGATCAAGTTTTTCCAAAGAGATGTCTTTACAAACCAGAGTTTGCGCGGCTTTCATCCCTGTCCGGATACTGAACGTGTAATCCCCGGCGTATCTGCCGGTGTAGAGATAGAATTTCTGTATTCCCGGTGATGGAACGAAATTGTTGTAACGGGAAAAACGTGCTCCTTTCGGACCGTCCGCAACAAGAATCATCACATCTCCGGAATCCGGTTTCGACGACGTGACGCGCCATGAAAAACAGTAATAGGAGTCCGCCGCCAGTTTTGCGGAGGCAAGGACATGACACCATTCCGTCTGTCCCTCCCTGACGGTGCGGGTGAATACTTTGCCGGATTCATCCGGTTTCCAGGAGCCGTTGCGGGACAGGGTGAACGGCACGGATCCTGCGGAAAGAGTTCCGGCCAGAGCGAGAAAAAGCAGAGAGATTTTCCGTTTCATATTGATATTCCTTTCGTGTTTCCAAGTTCGTTTATTGCGGGATCCAGTCTGTATTGAACAGAGCTTTCCCGGTATATTTTCTGCTTGCGGCGTGCCCGTCGACGAACAGCCAGTTGCAGCTCATTCCATGAACCCATGCGGGCGCGTTGTAATTCGTCGGCGAACCGAGATTTGCGGTATAGTTTGAACTGTCGAATGCGGAAATCGTGCGATTCACTTTTCCGGATCCGCAACAGACCGTCGCTTTCTGATAACCGCATTCGCCCATGATAGCGGAACCGTTTCTGATGGATTCAAGCCGTCTCCACCATCCTTTCTGGCTGTTCTGCTCCGGAGTGTAGATCCATCCGCCGCTGCGCTCATTCGGGAGATTTCCGGAATTCCAGTAATCCCCGCGTCCGGTTGGAGTGTAATGTGATTCAAACAGATCGGCGGTTTCGCCGGATGAATCCCAGACAAGGCTGGACGTCGGGGAATATAGAGACGGGCAGAAATAGATCCCTTGCGGCTGTTTCCAGTAACGTCCGCCGTCGGAATGGGAATGATCCGACTTTGTATTCAGATAAGTTTCAATATACCCGACAAACGCTTTGTTGTTGCGCGGTTTCGGGAGATAGCCGGCGTTGTCCTGAGCATACATGACCAGAGCGGTGCCGATCTGCTTCATATTGTTGAGACACGATGTTTTGAACACCGCTTCCCGCGCCTTGTTAAGTGCCGGAAGCAACATACCGGCAAGGATTGCAATGATCGAAACGACCACCAAAAGCTCTATAAGGGTGAAGTTGTTTCTTTTCTGTTTCATGTGTTATCCTTTCTATTTGCTGTAAAAGTCTGGTTGATTTCTATGACGGCCTCTATGCGGCGGTGAAAATTCCCGGAAAGCTCCTGTCTGAAAACGCGGCGGTCGAGCCATTCGATCACAGAGTCATGCAGACCGGAAGCATCGTCAATGCACGCAACGGCTTTGCCGTTGAAGAAATAAGCGGCGGCAGGACCTGATGAGAGATAGGAAAGCTCTCCGGGAACGGCGATCTTCTTATCATTCAGCAGACGACCGATATAGGGAGCGTTCGAATTTTTGGAGTAAACTACCGTGGGACGGAACGACTCCAGTTCCGATTCCAGCTCCGCCAGAGAAATATAATGAACTTCCGCCGGAGGATTCTGTTCCCGCAGAATCTCCGTCAACGCGCCGGATGTTGTTTCGGGCTTGTCCGGAGAATCGTTCGGAGTCATTCGGGAATTATTGTGAACATAACAGATGCGTTCATGTCCGTTTTCCAGGAAAAACGAGCCGAGCAGCTTTCCGCGTCCGGCACGGGAGGTCTCCAGCGTATCGAATTCTCCCTCCGGGACGGGACAGATTTCCCGGTCCCCCGCCAGCAGAAGCGGAATCCGGCTTGCCTTCAGTGCACGAAGATGCGGAACGATGTCCGCCCCCGGACTCTCCCAGATGATCGCGGAGAAATGATCCGAAATCATTTCCAGCAGCCTGACCGGATCGTCCGAATCGGGAAGGACGACGAGCTCCGGGATCATTCCGGACTCGATCACGGCAGTACGGACCGCGGGAGAAATCGTACTGTAGACATTGCGCCCGGAGTCCTGCAAAAGCCCGACCAGCGGAAGCCTGACGGTGGCTTTTTGCGTAAACTCCGTATTGACAAACGTACCGACTCCGCGTCTTGTCTGAAGCACCTGCGTCTGGATGAGCCCTTTGATCGCACTCCGGACGGTCATCCGGCTGACGCCGAACATCCGGCAGAGCGTGTTTTCGGAAGGAATCTTCGGATTCTTTTCCGTTGCGTGTTCCGCCAGATTATAGAGATATGCTCTCACCCGCATGTATCCGGGTACTTCCATTGACATAACGTTCTCCTTGATTATACAACACATACAAGTTGCATCTGTTTTAATTATACAACATATACAAGCATTTGTCAAGACCCTATTTGAAAAAATCCGAAAAATAAAAAATAACCTGCTTCCCTGTGGAAAACACCGGCATTTATTTTTTCAGGGTGATCAGAACGACTTCCGGCGGAACTCCGCAACGGATCCGGAGCAGACTGGTTCCGATGCCCGAAGTGATAAACAGTCTGCGTCCTTTCCGTTCCTCGAATCCGCGAAGCAGACCGTATCTGGAATATACGACCAATGCGCCGACAAGCGGAAGGACGATCTGCCCGCCGTGCGTATGCCCGGCAAATGACAGTGCAACCGGACGTTTGACCGACAAGGGTCGGTCGGGATAATGCGACAGGAGAAAAACCGGTTCATCCGGCGGAACTTCCGGCAACGAGCTCAATTTATTGTCAGGTTTGCTTTCCGCCAGTCCGGCAATATGGATTGCGTATTTGCCGCGGCGGATCGTGCGGCTGGAATTTTCAAGTACGATGATCCCGTTCCGCTCCAGACTCCCGGTCAGTTTGGCAATTCCCAGTCTGCGGTCGTGATTTCCCATGACCGCAAAAATCCCGTCGGGCGCTTTGAGCCTGCCGAGTTCCCTGCCCGCCGTACCGATCTCCCCGCCGTAACCGGGAATATTCCCTTCGACAAAGTCGCCCAGCAGAAACACCGCATCGGGCGACTGGGCGTTGGCAAGCGCGACCGCTCTCCGGAAGAGAGAAAGATCATCCGCTTTTGTCGTCAGATGGAAATCGCTCATAACTGCGATCCGGAAACCGTCGAACGCCTCCGGCAAACCGGGAATCCGGACCGGTTCCCGCACCAGTATCAGGCGGTCCGGTTCCATGAAAAAACAGTACAGAGCGGCTCCCGACAGAAAAAGCAGCAGAAGAAGGAGAAATCCATACAGCCCGATACGGAGACCGGAATGTTTTTTCTGCTGTTTCATGGCTTCAGTCCTCGAATTCCGCCGCCATTTCATGAAGCGTGCCCGCCGCGATGTGTTCCCGGATGCGCCGTGTCAGATCCATGAAGTAATGGATATTGTGCAAGGTAATCAGCCGGATTCCGAGTATTTCATTAACATTCATCAGATGACGGATATACGCCTTGGTGAAATGCGTACAGCAGTAACAGCTGCAGGTCGGATCGACCGGGGTGAAATCCTCGCGGTACTTGCCGGCTTTGACCGGAATCGTTTTTCCGCCGCGAACGAATGCGGAACCGTGGCGCGCCAGACGGGTCGGCATGACACAGTCGAACATATCCACGCCGCGCCGGACGCCTTCATAGATCTGTTTCGGCGTTCCCACCCCCATCAGATAGCGCGGCTTGTCTTTCGGAAGCAGCGGAGTGACCCAGTCCAGACACTCGAACATCTGTTCTTCCGATTCGCCAACGCTGAGCCCGCCGATGGAATAACCGTCAAATCCGATCCTGACGAGCTCCTTTGCGGAACGTTCACGAAGGTCCCGGTAAGTGGAGCCCTGCACGATGCCGAACAGCATCTGGTGCTCCTTGAGTTTCTGTTCACGGGACATCAGTTCCCAGCGGAGAGTGACATCCAGGGATTTCGCCGCGTCCTCGTATTTACAGGGATAAGGAGTGCATTCGTCGAACGACATCACAACGTCTGAACCGAGCGCGCGCTGAATCGCCATGGATTCGCGCGGACCGAGAAAAAAACGCGTACCGTCGATATGAGATGCAAATTCCACGCCATCGGGTTTCATTTTCCGCAGGTTTGAGAGACTGAACACCTGAAATCCGCCGCTGTCGGTAAGGATCGGATGATCCCAGTCTTCAAACCGGTGCAGTCCGCCCGCTTTTTCGATCAGCTCCGGTCCCGGACGCAGAAAGAGGTGATAGGTGTTGCCCAGAATGATCTGGACATTCAATTCTTCCAGTTCCCGCGGAGACATCGCTTTCACGGTGCCGCGGGTGCCGACCGGCATGAAAACCGGGGTGTTGACTACGCCATGGGCGGTTTTGAGGCGTCCGAGCCTTGCTCCGGACGCCGGATCCTGATACAGCAGTTCAAAATTATCCATCAGAGTACAAACATTTGCAGTTTCATGGTTTTGATTTCATCGGGCGAAGAACCGAGCGCGGCGGCGAGAGCAAACGCGAAGTCGAACGCCGCACCGGGACCTTTCCCGGTCACGACGCCGCCGTCGGTCTCGGTCCGCTCTCCGGTGTAGACGAGTCCGGGCGCCATCTGTTCCGAACCGGGATAACCGGTGATACGGCGTCCGGCGGTAACTCCGGCTTTGTGCAGGGCGATCGGCGCCGCGCAAATCGCGGAAACAATCTTTCCGGCGGAGTGCAGGGTGCGGATCAGCGCGATCACGCGTTCGCTGTCGCGCAGATTGGTCGAGCCGGGCATGCCGCCGGGCAGAAACACCGCATCAAGCGAATCCGCGTCAAGCTCGCCCAGCTCACATGCGGGTTGAACCGGAATGCCGTGCGCCCCGGTGACGGCGCCCGGTTTGATTCCGGCGAGAACGACATCATAACCGAGACGTTTCAGAATATCGGACGGGGCGAGCGCTTCGATCTCCTCGAAGCCGTCGGCGAGCAGAACGGCGATTTTTTTCATTCGGCACCTCTGTAATGGTTGATCCGGCCGGGCAGAACTTCCCGCGCATTGGCGCAAAGTTCTTTCAGCAGGGGAAATGCGACCGGCGAACGTTCCAGTCCGTCGATCAGGAATTCAAGGCATGGCGCGGCATAATCAAGATACCGCATCTTGCCTTTGACAAGCGAAAGAAAGCCGTACGCGCCGAGCGCCTGCATATTCCGCTGGAGCGACGCAAGCGTGTAATGGCGGCGGAACTCCTCTTCCGGAACGGGATAATCAAGTCCGGCAAGAGCATTCCGGTATTCCATGCAAAGTTCGTCGCGCATGGCGGACGGCAAAGTCATATAGGGGTCTTTCAGCAGAGCCGCGAGATCGTAGGCATACGGAGCGAGCCGCGCGCCCTGATAATCCACAAAACGGATTCTGCCGTTGTGCAGAAGAATGTTCTGCGACTGGAAATCACGGTGAATCAGCAGATAGGGACTGCGCTCATTTTCCTGAGCTAGAACAAGCAGTTCGCGGTCCAGCTGAGCTTCCCGTTCCGGAGAAAGCGCAATCCCGCAAAGACGGCGGAAGAAGTTTTCCCGGCAGTAACCGGTCTCCCAAAGCAGCATCGGACGCGTAAAAATCCGGATCTCCTGCGAATCCGCATCCAGTGCGGCGGTTCCGCGCACCTGAAATTCCGCCAGGGAACGGACGATCTTCCGGTACAGTTCCAGATGCTCCGTCTCCTTCCCGCGGGCAATACGGTAAATCGTGCGGTCGCCGAGATCCTCCATGAGAACGGTATAGGTTGCGGCGTCATGTTCATACAGTTCCGGCGTGAAAAGATCATGACGGTTGAAGAATCTGCCCAGCATGACAAACCGCTCGTAATCCTTGTCGGCGGCATTGGAAATCATCAGAATGCGCGAAGGCTCGTCCGGACGGCTGAACCGCAGGAACTGACGGTCGGATCCCTGTTCCTCCAGTGAGGCGATGCTCCAGTCGCGCGGAAGACCGGCGATGAACGGGAGCTGCGAAACGAACCGCGTTTCCCGGTGAACCGTTCCGCGTTCCGTAACGACTTCCCATGCGTGGTATCCGGGAGGAACAGACGCATTGTCCAGCACGATGCTGTTGGAAAGCTGCGTATCCGCTCCGACGGTGACGTTATTGCCGAGAGAGACGAATCCGCCGAACGTTGCGGCGGAGTCAATGCGGCAGTTTTTCCCCTGATGCACGGAAGCGCCGAGCAGACGTGCGTGAACGTCGAAATACTGCCGGAAAGAACCGATGTCGCACCAGAGGCTGTTTTCCTCCGGGAAGAATGCACGGATTTTTTTTCCTGCTTCGAGCGCTTTAATCCAGGCGTCAACCAGCGAACAGCAGCAGGGCGTTTCCGGCAGGAAATCGAAAAAAGCGGGAGAATAGACCGATACGCAGCCGTAGGTCATCATCTTTGAATCCGCAACGGGCTCTCTCTCCGGGCGCCCCACGATGCTGAGGACCTCTCCGTTTTTCACAAGTACGCGGTTTTCGGGTCCGTTGATCAGCGCCATCGTCACCATCGCGCCGGATTCCAGATGCTCGCGGATCATCCGTTTCAGATCGAAGTCATGAATAACGTCGCTGTTATGAAGCAGAAAGCAGTCTCCGGCGGAAAGCAGGGATTTCGCATTGACGAGCGGTCCGCCCGTGCCGAGGATCTCCGGTTCGTGGAACAGTGTGACGGACTCCGCAAATCCGGATTCCGCAATGCACCGTTCCACCTGTTCCCGGAGATGGTGCGTGTTGACGGCGATACGCCCGGCCCCGGCTTCCCTGAGATTCGCCAGAATACGGGAAAGCATCGGCACTCCCGCAATGGGGAGTACCGGCTTGGGGTGGAGCTCCGTCAACGGGGAAAGCCGTGAACCGAACCCCGCCGCGAGAACGATCGCAGGAACAGTCATCATTCCCGGACTCCGTCAGCTGAGCTGCAGGGTCATCAGGAATTCCGCATTGGTCTTGATCTTCTTCATCTTGCCGATGATGAGCTCCATGGCCTCGACAGGCGGAACGCCGTTCATGGCTTTGCGGAGAGTCCAGACACGCTGGAGCTCGTCCGGATGAAGCAGAAGCTCCTCCTTGCGGGTTCCGCTCTGTTCCATATTGATCGCGGGATAGACGCGTTTGTCAACGAGATGGCGGTCAAGGTGAAGCTCCATATTGCCGGTTCCCTTGAATTCCTCGAAAATGACTTCGTCCATCTTGCTTCCGGTGTCGATCAAAGCAGTTGCAATGATCGTCAGGCTGCCGTGATTTTCGATATTCCGGGCCGCGCCGAAGAAGCGTTTCGGTTTGTGCAGCGCATTGGCGTCCACACCGCCGGAGAGGATTTTACCGGAATGCGGCTGGAGCGTGTTGTAGGCACGCGCCAGACGGGTGATGGAGTCAAGCAGGATTACAACGTCTTTTTTGTATTCGACGAGACGCTTTGCCTTTTCGATCACCATTTCCGCAACCTGAACGTGCCGTTCGGGCGGCTCGTCGAACGTAGAGCTGACGACTTCCGCATCAACGCACATTTTCATGTCGGTGACTTCTTCCGGGCGTTCGTCGATCAGCAGGACGATGAGCTGGACTTCCGGATTGTTCTTGCGGATCGCATTCGCGATTTTCTGCATGAGCACGGTTTTTCCGGTCCGCGGCGGAGCGACGATGAGCCCGCGCTGCCCTTTCCCGATCGGCGTTACAAGATCGACCACGCGGGTGGAAAGATTTTCCGGGTCGTTTTCCAGAATCAGACGCTGGGTCGGGAAATACGGAGTGAGGTTGCTGAACGGGATGATGTCGCGCTTCTTCTCCGGAGGCTCGTGGTTGATGCTGTCCACTTTGAGCATGGCGAAGAACCGTTCTTTTTCCCGCGGCGGACGGATCTGTCCGGAAATGAAGTCACCGGTCTTGACCGAGAAGCGGCGGATCTGCGAGGGGCTCAGGTAAATATCCTCGGATGAGGGCAGATAACTGTATGCCTGAGAACGCAGGAAGCCGAAACCGTCCGGCAGGATCTCCAGGAAACCGCTGCCGTAAACCGCGCCGCTCCGCTCGGTGGTAACGCGCAGAATCTCGAACACCAGTTTGGATTTTTCAAGGGCTCCGACGCCTTCAATGCCGAGCTCGCGCGCCATGACGGTGAGTTCCTGCATGGATTTTTCCTGCATATCGGTGATGTTCAGGTCGGGTGCCTTCTCCCGCACGACGGCCTGTTCGGGCATCGGCTGATCCGCAGACATGGAATCGGGACCGACCGGAGCGGACGGACCGTTGTTCTGATACTGCGGCTGATACTGGGACGCCTGATAACGGTTGTTGTTCGGCACGAACCGGCGGTTGTTGTTATTGCCGTTGCGGTTATTGTTGTAACGGTTATTGTTCTGCTGGCCGTTATTGTTGTTATTGTAATGGCGTTGGCGGTTGTCGTTATTGCCGTTGCGGTTATTGTTGTTGTCATACTGCCGGTTGTTGTTTTCCCGGCGGGGCTGATAGTTTTCCCGCGGCGGCTGTTCGCTGTGTTCGCGGAAATCCTGCGGTTCGCGGCGCGGAGCGGGCGCGGCTTCCTGCGTGGAAAATCCGGCATTCTCCTCATACGGGGCCTTCTCCTCGTTCTGATACGGCGCGGACGTTTCGGAAGGCTCGACGGGAACCACGGTCGGCGGAACCAGCAGATCGGGCTGGACATTTTCCGGAATCGGTTCAAGCTCGGCATCCTGCGCAGTTTCCCGACGGCGGATGATCCGCTTCGGCTGAGGCATCGGAATGGTCTCCACCTCCAGATTCAGGGCTTCTGCATTTTCCGTGGATTCCGGAAGTTTGACGGGCTCGGTACCTGCAGTTTCGGGGTTGTCTTTCCGGATACGCGGGCGTCCGCGTCCGCGGCGCTCCGTTTTCGGAGCCTGAGTCGGATCCTGCGGATTCTCCTGCTGCACCGGCTGTTCCGGTGCGTTTTCCTGTGCGGGGATCGGCTGTTCGTTTTCGTTTTCCATAGTTGAGAAATTCTCCGGGGTATTGTTGATTATGTTGTCTGAATTCCTGAACGGCGTTTCCGCGCCGCTTACGAATTCAGGCAACGGTTCAGTTCTTCACACTGCATCCGCAGTGTATCCATACCGGAATCGTTGATGATCCCGTAATCGGCAAGCTCCAGCTTGCGGTCTGCGGAAAACTGGCTTCGGATCCGGTATTCCGCATGTTCCCGGCTCCATCCGCGTTTGAGCAGACGTTCCATCTGTATGCCGGGCGGCGACCAGACCGCGACGGTCCGGTCCGTCAGTTTTTCCCATCCGCATTCAAACAGCAGGGGGACCTCCAGCATCACACGGTCCTCCGGCGGGAACTGTGCCAACCGTTTTTCCAACTCCCGTTCAATAAACGGATGAATGACCTGTTCCAGCCATTTGCGTTCGGCTTCATCAGCGAACACGATCGCGGCAACCGCGCGTTTATCGGTCGTTCCATCCGCCGCGATCACGCGGCCGCCCCACCTCTCCCGCAGCAGCGGATGAATACCCGAACCGGGATCACTGTGAAGAGACGCGCAGACGGCGTCGGCATCGACCGTCTTCCAGCCGAGCTCCTGAAAAATTTTCAATACCGTTGACTTGCCGCAGCCGGCAGCACCGGTCAATCCGATAGTCTTCAATGAAAAAATCTCCGGGGAACAGTTCATCACAACGTACGAGCGTTTAAGATTCAGGGAAATAAAACTGACCAAACATGTGGCACTGATTAAAAACAGTGCTATATTGTACCATCGAAATGGAAAAAGTCAAGCGCTTTTTCCGGAATAGGAGGAACTTTCATGAAAATTATCCGAAAAAATGAGCTTGCAGCCGGTAAATGGCTCGCTTTGGAACAGTTGGAATACCGCGACTGCGAGGGAAAAACACGTTTCTGGGAGACCGTTTCCCGGAAACGGTGTGCCGGAGCGGCGGTGATCATCGCGGAGCTCCTGCCCTCGCACCGCCTGATCCTGATCCGGCAATACCGTCCCCCTGCCGACGCCCTGGTCCTGGAATTTCCCGCCGGATTGATCGACGGGGAAGAAACTCCGGAAGAGACCGCCGTCCGGGAACTCCGCGAAGAAACCGGATACATCGGCACGGTCCGTGAGGTACTCGCGCCGTCGTACAATTCGCCGGGACTCACCGGGGAATCCGTCTATCCCGTTCTGATGGAAGTCGACGAAAATGCCCAGAACGGCAGGAAAACCGATTTCGACGATTCGGAACACATCGAAACATTCGAAGTCTCCCGCGCAGAACTGCCGGAGTTCATCCGCCGGTCCCTGAAAGAAGGCGTGAAAATCGACGCAAAAGTCATGGCGTTCTCGCTGGGAATGAGGTAATCCGCCGATGGAATTTCCCGTCCGCAAAATCATTCATATTGATATGGACGCGTTCTATGCCTCCGTGGAAATCCGCGACAACCCGTCTCTGCGCGGCAAACCGGTGATCGTCGGCGGAATGCCGGGCACGCGCGGCGTGGTATGCACAGCATCCTATGAAGCGCGCAAATACGGCGTTCACTCCGCAATGTCGGCGGACATGGCAAAACGGCTCTGTCCGCACGGCATTTTTCTCAAGCCGCGCCGGACAGTGTATCAGGAGGCGTCGGCGCTGATGCACAGGGTGTTTCACGAATATACCGACATCGTGGAACCGCTCTCGCTCGACGAAGCCTATCTGGACGTGACGGAGAACAAAAAATCGCTTCCCTATGCAAGTACGATCGCACGGGAAATCAAACAGAAGATCCGCCGTGTGACCGGCGGCCTGACTGCGTCGGCGGGAGTCTCCTTCAACAAATTTCTTGCAAAAATCGCCTCCGATCTCCGGAAACCGGATGGATTGACGGTTGTCCGCCCGCAGGATGCGATCGCTCTTCTGGATTCTCTGCCGATCGAAAAATTCCACGGAGTCGGACGTGCCACGGCGGAAGCCATGCACAAGCTCGGAATCCGCAACGGCGCCGATCTGCGCAGAAAATCAAAACTGGAACTCGCGCTGGCTTTCGGCGTTGTCGGCGAGTTCTATTATGATATTGTCCGCGGCATCGACACCCGTGAAGTCTGCGCCGACCGGGAACGTAAATCGCTCGGCACGGAAGAGACTTTTGAAGAGGATGTGGATGATATGGCAATGATCGTATCGGTCCTGAACCGTCAGGCGCGGGAAGTCGGCGCGGATATGCGGGAGCAGCAGCTGTTCGCAAAAACGGTTTCGCTGAAAATCAAGTTTTTTGATTTCCGCACGATCACGCGCAGCCGCACACTGAACGGATATTTCAACGACGATGACACGATCATCCGTACAATCCTTGAACTGCTGAAAAAAACGGAGGCAGGTACTGTGAAACTCCGTCTTCTCGGCGTTACGGTGTCCGGTTTTTACGGCGATCAGCCGTCCGGTGAAATGATTCAGCCGGAATTTGAATTCATGGCGGACCTGCCGTTCCGTCGATGGTAACCCTCCGGGCCGATGCTCCTGATTTTTCTGCGGATGAAACTTGCACTGCGCTGAAAGGCTTGTATAGTAATAACTATACACCCGAAACGGTTATCAATCAAACAACAAGGAGCATTGTAAGTTCTTATGAACGCCGTCACCATTCTGGGAAGCGCCGCCGCGGAAGGAATTCCCGCGCGGTTCTGTGATTGTGAAATCTGCAGGAAAGCCTGGGAGAACAAAGGTAAAGACCTCCGCATGACCACCGCGTATTCGCTCAACGAACGCGTACGTATTGACTACGGTCCCGACACCTATGCGGAAGAACTGCGCAACGGCCTCAACTCCGCGCACCTCAAACACCTGTTCATCACCCATGAACACGAAGATCATCTGGATACGTTTTCCCTGCGGATGCGCCGCCCCGGTTTTTCCCGCGACTTTATCTCCCCGCTGAATCTCTACGGACGCGCGACCGTCTGGAATACGATCCGTCATGAACTCGGAGCTCCCGCCGGAGCCGTACTTGAAACGCTGAACTTCAATCTGCTGATTCCGTTCCAGCCGGTCGAACTGCCGGAAGAGGATATGACGTTTTATCCGCTGCCCGCCAACCATTATCATATTGCCGGAGAAGCGGTGATCTTCGCCATCCGTCACGGAAAAGCCTGGCTCCTGATCGCCAACGATACCGGTTACCTGCCGGAGGAATCCTGGCAATGGCTGGAGGAGAAGAAAATCCCGTTCGATATCGTCATTGCCGACTGCACCGGATGCATGGAAAACTGGCGGGACGGCCACATGAGCGGCTCCTGGCATCTGGCATTCCGCGACCGCATGATCAAGATCGGTTCGGTCACTTCCGGCACACGGTACGTCATCAATCATTTTTCTCACAACGGCAAAGCGCTTCACGCGGATCTGGAACGGCATTTCGGCCCGTACGGAATCGAAGTCGGATACGACGGCATGGTGCTTCCATACGAAAAATAATCAGGAGGAAAAATGAAAGTTCTATTGCTGGGCGACTCCATCCGCATGGGTTACTGCGGACACGTCAAAGAACTGATGCAGGGAAAAGCGGAAGTGCTCTATCCGACCGACAACGGGCGTTTTCTGCAATATACGCTCCGGGAACTCCAGGACTGGAAAGCAAATCTCAGGCTGGAGGGAAACGATGTCGACGTGATTCACTGGAACAACGGTCTGTGGGATGTCGGACACCTCGGTATCGGAGCGACCGGGGAAGCGGAAGCCGCAACCGCCGATTCCAGCCTGCACGCAGGATACTATGATTATGAAAAAGAGAACCTGACCCCGCCGGATGTCTACGAATATATGATCGGACGCGTTTACCGCCGGATCCGTACGCTGTTCCCGCGCGCAAAAGTGATTTTTGCCTTCACGACGCCGGTTCTGGAGGATCAGTGCCCCGCCTTCCTTTACCGCTGCAATGCGGAAGTCTGCGAATACAACGCGATCGCCCGCAGAGTTCTGGAACCGGAAGGCGTACTGTTCAACGATCTTTATTCGTTTGCGGACGCCAATCTCCGTGAGCTGCACCGCGACTGGGTACATTTCAACGAGGAGGGTTCCCGCAAACTGGCGGAAGAAATCGTGGAGTTCATTCAAACTCACTGATCTCCGTCCGGCAAGCCCGTACCGGCACCGGAACCGTTACGGGCTGCCGTATTGTGAAAGCGGTAACATCACCGTTCCTACGCCATTCTCTTTTTGCGAAAAAGCAGGAACGGGTATTTTGATCCGGGAAAACCGCTGTTTCCGTTTGAATTCAGGAAACGGTTTCCAAATCCGGAAAGTTGTTTTTCCGTTTTTCACAGCAGCACAGATATAAAATAAATTCAGAAAACGGCTTGATTTTCGTGCGAAAACAGACTAAATTAAAGATTGGTGTGTATTGCCGTGCCCCGAAATTATGTGCGGCAGTATCAACGGATTTGCCGGAATCTGTCAAAAATATATTGATTGAAGGAGGAGAGGTAGTTCAATGACCTTGAATGAGTGGTTGGTAATCACCATCGGCGCTATCCTTGTGAACAACATGGTGTTAGCGAGAATCCTGGGAATCTGCCCGTTTCTGGGCGTTTCCAAAAAACTGTCCACAGCACTGGGAATGTCGGGTGCACTGATCTTCGTGATGACGATTGCATCGTTCGTTGCGGCGGTTCTTTACAACTGCCTGCTGAAAGTGAAGCTCAATGTGCCGGCGCTCGGATTGCAGAACGTGGATATCGGTTTCACGAAACTGCTTCTGTTCATCGTTGTAATCGCGGCGCTGGTGCAGATCGTGGAAATCGTAATGCAGAAGTTCAGTCCTCCTCTTTATGCCGCGCTGGGCATCTATCTTCCGCTGATCACGACCAACTGCTGCGTGCTCGGAGCTGCGGAACTCAATGCGAAATACGACCGCGGCATTCTTGCCTCAACCGTATTCGGACTCTGTTCCGGCGTCGGGTTCGCCATCGCCGTAATCCTGTTCGCCAGTCTGCGTGAACGGTTGGAGATCTCGAAAATCCCGCGTCCGTTTCAGGGTGCGGCGATCGCGCTGATCACCGCCGGAATCCTCGCCATGGCGTTCATGGGCTTCTCCGGACTCGTGAAATAAAGGAGATATTCACTATGGACACCATCATTCTCTCCATTATCGTGGTTGCCGTTATCGGTCTGATTCTCGGCATCTGCATTGCAGTCGCCGCAAAGAAATTTGCGGTGGAGGTCGATCCCCGGATCGACGAAGTCACCGGAATGCTTCCCGGAGCAAACTGCGGCGGATGCGGATTCGCCGGCTGTTCCGATCTTGCAAAGAATATCGTGGAAGGCAATGCTCCCGCAAACAAATGTCCGGTCTGTACGCCGGAAGCCGTTTGCAGAATCGCGGAATTCCTCGGACAGAAAGTTGAAGAGAGCGAAAAGAAAGTCGCCGTGGTTTTGTGCAGCGGAACACTTTCCCATTCCAAAATGGGCGCGAAATACAACGGCGTGCTTGACTGCCGTTCCGCCGTCCAGCTGAACGGCGGTTCAAAAGACTGCCGGTTCGGCTGCATCGGATTCGGAACCTGCGCCCATGCCTGTAAATTCGGAGCGATCGAAGTCATCGACGGTCTTGCCGTGGTTCATCCGGAGCTCTGCGTGGGATGCGGACAGTGCGCCGAAGCGTGTCCGCGAAAATTGATCAAGCTGGTTCCGGCTTCCGCACGGGTTCACATTTACTGCAATTCGCTGGAAAAACCTGCGCTCCGCATGAAAAAATGCACGGGCTCCTGCATCGCCTGCCGCAAATGCGTCAAGGTTGAACCGGATAAATTCAATGTCCAGGGATTCATGGTCCGTGCGATCTATACCAACCCGCCGGATGAATCCGTGATCGAAAAAGCGCAATGTCCCAGAAAATGCCTGTTGACGCCCGAACAGCATCTTCAGGCGGTGCGGGACGGCATCAAGAAGAAAGAAGGTGCGGCATGAGCATACAGACCGCGAATTTCAAGGGCGGTGTTCATCCGTTCGAAGGAAAAGAACTGACCTCCGGAAAAGAATTGAGAGTCGCTCCGCTCTTTGACAAATATGTGGTTCCCATCCGTCAGAACATCGGCGCTCCGCCGACTCTTACGGTCAAAAAAGGCGATACGGTCAAAAAAGGACAGCGCATTGCCGAACCGGGCGGTTTCGTATCCGTGCCGCTCCATGCACCGACCAGCGGAACGGTCGGCGACGTTGTGGAGATCATCGGAGTAACCGGCGCACCGGAACAGGCGGTCGAGATCATCGCCGACGGCAGCGACGAGTGGGGCAGCGGGCTTGATCCGATCCCCAACTGGGCGGATACGGAAAAAGACGTGCTCAAACAGCGCATTCTTGACGCCGGACTCGTCGGTATGGGCGGAGCGGCGTTCCCGACTCACGTCAAATTGTCGCCGCCTCCGGAAAAGAATATTGATACGCTCGTGATCAACGGCGCCGAATGTGAACCTTATCTGACAGCCGACCACCGGCTGATGCTCTCCCGTACGGAAGAAGTACTGACGGGTATCGCAATCGCCGCAAAGATCCTCAAGGTCAGCCGTATTTTCGTCGGCGTGGAAGACAATAAGATGGACGCGGTGGAAAAACTCTCCGCTGCCGCCGGAAAATACAAGATCAACATTGTCCCGCTGCGGGTGAAGTATCCGCAGGGAGCGGAAAAACAGCTGATCTACGCATTGACCCGCCGTCAGGTGCTGGAAGGCGGCCTGCCGATGGACGTCGGCTGCGTGGTGATGAATATTGGAACGGCTGCCGCCGTGCATGATGCGGTCGTGCTCGGACATCCGCTGATCGAACGCATTACCACCGTGACCGGGAACCCGGTCGTGGATCCCGCGAACTGGCTGGCCCGCATCGGCACACCGATCCGCAAACTGCTGGAGTTGAGCTCCGGTGTGAAAGAGAATCCGGCAAAAGTCATTATGGGCGGTCCGATGATGGGCTTTGCGCAATCGAATATCGAGGTCCCCATTGCTAAAAATTCCTCCGGCGTTCTGCTGATGGCGGCGGATGAGGTGGAGCAGTTTGAAAGCAACCCCTGCATCCGCTGTTCCCGGTGCGTGAAAGCGTGTCCCATGAACCTGCTGGTTCCGACTCTGAGCGTGATGATTGAAGCGGAACAGTTCGACATGGCGGAACAGAATTATGTGATGGACTGCGTGGAGTGCGGAACCTGCGCATATATCTGCCCGGCAAACCGTCCGCTGGTCCAGCATTTCCGCAGGGCAAAAGGTGAAATCCTCGCCAAACGGCGCAAAAAATAAGGATGAAAAAGAATGGAAGAAAATAAAACAATCAAAATGCCGGTTCCGGGCAGTCTGGTCATCAGCTCCTCCCCGCATCTGCATGATAAATCGACCGTTTCCAAAATCATGCTTCAGGTATTGCTCTGTCTGCTTCCCGCAGCGGCCGCGGCGATCTGGTTTTTCGGTCTGCCCGCACTGAAAGTCATGGTTTACTGCATGGCGTTCTGCATGATTTTTGAATATCTCTGGTGCAAACTGATGAAGGCCCCGAACACGCTTCGGGATTACAGTGCGGCGGTAACGGGCCTCATTCTTGCAATGAATCTGCCTTCCCACGCCCAGTGGTGGCTCTGCATTGTCGGTTCGTTCGTTGCGATCATCGTAGCGAAACAGGTATTCGGCGGACTCGGTCAGAATCCATTCAATCCGGCGGCGGTCGGCCGTGTCGCCCTGCTGGTCGGATTCACCGGACCGATGACGACGCAATGGGTTGATCCCACTCCCGGCGCTCTGCTCGGAGCGTTCGACGCCCAAACCTGCGCAACGCCTCTGACGATTGCCAAAGCGGCGGCGGGAAATGCGGAAAAAATGGCGGAAGTCCCTATGTCGTATCTTGACTTTTTCCTGGGCAATATGGGAGGTTCGCTCGGCGAAACCTCCGTTCTGGCATTGCTGATCGGTGCGGTCGGATTGTTCCTGTTCCGTCTGATCAAATGGGAAATTCCGACGGCGATTCTGGCAACCGTTGCGGTTTTCACCTGGATCGTCAACGTCGTCTCTCCGGCGTCCACGCCCGGACCGCTGTTTCATCTGATGACCGGCGGCGTCATGATCGGTGCATTCTTCATGGCAACCGATATGGTGACATCGCCGCTGACACGCCGGGGATGCCTGATTTTCGGTGCCGGAATCGGCATCATCACCTGCGTAATCCGTATCTGGGGCGGTTTCCCGGAAGGCATGAGCTTTGCAATCGTGATTATGAATGCTCTTGTTCCGCTGATCGACCGTCTTTGTTATAAACGTCCGTTCGGCTGGGTCCATTCCCATGGAGGTGTAAGATGAGTGCGCCCAAAAAGATCAATATTGTTTATCTCGGCTTTTTCCTTTGCGTGATCTGCGCGATTGCCGGAACCGCTCTTGCGTTCGTCTCCAAAGCGACGGCGGCTCCGATCGCTGCCGCCAAAGAAAAGAAAGTGTTCAACGGCCTGAAAGCCGTTCTGCCCCCATTCAACAACGATCTTGTAAAAACGAAACTCACCGTTAAAAGCGAATCCGGCGCGGATGTGGAGTTCTACACCGCGAAAATGGACGGCAAAATCGTCGGTTACGCAGCCCAGGCGAAAGTCGGAACCGGCTACGGCGGCAATGTCGAGGGGCTGATCGGATTTTCGCCCGACGGCAAAATCACCAACTATGTGATCTCCGCCCATAACGAAACGCCCGGTCTCGGAACCAAAGCGACCAACCGCACGGAAACGAAAACGATTTTCAATCTGTGCAAAAAGAACGACAGCGGCAAACTTCCGGCGAATCCGATCCTTGACCAGTACATCGGTCATTCCGCCGGAAAAGGCGATGAGTGGAGAAGCCACCCGTGGAAACTGCGCAAGGACGGCGGAGACGCCGATCATGTGACCGGTGCAACCATCAGTTCCAACGCGGTCTGCGGCATCGCATGGGAAGCCGCTTCGGCATTTGAAAAGAACAAGGCCGCCATCAAAGCCGCGGCATCAAAGAACGGAGGAAACTGATCATGCTGAACGATTTTCTGAAAGGTATCTGGAAAGAGAATCCGGTTCTCGTACTGATGCTCGGAATGTGCCCGACTCTCGCGACGACTTCCAACGCCCCCAACGCGCTGGGAATGGGACTCGCCACCACGTTTGTGCTGGCGTGCAGCAACGTGGTGATCTCGCTGATCCGGACGATCGTTCCGGCAAAGATCCGCATTCCCTGCTACATCGTCGTGATCGCATCGTTTGTAACGATCGTGGACATGCTGATGCAGGCTTATGCTCCGGCGGCGATCTATGACGCTCTCGGAATCTTCATCCCGCTGATTGTGGTGAACTGCATCGTGCTGGGACGCGCGGAAGCGTTCGCCTCCAAACACAACGTATTCCGCTCTCTGCTGGATGGCCTCGGCATGGGCGCCGGTTTCACTCTGGCGCTGGTTCTGCTTGGACTCGCCCGCGAATTCTGCACCGGCGGGACGCTGTTCGGCATCAAAGTCATCACGCCGTGGACAGTCGATTTCTCACTGATGGGAATGGCTCCGGGCGGTTTCCTGATGCTGGGTTTCTTCCTGGCTCTGATGAATGTGTACAACAAACGTCAGGCGGAGAAAAAAGGCGGGAAGTGCGAACCGCCTCTTGAAATGGACTGCCGCCATTGCAGTATCTGCAAAATCGGCGAGGATAAATAAGTCCGGAATCACAGCGCCGTTTCCCGCGGCGCTTTTTTGTTACTCAGGAGCTCGTGAAATTATGAAACGAATCATTTTGGCTGTTGTGCTTCTCTGCTCCGCTCTGCTGTTCTGCGGGTGCTGGTCTTCCAAAACGATCCGTGCGGTCAAAGCGACGCCGGCACAGGCCCGCGCTTATTACGGGCTCTCCGGTCCGACGGTGCAGGGACTTTCCTTTGAGGCAAGAAATTACCTCCAGACCAATCTCCTGATGGAATTGTACTACAAGGAACCGTCCCGCCTGATCGGCAGGCTTTGCCGGGATCTGGAACAGGAACCGTCGACAGCCATGCTGAATGTTCTCTCCGATGTCTGCTACACGCTTGCTCTGCAAACCGACGACCCCGATTCTGCCAATCCGTATTATCTTTCAGCGGCATACGGTTATTACCGTCTGCTGTTTGACCAGTCCCTGCGGGAAAACGGGAGAAACTCCCGGTTTGAACCGGAGATTCTGCGGGCGGCAATGCGTTATAACGTCGCGGTCGGAATGATTTTCCAGTATATGAATCAGCGGTCTCTTCTGGACCGGAAGGCGTTTGCTCTGCCGCAGGCCGCCGGACAGCAGGTGTTTTTTGCAAACCCGATGCGTCTGAACCTGTCTTTCCCGCGGGAGGGAATCCGCCGTTATCATCTCTGTGCGGATTACCGTGCGGAGCGGCTGCTGCATTTTTCCTATAATTTCGGTCTCGGAACTCCTCTGTTCGCGGAGACGGATCAGGTCCGGGATGAACAGGACGGATTGAAACTTACAAAGGGGCTCACACTTCCCGTTACCTGTATTCTGCAGTTCCGCACCGGTAAAAACGGAGAGATCCGGGCATACCTTGAAATGTTCGATACCATGAAATACGATACCGTGTCCATCCATGGAGAACAGGTCCCGCTGACTCAGGATTTTTCCACGCCGTCCGCGTATTACATTGATTCCCGCGAAGCGCCGAAACTCCTCCGGTATGCTCTGAATCCCGCCAAAGATCCCTACGGCGGACTTTACGCACTTTCCCCCTATGATAAAGACAAGATTCCGCTGGTGTTCGTTCACGGGCTGATGTCCAGTCCGCAGACGTGGATCCAGATGGTGAATACGCTTGCCAGCGATCCGGTGATCCGCCGGAATTATCAGGTCTGGTATTACACTTATTCCAGCGGAAACCCGATTCTGCTTTCCGCGATGAAAATGCGTGAGGCTCTTGACGCCGCTGCCCGCAAGTATGGAAACGATCCGAATTTCCGGAAAATGGTGCTTGTCGGTCACAGCATGGGCGGACTGCTTTCCAAAACATTCATTATGAATTCAGGCGATGCGATCCTTGACCGGACCTTGAACCGCCCGTGGCGGGAAGCGCGCGACGGACTGAGCGACAAAGAGGTCCGTTTTCTGGAAGAACTGGCTATTCTGAAAAAGCGGGATTATGTATCGCGGGTTGTGTTCATGGCAGTGCCGCACCGCGGATCGTCGATGGCAGACTGGGGGATTTCCCATTTCGCCGCCTCGCTGGTCACGCTTCCGGCAAAGATCGTAAAAGATGTTCAGGGGATCACGGAAAAACTGTTTCCGGAGAAGACGGACCGGCAGAAAAGCCGCAAACTTTACACCGGTTTTGACAACCTCAGTCCGGAAAATCCGGCGCTGAAAGCGCTGGCGGAAATCCCGTTGGCATCGGATGTGCCTTGTCATTCTATCATCGGCAACCGGGAAAAAGCCGGGGTTCCGGGCGGCAGCGACGGCGTCGTTTCCTACCGGAGTTCGCATTTGGACCAGGTGGAAAGCGAGCGGATCGTGCTGAGCAACCACAGTGTACAGGGGAATTCCGAAGCAGTGCGGGAACTGCGCCGGATTCTGCACAAACACTTGAAACGAACCGCTAAAAAGTCGGCTTCCGGACTTGAAAATCCGTAAAAAACGAGTATCTTTCTGAGAACTAACGGAAGGTTGAATCCATGAGACATTTTTTCTTTTTTCTGCTCCCTCTTTTTCTGTTTCCGCTTCTGATGAACGCCGCCGGACCGGAAGACGACCCCGTGCTTCTGAGAGCAAAACTCGCCATTCTGGAAGCGGACCGCTCCAAATCCATGACTGCGCTGACCGATACCCGCATGAAACATATCCGCTCCGATAAAAATCTCAAGCGGATGCACGATAATATCATGACCCTGCACCGAAATCTCGCTCTTGCGCTTGACTCCAAAAAAGACGTGCGGGAGATTAACGACCGTCTGATCCGTCTGGATTCAGAAATCAGAGCGGTGCAGAAACAGCTCAATGAAATGAAAACAAACAAGCCGGAGACAAAATAATGGCGGAAATCATCATCGACGGAAAAGCGGTCGCCGCCGCGGTCAATGCGGAAAATGCGCGGAAATGCGCGGAACTTACGGAAAAATACGGCTGCCGTCCCGGTCTGGCAGTGGTGCTGATCGGCGATGATCCCGCTTCACAGGTCTATGTATCTTCCAAAGTGAAAAAATGCGGAGAACTCGGAATCTACTCCGAAAAAATCGTTCTTCCGAAAGATGCGACGCAGGCGCAGGTGCTCGAAGTAATCGCCCTGCTGAACGGCAATCCGCAGATTCACGGCATTCTGGTTCAGTCCCCGCCGCCGCCGCAGATCGACGAGGAACAGATCATTCTTTCCATCGACCCGAAAAAGGATGTGGACTGCTTCCATCCCTACAATACGGGACGTCTGCTTCAGGGAGACCTGACAGGCAATCTGCCCTGTACGCCTTACGGCGTGATGAAGCTGTTGGAATATTACAAGCTTCCGACTTCCGGAAAACGGGCTGTTGTCCTCGGCCGCTCGAACATTGTCGGAAAGCCGATGATGTGTCTGCTCTCCGGCAAGGGGGCGGATGCGACTGTGACGCTGTGTCACTCCCGGACCCGTGATCTTGCGGATGAACTCCGCCGGGCGGACATCATCGTCGCCGCGATCGGCAAACCGGAGTTCGTCAAAGGCGACATGGTGAAAGAGGGAGCAGTAGTGATCGACGTGGGAATCAACCGCATTCCCGACGCTTCGTCTCCGAAAGGGTACCGGATCGTCGGCGATGTGGCATACGCGGAAGTCGCACCGAAAGCCTGCGCAATCACGCCGGTCCCCGGCGGCGTCGGTCCGATGACCATTGCCATGCTGATGCGCAACGCCATTCACAGCATGGAACGGATTCTCGGCTGACCGGTCTGTACATTTTTCGGAAAAAAATGCTGCTTTGATTTGAAAAACACGCATTTATGAAATACAGTTACAGCGTCTATATAATCAAGAGGCATTGACTTTGAGTACAACGATTTTCAGCTTTACGATCCTGATTGCCGTTATCGCGGTGTTGATCGTTTACTGCGTCCAAATGCGGATCCGTATCCTGATCCTGCGCAACAAGCTGGCGGATTCTTTTCATAAACGCGCGGAAACAACGCGTTTCATGGATATTTTCGCCCGCAACCTGCGGACGACTGACGAGATCGAAAACTGGATGAACACCACCGCCCGTTATGTCGGTGACCTTGTGGAAGCACAGTCGGTCTGCATTTTTTCACTGGAAGGCGATTATCTGCGCGCCGTCGGCGTATTCGGCGCATTCCCGCCGCTTTCCAACCGCCGGGCGGGGGATTATGTGCTCACCAAGCCGAAATATGTATTGGAAACGCTCAAACGCGACCGGTTCCGTCTCGGAGAGGGATTCATCGGGGAAATCGCCGACAAACGGGAAGATGTGTATCTGCCCGATCCATCGACGGACCCGCGGATCAGTGATTTTATCAATTCCGTTGTGCCGATCCATACCCTGATGGCGGTTTCCCTGGTCAATGAAGGACAGGTTTCCGGCGTGATCTGCGCCGTCAACAGCAAACGGATGGACCAGCCGTTCACCACGGAACAGTTCGGACGCTTCAAATTCATTGCTTCACAAGTCGTGCTGGCGCAGAATATTATTCAGGTGTATTCCAACCTCAGCGAACAGCAGCGTATCAATCAGGAACTTGCGTTTGCGCGGAATCTCCAACTCTCCCTCATGCCGAAAAAGTTCCCGATGTGGGGACGTTTCATCATCCATGCATTCACCCGCGCCTCGAAAGAGGTCAGCGGCGACTACTACGATTTCGTGCAGATCGACGACAACCGTCTGCTGGTCGTCATCGGCGATGCGTGCGGAAAGGGAATCCCCGCCTGCATGATCATGGCAATGACGCGCTCGTTCGTCCGCTCCAATATCGGACATTTCACGTCGCTCAAGGATCTGCTCCGGGAACTGAACGAAAACCTGTACCGCGATACCGTTGACGAGCGTTATATCACGCTCGGCTGCTGTCTGATCAACAAGAAGGAATCCACTGTGGAATATGCCCGCGCCGGCCATACGCCGCTTCTGCTGTATGTGCGCGAACACACCCGCTCCATCAATCCGGAGGGCGCCGCGCTCGGACTTCTGCCCGGCGAACTTTCCGAATTCGATACGATCTGCACCGAAATCATGCCGCAAACCACGATGCTGATGTTTACCGACGGTATCAATGAAGCGACCAACGAGCAGGATGAGTTTTACGGGATCTCCCGTTTGACGGATATTTACAAGGAGAGCTGCGCACGCGGCGACTCTCTGGAAGGAACGATTGACACCATTATGAAATCAGTTGACCAGTTCTCCGAAACTCACGAGGAGCAGGAGGACGATCAGACCATGGTGTTGATCAAACATGTTTAGGGAACAGACTTTTAACCGGAGTGGCCGTATGAAAATTCACTGTATGCTTATTCTGCTTCCCGTTTTTCTGCTTTCGGCGGGATGCTCTTCCACCGGCGAAGAAAAAACCGCTTCCGGAAAACCCGTGAAGAAACAGGATTCCGGAGAAAGCGCATGGAAGAAATTCATGGCAAAAGAAGAAGATAAGGAACGCAAGTTTCACCGTATGGATTCCCGGCAGCTGGATGATTTCCAGATCTATCCGTGGCGGGACGGCGGACGGAGAAGCGAGCAGATTTACGATCGACGGGACAAATCAGTTTTTACAGACGGATGGTGGTGAAATTATGAAATACATTGTAACCGGAGCGGCGGGACTCATCGGCGGAACCGTGGTTTCCGCATTGAATCAGGCGGGAGAGACCGATATCCTGTTGGTCGATCATCTCGGAACATCGGAAAAATGGAAGAACCTGCGGAGTCTCAAATTCACGGATTATCTGGAAAAGGATCTGTTCCGCCGTCTTCTTTACGAAGGAAAATTCAACGATGCGGGCTTCAAGGCGATCATTCACATGGGGGCCTGTTCCTCCACAACGGAACGGGATGCCAGTTATCTTGCCGACAATAATTTCAACGTGACAAAAGAGCTTGCCGCGTTTTCCGTATCGCATCAGATCCGGTTTCTTTATGCATCCAGCGCCGCAACTTACGGAGCGGGTGAACGCGGTTATGTGGATAATGAAGAGAAAATGGATGAACTCCGTCCGCTGAATATGTACGGCTATTCCAAACTGATGTTCGATCTCTGGGCGAAACGGACCGGCATTCTGCGCTCCATCACCGGCATGAAATTCACCAACGTGTTCGGGCCGAATGAGAAACACAAGGGCGGAATGCGCAGCATGGTGCTCCGGTCGTTTGAACAGATCTCCGAACGCGGCTATGTGGAACTCTTCCGCTCGGAACGCCCGGAGTACGCCGACGGTGAACAGAAACGCGATTTTATCTACGTTAAAGACGTTGCCGCCATGATTCTTGCACTGATGGAGCGCAATGTGAAAGGCATTTACAACATCGGCAGCGGACGGGCGGAAACATGGAATGCTCTGGTCGGCGCCGTATTCAAAGCGCTTGATAAAACGCCGGACATCCGTTACATCGACATGCCCGACACCCTCAAAGGCAAATATCAGTATTTCACCCGCGCGGATATGACAAAATTCAATGCGCTCGGAACGGGCTGCGGCGCCCGGCCGCTGGAAAGCGCCATCGCCGATTATGTACAGAACCACCTTGTCCCGGAGAGCAAAGAATGATACGTACCGCTGTTCAAACCGCTGCCGCGCTGGCGCTTGCGGTATGTTGTTCCTCCTGTGCGCTGTTCAGTTCCGGAAACCGTCTTGTCCTGACGGAAAAGGATTCCGGCAGAACACTTGATGTGGAAGTCGGTGACACCATCACCCTGCGTCTTCCCTCCAATCCGTCAACCGGCTATCTCTGGAGCAGCAAACTGCCGGATATGGGAATTCTGCGCGAAGTGGAAAACCGGTACGAGACTCCGGAGAAAAGCCGGGGAACCGTCGGCGCTCCGGTCGTCAAAGTCTATTCGTTTGCGGTGGTCGGTCCCGGTGAAACAGGGATCAAAATGGAATACCGCCGTCCGTGGGAAGTCGGTTCCGCTCCGGAAGCGACGTTTGACGTGCTGATCCGCGCAACGGGAACATCGTCCCTGATGGAGCGGTTGGACCGGACGGAAACGCCGCGCGTCGGTTCCAAAGGACAGATCGAACCGCGCCGTTAACCGCCATGATTTATGAAGAACGGAAAATTTCTCTGATCCCCACACTGCTCCTGCTCGGTGTTTCGTTTCTTTTTGTGGTTTCGCCGTGGCTGCTGGAGTTGCGCGATCTGTTCTGGGGGGAAGGCGCTTATGCGGCAATGACCGCGGAGCTTGATTCATTTCCGCCGCTTCTGAAACTGCACGGGGTGATCGTTCCCGGCAGTTATCCCCTGTATCCGCTGCTGGTGAAAGGGCTCTCGCTGGCAGGGTTCGGAATGGAACTCTGTCTGCGGATCGTTCCGGGCGCCGCACTGCTGATTCTCTGCGGGATCGTCTTTATCAGCTGTTACCGGGCAGCCGGGCTTCAGGCGGCAGCAGCCGGAGCGGCTGTCATGCTCAGTTCGCTGGTCATCGTGGATAAAGTGTTTGAAGGCAATCCGTTTTTTCTTACGGTGCTCGGAATTTTTGCCTGCTGGATGGTCTGGTTCGACTTCGCCGTTTGGCGCGGCCGCTGGAATCTTGCATGGATCGCCAGCGCTTTTCTGGCGGGGCTGACGTTCTATTCCGGAGGCTGGCAGGCTCTTGTGCTGACGATTGTTCCCATGCTGTTTCTGCGGCGTCCGCTTTCGCTGTTGAGCAAACCGCGCGGCTACGGATTCGCAGCCGCGGTGCTGCTGATCCTGCTGTTTATCTGTCTGTGGGGACTGCCGCGATGGTACGCCGGATATGCGGGAGCGTTCCGCCCGGAGGCGGCCCCCGCTCTCTCCATCGGCGAATACCTGCTTCAGTTGGTGACATTCCCGTTTGATGTGCTTGTCCGCCTGTTCCCCTGGAGTCTGTTCCTGTGGGCGCCGTTCTGTCCGGCGATCATCACGCTGGACAAAAATCCTCTGCTTTGCAGGTATCTGCGGACTCTGTTTACGGTTCTGCTGTGCATTCTCTGGCTGACGCCCGGAACGGAAGGCCGGGAAATCGCGGTGCTCGTTCCGCCGCTTTCGGTGCTGATCGGACTCAACTACTGGATCGCGGTTCGCCGTTACGGAGCGCGTTATCTGACATTCTTCAAAGTCGCGGCATGGGCGATGCTGGCATGTTCCGCAGCGGCGCTTCTGTTCTATTTTTCATCGGACGAGATACTCCGCCGTTTTTCGCTTGATGTGTCGCGATTTACCTACCGCCATGAGGCGGTCCGGTTTATCCTTGCCGTCTCCTACTGCGCCGGAGCGTTTCTGCTGGCTCTTCTGACTCTGGTGCAGACAAGACGCAAAGGCGTACCCGTCTGGCGCGTCGTTCTTCAGATCATGCTTGCCGGGGTTCTGCTTAACTGGGGAGTGATGATTCCTTACAAGGCAACATCCCGTGAACGCCGGGACATCGGGCTTGATCTGCGCCGGTCGTTGGATACGGATACCGCCGGATTAACCATTTACAAATCTTCGGCTCTGCGCGGACTTTATGCGGAGGGCCACTACATGGGCGGCAGAATCGTGACGTTCAAATCCGTTGCCGAACTGCCGTCTGAAGAAAAAACGATCTATGTACTGGCACCGGAAGTGCCGATCGTGCCGGACCGTGCCTGGAGAAATCTCCTCAGCCGGGAATACAGACACCAACGCCTGAACCTCTGGAAAGGCGAACTCAGACAGGACACTGAATTATGACAACTGAAAAACTGCCTTATCTCGTCATGGCTTCCGCAGACGAACTTGCTGCGTTTGCGAAAAACAACGCCATCGAATCCTACCGCGCAAAACAGATCGAACGCTGGGTCTCCAAACGCTGGACCGTTGATCCGGATTCCATGACCGACCTCTCCCAGACGGCGCGTCAGAAACTGCGCGACAGCTTTCTCTGCAACACCGTGACGGTCGCCGAGGAACATTTTTCCGCCGACGGCGCAGGCAAACTGCTGCTGCGTCTCCGTGATGCCGAATTTATCGAATGCGCTCTGATCCCTGCCGCCGACGGCCGCATGACGTTCTGTCTCAGCACCCAGGTCGGTTGCCCCGTGCATTGTGCATTCTGTTCCAGCGGAAAAGGCGGATTTGTCCGCAATCTTGATGCCGGCGAAATCGTGGAACAGTTCTTCTGCGCCTGCCGCAAGATCAATTCCCTGCCGGACAACGTCGTGATCATGGGTATCGGCGAACCGATGCTGAATCTTGACAATCTGATCGCCGCTCTGGAGCGTATCTGCGATCCCGAACGCGTGGCGCTTGCCGCCCGCCGGGTTACAATCTCCACCAGCGGCTGGACGCCGGGAATCAAACAGCTTGCCCTGCACGGCAGACAGTGGAATCTCGCCGTTTCTCTCCACGCCCCGGACGACAAAACCCGCGCTCTGCTGATCCCGACCAAGTTCCGCCGCGACATCCGGGACATTATTCAGGCATGCAAGCTGCACCGGGAAGCGACAACCCGTCTGCTGACTTTCGAATACGTCATGCTCGATTCGATCAACGATTCCACCGAACAGGCGGCCAAGCTGGCAAAACTGGCGAAGGAAGCGGATGCAAAAGTCAATCTGATCCCTTACAACAAAGCCAACGGAGCCTTCACCCGTCCTTCCAAAGAGACAATCAAACGGTTTGAGAATACGCTGAAATCGGCGGGAGTCAAAGTGACGGTCCGCGTGGAAAAAGGAGCCGATTCCGCCGCCGCATGCGGACAGCTCCGCGCTTCCGCAAGAAAGGAGAAACAGTCATGATCCGGTTTTTTCTGCCTGTTTTTACTCTGATGGTTCTTACCGCCTGCACCGCAACGCACGAAACGGAGCGGAAAGAGCCGACCCGGGATGAAATCCGCATGGATACCGCCATCCGCCTTTCCAACGCGCCCCTCGCCCGGACCTCATTGAAAAACGGCGTGAATCCGAACGGCTCCATGCGGAACGGAGTTCCGTATTTGATCGCCGCCGCGGCAAGACGGGATCGGGTACTGGTGGAAATCCTGTTGGAAAACGGAGCGGATCCGAATCTGACCGACCGGAACGGGGAAACGGCGCTTCACGCGGCAGTCGCATCCCCGAAAACGGACGTCGCGCGGATGCTCCTCAAACGGGGCGCAAAGCCGGATGCGGCGGGACGCTACCAACGGACTCCGCTGATGGAAGCCGCGCGGCTCGGACGGGTCGACAATGTAAAACTGCTGCTGAAACACGGAGCTTCCGCCTCCCGAAAAGACGAATTCGGCCGTACAACAGTCTCCTGCGCGGCACTTGCACCCGAAAACGGCAGCGAAATCCTGATCCTGCTTGCAAAAACAAAAGAGAATCTGACACCGGACCCGCTTGATCTGAAAAATTCACCGCTGCTTGCGGCGATGCAGAACGGACAGCCTGACACCGTGGAATTTCTTCTGCGCGCCATTCCGGATTTCAAAAGCCGGGAATTTCAGCCGCTCGGACAGGCGGCAATGCGGATTGCAATCAGCAGGAACCGTCTGAACTGGGTAAAACTGCTGACGGAGCGCGGAGTCAATCTGAACAAAACTCTTCCACTGGCGTTCCAGACGGTAAAATTGATCAATGTGGAAGGCGTCTACAAATTCCTTGCGCGCAACGATGTTCTCGACCGCGGTTATACGCCGTTGATGTGGGCGGCGATCTATTCCCGTCCGGAGATTGCGGAATATCTGGTGCTTCAGGGCAGCGACATTTCCATCGTCAGCAATGAGGGACAGCGCGCTTTGGATTATGCAAACGACACCGCAACCCGTTCCGCGATCCGCTCCGCCGCCCGTTCCGTCGGAAAAAAGAAAGCATCTTCCGATTCAAAATAAATCTGTTTCAAACTCATTTCCAGTCTTCCGGCCGTTCTTCGGGCGGAAGACCTGTCTTGTTGTAAATCTTCCGGTATTCGCCTGGCGGCATGCTGTCCGGATGTTTCTTGAAAAAACGGCTGAACGACGTCTTTTCCGGGAAACCGCCTACCCGGACAGCCAGAAAAATCTGCTGTCGGCAAACAGCTTCTCCGGGATGGAGTTGTCGGAGAGCGTAATACTCCGGTAAAGACCATGCCTGGGTATTCGTTAAGGATAATGACGATCCGGAAAACCGGAGGTGTTCTGCTGGAACCGCCCGGAAGGTTTTCCCGATCCAACCGGCGCGATCCGCCTGACGGTCCGGCGAGACGAAAAAGTGAAACGGACCTTTTACGAAGCGCACCTGCCCCTTTCCGCGCTTGGCATGACTGGTCAATCCATTTCCACCGGATTCCGCTTCAATCTGATCCTGAATGACAATGACGGCGAATTCCGGGAAGGTTATCTCGCCGTCAGTCCCGGAATGGGAACAGGCGAGGATCCCGGTCGTTGGGCAATCGTCAATCTTGAATAGACATCAAATCACTGTTTTTACTTGATACCGGCGGCAGAAATTCTGCCGCTTTTTTTGTGTCATGTTTATTTTATTCAGGAACCGGTAATTTTTTTGAAAAAAATTTCAAAAAAGGGGATTGACAAAAATTTAACCACAGCCTATAATAAAATAGCGGAAATTTATTTTTATCAAAAACAAAGGAGACAAAATGAAAAAAAGATATTTGATAACTATTTTGACAGCAGCAGTGTCATTATTCGCAAATGACACCAAAGAATTCAAAATTCCTCAGAATACAAATCCCGGAAAGATCTGTATTCTGGTAACCGACATCGGAACGATTGATACCGTTGCCAAAACGGAAGAGTTCCTGACTAAAATCAAACAATTCAATGTTGACTCAATGCCTCAGATCTCCGAAGCGGACAAGGCCGCCGACCCGACACTGGTCCGTCGCGAAATCAACATCCGTTTTAATGATAATATCCGGCGTTATAATGAACAGCAGCAGGAAATTGTCCGGCAGAACCGTCGAATGGAAAACATTCTGGAGAATCTGCGTACAACGATCATCGGCGATAAAAACAAGCGTGATATTGTGGTCGGCAAGCAGTATTTGCAAAGTTATCTTTCACCATATTCGAATTACATACAGTTAATCGACCGCAGCAATACCAGCCTGTCCGAGGTGGAAAAGGCGATCAATGGCAACGATCAGCAGGATCTGGCATCCGCCTGCTTCTTCCTGACGGTCATTATGCAGGATATGAACACGGAATCCAATACCGTCGGCATCGGCGGAACGATGATCAAAAAGACCGTCTACACGCAGAAAGCGGTCGGAAACCTGCGCGACTTCAACGGCAATGTGGTTACGGCGTTTCATGTCGTGGCGAGAAGCAGCCGCAGGCAAACCAGCGCATCACGCAACGTCGGGCACAATCCCGCTTCCGATCTGATTGAGGACGCTCTCAAGCAGATCGCGGGAAAAATCGCCGATTATTATCTGAGCAATCTTGAGATCAAGTGCACCGGTCCCAAAGGCGACGATGAGTTCGATGAAGACGCCGTGACGTTCATGCTCGACGGTCAGGAGTTTGAAAACGGCGACAAAACGGTTATCGGCAGGCACATCCTTTCGGCGGAAGCCGACGGATATCGTCCGATCACCAAAGAGATCACAATTCGTAGCAACCGGAAGAAAAGTGTCATCAAACTGAAGTTCAAAAAACTTGCTCCGCCGAAAACGGGCAAAGCCGATTCCGGCAATGAAGAATAATTTTCATACTTAATGTGGCAACTTGAATTACATTACAACCGTACCGGATTCAATCGGAAAATCCCGGCAATCTTCCGCAAGAGAACGGGTGTAATTAAGATGGTAAACGCAGCGCAAAGACAAAATGTAACATCGGAAAACTCTTTGTTTGCTGATGCCCGGCACGATTGCCATTTACGGTAAAGCAACTGTTCAACATGCTTGAATAGATTGATTTAGATTCGATTGAAAATAGAAAATCAGTAATTCCCGCAGTGATGGAAAAGGAGGTTCATACAAAAAATAGTTTTTGAGCGATCTTTTGATACAAAAACAACAGATGTGCCAAGATTTTAGCACACCAAAAAACGAATTGTAAACAGAAAAGAGCCTTTCATTTTTAAATAGGCTCTCAACGAAAAGGGTGTAAAGAAAGATGAAAAAAAACATCAAATTCTTATTTGGATTCGTTGGAACCGTACTGCTTAGCGGCTGTACTTCTTTCGACAATTACGGTCCAATGCCGGACGACAATCTCACGGACGAAGTCAATATGCCGTATGTGGCGCAAAGTATAAAAAGTTATGAAGAACGTCAGAAATTCAAACGTCCGGTCACAATCCGGATGTCGGAAAAAGGTCACCGCTTCCTGTCGCCGGACCGCCGTGCGGCTTCCCAGTTCTCTCTGGAAATGCGGAAAGACATGATGGCGTCTGCCGAAGCCAAACTGGTCAGTATTGTCAGCGGTCTGCGGGACTTTGAAATCGTCAACAACGAATCCAGTCTCCGTACCGCTCCCGGCGCAACGATCACCCGCGCTCCTGCCGCATCCGCCGCTTCCGGTCCCTACATCTTCACTTTTAACATCAGCAATGTGGAACTGAAAGATGCCGGCGATACGATCGGAACAGTTGCGGATATCGCTTCTCCTTTTGTCGACAGCAAGATCACCGGCAGTGCAAAGAAAGTTCACTGGTATTATGCGGATGTGACTTTGGAAATCAATCTGACCGCTCCGGACGGCAAGAATGTCTTCTCTTTTTCGGAAAGCGTTACCCATACGAAATCTATCCCCACAAACACTCCGGATGTTTCCCTGCTGAAAGATGCGGTTGCCTATGCGGTGGAACAGGCGATGAGCCGCTATGCGGCCCAGTTCGGTCCGCCGCTTCATGTCGACCAGATGAGAGGAAATGGACTGTTCGTCCGTCTTTCCGCCGGCAGCGAATACGGGATCAGCAAAGGACAGCGGGTGCGTTTCTTCCGCAATGTTCAGCGCAAAGTCCCCACACTGCCCGGACAGCCGGAAAAATTTGCTGTCAGCAAACAGCTTCTCCGGGATGGAGTTGTCGGCGAACATAACGCTCCGGTTGGAAAAGACCATGCCTGGGTATTCGTTAAGGATAATGACGATCCGAAAACCCGTTCGGTCTTTGTCTGGACTTCCGCAGAAATCGCCGGAAAATAACAGATGCCGGGATGGCGTTCCAACCGTGCGCCATCCCGTTTGAAAACAAGTCTGCAAAATAAACGCAGAGAAAATGCCCATTACAAGGAACAATCAATGAAATTGCCGATATTTCTCCTGCTGACAACATTACTGCCTTTTACGGCATTGACTCTTCATGCCGACGATGAAGGACAGGATACCCGCCCGATCGTATGCATTGAATCCAAAAAGATTCAGAATAAAACAGATAATCCCAGAGCCAACTTTTCGGCACTGGTCGACCGTCTGAACCATGAATTGACGCAAAGCGGCATTTACCGTGTCATGGATATGAAAGACCTGGCTGCCGTGCACGTCGATACGGAAAAATTTGCCGTGGCAGCGGATGACGGCGGCAATCAAACCAAAATCCAGACTCCCGGATTTTTCGTTCGCATGACCATTCTGCGGTACGGAGTATCCAGCGAAAAACAGCAGGATGCTCTTTACGGTCATGTTTCCGGAAACGAAGTCGCCACCATTGAACTGATCCTGACTCTTGTTGACATGAAAACCGCAACAACGGTTGCATCGAAAAACATCAAACGCACTGCAATGGCTTCGGTTTCGGTCGCTCCGGGCGGAACGAAAAGCGGAAATTACAGGGAACAAAGTCTTCAGGAAGCCTGCAGCTATACCTGTCAGGATATTGTCAAAGAGCTGATCCGGTATACCCCGTTCTATGTCATGGACTGCTCCGGAAACAATGTCATGATCGACGCTCCGGCGAGCGTGGCTCCGGTCGGATCCATGTTCGATATTTTCGAGACCGGGAAACCCATCCGCAACCGCAGAACCGGCAAAACCACCCGCCGGGAAACCAGAATCTGCACAATCCGCATCACCAGACCGGGCGAAGACGGCAGTTACGGCACCATTGTACAGGCCTTTTCAAAAAAGTCGGTGAAAGTTGATCATATTGCCCGTCCCGCAATGGAAGCACCTCCGGCAGCCGCCCCGGCGGCGGTACAGGCGCCGGCAGCCGCGGCTCCGTTCTGACCGGATCCCCGGTTTTCCGCATCACACCCTCTGACCCTTCCATAACAGGATCAGGGGGATTTCCGCCGAATACAGCAATTCCTGCGCGTATCCGGAATAACTGATCCCGCTTGATTGCAGGAAAATCCTTTTCTCAAACTTGACTTTCCGTTTTCCGGTATTATTTATACAATGTCACTGAACAAAAGGAATTCTATGAATAATCTGTATAAATTCACCGGAAAAGCGGAAATTTATTCCAAGTACCGTCCCTCTTATCCCGATGCCTTTCTGGATGAACTGTTTGAATACATCCGTCCGGTCCGGGAATCCGTTCTTGTCGAAATCGGTTCGGGAACGGGAATCCTGACGGAAGCCCTGCTGAAACGGCACAACTGCGTAATCGCGGTGGAGCCGAACGAAGATATGCGGAGTGTCGCCGAACAGAGACTTGCCGGATATCCGGGGTTCGTTTCCCATACCGGAACCGCGGAACATACTTTGCTGGAAGAGCATTGCGCAGACCTCGTGATCGCGGCACAGGCGTTTCACTGGTTCGATCCGGACGCATTCCGCGAAGAGTGCCGGAGAATCCTCAAGCCCGGAGCACCCGTGGTGCTCGTCTGGAACATGCGTGACAGGACAGCTCCGATCATTCTCGAAAACGCGGAAATCTGCCGCCGCTACTGTCCGGATTTCCACGGATTCAGCGGCAACAACATCACCGATGAATTGATCGTGCCGTTCTTCCGGCCGGGGACCTGCAGAATCCGGGAATTTGAAAATCCGCAATACTTCGACCGGGAATCGTTCATCGGACGGAATCTTTCCAGTTCCTACGCTCCGGTTGCGGGATCGGAAGGACGCGACGCCTTTACCGCCGATCTCGCCGAACTCTTCGACCGGATGCAGGACGGCAACGGAAAGATCCTGATCCGTCACGTCACCCGCTGTTACTTCGGCATGGTCTGAGAAACAGAAAGAATATTGTTTTCCCAGACTCTTCGATAGATTCGTATACTATGAAAATACAGCACCCCATCTTTCTTTCGCTGCGGTGTTATGCTCCCGGCCGGTTTCCCGAAGGGAAAATGCGGAAACATTTACAACCGTGAGTTGCACATTGCTCTCCAGACTTTGTTATAGTAGTACCAGGAACTGCCCCACCCCCGACCGCACTCCGGAGGAAATGGAAGCCAGGGAGAGTTGCGTAAAGAGTTTATGGATCCGTCCACTCTCCAGAAATTAATATCGGGCGTATTGTGATTGTTCAGTGCGGGGTCGTCCGCGACCAGAGCCCAGCGGTAATTCTTTTTCATACTGATAATCTTTTCAAGTTTCCCATAAAAGAAGCCGCTGTTTCCCTGAATCCAGCCGTTGGAATTCAGCTCATAAAGAAATCCCTCGTAGCGTATTGTCCCGTAAGAGGAACAGTATTGATCCCTCTTTTTATTTACAGGGCAATACCCGACCGCGCCCGGTCCCATGTTATTGCCATCCCACGAAGAGATGTAAGGACGCAGCATCATGCCCAGAGCGGCATCATTCCAGCCATAACAGAATAAATGCGATACGACACAGGAATCATTGTCAACACTGTACATATTGACGTAATTGCCGATCTGCTTCAAATTGTTTTTACAGGCGGTGTTCTGTGCTTTCGAGATCGCTTTATTCAAAGCCGGAAGAATGAGAGCAGCCAATATAGCGATTACAGAAATCACCGTCAGGAGTTCTACAAGGGTAAACTTTCTGATACGTCCTGCATTTTTTTTCATTTCAGTGCTCCTTGATGTTGTTGTTCATATTTTTCAGCAGGCGGAAAGAATCCGGTTCCCGGACAGCTCCTTCAAGCGAGAATCCTGCCATATCGCCTTTGAATCCTTTGTCCTGATTTAAAGTGTTGCCGATACGGGAAAGTGAATTGACCGCGTTTGTACAGACCGGAGCCGGAGCTTTCGCCGTAAGCTTGCCGTTTTGGTAAATTTTGAGCGAGGACCCGTCATATACGGCGGCCAGATGAGACCATTTTCCTGCCGCGACCGCTTTTTTGGAACGGACTTCCGCCTTTGCGATATGACCGCCTCTGGATACTTGCGGACGCAGTTGGGCGTCCAGCAGAAAATCAATGCCGGCGGCATCCTGAAACAGAACCATTTCCGAACCTTTCTGTTCAGGCTTTATCCACAGCTCCACGGTAAAGGGTCCCGCCGGCATCGCTCTTGCCGCGATTGCGATCACATTTGCCCCTCCGTTAAAGGAGAGTACCGTCCGTTCCGTTTTCCCGGGTCCCTGTGTGGATTTCCAGGTGGGGACGGAGTTCTTTTCTGCAATCCCGGTCCAGCCATGGCCCTTCCTGCATCCCAGACGGGCCGGAATCAACCAGCCGGATGAGGATATCAGCAGGCCGTCAACGGGTGTATCGAAGTCATAACGAATGGAGAAAATATCATGATCCGGAACTTTCACGTTTTTGACCTGCGGCTGTTTCAGGCGGGAAATGCGGTTTTTCCACAGAGGCCAGTTCTCATCGAAATCCGATCCGGTTACAATAACCGGCTGCTGCGTATGGCCCTGCACTCCTTCCGCATAAAGCCGGACAGTGTTGCTGAATCCGATTCGCCCGGAAACATCGGTAACGCGTGCGGTATAGACATCTGCAGGGGAGCGCATCATTTCAGGCAGGGAAACAGACCATTCCCAAACCGGCTTTTTCAGATGGTTGATTTCCGTATCCATGATCGGCCAGCCGTTGCGGAGCAATTCCGCCTTGCCGGCAAACATCCAGCTGTGCAGCCGGATGATTGCGCTCCGTTTGCCATTCTTTTCTGTTTTGATACTCAATTTCACCGCCGGTCCCACGATATCATCCTGACGCAGGCGTATCGTTCGCACGCTTTCCGTCCGTCCGGAACGGCGGATAATCGGGTACAGTTCCTTCCACTGCGGATTTTCTCCCTCCGCAACGACTGCCGTCTGTACGCGCATTGTGTTCCAATTATTCATTTCCTCATGTTTCAAGCGGAACGTTTTTACGGAAAGTGCCGACTGTTTCAAAGGGACCGGGGCAAACTCTTTCAGCACTCTGCCGGAGGGATCGACCAGCCGGACCATGGCCTTGGCTGCCGGTGTTGTGTAACTGAAATTCATCACTTCAATCGTCATATCGTCGCCGAGAAGAACTTCTTCATGATAGGAGTAGATGACCTGAGGCGGCCGCGGCAGCGATGGGGTACCGCGCCATTTTGCGAGATATTCCCGGTTGATTCGCAGAAGATTGTCCCGGTTGATGACGGACGGTTCAAACTGCGTGTGCTCTATGTAATCGTTCCACGTCGTCAGACAAACCCAGTCCACCTGATTTGCTATCGAAGCCTCCCAGTTGTCTCTCAAAGTTCCGCTATTCAAAAACGGACGGTAGAATGAACTTGCGTTTCCGATATAGCCGACCGCGATTCCCCCACAGAACAAGCCGTCCGGGCGGTACTTCTTCAGAGCGGCGCGTCCGTTGGCAAGCCGTTGCTTCATATCTTCGGCGGAAAATCCGTTGCAGCCGAAGTCGTAAAAGCCTTCAAATCCACGCGACACGTCTTTCAGCCGTTCCGCTTTATCCCACATGGAAGTTTCATGAGCCGGCTGAACAAGATAGTACGCATCCAGTCCTCTGTTTTTCAACACCTGACGGATTTTAAGCCAGTCGTCAATCTTTTTCCCTGCGATGTTATAGACAAAGATAACCATTTTACCATTGATTTTACAGGCGTTCGGGTGGTCTTTATAGGTGGAGACAAACTTGCCAAGATGCTGAAGAAGATATGCATTGTCAAAACTCAGACGGTCCATACAAAGCGCGATTTTAAAAGGCAGACCTGCCGCATCACGAAAAAAACGGCTTGTCGCGCCTGTATATCCTTTCGGATCGACGACATCCACGCAGAAGCCGTTGATTCCATATGCCAATGCGGTTTCAATCTGGCGGCGCGCACCGAAAAATATTCCGGAATCCCACTGAATATTCTTCCCCAGCAGGCTTCTATCTCCAAACGGTCTCAGCATCCAGTTTCCGGGAAAACGCATCGCCAAATCATAGCCGTCCGTCTGGTTGAACCCCCAGGCAACATAGTGTGCCCAGCACATTTTTTCCTGCACGGCTTCGCCTCTTGCAATCATGAATCCTAAAAACCCGATCATTGCAAAATAAAGCAATTTCCATTTTCTGTTCATTCAACTCTCCTTTTCTATTAAATTTTTAACTGGTTTATTTATTTTGTCACATGGACTCCCGCAAAGAGCAATGCGGTTGAATTTCGATTTGTTCCGCATTTTTCAGAGAGCCTTTCAAAGCTTTGTCGAGAAGATTTACGGAAAACTCTCCGAACTCCTCGGAATTGATTTCCACGGAGGAAAGCGGAGGCGTCAGGTAGGGTGCAAGATTTGCTTCTCCGGAATAAGCCAGAACCGCAACATCCTCCGGGACTCTTAATCCGTGTTCACGGAGAGCGCGGTAAGAAGCGAGCCCCCCGGAAAGCGATGCGGAAAAAAGAGCCGTGAAATCGGGTTTCCCCTTATCCAGGCGGTCGGACAAAGCCCGGTATGCCGTCTCCAGAGCGGGCTCGAACGCTCTCAGATGTGTGTCGAAATAGAGTTCTTCTCCGCATTCCAGTCCGAGCCGTTCCGCAACGGAGCGGAAACCGTTGAAGCGCTCGCGCATGGTCGTTTCATCAGGTTCCGTTTTCAGGAAAAGGATTCGTTTGTGTCCACGCCGTGCAAGCGCCTCCGCCGCCAGCTCTCCAACCCGGAAGTCATTGATGCAGACGTTGTTTATCATAGGGTGCCGCAAATGCTGAAGCAACACGACTACCGGACGCGCAGGTTTCAGCAGTCCTTTGATCAGATCCTCGCTGATTATCTCGGCGGTCGGAATGAGAATCATGGCATCAGCTTTCGCCATAATGCGGGAAAAGTCGAGTTCGCTGAGATTGCGGAAACAATGCTGAATGAAAGTCCTGTTCCGTTTCAGTCCTGCTTTATAAATGCTTTTTTCCATCGAATCTAGATCAAAGGATGGATGGTCCGGACGCAGAACGCAGATACGTGCGGAAATGTGTTCGAACCGCTCTGCGATCCGGTATCTTTTCCGCCCAAGCGGACGGACAATAATCCCTTCGGCTGCAAGAGAGGCAAGAGCTCTCATGGCAGTTCCGTGGGAAACACCGAAACGAACCGTCAGTTCACTGACAACGGGCAGGATTTCTCCCGGGGAAAGTGTATTGATCCACTCCCGTAAGTGAACCGCCGCCTGAAAATGTTTTGTTTTGTTCAACTGTCGTGGCATTGCAAACCCTTATTTTAGTCGGATTAATATTATTATACAACAAATCGCTGTTTTTGTCAAGGGGGTATTTGAAAGATTTTAAAAAATTTCTGCCGGAATACCTGGAAAACACGCTTGCCGGAAGCAGGAATACGATCTCACGCTCTTCTGCGTATTTTGAGAAGGGAAATGAGGAATGTCGGGACGCATCCGTAAAGATCCGGATGTTTTTCCGTTTTTTTACAGTTCTTTTTTCCGGCGGTTGAATCCGCTGTTATTTCGGCGCGGTCTGAGAAACAGAAAGAATATTGTCGATCATATCCAGCACTTCCGCGGAGGCGGCAGGACGTGCCAGCGTCCGGGATGCCCGTCCGTTGGCGGAATATCCGTCACGATCGGCAAGCCAGGACGCAAGAACGGAAGCAAAACGGGCCTCGGAACAATCGCTGTCGGCAATGATCGTGGCGCCTCCTGCGGCGGCAAGCCAACGGGCGTTGTCATCCTGATGACCATCCGCAGCAAACGGAAACGGGATCAGAACAGCATATTTGCCGTATACCGCAAGCTCGGAAACCGTGCTCCCGCCGGACCGGCAGATCACAAGATCCGCGGCGGAATACAGAATATTCATGTCCTGGCACGCTTCCAGAATCAGCTCCCGCGCCGGAGACCCGGCATAGAGCGGACGGATTTTTTCCAGATTGCCCGGTCCGACCAGACGGATCACCTGAAGCTCCGCCGCACCAGGCAGATCCGGCGGTATCTGCACCTTTGTGTTGATCGTCCGTGCGCCGAGACTTCCCCCGAATACCAGCAGAAGCGGTTTTTCCGCAGAAAATCCGGCATTCCAGCGGCGGTTGATCTCCGCAACGGCATCCGCTTTCGACAGAACACCGTTCACGATCTCCTGCCGCAACGGCATACCGGTCAGAATCGTCGGGCACTTGCAGCGGGATACGTCTTTGACCGGAAACGACAATGCCAGCGCTTTCGCCCAACGGCTGAGCATCCGGTTGGCACGCCCGATCTTTGCATTGCCGTCGTGCAGGAACAGCGGAAAATGGTTGATGCGGGCGCAAAGCGCGGGCGGAAAAGAAGCGAAACTGCCCATGCAGAGCAACGCCTGACAGCCATAGTTCCGGTAAGCGGCTTTCGTCTGCACGGCTCCGGTAAAAAGCCGCTTGAAAAAGAGCGGCAGACGGAACGGATTCTTCGTCAGCGGAACCGCTTCGATCTTCACGGATTCGATCCCGTATTTTGCGGCGGTTTCCGCCTGTTTTTCCACATGTTTTCCGCCGAGAATCAAAACCGGCGTTCCGCCGCGTGCCTTGAGTTCACGGGCAATGCTGAGACCGGGGTTGAAGTGCCCGCCGGTCCCGCCGCAACTGATGGCTAATCGGGTAAGTGTCATTCAAATCTCCGTAGTTGAATCGGCTTTGAAGCAGCGGAGAACATTCCATTTCCGGATCTTCTCCAGAAAGAACTGCCGAACCGCATTCTGATAATCCGGCCACGCGGAATCAAACGCCACGCTGAGGATCAGCCCGGCGGCGACCAGACAGGTCACCAGACTGCTTCCGCCATAACTGATAAACGGCGCGGGCATCCCTTTTGTCGGCAAAGCGCCGCAAATCACACCGATATTGATACAAGCCTGAATTCCGACGAATGTTGCACAGCCGGCGACGATCAGCATTCCCTGCCGCGTCCGCGCATACCGGGCAATCCGGAGCGAAAACAGAAGAAACAGCGCATAGGCTCCGAGCACCAGCAGAAGCGAAACAAGTCCGAGCTCCTCGCCGACGATCGACAGAATAAAGTCGGTATGCGCCTCCGGCAGATATTTCATTTTCATGCGGCTCTCCGTAAATCCGAGTCCGGTCCAGCTGCCGGACCCAAGCGCAAGGAGGGAGTTCCAAAGCTGATAGCCTTCCTCCATCTGGTGCGGCTCCGGATCCAGAAAAATCGTCAGACGATCCCGGCGCATCGGGTCAAAATTCATCAGATAGGTATAAACAAGGACTCCCGGTCCGATCAACAGCGGCAGCAGCAGTTTCCACGTCACCCCCGCAATATACATCAGCGCGAAAAACAGCAGGATCAGCAGAAACGTGGTCCCGAAGTCATGCCCGATCAAAACCGCCGCCATCACGATCCCGCAGCAGCAGCCGCCAAGGACGAATACACTCCAGAACGGAGCCTGCCAGAACGCACTGCGCATCGGCGAGCAGAACCGGAACAGCGGACCTTTTTCCAGATAGCGGATCCGGTCAGAAAGAAATTTCGCAAGAAACAGCGTCATGACGACTTTCGCATACTCCGACGGCTGAATATTGCCCACGCCGGGCACTTTGATCCAGCGGTGCGCACCGTTGACCGCGGGAAAGCAGAAGTCCGCCACGATCAGCAGCAGAAGAATCACCCCCATCATCCAACCGCTCCAGCCGGAAACACGCTTGTAGCCGAAGAACAGTACGCCCAGCGCACCGGCTCCTCCCACAAACGCCCACTGGAGCTGTTTCAGGAAATAGGCGGAACCATCCGTACCGAATGACGTGGAATACAGCATCGTCAGCCCGAACAGCAGCATCGTCAGAGTCACTCCTCCGAACCAGACCGCCGTCGGCAGAATATCGCCGGACTGTTCCCGCACGGCGCCGCTGTGTTCAATTTTTCTGAAAACCGGTTTCATAAGATCCTCCTTTCCCCAAACCCCGGTACACTAATACGGAATCGGCAAAATAACAACCGGGAAATCATTTTTTTTTCGATTTTTTCCCATTCCTTCTGGACGATTTCTTTTTCCATGCTACATTTTCCGGAAACAGGAAGGAAAAGCATATTATGCCAGTTGTCGATTTCATCCCCGTCCGCAGCCGGACCGCTCCGGTCGTTTCCCGTACCGTCAACCCGGAAACCCGTTTCTTCGATTTCGGAAACGATGCATTCGGACAACTGGAATTCACCTGCACGGCGGAGTCCGATACTGGGCTGGAATGTGCAATCGGCGAGGTTCTGACACCGGAAGGACGGCTCAACCGGGAACCGGGCGGAAACCGCGTTTTTTTCTCCAGCCGCATACAGGTCCGTCAGGGAACCGCCGTCTACCGATTCCCGATACCCCGCCATCCCGACGTCCAGCCGGGTTCCGTTTCTCTTGCAGAAGAAATCGCGCCGTTCCGGTACGCCGAGTTTTCCGGTCAGGGGATCTCCATCGAACCGGTCCGCATCACCATGCATGCTCCGTTCAACGACCGTGCGGCGGATTTCCGTTCCTCCAACGAAATCCTGAACCGGGTCTACGAACTTTGCCGCCACACAATCAAAGCGACAACGGTTTTCGGCGTTTACATCGACGGCAACCGGGAACGTCTTCCGTATGAAGGCGACGCATACATCAACCAGCTCGGACATTTTGCGCTGGACGCCGATTACACCATCGCACGACGCACAATCGACCATCTGTTCAAATTCCCGACCTGGCCGACAGAGTGGCTCCTTATGATGCCGCTTATCGTCAAAGATTATTATCTGCATTCCGCCGACCGGGAAAGTATCGGACGCTGGTTTCCCGGTCTGACCTCGAAACTTCTGCTGAATTTCTCCCGCGCCGACGGACTGCTTTCCACGGAAGGCAACAGAAATCCGCGCGACATCGTCGACTGGCCGCCCGTCGAACGCGACGGCTATGAATTCGGCACGGTCAATCTTGTTCCGAACTGTTACCTGCACCGGGCTCTGCACGATATGGCATTCTTCGCCGGAGAGCTCGGACTGGCGGACGAAGCGGAATATTACCGGTCCCGTGCCGCACTGATCCGTGCCTCTATCCGCGGAACCATGCTGAAAAACGGACGTTTCACCGACAATCCCGATTCGGAGCACATGTCGCTCCACAGCGCGGTCTTCGCCGTGCTGTTCGGCCTCGCGGAGCCGGCTGAACTGCCGTCGCTGGCATCGTTTATCCGTTCACGCGGCATGGCATGCAGCGTCTTCACGGCACAGTTTCTGCTGGAAGCATGCTGCAAATGCGGTCTCGCCGATTACGCACTGGAACTCATGACCGCCGATACTCTCAGGAGCTGGATGAACATGATCCGCAAAGGCGCAACCATTACCATGGAAGCATGGGACGATTCTTTCAAGCCGAATCAGGACTGGAATCACCCGTGGGGCGCGGCACCCGCAAACATCATTCCGCGCGGGCTGTTCGGGATCCGACCGCTGAAACCGGGATTCGCCGAATTTGAAGCAGACCCGAAATTCTGCCTTGAAAACGCATTCTGCCGCTATCCGACGATCCACGGACCGATCGAAATCGAACTGTTTCCGGACAGAATCGAACTTACCGTTCCGGCAGGCACCCGTTGTCTGTTCCGCGGGGCAATTCTGACTCCGGGACGCCATTCCGTTTGCCGTTCATAAATTCACGCGGCGAACAGGTGTGCCATTTGCGGAATTCCGTGGAAAAATTCAGCGGATTGCCGTAACCGACCTTTTCCGCGATCTCTTTGATGGAGCAGGTCCGCTCCTCCAGCATCCGCTCCGCCTGACGCATCCGGAAACCGGTCAGATACTTGTAAGGCGTTGTCTGCAAATGGAATTTGAACAGCCGCGCGAGTCCGGCAATGCTGATTCCCGCAGCGGCGGCAAGGGACTCCACTGTCAGCGGCTCCGCATACTGCCGTGCAATTACAGACAGCGCCTGTTCCAGCGGAAACGGGTAGTTGTGAGCTTCCTCCGGCACGGCAAGAAATTGAAGCATTTCACAGCAGAGACCGGAAATCTCCTGTCGAACCGCATGACGGAACGACTCCGGCAGTTTGACGGCAATCCTGCTGAAGTACTCCTCCAGACGCTCCGGCGCACGCAGGGAAACAACCGTCTTTTCCGCCAGTCCTCCGGACTGAAGCAGGACGGCAAGGGAACGCCCCCCGATAAGAACCGCCGATTTTTCACATTCCCGCTCCGTCATAAATTCATAGTCCGTACCGGGATGAAACAGAACGGCGTCACCCGGTTCCGCACGGAAATACTCACTGCCGCACCGGACCGCCGTTTCGCCGGAATGGACCAGCATCACCGTCAGAAACGGCGGATTGATCCGGTGGTGATAATCTCCCGTCCAGGAACGGGTCCGGCAAAACAGATTGCATTGCAGAAACAGTCCCGGATCCGTTCCCACCGGGTGCTGACGGCAAAGGAAACAGTGACGCTCCAGCGTACTGTAACGCCGCCCGTCGCGGTCAAAATACACATGAGCGGCGATCCCGTCGAATAAATTCCGTTCTGAAAATGGTTTCATTGATTGTTTACCAAATGTTTTTTCCGTAAATCAAATATATTATAGCCTGTTTTTATGGATTTTACAAATAAACGGCCTTATATTTTCTCAACTTTCAAAAAAGGAGATCACTCTATGGAACTCACCGCACAAGACAAGATCAAAGCACTGATGCGTTTTTTCGACCATCCGAAAGCCGGAACCTGGGAACGCGTGGAACTGGATATTAAACGGAACCGGATGGGCTGGGGAACGCTGTTTCTCAAAGACGCCAACGGCAACCCGCTGAAAAACCGGGAAATCAAGGTCCGGCAGCTCAACCATGATTTCCGTTTCGGATGCAATATTTTCAAGCTCAAAGACTTCGCCGAACCGGAAAAGAACACGGCGTATGAAGAGTATTTCAAGCGCGTTTTCAATGAAGCGGTCGTTCCCCTGCTCTGGGATTCGACAGAGCCGGAACAGGGCAGGCTGCGGTATGCGGCGAACAGCCCGGCAATGGCGCGCAGACCGCCCGCGGATCTGGTGGTCGACTGGTGCGAACAGAACAATATCGCCCCGAAAGGACACTGGCTTTTCTGCGACAACTTCGTTCCCCGCTGGCTTCCCTCCGATCCCCGCAAAGTCATGTATCTGCTGGAAAAACGGATCGCCGGACTGGCGGAACGTTACGGAGAACGCATACGCAAATGGGACGTCGTCAACGAGTCGTTTACCTATCATCCGCGCAAATCCGCTTTAATCGGCGATGCCGCCGTTCCACCGGACTATGTCTGGCAAATCTTTAAAATGGCGGAAAAATATCTCCCGTTTCAGGATGAACTGATTTATAACGACGGGACCGACATCAGTTTCCGCGCATTTGCACACAACAGTTCCCCGATGTTCCTGTTGGCGGACCGCCTGCAGCGGCGCGGCGCCAAACTGGACGGCATCGGGCTTCAGTTCCACATGTATGCCGGCAGTGTCATGCAGCATGCGGAACCGAAGGTAAAGAACTTTTTCGATCCGGCACACCAGCTTCAGGTTCTGGATCAACTCGGCCAGCTCGGTCTTCCGCTGCATATTTCTGAAATCTCGCTGACGACGTATCCCGACCTCCCGCGCGACCTCGCGGAAGAACTTCAAGCTCAGGTCCTCCGGAACTTCTACCGCATCTGGTTCAGCCATCGGAACTGCGGCTCAATCGTCTACTGGAATCTCTGCGACCAGACCGCATACGGCAACGAGAACCAGTGCAACGCCTGCCTCATCGGAGCGGATTTTCAGGAAAAACCCTCCTACAAGATGCTGGACCGACTCGTCAACAAAGAGTGGCACACGGAAACCGCGGTCGTCACCGACGACAACGGCGAAGCCTCCTGGAACGGTTTCTACGGCGATTATGAACTCAACATCGCCGGAGAAAAACGGATCGTTTCCATGACTCCGCGAAGCGAAAACGAATATAAACTTAATCTGTAATCCCCGGTTCCTGCCGGATCGGCGCTCTCCCATTCCGTTCAACCGCGGAATGGGAAGAGCACGCCCTGCTGTCATAAAAAGACGAAAACACTCCGTTGGCTGCAAGCCCCGTTGGTATCGTGTTCGGGAATCCGGATATGCGGCGATGGACTTTCTCTCAGGCAAAAAGCCTGCCCATACATCACACCAGACGGGGAAAGAGAAAAATAATTGCCATCAACATAGACGATAACATTTCTCTGGATTTTTTGTTTACTTTTATATAATGCCGTTCTTGAAAAAACGGGAACATTGCATATTTACTCAATCTCCAAGGAAAGATCTACCTTTCATTTGAAAGAGCTGCAATATTGATAGCGTAATTCTTTTTGCGGAGTTCCTATCGAAACCATTTTTGTAGTTCCATCATGTTTAAAACTATTTGCTTCATAAAAACGGCGAGCCCGAATATTGTTCAATAATACCCATAGAACAATCTGTTCAAATCCATAAGAGAAGAGTTCACGCACAGCAAAAGCCAACAAGTACCCTCCGTAGCCCTGATGCCAATATTCCGGGAGCAGATAAATAGACCGGATTTCTCCGTAAGCCGGTCGATCTTCATCCCGATATTTACAAAGCGACAGAATTCCGATGGATGTATCTCCTGATAATGCAAGGAAATGCCATCCGGAGAATGAGTTGGAAAGCATCTGGCGACAAGCGTTTTCCCGTCCCGAATTGACTTGACGGATTGCATCGTCAGGAAGCAATCCGGAATAAGCAGCCGACCATGCTCTCCTGTAGATTTCTGCAAACACCATGAAATCATCAGAAGCTGCTGGACGAATATGAAAGTCGTTTTTTTTCATTTTCATATCTTTTCATCACAATTTTATTGAACGACGCCCTTATGCACAGGAAAACTTCTGAAAGCGGCATAACTATTTTTCTGTAAATTCCCCAAAATCCTGTCATTCTCCAACGGTGTAGACTTTGCCTGCATTAAGCCATGTTTCATTTTCTTGCTTCGAAATTCAACTGCCGTACATGGCATGAAAAATCCATTCTCTGTCAGCAACACTTTTCCCGTCAAAAACGATTTGGAACAAACTCCGGAGAATCCTCTCACTGCCGGAAACCGAACACCGGCGTACTCCAGGCGTGACAATGGCTGTTGATCACCGCATCCCCGTACGGCGAACGCATCGGGTCATCGGGGTCAAACACCTCCCAGAACGTATCGGCACCGAAATTCACCATCTTCCCCCAGTAAAAGCGGGTGAGACGAAGTGCTTCCCCGCGCAAACCGCAACGCTCCAAAACCAGTATCATCTGATTATAGAGAAACGGGCCTCCGGGAAGAACTGCGTCCAGATCGGAAAGAAGACGCTTCAACAACTCCCGGATCTCCGGAGCAGGGAGCATTTCCGCATTTGCCGCCCAGATTTGCGCCGCCCAGGAAAGCTGGCCGTTGTCAATAAAATATCCCCGCGCGGAATCAAACCACTTTTTCCGTCCGGCTTCCTGAAAACGGGCGATAAGCGCCGGATAATCCGCAACCTCGTTTTCGAGACCGAGACGCCGCGCAAGCGCAAGAGTGCGGATCAGAGAATAGACAACGACTCCATGTTCCGCACACTCTTTCTCCAATCCATCTTTCCAGTCGATAAACAGCCAGTGACGCTTGAAATCGTGAAAACATCCGTCAACCATCTCATCCAAGGCGGCTTCGCTCTGCCGTTTCGCCACCGGAAACAGATCACGTCCGCAATTTTCGTCTCCGGACGCATTCACATAATCAAGCAGCATATCTCCGAACAACACCGAATAATCAAACAGGAAATTACCCGCTTCCGGGCACGGAAACGCCGGATAGACGCATCCCGGCACAATCCCGTCCTCTTTCCGTGCGGCGGCGGCAAACATCAGAAGACAGCGCTTTATAAGTCCGTAATCGCGGAATGTCCGGTAATTCATCAGAGCCTGAAGCCGCAGATCGCCGAGCCACAGACGGCGATCCCGTTTCGGGCCGTCCTCAAAATATTCCTGCATACATGCGGCAAGCGTATCAAGCCCGATCCGGTCAATCCGGCGGTCAAGTTCATCCGCGGACTCCGGAAGCGGCGGAACCGATGCACGACGCACCGCAGTGACCGTATCACACCCGACATTGCGCAGAATCACTTTGTAATAGGAGGAATTGCATTCCACTTTCAATTTCAGATAACGGAACGCATAGCGGCGCGGCAGACGGATTACGGGAACCGCCGCATCTTCCACGATCAGAGCCTCCTGCAGCCAGCCGCGTCCGAGCGAACCATGATATGTGTTGAAATCACGGGCAAGTTCATAAGGAGTTTCCGCCATTTTGAGCTCCAGACGGAACGGCGCGTCCACCCGTTTTGTAAACTCGAATTCCAGAACGGGAAAACCGACGCAGTATCTGCCGAAATCAAACGTGTATTCCCAGGAACGCGGCTGTTCTTTTCCGTAAATTTCTTCCGGAGCGGAAATCCGGTCCACCGTCCATCCCTGCCATGCCGCAGGTTCTTCCCTGACACACACCACATCTGCCGCCGGAAGCAACTCATGATTCAAACACGGTTTCAACGCTTCCGCTTCTGCCGCCCAACGTAATTCCTGCTGATAAAACATTAAAAAACTCCTTGTTATGCCATATTATACGCAATATTTTCCATTTTTCCACTTTCGGAGTTGAAATTTCAGAAAAAAGACTCTATTTTATAGTTTAATCAATACTACGGAAACAACTATGGCGCAGATCACACTGAAAAAACTCTCGGAACTTTCAGGACTTTCCATACGGACCGTCAGCCGGGTTTTGAAAAATCAGGCAAACGTGGTCCCGGAAAAACGGGAACTTGTGCTGAAACTGGCGGAACAGTACCACTATCTTCCGAATATGGCTGCCCGGAACCTGCGTCTCCAAAAGAAAAATTTTGTCGGCATTCTTTCTTCCAATTTTCAAACGGAAGTGTTCCTGCAGAAAGTCAATGATCTGGAACGGCGTCTGTTCTCCGCCGGATATTATCCCATCCTCGGCCGCCCCGACGATTTCAGCACCGATTTCCGCAAGATGATGCAGGACTGGTCCGGCGTAATGGATTATGTGGTTGTATTTGAACTGCCGTCGCGCCATGCTGAAATGGCGCTCAGCGATTTTCCGCTTGATTTTATCTTTGTTGACCGCGGAATTGTGCCGGGACATCATTCCCTGCTCATCGACCGCGCCGGAGGCGTCTGCGAAGCGATCAAGCACCTGCTTCACTGCGGACGCAGAAAAATCCTGCACTGCGGAACTCAGATTTCCCGGAAAAAAGGCGTTCAGCAGGCATTCAACGAACTTGGCGGACAATATGGCGCGGAACGGTTGTTTCTGGAAAGTCAGGCGGAATTCATCGACGGGTACTCACTCGGCCCGACGATTCTGCGTTATAAACCGGACGCGCTGTTTTTCGATACCGACCGTATGGCTGCGGGCTTTCTGAAATATGCCGCGGAACGGCGGATTTCCATTCCCGATGATATTGCCGTTGTCGGATTCGACGATGATCTGATCTGCCGGATGTCAGCGCCGGCTTTGAGTTCCGTAGCTCATCCGATAGCGGAAATCAATTCCGAAATTGTTTCCATCCTCACCAACCCGCCGGAAAAGAAGGTGCGGAAAACTTTTCCAACCCGTTTTGTTCCCCGCGAAAGCTGCTGAATTTTAAACGCAAAAGGAGGCTTTCCGTTCTGGAAAGCCTCCCGCAGGCCGGTATTTCAAAACCGGTTATTTGTCGTCGGCAAAAATCTGACCGTTGTCATCCGGATCCTCGACCCGCTTTTCAAGGTCAATGAACAGCTGACGCGCATCATGAATACCGCCGATCAGGAACCAGACCGTCGAAATAACACCAACGATACCCGGAATCAGAAGTGTCGTAATGTAGAACTTGACCGTCCACCAGCTTTTCGGCCACGGATCAAAGAGGTTCCAGATCACGATTGCAACGAAGATGATCAACACGCTGTAAACCACCGAGTAACCGAAGACGGAATAAGCGATGACTTTGTCGCCGCGAGTGTATTCCGGCGTAATACCGATGATCTTGCTGAACGCGTTGCGAAGCGTCCACTTTTCTTTGATCGGCTGCTCTTCTCCATCCGCATATTCTCCGCGATGGAGCAGTTTATCAAGGTTGTACGGTTTATATGTCAGATAAGAACCGATAATATAACCGCCGACCGAAAGGACCATGGAGATAAAATAGATCTCATACGAGTTGATCGGGAATTTCACCGGATCCATAGCCCACTGAACCCACGGATTGAACGGTGCGGAAATCGTCACAAGGAACGAATCCAAACTTTCAACCCAACCCATTTTTTCAAGGAACGGGTAGACCGAAAGCGCCCAGTTACGCTGCATGATGAGTCCGAACAGTGATGTTCCGGAACCGAAGATGATCGCACACCACGCACCCGTCAGGTTTCCGAAACGGCTGTACAGACCGAACACCATGATCGGTCCCGCACCGCCGAGCCACAGAGAACACATGATCGTTGTGAACATGTTGATATAGTCCAACTGGGCAAAGAACAGAGAGACTATCAGGAAGAATACAGCCACACCAGCTGTCATCAAACGCAGATAAAGCAGATGTTTTTCCGGCGAGAGACGCCCTTTGAACATCGGCAGCACAACGTCCTGCATCAATGTGGAGGAAGCATTGAAAATACGGCTGTCGTCTGTAGAAATCAGCAGCATGATCATCAGCAGACAGAAAATTCCCAACATACCGACCGGGAAGATCTTGCTTACCACCGCAGGCATCATCATCTGATGATACAGCGAACGGTATTTCTGGAACTGGTAGCGTGCTTCCGGCGAATCTCCGAGAGCCTGACGCACGGTATTGAAGTACGGAGTGTCAAGATTTTTCTGCTGGGAAAGCGGACCGGAAATATCTTTTTCCGTCAGATTTTCCGGAATCTTCCGGACTTCGTCCATGATTCTTGCCCGGAGAACCGAATCCGGAACGGCTTCCTCCAACACTCTTGCGGAAAGATGCTGACGAATATCCGTACTGTCGACTTTGAAACGGTTCTTTCCGACAAAATGGGGACTCGTCATAAACACGATCACCACGATCGCCAGCAGAAGAATCATCATATAAGCAAAACCGTTACGCCATGCACCGAGCACACCCGCCATTTTCTGTTCATGCGGGGTTTTGGCGGAACCGCTGGTATCGTTGCCGATCCAGCCGGCGCGGTTCAGAACCGATCCGAGAAGCGTAACCACCAATGCAAAGATATTGAAATCGCGCAACTGGGAAATATCGTACGGGTTCATGAAGCTCTGACCGGGAACACGGTTCCACATAACCGGAGCAATATCCCCCGTCCAAGAGAAGTTCAGCATGATATAACCGACGATAATCACGAAGATCGGATAACAGAGCAATCCCTGGAAACAGTCGGTAATCAGCAGGGAAATACGTCCGCCCGGCCAAATAAAGACCATCGCGAGAGACAGGCAGAGAAACACGATAATGCCGTAACACGGGAGACTGATCCCGAAAATCATGACCTTATGAGGAAGACCGAGGTAATAGATGAAGAAGTTGGTCGCAATCGCGGGTCCGATCGCATTTGTCACCATTTCGGCAACTGTTCGCAGAGTGGCGCAGAAAACACGGAAAAATTTACTGCCGTAGCGCATTTCAAGGAATTGTCCCATCGAAAGACAGCGCGTTTCCCGCCAACGGTACATACAATACCCGGTCAAAGCCATGAAAACGCCGACCGGAGCGGTAATCGCTCCCCAGAATCCGACGGCGTAACCGGTCTGGTAGTTCTGTTCGCAACCGGCAACCAGAGTGATCACCGAAAGCCCCGCGGTCATATCACCGACGGAAATCACATAACGTCCTGCGATTCGTCCCGCCGCCAGAAAGTCCACCACACCCCGCGCATATTTACGGGAGTAAACGGCAACTCCGATCAGCAGGCTCATTGGGATCACTACAATACACCAATCAATCCAACTCATTTCTCTTCCTTGAATTTTTTCTTTTGCTACTTTACGGGCGTCAGGTCTGCACACACTGTCAAAACAAATAAAAAGATACGGAATCCGATGATCTCATCCAATCTCTGCATTTGAATAAAAATATGTCACATTCCTGCTTATTCCGTTATTATAGCATAAAGAACAGGAAAAATCAATGGCAAATATGAAAATAATATTCGTCTCATGTTCAAAAAAATTATTTTTACATTGCATCTCTGTGAAAAAATAACAACAGACTCAAAGAAAAAACAGAAAAAGCGGCTGCATTTTTTTCTTTTTTCCGAATTGTATTTCAATTTTTTTCTGCTATATTCAAAAACAACGGAGAAAAACATGCCATATCTTTTATTTGATGAAAACGGAACACTGCATTACATTCAGCTGGAACAGGAATTCCTCCTGACATTCGGCTGTACTCCCGACTGCAATATCATCCTGCCGCCGGGAAACTGTCCGCATTTCCGTATTCTCAATCACGGAAACGCATGGTTCTTCGAGGATCTCACATCCGCCGCTCCGGGCGCACATACTCCTTTAGCAAACGGCGACCGTATCACTCTGAACGGACTGGTCATCAAATTTCTGGATTCCGTTACAGAAACCGGGGCAAAGCCATTTCCGGGCGTTATTGCGCTTTCCTCCGGCCAGAAACTCGGCGGATACACGATCACCAACCAGCAGAATAAAATGGAAAACAGCCGGTTCTACCTCGCGACGGATGCAGATTCCAAATCGTTCGGAATCAAAGTTTTCAGTAAAAATACGACCGGAGAAGAACAGGAACTTTTCCTCCATGAGATGAACCGTTTGCACGCATGCAGCCTCCCGGACTCTCTGGCTCCATACCACGATTTCGGCGTTATCCGCGCAAACTGTTACTATGCAACGGATTACTACGAATCTCCAAGCCTCACTTTCCGCATATCCAGCAAAGCGCCGATGCGGCAGCTGGAAGCTCTTTCGATCATTTACGATATTTCGGAAATTCTCCGCGATGCGTTTCAGGCAACCGGCACATTTCATGGTGCACTCACACCTTCCAACATTCTGTATGACGCCGATGAAAAAATGAAACTCAGCGAATTCGGTCTGTTCTACTGGAAATCGGTCACTCTCACCGGCGGGCATCCCTGTGTCTCACCGTGGTATATCAGCCCGGAAGCGGTTTCCGGCGGAGAGATCTCCATTCAATCCGACATGTACGCTCTCGGTATTATGCTATTTCAGATGCTGACCGGCATCCTGCCGTTCCACTCCCATCAGGAAGCCGAATTGTTCCGGATGCATCTGACTCAGCCATTCCCTCTGCCGGAAGAACGCAATCCGAATATTTCAGTCACCGCAGGAACTCTTCAGCTCCTGCTGAAACTGACTGCCAAAGATCCCGCAAACCGTTTCGGAAGCTGGGATGAACTTCTGAAAGCGCTCGATTACGCCGCCTCTTCCCGCCAGTTGGAAATCCGGCGGAAAACACCTGTTTCCGAAGCAACGCTGAAAAGTACTTTGCAGCTTAAATCAAGAATCCAATAAACATAAGGAATCCACAATCATGATGCAGCAACTCAATGTTCCTCCCGACAATCACGTTAAAGTCCTTGACGGTCAGGGATGGATCGGAATGATCGACCATCTCGGTTCGGAGGCAACGATCGTCAACGCCGCCCGCGTTTCATTCGGAAAAATCAAAGACTCCATGGATGACCGCGACGTCGGACTTCTCAACTATCTCATCGAAAACAAACATACAAGTCCTCTGGAACACCTTGTATTCACATTCAGCATTCATTGCCCGCTGTTCGTCCGCGGACAGTGGCACCGTCACCGTACCTGGTCCTACAACGAAATTTCCCGCCGTTACACGGAAATCGACATGGAGTTCTACACTCCTCCGAAGCTGCGCCGGCAGGCGGAAAGCAACCGGCAGGCGTCATTCGCCGATGAATCTTTCGATGACGAAGCGCTCCGCGGAATGATCGCAGATCACAACAGGGCTTCGCTTGCTCTTTACGACAAACTGCTGGAAAGCGGAGTCTGCCGGGAACAGGCCCGCGGCGTTCTTCCGCAGAATATGATGGTCACGTTCTGGGGAACGGTCGATCTTGCAAATCTTCTGCATTTTCTGGAACTCCGCGACAGCGAACACGCTCAATGGGAAATCCGTGAATACGCACGGGCCATCAAAAAACTCATCAAACCGGTCGTACCGCACGTTGCCGCCTACTTTGAATCCAAAGGGGAAAACTGGAACGTATGAATCTGCAAAAAATCGCTCTGAACATCGGACTTGAAAAGCCGTTGACGCTTCTGCATCTCAGCGACACCCATATCATCCTTGCGGATGAACGGGATGATGAACGGAAGCGGAAGCTCGCGGAGAGTCGGGTCCGGGCGTTCGGTATTCCGCAGGATGAGGTCATCCGGAATCTTGACGCCGCACTTGATTACGCAAAAACAAATTGCGATCTTGCAGTCCACACCGGAGATCTGATTGACTTCGTTTCCCATCCGAATCTGGATATTCTGAAAGAAAAACTTTCCCGGACGGATACGTTTTTTGCAGTGGGCAATCACGAATTCAGTCTGTACGTTGGCGAAGCAAAAGAAGATACCGCATACAAAATGCAGAGTTTCGACCGGGTCCGGGCGGCAAGTCCGAACGACCCGGATTTCGCTTCCAGAGTCATTAACGGCGTCAATCTCGTCGCAGTGGACAACAGCTACTATCTCTTCACGGAAAATCACCTGGAGCGTCTGAAAAAAGAACTGCAAAAGGAGTTGCCCGTCATTCTCCTGATGCACAATCCAATCCACACGGAAGCCCTTTATGACTATATGATGAATGTGCGGAAAAGTCCGTGCGCTTATCTGGTCGGAACACCGGAAGAACTGCTCTCCTGTTATCCGGCAGACCGTCAGGAGCAGCAGCGTCCCGACAAACCGACTCTCGATTTCATCGACTATATCAAACATCAGTCGCTGATCAAAGCGGTTTTTGCAGGACACCTCCATTTCTTTTATCAGGATCGGATCACCGATTCCCTGCCGCAGTTTGTCGCCGGCGGAGGATTCAACAACGAAGCGACGGAATACCGGATCTCGTAAAAATACAGGAAAACGGATGAAAACGGGACAGGGAAAGTGTTAGTTTTCTGTCAGTGTTTCCATCCGTTTCTGTTTCCGGGGTTGAAATTCTGTTTTTTCTTGTTATATTTCTCTCTCCGGAGCATGATATCCAAATCGCAACCAAACATGGAGAAGAGAAAATGGCTGACAGTCTTGCACTCGGTATTGACCTCGGAGGATCCAAAATATACGCCGTCGTAACCGATAAGGCAAACCATGTGATCGCGGATGCAAAATCTCCAACCGATCCTTCCGTCGGACCCGAAGAGACCGCGCTCGCAATGAAAGAGACCGCCCTTGCCGCACTGGGAAAACTCTCGCTTTCCCTGGATGATGTTTCCTGTTTCGGCGCCGCCATCCCCTCGCCTGTCGATCCGGTAACGGGCGACTGTCTCCATGCCGTCAATCTGGGGTGGAAAAAGGCCTCCATGCTCAAGATCATGAAAGATACGTTCGGACACGATTTCAAACTCGGAAACGACGGCAATCTCGGACAGCTCGGCGAACATTTCGTCGGCGCGGCAAAAGGTTTTCACTCTTCCGTCGGCTACTTTATCGGAACGGGACTTGGCGGCGGAATCATTATTGAAAACAAGCTCCTGACCGGCAACAAAGGACTGGCAGGGGAACTCGGACATGCCGTCATCAAAGCCGGAGGACGCCGCTGCGGATGCGGACACCGCGGATGCGCTGAAGCATATTGCAGTAAAAAAGCATTTGTCAAAGCGCTGAAAAAAGAGATTTTCAAATGCGGAATGCATTCCCTGCTCCCCGTTGAAAAATTCAATCCTGAAACAACCAATATCAAAAGCAAATATCTCGCACGCGCTTACAACGAGGATGATCCGGCGGTCCGTAAAGTTGTTGACAAGGGACTCCGTATGCTCGGAATCGCCGCGGCTTCCACCTGCGCGGTGATCGCTCCGCAGTGCATCGTGCTCGGCGGCGGATTCGTCGAAGCAATGGGCGATCAGGTGATCATTCCATTCAAAGCAGCATTCAACCGTCATTTGTTCGGCATTTCCCCGACGGATATTGAAATCCGTGTCTCCACCCTCGGAGATCATGCCGTGGCGGTCGGTGCGACGATCCTTGCAAGAGGAAATATCCGTAAATGAAAAACATGCTCGCTTCCATCGACATCGGCGCCCATTCCGCACGCCTGCTGATTGTCCAGGTCGACAAGCAAAGCGGAACATACGAAACGATTGAGGATTTGGAAATCCCCGTTCCGCTCGGCGCCGATGTATTCAAAAGCGGATGCATCAGCAATAAATCCGTTTTGATGCTGTGCGAGATCATGAAAAAATTCAAACTGAAAATGACGGAATACCGGATTACCGAATATTGCGCGATTGCGACAAGCGCCGTCCGGGAAGCGGAAAATGCCGACATTTTTCTCGAACGCGTCAAATTTCTTTCCGGCATTGACGTCCGTATTTTCACTGGAACTGACGAAGCCCGCCTCGGATACCTCGCTGTACAATCCGTCATTCCGTCAAATTTTCCATTTGACGAACAGACGCTTCTGCTTGCCGACATCGGAACCGGAGCCTGTCAGGTAAGCCTTTTCGATCACGGAATCATGCGTTTTACTGAAACGATCAAGCTCGGAACACTCCGTGCCGTCGAAGGATTTTCCGACACTTCGTCTGCAACGATGCGCATGGAACTGCTGGAACCCGTTATTGACTACGCATTCAGTGAACTGGAATATCTTTCCGGAAAAATGAACTGCGACGGGCTCATCGTCACCGGAGCATCATCGCGCGCGATGCTTGCGATGGAGAAACAGCGGATCAAACGCGGCGTTTTTGAACTGAAGATTGAAGAATTCAAGCAGCTCCGGGAAATTGCAGCGACCCGCACAGTGGAAACGCTCGGACGGGATTTCAACATCAAATCCGATCTCGCGGAAGCCGTTCTGCCCTGCTGTATGATGATCTCCAATCTGCTCAAACTTACCGGCGCCAAAACCATTTACGCACCGACCATTTCCACTAAATACGCTTTGATAGAAGATTTCATCAACAGCTCCATGCACCGGCGCGATCCGTTCGAACCGCAGATTTTCGGCAGTGCCTCCCAGATCGCCGAGCATTACGGCAGTGATATGCGCCTGATCGCGGCAACGGTCATCCTCGCCGAAAAACTGTTTGAAAAACTCCAACCGCTGCACGGTATGGGACATGCGGAATTGAAAATGCTCAAAGTAGCCTCCCTGCTGTATAAAACAGGTCTGTTTCTCAACAATCAGGCATATCACAAACACAGTTATTACATTATTTTGAACACGGAAATTCCCGGAATTTCATTGACGGAACGGCGGATCATCGCAATGGTAGCCCGTTATCACCGCAAATCCCTGCCAAAACCCCAACATCTGGACTATATGGCGATTCCCGTTGAACAGCGTGCCATTATCAACAAACTTTCCGCGATTCTCCGTCTCGCATGCGGACTGGCGGTGGCCTGTAAACCGGATGAACGGATGACTGTCAAGCTGTCACCCAATCTTGTCACTGTCCGGATGGGCGGAATGGGGCGTTCCGCGGCGCTTAATTACATTGATACCAGCATGTTCAACTATGCGTTTGCATCGAAACTGATCTTCGTATGACAACCGGAAAGGATTCATTATGACGACTCCAGCCGAAAAAGAACAATACATCAATCGTGACATCAGTTGGCTTGAATTCAATGCCCGCGTACTCGGAGAAGCCGCCGACAAAGGCAACCCCCTGCTTGAACGCCTGAAATTCATCGCCATTTTCAGCAGCAATCTGGACGAGTTCTACATGGTTCGTATTGCCGGAGTCTCCCAGCAGCTCGGAGAACCGTTCAAACGCGTTTACGGCAGCAGCGGTTACGTGCCCGACATCCTGATGAAACAGCTCGATTCCCGAATTCGCCAGCTCGTGGAACGGCAGTACCGTTCCCTTTATAAGGAAATCCTGCCGGAACTTGAAAATAACGGGATCAGACTGCTTTCCTGGAATCAGCTTCCGCAGGAAAGACGGAATGCTCTCCGCAAACGGTTCATCGCAAGCTATCTGCCGATTCTTACACCGATCGGCATTGACAGCTCGCATCCGTTCCCGCAAATTCCGAACCTCGGACTGGAGCTGCTGGTCCGTCTTCACCGCGAAAACGATCCGCGGGAGCAGTTTGCCGTTCTCGAAGTTCCTTCCCTGATTCCGCGGTTTATCGAAGTCGAAGTTTACGGACACCGCGCATCGTTCATCACAAGCGAAGAACTGATCTCCAATAATCTGGATCTTCTGTTCAACAAGTGCACGATTCTCGAATGTTCCGCATTCCGCATCACCCGCGATATGGATTTCTCGATTGATGAGGAATCCATTGCCGACCTGCTGACTGAAATGCAGATTGCGCTTCAGAAAAAAACACGCCGTAACGTGGTCCGCCTTGAAATCTCCTCTCTGATGTCGCGCAAATCCCGCGAATGGCTTGCGGAAATGCTGAAGACCCCCAGAGAATACATCTTTTCGATCAGCGGAATGCTGAACCTGAAAGACCTGTTCCGTCTTGCCGGACTCAAAAACTTTCCGGAACTGGCGGATAAACCGCTCCCTCCCCTCCCCTCGGTAAATCTGCCGAAAGGTGCCAATATTTTCCAGACGATCCGTGAAAAAGGGTGTTTTCTACTGCATCATCCATACGAATCGTTCAGTCCCGTAGTCCGTTTTCTGGAGGAGGCGGCAAACGATCCGAATGTCTTGGCAATCAAACAGACTCTTTACCGTGTCAGCGGAAATTCTCCGGTAGTCAAAGCGCTGATTGCCGCCGCGCGGAACGGTAAACAGGTCTCAGTTCTGGTGGAAATTAAAGCGCGGTTCGACGAGGAAAACAATATCAACTGGGCGCGCGAACTTGCCAACGCCGGAGCGCATGTCGTATACGGCATCGCCGGACTGAAAGTCCATTGCAAAGCCCTGATGATTGTCCGTCAGGAAGAAGACGGCATCCGGCGCTATATGCATCTCGGAACCGGAAATTATAACGACAAAACAGCACAACTTTATACCGACCTCGGATTTTTCACCGATGACAAGTCCATTGCCGATGACGTTTCCGCGCTCTTTAATGTCATTACCGGTTTTTCAAGTCCGCCGGACTGGAATAAACTTTGGGTTGCTCCGTTCAATATCAAGGAAAAACTCATCTATCACATCGACCGGGAGGCGGAGCTCTCCACTCCTCAGAATCCCGGCATGATTACGATGAAAATCAATTCGCTGATCGACTATGAAATCATCGACCATCTTTATGAAGCGGCACAGAGACACGTTAAAATCAATCTGATCGTACGCGGAATCTGCGGGATCAATCCTTTCTTTCTGCCGAAACAGTTTGCAAAAAACATCAATGTCATCAGTATTCTGGACCGTTTTCTGGAACATGCACGCATCTACCGTTTTGCAAACAACGGCGATCCGGTCTATTATATCGGCAGTGCGGACGTTATGCCGCGCAATATCCGTCGCCGTATCGAAGTTCTGCTTCCGATCGAATCGGATTCCATTCGCCGTGAACTCGATTTTATTCTCGATTGCGGCCTGCATGACAAACGCAAAGGCCGCCGCCTGACCGGACCGAATAAATATTCACGCCCTATTCCGTCAGAATTGACGGAACCGACAAGAAGCCAGTACAAACTCTATAATTTCTATAAAACCCGTCTCGAAAAAACACGGGAAGCAATCGGGCGTAATGAAACGCTGACTATTTTCACATCACCAAACAAGGAAGAAAACAAATGAGCACAAAAAAAGCCGTAGTTCTGTTAAGCGGCGGTCTCGATTCCGCTACCTGTCTCGCAATCGCCAAAGCGGAAGGCTTTGAAATCCATACTCTTACATTTGCATACGGACAGCGTCATAATGTTGAACTGGATTGCGCAAAGAGACTTGCAGAAGCCGCCGGAGTAATCAAACATCACCTGATCTCGTTCGATCTGCGTGAATGGGGAGGCTCCGCTTTGACGTCTGATACGATTGACGTTCCCGATGCGGGCGGTGATGGCATTCCCGTTACATATGTTCCCGCCAGAAACACGATCTTTCTTTCATTTGCGGCGGCTCTTGCGGAAACTGTCGGCGCAAAAGACATCTTTGTCGGAGTAAACAGTCTTGATTATTCCGGTTATCCCGACTGCCGTCCGGCATTCGTCAAATCGTTTGAACTGACGGCCACTCTCGGAACGAAAGCTGTAGACGAGGGATGGACTTTCCGGATCAATGCCCCGCTTCAATACCTGAAAAAAACTGAAATCATCCAACGCGGTCTTGAGCTTGGAGTCGACTATTCCATGACTCACAGCTGTTACAATCCGAACCCCGATGGTTCGCCGTGTTTGAAATGCGACAGTTGTTCACTCCGTCAAAAAGCATTTTCTGAACTTGGAATGACGGATCCACAAGTACAAAAATATCAAAAATGACGAATTCTGAAATCAGGAATGACGGAATTTTTGACGTTGTTGTTATCGGTTCCGGTCCGGCAGGTCTGTCGGCAGCTCTTGCCGCCGCTGAAACCGGCGCATCCGTTATGCTCTTTGAACGGCTCCGGACTTACGGTCTGAAACTTCTTGCAAGCGGCGGGTCCAAATGCAACGTCAGCAACACCCTTGAGAAATCCGCTTTCATGGAAGCATTCGGAAGGGAAGGGCGGTTTATGAAACCCGCTCTGGATTTTGCATATCATGACTGGCTTTTTCCGTTTCTCAAATCACGGAATGTTCCATTGAAATGTGAAGATTCTTTTCATTATTTTCCGAAATCAGAACGTGCACGGGACATTCTGAATGCTTTTTCCAATGCATTTACCGCTCTTGGCGGAACCATGAAAAACGAAACATCCGTTCAACATATATCCGTCAATGACGATAATAAATTAAGTGTATTTTTAAATGACGGAACAGTGACGGAATGTAAATCAGTTGTTCTTGCCGGAGGAGGGACCGCCTGGGGAAAGCTCGGGGGAAGCCGTCACGGTCTGAACCTTGCGACGGAACTTGGGCATACTCTTTCCCCGCTTTATCCAGCCATGGCTCCTCTTCTAATCCGTGAATCATGGATCCGGAATCTGACAGGAATCAGTCTTCCGGATGCGGAATTATCGTTCCAACGCGGACGACAAACATTCCGTAACCGTGGTGAACTTCTCTTCACCCATGACGGCCTGTCGGGTCCCTGCGCCATTGATCTTGCAGGGGATCTTGCGGAAACCTGTGCAAAAAATGCTTCCGGCATTGAACTTGTTTTCCGTCCCGACGCCTCGAAAGATTCCGCTGCATGGCAGAAAGAAATTGAAAACTGGCGGAAGTATGAAGGACGCAAACAGCTGCGAACCGTCCTCGGCTGGCAATTCCCGCGCGCATTGGCAGATGCTCTCTGTACAACTGCGGAATGCGGCGATGAAAAACTTTGCGAACTCTCTTCCGCTGTACGCAACCGGCTGGCGGCAACATTATCCGGCGTTTCCCTGACTGCCTACGGTTCCGGTCCCATCGACAAGGCAATGGCAATGAAAGGCGGAATCAAATTGAAAGAAATCAATCCTCATACATTGGAAAGCCGTTTGATCGACGGACTCTATTTTGCAGGAGAAATCATGGATCTGACAGGTCCCTGCGGCGGTTATAATATTCAATGGGCACTTTCAAGCGGGCGCTTAGCCGGATTCAGTGCCGCAAATGCTTCAAAACAGCGTTAATATAATTTAACTATAAAACACAAACGGCGTCCGTACTGGTCGCCGTTTGTGCAATTTTCTTCAGAAAAATCAACCACGGATGAGTTTGAGAAGTTCATCCCGTTTCGCTTCCATCGTTGCTTTATCTTTTGCTTCCACGATCAGACGGAGAAGCGGTTCCGTGTTGGACGAGCGGACATTGAACCACCAGTCGGAGTATTCCACAGAAATGCCGTCGAGTTCAAACATGTGTCCATCGGAATAATTTTTGCGGATCGCATCCAGAATCGGTTTCGTATCCGCAACTTTGGAATTGATTTCACCACTTGCGATATATTTTTTCAGAGGTTTGACCAGTTCGCTGACTTTTTTTCCGCTCTTGCAGATAAGGTTTGCAAGTTTGATCAACGCGAGTCCCTGTGATTCCGCAACATAGTTTTCCGCAAAATAGTAATGACCGGAAAGTTCACCGGCGAAAACGGCGTTGTTTTCGCGCATCTGCTGCTTGATGAACGCATGACCGACGCGGGACATCAGCGGCCGTCCGCCGTGTTCCTTAATACACTCTTTGACCGCCCAACTGCTGCGGAGATCATAAAGAATTGTCGCCGTTCCGGTTCCCTGCTCGCTCAGAATATCCTGCGCGATCAGCGCGGTAAAAATATCCATGGGAATAATATTTCCTTCATCGTCTACAAATCCGCAGCGGTCGGCATCGCCGTCAAAAGCGGCTCCGAATTCGGCTCCCGTCTCTTTGACTTTGGCGCGGATCGCATCCAGCGTTTCTGTGTGCAGCGGATTCGCTTCATGATTCGGGAAATTGCCATCCAACTCTTCGTACATGGGAATAATATCGAACAGATCTTTGATTCCGGCAATCTCATAAGATCCCATCGCGTTGGCATAATCGACAACAATTTTGAGTTTTCGGTCCATTCTTGCAAATTTGCGCAGGAATTTTCCATACTCTTCCGCAATGTTGTAGCTGGAAAGCGTACCGGGTTTGTCAGCTGCTTTGAAATTGTTTTCTTCCACAAGTTTCTGAATATCGGCAATGCCGGTGACTCCGCTGATGGGAACGTCATCTTTGCGGCAAAGTTTGAATCCGTTCCACTCTTTGGTATTGTGGGAAGCAGTGATCATGATGCTGCCGTCGGCTTTCAGAAAACCGTTTGCATGATAGGTCATCGGAGTGGAGCAAAGACCAAGGTCGATCACGTCACAACCCTGCTCCATGATCCCTTTGGAAAAGGCTTTGAACAAAGGCTCGGAATGAGGGCGCATGTCGCGTCCGATCACAATTTTTTTTGCACCGAGAAATTCAACAAACGCTTTTCCGATCTTTTCGGCGATTTCCTCGTTCAACTGTTCGGGATAAATTCCGCGAATATCATACGCTTTGAAAATTCCTGACATTATTCTGGCTCCTTTCGGGTTTTCTATTACTGTATAAAATAGCACTTTTTCCCGTTTTTTCAATCTTCCGAAACAAGAATCAGCAGAGATCAGAACGGAATGAAGAAAAGATTCCCGCCCGTCAATTTGCCATTCCGGTATTCCAGCCGGAACAGACGCCACAGAAACGAACAGGATTCCCGTTTATTTTCCTTTTGAATGGAAATAAACGGAAAGATCAGCGTATTTTCCCGGTCACCTTCTTTATTGCTGCGATAAATCCATTCCAGAATACGGAGCTGGCTCCTGTCACCGTCCCGGCTTCCGCGCGCAAGGAGCCATGCGAGATGCCAGTCCTCTTTCAAAGACGATTGACGGTCGTATTCAAACAATAAAAAGACTATCCGCTTCAGCTGTTCATCGAATGTAATTTTATCCTTGTTGATCCTGCTGTCTTCGTTCTGAACCGTATCATACAGACCAATCAGCGGATTGGAAAAACGGACGGGACGGTTCAAATACTCTCTGGTGACGGAATAATCGCGGAAAGAGGGATAAAACCGTTTTCTCTCCCAGTAAAGTAATCCGCCAAGAAAAGAACGGATCGTTTCACTCTCCCAGTTTTTATATTTGCCGAAGAGTTGACGCTCTCTCCATTTGTCCGTCTTTCTCCACTCCTCCGAAAAAGAAAAAAGCGGCGACCAGAATGAATTCTCCGATTCGCTTTTTTCCAAACTGAACAACAGCAATGATCTCCATTTCTTCCGGTTTTTTCCTTTTTCATAACTGTAACCGAATGGACCCAGAACACTGAAACGGAACAGATTGTTATTGCAAAAATAACGATTCAATATTCCGAACGGACCGAGATCGAACGAAAAAAATTCTTTTCCAGCCGATTTTACCGGTCGATTCTGCTCCAACTGGAATAATGGAAATACACCATATTTTTTCAATTCGATTTCTTCCGCTTCTTCTTCCAGCTTCCGAATAATTTCCGCCCGTTTTTCCCTGTCCTGCGGAACGGAATCCGGCAAACAGGAAAGCCGTGGATTTCTCTGTTTTACTTTTTTCAGCTGTCGGTCAAGTGTATTTTGATTCTGAAATATTTCCGTTTTTTCATTAACGGTATTCAAAGAAGTATAAAGATCCCGGACATGGTTATCCTGAAATCTCAACCCAACTCCGAAGTTGGAATAACCGAACAATCCATACATCCGGAATGTATGTGATTTCCGGACCAGCCATTCCGCAAAATCTCCGCACCCCGTATAAAAATATGTTCTGTTACTCCCAAAATTCCCTTTATTCTGAATATAAAGCGGACCGAGGACCGTCATAAAACTGGAGCCATCCTCTTTTTTTCCCCATCCGCCAAGCAGGGTAAGAACAAGTTTGGAATCGTAATAATACAGCGGAAAAAACATTCCGTCCGTTCCGTCGGATTTTTGAAAAAAGACGGGAAACATTCCAAAACTGTCTTTCAGTTTCCAAAACGGCGCAATAATCCAGTCATCGGACTTTGAATTAAAATATGTATACGGGAGAATTGTTCCGAAGATATGGTGATTATTCCAATAAACCGGAAAAATAAAATTTATCAGATTTCTGGAACGATGAAACAGCGGAAAAAACCCGTAATCGCCGTCTTTATGATGATAATACAGCAGAAATTGCCGAAACGCCGCACTGTAATAAAACAAAAGCGGAACCATACTTCTTTCCCGGTTATGAAACAACACGGGAACAAGATTAAAATATCCATCTTCACCGTTCTTCCCCCAGACTAATGGAAAAAATCCATAATTTCCCTTATTCTGCCAAAGAAGAAGAATATAGAAAAAGCGTTCGGAACTGTTCCAGGGAATATAGAATAACGGAATGGAACCCAATCCTTCTTCAGACCAGTAGAAATTCAGAATCCAACCATTTTTCCGGGCGGAATTCCACCCGGAAAGCGGAAACAAAACGGAATACTCATTTCCTTCTTTATTGAAAAACGGACGCACTGCAAAGCCGAACCGGTCATAATCAATCAGCGGCCAGACAAATGAAAAATAGTTGCGATTACGATAAAAGAAAGGCCAGATATTGATGATAGAATCGTCAATTCCAGCCGTCATTTCATATTTTTTACGTTCAATCATTTTTGACGGAAGTGTTTGACGACTCCCGTCAATATACTCATATTCCGGAAGAAAGCTATCCCCAAACATTCCACCGGACATTCGTGCCATCCGTTTGCTGGATGCACAGGAAGCAAGTAAAATGACGGATAAAAGTCCGGCAATGACGGATAAGATCATTCTGCTCATGACACACCTCCGAGAATTATTTGTCTGACACCGGAAAACCAATCGTCTTCCGGCAGTTCCGTAAACGCATAAAAAACCTGCCCGGCTGTTTTCAATCTGCTGAAAAACGACTCTCTGGCTTTCTGATCCAAATCAGCAACAGCGTCATCCACCAGCACTACGACATTGTCTTCCATTTCAGAAACCAGCTCAAGTTCCGCCAGTTTCAAAGCAAGAGAGACCATCCGGCACTGTCCGCGGGAACCGAAATAGCGGAGCAGCTTTCCGGAACAGAGAATATCAAAATCATCCATATGCGGACCGGTCAGCGTCATATAGCGTTCCATATCCTTATCCACAGTCCGCTCCAGTTTATCCAGAAACGTATCCGCGGAAACGGTATCCGGCGAATGACGGGATACGATCGCGAAATCCTGAAGTTCAGGCCGGATCACCGAAAGTACATGCCGCACTTTCTCTTCCAGCAGTTTCAGAAATTCCAGACGTTCCCGCACAATAAACGATCCGGTTTCCGCCAGAACCGCCGCGTATGTGCTCAGCATGATCCGGTCCGCTTTCCGGCTCTTCAACAGATAATTCCGGCTCTTCAACGCCGTTGCATACCTTTGCAGCGCCGAAAAATACGAACGTTCCATCATACAGATAAACATATCCGCAAACCGGCGGCGGAACACAGGAGAACCGGTCAGAATCACCGGATCATCCGGAAGAAACGCAACGCATTGAAATGAATCGGCAAATTCGCTTGCACGGCGTACGGGAACATTGTCGAGAAACAGACGCCGCTCTGTAAAATCTTCCACTTTGAGTTCGCAATTCCAACGTTCTTTCCGACTCACTGTCAACCGGATTTCAAATCCTTTCGTTCCGATTCTGCGCAATTCACGGCTTCTGGATGTACGGAACGAGCGTAACGTGGAAATAAAATAAATGGATTCCAACAATGAAGTCTTTCCCTTCCCGTTGGAACCGAGAAACACAGTGGACGGAGCATCGAGATCAAATTCCGCAACTTCAAAATTACGGAAATTTTTCAGAAAGAGCGATTTCAGCATCCGTCTTTCCCCTGAAAAAAGAAAACAGGGAATATGAACTTTTCATATTCCCAAATATTAAACGAATCAGTTTTTACGCATCGGCATGATGACGTACAGGAAGCCGTCATTGCTCTTGATGGCGATCGGGCTGGTCGCATCATTCATTTTCAGAGACACCGTTTCAACGTCCAGACGCTTGAACGGATCCGCCAGGAACTGCGGATTGAAAGAAACGGAAACTTCGTCAAACGCATATTCCACCGGCATCGTTTCATGTCCTTCACCGATGTTGATGCTGTTTGCTTCAAATTTCAGCTGATTGCCGCCGAACGTCAGTTTGACATACGCAGAGGAATCAAACAGCGGAATACTGACGATTTCCAATGCATCCACGAACGCGCGGCAGGGAAGTTCGACCTGTTTGGAAAACGCAGTCGGGATCACCTGACGGTACTGCGGGTATGCACCTTCGATCAGCTTCGATGTGATCACGGTGTCACCAATGCGGAAAATCACCTGATTGTTGCCGATTTCAATAAGAATATCGCCCTCTTTTTCCATCGCGCGTTTCGCTTCGGTGGCGGCTTTGATCGTGATGATGATATCGCCGTCGGAACCTTCCGGAGCTTCTTCAAGAAGTTTTTCCACAAGCGCAAGACGCTTTCCGTCAGTTGCAACAGCCGTCAGATTGCCTTCTTTAACAGACAGCAGAATACCGTGCAGGAACTTTCTGGCATCGTCAAAACTGGCGGCATAGGAAATACGGTCGATAATCCGTGAGAAATCCGCCTGTTTGAGTTTCAGTTTACGCTGCGGTTCAAATTCAATCGGAGCGGGAAAATCTTTCGGATCAAGTCCCAGGAGCATAAATTCAGCGGTTCCGCAGGTGATCTTGGAATGATGGTTTTCATTGGTTTCAATAACAACCGTATCCCCCTTGAACTTGGCAACAAGTCCGAGGAACCGTTTCGCCGGAATCGTGGTGGTTCCCGGTTCCGTAACTTCCGCCTCAATACGGGTGGAAATGCGAAGTTCCAGATCGGTTGTCGTAAAAGTAAGTTTACCGTCTTCATTCGTTTCGATCAAAACGTTTGCAAGAACCGGCAATGTTGTTCTGGTCCCGATAATATTGCAGATCTTTTGCAGAGCTTTCAGGAGCGCATCTTTCTTGACACTGATTTTCATGATCGTACCTTTCTTTCCCGTTTTTTATAAAACAAAATTCTCATCCATATATTCTACTCCATAATCGGGCAAATATCAAACAGAAATTCTGTTTTTTCCGTACTTTTTTAATTTTCCGGATTTATGCACAGAACGAAATATATCTTATTTTCATTTGATAGATTTATTCTTATTAATATACGCTGTTTATATGTTGACAACTCTTTTATCTGAACTCAAATTTCTCCTATTTCCTTATGTTAAAAGGTTGTTCTTGTTTTGTTGGAAATCTGTTAGTTATCCACAGCGGCAAAGTTATTCATCTTTTCTCGACACTTTTTGCACAGGTTATGAACAAGTTGTTTACGCACTGTTTTTTCCTGTGGTTCCGGTAGTCTTCCGAAAAACCTTGTTTTTTTCTTGACTTTTCCATAATATATGATTTATTATTGCGGATATCAAGTAAAAGAACTGGAATAAAGGAATTGAAATGATGAAAAAGGACTCCGTTGCCGATCCGGTCATGGAAACGCTGCTGAACCGTTACCCGGGGCTTGCTTCCTGTGCAGAAGAAATTACGGAAGCATATCAGATTCTCCGGGATTCCATCGGGCAGGGAGGGACGGTATTTGTCTGTGGAAACGGCGGGAGCCATGCGGATGCTGATCATATTATAGGAGAACTTTCCAAAGGCTTTCTGTCAAAACGGACAGTTCCTGCGGAGATTGCCGCCCGGATGACGGAAAAACTGGGGGAGGACGCTTCCGGATTGTGCGCAAAGCTTCAGATGGGAATGCGGGCAATGCTGCTTTCCGCTCATCCTGCGCTTTCTTCCGCGTATGCCAACGACGTCGATCCGCTGATGTGCTGTGCCCAGCAGTTGTTTGTAATGGGACGGAAACAGGATGTTGTGATCGGTTTGAGCACCTCCGGCAATGCGGAAAATATTCAAAACGTCTTCAAAGTGGCGGGCGGTCTCGGCATCCGGCGGATTCTGTTCACCGGTAACCGTCACGGAAAGTGCGAACGGTATGCCGATTGCGTGATCGCCGTTCCGGAGTCGGAAACATACCGGATTCAGGAGCTGCATCTTCCTGTTTATCATGCGGTCTGCATTATGCTTGAGGAATATTTTTATGGAAAATGATAAATTGGCTGTTCCCCGTCATATTGCCGTCATTATGGACGGTAACGGTCGGTGGGCGAAACAGCGTGGTCTGCCCCGTGTGGAAGGACATATCGCCGGAGCGGAACGTGTCCGGGAAGTTCTCCGCTATGCGCGTGAATTCGGGGTGGAGTATATGACGCTCTATGCGTTCAGTACGGAGAACTGGAAGCGCTCCAGGGAAGAAGTGGACGCTCTGATGGATTTGCTGTCCCGTTTTATTGACGGTTATCTGGATGAAATGAAGCAGAACAATGTCCGTCTGCTTGTGACGGGAAGAATTGACGGATTGCCGGAACGTGCGGCAAATGATTTGAAGCGGGCAATGGCGGAAACTGCTTCTCTTACCGGACATACACTGATTCTTGCGCTGAATTACGGAGGCCGGTCAGAGATCGCAGATGCTGCAAAAAAGATCGCGGAAGAGGTTCGTCATGGACGGCTTGATCCCGTCAAAATTGACGAACAGCTGTTTTCCAGATATTTGTATCTGCCGGATGTGCCGGATCCGGATCTGATGATCCGCACAAGCGGCGAATTCCGTCTCAGCAACTTTCTGCTTTGGGAACTTTCGTATGCTGAATTTTATGTAACGGATACCTATTGGCCGGATTTTGACCGGGAGGAATTCCGGAAAGCAATAGAATCATATTCAAAACGGGACCGACGGTTCGGAGGAAGGAAATAAAGGTTATGTTTGTGCAGAGATTGTGCAGTTCGATCGTTTTGCTGGGATTGTTTGCAGCGGCTATCTTCTGGGATGGAATCGGCGGGAAACTCTGTTTTACCGTTCTGACGGTTGCCGGTGTGCTGGGGTCCGTCTATGAGTTCTGCAGAATGATTGAAAAACAGGAAATGCCGTCTTATCCCGTTTGGACGGGACTTGCCGTGCTGTTTCCCGTGCTCGGATTGCTTTATAAAGAAGTGTATCCGGTCTATACGGTTCTGTTCGTGGTTGGAATTATAATCTTTTTCTGTGTCTGCCTGTGGATTCAGCTGCTCTGCTCCGGAAACCGGCTGGACGTTCTGAAAAAAATAATGAATTCGGCGGCGGTTTTCTTTCTGTTTGTGATCCCGTTTCTGATGCTGGCGGGAATGTATGAGGAGCGTTTTCTGTTTCTTTATCTGATTGTCGGGACCAAGATCGGCGACATCGGGGCGTATGTGGTAGGTTCCCTGTCCAATAAGATCACGAAAGGGAGAAATCACAAGCTGATTCCCTCCATCAGTCCCGGAAAATCATGGGAAGGGTTGATCGGCGGTCTCCTGATCAGTATCGGTTTTGCGCTTGCGGTGTTTCCCTGGGCGAGCGGATATGTTTATCCGTTTTATTTTGCTCTGATTCCCGGTGTTCTGCTGTTTTTCTTTGGATCGGCGGGCGACCTTGCGGAATCCTCTTTGAAGCGGATTTGCGGGATCAAGGATTCCGGGAAACTGATTCCCGGAATCGGCGGCGTAATGGATCTTGTGGACAGTCTGATTCTCAATACGCCTGTTTTTGCGGTCATGCTGTTTCTGATGGATCTTGCTCTTGCAAAATGATCACCAGTCGCGGTGTTTGAATCCGATGGCTTTGTAAAATTCCGCAAGTCCGTTCGGATTTGCAAAAAGATTGCGGGTAAAGCCGACTGCATAATGCGTTTTCCGGTCGAGCAGTCCCTCGGATCCCCCGACTCCGCCATGCCCGAAAATGCGCCCCAGATCGTTTTTCGGACCGGAGAGTACATAGCCGAGTCCGAACAGCTCCCAGCGTCCGACTTCAATCGGAATCATATCGTTTTCCGCCCGCCGCAGGATCGTTGCGTTGTCAATGGTTTCTTTGCGCAGCAGCGTGCAGGTATCGAGTGCGGCATAGTGTTTCGCTATGGAGAGAGCGTTGGACATTGTACAGGTTGAAGGATTGCAGCAGTGCCGGTAGACCGGATTGTTCATGTAGTCAATAATCGAATCGCCGTAAGAATCGCCGTTCAGCGCTTTTACAAGAGTTGCGGTGTTTTCTTCCTTTTCCGGAATTCCATAAAAAAACCGGTCCATTCCCGCAGGGGATCCGACTTCTTCCCGGTACAGTGCTGCAAAATCTTTTCCGGTTGCGCGGCAGGCTACTTCTCCGATCAGCCAGCCGTAGGTGCGGGGGTGATACTGCTGTCTGGTTCCCGGCGGATATGCGGGTGCCATTTTGGAAAGACGGGAACACATAAGCTGCCAATCGGCATTTTCTTCCGCATTGCGGAATTCCGGTTCCTGCATCATTCCCATACGGTAGGCGAGCATGTGCCAGAGTCTGGTTTTTTCCTTGCCGTTGCAGGCGTATTCCGGCCAGACGTCACCGACATACATATCGTAACTGAGAACGCCTTTTTCCACCAGACGGTGAATTACAGTGGAAGCGATTGCCTTACCGGTCGAATAAACCGGAAAAACGGTATTCTGATCGACTTTTTTCGTTTTCGTCCAGTCGGTCCATCCGGAATATGCGTTGACGGCGAGTTCTCCGTTAATATAAAGCGCCGCCTGATATCCGCATTCGGTTCCCTGCTCGACCAGTGAATCAAGAACCGTTTGTACTCTGTCTTGTAAATCGTTCATGGAAAATCTCCTTTTCCGGAGAAAATACAATATGTTTATCTGTTTTTCAAGAGCAATTCGGAAAACGACATAAAAACACCGGGAATCTTCATATCAGGAGCGATTTCCGCACTTGGAATCAGAACAAAATCACGGTTTTTCAGTTCGGGATGGGGGACTGTGAGAGTTTCCGTATTCAGTATGGTATCTCCCATGAGAATAATGTCGATATCCAGCGGGCGCGACACCCAGTGCGGATGATCGGCGGGACGTCCGGCTTCCACTTCGATCCGGTGAATCAGATCAAGCAATTCATAAGGCGAACGGTTCCAAATTCCGAGTATGGAGCAATTCAGAAAATCGGGTGCTCCTTCTTCGCATCCCATTGCGCTGCTGCGGAACAGGGAAGAGCGTTTCAGTACATGAAATCCGTTCTGCTCCAATTTCCGGACAGCGGATTGGAATGTTTCCTGTATATTGCCGAGGTTTCCGCCGAGAGAGAGAAGGACCGGATCAGTAGACATAGTGTTTTGATTTTGTTAATAAAAAGAAAGCTCCGCCGGAGCGGAGCTTCAGAGATCAGTGAACAGTTATGCGTTGAATTTGAACGCATTAACGGCTCCGACCAGATCTTTCATCGTTTTCAGATCGGCATCGGAAACATCGGAGCAGACCTTGATGACCGCAAGAGAATTTCCGCTCTTGAGGTTCTGCGGAGCACGGATGTCGATGATGTTGATTCCTTTTTCGCTGAGCTGACCGGAGAGTTTCGCGATCACGCCCGGAGCGTCGGTGTACTCAAAGAAGAGAGTATTGCCGATGGGATCAAGATAGAGACGGTCAAAATCATTGATCCGGGAAATCATCATTTTTCCTTCGGCAATGGTTCCGCGGACGGAAACCCGTTTGCCGGTGGCGGAAACAAGGTCGATGGTGATGGATTCGCCGTAATTCTTTGCGTCATCAGCCGGACGGTTGATGAGCTCGACGCCGCGGGAGGTCAGGAACTCCTGAGCGTCTTTGGAATCGAAATAGGGATCGAATTCCTTGTTGAGTCCGGCACAGATCGGAGCGGTCATCCATTTGGAGAACTTGCTGAGAGTTCCATAGAAGCTGGTCTCAATCTTATTGATCTTTTCATCACCGATCGCGGCTTTTGCGAGTTTTGCAATCAGGGAAGCAAGATGCTGATATTCCTTGTTGAGTCCGTCCGGAACACCTTTGTTTACGACGCAGGTGGTAACGCCGTTTTCAAAGTAGGCAACAGTCTGTTCCGCTGCACGTTTGGCGGCAACGAAATTCGCTTCCTTTGTGCTGGCGCCGAGATGCGGTGCCATGACGTCGGCAACATCGGCGATGGATTTTTCACCTTCCGCATCTTTTTTGTAAACGTCATTGCAATAGATGATCGCTTTTTCCGCCTTGAATTTGCGGAGATCATCTTCATTGATAATTCCGGCGCGTGCGCAGTTGACGATCATTGCACCTTTTTTCACGAGAGACAGCAGTTTTTCATTGACCATTCCGCGCGTGGCGTCGTTTTCCGGAACGTGGAGGGAAATGACGTCGGCTTTTGCGAAAATCTCTTCCACAGACATCAGTTTAACACCGATTTCGTCTGCGAGATCCTTGGTGATCATGGGATCGAAACCGAGTACTTCCACTTCAAAACCGGAAGCGCGTTTGGCAAGAAGACGACCGATATGGCCGAGTCCGATGATACCGAGAGTTTTTCCGGTGAGTTCGCGTCCCATGAACGCCTTTTTTTCCCATTTTCCGGCGCGTGTGGAGATGTCGGCGGGAATGAGCTTGCGGTATGCAGCGAGGATCATCGCGATTACTTCTTCGGCAACGGCATTGGAGTTGGCGCCGGGAGTGTTCATAACATCAATATTTTTACGGCGTGCATACTTGATGTCGATGTTGTCGTAACCGGCACCGGCACGGACGACGAGCTTGAGAGCGGGCAGGGCATCCATGATTTCCGGTGTGACTTTCTCACTGCGGACGATGATGGATTCCGTGTCGGCGTTCGCTTTTGCCAGATCCAGGAACGGCGTTTCCATATCCTGAACGACTGTGAATCCTTTCGCGGCCAGGATTTCAGAAACGACCTTGTCAAGTTTTGTCGGAATGAGAACTTTTTTCATTAACGTACTCCCTTTCTTAGTTTTGTTGTTATCATCCTGTAAGTTACTTCCGAAACAGCGATCTTGCAAGTTTATTCGCAATGATTTTTCCATTTTTCCGCAACTTTGTGAAATCAATCACAGAGATTGTTCTTCAGCTGTTCCGGAGAATGCCGTAAATGAAAACGGCAATCACCTTGAACAGGGAGGAGCAGTTGATCATGGTAGCCGCACCGATGGAAAGATAAAACAGCGACCAGATGGAGGTCCGCTTTATCAGAATACCGCTTTTTTCATTCAGGGAAAGGTCAAGATTGAATTTGCGGTCCGTTGCCAGAACAGTCATGACGAGCGCATTGGCGAAGAAGATCATGGCAAGCCAGCGCGGATAATCCGTTCCGATGAAAATCATGGCAAAACCTGCCTGCGGTGAAGCGATCAGGAGAAATCTCTGGAGATTGCTGAACAGCTTCTGCTGTACCATCCGCCGGTAGATAAGTTTCCAGAAAGTTCCGAACAGGATAAACATCGGAAGAAAAGAAAGAAAATCGAGAAGCAGTACGATCCAGTCGATCCTGTTCCACCGGGTGAAATGGTTGAAAACATGAGCTACATGGTCAAAATAGGTCTGTTCGTTGGTGTAGGGACCGAGTCCGACATGTTCATCCGGGTAGATTCCGAGGTAGTTGTTTTCCCGGAGCATATTGTCCAGAACCTCTGTTGACGGCATATTCTTTTTTGCAAAATACAGCAGAATAAACAGGACAAGAACAGTCAGACAGGAGCTTGTAAACAGGATTTTGGTTTCAAGCCGTTTCCAATTCAATTTAACAGTCATGACCGTCAGAATGACCGGAACGCAGAAGAAAAGAAATGTTTCGTGCACCAGGATTCCTGCTGCGATTACCGGCGGAACCATCCAGAAAAGCCTGCTTTCCTCCGGTGTGTAAAGCAGCCATACGGCAATAAGCAGCAGAAGCAGATTGTAAAGATCCAGTATTCCGATCTTTCCCGCATACAGAAATATGACGGGATTTGCATAGATCAATGCTCCGAGCAGAAGCAGAAACAGCTGGTTTTTGCTTTTGCGGAGACACCGGACAAACAACCGTGCGATGACGAGATAGACACCGGCGGTCAGCAGATACAGCGTGATCAGAAAACTGAGCGGATTGAACAGAATGACAATATAATTGAAAATCGTTCCGATCAACGCTCTGGGTGCGAACCCGACCTGATCGTACGTCAGCAGATAATGAGAATAAAAATAAGAGTGCGTGATTTCCAGAATCCGGTAATCAACCAGGGAAATGTGTGTAATAAACAGAATTCGTATCACAACGGCTGTCAAAACCAATGACATGAATGTTCTGCTTTGGATAAATGAGTTCAGATTATTTGTTTGAATCATGATTGTTCCATTGTGTTTGATTGATTTTTATATTTTATAATTATAATAAAGGATCGTCATTTGTCAAGAGGAGAGCTGAAAATTTTCTTCTTTCATTTGTTAAATCTCCTTTTCAGCGTTATATTACAGCATTCTCTAATCTGTCAAGGAGTAAAAAATGGATCACAAAAACGAAATCTTGAGGCTTCTGCGCGAAGACGGACGACTTTCCAACGAAGAGATCGCGGAAAGAATCGGCGTCTCCGGAAAGACGGTCGAAAACACGATCAAAAAACTGGAAAAATGTGGGATTCTGGTCGGTTTCCGAGCGTTGTTTGATGATTCTGTGCTCCCTGAAAATGCCGTAAAGGCTATCATCGAAGTAAAAATTAAACCCGAACGCAACGGCGGATTTGACCGTATAGCAAAGCGCATCAGCAAATTTTCCAAAGTGGAAAGTCTGTATTTGATGTCTTCCGGCCTTTTTGATCTCATGATCGAAGTCAGGGGCGAAACACTGAACGATGTGGCGGAATTCGTATCCAGCAAACTGGCTCCCATGGAAGGAGTCGTTTCCACATCCACACACTTTATTTTGAAGAAATACAAAGAATCTGGAAAGATGTTTGAAAATGAAGAAGAACACGAAAGACTCAAAGTCACTCCGTGATTTGAAATCGAAACTTGCCCGGCATATCGTGGGCCTCCCCAAAAGCGGGATCCGCGATTTTTTTGAACTCGTCAATACAATGGACGACGTCATTTCCCTCGGTATCGGCGAACCGGATTTTGTAACTCCGTGGACAATCCGCGAAGGATCCATCTATTCTCTGGAACGCGGACGCACCAGTTATACCTCCAATCTCGGACTTCTCTCGCTCCGCAAGGCGATTTGCGGTTATGTCGCGGAAAATTACAAGGCGGACTATGATCCGGTGCACGAATGTATTGTCACGGTCGGAGTCAGTGAAGCGCTGGATCTTGTGATCCGGGCGATTACGAATCCGGGCGATGAGATCATTTATAATGAACCCTGTTATGTCTCCTATTATTCGGAAATCAAGATGGCGCATGGTGTCCCGGTTCCGGTTCCGACTTATGAAAAGAACAATTTTGCGCTTGATCCCGCCGATCTGGAAAAAGCCGTCACGCCGAAAACGAAAGCGATTCTGCTGAACTTTCCCTGTAATCCGACCGGGGCAACGCTCAATATGGAACAGTTGGAAGCGATTGCGAAAATAGCCGTCAAACACGATTTGTTGGTCCTTTCCGATCTGATTTATTCTGAACTGACCTATTCCGGCAATATTCTTCCTGCGATCTCCTCCCTGCCCGGCATGAAAGAGCGGACCGTTTTTCTGCACGGTTTTTCCAAGGCGTTTGCAATGACCGGATTCCGGGTCGGCTATGCCTGCGGACCGTTTGAAATCATTGACGCAATGATGAAGATTCACCAGTACTCCATGCTTTGCGCGTCAATCACCGCTCAGGAAGCGGCGGAAGAGGCGCTCCGCAACGGAAAACGCGATATGGAAGTCATGCGCCGCGAATATATGAACCGCCGCAACGTGATTGTAAAGGGACTCAATAAAATGGGACTTTCCTGCTTCATGCCGGAAGGAGCATTTTATGCATTCCCGAATATTACATCAACGGGACTTTCTTCAACGGAATTCGCGAAGCGTCTGCTGATGGAACAGCGCGTCGCCGTGGTTCCCGGCTGCGCGTTTGGGAAATCCGGTGAAGGATATGTCCGCTGCTCCTATGCAACCTCAATGGAAGGAATCCGGGAGGCGTTGAAGCGGATGGAACAATTCCTGAAATCATTGAAAAAAACAAAGTGAACTTGAACCGTGTTCCGGGTCCGTTCATCATTGTTTCTGAAATCGTTTCTGCTGGGGATCTTTTCGATTCTGACAGGAATCGGATTGCTCCAGAACATCATGGCATCAACAGGCGGCAAGGAGTTTATCCTTGCCGCAATCGTGGCTCCGGTCGTTCTGATCGGAGCATTTATTTCCATTATTCCGGTTCTTCCTCATAAGCAGCGGGATGTTTATGAGCCGTTGTATCTGTTCACGGCGGCAATGTTTTCCGTTTTTATTCTGCTTTTTCTGCTTGTCATTTCCATTCTGTTTACTTTGGAATTAAGAAAAAATCTGATTCAGGAAGCATCAGGCGAACTTTTACTCGGAATTTATCTGATTACAACGATCTCTTCCGGAGCGGCATTCGGCATTCTGTACGGCTGCTTTTTCTGCCGGGCAAAATTGCTGGCGGAAAACCGGACTCATATTTTTGCTCTTCTTTGCGGAATTTGCAGCGGCGGACTTCTGCTTTTTCTTCTTTCTTTCCTCCAGTTTTCGGCAATGTTTATTTTAAAGACGACATTCAGTGTATCCGCAATATTCTTATGGGTGTATCTGATCGTCTCGCTTTACAAAATACCGGGTTCCCGTTGGAAAAGTCTTCTTCTGTTTTTCGGACTCAGCTTGCTGTTAGGCGGATTTTTTACAGGGCTCTCCATCTTCTCTGACCGGAAAATCAAACCGATTCTGGACTTTTCTCTGGATGCGCCGTCGGGACGGTATGAGTTCAGCCAATATGGAATTTTTCATAATGGAAAGTTGCGGAAAAAGCCGGATGCCACGCCGGAGATGGAAAAAATGCGGGTTCTGTTCCCCGTTCTGCAGCAGGAAGAGAATACGGCATTGAAAGCGGCGATCATCACCAGTATCAATACCTGGCTTCTTTATGCGCTACGCAGCATGCCGAATATTGAATCGGCTGACGTCTGCCTGCCTGACCGCACACTGTTTGCGATCGCGCCGTATTTAACCGCGGAAAAAGGGAAATTACATTTTTATGTCCGGGAACCCATGACATTTTTCCGCGAAAAGGAGCGTATTTACGATTTGTTCATTATCGGCATTACCGATATTTATTCACTTGCAATGCACCGCTATCATACGGAAGAGATGTTGGAAACGGTAAAAAACAGTATGAAAGACGACGGAATTTTTATGATGATGCTTCCGGAACCGGAAGGGTACAGCAAAGAGGCGGTTGCCGGTTTGCAGGCAAGTATCATCGCTACGGTTGAACGGGTTTTTCCAAATGTATTGTTTTCCGCCGGAAGAGTGGATATCCTGCTTGCATCCGAAAACAGAAAACTGACTCTTTTTCCGGAAGAACTTGCGGACCGCGCGGAAAAACTGTTCGGAGAATCCTCAATTATTCCGTCCGGTCTGTTCCGCGTAACCGGAAATCTGCTTTATGACCGTTCAGAGACAGACCGGATTCTTTCCCTTGCAAGGGAAAAATCGGGAAACCGGGAATTCTATCCTGAAACGGTTCTGCTTTCCTGGCAGAACAGTCCGTTTCTTTCGTCTGTGCTTTTTCAAAAACTGCTTTCCGTATATGAATTTTGCATCCGCCATTGTCTGATTCTGTTTTTCATGCTGACCAGCCTGTATCTGCTTTTGCGCTATTTCCATGCAAACAGCATTGACCGTCGCGGTTTGTTTCTCTCGTTTGAAAACGGCTTTTACATGATGGGAACACTGGCGTTGATTCTGTATCTGTTTCAGATTAAAACGGGGTCGCTGTACGGGAATATGCCGGTTCTGATTCAGTTGTTTGCTTTTGGAGGGATTGCCGGTGCGCTGATTTCCAAATGGAACGCAATTTCCCGTATTGTTTATGCACTTGCGGCGCTTCTGCCGTTCTTTGTTATATTGCCGGAGAAATATCCTGTGTCAAGTATGATGTATGCGGCATTTTCCGCCGGCATCTATTCGGGGTATGCTTATTTTTATTTCCGTGAAATATGCGGAAACCGGGAATACTCAAGCTACATTCCATCGGTGACACTCCTGGGCTGCGGCTGCGGATTTCTGATTGTAACAGCTTTTCTGATTCCGTCGGGTGGAATCTTTCTGTGTGCTCTGATCCTTGCCGCGACCCGGATTCCCCGTATTGTCCGCGGATAATCAGAGCACAGTTTTCAGTGTGACGGACGGCATTCTTCCACAGAACCGGAAGAACAGATCGCGGGCTTCTTCCGAACAGGGATCCAGATTCAGCGATGCTTTCAAATGTGCGATGGCGGCTTTTTTATCTCTGTTTCTCCAAGCGCGTTTTGCAAGAGACAAATATTGAAGTGCTTCCATCTTATCGTCAAAAGTGACGACCCGGAAAACCGTATATTTTACGCTCATTGATTCCAGATCAGCCGGAGGTTTGACGGGATAAAAATCCGTCAGTTTATTCGGTTCATAACGCATTCTGTATGCCGGGGAATGGCGGGAAATGTGGACTGCGTTTGCGATATAGGCACTGGAATACGGATGAAGCGGACCGAGCGATCCGTGATCGTAAATCAGGTATTTTGCACCGTAACGGGAACAGAACCCGCTCATGGAACGTTCATTTTTGTGATACAGAATATTCAGGTATTCTTCCACCGGCCGGCGGATCGGTTCCATTCCGAATTGCGGTTGAAGCACCAGATTGGTTCCGCAGTATGCCATCAGCATGGGACCGATTGTAAAATTGGCGAGAACGGTTTGTCCGTTCATATCTTCCCGCCGGAACCATTCGATCAGCTGAGCGGTCCGTTTCAGGTAAACATCGGCGCTGTAAGCGCGTTTCCGTCCACCCAGTGAAGCGTACAGTTCCACCAGAAGCGAGAGAACGAGCAGCGTAATGATCAGAATCCGTCCGGCAAGGGCAATCCGGTTTTTCGGACGGTATCCGGTCCGGAGTCCGTGAAGCATCGCCTGTATGACAAGCGGCAGGGAAAGTGCAAGAAAAATAATGACAAATTCGTGGTACCGGACAATAAATACAAATCCGGTCAGAAATCCGATCAGGAATAAAAGCGGCAGTGCGGAGCGTGGAAGGTCGCGCAGAAGCGCTTTCCGGGTTGGAGTAAACAGTCCGCCAATGACGATTATAAAGAACAGCACGGCAAGAGTCACCGGAGTAAAATTCCAAGCCTGACGGATTAATGACGGAGCTTTATTTGAATTCAAAAATGGAAGTGATCCTAATGATGGAAAGAAACTGACGGCAATATCCCATGTTGCGGAATGCATGGAGGGAGTCCACATCATGCGGGCGTCATAATTCAGTTTTGACGGATCGGATGGCTTTATGTTTTTGAATTTCCATTTTGCTTTCATCGCTTCCGAAAAATGGCTGTAATTGGCTCTGTAACCGGGATTATCGACAAAAAGTGCATGGAATCCCCAAAGACATCCGAGAGCGGTCAGAAACAGAAGAAATCGTTTCGCCGCAGTGGAACAGACGGTTTTCCGGACCCGGTCTGCAAACAGCAGGATCAATGTCAGCGGCAGAAGAATGCAGAAGAACGGCGACATGATCAGTCCGTATGTCACATTAAACGGAATAAACAGAGCGTTTCCCGCAATCGCCAGATAGATGACAAGCCAGACATTCCGCCGCTTTCGGGATGAATTTCCGCCGCAGAGAATCCGCAGAATTTCAAAGCCCGCCCATCCGGCAAACAGCAGCTGACTCAGATCCCACGCAATGAAGCAGAGAAAAACGGAGCCGAACAGTGCGGCAAGTTTCCACCGGTTTGCTTTTATGTAATAGGAATGGGCAAGCACCATACTCAGCAAAATCAGCGGTATGCAGAGATCGCCGCGCACAATATCCTGTCCGGTTGCGCGGGCGATTGCGGAGGCGGCGACGGCGTGAAGCATTCCGCCTGCGAACGCGAGTCCGGGAGGAGTCCGCAGCAGAACGAGCCAGAGAAAGATCAGTCCCGGAATGAATGCGGTCCACAACCGTACATTCCATGCGGTGAATGCGGCAAAATCGGGATTGTCCTGAAACCGCAGTTCGCCGGCGGAAGGCTTTTCAGGAGGAAAAACAAGGCATTTGACGCGGTAGCTCCATCCGAGCAGCCATTCGAGCGCCATGTTCATCTGTGCATACGGCGGAACATCGGGCAGATAAGCAAGCCTGGGATCGTGCGCGGGAACGCCTTTGCCGTCTGCAATATCTTTTGCATAAGCGAACATCATGGCGCTTTCGATCGTGTAAGAAACAAAATTCGGACGTTTCAGGGGCAGGGCGTCGCGGAAATCCCGGAAACGGAGCGGTTCCGCGTCTTCAATCACGGAAGCAACCCGCGCCGCTTCCATGTTGTAATGGCATGTTTTAATAAAAAATGAGGTTGCGACGCAAATCAGAAACAGAAGCGGATAAAGCAGAAACCGTTTTCCATGGATCATCAGAAACTTCTCCTGAGATGGGAAGACTGAATGCCGAGTTCTTCCCGGTATTTGGCGACTGTCCGGCGGGCGACATCAAGACCGCGTTCTTTCAGCAATGCGGTAAGTTTGCTGTCCGAGAGCGGTGACGCCGGATTTTCTTTGTCGATGAGATCACGGATCATCTCTTTGACGCCGCGCGATGAGATCTCCTCTCCCTCTTTCGACTGGAAACCGCTGGTGAAAAAATATTTGAAATCGAAAAGCCCGACGGGAGTGCGGATATATTTGTTCGCGATTGCGCGGCTTATGGTGGTTTCGTGGAGGTCAAGTTTATCCGCGACCTGCTGCATTGTCATCGGTTTCAGATATTCAATGCCTTTTTCGAGAAAATCATGCTGGGTGGCAACGATGATGTCCGCAATGCGTTTGATGGTTTTCTGCCGCTGTTCCAACGATTTCATAAGCCCGTTACCGTTCGTGACCTTTGCGCGGATATAGGAACGGACGTCATCCGGAGTGGCGGGATCTTCCAGCAGTTTCAGATAAAATTTTGAGATGCGGAGACGGGGAATGCAGGAATCGTCGGAAACGACCTTGAAGTCATCTCCATCCCGTTCCACTGTTACTTCCGGAACGATATATACGGGTTTGGAATCCGAAATCAGATTGCCGGGATAAGGGTTGAGTCTTTTGATTTCCGCAATATCCGCATTCAGCTGTTCCAACGGGATGTTCAGTGCCTTTGCAAGCTGGGGAAGCTTGTTCCGTGCAATGTCGTCAAGATGATTCTGAATGATCTCCAGCAGCTCCGGAGTCGCTCTGCCAAGCCGTTTGAGCTGGATGATCAGACACTCCTTGAGATCGCGCGCACCGATTCCGGGCGGTTCAAAAGACTGTACGAGCTGGATGGCTTTTTCCGCCTGTTCAATGGAACACCCCGCTCCGGTGGCAATATCCGCCGGATGCGTTTTGAGATAACCGGATTCGTCGATCCCGCCGATTACAGCTTCCGCAATACGCATGGTTTCAGGATCGGCATCGGAACACCGGAGCTGTTCCAGAAGCTGTTCCTGCATGGAGATCTCGTCGGGAATGGAATCGAACAGATATGCCTGCCGTTCTTCCTCGTCCTCCGGATCGAAACCGGAAGGAAGGGATGCTTCCGTGGGAGAAATATAACCGCTCGCGGTCATTTCAAGGATTTTGGTCAGTTCATCGTCCATGTCGCCGCGTTCGGAACCCAGTTCGGTGTTCTGGTTGTCGGGAACGATTTCCGGGAGCTCTTCCGGTTCGGGATCCGCCAGTTCCAGAATCGGATTGGAAGCCAGTTCCTGATTGATTTTCTGTTGAAGTTCCAACACCGGGGCGTAGAGAATATCAAGGGATTGCAGCTGTTGAGGAGTGAGCGTCTGCTCCTGCCTCATTTCATTGCTTTGTGTCATTCCCTGTGCCGGTTCTGCCATAACTCTGTATCCCGTCGTGAAAAAAATCAATAATATTTCAGATTTTCATTTTAAATATAGCGCATGAACCTGTATAATAAAAGCCCATAAAAATATTTTTGAAGGATTTTAAAATGCGGCATGTTTTCGGTTTGACAAATCTCGGGAGCGGAAGTTCAGGCAATGCAACGGTGATTCATACGCCGGGCGGTGCATTGCTTGTTGACGCCGGGTTTTCGGGCAAAGAGCTTTGTTCCCGTCTGGAATCAGTTTCCGTAAAGCCCGAAGAGATCCGCGCGGTTCTGGTGACACACGAACATACGGATCATACGAAAGGGGTCCGCATTTTCACGGATGCTTACGGAATACCCTGTTGTACAACGACTGTTACCTGCAAGGCGCTGATGGAGAAAAAACGCATCGGCACGGAGCGTCTTCTGTTTACTGCCGGAACGCCGTTTTCCCTCTGCGGAATCACGGTGGAGCCGTTTGCCGTTCCTCACGACGCCCGTGAGACTGTCGCATTCAATTTCTTATATGACGGATATAAAATATCGGTTGTGACGGATCTCGGTCAACTCACTGCATCCGTCAAAAGCAAATTGACGGGTTCCGATGCCGTGCTGTTGGAATCCAATCACGATTTGAAAATGCTTGCCGAGTCCAAACGCCCGCTGCGGATCAAACGGCGCATCATGAATCATTACGGTCATCTCAGCAACAAGGACACGATGGAAGGACTGGATGATATTCTGACTGAAAACACACGCTATCTGCTGTTCGGTCATCTGAGTTCGGAATGCAATGACCGCGGAATTGTATCGGCAATGGCGGAACAGCGGCTTGATTATCTTGCAAGACGTGATATTATATACGGAGTAGCGGATTCATCACAGCCAACGGAGACTTTTTGGGTTATTTGACAATGGAAGACGAAGAAAAAACATTGGCCGGACTGATTTTAGCGGAAGCGGTTGCCGGAACTGTGAAAATAGAATGCCCCGTCTGCGGACAGCGTTTCGATGCAACCGATATTCCCGCTTTATCCGGCTTTCTCTGTCCCGTCTGTTCGTCACCGATGATCCGTCCACTATGGGTGGATATGTTCCGGATAGATTCCCCGATCGTTGAATCAGACGGTGTGATTTCACAGGTCAATGCGGTGGATCAGAGTCTTGACCGTGTTGTGACGCTGCACATTCTGAATCCGTTTTATGCGTCATCTCCGGAACGCCGCCGTCAGTTTGCAGATATCGGGCGGACTTTGGCTGTTCTGAACAACCCGTCAATAGTGACGGTTTTCAACATCGGTTCTTTTGGTTCCCTTCCCTATCTGGTGACTCCGGATCTCAGGGGAAGATCATTGCGGGACTGCCTTTCACTGATGAAAATCATTCCGTTGGAAACCGCCTGTTCCTGGATCGCCGCAATCGCTTCCGGTCTTCAGGCGGCAATGGAACGGGGATTGTTTCACGGAGAACTCAATACCGCAAATGTCATAATTGACGAAATGACGGAGCGTCCGTATCTGATCCACTTCGGCATGTATGAGCTGATGCAGGATGCCGGATATATGAACGTCAATGTCTTTTCCGCCCCGGAAACGGCAAGGAATGGAACCGTCAATGAAAAATCGGATATTTATTCTCTGGGGGCATTGTTTTACTGTCTTCTGACCGGTTCAGATATTCCATCGGATGAAGATGACGGGAAAATGACGGTTGATAATGAATGGATCACCAGAATGGTGAATGATTCGATTGCGGATCTGATCTGCCGGATGGTGGATCCTGATCCGGGGGAACGTCCCGGCTATCCGGATATTATCGCTTCCGTGAATGCCCGTCTTCAGCATATTCAGTATGTCAGGGAGAATCTCAAAAAGATCGCCGCAGAAAAATAAAAAGGGGGAAACGTGAAAATACAGTCAAAAATGATTGTTTCGGTGGGGAGTACGGCTGTTGTTGTCAGCCTGCTTGTTTTCAGCCTGTGTTACTGGAAAATGAACTCTGTGCTGGAAGAGAATGCAAAGCGTTCCGGCAGGCTTCTGGAAGCGGCTGCGCAGGAGCAGGTGCGTTCCGATGCCGAAATCAATGCTTTCAGTATGGAAGCTCTGTTCCGATCCATGTTTCTGCATCTGGAAATGCTGAACATGGAGATTGCCAATATCTGCAGCCGGAGTTCCGGAGGAAACGGTTTTCCGCTTCTTGAAGCCTTGGAACGCACCGACCGTGAAAAGGACGGGACAAGAACTCGTTTTCTGCCTCCGGAAGCGGAGAGTCTTCTGATTGTTGCAGGCGGTTATCATGTGCGGGAGTGGCGGGAAAGCTGTTCCGAGACGAACCATTTCCGTTCGGATGTTGCGATTCCGCCGGAATTGCAGAATTTCCGTCGCAACTTTGCGGAAAATACCGCCATGGTTGTAGTTCCCGCCAATGACACCGGTTATATCTGGGCGGCGGTATCCGGATTTTCCGGAGCAAAATATCACCTTGCGGCATATCAGATCAATACAGAACGCCTGTTGAAAAATTTTCTCAGCCCGGATGCCTCTTCCAGCCTTTTTCTGATGCACGGACAAAACATGATCGGTTCCTGTCAGCGGGGAGAAAAGCCGTTTGCCGATTCTGTCGGGCTGAAACAGCGGATGCGGCAGTTTGTTTCTCATCTGGTTTCCGTTATGGGAAAACGGCATTTCAAGATGGAAGTCCTGAAAGGAGAGGACGGACGGGAATGGGAATTTGCGGCAATCACTTTGCGGATGGATTCCACACCGGCGCGGGAGTTGAGGCTCGTTCAGGCGGAACCGGCCGGTGTAACGGCCGCATTTTTGAATATGGGGGCAGGGCAGACTCTGTTTCTGATTCTGTTTGCTCTGTTCGGATTGCTCTTTTTCTTTATTGCTCTGCTGTTGAATGCACGGGAATTCTCCAATTCCGTCAACCGCATTTTGGATTTTTCGATCCGCCTTTCCCGTGGGGAAGATCTCCCGGAAAATCTCCGGGCAGGAAAAACGGAAGAAATTCAGACACTTTCCAGCACGATGAACCATTTACGCGATAAATTTGCAAGTATGACAGTCCGTCTGAAAAAAAGTCATGAACGTGAACTTCTCGCCAGAAATGACGCGGAAAGTTCCAGCCGGATGAAATCTGCCTTATTGAATGACATGGTGGCGGAACTCCAGGAACCCGTCAGCATGATCGTCAGTTTTTCCGGACTGCTTCTGCATAAGCTGAAGCATCAGGAAACGAGTTTGCTTCCTCTCCGGAAAATCCATGAGGAGGCGCTGACTGCGAACCGTCTTCTGACGGCTCTCGGCAATCTTTCCGATCTCAATTTCTCCGGCGGGGAATCTTCCTATTCCGAATTCAATCTTTCCGATGTTGTCCGGGAGGTTTCAGAAATCTGCATGCCGCTTGCTTTGGAACGTCATGTGGCGTTTGAGACTTGCTGTACCGGTTTTCCGGAGGTGATCATTTCCGACCGTTCCATGATGATCCGTCTTCTGAAACTCGCGGCGACAACGCTGCTTTCCGCTGTTCCGCCGAAAACCCGCGTCCGGTGGAGCTGTTCAGACCGCCGGAACGAGATTTGTTTCCGGTTTTACGATACCCGGATGCCGGATGTTCCGTCGCTTGCTGTCCTGTTCAATGAACGGATGCAGCTTTCCGCTTCAAAACCGTCCGTTTCCGGTTTTGCGGCACCGGTTCTCAATCTGGCGATCATCCGTTTCCTGGCGACGGCGTTTGGCATCGGATTCCAAGTTCAGAAAACGGAAGAATGCAATACGGAAATCGAGCTTGTTTTCCCGAAACAGGACTGTGCGGACCCTGTTTTTGCGGAGGAAACGGAAGAGAAGCAGAATATCAGTTATTCCAAAACCATGTCCAGCGTTACGGCTGCGCCGGATAAAAACCGGAGGGTGTACCTTTCCGGAGAGCGGAATTATGAAGTTCTGGTCGCCAACCGCTCCGTTTCCAGTTTTACGATGTTTTCCATGATGTTCGAAAACGAACCCTGCGTGCTGACGCAGGCGGAAACACCGGAAGAGTGTATCCGTTTTCTGCGGGAAAAACATTTTGATTTTCTGTTGCTGGACCTGAATTTTCAGAAAACGTTCTGTGTGCCGCTTCTTACGGCGGTCCGTGCAGAAAGCAGAAACCCGGCGTTGGTGATCATTGCTTTGAGTTCCGGTTTGACGGATGCGGAGCGGATGACCGTGATGGATTCCGGCATCGACCGGATCTTGGAAAAACCGGTCGATATGGAAAAGCTGGTTTCCGCAATCCGTGAATATATCCGGTGCTGACGTGACGCTCAGCGCCACGCTTCACATACGGCTTGCAGCAGAATGCCTTCACCCGTGCAGAACCATGGATGATGGCCGGTTTCAAAGATTTCAAACACCTCGGAAAAACAGCCGGTTTCTTCCGCCATCTGCCGGACCACGGTTTTTGCGGTTTCTGTTTCTCCGAGACGCCGGAAAGTCACCGCTTTCCAGCCGGCATACCATGTACAAAGTGATTTCCCTACGGGGTACATGTTGCCGAACTGCTGTTCGGATGCGCAGAAGTCCTGAATTCCCTGCCGTTGTTTCGGATCGTCGACAGGCAGGTTTCCGTATGGGAATATACCGCTGAAAAGTCCGATGCTTTTATCGGTGCAGCCCGGATAAGGCAGATAGGTATGATCATTTTGCGGCAGGGTCTGCGTGAGTTTTTCCGCAAGCGTTATCCAGTTTTCCCGCAGCCCGGAATCGGTATGAAGCAGGTTTGCCGCTTCAGCCGCCGCGCGGAAAGTGGCGATGACGCCGCAAGTGGTCATGAATGGATTTTCCCGTGCGGCTCCAAGACGCTCCAGATCGGTGCATTTGCCGATGACGAACCGTCCTTTTTCTTTTTCATTGATCGAGAAAATACGGTAATATTCGGCACATCCGCGCATAAGCGGATAGGCTGTTTCCCGCAGGAACTCCAGATCACTGCCGTTTTGCGAACAATGCCATGCGCCGAGCGCGATATGAGCCAGATGGAAAATGTGTTCGATCCAAAATCCGCCGGGCGCTCCTTCAATTCCGGGTTGTTCGATCGTTTCCCAGACGAACCGTGCGGCGGGGGATTTGCTGCCGAAATAGGAGTATGCCCGCGTTTTTGCGGCATCCAGATGGGAGAAACGGAATTGCGGGATCTTTTTCGCGGTGGAGAGATGACCGGCGGCAAGCAGACCCTCCAGAGCAAAGAATTCGTCAAACGCGAAGTAACGCCCTTCCCAATGGTAAGGATAAATCCCGGTCGGGATCGACCATTTGGTCGAGGAGATCCGGAGGTGATATTCCGAGGTTCGCGCCGCCTTTAGAACCTGTTCCGGAAGCCGGTCGGCAGGAACAGTCGATTCCGCCCAGTATTCCGCCCATGCGGCACGGTGCGAGGCTTCGATTTCCGGTTCGGAATGAGTCCGGGCAAATGTTTCCGCTTCTTCATCGAATGCAAGATAAAAGACCGCGGCGGGTGCGGAACTTGTCAGTATGATTTCCGTACCCGTATGTAAAGCGGTTACTGCGGGATCGGGAGAAAAGAACGACACCGTTCCGCGTATGCCGGACCATGTGTTGATCTGATATGCGGTTTTAGTTTCGGTAACCGGTACGGAGTCCGTCCGCTCCGGCGCGAACAAGTACCGCATACGGAACGAATCCGTACCCCGGATTTCCTTGCGGATCACAATGAGGTTGAAGCGTAAATGACAGTAGACATACGAACGCATACGGATTCCGTTCCGGAAAGAGCATTCCGATTCGCTGGCGGCATTGGTCACATGCAGTGTCTGAGTCCAGTTTGTAACAGGTCCCGCATTGTCGATCTGGTGTTCAAAGAAACCGAACGGAACCAGCGGGAATCCGGGTTTGTCATAGCGGAATCCGGCGCGCCAGAGCCCGCTTTTAATGTGGTTGTCGCAATATTCGCGCGGAGTGGTCCCGCCTGCGTAGTCAACGAGCAGGGAGAGGTCGCCGTTGCCGAGAGCCGGCGGACAGTAGCGGTTCGGAATGGCGTTTTCAGAGGAACAGGTCAGCTTCATAATGCAGTCTCCTTATTTTAATTATATAAAAAATAATATGAAATAATTTGAAAACAAGTCTTTTTTGCAGTATTCTATATGATAACAGGTCATAAAAGATACGAAAACGGAGAGCAGTTATGGAGAATCGGGAATTTCAGTTTTTTTCTGTCCGCTTGTGGAACGGGATTTCCGGTTTTGAACCGGGACTTTATCCGTTCTGCGTGGAAGAGGCGGAGCGGGAATATCCGAAACCGTTCCGCTGTTCCGGGCAGGATTTTCTGATCGCGGCGTTTCTGCTTTCCGGCAGATTGCGTTACCGCTTCCGGACGGGAGAACAGCTGCTTGTTCCGGGAGAAATTCTGTTGATTCCGCCGCATACGCCGTATGAATTTTCCGGCATCGGTTCCGGCGGCTACCGTAAACTGGTGTTTGAAATTTCGGGTAAATACCTGGAACAGGAACTGTATATGTTGAATCTGAACCGCGTGATTCACCGGGAATGCCCGGATTTTGCGGCACGGATCGCGATGCTCCGGGAGATCGGAGAGATGATGACGGATATTCCCGCGCATTTTGCCGTACTTGCCGGAAAAACCGTGGAATTTCTCTATTCTCTGCGGGAGCCGGAGGGAAATGAGCCTTCGCGTCTGTTTGTTTCCGCACAGAACGCCGTTGAGGAACTGCTGTCCAGTCCGGTGGATTTGAATATTCTGGAACGGCGTTTGCGTGTCAGCCGGTCGACCCTTGGACGGCTTTTCCGCTCGGAAGCGGGAATTTCGCCGCGGGAATACTGGATCCGCCGGAAGATCCGCCGGGCGGAATATTATCTCAGCCGCACGGATTTTTCCGTCAAGGAGATTGCGGACCGTCTGGGGTATTCGTCGCAGTTTCATTTTTCGGGAGAATTCCGCAAACGTCTTTCTCTTTCTCCGACTGAATTCCGGAAAAAACACTCTGTTCCGGAGTAAAAACCGGAAAAAACGGTGAAAAAACCGGAAAAATAAGGAATTTGTACTTGCATTTTTCAAATTCGGGTACAACAGTGTAGCAAAACGAAAGGAGTCGGACTATGAAAACCTACGTTCTTGACACCAATGTTCTGCTGTACAGCGCCCAGGCGTTGGAATCGTTCGAAGACAACCGGGTTGTAATCCCGATGGCTGTCATCGAGGAACTGGACAAATTCAAAAAGCATCAGGATGAGCTTGGGCGCAATGCGCGGCAGGTTATCCGGCGGCTTGATGATTTGCGGAAAAAGGGCAGTTTGTTCAATGGAGTCCCGCTTGATAACGGGAACGGAAAACCGGCGGGTGTGCTTCAGGTGATCGCCGGAACCGGAACGATTGTCGAAGGCATGGATATGAATCTGCCGGACAATCGTATTCTCCGTGTCGCCTACAATCTCCATAACGATGGGAAAGTGTCCGGCACTTCCGTGATTCTGATCTCCAAAGATATTAATCTGCGTTTGAAAGCGGACAGTCTCGGCATTCCCGTTGAAGATTTTGAACGTCAGCGTGTCAATTTTGACGAACTGTTTTCCGGGGAACGTGAACTGGAGGTTCCGGCTTCCGCCATCGACGGGTTTTATAAAAACGGTTTTATCGAGATGGAAGACTCGCTGTATCCGAATGAATTTGCCGTTCTCCGGGATGAAAACAAACGTTCCGCTCTCGGCTGGAAGCGTAGAAAACGGATCGAACCGATTCCGCATGAGTTTTCGGATAAGGCCTGGAACGTAACCCCGCGCAGCAAGGAACAGCGCATGGCGCTGGCGATTCTGATGGATCCGGCAATTCAGGTGGCAACGCTGGTCGGTCAGGCCGGATCGGGCAAAACACTGCTGGCTCTTGCCGCCGCGCTCGAATGCACGCTCCAGCGCAATTTATACGACCGTATTCTGGTTTCGCGTCCGATCATTCCAATGGGGAACGACCTCGGCTATCTGCCGGGAAGCAAGGATGAGAAACTGGATGTCTGGATGCAGCCGATTTACGACAATCTCGATTTTCTGCTGCGCAACGACAAACACGATGTTCAGGTCGTGCGCCGTCAAATCGACGAGCTCAAACGTTCCCGCAAATTGGAATTGGAGGCGTTGACCTATATCCGCGGACGGAGCATCCCGAAACAGCTTGTTATCGTGGATGAAGCGCAGAATCTGACGCCGCACGAGGTGAAAACCATCGTCAGCCGTGCGGGCGAGGGTACGAAAATGATTCTGACCGGCGACCCGTACCAGATTGACAACGTCTATCTGGATTCGTGCAGCAACGGGCTTTCCTATATCGTGGACCGCTTCAAGGGACTGGCGCTTCACGGACATATCACGCTCCGCAAGAGTGAGCGGAGCCCGCTTGCCGCCGCCGCTGCAGAACTGCTGTAAACAGGGAAAGGAAACAGATAATGGCAAACCCGAACCGGATTCCGGTATTGGAAAAGGCAGTGGACATACTGGAGTATATCGGTTCGCATCCGGGTCCGGTGACGCGGACGGAGCTTCAACAGGCGCTTGGGATCCCTCAGGCGACCTGTTACCGCGTCATCGCGACGCTTGTTGAAAAACAATGGCTGGAAGCGTTCCGTGGAAACCGCTATGACCTTGCATGGCATCTCTGCAGGCTGACTGGAAAAAAGCGGTTTGATCCGGAAGCCTATAAAAAGTTTCAGCCGCTTCTCAACCATCTTGCCGGACAGCTCCGTTTCCCGGTCAAACTTTCGATCCGGGACGGCGAGGAGTTCATCAATGTCTGTTCCGCGCAGGCAACCTGGGATGTTTCCCTGTTTTCCGAACCCGGAACGCGCTGTCCGGTCGATTGTTCCAGTTCGGTCGGAACCGTTTTCTTTGCGGAAGCGGGCGGAAAAGGCTGTGATGCGGAATCCCGGAAGCGCATTGCGGACTATCATAAAACCGGCAGTTCATTCAATCCCGGTACACTGGATCCCGGCTCCCGGTTCCATGTGGATACGCTGTCGTTCCCGGTCCACCGCGGCGACTCCCTGCTTGCCGTGCTCTCCGTGCTCAGTATTCCCGGAATGCTCGCCCGTGCGGACTGGACGGAGATCGGCGCGGAGGTCCGCCGGACCATTGACCGCGCCTTGAAGCTGTTTTAACGGATTCCGATCATGGTTCCGGCGGGTATTCCAGCCGGAATTCGCGCAGTTCCACTCCGGCGTCGCGTCCGTTCCCGGCAAACTGAAGCAGTAAAGCCGTGTTGTCTTTTACCGGGTCGCACAGTTCCCGGACCGGAACAGAAAACTCTTCAAAAGTTTCCGGATCTGCGTCCACAGAAGGAAACTTGAACCGTTTTCCGAGTTTCAGCTGAACGGTCTGCCCGCCGCGGCGATTGCCGAACGGATCCAGTCCGCCGTTGATTTTGAACCGGATTACGGTTTCCGGCGGCAGTTTGTTCCAGACGATTCCCGGTGCGGTCAGGGAGATTCCCGCCCAGTTGCCGGTTTCTGCGGAAACGTGAATCCGGAGCGTGCCGTTTTGCTGTTCCAGACGGCATTTTCCGAACGCTTTTCCCTGAATGCCGTCGAGAGGAACGATTTTTTTGCTTCCCGTGAATTTTTCGCAGGTGATCCCGATCACAATGGGGATCGGTGCCGCATTTTCCGACAGAATGTCAACGGCGGTGACGGCGCGGTCCGGTTCCGGGTTTTCCCAGCGCCAGAGATAGAAGCCGCGTCCCTGCGTATTTTTCCAGGCGATATTGCGCGCCATTTTCCGGGCGCGGGTCAGCATCGTCCACCAGTCTTCGATTTCGGTTCCGTTGCGGACGGGCAGTTCCAGAGTTCCGCCGTCGGCATAGCGGATCCGGTACGTCATGATCTTCTGTCCGGTTTTGCCGAATGCGCAGGTATGGAAGAAGTAGAGCGCGCGGACTTTTTCGTTGACGGGTATTCCTTCGATTTTTTGCGGAAGCGCCCGTTTGCTGGAAACGGAGTTCAGGATAATACAGCTCCTGCCATCGTTGCTGTCGGGGCGGATGATTTCGCAGGGAACTCCTTTGAACGTTTGAAGCCCCCACGGGACGCCGTCAAGGGAGTTGTCGCTGCCCTGATCGGTCCATCCGCCTTCGCCGTCGCCGGGTTTGCTGTCGGTGAACGAGGAGTTGCAGAACCTGCGCAGATCCAGCGGGAAGGTCGCGGACGGTTCCGGAGAGAACATTTCCGAATTTCGTGCCAGTTCCCGTTCGGTCTTGCGGATCCGTTCCAGTGCGTCGAACTGTTTTTGCAGGGATTCCCGCGTTTCCGGTACGGTCGTTCCGAACCGTTGTTCCAAAGCGGCATGTCTGCCCATGGCGAGGATCAGACTGCCGTTCGACGGAAGCAGAAAACGGGCGCGTCCGTTCTGCGCCGGAAGCAGGTTCCGGCCGGGGAGTGTGATGGCGGACCGGTCCTTTTCCAATTCGATTTCCGTCAGTTTCGGGTAGGAATCAAAGTTATGCAGAAAGACCAGATGCAATCCGTCTTTGTGTGCGCTGTGAGCTTCGACGTTGATCGCCATGTCTCCGGCAGGAACGCGGAAGAGTTTCAGATCGGGCTGAATTCCGGCGGAGTTGAGGATCGTTCCGAGTATTCCGGCAAGAGCGTATTCCTGAAAGAATGGAGCGATGAAGCAGACTGTTCCGCGTTGTACGATCTGCGGCTGTGCTCCGGTGGAACCGACGACGGACCAGTCGTTTTGCGCCTGAAGTACGGAGTCGGTACGGCAGCTGAGCTTTCCCCGGAACAGCTGTTCCCGCGGCAGGGAAAATTCCAGTTCCGCGATTTGCGTCTGCCGTAGCGGTTGGAGAGTCAATCCGGAGAAGAGAGAATCGGGGACCCGGTTTCCGTATTCGTCCAATTCCATTTTGCGCCGTGCGCCGATCACGAGTCCGCCGTTTCCGGCGAATTTTTCCAATGCCGCCGCGGTTCCGGGGAGGGTGTTGTCCACCCCGACGGCGATCACGGCGCGGTATTGTTCCGGAACGCCGTTCCGCAGCTGCTCTTCCACCAGAACGTCGGCGGGATAATGCGCGAATTCCAGTGCGGCGGCGTAATGGAGAATCTCATTTTTCGCGGTGTTGCCGGTCGCGGCTCCGTAACGTTCCGTGGGAAAGGAGATCAGCAGTGCGATTTCCGCTTTCGGGCGGAGTTCTTTCGGGATGAAGAATTCTCCATATTCCTGTATCTCCCGTTTTGCTTTCAGGAATTCGGTCAGCAGACCGGTCGGGGTTGCTTGCGGGATGAGCAGCATATAGGGGAATTTTTCCGCAATTTCGTGTGCGCGCTTCCCGTCGAATTTGTAGTCCCACGCCCGTTTCTGCCAGGTGAAGAAATTGTCGATGGAGCCGCCGCGGAGAAGATCCAGCCATATTTTTCCACGGAGCACCGCCGGATTGCGGGAGACATAGGCTTCCGGATTGACAATGATCTTTCCGTCTGCGGCGCAGTTCCGGTAAAAATGACGTTCCAGAATGCCTTCCCCGATCGAGGTGGGATTGGACGGCGCTTCAACGGAGACCGGGGGCGGTTCGGAAAATGCGCTTTCCACATAAATCCCGCCGACCGTGGAGGTTGAGATCACGTCCATGAACCGGTTGATCTCCCAGATGTTGATATTGGTTGCGGGCAGACTCCGGTAATTGCTGAATCCGAGTGTCTGGAATGTGATTCTGGCATAGGGATCGACTTCCCGGATGGCCTCACAACCGTATTTTGCGAGTTCCGTAAATCCTTTTTCCAGAAATTTTCCCCAATCGACGGCAAGACCCGGCGTCCTGATGAATTCCGGCACGTTTGCCGCTTCTTCAAAGGAGACGTAACGGGTTCTCCAGGTCCGGTTCATTGCTTCCGGAGTGTTGTATTTCGCTTGCAGGAACCGGGCGAAGAGCGCACGGTTGTACGGGGAGGGGTCATTGTATGCGGGTTCGTTGAACAGTTCATAGGCGAGAACGTTCGCTCCGTTCTGTTTCATGAACTCCGCGCCGTCCTGCCAGTAACGGCGGTAGATTTTCCGCGCTTCGGGATGGAAAATGTTGTAGGGGACCCAGTGATTGCCGCTTCCGGTATTGTATTTGTTGAATGCCTCTTCCGGAAGCAGATGACGGAGCTCCGGACGGGTGAGTCCGCCATGCCGCCACGGGAAGCAGGTGTAATCTGCGATGATCGGCAGTCCGTTTCCGAGCACCTGACGGATCATCGCCCGGTTTTTCCGGCTGCGGAAGAGCTGCGGTTTGAATGCGGGTTCGATTTTCCGGATCCACCAGTCGGGCGTGAATACGGAAATCGTATCCAGTCCCAGACGCTGTGCGTTTTCGTAAGTCAGGGGTTCTTCGTAGAGCCATTTGTAACGGTCGGCATAACCGATGGACGGTTCCAGATCGCCGGCAAGCTGCTGAATGCCGATTTCAGTTCCGATCAGGAAGCGTTTTTTCCCGTTGACCAGCAGATTGCCGTGTTCGTCTGCCGTCAGTTTCGCGTGTCTGGGGAATAGAAGCTCCGGCGGCAATGTCCCGAACTCCGGGAATCGCGGTTCTTCCGCTCCGATAACGGCGCAGGAGAGCAGGGCAGCCGTCTGGCAGGTGAGCTGCTTAATCGTCATAATTTTGTCCCCATTCATAGGTTTTATGGTTGGAGGGCACGGCGGATTTGCTGAAATTTCCGGTGTTTCCGGCGAGGAACAGGATATTGCTTCTGCCGTTGTGACGGATAAAGTCGATCCGGTCGAACAGCACATACCAGTTGGTTGCCTGCCCGCCCGACTCATAATTGTTTTCCATGATGAAATACCGTCTGGATGGCATTTTGACCTTTTTCACGGTCCGGTTGGGAAGAAGGGTGATGAAGTTGTTCACGGCATAGTGCAATTCGCCGAATTTTCTTTGTGCGGGACAGGCGAAGACATCGCGCGGGCGCAGGTTGCCGGTTTCCACTTTACCCGTGCAGTAAGCTCGCTGCTCCAGCTTGGCGCCGGGGGTGTTCATGACATACAGATAATCCTGCCACCGGAGGTATGGAGAGGTTCCGTTGGTTGCGGGCAGAAAATCATCGTAATCGGAAAAATAGTTGTGCCACATGACACCGATCTGGCGCAGATTGGAATTGCAGGAGGTCATGATGACCCGTTCCCTGGCTTTGCTCAGGGCGGGCAGAAACATGCCCGCAAGGATAGCGATGATCGCGATTGTAATGAGGAGTTCTATCAACGAAAATTTCTTTTTCATAATGCCTTCTCCTGTATTTTTTTCAGATGAACGATTCTGGAAGCGAAGTCGCCGAACAGCGCCGCGCGGATTCCGACGGACATCAAACCCGCGCCGGAACGTTTTCCGCGGAGTGATTCTGTCATATCGTACAGGGCTGTGCCGTATTGCCTGATCTCCTCCTCTCCCGGTTCCCCGTATGGCGTCAGCTCATAGATTCCCTCCGGATTGAGTCCGCGCAGACGGAACAGCGGCAGACGGCCGGAGAACTGCAGCGCGTGTCCGAAGAAGAATACGACCGCTTCCGATCTGTCGGGAAGAACGTATTCATATACGGCATACGGATGCTCGAAGTGGGAAGCGAGACGGTGAAAATCCCCGTTGTGGATGGCGTTCCGCAGTTTTTTATACAGGATACCGTATTCCCGGAGAGCGTTCCGTTCGGTTTCCGGGCACTCTGCGAGCTTTCGTCCGATCGCCAGAGAACCGAGCATTCCGGTATATGCCTGAAACTGCATCGGGATCGTGCGCCGGTTGATGTGTCCCGTGTACTGGCTGATGTGACATCCGCCGCCGGCGAACTTTGGCAGATGAAGGTAGGAGAATCCCTCATGCAGTTTGAGTTCGTCTAGAGAATCCTGATTGTCGCTGCGGTTGTTGCGGTTGAAAAACCGCTGAAATCCCCAGTCCGCCCGTCCGTTGCCGCAGGCGCAGTTTTCCATCATCAGGTTCGGATGACGCTTCCGGAGTCTTGCGAACAGTTCGTAAAGATTTTCCACATAGCGGACCCAGATGGAACGTTCGCCGGATGACGGCGGATTTTCCCATCCCGGCATGGTGAAACAACGGTTCATGTCGATTTTGAAATAGTCGAGCCCGGCTTCGGAGATCTGACGGTCGATTGCCGTGTACATGGCCTCCATGACGTCCGGGATGGCGAAATTCAGCAGAGCGCGGTTTTCGTTTTCGCGCAGTTCACTGCGGAAACCCTGCCCCGGAAATGTCATGATCCATTCGGGGTGTTCGAGACAGGTTTTACTGTCGAGGTCGGCGGATTCCAGTTCCGCCCAGATGCCGAATTTCATACCGAGTTCATGTGCCCGGTCCGCCAGCGGACGCAGACCGTTGGGAAATTTTTCCCGGTGAGGGACCCATTCACCGATGGACTGCTGCCAGCCTGCATCAAGAATGAACAGTTCGCATCCGGCTTCCGCCGCGAGCTCCATCTGTTCCCGTACGTTTTTTTCATTCATTTCCGGGCCTGAGCCGAATGCGGCGTAGGTATTGACGATCAGCGGCTGGCAGGTTCCCCGGAGTTCCGGAGTTTCCAGATGTGCGCGGTAATGGCGGTGCAGTTCCCGCGTCATTCCGCCGAATCCGCCGCGTACAAAACCGAACGTGAACGGCGGAGTCCGGAATATTTCGCCGGGCTGGAGCTCCCAGGCAAAATCGAAATCGTGGATTCCGCCGCAGACGCTGGTGTCTCCATAACCATCCTGTTCTACGGCGATTTTCCAGTTTCCGCTCCAGTGCAGAGTTCCGAACCAGACATCCCCGCAGCATTCGGTGGCATCTCCCTGATCGAGCGCGAAAAACGGCATGGCGGCGGAGCCGGAAAGCCCGCTGCGGCTTTCCAGCACCGTTCTTGTCTGATGGACCGGTATACGGTCGATCATCGCCTCGTGTCCCCAGCGTCCGTGCAGATGGGTGAGACGGTAATCCGATTGCAGCTGCGGGAGCTGAAAACATGCGGACATGACGCTTTCCAGAGTGCACGGACGGTCTCCGGCATTGCGGACTGCCGCCCGGCGTTCCATCAGCGGGCTGTCGTTATACACCCGGTAAAAAAGAGTGACATCCAGATTCTGAAACGGATCCGACAGTTCGAGTTCCAGCACCTCCGCATCGGCTTCTGTGCGGATTTGCGCGGAGCGGAACAACGGCATACAGTTGCGGATTCCGTCTTTTCCGGCGGCTTTCAATGCGGGTTCCGTGAACAGCGCTCCGTGCCATGCCGGATATTCCTGCCGGACGACCCGCGCCCGTTGACCGGAACGGTGAAGAAAGTTCCGTACAGAACCGGCATCCGGAACATCGAACATTCCGGCGGACGCGCCCCAATGCAGGTTGACCGGAAGTCCGTCGCCTGAAATCTCAATCAGGTACGAGCTTCCCCCGGCATTCAGCAAAAAGCGGTTTCCATTTCTGACAATACCCATGAGAATCTCCTTGATAATCGGTTTCTGCAACTTAATATAAGGAGCCTATTTTCAGAAACAATCTCTTTTGTGTCAAAGAAATGTCGTTTTTGTGCCATTCAGCGGATAAAATTCAGACGGTTGGCTTTCCGGAATTCCAGCGGAGTGATTCCGAATCTGCGGCGGAACAGATTGCAAAAATATGATGTACTTTGAAAGTTCAAAGCGAGTGTGATTTCCGAAAGATTCTTTTCTGTTTCCGCCAGCAGACGGCACGCTTCCGCCATCTTCAGATGGATGATGTACTGCGCGGGCGGCATACTGTAACTGTCTTTCCAGCGGCGGAAGAAACTTCTGCGGGAAAGTCCCTGTGAGGAAAGCAGCAGTTCAAGATCAATATCCGAAGTGAAGTTGTTCCGGAAATATTCCGCGATTTTTTCCACGGCGCCGGTACAGTCGGTTTCTCCGCATTGCCGCAGATTCATCAGTGTTTCCTGAATCAGGTTGAAACAGAGCATATCGAGTTTTTCGCACATGCCGGATTCCATGGCGTGCGGCGCCGTCTGATGGATTTCCCGCAGGATCCGGGAGAATTCCGGGGTGAAACGGAATCCGCAGCCGGTCAGCCCGTCCGGCAACCCGCCTGCACGGAACAGCTCCATGGTTTCTTTCGGATAACTGATCCAGAATGATTCCTGTTCCGCCGGAGCCGGATGTTCGATTTCATCTCCCGGACGCTTGATCAGCAGATGCGGAGCCGGGAGTTCCAGAGAGCGGCCGTTGACCCGGAGGGAGATTTGCGGAATGCCGGTGCTGAGCCGGTAAGTGAATTCCAGCCTGTCCATTTTCTGGTACTGCATGGGGAGTCCGTTGAACAAAGCGAGGGAATAGACCGGAGGAGCAAAACGGAAGCGCCGTTCGTAAGTCCGCAGATAAATGTGGTAATACGGCACAACGGTCTCCCGGAAAGCGTTCTATCGTACAAATCCAAGTTTTTTCAGCAGTTTCTGTGCGTGGACCTTGGCGGAGAAATCGTAGCGCGGAAGATGTTGCAGGGTCTCTTCCTCCATTTCCGGGGGCAGTTCGGTAATAATCTGCTCGCCGAAACTTCCGACGGCGGTCAGCCGCTCTTCCCGGATTTGAAGCAGCAGAATTCCCTCGCCGGAAACTGCTCTCCGGATCTGTTTCAGGTTCTGCTCGACCATGCGGAACCCTTTGCGGCGGTCGAGCTCCAGGGCACAGCAGCCGCGGACATTGTGCGACGCATTGAGGATTTTGGCGAAGACCAGCGTTACGCCGTTTTCCAGCAGTTGTTTGAGATGATCGGCGGTCATGCGGTTTTTCCTTCGATGAGGGTGAGCAGTTTTCCGGTTGCATCGAGAATATTGTCGGCGACCGGATAGTCGTATTCCAGCGGTTCGGGTGTCTGCTCGGAACCATGCCCGGTCATGACGAGTGCGGCGTGCCGGCATCCGGCGGCGAATGCCGCGCGGAGATCGGAAAGTTTGTCCCCGATCATGACGGAGCCGGGAAGAGAGATCGCGTGTTCTTCCGCCGCGCGGATCAGCATTCCCGGACGGGGTTTGCGGCAGTCGCAGTCCCGCACATATTCGGCAACGCTTCCTTTGGTATGGTGCGGACAGTAGTACCAGGCATCCGGCAGCGGGGCTCCCGCTCCGGTGAGCAATTCTTCGATCCGCCGTTCCACCGCCGCGATCTCTGCGAAAGTGAAGTACCCGCGCGCAACGCCCGACTGATTGGACGTGACGATGATCCGGAAACCCGCGGCGGAAATCTGTCTGAACGCTTCCGCGCATCCGGGACAGAGCCGGACTTTTGCGGGATCGGAAAGATAATGTTCCTCTTCGATGATTACTCCGTCGCGATCCAGAAAAAACGCGTTATTCATCTTTTTCCTCCTCTCCGGGTGCGCCGATGATGACCACGCATTCTCCTTTCCAGGAGCGTTTTCCGTGTTGTTCCGCCAGTTCCGCCGCAGTTCCGCGCAGAATTTCCTGATGGACTTTTGTCGCTTCCCGGACCACGACGACCGGAGTATCCGGTCCGAAGTACCGGGGGATCTCGTTCAGCAGTTTGGAAAGCCGGTACGGCGATTCAAAAACGACGGCGGTCATATTGGAGGCGGCAATTTCGGCAAGACGCGTGGAGCGTCTACCCGATTTGACCGGGAGAAAACCGTGAAATGCAAAGCGGTCGGATGGCAGTGCGCTTGCGGCGATTGAAAAGATCACGGCGGAAGCTCCGGGAACGATTTCCGGTTCGATTCCGGCTTCGACCGCTTCCCGGACCAGCAGGAATCCCGGATCGGCGATACATGGCATCCCGGCATCGGAAACAAGCGCGATTTTTTCTCCGGACTGGATTCGGCGGATCAGTTCCGGTGTGCGTCCGTGTTCGTTAAAGATATGGTAGCTTTCCAGCCGTTTATTGATGTCGAACTTTGTGCAGAGAATGCGGGTCCGCCGGGTATCTTCGCAAAGGATGGTGTCGGCTTCTTTCAGAATGCGGAGTGCGCGCAGAGTGATGTCTTCCAGATTTCCGATCGGAGTTGCCACGATAGACAAACTCCCGCAAGATGGTGCGTATGCGGGAGTCTCGGACGCGGGCTTGATTGTGATGTTCCGTTCCGCCACGTTATTTCGAGTTCCTTTCGGCCCAGTATTCCATCTTTTTCTGTTCCAGAAGAAGCCCGACCTGATCGAGGTCGACCGGAGTATATCCTTTGTCTTCAATGGAGGCACAAAATTCAAGCCACGCCTGATGGTCCCACTCGCCGGAGTGCGCGCGGACGAAATCAATCGGAATCGTAGTCTTTTCCAACCGTTTCAGATTAAACTCTGCATTCGAAGCCATGTGCTGACCTCCTTTTTTGTCTTAAAAAGTACACTGGAGAAAATCTCTCCCTGTTTAAAATAATACGGAAACTGTAAAAAGTCAAGAAAATACTATAATCTTCTTCCGGAAAATCCCGGTAATTCCGGAAAATTTCTGGACTGGAGTTGTTCCGGGGTATATTCTTAAATACGATCCGGCAGTCAGTTCTGTCAGATCCGGTTTTCTGAAACGTCTTGTCTCTGAATTATCGGGATGAGCCGTTTTCAATCCACGCCGTGGCGGTTGCGGAATTCGAGCGGAGTGAATCCGCTGATCCGTTTGACGAAACGGCAGAATGTATTCAGATTCGGGAAACCGCAGCGCACCGCGATCTCGGAAACCGGAAGGTCGGTTCCGCGGAGCAGCGCGCCCGCCTGCTCTATGCGGGCTGAGGCCAGGCATTCGCCCGGCGTCCGGTTGAATTCCTGGCGGAACAGCCGCGACAGCCGGGCACGGCTGCAACCGACCATGTCGGCAATCGTGTTGACATTGATCTCCGGATTGCTGAATTGGGTGAAAATGATTTCTTTTGCGCGTTTTGCATAACGCCCGGAATGGATGGTGTTGTCGTAACGCCCTCCGGCGTGAGCAAGGATCTGATCCACCCAGGAGATGATCATGCGCTGCATGAACGGGTCGGCGTCGCTGATGTGTTCCATGATTTTCCGGAAGAGTTCGACCGGACACGGACCGGCATTGCGGATAATGCGGTCGTAGCCGTAGGAGAGGATGTGGCCGGGAGCGCGTTCCCCGCTGAATGTGACCCAGCGGTACTCGCAGTCGTCGGAAAGAACACGGCGATGGCGCTCTTCGCCGGGAAGATAGATCAGTACGTCATTCCGGTGCAGAATGTGCTCTTTTCCGTACAGTGTGATTTCCAGATCGCCTTTTTCGATCCAGCTAATTGCTACAAATGGCGAAAATTCTTTACTTTCATACTCCTTGTATCCCTTTTTCAAGGTATAATGCCCGGCTCCGTGCGGATAGAACGGCAGTTTCAAAAGCGTATTATTGTGTGTCAGATTGCGTGATACATAAGTCTGCATCAGATTTTTCCTTCAGAAAACAGGGTTGTCAATGAAAAAATACAAATAGTGTATTTTTAATAGAAAACGACGATTGTTTTTTCAGAAAAATATACTATAATTTAGAAAATGTCAAATAGTGATCCGAAAAAAGAAAGGATTTTTTATGAAACAGATCAGCCGCCGGTTTTCCCTTATAGAGCTTCTCATTGTCATTGCAATTATTGCAATCCTCTCCGGTCTTCTGCTTCCGGCGCTGAAGAAGGCGCGCGACAAAGCCGGCGGGATCGGGTGTATGAGCAATCTGAAACAGATCGGGTCGATCGCTGCTGTATACGAGGGGGATTTCGGTTTCCTGCCGACCGGGATATGGGACAACCCGTCGAGCGGAAACGATTCCCGGACTGTGATCCGTCTGCTTGCGGAGCATGCAAAACTGAAGTATACCAGGCGCGCCGATGGGATTTACGAGTTTCCCGCTTCCAGTATCATGAAATGCCCGGCAACGAAAAATCCGGTGGATGACCGCAATTACGGTGTCAACCAGAGTTTCATTCCGCGCCGGGCTCTGTCGACCTCCTGGCCGGGCAGTTTGTACGGGATTTATACGCGGTCCGGGAGAGTGCAGGGACGGAAGATTTATATGTCGGATGCCTGCACCGGGGCTGGGCTCGGACAAGCCGACTGGTATGAGAACGGAAGTACTTTCACGATCTGCTATCGTCACGGTGGCGATATGGCGAATGCACAGGTTATGCTGAAAAAACATACGATTTGCGGTCCGCTTGCAGGAAGCGGAGCGAATCTGCTCTGGACGGACGGTTCCGTCAATATGACTTCCGAGTATCTGAGGAAAAATCATACGGCCTGGTTCTATTGAACCGATCCGGCATTGCTGATGGCGGATACGACGTGCCGCACCGCCATATTATTTGGAAAAAACAAACAACAGGAGATGGTATGATACAGACAAAAAACATGATTGCTGCCGCTGTTCTTGCGGCGCTGCCGGTCTTTGCGGGAACAAATCTTGTTCCGAATCCCGGTTTTGAACAGGAGAGGAACGAAGGCTGGCGTTACGGCGGTGTATTCGGCGGAGCAAAAGGGTTTGTCCGGGTGACACGGAACGAAGCCGCGGCGGGAAAACAGTCCCTGCAATTTCATAAGGAGGGAGGCGGCGGGGCGCAGATTTTTGCGCAGCTCAAAGCTCCGCAGTGGAACAATGCGCAGAATGCAGCCGTTCATCTTTCGTTCCGTTATAAAGGGAGGCACGGGATCGTTTTTGTGCTGTTCCGCGAAGCAGGATCCCGCAAACAGCTGAAAAACGAACTTGGCAGAAACGCTTCCGTTTCCTATCGGCTGAAAGAGACCGCAGAATGGACACAGTTCTCCCGCACGTTCAAGGTTCCGCAGAATCTGCTCCGTCAGTCGCCGCTGCTGGATTTGCAGTTTCAGCTGTGGGGACAGGGCGATCTGTTCCTCGACGAAGTGAGCGTTACGGTGGACTCGGACGGCAGGGAACCCGCGCCGAAGACGGTTTCCACGTCTGATTATCTTAAAATTTACGATGTTCCGTCGGAAAATACGCTTCCTCCACTGCAGGGGCTGCCGTTTCAGTACGGGGAAAAAGACGGCGTGCTCACCCGCGACGGGAAGCCGTTTTTCTATACCGGAAACTCCACATTCGGCGGCGGGCAGTACGTTCCGGAAACGATCTGGCTTGCGCGTCTGCTGAATTATTCCATGGTCACGCTGGACTGGGGACTCTCGCCCCGTCCGCAGAAGGTCGGTGATACGCTGGAAATTCATTATGCGGATCCGGCGTCCAGTGTCAGCATGTTCCGTGAATTGGCGCGGAACGGTCTTGTTGTGGAGCACGATACCGGAAACGCGGCATTTATTTACAGTCCGTTGAAACGGTTTCTCAAGGATTTTCCGCAGCTGAGCGATTTTTTGACGTCGACCAGCCATTTTTACAGTTATGATCACAATACGGAGATTGGCCGCCGTATTCATTTCAACGGCTGGAAAAACCGTTACCGGTATCTGAAAGGATTTCCAGTCATGGCAACCGAGATCTATAATGAACTCGGCTATACTCCGACGCATGAGCGGGTGCAGAAAGGATTCCGCGAGTTCGCAAAGAAAAAATACGGTACGCTTGCCGAAGCAAACAAGGTCTGGGGCAAGGATTTCAAAAGTTGGGATACCGTGTTTCCGCCGCATCTGAGTCCGGATATTCTGCCCGGAGAGGGATCCCACGGATTCCGTAAACAGATGCAGCGGAAATACTGGCAGCTGAATTACGACTGGCTCCGGTATACGCAGCTGGACCTGATTCCCGGACTGGCGGAAATGAAAAAACAGTTTCGCACGGTTGCGGATTCCCCGTTTATGATCGACTGGCGCGGTCACGGCGGAACGGACAGCGACGGATATGCCGCGGTCGATCCCGATCTGCTCGATACGGTTTCTGACATCAACGGTCTGCATACCGGATATTACTGTTATGACTATCGCGGACAGCCCGCCGACGAGATCAGTGTGGTCACGTCACTGGCGCACAACGTGATGCATTTTGACTTCGTCGCCTCCAACAACCGGAAAGTGACGATCAATCCGGAGTGCATTGTCGGACGGACCACGACGCCGGGGAGCAATCTGGAGAGCATGAAGCAGAACAGTTTCAAGAATTTTGCCGGAGAATGGAAATTCCGTCTTGAGCCGGACCGTTCCGGTATGGAGAAAGGATATTTCAAGCCCGGATTCGACGATTCGAAATGGGATGTCATGACCGTTCCCGGATGCTGGGACGAGACCGCCCGTTACCGCGATAAAAAGGGATTCGGCTGGTACCGCACCACGTTCACGGTTCCCACCCGGATGAAAGCGGATTATGAGGACGGTTCCCGCCGGTTCTGTCTTTACGGAAAAGGTGTGGCGCAGAAAGGGACCGTCTGGATCAATGGAGTGAAGATCGGCGAGCCGAAAGGCTGGAATACGCTTTACAAGTATGACGTCAGCCCGTATCTGAATTACGGGGGCGAGAACCAGATCACCTGTTTGGTGGATGGTTCCGGCTATGCAAACGGGCTCCGCTTCTTTGTTTTTGTTCTTCCGGAGGACCGGATCAGCGAGACGCGTCTTCTGGAAAAGCGCGATTATGCTTCACTGCTCTGGTCGCACATGATGCACGGAGCGTCCGGAGTGGTGATCTGGCATTGGGATTCCCCGTGGCGCCCGTTCATGGCGGAGCTGAACCGGGAAATCGCGAATGTCAGCGAAATCGCGCTGCCCGCCTCGCGCAACCGGAAAGCGAAAGCCGCCATGCTGATGCCGTTCCTGTATTTCCGGGGACTGCCGACTCATCTTGCGAAGAATCATCGGGATTACATGACGTATTTTGCCGGGATGCTGTTCCATCAGACTCCGGCGGCAGTGCTGAGCGAAGGGAATATTCTCAAGGCGACGCCGGAACAGTATCCGCTGATTCTGTACCCCTATGCGCGGGTTGTCCAGCCGGAAACGTTCCGCCACTTTACGGAATATGTGAAAAACGGCGGAACGGCGGTCGTTACGCTGGATTCCCTGCGGATGGATTTTCACCGTTACCGCGATACCGGGCTCAATGGTTTTCTCGGTCTCCGGGTTCTTGGCGATCACTCCGGTAAAGGCGGCGTGACGATCGGGGCAGAGACGCATGATGTTTACAAAGGCGATATGACCGGAAAAACGGGTGTGCGGATCGCCGTAGAGAACGGACGCGTGCTTGGAAGTTATGCGGACGGGGGCCCTGCTATTGCGGAGATCAGACGCGGCAAAGGGCGCGTGATCTTTGTTGCGGCGAATCTCGGATTGTCCGGAGTTCATGCCTTGCTTGGCGGGGTGCTGAAACAGTGCGGGATCAGGCCGGATGTTGAACTTACGGATACCGGGGACCGGTCGGAGTTCCCGTATGTGGAGGCGCAGCTGGCCGGAAACCGCGACCGTTTTCTGATTTATCTGCATAACTGGGGCGGCAGGGTGCGCGATGTGGCATTTCTACTGCCGTTTCCCGGTGAGTATGTTGTCCGGAATGTACGCAATTTGGCAAAAAAACCGGAAACGGTGTCGGGTTCGTACCGGGGACAGGTGGATCCGTCCGGTCCGGCAGCATGGCTGTTTGAACGGAAAGGTACGCCGATGCTGACGTTGAAAGGGATTGCGCCCGAACGCCTGGCTGTGCTGAAGCAGCTTGAACGTTATGCTCTGCCGTCAAAAACGGGAAACCCGGCGAAACCGAAGATCCTGTTTCTGGAAGAGCTGAGAATGACTTCGCCACTCGGCCGTCTTGCTTATCCGAATGCGGCGGCGATGGCTGAAGCGGCAGGAGCGGAGGTCTGTGCGGCGAACTCGGAAGCGCTGGGACCGGAAGCGTTGAAGCAATACCGCGCGGTCTTTATTGCGGAAACCAATTCCAACGCCATGACGCGTTTGCGGAATATGAAGTCACCGTTCATCCGGGATCTGCTGAATTATGTGAAAAACGGAGGGAATTTGATTGTCTGCGCATCATCAATGGCGACTGCGGCAAATACGCACCAGTCGATCTGGTGGCGTCTGGGGCCTGTGTTCCGGTTTTCTGCGGGCGGTTACATCCGCCGCGATGACTCCTGCGGGTATGGTGATCCGTATCAGCCCCGTATTACGGAGTTCCGGGCGGATCCCGTAACGGAAGGGCTGAAAGCGGTTCAGATGTTCGTCTGCCGGGAGTTCCGCCTGAGAAAAGATTCTCCGCTGAAACCGCTGCTGCTTTCCGGAGGAAAACCGGTGATGATCGGGGGAAAATACGGCAAAGGCAGGGTCGTATTTGTAACAGATGTGCTCTGGATGTCTCCGACCCGCGCCGAAGTGGATGATAATGCGCTCCTGCTGTCCAACTTGATGAGGACCATGCTGGAAAGTCCCGCAGTGACGAAAGAGGAGGCGTTGAAGTCTCTGGTGCTGACGGAGCAGCAACTCCGGGAAATGGAAGCAAAAGAGCGCTGAACCGGGTGCTGTGGATTATTGAACGCCGGGTTCCGGTTTTCCGGGATCCGGCGGATTCATTTTAAAAAGAATGACCGGCAAAACAGCTCCCTCCCGTTTTGCCGGTCCCGGAAGCGGGAAACTCCTGCGCTTCCAAACAACTCTCCTGATACTGAAAGAACCCATTAATATTTTACTGGAAACACTGGTGATACGAACTTTTGTCCGTGTCACTGAATCTAATTATATCAAAAAATCCAAAAAAAGCAATACCCTTTTTGCCCGTTTTTTTAAAAAAACCGGAAAAAAGTTACCGGAAAACACCGTTTTTATCATTTTTGATAATATTTACTAAATTTTTCCTTTTTGTTTCCAGTTTTTCTGCGGATGTTCTTTTTTATGGAAAACCGTAGAAAAAATCGCTTTCTGCATTGATTTTCTCCGGATCGGGAGTTATGATAAATGCGATTGTTGAAAATCGGGAAAGGAAAACAAAATGCTGATCTTTACTGTTCTGTTGGGAATCATGACCGGAATCCTGTGGCTTGTTCCGAAATACGGAGCGTCGAAGAATCGTGACCTGATCGCTCTGCGATCATCGGGAACAGGCTGTCTGTCGCTGATCGCCGCCGGATTGCTGGCGGTGCTTGCGGTACTTCTTCTCCGGCTGCCGCACTCCATTCTGGTGTTGTTTGTGATCGCATTTTTCACCCTGCCGCTGATCGCCGGTCTGCTGTCCGCGTTTATTGCGGTGAAGACTTTCCGCAGAGTTGGCGGAGAGGGCGGCGCGCCGACGGTCCGGGCGATTCTGTATTATCTCCTGCTCGGCGTGATCGGAATAACCGTCTGGTTCGGGGAGAAATGCATTGAAATGCGTAAAGTTCGGGAGACCTGGTTCGTGGAGTATCCGGTTCCGGTGTCCGGTATACGCAGAGTTGCGGTGACGCAGCAGCTTGTGAACCCTGTCATTGAGAAATACGACGGCAGTTTGCTGGTGACGGATGAAAAAGGGGAAGTGCGTTCCACTGCTCTTCTCCGCGACCGCTTCGACGGTCGGCACATAGTCAATCTGTATGAGCTGAGCGGTATTCCGTCCGTTCCGGGGCCGTTGTTTCTGTTTGCGGACGGTCATTCCGTACACCTGGTCGATCCGGCAGCCATGCGGATTCTTCCGGTGGAATGCCGGGAGGAGTCCGTAATGGCCGGCGGACAGGATATTACGGCGTGGGACATCTTCAACCGGGCACGGTATCTCGGCGTGTTCCGGGGCGGCAGCTTTCTGACGCCGGATCAGGCGAAGGAACTGCCGCTCCGCGTTATGTACGAAAACAGAAAGTCCGCCGCGGATCCCGGAGGAAACACGGCGGACCGGAGCTCTGCGCGGACGCAGTGATTATTTCTTTCCGGCGTTGTCTGCAAGAGCTTTGTTGATGACCTCGGAACAGCGTTTATTGGCAAGATTGCCCGGAGCATTGTGTCCGGCTGTCGGCGTAGTCTGAATATTTTTGGTGACGGAGTCCGGCAGATTGTTGTATGCCGCATAGACGGAGATCGGCGGGCAGACAAAATCCACGAATCCGGTGGTGAAGTAGGATTCACACTTGATGCGCTTGGCAAAATAGACGTTGTCGAAGTATTTGCCGGTTTCAATGGCTTTTTTATCCGTATCGTTGAGCTTTGCGCGGTTGGCGAGCTGAGGCCATCCGGGCCGGTGTCCGGCGAGACGTCCGGCATGGTCGCCGAGTGCGGGGACTGCCGCATAGCAGAATGTTACCTGCGGATCAAGCGCCGCCGCCACGATGGACTGTCCGCCGCCCTGACTTCCGCCGCGGACGATCAGAGTTTTGCCGTCCCATTCGGGAAGCGTTTTCACATAATCCAGTGCGCGCATGACGCGGAGATACATTTCTTTGAAGTAGAAGCGGTTGCGGTCGGTTTTGTTGCGGTGGCGGTAATCTTTCAGTTCGCCCTTGGCAAGATCCGCGTAGAACTGTGCGGGTTTTCCGTTTTCAATGCCGTGGGCGTTGACGTCGAAATGGATGTAGCGCGTTCCGGCGCCGTGCTGCTTATGGGCGCTTCGGACTCCGGCTCCGTGGTAGGAGACCACTGCGGGGAGCGAGCCTTTTTTCGCGTTTTTCGGCATACAGAGATAGCCGGAAACCGGCATCGCTCCGGCGCATTTGACTTTCACGTCGTAACAGACGGTTTTGTTTTTGAGCTTTTCCGGAACGGCGATTTCTTTGCGTTCCGCCTGAACGGGGACCTTGTTGAGTGCTTCGCGCTGAGTTTTCCAGAACGCATCGAAATCGGCGGGTTCGGGGGCGGATTCTGTGATTTCAAGCGGAGCGACCATTGCGCCGATCTCGCCGCGCAGATACTGGTTTTTCTGCTTCGGTTTTTTCACTCTTTTTCCATCCGGGCCGATCGCATAGACTTCGATGGAAACCCAGCCTGGTTTGTCGAGCTTTGTCGTTGCGACAACGGGCTTGTCGGAGACGGCGCTCTGCATTTTGCCCCAGTCGCCGTTGGCGGAGAGGCGGTATTGCAGTTTGACTCCGCTGACGGGTTTTTTGTCTTTCAGCAGCTGAACGGTGAAAGTGACGGGTTCGCCTTTTTTGTAAATGGCGTCGGCTTTGTCCGTTTTAACGGAGAACGAATAGTTTTCCGTTTTGACGGCTTCTTTCTTTGCGCCCGTTTCCTGTGCGGGAACGGAGAGCGGGATGCCCGTTCCAAGCAGTGTCATTGCGGCGACTGCCAGAGTGCGGATCGTTCGGATGTGCATGGCTGTTCCTTTGTTGTAAATTTGATGTTCTGCCGTTCCGCCGTTGCGGAACCGTGAGGATACTTTAGCCGCCATTTTTGTTTTTTGCAAATAAATCGGCTTAAATTCTTTTTGCAAATTCACGGAACGGTGCTACATTGGTGGAGTTTTCAAACAATGTCAACGCGGAGAATACAGAACGATGCCCGTACAACGGTCACAACGCAATCAGACGCTTTCCATTTCCCCGGAGGAAATGGAGATGCTGCGCGCCGGGCTTCATACGCCGGATCGCGCGCTTTCCGGAGAGGAGATGAGCAACCGGGTCTTTTCCGGTGATTTTTTTTCCATCGCGGAATTTCTGCCGGAACGGTCGGTCGATCTGCTGATTCTGGATCCGCCTTACAACCTTGACAAGGATTTCAACGGTTTCAAATTTTCCCGGATTTCCGACGGCGATTATCAGGAATATATCGACCGCTGTCTGCAACGGCTTCTTCCGGTGCTGAAACCCTCTGCGTCGGTCTATCTCTGCGGAGACTGGCACTGCACCGCCGCGCTGTATGCCGCCGCCGGGAAGTATCTGAAGATACGGAACCGCATTACCTGGCAGCGGGAAAAGGGACGCGGTGCGCTTCACAACTGGAAAAACTGCACGGAAGACATCTGGTTTGCCACGGTCGGAAACGAGTATTATTTTGATCCGGACGCCGTGAAGATCCGCCGGAAAGTCATCGCTCCTTATAAACATCGCGACGGGCAGCCGAAGGACTGGGAAGTGACTGAGGAAGGGAATTTCCGCATGACCTATGCGTCGAATTTCTGGGATGACATCACCGTGCCGTACTGGTCGATGCCGGAAAATACCGAGCACCCGACGCAGAAGCCGGAAAAGCTGATTGCAAAGCTGATCCTTGCCTCCTGCCCGGAAAACGGGCTTGTTCTTGATCCGTTTCTCGGTTCCGGAACCAGCGCCGTTGTCGCGGCGAAGCTCAAACGGCGCTACTGCGGGATCGAGCTCAACGCCGATTACTGCTGCTGGGCGCTGAAACGGCTGGAACTCGCCGCGCGGTCTCCGCGGATTCAGGGATATGATAACGGTATTTTCTGGGAACGGAATTCCGAACCGGGAAGAAAGCCGCGGAAAAAGGCGGCGGAACGCACTTCGCAGTCGTGACGCTTCCGTTCCGATTGCTGATTTGTAATGAATTTCCGGGCTGGAACCCGCCGGTTCCGGGAAAGATTTTTTTGCATTTTCCCGTTTCAATGATATATTGGTCGTAAAAAAAAACGGGAAAAACGGAAGGAGTTCCGATGAATATTATTATTATCGAAGACGATGCCAAAACCGCCTCATTTGTCTCCAAGGGACTCCAGCAGGCGGGTTTCAATACGGTTGTGGCGCCTGATGGAAAAGACGGTCTGTTCAAGATCCAGACCGGGGAATTCGATATTGCGATCGTTGATATTATGCTGCCCGGAATGGATGGTTTTACCGTGATTCAGAAATTGCGGGAATCGAAGATCTCCACACCGGTGATTGTGCTCAGTGCGAAGAACTCCGTGGAGGACAAGGTGCGCGGCCTTCAGGCGGGCGGAGACGATTACCTCGCCAAGCCGTTTTCATTCACCGAGCTGCTTGCCCGGATTCAGGCGCTCCTGCGCCGTGCCTCCAGTCAGGTGGAACCCACGACTCTCACGTTTGCCGATTTGACGATCGACCTGCTCAGCCACAAGGTCCATCGCGCCGGACAGCGGATCGACATTCAGCCGCAGGAGTATATGCTGCTGGAGTACCTTATGCGGAATGCGGGGCGGATCGTTTCCAAGACCATGATTATTGAACATGTCTGGGAATATAATTTTGATCCGCAGACCAATATCGTTGAAACAAGGATGTGCCGTCTGCGTGAAAAGATCGACAAACCGTTTGAACGGAAACTGATCCATACTGTACGCGGATTCGGCTATGTCATGGAATAATGCCGGCTTGTTCGGTACCGTCAAATTCCGCGTTGCGCTCTGGTACGCGGTCCTGTTTATTCTTTCGTCTCTGATCTGCTTTCTGCTGACGTTTGCGTATCAGAAACGCAGTCTGGATGCCCGTATGGACCGCTCGTTGACCGGTATTGCCGAAACGCTCCGCACGGAGTATCTGGCGGGCAACCGTGCAAAACGTCTCGGCCGCGAGATTCCGCTTGTGCAGGTTCCCGCTTCTCATTTCCGGGCGTATTACGAAAAATTTCCCGGCCTGCGCCCGCTGATCGCATTTGAAAACCCGTCTCTTGCCCGGATCCATTACAATGTGGTCGGTGCGGCGAACGGAAATCTTTTTCTGCTGCGGTTTGACGGAAACACGCTGTATTCACAGCAGATCAACAAGGAAGGCAATCTTTCGGCGCTCAAAAAGACGATCCACGACCGGGTTCTCAATACCGGCAGCCAGAATATTTTCTTTTCCGTGGTTGCGGCGGATGGTGAAGTCGTGGCGGAGTCGTCCAACATCGGGCAATTCCGCGCGGTTCTTGAACGGATGCACAGTGCGGAGCGTTACAGCACTCTGAACACTCCGGAAGGAACATTCCGCGTGCTTTCGGAAGAACTGTATGATGGAACGACGGTCCGGATCGGCCGCACAATGCGGCAGGTCCGGGAGAATCTGGAGGAATTCTCCCTGCTGTTCTGGATCGCGACGGCGGTCGTTCTTCTGCCGGGCATGATTTGCGGCTGGCTGATTGCGCGCCGGTTCGTCTCCGGCATCCGGCGTGTCGGCGATGCCGCCGCGCGGATCGCGGAAGGGGATTTTTCCCAGCGGGTCGCACAGAAAAACGACGGCAGGGAGATCGACGATCTGGTTTCCGTATTCAATGCGATGACGGCGAATACCGAGCGTCTGCTTACCGAGCTCCGCGATGTAACGGATAATGTTGCGCATGATCTGCGTACGCCGCTTACCCGGATCCGCACGATTGCGGAGATCACGATCAGCGGTCCGCAGGAGTTGGCGAATTACCGGGAAGCGATTATTGACATTGCCGAGGACAGTTCCGGCATGATCGCCATGATCAATTCCATGCTGGAGATTACCCGGATTGAAAACAACTTTGAAACTCTGAAAACGACGGATGTTTCGCTCAGTGCCCAACTGCATCAGGCGTATGACATCTTTTCCATGCAGGCGGAAGAGAAAAATCTGGAATTTATCCTTTCCCTGCCGGAACAGGAGGTGGTGATTGCCGCGGATAAACTCAAACTCCAGCGAGTGATTTCGAACCTGTTGGACAATGCGATGAAGTTCACGCCGGAAAACGGACGTGTCATTCTGTCGCTTGCCGTGGAGCCGGGAGCGGCCGTCATGCGGATTTCAGACAGCGGAGTCGGCATTTCCGATGCGGACAAGCAGCATATCTTTGAACGTTTTTTCCGCGCCGACGCCAGCCGGACCAAGCCGGGCAACGGGCTCGGGCTCTCCATGGTTCACGCCATTGTGCTGGCGCATGGGGCGACAATCGCGGTTTCCGACACCGCCAGTGGCGGGACCACGTTTACGATCCGGTTCCGCCTTCCCGGATAACGGCGCTTATTTGCGGATCAGGATGCCGATGACCTGCCTTTGAAGATTGCGGTGCCGTCCTTCGGGCAGGTTGAACCGTTCGCAGACTTTCTTGATGAGAGTGACAGTGTGTTCCGCCGGAGCGCTGGAGAGGTCGGCGGCGGAGCGTTCCATTTTCAGGCTGATTTCCGGTATCCGGCAGGTGAAGCCGAAATCCTCAGTGTGGAACGGTGTTTCCGTCAGGGAGACGTTTTCCACGCCGCGGATGGAGAGCTGGAGTGTCAGCAGTTCCGGAGAATACCCCATGAAGTCATACAGCTGGGCAATGAATTTGACCGCTTCCGAGAAAAATTTGACGAGGAACTGATACGAAACCCCTTTTTCAAACGGAAAAATGCCGGTGAAATAGAAAAGTCCGGATTGATACAGTTGCCAGAGCCGGTGACGGTCCGCCGAGAATGCCCGCAGGGAAACATTGGTGAAATAGGCATCCCGTATTTCTTCCGGCTGTATGAAAACCGCATCGGGAAACAGAATGAACGCTTCCTGAAGATGCATCCGCAGTTCGGAAAGGCTGAATTTTTCCGCGGTATAATCCGGCGGCATGACCGAGAGTGTGAGACGGAAATTCGGACCGGTTGCGGTGGCGCGGCGTTTGCTGAAAAACTCTTTGGAGTGCGCGGTCTCCTCCAGAAAACGGGACTGCTGCTGGCGTTCGTTCTGAAAGGAGTGATCTTCGTACAGAATGCCGCGGATCATGCGGCCGAGCATCTCCCGCTGTGTCCGCAGGGTCCGCTGGATCAGGGCGTGGATCTCGCTGGAACGGTATGCCGGCCGGCTGGAGGCGTCCGGCGTGCGGATGTAGAATGTGCCGAGGGAAAGCTCGTTTTCGCAGGAGGAGGTGCAGACGTGCGGAAGATTGCGGAACCGCCGGATCACGAATACGACATACCGTTTGCCGTCGACAACCGGACGTTCCAGTGTAAAATCGACGGCGGGATCGGCGAAGCGGTTGATGAAATTACCGACGTCGGTCGGATCGAACGAGTGGGATTCCTCCTCGGTGAGTCCGGTGAAAAGCGACGGCTGCCCCGATGCGTCTTCCCCGACTCCGACGACGACGTAACCGCCCTTTGTATTGGCCATCGCGATGCAGTGCCGGACGAATTTTGCCCGTCCGGCGCGGGATAATGATTTCCAGTTCTGGGCGGCTTTGTAATCAAGTTCGTCGGATTCGATGCCGCGGCAGATGATGGATCTCCAGTCCGTATTGTTCGTTTCCATAGTTGTTCTCCGGCGTTGTCTGTCCGTAGTATACAATCAGTTTGCCGGGAAATCCAGAGGAAAACCGGAAAAAAGCGGTTTTTCTTCCTCTCTGTCATTGTTTTTTCCCGGTACGGTCTTATATTAGATGACGTCAATTTCCGGAATTTTATTATAAAGAAAAGGGAATGAATCAGGAAATGAAACTTGGAAAACTGTTTTCCGATGGTGCGGTCATTCAGCGCCGCCAGTTCGTTCCGGTGTGGGGAGAGACTACGCCGGATTCCGTGGTGAAAGCGACTCTTGCGGGAGTTTCCGCATTCGGCGCAAGTTCTGCAAGCGGAGACTTTCTGTTCCGGCTTCCGCCGATAGAGCAGGCGGGCGGGCCCCATACACTCGTGGTTGAAAATCTCTCGAACGGAGACAAAGTTGAGGTCCGCGATATTCTGATCGGCGAAGTCTGGCTTGCTTCCGGGCAGTCCAATATGGAATTCACGACGGGAACCTCTCCCGTTCAGATGAAAGAGTTTCTGGAGATGAACCGGGATCCCTCCACGCTCCGTATGCTGACCGTTGTAAAGAGCGCCTCCAGCGCTCCTCAGGATTCATTCGAGGGAGAATGGCTGTATTCGGATGCACAGAATGTTCCCGCGTTTTCCGCAGTGGCGCTCTGGTTCGGCTATAAATTGCGGGAGCGTCTCGGCGTTCCGGTCGGTATTATTGCAAGCTCCTGGGGCGGAACAATCATTGAAGCGTGGACCAGCCGCAGTACGCTGATGCGCAATCCCGATGTCGCTCCGGCGATTCTGGACTACGAACAGCGGATTACCGGTGATCCCGTTTGGAAAGCCGCGGATATCGGAAAGATCATTCCGTCGCGTTTCGGATTGGACGTCAAGCCCGATCCCGGCAACAGGGGCGAGGGACTCGGCTGGGCAAAACCGGAGTTCGACGATTCCGCCTGGGTTGATTTCACCGTTCCCGGCTGCTGGACTTCGGAAGGGCTCGCCGGAAACGGCGCCGTCTGGATCCGCCGCGAATTTGAACTGCCTGCGGAATGGGCGGGAAAAGACCTCGTTCTTGAACTCGGCGGAATCGACAAGCATGATGTCACCTATTTCAACGGCGTCCGGGTCGGCGCGTCCGGTAAAGGGTTCGATGAAGCGTTCTGGTGCTCGGCGCGGAAGTATACCGTTCCGGGCAGTCTGGTTTCCGGCGGAAAGGTGCTGATCGCGATCCGGGCGTTTTCGTTCCTGTTCGACGGTTCGTTTAACGGCGACGCTCAGTGGTACCGGATTTATCCCGCCGATTCCGCCGGGCAGGCGGTAAATCTCGCCGGAACATGGAAATTCGGTGTGGAAGTGGATTTCGGCAAGGTTCCGGAACCGACTCCCCGGACCTCGGCGGGGCCGAACGTCCCGAACACATGGTCGATCCTGTTTGACGGCATGATCCGTCCGCTGATTCCGTATGCGATCCGCGGCGCGATCTGGTATCAGGGGGAAAGCAACGCCGGAACGATAGCCTCTTCCGCCGCTTACAAGCGCCTGATGACCGATATGATCAATGAGTGGCGGTTCTACTGGGGACAGGGCGATTTCCCGTTCCACATGGTCCAGCTCGCCAATTTCCGGATGCCGTGTTCTTATGACGCGAAAAGCACATGGGCGGTTCTGCGGGAAAGTCAGCGCCGTGCCTGTGAACAGCTTCCCAATGTCGGGATGGCGGTTACGGTCGACTGCGGGGACGCGAGCGATATTCATCCGAAGGACAAGCGTTCCGTCGGATTCCGTCTTGCGTACAGTTCCCTGCATAACGATTACGGCTGTGAGGACGTCGTTCCCGGCGGTCCGCTTCCGAAGCAGACCGTGATTGAAAACGGAGCGATCCGCGTCCGGTTTGAACATGCGCAGGGACTCCGGTTCGACGGCGATCCGCGCGGGTTTTATCTTGCCGGAAGCGACGATGAGTTTTTCCCGGCGGATTCGGTGGTAATCGACGGTCCGGGCGTTGTTCTGCGCTCCTCGAAAGTCCTTCGTCCGATCCGTGTCCGTTACAGCTGGTCGGATAATCCGGACGGCAATCTGTACAACAATATGCTGCTTCCCGCTTCTCCGTTTGAAGCGTAAGAGGTTCCGGATCATAAAAAACGGCGGGACGTCCGGAGTTTTCCGGGCTTCCCGCCGTTTTTATTTTGATTCTGAATGGAGTTTATCCCTGTTTCAGCCAGACGCAGATCGTGTTGGTTTCCCTGAACTGGTTTCCGGCGGAGGCGTAATCGCAGAGACGCGTTCCGTCCGGCCATTCGTAGAGTGCGGCGATCTCCGCATGAGGGATTCGCACCGGCTCCGCTGCCGGCAGAATGCAGGGAGTGTCGACACTACCGATCCGGGAATCCTGAACCAGCAGCACCGGGCCGCGTCTGATGGCGAACCGGGATGAACCGTCGGGCGCGGGAATCCGGACAATCGGCATCGGCAGCGTCAGGCGGATCCGGTCTCCGGGCGACCAGACTCGCCGCAGTTCGGCATAGCGTCCCTCCGCGGGGTTCCAGGATTTGCCGCCGGTCTCCAGTTCCGCTCCAAAGCACCAGCCCGGAATGCGCAGGGCAAGCGTGAATTCGACCGGATGTTCCGGCGAGATTTCCAGCAGAATCGCCCCGTCGTCGGGATAATTCCCGCTGATCTTCAGTTCCAGTGCCGTTCCGCCGACTTCCGTTTTGAGGGTGAGCGGTTCATAGAAGTTTACGGCGATTCCGCCGTCGCTGCGGCGCATTGCGGCAAACATTCCGCCGACTCCGAGCGCTTCGGGTCCTTGCGCAAGACAGCAGTCTTCGCCATATCCGGCGATCTGGTCACCTGCCGGACGCTTGAACGAACATCCCGCCAGCGGAGTCGGGTTGCGGTGCATCCACCAGGAGCCGTCGGCGTTCATTGCGCCGACGACGCCGTTGCAGAGCATGGTTTCCATCACGTCGGCAATCGCGGCGTCTCCGGTCAGACGGAGCAGATGGTTGGCGAACCGCAGAACGGTCGTCGTGACGCAGGTTTCGCCGAGGGCGGTTTCCGCGTGCGCCTGCATCTGCCGGATTGCTCCGTTGTCCCAGAATTCGCCCCAGATGTCTTTGAGTCCGCCGGCTCCCGTGATGAACAGTTCATTGCGGACAATATCATGGAAATAGTGCAGAGCGGTTTCAAGCAGCTCCCGGTTTCCGGTATCGCGGTAGAGTTCCAGCAGGCCTTCAAAACAGGAGGTCATTTCGTAGGCTTTTCCATTGCCGAGATCGGCGGGTTTTCTGCCTGCGCGCGACTCCCGGAACAGGTTCATGGATTCCGCGCAGCCGGAATCGGCGAGCCTCCGGGCGAATGCGAAGAATTCCTCTTCTCCGGTCATCCGGGCGGCAAGTTCGACCGCGCCGAGAATGGAATTGGCGGGCATTCCGTCGTGCCAGAGCCCGTCGCCGGGACGTTTCCTGTCCGGAAAACTTGCAATCAGATTTTCCGTCATGCGGCGGATCGTTTCAAGAACGCGTGGATCCGCTTCGATGCAGCGGTAATAACGGCAGAGTCCGAGCAGGGCGTATTTGCGCCCCCAGACATCCCAGTCGGCGAGCCGTTTTTCCGGCGGATAGGTGCTGAGACAGCCGTCCGCTTCCATGCAGTCGCAAAGCCCGTGTACCGCCTGACGGATCATCGTTTCGAGTTCAGGGTCGGGATTGGTTTGCAGGATGCGGATGGCGGACCGGACGATCTTTCCCCAGAATTCGCCGCGCCAGCGCCCGTCACAGTCTTCGTGATCGCGGAACGAGCGCACGAGTTTCCCGTAATCGACTTTTTTCAGCCGGTTTTCCGTTGTGAGCCGGATCGCTTTTCCGAGTCGGCCATTGAGAGTAACGCACCCTGCCGGAAATGCGGATAACGGTTCCTGTATCATTGAAATATCCTCATCTGTTGTATTTGGAAGTGTTGTGCGGGTTGTTCCGTTCAGTAGACGATTTCAAAAAACGGAGTTCCGTTTTTCAGTTTTGACGTGTCCAGCGCAAGGATCAGCCTGCCGTTTTCCAGCGAGCAGGGGAGCTCCGCAAAACGGGTTCCGTCCAAATGAAGCGCGTAGACTTTCGGCTTTTTCCCGTGTGTGGTCGCCAGTTCGATTCTGCATTGGATCGACTCCATCAGCACCGGCAGTTCGCCGGGATTCACGCAGCAGAACAGAGAGGCGTTTTCAAACGTCATGTTCGAGTTGAATGCGTTTGTCGCGACCGTCAGCAGGATGCGGGAAGCGTTTTTCAACGTCTGATCCGCGTTCAGCGATGCCGCCGTGACCGAGGCGGGAACAGAGACATTCCGCACGGAGAGGGCGGGCAGAACGGCGCTTTGCCCGCGTTTGAGGATCGCTCCTTCCAGTCGCGGCGTGACCACGTTCATGGTGAGCCGGTTCGTGTCCAGCGTCAGCTCTCCGGTTTCGCTCTGATAAATGCGTTTGTTCCAGTCGGTTTTATTGGCGGAGGAGAGAATCCCGCTCTGTCTCAGCTTGGCAAGCAGTTTCGGAAAGTCTGTGCCGTCGGAATTGTCCGCGCTGACGTACCAGCTGGAGACCCGGAGTGGCGAGAATGATTCCGGTTCCAGCTGGAGAGTCGGCGTGAAACTGCCGACCTTGACGAGCGGTTTTCCTTCCGGATAGAGAATTCCGGTTTTGGTCAGCATGGAGAGCTTGCCGTAATCGTCGGCGATCGCGGCAAGATAGTTGTCCGGAAACAGCCTGGAGTTTTTGAGCAGAAGCCCGACGGAATGCGGAGCCTCTTTCACATCTTTGCGCATGAAAAGCAGTGCGGTGACGGTTTCGGAAGCGTGGGCGATCGGGTCCATTCCATGCTCCATAGTCCACATCGGATCCACGGTCAGCCGGATGGTGTCATTATGCGGTGTAAGATTGTCCCATCCCTGAAGAGCCGCATAGGAGCCGAAATAGAGTCCGCGTTCATGGCGGTAGCGGTTGAATGAACTGTGCGAATACTCCGTGATCATGTACGGACGGTCAAAAAAGCGCGCGGTTGCGGCGGAACGGAAGTAGCTGGAACTCAGCGAGCTCGTCTGGTCGACGGTCATGTCATTATTGCGTCCGCCCATATAGACCGCCCCTTTGCATTTCGGGACCAGATTCCGGGTCGGTACCGGGTTCGGATGGGCGAAATAGGTGTGCTGGGCGATTGCCGGAACCATGGACCGTGCAGGCACTTCCATCGTCCGCATGATCATGTCCCAGTGGTGGAACAGCCCCGGATAACCGGCTTTCCGGACGGTTTTGAAATACCATGCGGTCATTTCCCGCATCGTTTCGATCAGGAAATCTCCGGTGTCCCGTGCCGCCGTTCCGCCGCCGCGGAGAACGGATTCGCTTACCGTTCCGGCTTTTTCAAAGGTCACGTCCGCGCCCCATGCCTTGGAGAGAGCCCGTTCCGTTCCGTATTTTGCGCGCAGCCATGCCGCAAACGGTTTCCGGAAACTTTCGATCTCCTTGGAATTGCCCAGACGGAAGTCCTGTTCGTTGAAAAAGTTGACAAAAGCGACCGCCGGTTCATCTTTCAGTTTCGTTCCGGTGTACGGATTTTCCCGGTTCATCAGATAATTCACCGCAACTTCCCAGTGCTTCCGGAATTTCGGGTCGAACAGCAGCTGGTTTTTAGTGAGTTCGTCCGGACCTTCCAGATACGCCATTGAGTACCCCGGTCTGTTCATCAGGTCGATGTTCAGGTAGATTCCGCGGTCTTTGAAGCATTTCACAAGATAGTCGAAACGGTCCATGTTGCCCGGATCGAACGGGATCTCTTCCGCCGTCTGCGGCAGTCCCGCCTGTGCGATTGTCCGGTGCGGGCGCTGGTGGATCTTGTAGCCGATCAGATAACGGTTGAGATAATGGACACGGATCAGGTTGTAACCCTGTGCGGCGATGGCGTCCGCAAACCGTTCAATATCCTGCTTGGTCCAGGTATGCGCCCGCAGCCGCCAGTAACTGGGACTGAAGTTCATTCCGAAAAACCGGACGGTTTCATCCGGTTTCTTTTCAAACGCCAGTTTGCCGGCGGAATTGACGATGACGCGTCCATAAGTTCCCGCCGGTACGCGTTTTCCGTTCAGCTCGGAAAAATCAAGCGCGGTTCCTTTCCGGATCAGAAAACGGTCGTTCGGCAGCGGACGGTATTTTGCGGATTCCGTCACTTTGAACAGTCGGAGCCTGGCTTCCGGGTCCGCTACATACGGGACCGCGCCGCAGACGAAGCGGCAGCCGTCACTTCCCGCCAGAACTTTTACCGAAAGCGTGTTTTTCCCTTTTTTCACCGGGATGTTGAAAACGTGGTTGGCGGGCGCAAACGGTTTGATCCGGTTGCCGTCCCGTTCCGTTCCGTACACCCGTTTTCCGTTGACCGAGGCGGTGAACCACCAGTCGGCGGCCATGCCGAGCTGCATGAATCCCTCTTCCGGCGATTCAAACTGATTGACGAAAACGAACTTCGTTTTTTCCGCCGGAGCTTTTCCGTTTTCAAGGACATGGAACGTATTGTCTTTCAGGGTGACGGACTGCGTTTTCCCGTCCGGAGTTGTCAACTGCCACTGCGGGGCAAGAGCGAGCGGCAGAATTTTCGGCGCATCGGAGAGAGTCGCGGGACCGAAAAAGAGTTCTCCGCTTTCCGGGTAGGAGGCAAGCATCATTCTCGGCAGAACGTATTCGCCGCCGGGAGTCAGCTCCATTTTGAAATCCAGCGTGCAGGTCTGCCACTCCGGGGAGACGCTCAGGACCCGGAAATTTCCTTTCTGCAGGGGAGTGTATGGCGCTCCCGCCAGCGCGGGAACGATCCGTATTTCTCCGTTCCGGTTTCCCCTGTACTGGAATTGGATCCGGTAGCTGCGGTCTTTTTCCAGTACGCCGCGATACAGAAACGATACCTGGATCGCATGGCCTGGCGCACCGTGCGCCACCTGCTTCAGCGTGACTTTCAGAACGGGTTTCCCATCCGGAGTGGTTTCGTCTGTGATTGTTTTTTCCAGCATTGACCCTTTTGCCGCATAGAAGATCATACGGTCCGTTTTCAAGTCGCGTTCCGTTTCGTAACTCCATGTTTTAAGCTCTCCGGCGGAGCAGAGAAGGGTGGAAAACAGCAGTATCGTCAGTAATTTATACATGGTCGGGTTCCTTTCCGTGGTTTGGTTCAATTATATGGCATCCAGTTTTTCTGCTTCGCCGGCAGCCATTGCTGACTGACGGTGTAATGGTCGTGAGAGCCGACGTGTCCATCGAAAAACAGAACGTTTGCCCGGTTGTTGTGGGAATAAGCGACACCGCCCTGTTCCGGATTGTTTTCCGGATTGACCCAGTATGCAATATCCCATTTCCCTTCCGAATTGGTGGAGTTTGCCTTGCCGCGTGTTTCGATCCATTGGAGTTTGGAAGAGGGATTTTTCACTTTCCGCAGGTGCATTGCTTTATAGCCGTTCTGCAGGGTGGCTTGGGAGCAGTTGATCGCATAGAAGCTGATCCGTACGGTTCCGATGTATCTCGCCCATACTCCGACAGTGGCTCCGTTATATTCATTACATTTCCAACGTTCGATTTGCGGACAGAGCACTTTTTTCGGTACCCATGTGGCTGCCCAGTCGTTTTTGTTGAGAAGCATCCGGATGAAGTGCAGGGTATGCGTACCGGTGTTGTACCAGGGGGAACCGCCGCTGCCATCAATGTTCGGAAACATCACGTCTTCGTTCTCGCTCAGGTACATCGCGGAAACCGTTCCGATGGTTTTCATGTTGGAGGTGCATTGAATCGCCCGCGCGGTTTCCCTCGCTTTGTTCAGCGCCGGAAGAAGCATTCCGGCAAGAATCGCGATAATTGCGATTACTATGAGGAGTTCTATAAGGGTGAACTTTGTTCTTTTCTTCATATCTGTTTTTCTCCTTTCCATGGTTTTTCTCTGTATCATTATACTATATTTTCCTGTTTTTGACAACCCCTGTTTGTGAAAAAATACTGAAATAAAATGAACAATGAATTATTTCAGCACGTCGTTCACAACGCGTCTGACCGCTTCGAGGCGCGCATAGCCGTACTGTCTGTCCGGTTCCAGATAGGCACCCTCCGTCCACTCGTTCCAGCAGGCGAGATGCAGCAGTTCGGCGGTTGATTCCGGCGAAGCCGCGAACCGGGCGATGTGGCGCAGTGCCTGTTCGAACAGCTCCGGCGTGTTGTTGACAACGACCGTTCCGAACGGATAGCCGACTTTCTCGAACATATCCGACTGCACCGTGCGCGGGGAGCAGTCCCAGCCCGGCGTGACGACCGGATTGTAGGGAACGTTCAGCTTTTCCGTGATTTCCGCGGCAAAATTCCGGTTGCGTTCGAACCAGTCGGCATATTCCATCTTCGGGAATCCCTCCAGTCCGCTCCAGTTGTAGGCGGAGACCATGTCGAATCCGGCGTCTTTAATGGAAGCGTTGAGCACGTCCGGTTCGTTCCAGCGGTCCCAGCAGAAAAGATTGGAGTCGAGCGTGAGTGTTCCGAGTCCGGCTTTTTCGACTCTTGCGCGGAAATCGTCGAACAGCATCCGCGCGGCGCGGGGACCGCCGAGGTCGCGGATCATCCGGGACGGCTGGAAGATCGAAAAGTAAACGCCGCCGTTGACGCGCAGATAGTTCGGCTTGCCGAAATATTCGCGGATGCAGTGATCGGTGCAGCGGATAAACGTTTCCGGCGTTGTTCTGCCGATCGTTCCCCAGAGCGGTTCCGCGGGTTTCCAGTAGCTTCCGGGGTGCGCATACATCGGGTCATGGTTCGCCCACATCAGAGCGAATTGCAGATCGGCGCAGTTCGGAGCTTTCAGAAATCCTTCCTGAAGGCAGCGTTCCCGGTAGGAACCGTCTTCAAAATAATACCAGTCGAAAATGAATGCGTCGATTCCGTGTTTTGTGGCGTCGGCGATTTTGCGTGTCATGACTGCCGGATCGGCTTCGTCGTCGAATCCGTACAGCGGTTCTTTCGGCTGTTCGTGTCCTTCGAAACGGGGGGTCGCGTACCGGGTCACGCGCCATTCGGTCCATCCTTTTCCGTGGATGCTTTCGTTCCGTGGGTCGACATGCCAGTTCGGGAAATAATACGAACAGACAATCGGTCTCTTCTTCATGATCGGTTTCCTTTGAGTTTTCGTTTTTTACGGCTTTCCGTAAATGTTCCGTGCAGATTTATTATACAATAATTCCCGGTTTTCCGCAAGAACCGTTCCGGGGAAAATACTGAAATAAAATGAACAATGGCTTGACAAACCGCGCCGGATGTGGCATGGTATTTCCGGAAATCGGGGAGAACTGCAATGCCGGGAAAAATCACGATGGAGGATCTTGCACGGGAAGCGGGCTGTTCGCGTCCGCAGGTGTCGCGCGCATTCAACGGAAAACCGAATGTTGCGCCGGAAGTGCGGGAACGCGTGCTCGCCGCCGCGAAGCGTCTCAACTACCGGAACACGGCGAACCGCCGTCAGATACGGATTGCCGTGATCACGCAATCCATCGGCAGTATTTACGGCTCGGTGATGCTGGATGCTCTGATGAAGCAGGCCTGCGAACGGAACTGGGTCTGTCACATCGTGCACGAACAGTTCATACATACGATCTCCGATTATTTCTACGACGGCGCGATCAGTCTGATCTTCAACGATTCGTGGGCGCGGAAATGGGCCGAGGAACGGACGACTCCGCTGGTGATGGTCAACAGCTACGGGACGGCGCTTGATAAAGTCTGTTCCGTTGATCCGGATTCTTACGACGGCAGCTGTCTTGTGCTCCGCCATCTGAAGCGGCTTGGGCACAGGAAAATTGCCCGTGTCCATATCGTCGGTCCGGGGGAAGTGACTTATCATCGCGGACAGAACGAGTTTCTGAGAGCCGCCGCCGAACTCAATCTCGGCGATTCCGTGCGGAATTTTCAGTTTGTGGAGCAGAGTACGCTGAAAAGCGGTCTTCTTTCCGTTCTGGAACAGGGATTTACGGCGGTGTATATGATTCATCAAAGTCTGGCGGTTCCCGCGGCGAAGGTGATTCTGGATGCGGGATACCGGATTCCGGAAGATGTGTCGCTGGTGACTTACGAGTTGAACGGCATATCCGCCCATCTCATGCCGCCGCATACCACGCTTGATTTTGATTACAGTGCGCTTGCCCGCCGTGCGTTGGAAGAGCTCCGTTTGCGGATGCTCGGCAGAGCGACCGGCGGCGGATCGGTTCTGATTCCCAATATTCTCACCGTGCGCGGTTCGACAGGCCCGTGTTCCCGTAAGAGCTGACAGTTCCCGTTTCCCCGCAGCCGGATGCGGTGTTATGAATTTTTCATTTGTGTCTCTTGACTTTTCCGGAAACGAGGGCATATTATCAGTTAACCCGGTTTAATCGACAGGAATCGAATGAAAGTAACGATCAAAGACATTGCGCGGAAAGTTCAGGTTTCAAAGACGCTGGTTTCGCTGTATCTGAACGATCATCCGCTTTCGGCGAAGATTTCGGCGAAAACCAAGGCACGGATTGATGAAGCGGTCCGGGAGCTTGGGTACCGTCCGAGTTTCGCCGCGCGCGCTCTGGCGAAAGGACGAACCGGGACGATCGGGATGATCGTCGGGGCGATCCGCGATCCGTTTTCCTATTATCTTGCCGATCTTGCGATGCGGGAGGTGGAACGCTATCACTGCCAGCTGTTGCTTATGATGACGAATCAGGACCGGCGGGACCGCAACCGCTGTCTGGAACGGCTGTTGGAGAACCGGGTGGACGGCGTGCTCTGCTGTTCCGAGCTTCCGTCGGATACTCCGCTGTATGTCGAACTTCTGGCGCGCCGCTTTCCGCTTGTCGCGGTGAACCGGAAACAGGCGGATTTCTCCTGCATATACAATGATTTTTCTCCGGCGGTGGATGAGCTGCTCGCCTGTCTGGATTCCATCGGGGCGGAAACGCTTTACCTGATCAGCACGGCAGGCAACCGGATCGCCGGGCTTTTGCGTTCCGGCTGTGCGGCACACGGGATCCGCCTGACGGCTTCCCGGAATCTTGTCACCGACTCTGATATGGAGGCGATCTGCGGAACCGTTCTGCGGCGTCGGCCTCCGTTTCTGTTTCTGACGAACTGCCGTGCGGCGCGGGTGGTTGTCAACGAGATCCGTCGTGCCGGAATTGACTATTTCCCTGCGATTTTCACGGTTTATACACTTCCCGCCGATATGATCGACGATTCCCGGATTGCCGGTGCGATCCAGTACAATTTTACCCCGCTGATCACCTGCGGGCTCGAAATGCTGAACCGTCAGCTGGAAGCCTCCGGAACAGCGGAGCGCGAAGAGACCGTACTGCCCGCGCGTTTTCTCCGGCAGGACCGGTTTTGTGAGCTTGAAACTCTCGGACGTTACAATTTCAGAACCAGCTAACATAGCAGAAAGGATTTTTTCAAGATGAATAATCAGCCTCAGATCCGTGTGCCGGGTTTTCCGGCAATCGAACTGAACTCCAGTGTGGCGATTGACCGCGCCGCGCCCGAACAGCTCCTTTGGAAAGCGGACGGTTCCGTCTTTACCGCCGCCACTCCGGGCGGAACATGGAAACTTGTCCTTGCCGAACGCGACGGTCGTATCGACGCCGCCTTTACCGGAACTCTGAACAAGCCGGCGGAATTCCTGGACGTGACGCTGTTCAATGTTCCGTCATTTGCCGCCGATCATGTTCTGCCGCAGGCGGTCCGCATGGGCGGCTGTCAGGCGTATGACCTGACGGCGATGGAGGATTCCGCCGCGTTCACCGGGGAGCTGCTCGCCTCCGTTACGAAAAACGGCGTCACGCTTCAGTGTTCGACTCCGTTCCACGGCGGTTTTCCGGTGCTGTTCCAGGGAACGGCGGAGAAAGGGCATATCCGCGATTTCCGCGTCGTTTCGCCGGTTCATTACCACGGTTCGACGGAGATCGCATTGCCTGTTGTTTCGTTCCGTTCCTCTTCCGACGGCTTTGCGCTTCTGGAATCTTACGGCGATGAAAACTGCGATGTGAAAAAGACCTTCGACACTCCGTCCGCCGGATGGAACAGCTGGGATTATTACCGCTGGACCATCACCGAGGAGGAAGTCCTGAAAAACGCGGAGTTCATCGCAAAGGATCCGGTTCTTTCCCGGCACGTCAAACGGATCATTGTGGATGACGGCTGGCAGTATTGCTACGGCGAATGGGAAGCGAATTCCTATTTTCCCTCCGGTATGGAATATCTTGCAAAAGAGCTGACGAAGATGGGATTCGAGCCCGGACTCTGGTTCGCTCCCGCAATCGCGGAACCGCACAGCCGCATTGCCCAGCTTGATTATGATATGCTTGCCCGTTCCGCCGGCGGACAGCCCTGTCTGGCATACGAGTGCATGCGCCGTTTCGGATTCGTACTTGACCCGACGGTGAAGAAGACGGAAGAGTTTATGGAAAAGACTTTCCGCCGTTACGCCGATATGGGCTATAAGTACTTCAAGCTTGATTTCCTCTGTTCCATGTTCAAGGCGCCGCGTTTTGCCGATCCGCTTGTGAAGCGCGACGAGCTGATCCCGCGTCTGTTTGAGCCGATTTATCGCGGAATCGGCGGCCGTGCCGTTCTGCTCGGCTGCAACTATCCTTACACCGCCGGAAACAGCATGGTGGAAGCGGTCCGTATCGGAGCGGATATCCATGCGCGCTGGGAGAGTACTTCGCGCAACAGCTCCGCGGTTGCCGCACACTTCTGGGCAAACAAGAAACTGTGGCTGAACGATCCCGATTTCGCGCTTTGCCGTTCCGCCCGGACCTCGAACGATCCCGATCTGAACCGTCTGAATCCGATGTGGCCGTTTGTCACACCGGAAGACGGTTACGATCCGAGTCGCGAATTCAAACTGGCGTCCATGGATCGCGCCGGACTGGAAGTTCTGCTGAGCGTGGTGCTCGCGGCGGCGGGAGCGGTCAATCTTTCCGACAAGATGACTCTGCTGAACGATGAGGGACTTTATCTTGCTCGCAAGGTGGTGAGTGCGGAATCCGGCGAGGCGGCGCGTCCGCTGGACCTTTTTTCCTCGGATCGTCCCGCGCGTTATCTTCAGAAACTGAAATCCGGCTGGCGCGTTCTGCTGATCAACTGGAGCGATGCCGCCCGGACCATGTCGTTCGATCTTGCCGCACACGGCGTCTGCGCTTCCTCCGCAACGGATTTCTGGAGCGAAAAACCGGTTGCAGTCGGTTCCGGAAAGCTGGAATTTGAACTTGCCCCGCGCAGCTGCAAACTGATCGAACTCCGGTGATCCGGAGCTGTCGATGCGGTTTCCCGCATTTGGAGGGACACGGAGAAGAAACCTCTTCTCCGTGTCCCGTTTCATAAAAAACGTATTTTTTTGGAAAAACAGTTTGCATTTGCCAACGATGGCAACTATCTTAAGCCAGAAACGGAATTCAAACAGGAAAGGGAATGGAAATGACTCAGAAAAAATATGTGCTTGTCGGAACCGGTTCCAGATGCGGAATGTATCTGGAAGCGCTTGCCGGAGATTTCAAGGATGCGGGTGACATCTGTGCGCTCTGCGACACCAATCAGACCCGTATGAACTACTGGAACAAACGGCTTCAGGAAAAATACGGACACGCTCCGCTGCCGACCTACAAGGCAAGTCAGTTTGATCAGATGATCGCCGACATCAAGCCGGACAAAGTGATCGTCACCAGCATGGACCGCACACACCACAAGTATATCTGCCGGGCAATGGAACTCGGCTGCGACGTCATTTCCGAGAAACCGATGACGGTCGATCCGGAGAAGTGCCAGCAGATCATCGACACCATCAAAGCGACCGGAAGACACCTCACCGTCACGTTCAATTACCGGTATTCTCCGCGCAATACCAAAATCAAGGAGATTATCCGGAGCGGCATGGTCGGCGAAATTACCAGCATTCATTTTGAATGGCTGCTCGACACGAGTCACGGAGCGGATTATTTCCGCCGCTGGCACCGCAACAAGAATAATTCCGGCGGGCTCATGGTCCACAAAGCCACTCACCATTTCGACCTCGTCAACTGGTGGATTGATTCCGCGCCGAAGACCGTTTTCGCGATGGGCGATCTCAAGTTTTACGGCAAGGAAAATGCCGAGAAGCGCGGCGTAGCCGAATTTTACAGCCGTGCCCGCGGAAGCGAAACCGCCGCCAAAGACCCGTTTGCCCTGCATGTGACCGAAGAGGACACCACGCTTCAGGAACTCTATTACAATGCCGAGCATGAGGATGGCTATTTCCGCGATCAGAGCGTATTCGGCGATGGTATTTCCATTGAGGACAATATGGGCGTGATGGTCCGTTATGAGAACAACGTTGTCATGACCTACTCCCTCAATGCGCACTGTCCGTGGGAAGGCTACCGGGTCTGCTTCAACGGAACGAAAGGACGTCTTGAGTTCAACGTTGTGGAAAAATCCTATGTCAGCGGCGGACACGAGGACTTCAATCAGCCCGGTATGCGTGAACTGGAAGGCGACAAGAAGACGCTCGTTCCCGAAATCATTTTCCAGCCGCACTGGGGCAAACCGCAGGTCATTACCTATGACGCGGGCGACAAAGGCGGACATGGCGGCGGAGATGTCCGTCTCCTCAATCATGTGTTCCGCGGTGCGCAGGATGATCCGCTGGGTCATGCCGCGGGATACCTTGATGGCGCCCGCTCCATCCTGACGGGGATTTCCGCCAATATTTCGATGAAGACCGGACTCCCCGTCAACGCAAACGATCTCGTGAAATTCTGATAAAGTCTGAACAGGAAGGAATACGATTATGAAACTGCTGAAACGTGAAACCGCTCCGACTCTTCCCGTCAAGGTTCTCCAGTTCGGAGAAGGAAATTTTCTTCGCGCATTCATTGACTGGATGATCCATGAAATGAATAAACAGGGCAAGTTCAACGGACTTGTTCAGCTTGTGCAGCCGCTTCCGACCGGGCTGACGGACCTCATCAACGCGCAGGATGGTCTTTACACTCTCATTCTGCGCGGCATTTCCGACGGCAAGGTTGTGGAAAACCGTGAAGTCATTGAATCCGTCAAAGGCTGTCTGAATCCGTATGCCGACTGGGCGGCGGTCGTCCGGGCGGCGGTCAATCCGGATCTCCGTTTCGTGTTTTCCAACACCACGGAGGCGGGCATTGAATACAAGCCGGAGCCCTATACGCCGGGTGTCTGCCAGAATACCTATCCCGCCAAACTGACGAGTCTGGTATTTGAACGCTGGAAAGCATTCGGCGGCGATGCCTCGAAGGGACTTGTTTTCATTCCCTGCGAGCTTATCGACAGGAACGGCGCGACGCTGAAAACGCACATGCTCCATTATGCCGCCGACTGGGGTTTCCCGCAGGAATTTTCCGCGTGGCTTGAGAACAGCTGTCTGTTCATCAACACGCTGGTGGACCGCATTGTCGCCGGTTATCCGCGTGCCGAGGCGGAAAAGATTTGCGCGGAACTCGGTTATCAGGACAATCTGCTCGACTGCGGCGAAATTTTCCATTTCTTCGTGATGGAGGGACCGGAATCCATTCTCCGGGAACTGCCGCTGAAGGAGTGCGGGCTGAATGTGGTTGTGACGGATAATCAGACGCCGTACCGCACCCGCAAGGTGCGTTTCCTGAACGGCGCGCATACCGCGAATGTGTTGGCGTCGATTCTCGGCGGGCTCACATTTGTCGATGAGATGATGAATGATCCCGTTTTCGGGAAAATGGTCCGCAAGGCGATTTACGGCGAGATTTTCCATACAGTCAATCTGCCGGAAAATGAAAAACAGTTCTTTGCGGATTCAATCGTGGAACGCTTCCTGAATCCGTTTGCTCAGCACCGTCTGCTTTCGATTTCGCTGAACTCCGTTTCAAAATGGAAAGTGCGCGTTCTGCCGAGTCTGCTCGACTATACGGAACTCAAGGGCGAACTGCCCGCCGTGCTTGCGTTCTCGCTTGCCGCCCTGTTGCGTTTCTACCGTCTGACCGTGGATGCGGACGGCAAGGCGTCCGGCTCTTACAACGGCATCACATGGCCGGTTTCCGATTCGGAGGATGTGATCCGTTTCTTTGCCGGGATTTCCGGCGAACCGGTTGCGGAATATGTCCGCAAGGCGTTGGCGAATACGGCATTCTGGGAGATGGATCTCAACACCGTTCCCGGACTGACCGACTATGTGACCGCAAAGCTGGAGGCGATCGACGGTATCGGCATCCGCGACGCTGTGAAAACCGTGCTGTAAGGATTCGTGACCATGCAGAGCATCCGGATCAATCCTTTGGACAATGTGGCGGTCATGCTGGATGAGTCCTCGGCGGAAATCCCGCGCGGACACAAGTTCGCACTCCGGGATATTGCCGCAGGCGAGAACATCATCAAATACGGTATGCCGATCGGCCGTGCGACGCGCGGAATCCGCAAGGGCGGGCATGTTCACACGCAGAACATGAAAACAAACCTCGACGGGATTCTGGAATATTCTTATGAGCCGGTCGAAATCCCGGTTCATCCGGCTGCCGGAACGGAAACGTTTTCCGGATTCCGCCGCAAAAACGGATCGGTCGGGATCCGCAACCATATTTTCATCATTCCGACGGTCGGCTGTGTGAACAAACTGGCGCATACGCTGGCGGAGCGGCTGAACCGCACGCTTCCCGTCGGAAGCGTGGACCGCGCCGTCGCGATGGAGCATCCGTTCGGTTGTTCCCAGCTTGGCGGCGACCATGAGATGACCCGCGCCATTCTTTGCGGACTCGTCAAACATCCGAACGCGGGCGGCGTGCTCGTGGTCGGGCTCGGATGTGAAAACAACACGATTGATTCCTTCCGGGAAAAACTCGGAGAGATTGATTCGGACCGCATCAAATTTCTGGTTTCGCAGAAAGAATCGGATGAAGTCGCCGCCGGAATGGAGATCCTGAACGGGCTTGTCAGAGTTGCATCGCAGGATGTCCGCACGGAAATTCCTGTCGGCGAGCTTGTCGTCGGACTCAAATGCGGCGGTTCGGACGGACTCAGCGGAATCACGGCGAATCCGCTTGTCGGGCGTTTTTCCGATTGGCTGACCGCGCGCGGCGGAAGTACGATTCTCAGCGAAGTGCCGGAGATGTTCGGCGCGGAGACGCTTCTGATGGCACGCTGCCGCAGCCGTGAGGTGTTTGACAAATGCGTAAAGATGGTGAACGAATTCAAACAGTATTTCACCCGTTACGGACAGACCATTTACGAAAATCCTTCTCCCGGCAATAAAGCGGGCGGGATTTCGAGCTTGGAAGACAAATCGCTCGGCTGCACGCAGAAAGCGGGCAGTTCCGCGGTCAACGATGTCCTGCTGCCCGGTGAACATGTCCGGGAAAAAGGACTCAATCTGCTGACGGGCCCCGGCAACGACATGGTTGCTTCGACTCTTCTGGCGTCTTCCGGCGCGCACATCATTCTGTTCACCACCGGACGCGGTACGCCGTTCGGTTCGGTCGTTCCGACGCTGAAAATTTCCTCCAATACCGCGCTGGCGGAATTCAAGCCGAACTGGATCGACTTTGACGCCGGCCGTGTTTTGAATGAAGATCCTGCCGTTGTCGACCGCGAATTTTTCGCAAAGGTTCTTTCCGTCGCCGATGGAGAGGAAGCCGCGAATGAGCGCAACGGTTACGAAGAGATTTCCATTTTTAAGGATGGCGTGACGCTTTGACCCCGTTTTTCGACGACAATGACTCTGTTCCGCGCAGGAGCCGTGGCCGGAGTCATTGAAGAGAAGACGGGCTTCTGCCGGCGGTTTATTTTTTCGTTTATTCCGGAAAATTCCGGGAATAATAAAGACGGCAGCCGCTGATTTCCCGGAAAATTTTTGTTTCTTATCTTGAAGAATTCTTGTTTCCGATGTAGAATACGGAGTTGTTTAAGATTGAAACTTATGGAGTCTTCCGATGCCCGATGATAAAAGTCTGACGCCCATGATGCAGCAATACGTCAAAGTGAAGGCTGAAGCGCCGAAGGACGCGGTTCTTCTCTTCCGTATGGGCGATTTCTATGAAATGTTTTTCAATGATGCGAAGATTGCGAGTCCGATTCTGGAAATTGCCCTGACCACCCGCGCCGGGTATCCGATGTGCGGTGTGCCGTATCATGCGCTCGACATTTATCTGCCGAAACTTCTGGAAGCCGGGGTGAAAGTCGCGATTGCGGAGCAGCTGGAAAATCCGGCGCTTGTCAAGGGAAATGCGATTGTTAAACGCGGTATCACCCGCGTCATCACGCCCGGTTCCATTACCGAAGGCCCGCTGCTGAAACCGTCCGACAACAATTTTCTCTGCTCCTATTTCAGTATTCCGTCGAAAAATGTTTATGCTTTGGCATGGCTCGACATCAGCACCGGGGAATTTCTCGCCGCTGAATTCCGCAATATCCAGGAAGTTTCCGACGAACTGGCAAAGCTGCATCCGCGCGAATGTGTCGTTCCGGCGTCGCTGCTCGCCGAATGGCGCAAGGACTCCGTTTCCAAGCCCGATACTCCGCAGAATCTGTTGTGGACCGAGCTGGATGACTGGATCTTCACCTATGAAAACGCATCCGGACTTCTGAACCGTCATTTCGGCACTATCACGCTGGAAGGGTTCGGGTTCAAGCAGAAAGAGACGAACGCGGTCCGTGCGGCGGGTGCGGTTCTTGCCTACACCGAGGACAACCTGAAGTGCCAGACCGGGCATATCCGCAAGATCAGCCTCAAGTCGCGGGACGAAGTTCTGCTGATCGACCCCTCCAGCCGGCGCAATCTGGAACTTGCCGATCCGATGCTTGGTTCCGCGAAAGATTCCACGCTGCTGCATGTGCTGGACTGTTCCAAAACGCCGATGGGCGGACGTCTGCTGCGTCAATGGGTGCTGAATCCGCTCCGGAGTGTCCAGCGCATTATCGAGCGGCAGGACATCGTCGGTACGTTCAAGGACGATCCGCTGACGCTTGCCGAATTGCGGGAGACCATTTCCGGCATCCGGGATCTTGCGCGCATCACGACCAAACTCAATATGAACACCGCGAATCCGCGTGATCTGATTTCGCTCAGTGCGAGTCTTTCCCTGATCCCCGGAGTCAAAAACATTCTGGCGATTTTCGATCTGCCGCTGATCGGCGACATCAATACGCGGCTTTGTGAACTGGACGAGCTTACCGGAAGAATCCTCAATACGCTGATTGATTCACCCCCGGCTTCCGCGACCGATGGCGGAGTGATCCGGGAAGGATGCAATTCCGAACTTGACGAGCTCCGTTCCGCCGCCACCGAAGGGCGGAACTGGGTTGCCCGGCTTCAGGCGAAAGAGCAGGAGCGTACCGGAATCAAATCATTGAAAGTGCATTACAACCGCGTATTCGGATTTTATATTGAAGTGACGAAATCCAATCTGGAGAGCGTTCCGGCGGATTATATCCGCAAACAGACTCTCGTAAATTGTGAACGGTTTATTACACCTGAACTCAAGGAAATGGAATCCAGGATTCTCGGTGCCGATGACAAGGCGAAAGCGCTGGAGATTAAAATTTTCGAGGAACTGCGTCAATACGCCGCCGGATTTACGCGCGAGATTCAGCAGAACGCCGAAGCGCTGGCGGAGATCGACGCCCTTTGCGCCCTTGCCGATTGCGCATCGCGCTATTCCTACTGCCGCCCGCATATTGACGACAGCGATATGCTCGTCATCAAGGGCGGTCGTCACCCCGTGCTTGACGCCGCCATGCAGGACTCCCGTTTCATTCCCAACGACACCATTCTGGACGGCGAAGAAAATCGGATGATGATCATTACCGGCCCCAACATGGCGGGTAAATCAACGTATATCCGCCAGACCGCCCTGCTGGTCATCATGGCGCAGATGGGATCGTTCATTCCCGCCGACAGCGCCGTGATCGGCGTCACGGACAAGATTTTTACCCGCGTCGGCGCCGCGGACGATATTTCCCGCGGACAGAGCACGTTCATGGTCGAGATGCTGGAAACGGCGAATATTCTCAATAATGCCACGCCGCGGAGCCTGATTATTCTGGATGAGATCGGGCGCGGAACCAGCACGTTTGACGGGCTTTCCATCGCGTGGTCCGTCGCCGAATACATCCTTGATCATCCCTCCTGCCGTGCAAGGACGCAGTTCGCGACTCATTACCACGAGCTGACGGAACTGGCGATGGTGCGGAAAGGCGTCCGGAATTACAATGTCGCCGTCCGGGAATACGGAGATCAGATCATTTTTCTCCGTCAGATCGTTCCCGGCGCCGCCGATAAAAGCTATGGAATCCATGTCGCCAAACTGGCGGGACTGCCGGACAAGGTGGTCAAGCGGGCAAAAGAAATCCTTGCGAATCTGGAAGAAAATGCGATCGGCGAAGCGAATCTGCCGTCAGTCACCGTTGCCCGCGAGAAGCGCGGACGCTACCGGGCAAAAAATGACGGTCCTCCGCAGCCGAAGCCTGCAATCCTCCAGCCTTCCCTGTTCGATTGAAAAACAGATCCTGAACATCCGGATTTTTATGAAAACGCGGCATTCCCCGCGTTTTTTTATTTGATTTTTTATAAAAGGATGTTATTATAGAATATATCATATTCAATACAGAATAAAGGAGACGTTGAAATGAAATTGGGTCTGATGCTTCCGGTCAACCGGACGATTCAGTGGGATGTGGCGGCTCAGCTCGGGGTGGAGTATGCGGTTACGAAAGCCGCGCCGGAGCTCAGCGGATTGTCCGATCCGTCGGATTTCAAGGCGCTGGAAACCGTGGTGAACCGGTTCCGGGAACGTGGATTTTATCTTTATGCGCTGGAGGGAGACGAGTTTGACATGTCCCGTATCAAACTTGGGCTTCCGGGATTTGAAGAGGATATTGAACGGTACCGGCAGATGCTGCGCAATATGGGAAAACTCGGAATCCGGTTGCTGTGTTATAACTTTATGGCGGGCGTCGGCTGGTTCCGTTCCCGCAACGATCTGCCGGAGCGCGGAGGGGCGCTCACCAGCGGCTTCGACATCCGGGAGATCAGGAATGACGTTCCGCTGAAAGTGACGGAGGAGCAGATGTGGGAAAACTACACGCGGTTTATCCGGGCGGTGATCCCCGCTGCCGAGGAAGCCGGAGTGAAAATGGGGCTTCACCCGGATGATCCGCCGGTTTCTCCCCTGCTTGGATATTCGAGGATTCTGACGAACGCCGATGCCTACCGTCGCGCAATGAGGATCGTTGACAGTCCGTCGCACGGCATAACGTTCTGTCAGGCGACGTTCCGCGCGATGGGGGAAGACGTATTTTCCCTGATCAGGGAGTTCGGTCCGAAAATTTTCTTTTTCCATTTCCGCGATATTACCGGAACAAAAACCTGTTTCCGCGAGACGTTCCATGACAACGGTCCGACGGACATGGCGGCTCTTCTGGAGACCGTCTCCCGGTATGCGCCGGACTGCCTGATCCGTCCGGATCATACGCCGACGATGGCGGGGGAAAGCAATGAGAATTTCGGCTATGCGATGCTCGGCAATATTTTTGCCGTCGGCTATCTCAAAGGATTGCTGGAGAAAAAACAGGTACCGTCCGGAGATTGACAAAACCGGAGAACATGCTATATTATTCCGACTGCGGCATACAGGATGCCGCAGATGTTGTTTGACATTCCGTTACTATTTCAGCAAAAGCACTGAAAACCGACCAAGTTAAAAAGTTGTTTGCTGTCACAAGGGATGCTTATTGTCCGGATTTTTGCCAGTATATACGCCCGGATTCCATCCCGTTGAAATGGCCCCGGAGTTTGTGTTGTTCACAAACTTAGCCGGGCGCTTCTTCGTGTGACAGCGGGTTCTTGGTCGGACCTTCAGTGCAATGATTTGAAGCGTTCGGCTTTTTTCATCATTCCGCCGGTCCGGCGTTCCGCGATCGGGATTGTTTGTTGAGTGTTTACGGAATCAACAGGCATGGAGGATTTTGATGAATACTGATACCGCTGTTCAACGGGGGAATATGCCGGAAAAAACGTCTGCATTCCGGGAGGAACGTTTTTCCGTCACAGTTCCGTTCCAGCCGTTCTCCGGAGTGGAAACGGATCGTTTTCCGGCTGTTTCCATTTTGATTCCCACTTACGAACGCAAGTCTTTGCTGAAAGAGACTCTTGCCACGGTATTGAAACAGTCGTTTCAGGATTTTGAGATCATTGTGCTTGATGACGGTTCGCGTGAGCGGCCTGACCGTGAAATTTGTGAAATCGCCGCCGCATTGCCGGATCCCGACAGGAAAATCCGCTATTACCGTCAGCCGAACAGCGGACCTTCCGCCGCACGGAACCGGCTGCTGACTTTGGCGCGCGGGAGATGGATCCTGTTTCTGGATGACGATGACCGGATGACTCCGGATATGCTGCAACGGCTGGTCTCAGAAGCGGAGGCGTCGCCGGAACCGGTTGCCGCTTATTGCGGATATTGCCGGATTGATGAACATGGGAACTTCTGCGGGATTCCGAATAAAGTAGAGAATCTGCCGTCCGGATGGATCACGGATCAGCTGTACCGGCGGATTTTTCTCTCTTCCAGTCAGGTTCTGATTCCGCGTGATGTTCTGCTGAAGCATTCGATCCGTTTCCGGAAGGAACTCCGCCTTTTTGAAGATACCGTATTTTTTCTGGAACTCTCCCTGCATATTCCATTCCGGGCGGTGAATTCTCCGCTGCTCTGCCGCCGCCGGCATTCCGGCAATCTATCCTCTTCGGGAAAGAACGCGGTTCATCAGCTATATGTCTGGATCTGGCTGATGAGAAAACCGGAATTCGCCTGCCGTCTGACGCAGAAGACTTTAAATGAACGGTTTGCCCAGCTCTATTTTCGTGCGGCAGGAGAAGAGACGGCGCCGGAACGGAAGATGCGGTACCGGAAGCGTTCTCTGCAATATCGCCGGAGGATGAAGACGGTGTTTTTATATTGGATGGACCGTCTCCGGTGCATCGTGACCACTGCTGTTCAGAAAACGGTTTTTCAAATCATATGCATCCGGAATGAATTCTGCCGGAAAGGGGGCACTCTGACGGTGTCTTATTACAGGGATCCGGAAAAAGCGCCGTTGGAGTCATCCAATTTCGGCGACGATCTGAACAGAACTTTTCTGTCGGAACTGACCGGGAAAGAAGTAATTCCGTATTCGTTCAGTGTCGCTTCCCGCTGTTTTTCCCGTCCCCATTACCTGTGTATCGGTTCGATCCTTCACCGCTGCTCCCGTCCGGGAGCGGTGGTATGGGGGAGCGGGATGAAATCTCCGGCGACTCTGCGGGGTAAACGGAAACGGATCCGGGTTTGCGCGGTCCGCGGTCCTCTGACGCGTGCCCGGCTTCTGGAATCGGGAGTTGACTGCCCGCCGGTTTACGGAGATCCGGCAATTCTGATGCCGCTGCTGTATCATCCTGCCGTTCCGGAAAAGCGGTACCGGATCGGTTTGATTCCGCATTTGCATGATCTGCATTATCCGGTTGTTTCCTGGTATGCGGAACAGCCTGGAGTGCACCTGTTTGACCTTCGGAAATATCCGCGGTGGCGGCAGTTCGTGGATGAACTTTTAAGTTGTGAAATGGTTCTTTCCTCTTCGCTGCATGGGTGCATTCTTGCGGATGCTTACGGCATTCCGAATTTGCAGGTGAAATTTGTTGCGGATCTGGAACGGGAAAACTTCAAATTTGAAGATTATCATCTCTCCTGCCGGGCTTCCGTTCCGGTTCCGCTGGATCTGGGGTATGCGGACCGGACGGTTGAAGAACTGGCGGCGATGAAAACGGAATGGGTGCCGCCTGTATTCGATCGTGAAAGTCTGATGAAAGCGGCTCCGTTTCCGTTGAACATTCCGCGATAAAGGCGGTGTTTGCCGTTTTCTGCAACGGCTTCCTATTGAAAAAGATAAGGCTCGAAACAGGAAGTTTTGATGCCGCTTCATTGATTTTTTGGAAAATGATGCTATATTATCCGGCATTGATTCCGACTAAAACAGGAAAGGGATGCCGGATGGGAGCCGTCTCAAGAACGACAGAATGCACAATAAAAAACAAACTGGGCCTTCATGCAAGACCGGCGTCCCTGTTTGTGCAGACCGCATCGAAATTCGACAGCGATATTACCGTTTCAAAAGATGCGGAAACCGCAAACGGAAAGAGTTTGATGAGTATGCTTGTTCTTTCTGCCGCCTGCGGTTCCAAACTCACGATCACCGCCTGCGGACATGACGCAGAAGATGCACTCAAGGCTCTTAACGATTTGGTTGACAGACGATTCGATGAAGAATGATGCAACAGTTGGTTCCACCGTTCCGCAGTTGCCGCCTGAAGCGCGAAAAGAAGTGATGTATCACGGCATTCCGGCTTCTTCCGGGATCGCCATCGGAATCGCGCTGATTGTCGGCAGAGTCGGCCGCTCCTCCCTGGATGTTGAACCGAAACCGATCACGGAATCGGAGGTCCCCTGCGAGATTTCCCGTTTCACGGCGGCGCTTGACAGAACCCGGCGCCAGATCATGGAGTTGCAGTCCCGTGTCAAATCCTCGCTGGCTTCCGAAGAAGCCAGTATTTTCGATGCTCATCTGCTGATCGTTGACGATAAAGTGCTGACGCAGGAGGTGATTGAGGGCATCCGCAAGGAACTCCAGGCGGCGGATGTGGTGTTCGCGCGGATTATTCAGCGGTATGTTTCCGCAATTTCCGCGGTCGATGACCAGTATCTCAAAGAACGCGCTTCCGACGTTGCCGACGTCGCATACCGTATTTTGGATAACCTCAGCGGGGAAGAACGGCAGCTTCTGGACCGGCTTCCCGGACAGAGAATCCTGATTTCCAAAGATCTGGCGCCGTCCGACACCGCGATGCTTGACCGTGAAAATGTACAGGCATTTGCAACGGAGACTGGAAGCCGGACTTCCCACACCGCGATTCTGGCGCGTTCCATGCGCATTCCGGCGGTCGTAGGGGTTCCCGGACTGCTTGCCGGCATTCACAACGGGGATGTGCTGATTATTGACGGGTACGCCGGCACGATTATCACCAATCCTGCACAGGAGACACTGGAACTCTATGCCCAGAAAGAGGTTTCCAAAGAACAGTTCTTCAATGAACTGCAGCAGGAAAGTTCGCTTCTGCCTGAAACCATCGACGGATACCGGATTCATCTTGCCGCCAATCTTGACGACTCCGGAAATATCGGCGAGGTCCATAAATCCGGAGCATCGGGAATCGGACTGTTCCGCACGGAATATCTGTTCATGGGGAACCGGATTCCGACGGAAGAGGAGCAATTCGAAGTTTACCGGAGAATCGCGGAGGGGATGAACGGCGAGGCGACCATTATCCGGACGCTGGATCTCGGCGGCGACAAGCTTTCTTCGCTGATCAATGTCACGCACGATGCGAACCCGTTTCTCGGACAGCGGTCGATCCGGCTGTGTCTGGCTTATCCCGAATTGCTGATTCCCCAGCTCCGTGCGATCCTCCGGGCAAGCGTGTTCGGGCATATCCGCATGATGTTTCCGATGGTCACCTGCGAGGACGAGATCGACCAGCTGCTGGAAATTCTCGACAGGGTCCGGGAAGAGCTGCGGGCGGAGAAAAAGAAATTTGATGAACATCTGGAAGTCGGCATCATGGTGGAAACTCCCGCCGCCGCGCTGTTTGCGGAGCATCTTGCCCGGAAAGTCGATTTCTTCAGCATCGGGACCAATGACCTTGTTCAGTATACAATGGCGGTGGACCGCGGCAATGAAAAGATTGCCTTCCTGTACCGTCCGGCGCACCCGGTGATCCTGATGCTGATTGACCGGATCGTCAAGGCGGCGAATGCCGCGGGGATCTGGGTCAGCGTCTGCGGGGAAATGGCATCGGATCCCCGGTTCATTCCGCTGCTGATCGGGCTCGGAGTGCAGGAGCTCAGCATGAGCACGGGATCGCTCGGCGTTGCCCGCCGTGTGATCCGCAGTCTCCGCATGTACGAAGCGGAGCAGTTCGCGGAGGAAGCGATGAAGTGCGGCGATCACCGGCAGGTTCTGGATATGTCGGATGCGTTTTTGCAGCGGGTCGCCCCCGATGTCGTAAGTCTCGCCATGAAAGGTGTTTAATACAACTAAGGAACAAAAATGGGAACCAAAGTAAAACTGACAACAGGAATGGGTGATATTGAGCTGGAGCTCTTTGATAAGGAGACTCCGGTCACCGTCCGTAATTTTCTTGATTATGTGAAGAGCGGCCACTACAACGGTACGATCTTCCACCGTGTTATCGACGGTTTCATGATCCAGGGCGGCGGTATGGATGCCGATATGAACGAACTTGACACCGAACCGCCGATTAAGAACGAGGCGCATGTCGCTCCTTCCAACAAACGCGGCACTGTCGCAATGGCGCGAACCAACGTGGTGGACAGCGCCACGGCGCAGTTCTTCATCAATCTTGTGGACAATGATTTTCTTGATCATAAGTCCAAATCGCCGTCGGGTTACGGCTACTGCGTTTTCGGCAAGGTGACAAAGGGAATGAATGTCGTCGATAAGATCGGCAAAGTCGAAACGGGACCGTACGGCTATCATGACGATGTTCCGGTGGAACCTGTTGTTATCGAACGCGCGGAAGAGCTTTCCTGACGGAGCTTCCGGAATGCGCGGTCCGGTCCGGCATTTTGACAGAAGTCGTCAATGCCGGATTTTTCTTTAATAAGAACCGGAAAAATCATCAGATCCGCGCCGGTTTTACAATAAGGTCCGAAACAGATCAAGATGTTCCAGTATGGACGGCGTCGTCGTGTTCCTTTTTATTTCCGGTTTTCCCGGAATGATGGACAATATTGGTGATTTTTTGGTTTTCTTTCCGTGCAGTGCATTTCTTTTATTGACAGAATGGGGAAACGGTTGTAAATTATAGGATTATAAAAAATTTTAACTTTATTCAATGAGGAAGTGAAAATGATCACGAAAAAGAATATCGTTCTTCTCGGCCCTCCGGGAGCGGGAAAAGGTACACTCTCTGAAATTCTTCTGAGAGATGAGAATCTTGCACATGTTTCCACGGGAGACATTTTCCGCGCCGAGATCGGAAAAGGAAGCGAAATCGGAAAACTGGCGAAGAGTTATATTGACGCAGGAAAACTGGTTCCCGATGAAGTCGTTGCCGATATGGTCGCCGGAAAACTGATCTCCGAAGAGTGCGCGAACGGATTTCTGCTTGATGGTTTTCCGCGCACGATCAAACAGGCGGAACTGCTGGAAGCCGCGCTTGCAAAAGCCGGAAAAAAACTGGATGCCGTTGTTCTGTTCGATGCTCCGGAAGAGCTGCTGATCCAGAGACTCACGGCCCGTCTTACCTGCCGTAAATGCGGTGCAAGCTACAACAGAATCTTCTCCAGACCGAAACAGGAAGGCGTTTGCGATTCCTGCGGCGGAGAGCTCTACCAGCGTACCGACGACTCTTTGGAAACGGCGAAGAACCGTCTTTCCGTTTACAAGGAACAGACGTTCCCGCTGATCGAATACTATACCGGAAAATCCCTGCTTTCGAAAATAGATTCCTCGCTTCCCAAAGCCGAGGGATATGCCGCGCTCCGCGCGATTCTGAGCTGATAAAATGGGCAGAGATTACATCATTCATACGCCGGAGGAGATCGCGCATATCCGCGTTGCCGCGGCGATGGCGGGCAAGGCGCGCGATCGGATCGCGGAGTTCATCCGTCCGGGAATGAGTACCAAAGAGCTGGATATGGTCGCCGGAGAGGTCATTGCCTCCATGGGCGGCCGGTGTGCGTTTCTGGGGTATCACGGATATCCCGGAAACATCTGTATTTCCGTGAATGATGAGGTCGTTCACGGAATCGGCGATCCCAACCGCTTTATCCTGAAAGGCGATCTCGTCAGTATTGACATCGGTGTTGACTATGAGGGCGGGATCGGCGATACCGCACTTACTGTTTATGTGGGAGACGAACCGGTTCCGGCGGAAGACCGGAAGCTGATGGACGTGACCCGCGAAGCGTTGGAAGCCGGGATCAAGGCGGCGCTGCCGGGCAATTACATCCGTGATATTTCCGCCGCGGTTCAGCAGGTTGCCAAAAAGAACGGTATTGCAGTTGTCCGTGATTTTGTCGGACACGGTTGCGGAGTCAAGCTGCACGAACCGCCGGAGGTTCCCAATTATGTGACTCCGATGCGCGGTCCGCGCCTGCAGCCGGGCATGGTCCTTGCGATTGAACCGATGTTCAATCTCGGCACTTATAAAGTCTATGTGGAACGCAATCAATGGACGGTCCGCACCCGCGACGGCAGAAAATCGGCTCATTTTGAGCATATGGTCCTTATCACAAATGAACAACCGGAGGTTTTAACCCGTGCCTAAAGATGACGTCATAAAAGTAGAGGGTGTAGTAAAGGAACTGCTCCCCAACACCATGTTTAAAGTGGAACTGTCGAACGGACATTGCGTTCTCGCCCACATCAGCGGCAAGATGCGTCTGAATTTCATCCGTATTCTTCCCGGTGACGCCGTGACGCTTGAAATGTCGCCTTACGATCTGACGAAGGGCAGAATCGTGTTCCGCCAGAAATAAGCCGGATGGAAATACGCAGGAAAAAATAAAAATTTTTCAGATTTCCATTTGACTTTTTCAAAGAATGATGTATCTTATAGACATCTGCCAAAGATAAGATGAACTCGAGTGAGTCGGTAGCTCAGTCGGTAGAGCATCGCCCTTTTAAGGCGGTGGTCCCGGGTTCGAGCCCCGGCCGACTCACCATTTATTTCTCCAGTCTTATGAACCATGCCGGTTATCCGCTTTTGCAGACATGTTTTCATCCGTTCCGCAAATCCGCCGTTTGCCGGTCTTATTTCCGGAGTCAAATTCCATGAGTGATATACAGCGTCTCGGAATCGCCCTGATCCTTTCCGGTCCCAGCGGATCGGGAAAGTCAAGCATTTGCAAGGAAGTGATGAAACGTCACCCCGATGTGACATTTTCGATCTCCTGCACCACACGCGCCCCGCGCGGTACGGAGCAGGACGGCGTGGATTACCATTTTCTTTCCCGTGATGAATTCAAGGCGAAGATCGAAGCGGATGAATTTATCGAATATGCCGAAGTTCACGGCAATTTCTACGGCACCCTGAAATCCGAGGTCGTGAACCGTGTGACGAAAGGGATTGACGTGATTCTTGACATTGATGTTCAGGGGGCCGCGAAAGTGCACGAGCTCTGCCGGACCGATGAAGTTTTCCGCGATTGTGCGGAATTTGTGTTTGTCACTCCACCCTCCCATGCCGAGCTGGAGCGGCGTCTGCGCGGCCGCGGGACCGATGCTGAAACGGTTATTTTAAAGCGTTTGGAGAATTCCAGACTTGAAATTTCCCGCTGGAGGGAGTATTCGTATCTCCTGATAAACGATGATTTCGGGAGCGCGGTGGAGAGATTCAACGCTCTGCTCCTCGCATTCAGAATGTCCACCAAACGATGGAAAGAGGATATCAATGTCTGACCCTGATGCTGTTCTTCTCGGCGTGACCGGCGGAGTTGCCATTTATAAAGCCGCGGATCTCTGCTCCAAATTGTCCGCCGCCGGATACGATGTTCATGTGATGATGACCGATTCCGCGCGTCATCTGATCTCCGATAAACTGTTTTTCACGCTTTCCCGCAATCCGGTGATTTTTGATCTCTGGGATACTCCCACATGGAAGCCGGGTCATATTGAGATTTCCGAACTGGCGTCCCTGATGGTGATTGCACCCTGTACGGCGAATTTCCTGGGAAAATACGCCAACGGGATCGCCGATGATGCACTCACCACGTCCGCAATCGCGTATCAGGGAGCCGTTCTCCTGGCACCCGCGATGAATACACGCATGTGGCAGAATCCGGCGGTTCAGCGCAACTGCGCGACGCTGCGTGCACAAGGCGTCCATTTTGTCGGTCCCGGCAAGGGACGTCTTGCCTGCGGAGACAATGGCGAGGGCCGGATGGCGGAAGTCTCCGAAATTCTGGAAGCGATCGAATCCATCCGCAAAAACGCCTGACGGGGTTTGCAATGTCCGCTTCGACCGTTCATCTGAATGCTCCGGAAATTCATCTGGGGGCGGTTTCCAAGACCCGGCTGACGGCGTTCTGGAATCATTTGACGCTGGGTGGATACTACTGGCGGCTTTATCATCACACCGCCTGCGGAGCGGGAGTATTCCTTGATGGACAGAGGATTGAGCTGACGCCGGATAAGCTCTATCTGCTTCCGCCGAATTGCAATCTGAGAACATGGTCCGGCGGTGCGCCGGAGCAGCTCTATATTCATTTTGAAGTGGAAAATATTTCCGGCAGCCGCGCTCATCTGGTGAATGCGATCGACCTTGAGGGATCGGGGTGTGTCGCGGTGATTCTGAAAGAGCTGCACGATTGTTTTGCCGCGGAGAATTGCCCGCCGGCGCGGCGCAAACTGCTTGGCCTATCCCTTGTCACAGCATCAATAGCGAAACTTCCGCCGGAAGCGTTTTCCGAGATCGACTGCGACCGCCGCATTATCGACGCCTGTGACTATATCCGTTCGAATATCGACAAAGAGATCAATCTTGCGACTCTTTCCCGGATTGCGGGACTTTCGGAAAATGTATTCCTGCGGGATTTCAAGTCCCAGACGGGCAGTACTCCGTATCAGTATCTTCTGCATGTCCGGTATACGCAGGCGGCGCGTCTGCTTCAGTTCGGAAACTGTACGATCGACGAGATTTGTTATTCAATCGGCGTCAACGACCGCTTTCATTTTTCCCGCACATTCAAGCGGATGTACGGCGTTCCGCCTGCGCAGTACCGCAAACATCTTCAGGAACACTCCGTATTTACGGAGTGATTCCGGTATGATTTACGGGCACATAAAGAGGCTATTTCAAAAGTTTTTAATTTCAATATATTCAGGGATAAATCCTTATTCTGAAGGATGGGCGTGTTCAGGCAAGAGCCTCCGTGGATATTCTGACGGCGGGGACCTTCAGGGAGCCTTCGGTTTGTTTCGGGAAACGTGCGGGATTTTGCCTCCGGACTCTCTTTTTTCTCTTTTTTTTCAAAAGGCCTATTGACAAAATTCGCAGAATGTTGTATAATATAAATAAATGACACAGTAACTCTACTAATATCAACTTCGGACGGAAAATGGCGGATACGGCGGTTTCAGAATACATGAAAATACGGCGTTATGTGGTCAATCTGATTTACAAAGCGCGCGGAAAATCAATTCAGGTCCCGACGATTTTGGAACTGGCGAAACAGTTTGGCGTAAGTCATGCGACGGTGAGCAAGGCGATGAAGGAGCTTACGACAGAGGGCTTTATCATCGGCCGGCGCGGTATCGGATCGTTCACGAATCCGCGTCTGAGTGCTGCCGGCGGTATCCGGGAGCTGCCGGTGATCGGGATTCTGATGGAGGACGGCATGGGGGTGCATTTCGACAAATACCTGGCACCCATTCTCGGGCAGATGCTTCAGCAGTTGGTCTGCCTGCCGGCGACGGTTCATCTCCTGACTCTGGGGAGCCTTGACCCTGAAGTTATGCACCGTGAGATTGTCAACGAGCAGCTCGACGGGCTCCTGTGGAATTGTCCCGAGGAAAGAGGCGTTGAGGTTGCCCGGCGGCTGCGGAGGGACGGGCTCCCTGTTGTTCTTCTCGGGAAGAAAGCCGAGGGGCTCTCCTCCGCCATGTTCGATTTTGAAGGATGGGGGATGGAGTGCGGAAAACAACTGCTGAAAGAGGGGCGGCGGAACGTCGTATTCCTGCCGGATGTGTTTCCGTGGAACCGTTCTTTCGGCGGAATTCGCGGAGTATACCGGGAAGCGGGCATTTCCCTCAATGAGAATTTGTTTCTGAAGGACAGCTTCTCCTGTCTGGAGGAGTTGAAGCGGGTGATTGCGTACGGAGTTCCTGTCGATGCGGTCTGCAATACGCTTTTTTCGGAAAACGAGGTGAATGACGTTTTGCTGGCGGCGGATCCGGGGATCGTCTCCCGGTGCTGTCTGGTTCAAAGCTCCCTTGCGGCGGCACCGCACCCGGGCTTTCACCGGATCATCTATGGACTGCCGTTCGAGGAACTGATCGGAGAAGGAGTGGCTTTGATGAGGCTGGCTCTGGAGAAAAAAGATTCTCCCGGAGAGTGCCGGAAGGTCAGGCTGCCGATGATAATAAAATAACGGGAGGTGTTTTTTATGAAAGGAAAAGTGAAAAAATTTACGCTTCTAGAACTTTTAATTGCAATTTCTGTAATTGCCATTCTTGCAGGACTTTTGCTTCCGGCATTGAACAAGGCCCGGGAGAGGGCGTACCAGGTCAAGTGCATGGGAACGATGAAGACGATGATTTTCGCCGCACTGCAGTATGCCGATGACAGCGGCGGCAGGATGCTGCCGAGACAGACGACCTCCGATTTCATGGGATCGACCTGGGCCAGGAATGAACATTTTCTGGAATTCGCGGGAATCAAATTCAGCAAGAACTATCCGATGTATTGGTATAAGCCGTTCATGTGTCCGACGGTGGATTTGACAAAGAAAGGCTGGAACCGGGAGGACATCGGAATGGCAACCAGTATTTACGGTATGCAGGATAAGATGGATCCTCTGACTCTGGAAGAGAGCCGGGAAACCGGAGTAATGCTGAATCAGGTGTTTGCCCCTTCATCTAAAATCTTTTTTCAGGAGTCAACCTATGGAGGACATCCGGTTGTTGGCAGCGGAACAAATCGCTCCTGGACATTGACTTATGGAGAAAATTTTGGTCAGGAGGGGCTGTCGGCGGGACAGAACTGGATCACATACCGCCACAATGGCCAATCCGCATCGAACAACGCTTATTACGACGGTCATGTGGAGTGTAATGGCTATGCGTCCATGACTGATTCTTCTTCCCGCAGAAACAAACGGCTTTATTATAAGTATAAATGAAAGGAGCATTTCATGAAAGTTAAATGGATCTTTTGTGTCCTGACCGCTGCGCTGTTTTTATGCGCCGCGGAAAAACCGGAAGATTTTCAGCCGGATTTCAAGACCTGGGACATCTATCTGCCGCACCTGAACCGGACCTATCTTTCCGGCTGGTGGAAGTTGAAAAAAGTCTCGTCGGATCGCAGAAACGATCCCCTCGACGAAGGTACGAAGCGGAAGTTTCATCTCCCCGAAACGGATGACTCCGGCTGGGGGAAAGATCTTGTCCCGAACAATCTTCATGCACCGTTTTTGAGTCCGAATGCCACACGGGAGGAAAGAACTTGGGGCGGAGTCGCGTGGTTCCGGAAAGAATTTACCGCCCCCGAATTGAAGAAAGGGGAACGCGCGATCCTGCATTTCAATGAAGTGCTCGGCATATTCAAAGTCTGGGTGAACGGAACGCTTGTCGGCGAACAGGATTTCACCATGCCGACAAAATATTCGGATTACAAAGGTCCCGGAGACCAGTATGATTATGATGTAACGGAACAGCTGCGTCCGGGTGCGAAAAATACGATTGCCGTGCGGTTGTTCCATACCGGGGAACCTGTGATGTGGAAAATCTGGGCGCCTTACTGCGGAATTCTGGGAACGGTGTATCTTGATGTAAAGCCCCCCGCATGGAGCGACCGGATTCTTGTCACGCCCGAAAAGAATCTCCGGGACGTTTCGTTCGAGTGTCTGCTCTCCGGTTCGGAGAACACGGAGGACACTGATTCCTGGAACGCGGAGATTTTTGAATGGAATAGCGGAAAGCGCGTGGCTTCGGCGGTGTTCGGGAAGGCTTATGCAGGGGATGGCGGACGTTATGTCGCGGGGAAGGCCTCCATTGAAGATGCGAAACTCTGGTCGCCGGAATCGCCGTTCCTTTACGGAGTGAAACTCCGGAACCGGAAGGGGGAAGTGACCGGCGTTCAGCGGTTCGGAATGCGCACTTTCGGCGTGAAAGACGGCAATTTCGTGCTGAACGGAAAACCCGTCATGCTTCGCGGAATCTGCCAGGGGAACGAATATCCGCGGAACAGTCACGGCTATTCGTTTGCCATGACGACGAACGAGGGTGACGCCCTGCGCCGGTATTGGCAGGCATACAGGGATTCGAACGTCAATCACATCCGCATTCACAGCTGCGAACATTCGCCGAATACATACGACATCATGGACGAGCTCGGCTTCATTCTGACCGATGAACTCACCTATCCGACGGTCCACCTGAAAAACGCGGTTCTGGCGGAACTGATCGATACGAAAAGTTTTGACAGCGCCAGCGACAAGACCGGAAAGCTGCTTCCGCAGTTTATCGGAAAGATCACCCGCCGGATTCACCGCAACTATTCGCATCCCTCCATCTGCACATACAGTTTCGGCAACGAACTTCGCGATTATTCCGGACGCGCCGCAACGATGCTGAACAACCTTTACGATCTGTACCACCGGATCGACCGGCAGGGACGTCCGGTTACTTCCTCGTCCGGCAGATTCTGGAAGGACGGCAGCAATGTCGAAGAGCTCTGCAAAACGGAAAAAATGGATTATGCCGATACCCATGACTACACCGGGAGCATCAACAATATGCCTTTGGCATACTGCCAGCCGGTGGCGGAACATTTTGTTTCGCTGCTCAAAAAACACTTTCCCGGCGGAAAGGTGCCGATCGTGAACGGAGAGACTGTTTATTTCGCCCAGCATTATTATGCCGGCATCACAGATGGAATCTGGCCGGAGGAAAGCGATAATTCTCCGAACTGGAAAAAGGCGCTGTTTGCACTCAACGACTGGCATGCCAAAGAGCGCGGAACCGCTTTCCTCGCTCTCTACTGGATACGAAACTGGGGAATGAAAAATTACAAATTCCATCGTGATCTCGGCCGCGGAATTTACACGGACCGGATTCTGGAAGTCCAGCGGAAACTCTGGCCGGATATGGACGGTTTCGAGGCGCTTTCCGGTCCGTTCTTCCGGATGCCGAAATCGGCGTATCCGTTTGACCGCCTGAAGTTTGAACCGAATGAAGCGTATTCCTACCTGCGCCGTGTTTGTGCGCCGCAGATCGTGATCCTTGATTATGTCGCGCCCAACCGGTTTACGGGAGAAACGGTTTCGACAAATGCGTATCTGATTAACAATTCGGAACGCGATGTGGAAAATGCCGTTCTTGAAATCGGTTTTGAACGGAACGGAAAGTCCGTCGGCGGAACGCTGGCAAAAAAGATCGGCACGGTAAAAAGCAATGAGAAGAAAATCATCCCTGTTGAATTCAAACTTCCCGGACGGGACGGGGCGTACCGGCTGGTGTACCGTTTCCTGTCCGGCGGAAAAGAGCTGAACCGCAGGGACGGCGATCTGAATCTCCGGAGCCGCGCGGAACTCTTTGCTCCGTTGAAGACTGCGAAGAGGATTGCGCTTTACGATGCTTCCGCCGTTTTCGGCGGTCTCAAACCTTACAGTTCGACGAAAGTGCTGAAGGCGTTCGGTGTGCCGTTCGTTCCCGTGGAGGATTTCAAAGAACTGAGGAAATATGATGTCCTGGTGATCGGCAACGGCTCCGTGGACGGGAAAGTGGCGGATGGCGCGGACGGAATCAGGGCATTCGTTGAAAACGGCGGGCGTCTGCTCGTTTTCGATCAGACCGTTTCCGGTCGGATTCCGTTCCTGCCGGAACTGGAATACTCGCTTGCGGGACCGGGGCAGTTCTCCGAGATTCTTCAGTTCGACCATCCCGTATTGAAGGGAATGACGCAGAAGGAGTTCTTCTGCTGGAATCAGAAAGACTGGTCCGTGTACCGGGCTTACATCCGTCCTGTTTCGGAAGCTGCGCTGACGGTCGGCGGCAATTCCGGATCGTGGGGTGCCGACGCATTCGGCATGGTGTCCGCTCATTTGAAGCTCGGAAAAGGCGATGTGCTGATGACGCAGGCGGAAGTCACTTCCACGTTCCGGTCGGATTCCGGTGCCGCGCTTTTGGCCCGCCGTCTTTTGGAAACCGTTCTGGACGATGCAACCCGGAAAAACGCCTCGCCGTTTCGCGGGTACGAGGTCAAGGTTAAAGGACTGAAAGCGTCCCGCGCAAAGTTCATTTCCCTGAAAAATGCCGCGAATATGGCGTTTGCAGACGAGATTGCCAGAGACGGGAAGGGCGGGTGGACCGATCAGGGAGCCGTCAACGATCTTTCCCCGTTTCCCGTCGGCAGACGGATTTTCGGCGGTGTTCCGTTTCAAATCATTGATCCTGCGGAAAACGGCGGCCGCTCCTGCGTCGTCGTTTCCGGCAACAGGACGCTTCCGTTTCAGCCGCGGAGCCGGAGTATCGAAATCGGCGGGCGGGTGAAGCGTCTTCTGTTCCTGCATTCCGGCGCGTGGATCGCTCCCGACGGCGGACAGGTCGGCGAATATGAGGTTCGGTATGCTTCCGGGAAAACGTGGTCGATTCCGGTTGTGGAAGGGGTGAACATTACAGACTGGTGGGGACCATCCAAAAAATTGAAATCGGCGATGTGCGGGTGGAGCGGTATGAATAAGAGCGGGGTCGTGGGTGCGTTCCTGTATTCCTGGGACAATCCGCATCCCGAAGATCAGATAAGTTCGATCGTGTTGAAAACAAAAGGAAACGCCGTGGTGGGTCTGCTTGGCCTGACGGCAGAAAAAACGGAGGAGTCCGAATGAAAAAACAAAATTGGATTTTGGGGGCGGTTCTCGCGGTCTGCGGAGCCGGAGCACTTGCAGCGGAAACGTACACCAGTGACGGTTTCAGTGCAAGGATCACGAACAGCGGAATGATCGAGAACCTGCGGTACAGGGAGCAGCTGCTCTGCAAACTGATTCAGCTGAATGGTTCCTATCGGCTGCCGCCGGATGCGCAGAAATACGATGCGCGGTTTTTCCAGTCGTGGGACGGTTCCGGAAAGGCGGTCTGCAAACGGGACGGCGACACGATGATGGTTACGATTGATTCGAAGCTTGGGAACAAGGTTCTGAAGGATGCCGCGGATTACAAAGTCGAAACCATGTTGACTCCGAACCGGATCACGGTCCGCACCTCCGTCAAGTTGAACGTTCCCCTGCAGACAACTTTCAACCTTTTCCAGACGATCATGAACATGCCTCCCGCATTTTTCGGCCGCGGAGTGAAGTGTACGGACGGTTCAGCTCCGGAACGGTTTGAGATCCTGCCCGAAACTTACAATAAAGCGTTCCGGTTGAAAGGCGATTCAATCGCCGTTTCCACGGGCAAAGGGGTTTTCCTCGTTGCGGGCGGCAAAGGAGTGACCGTCAATTTCATGGATTCCCGCATGTGGGGCGGCAAGGATTTTTCATTTACCGTCGCCGGTCCTGCGAAGTGGACACCGAAGGCGGTGGAGCATCCTGCGGGCAGCACTTTCAGCTGGGAGTTTACGCTCTCTTTTGAACCGGAGAAGTAGTCGGCATGGTTATGGAAAAAGGGCTGCCGCGTACCCGGAGGTTTTGCGACAGCCACTTTTTCCGCCGTTGAACGGGCGAATGTTATTCCGGCCGGACCAATATGCCGCCTGCCCTGGAACGGTCGCGCAGATCGACGTTGAAACCGAGGAACCGGATCGGAAAGTCGATTGTCCCATTGCGTTTTCCGCCGTACCGGATCACCTTTTTGCCGAAGATTTCCGTCGGCTTGAACGTCAGACTTTGCCATACTCCCGGTTTTACATTGCGGAGCTCCTGCTTTAACTGGAATGTTTCGCCGGAATGGTCCAGCAGGAGCAGACTGACGGCTTTGACATTGTCCGTTTCCGGGAGAAAACGGAATTCGACGGTGCGTTTCAGTTCTTTTGCCGAGGCGGCGAACGGATAGGGTACGGTACGGAAAATATTGCCGTATCCGCGCTGCGGCGAGGCGATCCAGGAAAGTCGCAGAGCAGTCTCTTTTTCGGCGCCTTTCAACTGGAAACCTTTGGAATAGTTGCACCAGCTTCCGGTTTTGAGCTTTGCCGGAGCCGAGATCAGCATTACGCGATCGGTGAACTGCCGTCCATCCGCCGTTTGGAACAGAGCGGTCAGATAACGGTAATCTCCGGTCGGGAAATCGGCGGGAACGTACAGTGTAAACGTCGCGGTTCCCATTCCGTCCGCCGGGATCGTCAGATGCCGTTCCGCCGGTGTGACTTTCCACAGGAATTCCCGCCACGAAGCGGAAGCATCCAGACGGATAGTTCCTGTCAGCGGCGCTGCCGACTGATTGTAAATCCGGACAGTGACGGTTTTTGCCTGTTTCGGGGCGGCGTTCAGCCGGACGCCTTTCATTTCATCGCAGCCGCGTCCCATGTTGTCCGCATCCGGCAGAATACGGACCGTTGCGGCGGTTTCCGGGAATATTTTTCTGCCTGCCGTGGTTTTAACGGTTTCCAGTTCCGGAGTCAGTTTTCCGCGGACAAATACCGGATATTCGTCCACGGGGACCGCGATTTCACCGTTCCGGTTTTTCAATGTGGATACAACGCCGTCCGAGGAGACAAGTTCCGCATCGCCGGAGGCTTTGATCCGGACCGTTTCCGCCGGATGAATGAGTTCTGCAAACGGGATTTCGAACCGGTCATAGCCGTAGGCGTCGTTGCGCCAGAATGCCAGAACGTCGCGTCCGGCTTTGTCGCGGAATGCGAAACCGGCGATCTTTCCCGCGGCAAAGGAGTGTCCTTTGATAAAGCCCCGGAATGCGGCATCGCCGATCATCCGTGCAGTGGTGCGGTATGCCGCCGCTCCGGGTTTCGGAAGACCGTAGCGGTTGGTCATTCCGAAATCCTCTTCCAGATAATCAAGCGGAACATCGCGGAATGTGTAGACCAGCACTTTCGAGGCACCGAACGCTTTTCCGCCGACCATCGTTTTCGGAACGTGGAGAGCAATATAGCGCGCGACTTCCTCCGGGGAACGCTGCGGGATGACGTGGCGGGCGCTGTAAGTCGAAACGCCGATTTCCGTCAGCCAGACCGGTTTTTCCGCGATTCCCGCGGCTTCCATGGAACTGTTCAGCTGACGGCATTTTCCGGCGATTCCCCAGAAACCGGGAACATAGAAGCCGTAGATATGCGCGGCGACCGCATCGGTCAGTTTTCCGGTTCCGAGCCGCAGGACGGGATCGTGGTGTGCGGAAACGTCGCCGAGAATGATGTTGGCTTGCGGATCCGCAAGCCGGATCGCCTTTGCCAGCGTTTTGGCATACTGCGCATAATCTTCCGGCATCATTTTCCAGTAATAGGGTTCGTTGCCGAGTTCCCAGTCGTGGATGTCGTTCTTGTATTTCTGAACCATTTGGAAGACTTCTTCCGCCGCGTTTGCGAACTCCGGCGCAATACCGTGTTCCGCCCATTTTGCGCAGACCGCACTGTTTGCGCGGCTCTGTTCCATCTGCCTGGGACTATAGCCGCGGCAGATCAGAAGCGGCCGGAAGCCATGTTTGCGGACGACCCGGAAGAGGTCGCGTGCACCTTCGCGCTCGTTTCCCGCGTCATTGCGGATGATGCTCACGCCGAGTTCCCGGAGAATGTCAAAATCAGGCAGTTCGTTTGTGTAGGAGTTTGCCCAGCGCTGAAGATGAACCGTGAACCCGAAATCTCCATCGGCTCCGTAATCCGGCATTTTCTCCCGCATGACGGCAAACGGAATCCGGACCGCCTTTCCTTCGTATGCCGGATCGTCCGGGAATACGGAAAGTTCATAATAGCCGTCTTTGGCGGGGAGCGGGAAACGATGGATGCTGACTCCCTGTTTCAGATCGGTTTTGACCGTGTTTTCGGAAACGGTTTCTCCCCGTGCGTTGCGGATTTCAAGTTTCAGGACCGCCTGTTTCCGGGCGTTTGCCGAACGGATTTTCAACTCTCCCTGTGACGGAGCATCCGCAAAGAAGAAGTTCTTTTTTGTGTTCAGCAGCGGAGCGATTGCAAGATCGGAAGTGGAGGCAACACGGAATCCGCCGTATTCTTCTTCGGAATTGTCGTTTCTCTGCAGGAAGCGGATCGTGTTGAGCAGATCGGGATCCTGTTGTTTGTCGTTTGCGCCCAGAAAGACCGGGGCTCCGGCGTAGTACTTGTTTTCCATCCATTCGCTGACTCCGGAGGCGTGATTGCGGATGCCGTAATGGGACGGTTTTCCGGCGTCTGCTTTGGTGATGACGGGATAACCGCCTTTGCCGTCATAGAATCCCGCTTTGTAGAATTCGTGCATGTCAGGCAGAAAATAGAGACGCGGCGAATCCGGCGTCGTCAGATCCCGCCAGCCGATGATGCCGGGGGCGGAAGAGCCGTTCGGGCGTGTCCCCCGGAAAATCCGGTAGACCGGTCCCCTGGAGAGCCAGTTGCAATACCGGGCGGCATCGACGCGGCTTACATGGTTAACGGGTTTTTCCGCGTCTTCCGGCGAAACTTCGTACCGGTATGCGCCCTCGTTTCCGGTGCGGCGGATCCGCATTTTCGGATTGTACAGGCCGTCAGGATCACTTGCTGCGACGGCGTTCAGAAATTTTACATATTCCGCGTTGGTGACTTCCGTTTCGGCGATGCGGTAAGGATAGGAGACCGTACCGCGCGGATAGCCTTTTTTAGAGGTGAACGGTACGACTTTTCCCGGATTTCCAAGGTCGCCGATGGTGATGAAATTCCCGGCGGTGGCGGAAAGGGCGGTCAGCAGAGCAAGATTCAACAGTTTTTTCATGGGAACCACCTCACCACGGAGCCGTTGCTATGCCGCTTTCCCAGGAGGGATATCCCCACCAGGCATAACGAGTTTCCGGAAATTCCCGGTTCATAGTATCTCCGACACGGCGGAAACGGATGCTTTGGACGTGACCGTCGAGGAATGCGCCGTTCATGTTCATGCCATGATCCCAGCGCAGTTGTTTGTAGGCGGTCGCATCGCCGAAAAAGTGATAACTGACGATCCATCTGGTTGTTTCCAGAATGGTCGGGCATTTGGTCGGACGGGACACTTTTTCGATTCTGACCGGAGATTTCGGGGATTTCTGACTGTCCATTCCGTGCCACATGATGAGATTGTTTCCGCCGTAACCCTGTGTTCCGTTCATCGGTTTGCGATTGGAAGGGCATTGCCAGACTTTATTGTTCATTTTCTGATTTCTCTGCCGTCCGCCGAGATACATACGGTCCAGAATCCCGTGCCACTGATTGTCGAATTCCATGGAAGTGGTGGAAGAGACGCACGGAACAATGAAGCCGGTATCATTCGCATACATGGTGACGGCTGATATCTGCTGTTTCATGTTCCCCATGCATGCCATCTGCTGCCCTTTTTCCCGTGCCTTGTTCAGTGCCGGCAGGAGCATTGCTGCGAGAATTGCAATGATTGCGATTACGACGAGGAGCTCTATGAGGGTAAATCTCCGTTTCATTGTGACTTTCCTTTTTTGATTGATTTGTTATTTTGAACCGTTTTGATGCTTTTTCGTTCGATGATTTCCTGTTCACAGAAGAAGAAATGTTCGTCAAGGAATTTTCCTCCCGCGATTTCCGTTGCCCGTTTGCACATGCCGTCGTAATGCGGGCAGACCGCAGAGAGCGGCGGATTGCTGTATTCCAGCCAGGTGGATTCTCCTTCGGAGATCAGGCTGATGTCATCCGGCACGGCGAAGCCGCCTTCCACCAGAATGGGAATTGCCGCAACGGCACCCACGCCGGAGGTGTAGACCAGTGCGGAAAGTTTCTGTTTCCGGATATTGTCCAGATTTTTTGCAGTGATCTGACGGGCGGCGTTCAGGGAGTTTTCCCATGGGCGGATCGTTTCCGAGAAGATATGGGATGCCGGTATCACGGCTCCGTTCCGGCGGAGTGTTTTGACAAAGGCGTTCTGTTTCCGGATTCCGTAATCGCTTTGCGGTTCATTGCGTACATAACCGACCCGCTCGTGCCCGTGCTGCAGCAGACATTCCGCCATGAGACGCCCGGAAAGCTCCGGTTCGTGTGACACAATATAAAGATTTTCCGGCATGTCTTCGTAATAGGATTGACTGTCCAGCAGAACCACGGGAACGGATTGTCTGCCGAGAATTTCCAGCTCTTCATGACTGTAACGGTCCGGAGTCGGAATGATCAGAATTTCCCGGCAGTTCGGATAACGCGCCGCCGCTTCTGTGATGGCCCGGACCGTGGTGTCCGGCTGCATTTTGTAGGAGATTACCTGAAAACCGCTCTGTTTGGCGTATTGTTCCGTCATGAATTCAAGTCTCCAGAGCTGTTCCGACGGATAATCCGGATATGCGAAAAAGATGGATGCCGCGTTCTGCGCCGCATCGGGAACTTCCGGATTCTGCGGCATGCGCGCCGCCACAATACCCCGTCCCTGCTGACGGATGATCACATTTTCGTGTTCCAGTTCGATCAAAGCCTGATTCACGGTTGCCATTGCAACGCTGAATCTGCGCATCAAAGTGCGTACCGAGGGCATGGAAGTGATTGCTTCCGGTTTCAGCGCCTCCGCTTTCAGATATTCTTTGATCTGCACATATTTTGGAACCATCGCCGTTATCCTGTTTAATGACCAGTGTTCTAGTACAGTTATAATTATACAACAAAATCATGAAAATGTCAAGAGGGTAATTCAGAAAAAAATTGAATTTTGTCAGAATGCGAATGGACAAAGCGGAGATCATTTTATAAAACAGCTGTTGAAAATCACCGTAAAAAACAGCGGTTTCTTAGGAAGCAGAGCGGAATTTTTGAGACTTTATATGCATTTTCTTATTTTTAAGAGTTGACTTTTGAAGAAAAATAGCATATAATTTAAAAAGAGGCGGAAGAGTGTTTTGAAAGACTTCCGCTATTTTCTGTGCGACCCTCCAATCCGGTCGGATGATTCTTCCTCGTCTGAGGAGTCTGACGGCCGGATTCTTTTTATCTGTCTTTTTTGCGAATTATTTTCGTTCCGGAAATTGCTAATTCAGTTTCCGCGTGTAAATTACTTTCACACATATAATTTTTTTTAAAAAACGGAGTTCGGATTGAAAACGCAGGAAGAAACACCGCGCATGGTCTGTATTGTCAGCCTCGGGTGTCCGAAAAATTTTGTCGATACGGAAATCGCCGCAGGGTCGCTTCTTTGCCGCGGACTTGGGATCACCGGGGATGAAGATGAGGCGGATGTCATGCTGATTAATACCTGTGCCTTCATTGACACCGCGCGCAAAGAGTCTGTCGATGTGATCAGGGGAGCGATCCGCTGGAAGAAGCGCCGTGCCGGTCGCCGCATTGTTGTGGCGGGGTGTCTGGTGCAGTGGAAAAAGGCGGATTCCGTGCGGGAAAAATTTCCGGAAGTCGATCTTTGGACCGGTATCGACTCCGTGGAACAGATGGGGGAACTGCTTGCCGGACTGGATGCCGGGACGTCCGCGGAACCGTCCGCGGAACCTTGTTATCTTTATAACGAAAAGACTTCCCGCGTTCTTCTGACGCCGGAGCATTATGCCTATATCAAGATTGCCGATGGCTGCGACAACCGTTGTTCGTACTGTTCCATTCCGGATATTCGCGGTTCCCTGCGCAGCCGGACGGAAAAGTCGGTGCTGACCGAGGCGCAGTCATTGATCGACAACGGCGTGAAGGAGCTTATTATTATTGCGCAGGACACAACGGCGTTCCGCCGCGACAGGGGAGACAGGGACGCCGCGGCGAAACTGATCCGCAAGTTGGATCGGCTCAAGGGGGATTACTGGTTCCGTCTGATGTATCTGCACCCCGCTTCGGTGACGGATGCAGTGATCGGTGCGATGGCGGATGCCCGTCACCTCGCGCGCTGCGTGGAGATGCCGCTTCAGCATATTTCCGACCGGATTCTCCTTTCCATGGGCAGAAAAGTCGGCGAAGAGGCGACCCGCGAAGCGGTCCGCCGGGTCCGGGAAGAGGCGCATTGCGCGATCCGGACCACTTTCATGACCGGTTTTCCCGGAGAGACGGCGGAGGATTTTGAAAAGCTGCTCCGTTATGTTCAGGAACAGAGATTTGCGCGCCTCGGTGCGTTTTACTATTCGCCGGAGGAGGGAACGCCCGCGGCGGCGTTCCGGAATCAGGTTCCGCGCAAACTGGCGATGGAGCGTTATGAGAGGATCATGCAGGCGCAGAATGCGATTTCTCTTGCCACCAACAAGGCGTTGATCGGAACGGAGATCGAGGTGATGGTCGATTCCGTGGAGGGGCGCGGCAAAGCTCTCGGACGGAGCATGCTGGATGCGCCGCAGATCGACAATCAGATCGTATTGAAAAAGGTCCCGGCCGGTGTTGTTCCGGGAATGTTCGTGCGGGCGGCTGTCCGTTCTGCAAAAGCGTATGATATTACAGCGGATGTCACCGCGTTCTAGGGAGGAATGGACAGTGACTTACAGTATGAAAAATTTGCCGAACCGGATAACTCTGAGCCGGATCCTGCTGATCTTTGTCTTTGTGGCGCTTGCGAATATCCGCAGCGACAGTGTCGGTTTTTTCATTCCGACGGTCAGCCCGGAATCGGCGCAGGTCTGTCATATTATTGCTTATATCGTGGCGATTCTTGCCGCGTTCACCGACATGCTGGACGGCTATCTTGCGCGCCGGTTTCATCTGGAAAGCGATTTCGGGCGTCTGGTTGACCCGCTTGCGGATAAGATTTTCGTGGTGGGAACGTTCGTAATGATGGCGGAATACAAGCTCATGCCGGGGTGGATCATTATTGTGGTTCTGACCCGTGAATTCATGGTGACGGGACTCCGTATGCTGGCAACTCACAAAGGCGTTGTAATCTCCGCGGACAAATGGGGCAAACTCAAGACGATTCTGCAAATGATCTCGCTGCTGATCGGCGGAGCCGCCTGGGTGCAGATGTTTGACATTCATCAGAAAACAATCTGGGTCGTCTGGTACATTCTTCTTCTGGTCATGACGCTGGTCACGATCCTTTCCGGGATCGGCTATTTCCTGAAAAACAAACATCTCTACATGGAAAATACATGACGCAAAACCTTACAGCGGAAAAAATGGATGAATTTTCCCAGACGGAAACCGCTGCGGAAAAGAAACCGAAGTCCGGAGCGTTTCTGGTCGGCGTGACGGAGCAGGGAGAACTCCCGCAGGATGCCCGTGAACATCTTGACGAGCTCCGCGAGCTGGTTTCGACTTTGGGATTTCCCGTCGTCGGGGAAATGATGACGGTGATCCGTGTTCCGAATGTAAAGTTTTATCTGGGTTCCGGCAAGGCGGAAGAAGTCTGCAATGCGGCGAAACAGGCCGGCGCGGAACTGATTGTATTTGATACGGAGCTGGGTCCCTCCCAGCAACGCAATCTGGAGCGTCTTGCGCGGACGAATGTCGTGGACCGTCAGGAGATTATTCTTGATATTTTTGCCGAGCGTGCGCAGACCCGGGAAGCGGTTTTGCAGGTGGAACTGGCGCGCAACAAATATTTCCTGCCCCGTCTCACGCGCGCGTGGAGTCATCTTTCCCGTCAGCGCGGCGGAGCGAAAGGAACACGCGGCGAGGGGGAGAAGCAGATCGAATATGACCGCCGCATGGTCAAACAGCGCATTTCCCAGCTGGAAGTGGAACTTGCGACGGTCCGCAGGCAGCGGGATGTGCAGCGGAAAGGGCGTATCCGGCGGGCGATGCCGCTTGCGGCGATCGTCGGTTACACCAATGCGGGGAAATCTTCTCTGCTGAATGCGCTGACCGGATCGGAGGCATTGGTGGAAAACAAGCTCTTTGCCACGCTTGATCCCACGACCCGCAAACTGGTGCTTCCCAATAAGAGCGAACTTCTGCTGACCGATACGGTTGGATTTGTCCGTAAATTGCCTCATTCGCTGATCGAAGCGTTCAAATCGACGCTGGAGGAGGCGGTTCTTGCCGATTTCCTTGTAATGGTGCTGGATATTTCGAGTCCGGATGTGGAATCGCACTGGCAGACGACGCTTTCGGTGCTTTCCGAACTCGGAGCGCAGGAAAAACCGATGCTGACGGTGTTCAACAAGAGCGACCGCCAGAAAGATGCGCTGATCCGGACGCGTCTGCGTTCGCTGGATCCGGACGGGGTGTTCATCTCCTGCCGTACCGGAGAAGGGCTTGACGACCTGCGCAAGTCTCTGATCGCATTCATGAAGAAACGGACGCTGATTGACGATCTTCTGATTCCGCCGGACCGCCCCGACGCTGTGGCGGCGGTCTATTCCAGGGCTTCGCTGCTGGACGGGGAGTATCTGGATGACGGTTCGTTCTGCTGTACGGTGCGTATTCCCGATGCGCAGAGTGAGTTTTTTGCACCGTTTTCCCGCTTGATAATTGAAAATAAAATGGAGGAATAATATATGAAATTCAAGTTGATGGCTGCATTGGCGCTTGCTGTGGCGCTTCCGGTTCAGCCGGTGTTTTCGCAGAGTGGGTCCGGAGCGTCGTCTCAGGCGTCGTCCGATGTCTGGAGCACCTGGCGCAAAGGATTCGAGAGCTATGAGCAGGCGGAAAAAGCGGTAAAAAATAAAGATTACAGCCTTGCGATCTCCCATTACCGGATGTCTCTGAATTCATTCCGGGCGGTAAGAAAATCGAATCCGAACTGGAACCGCAGTGTGATCAGCTACCGGATTGACCTCTGTCTCCGCCGGATCCGGGCGGCGCAGGAATTGCAGGTTGCCGCTGCGAAGAAAGCGGTTCCCGAAAAACCGAAAGCCGTGGTCAACGCTGTTCCGAAACGTCCGGTTCCCCAGCGTGAGGACTTTGTGACGCAGTCGCTGAAAATGCGCGCGCGTCTTGCCGAAGCGGAAAAGGAAATCGCTGCGTTGAAACGTTCGATTGAACTCAATACGAAAGCCGCGGAGCAGGTGAAGAATCTGATCAAAGAGAAAAATGAGCTCGTGGAAAAGAACAATATGCTCACGCTTCTCCTTGAGGATTCCAAAGAAAAGCTCAAACGTGCGGACCGTAACCGTGACCGTGACCGCCGGATCGTGGAGGAAAAAGCCAAAGTCACGGCGCTCTCCGATAAACTCCGCAGTCTGGAAGTGGAGATGGATACGCTGAAACGTCAGAAAGCGGAAGCACAGAACCGCCGGAATGAAGCGGAACTCGCGTTACGGCAGAATGTGCAGCAGATCACCGCCTTGACCGCCGCGGTCGAGACTTCAAGACTGGTTCAGAAAGAGAATCAGCTTCTGCTCGCTCAGGTCGTGGAAATGAAAAAGGACCGGACCGAACTGGAAAAGAAACTGAATGAAGCGACCCGGAAGATTGCAGATCTGAACTCCCAGCTGACGAAAATCCGCGAGGGAATCGACCTGCCGGAAAATATCCGCCGGATTCAGGATAATGCCAATGTGGTCATGAAAGACAACGAGTATCTCCGGACACTGAATACAAAAAATATGAAAGAACTGGAGCTGCTCCGTAAAAGCAATCAGGCGTCCGCCGCCGAACTGGCGAAAGTTACGGCGCAGTACAAGGAGGCTGCCGCCGGCTACAGCCTGGCGTCCCGGCAGGCGCTCCAGGCGCAGACTCAGCTTTCCGCAACCGAAAAACTGGCTGAATCGTACCGGAATTCCGTGGAATTGCTGCAAAAAGAGCGCGACGGGCTCAAAAACGAGCTTTCCGCGTTTGCTTCCCGTTATGAATCCCTGCTGAAAAACGCATCGCGTTCGGATTCTCTCTCCGCGGAACTGCTGAAAAAGGAAAAGGAACTGCAGGAGCTTGCGAAGAAGACAACGGCACTGGATCTTGCATTTTCCAAACTCAAACAGGAACATGCCGCCGCCTTGCAGCTCAGTTCGGAGCTGCAAGCCAATACGGCACGTCTTTCCGCAGAAAATCTGAAATTGAAAACCGATGCCGAAAAACTGCGCTCTGCGGCCTCCCGTGCGGAAGAACTCGGACAGAAATTCCGGCTTCTGGCGGCTGAAAATGAAACGCTCCGGAAGGAAGCCGCCTCTTTCCGTGCGGCTATGGATAAATTCGGCGTGGAAGCCGCCGCAGGTCAAGTGTTGGCCCGTGAAAAAGCCGCACTCGCCGCCGAACACGCCCGGTTGAAACAGCGTGCCGATTCCCTGAAACAGGATTTCGACCGGGTTTCTGCGGAACGCACAAAACTGCTGGCGGAAAAAAATGTTGCGAAAGACAGCGCTGATCTTCTGCGGAAATACAAGGAAGTCGTGGCTAACAATAATCGTCTTTCCGCGGAATACGCCGGTTTGAAGCAGGAATTTGAGCGGTTCAAAGCGTCTGCCGCAAAGGTGAATCAGGCAGGATTCTCTTCCGGAAAAACCGTTGAGGAGAATGAGCGCCTGAAACGCGAAGCCGCGGAATTGCGCGGAAAACTTACTGATTATATGAGAAAAGCGGATGCGTCTGCCGCATCCATTGCCGGATTGACAGAGGAAAACAACCGTTTGAAGCAGAGCATTGACGCTTCCGTCAAGAGTGCCGGGCAGTTTGAAGCGGAAAATGCCAGACTCAAAAAAGAGTTTGACGCATTGAAGACCACGCTTGACGCTCAGGCTGTGGACAATGCCGGATTGAAAAAGGCGCTTGCCGAACAGCAGGCTTTGCAGGAGCGTTCCAATACTTTGATCGCGGAAAACCGGAAACTCCGGGCGGAACTCGACGATTTGAGAAAAACAGCATCCGGAAGCGATCTTTCCGCCCGTATTAAAACCCTGAGTTCGCAAAACGATTCTCTGCGGACCGAAGTCGCCACTCTGAAAGGCAGTGTGGCACGGCTGATCAAACTGGCGGAACATCCGGAGCTTGCTTCTCAGCAGCTCGAACAGACCGTTCAGGAAAACAGCGGGATGAAATTGGAAATGCAGAAATTGAAAGCGCATGTGGAAACGCTCAATGCCCAGCTGGCGGAAAATGAGAAGCGGCGTAAAGAGAACGATGCCCGGCTTGTCGCCTTGCTGGCATCGGTGCGTAATTCGCAGGCGTTTATCAAACAGCGGGATGAAACGATCCGCGGGCTCACGGAGCAGATTGAGCGGCTCAAGCGTCTTGACTCGACTTCCGCGGCGAAAGAGATCACCCAGCTTTCCGCAACCGTTACCGAGCTCAAGGAGGGAAAGGTGCAGTTTGAAACCGCGCTTGCGAATTTGAACGCTGCCCGCAAGAAACTTGAAACGGAGAATGCCGGATTGAAAGCCCGTCTTGAACTGGCGGGACGTGAAACCGAAGCACTCAAAAAACAGCTTGGTCAGCCCCGTCCGCAGGGCGAACTGGAACGCCGCAACCTTGAACTGCTGGAAGCCGCGTCAAAATATGAAAAACTGTATTCGCAGACATCCAAAGAGCGCAGCGAGCTTTCCGGACGCGTCAAAAATCTGGATAAGGAGATCGCAGAAGCGAAACAGCGTCTTGCGGAATCCGGTTCCACGATTGAACTGATGCGGAAAGAGCTGAAACGGTGGACCGACGATCCCATCAGCATGAACGATCAGACCGTTTATAAAAAGAATCTTGCTCTGGATTCGATTGTCGGCGAGAATGAAACGCTCCGTCGTGAAGTGGAGCGTCTCAAGACGGAACTTTCCGTTTCCAACGATTCTCTCCGCAAGAGCAGGCTGGCGATGGTCGGCATGGAAAAACGGTTCCGGGAAGTCCTGTTTTCCCTGAAAGAGTATAAACAGGAGAATCCGTCCGCCGTTCTTCTGATCGACAGCCGGAAACAGCAGGAAGAGGACCGCGCGGAGGAAGAGAAGCTGAAAAAACATCAGGCGATTATCGCCAAATCCAGAGAACAGCAGCAGAAAAAGAACACGGAAAAAGCCGTCGGGAAGAAAGCTGTTCCCGTCGTGAAAGCAGAACCGGAAAAAGGAAAAGCTGCTGACGAAGCGAAGTATAAATCCGCGATGTCGATTGCCGTGAAAGCGGAGAAAGAGAAAAATATGGCGGTGGCGCTGATGAATTACTGGCGCGCAGTCGATGCGTGGCCGGAAAGCGTGGAGGCTTATTCCGGTCTGACGCGGGTTTATCTGGCGCGCGGCGATAAGGCCAGCGCACAGAAAGCATACGAGACCGCCCGGAAATTCGGGCTTGAACAATCCAAAGAACTGGAAAACAAACTTTACGGAGAATAATGCAATGTCGATGTTCGGTTCCCTCGGTGAAATGGCCAATCTGATGAAGAAGTTCGGCGAAATTCAGAGCAATATGAAAAAAATGCAGGCGGAGCTTGCGGCGATCGAAGTGCGCGGCACGTCATATTCCAATATCGCGGAGGTTGTGATGTCCGGCGATATGGTTGTCAAGAGCGTGAAACTGGATCCCGCGGCGCTTTCCGCTCAGAACCGCGAACTGGTGGAAAACGCCGTACAGGAGGCAGTCGCTTCCGCGCTTCAGCAGGCGAAAATGGAAGGGGCGAAGCGTCTTTCCAATGCGACCGGCGGAATCAGCATTCCCGGCCTGACGCCCGGAGCGTAACAGAAATGAATTCCGCCGCATATCCGGAAGCGCTCCAGGAATTGATGGATCTTCTGCGCGGACTTCCCGGCGTCGGCCGGCGCAGTGCGGAGAGGATGGCACTTCAGCTTTACAGTTGGGATCCCGCCCGGCTGGAAGCTCTTGCGGAAACTCTCGGCACGCTGCATGAGCGGGTGGGAGTCTGCCCCGAATGCGGCGGTATGTCGTCCGGCAAAGAGGAACTGTGCGGGATCTGTTCCTCGCCGCTGCGTGATGCCGCACAAATTTGTGTGGTGGAGGATTTTCCGCAGATCCGTTCGATCGAAGCCGGAGGCGTGTACAAAGGGCGTTATCACGTTCTCGGCGGCACGCTTGCGCCGCTGGAGGGACGTCTCGCCGATTCGCTTTCCATTGAACCGCTTCTGAAACGGATCGCTGCCGGAGGTGTCCGGGAGGTGATTCTTGCGCTCAGTCCCGATGTGGAAGGACAGGCAACTTCCATTTATCTTGCCAATTTACTGAAAGACAAACCGGTTAAGATCAGCCGTCCGGCGCAGGGGCTTCCGGCAGGTTCGGATCTCAGTTATGCGGATCCTGCAACGATTGCCGTGGCTTTGAACGGACGTACCGATTTCGGCCGCTCATAACGGAGATTTATCATGTCCAAATACCTGCTGCGTTCCACGCCGGAGTCCGTGGGGATTCCGTCATCCGCCCTGATCCGTCTCATTGCCGAACTGAAAAAACTGGATTCCCTGAACAGCATCATGGTTCTGCGCCACGGGCATGTCTGTGCGGAGGGATGGTGGAAACCGTATTCTCCGGATATTCCGCATATCCTGTTTTCTCTCAGCAAGAGTTTCACGTCGGTGGCGGTCGGTCTGGCGCAGGACGAGGGGCTGCTGAAGATTTCCGATACTCTGATCTCTTATTTCCCGGAATATGATGCGGTTGTCACCGATCCGCGTATGCGGAGTGTCACCCTGCGGAACCTGCTGACGATGGCGAGCGGACACGCCTCCTGTGCGCGTCCCGCGATGCTTGCCGATCCCGACGGGGACTGGGTGCGCGGTTTTCTTGCTTCCGCTTTGGAATATGAGCCGGGCAGCCGTTTTGTTTACAATTCCGCCGCGACTTATATGCTGGCGGCAGTTCTGCGGAAAGTCACCGGAACGAATGTGCGGGAGTATCTGATTCCGCGTCTGTTTGATCCGCTCTGCATAACCCCCGGCATGTGGGAATGCTGCCCGAAGGGAACAAATGCCGGCGGATGGGGATTTTATCTCAAGACCGAGGATCTTGCCAAATTCGCGCAGCTTCTTCTTGACGGCGGCGTCTGGAATGGCAGACCGCTGATCCCTGCCGACTATCTCCGGGAAGCCACGGGCAGGCAGATTGACAATTCCATGAATGAAGCGCCCGACTGGAAACTTGGATACGGCTATCAGTTCTGGCAGAACCGGTACGGCTTCCGCGGCGACGGTGCATCCGGGCAGTATGCGATCGTGCTTCCGGAGCAGGATATTGCGATTGCCACGACTTCTGGACTTCCCGACATGCAGCGGATCCTGACGCTGATCTGGGATATTCTGCTCCCCGCCGTGACTTGCGACACTCTTCCGGAGAACCCGGCGGATCAGAACGAACTGACCGGACTTCTGAGTACGCTGTCGATTCCGCTTGCATCGGGGGATCTGACACGCCGTCATGCTCCCGCTGTCTGGAAGTTCCGTCCCAACGAGGCGGGAATCACGGATGTCGCCGTCTCGTTCGGCGAAAAAGACTGTCTGCTGGAATTTCATTCAAGGCACGGCACGGAAAAACTGCGCGCCGGTTTCGGGTTCAACTGCGATAATCTTCTGCGTCTGAACGACAGCCTTCCGCGCCGCACCGCCGCGAGTGCCGCCTGGATTTCGGAAAACGTTCTGGAGATCAGACTCTGCTGTTACGAGGCGTCGTTCCGCGGGGAGTTCCGGCTTGATTTCGCGTCGATGGAAAAGCCGCTTGCAGGGTCCTGCCGCTTCTGTACATTCCGTACTCCGTTCCTGCCGGAACTGACAGCGGAATAGAGCCGGTTGACGATGGATAACGGCAGCGGTTTCTGCGGGAAGTTCAATTATGATTTTCTGCAAACGCATCATACGCTGGTGCAGTTGAAGATCCTTGAACTCGCGTTTGCCCGGTTTGTCTGGAAAGGGCGCAACAGTTATTCTTTCAACCGCTGTTTTCTGATCCTCAAAGGGGAAGGCTGGATTTGCAATCATACCGGTTCGCAACAGCTGACCATGTCCGCCGGAAACGGTTATTTCATGCCGCCGGGCATTGATCTTTCCTTTGATTTTCCGCCGGGACTCGAACTGCTCAGCATTCATTTCAACGCTTTTCTGCTGCCCGGAATGGATGTGTTTGCCAAAGAGACGCAATGCCTGGAATTTCCGGTCGGGACGGCGCGTCTGGAGGAATTCCGGCTTCTTTTGGAACGGGCTGACGGCTGGGGATCGCTCTGCCGGTTTGAAAGTATTCTGTGGGAACTGCTTTCCGGGATCAATCTGCCGGGGATGGATCATTTCGGCAGTGTTCCCGCTCTTCAGAAACGGTATGGGTCGCTGCTGCAGTATATTCATGACAATATTTCCGCCCGGACCGGGATCGGGGAGTTGAGTGCGGTGGCTGGAGTGGGAAGCGATACGCTGTCCCGTCGCTTTTCCCGTGATTTCGGAATTCCGCTGAAAACGTTTCTGATGAAAGAGCTGATTTCCGTTGCAGAACGTCATCTGCTTGGCGGCGACCTGTCGATCCGGGAGATCGCGGAAAAACTGGAGTTCAGCAGCGAGTACTATTTTTCCTCGTTTTTCAAACGGATGAAAGGAATTTCGCCAACCATATTCCGTTCCATGCGCGGAAAATTGTAAAAAATCTTTCTTTTTTTCTGTTTCCCCTCTTGACAAAATTATATTTATGTGCTAAAATTTATAGCAGATAACTAAAATATTTAACAAAAAGCGGTTTTTCAATGACACGGCAATACTCCGGGACAAAGGCGCAGCAGATCAGAGATGAATTGTTGCGGCAGATACGGATCGGGAATTTTCCACGCGGCTCCCAGCTGCCCTCGGAACAAAGACTGTCAGAGCAGCTTGGAGTCAGCCACATGACGGTCCGTAAAGCGGTGGCGGATTTGACTGCTTCCGGATATTTGCGTAAAGAGCCGCGGATCGGCACGTTCATCAACGAAGAGATTTCCGGCAGCAAACTGCAAAAGCAGCTTGGCATTGTCTGTCCGGCATGGCCGCATCCCATGTTTAACGAGTCGATGATGCATTTGAGCCGGATTTTTGAACGGGAAGGCTGGATTTGCCGTTATGCGTTTGCGCGGCATTGGGAAGACCGGATGATCGAGGAGGTCTGGAAGAGTTCGGATGCGCTGGTTCTGTTTCCGATCCGGTCACGGGAACAGATTCCGCCGGAGCTTCTTCAACGTCTGGAGTCGCAGGAAAAGCCGGTGGTGTATGTCGGCAACCCGGATGTGTTCCGGACGGATACCGTGTCGTTTGATGATGAGGCGGGGATCGGAATGCTGTTGCGGGAGCTCCGCAAGTTCGGGCACACCTGCATCGGACGTCTTTCCCAACGGATCCCGGAGAGGAAGCTGCGTCCGCGTGACGAACGGCTGTTTCTGGAAGCCGCGGCGGAAAACCCGTGGTGCCGCATTGTGGACTTTGATGTGGAATGCCCTTATTTTGAATCTCCGGTGAATGCGGTTTACCGGAAAATCCGGGAGCAGGGGATCGGAGAATGCACGGTTCTTGCCGGGAGTTACAGTATGATTCTTGCCGCCCATGCCGCGTTGGTCGACAGCGGATTCCGGGTGCCGGAAGACGTGTCGCTGGTTGTTCTTGGAGAAAACGGCGATTTGCAGTTCCTCCGTCCGCGTCCGGCCCATTGCTCGTTTTCAGTTGAGGTGCAGGCAAAACTGATTTTAGAACTGATTCTCCGCCGGATTGCGGATCCGGACCGTCCGGTCCGCAACCCGAAAGTCCCGCCCTGTTTTTATCACGGGGAGACTCTGGCGGAATCTCATGCAGCAATACGGAACAATAACACAGGAGAGTACAGATGAAAAAAGGAAAAAACAACGTCAGGAAATTTACCATTATAGAACTCTTAATAGTTGTTTCTATTATATCAATTCTTGCCGCTATGCTGCTTCCGGCTTTGAACAAGGCGAGAGAAAGAGCCCGTACAATAACCTGTGTCAACCGGAAAAAAGAGTGTATGCTGGCGTTGTTTCAATATGGCAGTGATTACGGCATGATCGCCGGGATCACCAAGGATTCAAAGTGCTGGTACAATCTGATTGTGACGGGAAACCGGCCGGAAAATCTCGGCTATCTGAAACCGGGAATGCTGATCTGTCCGTCCAACCGTTATGTTCCGCCGGATCTTGTTTCATTCAGCGACGATCAGGTATCCTATGGAATGGAGCGGATCGCCCATTACATGGAAGCGGACTTGCTGGAGGCGAACGGGGCAGGCAGCTGTTTTGATGTTTCCCGGAACAATACCTGGGGCTTTCTTCAGCCTGAAAGAGTCCGGACGCCCTCGCGTCTGCTGCTGATCGCGGACAGCGCGCGCGGCGGACATCAGAAGCCGTGGACCGGTTATCAGAACGGCGGAGGCGGGAGCAGTTTTTTCTATACTTACCAACCGCATGAACGGCGCATTCATCTGATCCATGAGGAGAGAACGGTTGCCGGATTTGTGGACGGGCATGTGGCGTCGCTTTCGTTTTCCGGTCTTTATTATGATACGACCAATCGGATCCGTTACGTTTATGCGCAGGACGGAACGACTCTGCTGAACCGCTGATAATGGGGGATCGTTATGAAAATCCAGTTTTCCGTATTTCTTTCTGTGTTTGTCCTGTTTCTTGGCGGGGCGGAATATCGCATCGGGGACCGGGCGGGAGTGCCGTGGATCATGCGGGATGGCATCCCGGTTTCCCCCCGCATGGTTTATGTGAGCCGGACCGCTCAGGAGATCGCGACTGTCGGGCCGCAATGGAAAGAGTTCACGCTTCGTTTTTCAATTTTGAAGAGCTGTGACAATGCCGCTCTGCATTTGCGTTTTTTCAGCATGGCATTCCGCAGGGAACCGGAATCGGTTCAGTTTTCCAGAATCGAAGTGCAGGAAGCATCATCGGGTCGTGTGGTCAAGTCGTTCCGGTTCGACGGGGAGAAGCCGGATCCCTCCATTGATTTCTGGTGCACCGGGAAATGGAAAAACGGAAAACGGATGCCGGTTCCTGTGGAATTTGCCAATCGCCGGCTTCCGGGTGCTCCGGACGGAGCGTTCTGTGTGACTTCCAAGGGCGATCCCGGCGGCAGGCTCGGCGAATTTCATCTGATTCTTTACGGAATCCCCGTGGAGAAAGAACGGGATTATCAGATTATCTGCCGTGCGCGTGCCGACCGGGAACAGAACCTGACGTCGTCGCTTTATCATCAGATCGCCGTTCCGCAGGCGCTGGCATATCCCGGAACGACTCTGCGGGAACAGGTGAGACTCGCTGCCGACGCAGGGGTTGATTTTGTCACGTTTCCGGTTGACGGGATTTGGCGGAAAGCCGGCGAGCCTGCCGATTACTCCGTTCTGGACCGGATTTGCCGTACAGTTCTGGAAGTCAATCCGCGTGCCCGGCTGATTCCGCGTGTTGATCTGAGGACGCCGCCGGAATGGTGGCAGAAAAAATATCCCGGAGAGATGATGAAATTCACGTCCGGCGGAAACGGCGGTTATCCGTCGGTCTCTTCGCTTCAGTACCGCCGGGATGCGGCGGAGGCGCTCCGGGAGGTGATCCGGTTCTGTGAAACACGTTTCAAAGACAATATGGCGGGGTATCATCCGACGGGCGGCAACACGCATGAATGGTTTTATTACCGTTCCCAGAGGCGGATTCTGAGCGGGTATGATGAGGCGACCCGTTCCGCATGGCGTCGCTTTCTGCGCAGAACTTACAACGATGACAGGAGTCTCAGGACTGCGTGGAATATGCCGGATGTCTCGCTGGCCTCCGCGGAAATACCGTCGCCGGAATATCGCCGCCGGAATCGCCCGGTTTCTCTGCTTTCTCCGTTATCTGATCGTCCGCTGATTGATTTCAACCGTTTTTTGCAGGAAGAAATGTCGGAAACCGTTTTATCGCTGGCCCGTGTGATCCGGACGGAAACGGGCGGGACGCGTCTCAGCGTGGTGTTTTACGGTTATCTCTTTGAACTTTCCGCGATTGCAAACGGACCCGCCTGCTCCGGGCATTATGCACTGCGGCGGATTCTCGCTTCGCCGGATGTTGATCTTGTCGCCGGACCGATTTCTTATTTGGATCGTCAGCCGGGAGGTGGGACGACAACCATGACGGCGGCGGATTCCGTGATGCTGTCCGGCAAACTCTGGCTGAATGAGGATGATACCAGTACGCATACCGCTTACCGGAACGGCAATCGTGCCCCCGGTTGGAAGAGCGGAGCAATGACGCAGGAGCAGAGTCTTCTTCTGCTGCGCCGGAATCTGTCGGTGTCGGCGTTCCATGGATTCGGGATCTGGTGGATGGATCTGTTTGGTGCCGGATGGTTTACCGATCCTGTGCTGTGGAAACTGATGCGGCAGTTTGCCGCTCTGGATACCGCCATGCGGCAGCCTGCGGACACACAGCTTGCAGAAATCATTGATGAAAATTCTCTGCTGTATCTCTCTCCTGCCGGTTTTGAACGGAATTACAATTCCGCCGTCAGCGGACCGCTGATCAAAAACGGACGCGCAGCTCGCGGACGGACCGGCGCTTCTTCGGGGCAATATCTGCTGGATGATCTGCTTGCGGGCAAAGTCAAATCCGGATTGAATGTAATCACTTCCGCCTGGGCGCTTGACGGCGTTCAGAGAAAGAAACTCCGGGCATTGTCGGAACAGGTCCCTGCGTTCTGGTGCTGGGCGCCCGGCTATCTTGACCTTGATTCCGGAAAATTCTCGTTGAAAGCCGTGGAAGAGACGACAGGATTCCAGGTCCGCAAGCAGGTGCGGGGGAGCTTTGCGATCCGTCCGACCGCCGCCGGCTTGAAGTTCGGTTTGACGGATTCCGTTTCCGTCGCCCGGGAGTCTGTTGATCCGGTTCTTTCCCCGGTTTGCCGCAACGGGGATATTGTGCTTGCCGAATACCTGGACGGTGCTCCGGCTGTTGTCCTCCGTCCGGGAAAAGTTCCCGCTTTGTTCTGCGGCATTACCGATATTCCCGCCGGACTCTACCGCAGTTTTGCCGCGTTTGCGGGGATTCATCTGTATACAGACCGTCCGGCTTATGTTCTGCGGCGCGGAGAGTGGCTGAGTGTCACAGCGCCGGAACAGGGATTTTATAAGATCAGCACCGGAACCGGTGACGGGATTGTGGATTTCTTTTCCGGCAGAAAACTTGGAACCGGTCCGGAACTCAGGATTTTTTTCCGGAAAGGGGAAAACCGGATATTCCGGTTGAATCCGGAATGAAATACCGGACAGGCTGTCTGAAACTCAAAAGAAAACATGCCGGGCGGGATTCAAACATTTGATTGTTGTAAAGAGCCGGAGCCGCCGGGAGCACAGATTCAATTAAAAGATCGTTTTTCTGTCAAAAAATGTTCACTGTTTTCCATGTATGGATATGGAGTGTGGAGCGCACAGACGCGGCGGCTTCTTGAAAACTGCTTTTTTCATCGCCGCGGAGTCAATCCGGAACACTCCGGCAGACCGTCCGGAACTTAAAGAAAAAATGGTTTACCGGATAAAATTCCGGTATAATTATTTTAAAACCGGTATTGAAAATTTTTGTTTTCAGTGTATGTTACCTGCAACAATAGAGAGATGCGATAATTTTATTTTTGTTGGAATGTTTTTCGGGGTTCATTAAGGGGATGGATTCCGTTCGGGGGAAATTTTTTTATTTTATCATGAAAGAAGAGGAGACACTTCATGTATGATTCACACCTGTTGAGAATTGGAATTTTTTATGACGGTAATTATTTTTATCATGTCAGCAATTACTATTGCTATGCACATGAACGCCGTTCCCGTCTCAGTATTTCCGGACTTCATGATTTCATCAAGCGTCTTGCCGGAAGATTCGAGGGAGTGGAATCGAAATTCTGTCAGATCGTTGACTGTCACTATTTCCGCGGGCGTCTTCCCGCAATGGAGGCGAATGCCCGTCAGATCCTGCTGAATGAGCGCATGTTTGATGATATTCTCATGCGGGAAGGTGTGGTGACGCATTATCTGCCTGTGACCCGCGGCGGTGAAAAAGGTGTGGATGTATGTCTCGCGTTGGAAGCACTGGAATTGAATATTTTCAAAAAATTCGATGTCGTAGCTCTGATCGCCAGCGATGGCGACTATGTTCCGCTCGTGCGCAAACTGAACGCCCTCGGAACGCGCGTCATGGTGCTTGGTTGGGATTTTGAATATATTGACGATAACGGCAATGAACGTTATACCGCCACTTCCGGCAAAATGATGAATGAAGTCACCTATCCGATCTGGATGCATAAAGTGATTGACGGACAGGACGGCCGGTTCGAGGCGAACGAAGTCAATGCGTTGTTTGTTCCCTCCGGCCTGCGTGATTCTTCCGGCTGTTCAAAAGAGGAGTTGAAAAACGGCAGGGATGAAGGTTACGGGCATTCCACTCCGAATTATGATGAAGTTCAACCGGATTCGTCGCGCGGCGCCCATTACGGCGTCGATGATTCCAGCGACTCCATGCAGACCGTCGTTCCCGAAGCCCCGGAGGGACGCCGGTGCAGCCGGATCCTTCAGCTGAAGAATGGTTACGGGTTCCTTTCCAATGAACCGTCGCCGAAAAATCTCTTTTTCTTCTGGGAAGATTTGGAGGGAATTGATTTCAATGAACTCAATGTCGGCGATATTTTAGAGTATGAGATCGGGGAAAATGAGCGCGGAGAATGTGCGCGGCATATCACCCGCGTTTCTTCGCAGTCCGACAACCTGTAACCGGAGATTTGGTTCATGCGGGGTGTGGCGCGGAAACTGATCGCTCAGGTGGGGGAAGCGACGGCTGACGCCGCGCGGGACTCCGTGCAGCTGATCACATTTACCGGAGAGACGATTTCGGAGTTTGTTTCCGCATTGCGCCATCCCCGTCTGATCCGCCGCAAAGAGACCCTGTATTACATGAATCTTTGCGGTGCGAACGCGTTTCCCATCAGTTCGCTGATTTGCCTGCTGATGGGGCTGATCCTCGGTTATCAGTCTGCCGTTCAGATGCACAAGTACGGAGCGGATTCGTTTCTTCCCGCTCTGGTCGGCTGTTCGATTGTCCGGGAGCTCGGCCCGCTGATGGTCGCTGTGATTGCCACCGGCCGTGCGGGGTCGGCGTTTGCCGCGGAGATCGCCACGATGAAGGCGTCGGAAGAGATCAACGCCATGCTGACGATGGGATTTTCACCCTGGCGTTTTCTCGTGATTCCGAAACTGCTGGCGATGATCTGCATGATGCCGCTTCTGACGTTTTTCGGGGATATTTTCGGCATCATCGGCGGGATGTTCGTCGGTACATTTGAACTTGACATGCCAGCGTCGGTTTATTACCGGCAGACGATTTACTGGGTTCCGCTCCGCTTTTTTATTGAAAGTCTTGTCAAAAGCATCGTATTTGCCGTGATTATCACGGGTATTTGCTGTATGCGCGGATTCGATGCGAAGGAGGATTCGCTCGGAGTCGGGCGTGCCACGACTTCCGCAGTGGTGACGAGCATTATCTGGATCATTCTTGCGGACAGTCTGATGGCGCGCATGTTCAATTTGATTTTCTACGGATCGGCGGTGTAAGATGGCGGAAACTGCGGTAACGGTGGAAAATGTAACGGTCGGATATGGGGAGCGCACCATTCTGGAGCATGTTTCATTCGGGATTCATCACGGGGAGATCGTCGCGTTGCTCGGCGGTTCCGGCTGCGGGAAAAGCACGATGCTGAAAGCGGTCATCGGTCTGCTGCCGGTCCGGCAGGGAGATATCCGGATAGAAAATGAGAGCATCGTCAAAGCCGTCGGGGAGCGGAAGCGGGCGATTATGCGCCGGTTCGGCGTGGCATTTCAGGGAGGGGCGCTGTTCCGTTCCTATACGATCCGTGAAAATATTGCGCTTCCGTTGGAAGAATATACCGATTATCCGCGTGACACGATCAACCGTCTTGTCAGCGAAAAACTGGAAATGGTGGGGATGAAAGGGACCGAGGATATGATGCCCGGCGATCTTTCCGGCGGAATGATCAAGCGTGCCGCTGTGGCGCGTGCGTTGGCGCTGGACCCGAAGATTATTTTCTTCGACGAACCTTCCGCCGGACTCGATCCGCTGAATTCGGCAAATCTGGATGAACTGATATTGGATATCCGCGACCGCTGCAATGCCGCGATCGGGATTGTAACCCACGAACTTGACAGTATTTTCACGATTGCCGACCGCGCGGTGTTTCTTGACCGCGATGCGAAGACGGTGATCGCCGATGGTCCGCCGGCGGAACTGCGTGACCATTGTCCCGTTGAAAAAGTGCGCGTCTTCCTGAATCGCGGACGCCTTAAAGAAGGAGAAAGAAATCATGGCCATTGAAACCGATAAATTCAAACTCGGACTATTTGTAACAGTTTCGTTTATCTCGCTCTGTATTCTGCTTATTGTATTCGGCCTGTTCGACTTCGTCAATACGAAAGTTCCGGTGTATTCCCTGTTTCAGGAGAGTGTGCAGGGGCTGGAATCCGGAGCGCTGGTCAAATACCGCGGTGTGCCGATTGGCAAGGTGACGGACATCACGCTTTCGACTTCCAACAATCTGATCCGGGTGGATATGGAAGTGAATCTGAGCAAAATGCGTTCCGATCCGGAACACGGTCATGCCGCGGAGACGATTTCCGAACCGGAGTTTTATACTTATATGGAACGCGAAATCCGGCGCGGTCTGCGTGCACGGCTTGAATTGAACGGCATCAGCGGTTTCAAGTATATTGAGCTCGATTATCTCGATCCGGAAGTTCCCGTAAAGGACGGCTATGATGAGATCGGGCTCAATCAGGAGGGATTTTTCTATGTACCGTCCGAACCGTCCATGTTGAGCGGACTGCGTTCGGGCATCACCGAAACGATCGCCAAGATCGCTTCCATTGATTACAAGCAGATCAGCGACAAGTTGGAAAGCGCTCTCAACAACGCCAATTCCCTGCTGGCTGATCCGAAACTCAAGGTCATGCTTGCCAATTCCGAGAAGCTGACCGGCGAACTTTCGCAGACGGTGCGTTCTTTGAATGCGGCGTTTACTCCCCAGCGTTTTGAGGAACTTTCCGCGAAGACCGCCGCCGCTTTGGAGCAGGTGCAGGAGCTGTCGAAGAAACTGGACAGGGCAATCGAAGAATCGAAGATCCCGGATACTTCCGCCTCGTTCCGCAATGCGGCGCTCTCCCTGCGGGATTCGGAACAGGCGTTCAACAATACGATGGCGAAATTCAATGACACTCTGGATGCGCTTTCGGAACTCATCAAAACTCTGGACGACAATCCGTCGTCACTGCTCAGCGGCAAAAAGTAAAAAGACGCGGTTCCGGGCTTTCCGGGTTTTTTGATACTTTTTCGTGAAAAGGATTTTACGAAACGGAAAGTCGGTGTATATTACCGGGATGAAAACTGAAACAGGGAGGTTTTATACTCAGATGAATGCGAATCAACTCAGATCGAAATTTTTGGAATTTTTCAAGAGCAAAGGGCACGCGGTGATCAAGAGTGCGCCTCTGATCCCGGACAACGACCCGACCGTCCTGTTCACGACCGCCGGGATGCATCCGCTGGTCCCGTTCCTGCTCGGTGCACCCCATCCGCTTGGAAAGCGGCTTTGCGATGTACAGAAGTGCATCCGAACCGGGGATATTGACGAAGTCGGCGATCCCGTGCATCTCACCTTTTTTGAAATGCTCGGCAACTGGTCGCTTGGCGATTATTTCAAGGAGACTGCGATTCGCAACAGCTTTGAGTTCCTGACCGGAAAAGAATGGTTGAACATTCCGTTGGACCGTCTTGCGTTCACCGTTTTTGCCGGAGATGAAAACGCGCCGTTCGATGAAGAGGCGTTCAACCTGTGGCGTTCTCTCGGCGTCAGCGAAAAACGCATTGCCAGACTTCCGAAGGAAGACAACTGGTGGGGACCCGCCGGTCAGACCGGACCTTGCGGACCCGACACGGAAATGTTCTATTGGACCGGTCCCATGCCGGTCCCGGAAACGTTCGATCCCAAGGATAAACGCTGGGTCGAGATTTGGAATGACGTGTTCATGCAGTACAACAAAACCGCGGAAGGCACATTCGTTCCGTTGGAAAAACGCAATGTCGATACCGGAATGGGTGTTGAGCGCGTTACTGCGATCCTTCAGGGAAAATCCAGTTGTTACGATACCGAGATTTTCGCTCCGCTGTTTGCCGAACTCGATAAGATCCGGGGCATGGAAACTCCTGCGGAGCGTTCCCGTTCGGAACGCATCGTGGTGGAGCACATGCGCGCAGCCACGTTCATTCTCGCCGACGGCATTACTCCGGGAAAGGTGGATCAGCCCTACATTCTGCGCCGTCTGATCCGCCGTGCGATCCGTGAAGCGAAACAGGCGGGCGTCACGGTTCCGTTTACCACGAAGATCGCCCGTGTCGTCATTGACAACTACTGTGAAGCGTATCCGGAGCTCAGGGAGAATCAGATTCTGATCCTTGAGGAGCTGGAACGCGAAGAAACGCTGTTCAAGCAGACCCTGGAAAATGGCGAACGCGAATTTGAAAAGTTCATTTCCCGTGTTCCCGCCCATATTCAAAACAAGGTCGTCAGCGGGAAAAACGCGTTCTTCCTCTATGAGACCTACGGATTCCCGATTGAGCTCACCGTGGAAATGGCAAAGGAAAAAGGTTTCACGGTCGATATGAAAGGTTATGAAGAAGCTTTCCGCAAGCATCAGGAATTGTCCCGTCAGGGAGCGGAACAGAAGTTCAAAGGCGGACTCGCCGATCACTCGAAAGAAACCGCGTGCCTGCATACCGCAACGCATCTCCTGCACAAAGCGCTGCGTATCGTGCTTGGCGACCATGTGGCGCAGAAAGGATCCAATATCAATGCGGAACGTCTGCGTTTTGACTTTTCGCATCCCGACAAGATGACGCCGGAGCAGATCGCCGAAGTCGAAAGACTGGTGAACGAAGTCATTGCGAAGAAATGCCCGGTAGTCTGTCAGGAAATGTCTTTGGAAGAAGCCCGGAACAGCGGAGCGATCGGTCTGTTCGGAAATAAATACGGGGAACGTGTCACGGTGTATTCAATGGGGGATTTCAGCAAGGAGATCTGCGGCGGTCCCCACGCATCGAATACCGGTGATCTCGGCAGTTTCAAAATCCTCAAAGAGGAAAGCTCCAGCCGCGGCGTTCGCCGGATCAAAGCCGTGATTGGCGGAAACAAAGAATAAGGGGGACGGATGAGCACGGAAATCATTATTTCAAACGATGGCGGTGTCTACTTTATCACAGTCAACGGCAGGGCGACATTTGAACATGCGTCGCAGCTGCGCAACCTTGCAAAGAGTCTGGAAAGCGTAGTCTTTTCCAGAATCTGCCTGGATCTGGCGAACTGCGGCGGAATGGACAGTACGTTCATGGGGATTCTTGCGATGCTCGGGCTCCGTGCAAAGAAAATCAATGCTCCGATGTGCGTCTATAACGCCGGGGAAGCCAATCTTGCGCTGCTGCAGGGGCTTGGACTCAAGAAGTTGTTCGAGTTCTGCGATGGCGATATGGGCGGCACTTCCGGCAAGGGATGGAGTGCCGGAGAAGAAGCCGCCGGCCGTGCGGAAACCGTTCTGGAAGCGCATCAGACTCTGATGACGGCGGATGAACAGAACGTGAAGAAGTTTGAGAAAGTCGTGGAGTTGGTTCAGAAGGACCTCGACAAGATGAACAGGGAAAAGAACTGACGGGTTCTGCCGTCGGAGTTTTTGAAAGCGGGTGTTTCTTTGCGGAGCGTCCGCTTTTCTTTTCCTTTATGACCCGGAGAACATAATGGCAGCTTTCAGTTGGCGCGGCGTTGGCTGGGCGGCGCTCAGTATTGTCTGTTGGGGAACAACGTTTCCCGTGGGACGTTATCTGATGGTGAATCAGTCGCTGGATGCGGTCATGCTGGTCTTTACCCGGTATATGGCTGCTTCGCTTCTGATGATCGGAGTTGCGGTCATGGTCCGTCGTCCGGCGGTTTTCCGCGCGCTTTCCCGCCGTGACTGGCTGGAGCTCAACGGGCACGGCATGATACTGGCGGTCATGAGCATTCTGCTGTTTGCCGCGCAGAAAACGATTCCGGTGCTGAATGCCGCCATGGTGGAGGCGATCTCCCCGCTCCTGATCTTTCTGGTTTCTCTCCTGACCGGCTGCCGCGCAAGCCTGCTGCAGTGTGCCGGTCTTGCGCTCGGTTTTCTCGGCTGCATGTTTGTGATGCGTGTCGCGGATGCAACGGGTGTTCATCTGACTTCTTTTTCGTTCGGGGATTTTCTGATCATTCTTTCCGGGCTCGCCTGGGCACTCTACACGGTTCTGGGGCGTCCGCTTGCGGTGCGGCTGGGCGGTTACATGTTTACCGCATGGAGCATGTTTTTCGGCGGTTTCTGGACTTTTCTGTATCTGCTGTTCGATCCGTCCCGTCTGTATTTGCCGGATACTCTGTTTGAAAATTTTCTGGTGCTTTACATGGCGCTTGTCCCGTCGGCTCTGGCATTTTTTTCATGGAATGCGGCGCAGAAATATATTCCGCTCGGTTTGCTTGCCCTTTCCGAATATTTTACGCCGGTTATTGCGTCTCTTCTCGGCCTGTTTTTCCTGAACGAGGGAATTTCGCTGTTTCAGGTGGCGGGGATGGTTCTGGTGTTCGGCGCGGCTCTTGTGGAGCCGGAGATTTCAAGCCGTCTGCGTCGGCTCTTCCGGAACGGAAACGGGCTCCGGTAACATTCCGTTTTTTTGGCGGAATCAGCATTTTTCCGGAAAAATCGCTTTTTTTTATCGTTTGCCTATTGACTTTTTCCGGAGAATGATTTATAATATGTTTGACCGTTAAAACACTATGGATGGAAAGAGATGAAAACGACACTGAAAGACATTGCGGAATATGTGGGGGTGACTCCTCAGCTGGTCTCGTTTTATCTGAACCATCCGGAAACGACACGCGTCGCCAAAGAGACCCGCGGCAGGATTGACGAAGCTGTGAAGCGGCTGGATTATCACCCGAATTCCGTTGCCCGGGCGCTTTGTACGGGAAGAACGAAAACGATCGGTCTTGTCATGGGCGGTCTTACGGAGCGGAAGCGCGGATGTTATATCCACGCGCTGATGAACGAAGCGAAAAAATACGGGTATTATCTGCTGACCGCGATCACGAACTATGATCAGAAAGAGGAGCAGGAAATCCTGGAATATATGATGGGGCGGCAGGTGGACGGTATTCTTTATACGCTGTACCTTTCACCCGGTGCCCGGATCTGCCAACGGTTGCATAAGACCGGTTTTCCGATTCTGCTTCATGCTCCGCAGGCGAATCAGGACTTTAATACGATTGATTATGATTGCACCCGCGCAGTGGAAGATGCGTTGCGGGCGTTTCTGGAACGGGGTGCGCGGGAAATCCTGTATCTGGGTGCTCCGAACGATGGAGAGTACCGGAATCTGTGTGAATTGCGCGGAAAGGAACCGTTTTCTCTTTTGTTCCGGCCGCTTCCGCCGGAACCGGGAAGTTTTGAACTTGCCGTTGCGGAAGTGCTGAAGAAACGTCCATCTGCGATTTTTACGGTCAATGTGATGTTTCTTCAGGAGTTGCTGGACCGGATCAATGAATGTGCTCCGGAGTACCGTCCGGTCTGCGTTACGGTATATTCGCTCCCCTTTGACTGGATCCGGAATGATCGTGTGATCGGTGTGGTGCATCGTTTTTACCGGGAGCGCGTGGAGTCGGAGATTCGCAGAATGCTGGAGATCATTGAGCATCCGGAAGAGCCGCCGCAGAAACTGGTGCTTCCGACCGAATATGTTTCCGCGGAACAGTTGGAAGCTATCCGGATGCAGCAGTTGAACGACCCTTATTATAAACAATTTAAATAAAGGAGGATTTATGTGTCAGAAAGGAAAAAAACATTTTACCCTTGTAGAGCTACTTATCGTAATTTCAATTATTGCGATACTTGCGGCTCTTCTTCTGCCTGCCTTGAGCAAGGCAAGGGAGAAAGCACAGGAAGTCAACTGTATCTCAAATCTGAAAGGGATCGGTGCGGCGTTTTTTGTTTATGCGGATGACAACGGCGGTTACATGCCTTTGAACAACGTATCGGAATCGTCGTCGTTGCCGCACCCGAAAACACAATGGCTTGGGTTGTTGATACGGGGCGGCTATCTTGCAAACAACAAAGGGGCTTCGTGTCCGTCTGTGTTTCCATACGGAAAATTGAATCTGCGGTCTGCCGGAGATATGGACAATTACCAGACTTACGGGGCGAATATCGGTCCGTATTCCGGCGGAGGGAGTCTCTGCTATAAATCGGCGGGGACCACTCCGCTTTCCGGTCTCTGGCATGGTTCCATCAGGAAACTTCCGCCGACTCAGTTCCCGCTGCTGGCGGATACGATCCAGTATGATTCCGCCGGAAAATTTGTCATGCAGAACCATTATTTTTACTATCCGACCTACAGTTTCGGCAGCAGTACGACGCACGGGCGGGTTCATACGCGGCATGGGAACCGCTGCAGCGTTACAGCTGCCGACGGGCATGTGCTTTCCGCTTCGTATGGTTATCTGATCGACAAAATGGGATTTTCCGAGAACGGCATTTACAGATTCTGAAAGAAAGGAAGAGTATGAATATCAAATTGTTATGCCCGGCGGCGCTTCTGATTTCCGGTTTTATTCTTCCGGCGGAAACGCATATTGCAGTGAAACCGGAAGTGGTGCGCCCTGTGGAGCGCAGGATTTTCGGAACCAACCAGATAGCCGGAGTCAATCGGCAGAACCGGGATTTCGGCGGCAGAAATCAGACTTACGATCTCGGAATGGGAATCTGGGATCCGGACCGCAATGTGCCGCAACCGGAAATGACCGGATTTTCCAGACGTGCCGGATTCACCGTTCACCGCTGGCCCGGCGGATGCAGAACCCATAATTTCAACTGGAAAAAGCTGATTGGCAAACCGGAGTCGCGTCCGAACAACCGGTTCGGTCTGCCGGAGTTTCTGCGCTTCTGCCGCGATACCGGTGCGATTCCGCTGATCACTCTGCCGGATTATTCCGGAACCGCGCAGGACGCCGCCGATCTGGTGGAGTATCTGAATGCGCCGGATGACGGGAAACATCCGTGGGCGGCGCGCCGTGCCGCAGATGGACATCCCGCTCCGTACAATGTCGTTTATTTTGAATATGGAAACGAGACCTATCACGGAAATCACGAAGGATCGCTTTCCCGGGGCGCAAAAGGGATCATTTATGCGCCGGAATATGCGAAACGCTATGCGGAGTACCGCCGGGCAATGCGCAAGGTTGATCCGGCAATCCGGCTCGGGGCGATCTATCACGCCGAATGGCTGACGGATTTTCTCAAGGTCAACGGGGAGAATGTCGATTTTCTCGCACCGCATATCTACGTCGGGACTTATTCGACGGATGAGGGAAAAATCGCTCCGGAAACTCTGTTTTCCATCGCTCTTGCCGGAGTACGGGACAGTGCGCGGAAATGGGAGTCGATCCGGCAGAAAACGAAGCAGTGCGGAATCGGAAAAACGCTCCCTCTTGCGGTGACGGAGTATAACTGCTTTATGCTCAACAGCAAGCCGAAACCTTACCGTTTTTCTCTCGGCGGTGCTTTGATTTCAGCCGAACTTGTGCGCATCATGCTGTATGATCCCGATGTTTTCATGGCGAATTACTGGATGTTTGCCAATGAATTCTGGGGAATGATCCGCAATTTCAAACCGCCCTATCTGAAACGTCCGGCGTATTATATGTTCCGGATGTACCGTGATTATCTCGGCGATGAACTGCTGCGTTCGGATATCCGCTGTCCGCGATTTGACAGCCCCGGCGGTTACGGTACTCCGCGAGCCTCCGGTTCCGCCGCCGTTCAGGACGGCGGCGAGAGTACGAAGAATCTGCTGCCGCCCCGGCGCTGGCAGTTCATCGGAGACGCAAAGACGGAAGGGATTTTCCGCCAGCGGGAATTGCCGGATGGCACTTTGGAGGTTTCGTTTGAAAATGATACGTTCCTGAATTACTTCCATGCACAAAAGAAGATGCCGGCGAATTCGCTGAGCGGCTACCGGATCACGGCGGAAGTCCGGACAGAAGGGATGGAAAACTCTTCCGGCGCTGCGATTCAGATCGGCGACGGTCGCGGATTCAATGCGACCCGTTCCTGTGCGAGTTCTCCCGGAGTCAAGAGCCGGGAATGGACCACGGTTTCCGCTGTTTATACGCCGCTTTCCGATACGGATTCCCTGTTGATTACCGCCCGCCGGATTTCGGGCGGAGCAAAGGGGAAGATGTGGATCCGCAATGTCCGGGTGACGGAGACGATCCCGGAAAATATCGGAGCTTCTCCGCTGGTTGAAGCGACGGTGTCACGAAGCAGGGACGGAAAGAGTTATTCGCTTCTCGTCATCAACAAATCCATGAAAGAAGCGGAGCCGGTTTTGATAGAGCTTCCCGGTGCCGTAAAACAGGTGAAAGCGGAAGTGTTGAGCGGTCCGTCCGTTGATGCGGTCAATGAGGAGAATCCGGAAAATGTCATTATCCGTCCGCTGAAAACGGAGACCGGAAACGGCGGTGTCCGTGCGCTTCTTCCGCCGCATTCATTTTCCGGATTCACGATAACAGTTCAATAAACAAAGACAGGATTCCTGGAATGAAAGAGATTATTATTCAGCCGGGTTCGGCGATTCAGCCCGCGATTGACAATGCATCGGCATCCGGCGGAGGAAAAGTCATCCTTGCTCCGGGAGTTCACCGCACGGGAACGGTCTATCTGAAAGACAATGTGGAGCTTCATCTTCCAGCGGGGAGCCGTCTTCAGGGCGGAGATTCCCCGGAGGATTACGATGATCTTCCATCCGCGTTGTATGGTGAATACGCACCGTGCAAATGCCCGAAATCTCTGATCGCCGCCGTCAATGCGGAGAATATTGCGATCACCGGGAGCGGCGTGATTGACGGCTGCGGTCCCGCATTTTATAACCGGAATGCTACGGAGGGCGGTTATTTTTATGCGAAAACGGAGAAAGGACGTCCGCGGCTTCTGCAGCTTGTTCACTGCCGGAATATCCGATTGGAAGGTGTGACATTTCAGGATTCTCCCGGCTGGACTACATGGCTGATTGAGTGCACGGATGTGACGGTCCGTTCCCTGCGGATCGTCGGCGATCCCCGGATGATCAACAATGACGGTCTCCACTTTTTCGGCGGGAAGCGGATTTCCGTGAGCGACTGTTTTATTTCGACCGGCGATGACGCGATTGTGGTGCGTGCCGGGCGCGCATGGACCAGAGAGGAGGAGTGCCTCGCGGAAGATATTGTTGTGACGAACTGCGTTCTGGAAAGTTCCTGCCAGGGGATCCGCGTCGGATGCTCCTGCGACGACAAGGTCCGGGACTGCCGGTTCAGCAATCTGATTATCCGCAGCCGGAATGTCGGAATTTATATTGACAATCCGGTACGCTACCTGACGGTCGCCTGTCCGAGTCCCCGGCTGGATCTGGACAATGTCAGTTTTGACCATATTTCCGTGGAATCGCAGACAAAGCCGTTTGCCGTTGAAGTGGAAGAGGGATTGAATCTGCGGCGGATCGGCAGGATCGGTTTCAGCAATATCATATTCAAAGGAAACGAACCGCTCTGTTTTACCGGTTCGGAGGAGACTCCGTTGGAGGAGATCCGCCTCAGCAATGTTTCCGGTACGGTTTTCGGACCGGAGAGTATCCGCACGCGTTTTGTGACGTCGTTGGCAATGGACCATTGCACGATTGCTGCCGTTCCGGTGAAATGATCGGTCTGGGCGGTTTTTGCCTTTCCTGTCTGTTTATTTCGTGCTTTCCGGCGGCTATGCTTGAAATGTACGCTTTCCGGAAGTAAATTAAACCGGAATTCAGACAGGAGAGGTGAGAACATGCGGAAATTGACGAGCAGTATTTATACATTTGAGAAGTTGATCGAAAACAACTTTCTTTATGTGGACAAGACCGAATATATCTGGCGGCTCATTGACTCCGCTCCGGCGATGTATTTTATGTCGAGGCCCCGCCGTTTCGGTAAATCCCTGACCGTATCCACGCTGGAAGCCGTTTTTTCCGGAAAAAAAGAGCTTTTCAAAGGACTGGCGATTTACGACAAACCTTACGACTGGAAAAAATATCCCGTCATTCATCTGGATATGAACGGCTGGGATTTCAGGACACCGGAAATTCTGGAGGAAAGTCTTCGGGGAGCTGTTTCCGAGGTGGCGCAGAAGCATGGTATTGTGTTGGATGTGCAGACTTCAGATGGCATGTTCCGCGAGCTGATCACAAAAATGTCCAAAGAAAAACCGGTTGTCATTTTACTTGATGAATATGACAAACCGATTTTGAACAATATCGGCAAACCATATGCTCCGGAAATTCTGGAACGGCTGAAAGTTTTTTATTCGGTGATCAAAGCGTTTGAGCATCAGGAGCATTTTGTTTTTGTGACAGGAGTTTCCAAGTTCTGCCATGTGT